>Ga0164290_1000045_pt1 | contig 475200 bp, 428 predicted proteins | sample Micstemetagenome_FD_108782 | JGI IMG/M metagenome (GOLD analysis project Ga0164290, IMG submission 108782) | Contaminated culture microbial community from soil near Moab, Utah, USA - Microcoleus steenstrupii SON62 (Illumina Assembly) | ecosystem: Environmental > Terrestrial > Soil > Soil crust... | reverse complement strand
TCACCTTCACCCCCGCCCCCCACGCCAACGGCACCACCACCATCACCCTCACCGCCACCGACGACGGAGGCCCCGACCACGACGGCGACGACACCTCCACCCCCCACACCACCACCATCACCATCACCCCCGTCAACGACCCCGTGGTCGCCGCGCCCGACGTGGCGGCCGTCGGGGAGGACGACCCCGTGGGCATCACCATCGACGTCCTCGCCAACGACAGCGACGCGGACGGCGACGTGTTGAGCGTCGTCTCGTTCGACGCGAGCGGCATCACCGAGGGCACGTTGACGAACTCCGGAGCGGGCTCGTTCCAGTACGTGCCCGCTGCCAACTTCTCCGGCACCGAGACCTTCACGTACACCGCCGGTGACGGCCACGGCAGCACGGCCACCGCGTCGGTGACCGTCACGGTCGAGGCGGCGCCCGACGCCCCCATCGCCCGCGCCGACGCGTTCGTCGCGGCGGAAGGGACCGTTCGCGTCGTCGCCGCACCCGGGGTCCTCGGCAACGACTACGACGAGGACGGCGACGCCCTCTCCGTCAGCACCCTCGGCGCGCCGTCCAACGGGGTGCTCGCGCTGGGGAGCGACGGTGCGTTCTCGTACACGCCAGCTGCGGGCTTCGTCGGCACGGACACCTTCACCTACCGGTTGCACGACGCGACCGGCCTCACCACGACGGGGATCGTGACGATCATCGTCGACTCGGGCCTGACGCCGGGAGCCCTCCACCTCGGCAGCACCGCAACGATCGGCGGCTGGAACATGACCGCAGCCGCGCCCGCCGCCGCGTCCACCGAGCCCGACGCCGACCTGGACGGTGGCCCCGGGATCACCGTCGTCAACAACGGCCCGTTCGGCACCCGGACGTGGGTCCACACCATCGCCGGGACGCCGCTCGCGCTCAACGGCCCGCTGACGCTCGAGCTCTGGAGCTCGATCGAGGGCTTCGACCCGGGCAAGAGCGGCCACCCGGACGTCACCGTGTCCGACTGCAACGGCCTGGGCCTGAGCTGCGTCACGCTCACGCAGATGGACGTCCACATCGACCGGTACAACGGTGGTGTCGCCGGATGGGTGCGGGTCGACCTCCCCCTCGGCAACGTGACGCACACCTTCGCCGTCGGCCGCCAGTTGCGCGTCCGCCTCGGCGCGCTCCACCACGACCTGTGGGTCGCGACGAGCGGCACCCGCCCGAGCCGCCTCACCTACACGGTGGCGAACACCGCGCCGGTCGCCGTCGACGACGTGGCGCCCGCGATCGTGGAGGACGCCCCACCCACCACCATCGACGTGCTCGCGAACGACGCCGACGCGAACATCGACCCGACGAGCGTCGCGATCGTCGGCGTCCCCGGCGCTGGCACCGCCACGGCTCGCGTGGACGGCGCCGTCGAGTACGTGCCGAACCCCGACGCCAACGGGATGGACACCTTCACGTACCAGGTCTGCGACACCGGAGGGCTCTGCGACGTCGCGACGGTGACCATCCACGTCACACCGGTCAACGACGCCCCGTCGTTCGTCGCCGGCGCCGGTGTCACCGTCACCGCCGGCAGCCCGCCCTACGAGGAGGTCGGGTGGGCGACGGGCATCACCGCCGGTCCCGCCGACGAGGCGGGTCAGGGGCTCACGTTCACGGTCGAGGTGGCCGATCCGACCCTCTTCAGCGTGCAGCCGAGCGTGAGCCCGGCCGGCACGCTGACGTTCACGCCGTCCGGCGTCGCCGGCACCACCACCCTCACGATCCGCCTCCGCGACGACGGTGGCACCGCGGACGGCGGTGACGACACCTCCCTCGAGGCGGACATCGTCATCTCGATCGTCTGACGGCGCGACGCCGCCGCCCGCCGAGCCGGCGGGAGCCGCGCCGGCGGGGGTCGCTCAGCGGCGACGGTCCGTCGTGTCGGAGCGGTCGCCGTCGTGGCGGCTGGCCAGCACCATCCCCAGCACGACCGTCTGCACGAGGCTGGTCAGGAGCCCGAGGATCAGGCCGATCTCCACGCCGACGTCCGACCCGAGCTCGGGGCTGATCGCGCCCTTGCCGAGGTAGATGCCGACGGCGAGGAGGAAGCTCGTCGCGGCCAGCGCGGCCGGGATCGCACTGGGCACGCCGCGCCCCGGGCGACGCTCCATCGCCCCCAGCAGCGCGGTGAGCCCCGCGGCGAGGCCGAAGCCGATCACGGCGGTCGTCGGCATCTGGAACGCGAAGCCCGAGTACTTGAACTGCTCTGGTTCGTCCCCCACCTTCAACCACCTGAGGAAGCCCCAGATGAACATCAGCAGACCCAGCGCCCCGCCGACCATCGAGAGCATCCGCTCCCGCTGGGTCGAGTCGCTGCCGTCACGTCCTGCCCTGGTGTTGGCGGCCATGTCGTTCCCGTCCTTTCGTGTCGCCCCGATCGGGACGCGGCGGTGCTACCCCCGAACGCGCGGACCTACACGCTCGACCCGCCCGCTCGCGTGGGCTCGAGCCCCACCTTCGTCAAGATCAGCTCAAGATCGACCACGGCGTGTACTGCGGGGAGGTGCCGCGTCGATGAACACCGCGGGCAGCGGAGGGAGCGTGGGCGCATCATCCGCCTGCTCGCGGAACGGCCCTCGGGGGGCGGGTCCCGAGGGCCGTTCGACGCGAGTGCGGCTCGTCCACCGGCGGTGTGGGCGAGCCCGCGCAACACCTCACCGGTGCCCCCGGAGCTGACGGTGGGAACTCACCTGGACGGGGCTTTCGGCGACGTCCCCGCGCCGCTCGAACGCGACCGCGACGGCTCCGCCGCCACCCGGGACCGTCGATGACCGCACGAGGAGCACCTCGATGCGCACGACACCGTGCGCCGGCACTCCCGAAGATGGGCTACTCTCCGGTCCGAAGGTGCTCCGCCCAGACCCTGCGGTTCACGCTCTGGTGGATGGGAGCGTCGTGGGACAGGACGAGCAGTTGTCGGCGGTGCTGTGCGACTTCGCACGGACCATGCTCACCGACTTCCCGATCCAGTCGATCCTCGATCAGCTGGTCGGGCGGATCGTGGGCATCCTGCCGATCACGTCCGCCGGGGTCACGCTGATCGCGCCCGGCCGGGAACCCCACTTCATCGCTGCGTCGAACGAGGCGGCCTTGAGGTACGAGCGGCTGCAGACCGAGCTCGACGAAGGGCCGTGCCTCGCGGCCTACCACAGCGGGTCGCCGGTGCTGATCCCCGACCTGCACCTGGACGACCGGTTCCCGAGGTTCCGCGCGGGCGCGCTCGAGGCCGGGCTGAGGGCGGTGTTCACGTTCCCGATGCGCCACGGCGACGCGAGGCTCGGCGCGCTCGACCTGTACCGGGAAGCAGCCGGACCGCTGGACGAGGCGACGTCGGACACGGCGCAGACGCTGGCCGACGTCGCCGCGGCCTACGTCCTCAACGCGCGCGCTCGCGACGCCGTGGTGCGCTCGTCGGACCACTACCGCGAGAGCGCGCTGCACGACGCGCTCACCGGCCTGCCCAACCGGGTCCTGTTCCATCAGCGGCTCGATCACGCGACGCAACGTGCGCGGCGTTCGCACTCCGTGCTGTCGATCCTCTTCATCGACCTGGACCGGTTCAAGGACGTGAACGACAGCTACGGCCACCGCATCGGCGACGAGCTGCTGATGGCGGTCGCCCAGCGGCTGCAACGCGCCATCCGTGCGGGTGACACCGTCGCACGGATGTCCGGCGACGAGTTCGTCGTCCTGTGCGAGGATCTCGACGACGCCTCGCGCGGCGAACTGCTCGCCCACCGGATCGTCGGCGAGCTCGCCGTGCCGTTCCACCTCTCCGAGGCACTCGTGAAGGTCACCGCGAGCGTCGGCATCGCGTACTCCGGGCCCGGCGAGCACGTCTCCGAGCACCTGCTGAGCGACGCCGACGAGGCGATGTACCAGGCCAAGCGCGCCGGTGGCGACCGCCACCAGCTCATCGATCTGCGTGAGCGCACGCGCACGGCGACGCGCCGCAGCCTCGAGTACGACCTGCCCGGCGCCGCGGCGCGTGGTGAGCTGCGCCTCGCCTACCAGCCCGTCGTGCGCACGCGCGGCGGCGAGATCGCCGGGCTGGAGGCGCTCCTGCGCTGGGACCACCCCCACCGGGGGCTGATCGGCCCGGACGTCATCATCCCCCTCGCCGAGCAGAGCGGCCTCATCGTCGACATCGGCCGGTGGGTGCTCGCCCAGGCGTGCGTGGACCGCAACCGGCTGCAGCACGACAGCCCCCACCAGGCGCTCCAACTCGCGGTCAACGCCTCGCCCCACGAGCTGATGCGTCCCGAGTTCCAGAGGTCGGTGCAGGAGGTCCTGATGGAGACCGCCACCGAGCCCGACGCGCTGACGCTGGAGGTGACCGAGACGGTCTACCTCGAGGACAGCGTGCGCGCCCTGCTCGTCCTCGACGACCTCAAGAAGCTCGGCGTGAGCATCGCCTTGGACGACTTCGGCACCGGGTTCTCCTCCCTCACCCACCTCCAGCAGTTCCCCATCGACGTGATCAAGATCGATCGGCAGTTCATCGCCCAGCTCGGTCACGCACCCGTCAGCGCAGCGATCGTCACGTCGATCATCGACCTCGCCCACACCCTCGGCCGAACGGTCGTGGCGGAGGGTGTGGAGACGGCGGAGCAGCACGAGCAGCTCGCCGCGCTGGGCTGCGACCTCTGTCAGGGCTACTACTTCGCCCGGCCCATGCCCGTGGACGACCTGGCGCACCGGCTGCGCGACCGCTGAGCGCCGCCGCCCTCAGACGACGGGCCCGCCGTCGAGGTCAGGACGTGCGGGATGACCTCCGGGTGCAGCAGCCGGAGGAGCTGGTCCGCATCGCCGGCACGTCCCGCGCCAGCGCGTCCACGACATCGACCGGTGCATCGGTCAGGAGCGTCCGGATGGCGGACGGAGGCACGAGCGCCGCGGCCTCCGCCGCCGCGTTCGGCCACCCGCCAGCGGAGCTCGATCGCCGGCAATCTGGAGCGGTTGAGAGTTGAACCACCGATTCGAGAGTTGTACTCTCGGATCGGGCGGTGCCGACCGCCAGACGAGGAGGAGTGATCATGTTCAAGAAGAAGGGTGACGCAGCCGTGCTGGCCAAGCTCGCCGAGGCGCCTGCGCCGCTCAGCGAGATCGGGCAGCGTCTGCACCGGATCATCACGGCGAGCGGGCCGGAGCTGGAACCGGTCGTCCGGTGGGGACTCGCGTGCTACGTCCGAGACGGCAAGGACGTCTGCTACCTCAAGTCGGACGACGACTTCATCGTGTTCGGCGTCGGGGAGACGCTCAACCCCGCCCGCGAGGACGCCGCCGGCATGCACCCCGTCGCGTGGACCGTCACCTCCCTCGACACGGCGACCGAGGAGCGCGTCCGTAGCCTCGTGACGACGGCCGTGGACCGCTCGGTCGGGTGAGGAGGGCTCCATGGACAAGCAGCGCAAGGGGACGTCGACGCGCAAGCCGCCGACGCCGTCCGCGGGCCACGCCGAGATCGACGGCTGGATGCAGCAGATCATGCCGGGCCTCCAGCCGCTCGTCGCGCGGCTGGACGCACTGATCCGGGCAGAGCTCCCGGAGGCCCACTACGCGGTCAAGTGGAAGAAGGCCTACTACGGGCTGCCCGAGCGGGGCTGGCTCATCGAGCTCGTCGCGTACGACGTGTCGGTCAACGCGGTGTTCCTCGGCGGCGCCGGCTTCGACTCGCCGCCGCCCATGGGTGAGGGCGACCGGTCCCGCTACGTCAAGCTGAGGTCGCTCGACGAGATCGACGAACCGCAGCTCCGGGCGTGGATCCAGAACGCCGCCCGGGTCGACGGGTGGACGTGACGCGAAGATCATGCCGAGCGGAGACGATCAGCCGACGCGACACAGCGCCGTCGGTGGGGCGGGTGGGGATCGAACCCACGACCCAGGGATTATGAGTCCCCTGCTCTGACCACTGAGCTACCGCCCCGACGCGACGATCGTACGGAGCGGACGGCTCTGCGCTCGCTCCTCGTGCGGACGTCCGGTTCTGGTCACCGCATGAACGATCGGAGCGAGCTCGCGGTGACGTGAGCCGCCGTGGTGGTGAGACCGCCGCTGGTGCGGCGCGGGCCGGGTTCGACGCCTCCCCGCGGCGGGTACGGCCGACGGATGAACCAGCCCGACCCCGACAAGCCGCTCACCGACCTCCTCGACACCGGCACCACGCTGATGGTCGGCACCGGGTCGGGGACGGAGATGGAGTTCCGCCCGCTCTCCGTCGCCGGCCTGCGCGGTGACGTGATCGAGATCCTCATCGACAGCCGCGCGCCGTGGGCGCAGGCGCTGAGCGACGGGGACCAGGTCCACGTCACGCTCAGCGACGACCGCGAGAACAACTGGATGTGGCTGCGCGGCACCGCCACCACGACGAGCGACCCGAGCGCGATCGACGCGATCTGGAACAGCTACGCCGACGCCTACTTCGACGAGGGCCGCCAGACACCCGGCATCGCGGTGCTGCGGATCGACGGCGACGAGGGCCGCTACTGGTCGAGCCCCGCCGGCCGCATCGGCACGCTGATCTCGATGGTCAAGGCGAAGGTGGGCGACTCGGACGACGCGAACCAGCACGGCGACGTCGCCCTCAGCTGACGTCGCTCACCGGGGGTCCGAGGCGGCACGGTGCGTGGCCGCGAGCCGCTTGGGCGCCCGCAGCAGCCAGGCGTCCTCGACCAGCTCCTCCAGCAGGGCCACCTCCACGTCGTCCAGCCGCACCAGGACCGCCGGGTAGCCGTCGAAGTGGAGCGTCGTGAACACGACCGGCCCCTCGGCGTCGAGCAGCGCCTGCTTGGCCTCCAGGTCGCCGACGTGCACCCCCAGCACCGGGCCGCTCGGCGCGTCGGCGCCCAGGTGGCGCAGGTCGCCGGGGCGCAGCGGCCGGTCCCACACGAAGCTCTTGGCGCGCACGCGCCACGACGGATGCTCCCGCGCGTCCTCGCTCACCTCGGGCAGGGCCATCGCGATCCGGCGCACGTCGTCCCAGTCGGCCACGGTCGCACGGTAGCCCGGGCCGGGACGCGGAACGGCCCGCCACCAGGGCGGGCCGCTCCACATGGCTCCGGGAGCAGGGCTCGAACCTGCGACATGCTGATTAACAGTCAGCTGCTCTGCCAACTGAGCTATCCCGGAACGGCGACCGAGAATCTAGCGGCGGCACGGGATCCCCGCACGGGGGTTCACTCGGCTTCCAGGAACTCCTTCAGCTTCTGGCTCCGCAGCGGGTGGCGCAGCTTCGCGAGGGTCTTCGCCTCGATCTGTCGGATCCGCTCCCGGGTGACCCCGAACTCGCGCCCGACGTCCTCGAGCGTCTTCGCCTGCCCGTCGTCGAGCCCGAAGCGCATCCGCACGATCTCCTGCTCGCGGTCGCTCAGCTCGCCGAGCGCCTCCTCCACGGCGTGGACCAGCATCATCTTCGTCGCCATGTCGGCCGGCGCGTCGGCCGAGTGATCCTCGATGAAGTCGGCCAGGCTGGAGTCGTCCTCCTCCCCCAGCGGCGAGTCGAGCGACAGCGGGTCCTGCGAGATGCGCAGGATCTCGCGCACACGGTCCGGTGGCAGACCCACCCGGTCGCTGAGCTCGTCGAGCGTCGGCTCGCGCTCGAGCTCCTGGTGCATCTGGCGCTGCGTGCGCAGCACCCGGTTCATGCTCTCGACCATGTGCACCGGGATCCGGATCGTCCGCGCCTGGTCGGCGATGGACCGGGTGATCGCCTGGCGGATCCACCACGTCGCGTAGGTGGAGAACTTGAAGCCTTTCGTGTGGTCGAACTTGTCGACCGCGCGCATCAGGCCGAGGTTCCCCTCCTGGATCAGGTCGAGGAACTGCATGCCGCGCAGCGTGTAGCGCTTGGCGATGCTCACCACGAGGCGCAGGTTCGCCTGGATCAGCTCGTTCTTCGCCCGCTGCCCCGCGCGGACGGCCCGCTGCAACCGCCGCCGCTCCACCGGGTCGTCGACGCCGTGGTCGAGCAGCGCCGCCGCGTGGTTCCCCTCGTCGATGGCCTGGGCGAGGCGCCGCTCGTCATCGGCGCTGAGCAGGTCGACGCGGCCGATCTCCTTGAGGTACAGCCGGACCGTGTCGGCGGTCCCGCCCGTGTCGGTGCGCTCGGGCGCGCGCCCGGCGCGGCCCCGACGGCGGCGGTCCATCAGGTCCTCGGCGTGCTCGACGGACACGTCGTCGAGCTGCCAAGGCACGGTCGCGACGGCGCCGTCCGCGGCAGCGGGCTCCGCGGCTTCGATCGCGAGCCCGGGGACGCTGAACGAGGTCGACGCGCCGTCGATCGACGGCGGCACCGCGGAGCTGCGCGCCTCGCCGTCGTCCACGCGCTCGTCCACGGAGATGTCGTGGCTGGCGAGCTCCGTGAGCACCTCGCCGAGCACGTCCTCGGTGAGCTCGACGTGGCGCATCACGCGGGTGATCTCCTCCGCGTGGAGGACACCGCGGTCGCGCCCGCGCCGCAGGAGCGCCTCCCACTCGGCCAGGTCGACACCCCCCGGTGGGGCCGAGTACCCCCGCTGATCCACGCTCACCTCGGTCACACGTGCTCCTCGCCCCTCCGCTGCAGCCACCCTAGCAATCGCGCCGCGGCGTCATGAGACGTCGATTGCTCGTCGAGCAGCTCGAGGGACACCCGCGCGTCGCGGTCCTCCCGCAGCGCGTCCGGGTCGACGACGTGCACCCGGCGGCCGAGCTCGCGGCGCACCGCGGCCGCGATCAGGTTGCACGCCTCCATGAACGGCTCCGCGTCGAGGTCCGCGACCGCGGCGCGCTCGAGCAGCTCGCGCGCCTCCGGGTCGGCGGCGTCGAGCGCGCCGGGCAGCGCGCCCGAGGCCTCGCCGAGCGCGAGGAACGCGCGGCGGGCGACGTCGTCCGCGAAGAGGTCCTCGATCAGCCACTCCGCGATCTCGTCCCACCGCTGGAGCAGCAGGGCGACGCCGACGAACTCGGCGTTGTCGGCGGACCCGACGTGACGGGGCCGGCGGACCTGCACCCTCGGGCGCGTCCCGCGACGCTGCGCGACCGCGACCAGGTCGCCGACCGGGAGGCCGACGCGCAGCGCCACCTCGCCCGCGTAGAGCTTGCGCACGTCCAGGCTCGGGTGCTCGTTCACGACCGCCATCGCCTCCTGGGCGGCGCGGGCCCGGTCCTCGGGTGACCGCAGGGGCCGGCTGTCGAGCGTGCGCCGCAACCGGAACCCGAGGAACGGCAGCGCGCCGTCGACCGCCACCCGCAGGGCGTCGGGGTCGCTCAGGCTCAGGTCGCCCGGGTCCTTCCCTGCGGGGAACCGCGCCACCCGGACCTGCACCTGGTACTTCTCCTCCCACTCGTAGAAGCGCTCGGCCGCGCCCTGCCCGGCGCTGTCGGCGTCGAACGCCAGCACGACGTTGCTCGCGAACCGCTTCATGAGCCGCACGTGCTCCTCGGTCAGCGCCGTGCCGCACGTCGCGACCGCGCGCGGGAGCCCGGCCCGGTGGAACCCGATCACGTCGGTGTACCCCTCGCACACGATCACCTGGTCGTGGGCGACGATGTCCGCCTTGGCCCAGTTGAGGCCGTACAGGGTCTTCGACTTCTGGTAGATCGGGGTCTCGGAGGAGTTCTTGTACTTCGCCGGGTCGATGGAACCCGGCAGCACGCGGCCGCCGAAGGCGACGGGGTCGCCGGTCTCGGAGTAGATCGGGAACAGCACGCGGGCGCGGAACGCGTCCTGGACGCGCCCGGCCTTGTTCGTGAACGCGAGGCCGATCTCGCGCAGCACGTCGCCGCCGACGCCGAGGTCCCGGCTCATCCGGTCCCAGTCGTCCGGGGCCCAGCCGAGCTTGAACGTCCGCGCCACGTCGCCGTTCAACCCGCGCTGGCGGAGGTAGTCGCGCGCCGGTCGCGCCTCGGGCGCCGACAACAGGCGCTCGTGGTACCAGTCGACCGCGCGCGCCATCGCGTCGACGAGCTGCTTGCGGCGCTGGCGCTCGCGCCCCTCACCGCCGGAGGTGTACCGCAGCTGGATGCCGGCCTTGGCGGCGAGCTGCTCCACCGCGGTGACGAAGTCGACGTGCTCGATCTCCTGGACGAACGTGAAGACGTCGCCCGAGGCCTGGCAGCCGAAGCAGCGGTAGCGGCCCGTCTGCTCGCGCACGTTGAACGACGGGCCGGTCTCGGCGTGGAAGGGGCACAGCCCGACCCAGTTGCCACCGACCTTGCGCAGCGCGACGTACTGCTGGACCACGTCGGCGATCGAGACGGTCGCCCGCAGCCGCTCGAGGTCCTCGTCGACGATGGCCATCGGCCGGAGGTTACCCCCCGGCCCTCAGCGCTCCCGGGGAGGTGGCCCGTCCTCGACGCGCTCCGCGATCGGCTCGCCGGTGCCGTCGCCGGTCACGTGGACCTGGGCGACGTCGCCGAGGTCGGCCTCGACGATGGACTCCGGCACCAACCCCGTCACCGCGTGGCCCTCGCCCTCGCCGTGGGCCCGGTGCTCGGCGTGCTCGACCGCCGGCGCACCGCTGCTCTTGCGCAGCGACACGCCGATGGCGAGCGCCAGCACCACGGCGATGAAGCCGAGCGAGATCGCGGTCGGGATGTGGTACCACTCGGCGATCAGCATCTTGACGCCGACGAACGCGAGGATGACCGCGAGGCCCTCCTGCAGGTACTCGAAGCGGGCGTGGAGGTCGGCCAGCAGGAAGTAGAGCGCTCGCAGCCCGAGGATCGCGAACGCGTTCGAGCTGAACACGATGAACTGCTCGCGGCTGACGGCGAGCACGGCCGGCACCGAGTCCACGGCGAAGATCACGTCCGTCGCCTCGACCAGGATCAGCACCGCGAACAGCGGCGTCGCGTAGCGCTTCGCGTTCACCCTCGTGAACATCTTCTGGCCGTCGAGCTGGTCGGTCGTCGGAACGAACCGGCGCACGAGGCGCAGGAACGGGCTCTTCGTCGGGTCCTTCTCCTCGTGGCTGACCACCAGCTTGATCGCGGTGTAGATCAGGAACGCACCGAAGATGTAGAGGATCCAGTCGAACCGCTCGATCAGGGCGACGCCGGCGAAGATGAAGATCGCCCGCATCACGAGCGCACCGAAGATGCCCCAGAACAGCACCCGGTGCTGGTACTTCTGCGGCACCTTGAAGTGGGTCATGATCAACGCCCAGACGAAGACGTTGTCGATGCTGAGGCTCTTCTCGATGAGGTAGCCAGAGATGTACTCGCCCGCGGCGGCGCCGTTGAAGGCGAACCACATCACCCCCGTGAAGGCGACGCCGATCGAGATCCAGATGGTCGACTCGATCGCCGCCTCACGCGTGGAGGCGACGTGCGCCTCCTTGTGGAACACGACGATGTCGACGACGAGCAGGAGGATGATGAACGCGACGAGCGCGCCCCAGGCCCACAGCGGGACGTCGAGCTCGACGAAGTTCCCGTCACCTCCGGATGCAGCGAAGATCATGTGCCGTCCCTAGTTCCGACCGAAGCCGATGCCGCCGGTGGAGCCGCCGCTCGTCGGCACGAAGCTCAGGATCCAGCTCTGCAGCTCGCTCGGGTTGCGGGTCTGCGTCCACACCCGCCCGGGCCCGGCGAAGTCGAACACCAGCCCCTCGCCGCTCTTGAAGCTCTGCACCACACCACCTCCCGAGGCCTTGCGGATCGCCATCTGGATCGTGTCCTCGTACGCCACCATGTGCCCGGTGTCGACCGTGAGCGACTGACCGGGCTGGAGCGTCCAGACCTCGAGCGCGCCGTAGCAGGCGAAGACGATCTTCCCCTGCCCCTCCGCCCGCACGATGAAACCACCCTCGCCGCCGAACAGGTTCTTGAACCCGCCCCACTGCGCGTCGATGGTGACCGACGCCTCGTTCGCGAGCCACGCGCCCTTCTGGAAGAACATCGGCCGGCCGGGCTGCACCTCGAGCGACGACACGTCGCCCGGCAACCGGGCGGCCACGTCGACGAAGCCGCCCTCCGGGGGCGCCGTGTAGGTGCTCACGAAGAAGCTCTCGCCACCGAGGGCGGCGCGCTTCAGCGACTTCATGATCCCGCCCTCCGCCTTCGACTGGAGGACGACGCCGCTCGACATCGTCATCATCGCCCCGGACTCGACCCGCACCGCCTCGTTCGCTCCGAGCGTCATCCGCGCGACCCCGAACGCCGGCCCCTGGCGCATCTGCACGTCCACGGCTACTTCGTCTCGCTCGAGCGCTTGGCGGACCCGGCGGCGCGGCTGATGACCGCCTGCGCGGACGCCAGGCGTGCGATCGGCACGCGGAACGGGCTGCAGCTCACGTAGTCGAGGCCCGCGTCGTAGAACAGCGCGATGCTCTCGGGGTCACCGCCGTGCTCGCCGCACACGCCGAGCTTGAGCCCCGGCTTCGCGGCGCGGCCGCGCTGCGCGCCGAGCTTGACCAGCTCGCCGACGCCGCCCACGTCGATGGTCTCGAACGGGTTGCGCTTGAGGAGCCCCTGCTCGAGGTACGCCGGCATCATCCGGCTCTCCACGTCGTCACGGCTGAAGCCGAACGTCATCTGGGTGAGGTCGTTCGTGCCGAAGCTGAAGAAGTCGGACTCCTCCGCGATCTCGTCGGCCCGCAGCGCCGCCCTCGGCGTCTCGATCATCGTGCCGATCGTGACCACCGGCTTCTTGCGCATGCCCTTCAGCGCGGCGTCGATCTCGGTCTGGACCCAGCTGCGAGCGAGCGCCAGCTCCTCGCGGGTCACGGTCAGGGGGATCATCACCTCGACGATGGGCTTGCCCCCTCGCTCGCGCAGCGCCGCGGCCGCGGCCATGAGGGCTCGCACCTGCATCGCGTACAGCCCCGGCTTCACCACCCCGAGGCGCACGCCCCGGGTGCCGATCATCGGGTTGTGCTCCGCCCACTCCTCGGCCGCCTTCAGCTCGCGGCGCTCCTGGTCCGAGAGCCCCTCCCTCGCCTCCTTCACCCGCAGCTCCTCCACCGACGGCAGGAACTCGTGCAGGGGCGGGTCGAGGAGGCGGACCGTGACGGGCAGGCCGTCCATCGCCTGCAGGATCTCCTCGAAGTCGGCCTGCTGGACGCGGCCCAGCTCCTCGAGCGCCGCCTCCTCCTCCTCCGGTGTCGCCGCGAGGATCATCCGCCGGACGACCGGGAGCCGGTCCGGGGCGAGGAACATGTGCTCCGTGCGGCACAGGCCGATGCCCTCGGCGCCCAGCTCGCGCGCCTTGGCGGCGTCCTCACCGGTGTCGGCGTTGGCGCGCACGCCGAGCCGGCCCTTGCGGATCGCGTCCGACCACGTGAGGATCGTGTGGAACTCGGCCGGCGGCTCGGCGGCCGCCAGCGCCATCTCGCCGAGGATCACCTCGCCGGTCGTCCCGTCGATGCTGATGACCTCGCCCTCGGTGACCGTCGTGGCGCCGACGCTGAAGCTCTTGCCGCTGATCTTGATCGCCTCGGCCCCGACGACGGCCGGGGTCCCCCAGCCGCGGGCGACGACGGCGGCGTGGCTGACCAGCCCGCCGCGGGCGGTGAGGATGCCCTGGCTGACCATCATCCCGTGGACGTCCTCGGGGCTCGTCTCGTTGCGGACGAGGATCACGGGCTCGCCGCGCTCGTCGGCGTCGACCGCGTCGTCGGCGGTGAAGTACACCTTGCCGACCGCGGCGCCCGGCGACGCCGCGAGGCCCTTCGCGAGCACGGTCCCGGTGCCGGCGAACTGGGGGTGCAGCACCTGGTCCAGGTGCTCGGCGGCGACCCGGGTGACCGCCTCCTCGCGGCTGATCTTCCACGTGCCGTCCGGGCCCTTCGTGCCCCTCGTCATGTCGACGGCCATCTTCAGCGCCGCCGCGCCCGTGCGCTTGCCGACCCGGGTCTGCAGCATCCAGAGCTTGCCCTGCTCGATGGTGAACTCCGTGTCGCACATGTCGCGGTAGTGCGCCTCGAGCCGCTTGAAGATGTCGAGCAGCTCCCGCTTGATCACCGGGAAGTGCTTGCCGAGGTGGTCGAGGTCCTCGGTGTTGCGGATGCCCGCGACGACGTCCTCGCCCTGCGCGTTGACGAGGAAGTCGCCGTAGGGCACGTTCTCGCCGGTGGCCGCGTTGCGGGTGAAGCCCACGCCCGTGCCCGAGTTGTCGTCGCGGTTGCCGAACACCATCGCCTGCACGTTCACCGCGGTGCCGAGGTCGTGGCTGATCTTCTCGCGGACCCGGTAGGCGACCGCCCGCGCGCCGTTCCAGCTGCGGAACACGGCCTCGACCGCGCCCCGGAGCTGCTCGCGCGGCTTCTGCGGGAACGGCTCCTTCGTCTCGCGCTCGACGACGTGGAGGTAGGTCGTGCACAGCTCGCGCAGGGCGCCCGCGGCGATCTCGGCGTCGTTGGCGACGCCGGCGCGCTCCTTGGCCTGCTCGAGGGGGTGCTCGAAGAGCTCGCCGTCCAGGCCGAGCACGATGCGGCCGTACATCGCGATGAAGCGACGGTAGGAGTCGTAGGCGAAGCGCTCGTCGCCGGTGACGTGCGCGAGCCCGGCGACGCTCTGGTCGTTGAGGCCGAGGTTGAGGACGGTGTCCATCATCCCGGGCATCGAGAACTTGGCGCCGGAGCGGACGCTGACCAGCAGCGGGTCGTACGGGTCGCCCAGCTTGCGACCCATCGCCTTCTCGAGCGCGAACACCTGCTTCGCGATCTCCTCGTCGAGCCCCTCGGGCCAGCCGCCCTGCATGTAGGCCCGGCACGCGTCCGTCGAGATCGTGAACCCGGGGGGCACCGGGAGCTTCAGCACGCTCGTCATCTCGGCGAGGTTGGCGCCCTTGCCGCCCAGGAGATCCTTGTACTCCATCGGGGGGCGGCGGTGCTTGTGGTTGAACGCGAAGACGTAGGGCACGTCGTGCGAGTCTAGGAGCCCCGCCGACGGCGGCCGCTGATCGTCGCCGTAGGATCGTCGGCGATGCACGCGCAGCGCACCGGAGGCCCTGCGTTCCACGTGCTGGGCTTCCCCGTCCACGTTCGACCCGGCTTCCTGCTGTTCATGGTGCTGGTCGTCGTCGCCAACGGCGGCGAGCTCGGCTGGTGGATCGCGGGCTCGGCCGGCGTGCTCACGCTGCTCCACGAGCTCGGCCACGCCCTCGCGGCGCGCGCCACCGGCGCTCGCGCCGAGATCTCGCTCGACTTCCTCGCCGGCTACGCGTCGTTCGTGCCGACGAGGCCGCTCGCGCGCTGGGAGCGGGCGGGCATCTCCATCGCGGGGCCGGCGGTCCAGATCGGCACGAGCCTCGCGGTGCTGGCGCTGATGGGCGTGGACCCGCTCGACCCGGGCTCGTTCGACGACAGCCCCGCCTCCCTCGCGATCTGGTGGACCGGGCCCGTCATGGGGCTGTTCAACCTCGTGCCGGTGCTGCCCTTCGACGGCGGCCACATCGCCCAGGCCGGCCTCGACCGGATCATCCCGGGCCGCTCGCAGGCGGTCATGGTGCGCGTCAGCGTGGTCGTCACGATCGGTGCCTTCGCGCTCCTGGTCACGAACGACCGCCTGCGGGGCCTCGCCTACTTCGCCCTGTTCCCCCTGCTCCTCCAGGTGCAGATGCTGACGGCGCGCGGGCGGGCGACGCCCGGCCGCAGCGCGGGTTCCCTCGCCGAGGAGCGCGCGTGGCGGACGGGCGACGTCGGCTCGATGCCCGATGCGGTCGTGCCGTCGCCGTGGTTCCGCGCCGACCAGCAGCTCCGCCAGGGGCACCCGGACGTCGCGCGGGCGCTCCTGGTCGGTGACTTCGCCGACCCCGACCAGCCGAACTGGTGGCCGCCGCATGCCGCACCCACCGACCGGCTGCGGGCCCTCGTCGACCTGCTCCCCCGCCCGCTGCCACGCGGCCGCGCCTACAGCGAGCAGGTGCTCGCCGACGTGCTGCTGCGCGTGGGGCGCCACGAGGAGGCCGCGCGCTATGCGGCGAGCTGCTTCGAGCGCCGCCCCACGACCGGCAGCGCGGTCGTGGTGGCGCGAGCCGCCGGTGCGCTCGGCGACGTGGACACCGCCGTCGGGTGGGCGCACGCCGGCCTGCGCGCCGGCACCGACGTGGACGGCCTCGCCGAGGCCCTCGCGCTCGCGCCCGAGCTGGCGGGCGTTCGGGACGACCCGCGCCTGGTCGAGCTGCGCCGCCGGCTCGAGCCCGCCTGACCGGCGCGGCTCAGTCCACCTGCGCGGCGAGGCGCTTCGGCGCGATCAGCCGGTACGAGGTCCGGATCAGCTCCGCCACCTCGTCCCAGTCCACCCGGGCGCCGAGCTGGAGCCGCACCCAGCCGCCACGAGCCAGGTAGGGGGCGGGTCCGAAGCGGTCGTCGGCGAGCAGCGCGGGCAGCTCCTCCCGCTCGGCCTTCACCGTGAGCGTCCCGCCGTCACCGGGGAACGCGAAGATCTTGGACCGGACCCGGAAGTTGATGTCGGTCCCCCAGGTGACCTCCTCGGTCGCCTCCGGGAGGGCGAGCGCGATCCGCCGCATCCGCTCGAGGTTCGACGCCAGCTGCCGGGCGGTCGCCACGCCGGGTCCGCCTCAGGCCACCGCGGCGCGCTTGACCGCCGCGAGCGCCCGGTCCCCGAGCACCGACGTGTACCGCCCGATCTCGACCCCGTCGCGCTCGACCGCGTCGCCCGCACGGGCACCCCGGGGTGCGTCCACCCGGCGCAGCGCCCTCGGTCCGGACGCGCCCCGGCTGTCCATCCGCTCGACGAGCTCCTGGCCGGGGTAGCACCCCTTCGTGAAGCTGACGGCCTCGGCGACCACGCCCGTCTCGGCGGGGATCGTCTCGCCGGGCACGATCTCCGCGCCCATGGCCGGCCAGACCGCGTCGATGCGGGCCGCGAGCAGGTCGTCGGCGGTGCCCTCGCGGACGCCGACGGGCGCGGTCACCTCTGCGCCGAGCAGGTCGACGCCGCCGCCCCAGGCGACCACCGCGGCCGGGGCGGACGCGGCGACGGCGGCCTCCGGACCTCGCACCGCGAGGCAGCGCCACGCCAGCGCCTCCAGCTCCGCCTGCACGCGGATCTTGAAGCGGGCGAGGCGGGCGGTCATCACCTCACCGAACCCGGCATCGGTGTCGAGTACGACCTCGTCGTCGGCCGTGCGCGACGCCCGCAGCAGCACGTCGACGCGCCCCGCGGGCTGCAGCAGCAGCGACCACGCGCTCGCGCCCACCTCGAGCGCCGCGACGTCCTGCGACAGCTGCGAGTGCAGGTAGCTCACGGCGTCGCGCCCGTGGACGCGGACCACGTCGCGCGCGACCGGCACCCAGAACGTCGTCGAGTCGGCCATGGCGACCAGTGTGCCAGCATGTGGGCATGGACGGGATCGAGCCCCTCGGCGCCGGTGGCGCCAGCGACCCGCGCACCGCCGGCGCCGGCGCCGTGGACGGGCACGAGCGCGTCGCCCGCCGGGCCGCCGACGGCCTCTCGCGGCTGCTCGGGCGGTTCTCGACGCTGGTGCTGACCCTCGCCGCGGTGGCGGCGCTGGTCGGCGCGGCCACCTACGCGACCGGCGCGTGGGTGATCGACGGGCGGGGCTGGGCGACGGTCGGCCTGGTGCTGTGCGCGCTGCCGTTCGTGCTGTGCGTGCTCGCCTGGTGGCGCCTGCGGCGCGGCCGCCGGGCGGTCCCCCGCGCCCTCGACGACCTGCGCACGCTCGCCCGGGACGGGCACGGGTTCGTGACGAGCGGCATCCTCGTCGACCACGACACGCAGCGACCGCTGGGCATGACCGCGCGGAGCTTCTCCGGGCTCAGCGGCCAGCTGCGGTCACGGCGCGAGCAGATCCCGTCGCTCTTCACCGCCGTGCAGGCGCTGACGAGCGTGCCGGCGCTGCTCGCGATCGCGCTCCTCGGCATCCTCGGCCTGGGGCTGCTCGGGACGATCCTGCTCCTCGTCGGCCTGCTCGGCTGACGGGGCGGCGGGCTCAGGCCGGGGTTCCCTCCGCGGCCCGCTTGGCCGTCATGCGCCGTGCAGCGGGCACGGCCGCCAGGAGCGCAGCCGCCTTGTTGCGGCACTCGAGGTCCTCGTCGTCCGGGATCGAGTCGGCGACGATGCCGGCGCCCGCCTGGAACGAGGCCCCCGAGGGCCCGACGAACATCGTGCGGATGGCGATCGCCGTGTCGAGGTTGCCGCTGAAGTCGACGTAGCCGACGACCCCCGCGTACGGGCCCCGCTTGACGGGTTCCAGCTCGTCGATGATCTCCATCGCCCGCACCTTCGGCGCCCCGCTCACGGTGCCGGCCGGCAGCGTGGCGCGGAGCACGTCGATCGGCGTCCTGCCCGGCACGAGCTTGCCGCTCACCTGGGAGGTGAGGTGCATGACGTGGCTGTAGCGCTCGAGCGTCATCAGCTCGTCCACGTGGACGCTGCCGAAGCTGGCCACCCGACCGACGTCGTTGCGCGCGAGGTCGACCAGCATCACGTGCTCGGCGACCTCCTTCGGGTTCTCGCGCAGCTCGCCCGCGAGGCGGCGGTCGTCGTCGTCGGTCCGACCGCGCCGGCGCGTGCCGGCGATGGGCCGGCTGACGACGGTGTCGCCCAGCACCTGGACCATCGGCTCCGGCGAGCTGCCCACGATCGTCACGTCGGGCTGGCGGAGGAAGTACATGTACGGGCTCGGGTTCACCTGGCGCAGCACGCGGTACACGTCGAACGGGTCGGCGTCGAGCTGGATGTCGTAGCGCTGCGACAGCACGACCTGGAAGATGTCGCCGGCGAGGATGTGCTCCTTCGCCGCCTCCACCGCTCGCTGGTACAGACCGCCGGGCATCGAGCTGCGGACCTCCGGCAGCTCCTCCCCCGGCTCCGGCGGCGCCACCGCGACGTACGGGAGCGGCCGTGCGAGGTCGGCGACGGTGCGCTCCACGCGCAGGCACGCCGCGTCGTAGGCCGCGTCGATCGCGGCCGGGTCGAGGCCGAGGAGCGGCACGCTCTCGATGAGGTGGACGCGCTGGCGCCAGTGGTCGAACGCGGCGAGGGATCCGATCACCGTCATCACCGCGTCGGGGAGCGAGCGGTCGTCCCGGGGCGGGTTCGGCAGCCGCTCGACCTCGCGCACGACGTCGTAGCCGAGGAAGCCCATGACCCCGCCCTGCAGCGGCGGCAGCTCGGGGATGATCGGACCGCGGTACTCGGCGAGCAGCGCGTCGAGCGCGGCCAGGATCCCGCGGTCGTGCGGCACGGACGCCGGCAGGTCGCCGTCGACGAGCAGCCGGCCCCCGCGCAGCGTCAACGTCGCTCGGGGGTCCCGACCGACGAAGCTGAACCGGCTCCAGCGCTCGCCGTGCTCGACGGACTCGAGCAGGAACCCCGTCCCGTCGCCGACGAGCTTCGCGAACGCCGCGACGGGCGTCTCGAGGTCGGCCAGGAGCTCCGTCCACACCGGGACGACGGTGTGGGTCGAGGCGAGGGCGCGGAACTCCTCGCGGGTCGGGCGCATCCGGAGCGCGCCGTGGGGACCGCTCATCCCCTCCCCGCTCATCCCTCGCCGAAGCGCCGGAAGAAGCACGTCCGCGCGCCCGTGTGGCACGCGCCGGCCCCCTCCTGCACCACCTTGAACAGCAGCACGTCGGCGTCGCAGTCGTAGTACGCCTCCTGCACGTGCTGCGCGTCGCCGCTGGTGTCACCCTTGCGCCAGACCTCCTGGCGACTGCGGCTCCAGTAGACCATGCGGCCCTCGTCGAGGGTCATGCGCAGGGTGTCGGCGTTCATCCACGCCATCATCAGCACGTCGCCCGACTCCACGTCCTGCGCGATCGCGGGGACGAGGCCGTGGTCGTCGTAGCGGACGGCGGCGAGCTGCTCGGGGGTCGGCTGGATGGAGACGCCGGTCGGCATGGCCGCCATGCTACGGGCGCTCAGAGGTAGAGGCCGGTGCTCGCTTCGATCCGCTTGGCCGCCACGGCGTGGATGTCGCGCTCGCGGAGCATGATGTAGTCGTTGCCGCCGACCTCGACCTCGTAGCGGTCCTCGGGGCTGAAGAGCACCTGGTCCCCCACCTCGGCGCTGCGCACGTTCTGACCCAGCGCGACGACCTCGGCCCACACGAGCCGCTTCGACAGCTGCGCGGTGGCGGGGATGAGGATGCCGCCGGAGCTGCGACGCTCGCCGTCCTTGTCCGGGATGCGGACGAGGAGACGGTCGTTGAGCATCTTGATCGGGAGCTTCTCGTCCACGGCCACGGGGGCAGGGTACCGTCGGCGCATCGGATACGAGCCGCTCACGCTGCGCACGAGCGACGGCCTCGCGCTCGACGCCGACCTGCTGCGGCCGGTGGGCGACGTCGGGTGCGCCGTCGTGATCTGCCACCCGCACCCGCGCTTCGGCGGCGACCGGCACGACGCGGTCGTGGGCGCGATCGCGCAGGCGTGCGGGCAGGCGGGGATCGCCGCGCTGCGCTTCGACTTCCGCGGCGTCGGGCGCTCGGAGGGCACCCACGGCGGCGGCGTCGCCGAGCGGCTCGACGTGGTCGCCGCGCTGGACGCCCTCACCGTCGAGCTCCCCGGGGTGCAGCTCCAGCTCGTCGGCTACTCCTTCGGCGCCGCGGTCGCGCTGGACGTCGACGACGGGCGGGTCGCGGGGTGGGTGGCGGTCGCACCGCCGCTGGCGGTGGTGCCGGGCGAGCCCGCGGCGGCGCGGGACCGGCGCCCGGTGCACCTGCTCGTGCCGCGCCACGACCAGTTCACGCCGCCGGACGTGGTCGACGAGCTGGTCCGCGGGTGGGTCGCCACGACGGTGACGGTGGTGGAGTCCGCCGACCACTTCCTGGCCGGCCACCTCGCGTCGGTCGCCCACCTCACCGTCACCACCCTCCTCGCCAGCCCCGGGTTTACGTAAAACGCGAATAGCGCTGACCAGGCCCGGAGCGTCGGGACAGCGCGACACAGATCGGCGCGTGGATCAGGTGCCGCTCGTTCGTGTCGCGACCTCGCGACGCGGCGCACCAGGTCAGGGCGTTTCCCGGTGTACGTACAACCGACGTGCGGGGGTCAGGCGACGGCGGTGTCGATGCGCGCGAGGACGTCCGGGGTCAGCAGGGGCAGGACCTCGAGCGCGGCGAAGTTCTCGACCACCTGGCTCGCCCGGCTCGCACCCGTGATCACCGTCGACACGTTCGGGTTCGCCGCGCACCACGCGATCGACAGCTGCGCGAGCGTGCAGTCGAGCTCGTCCGCGATCGGCCGGAGCCGCTCGACCTTGTCGATCGACTCCTGGTCGGTGATCCGCTTCGCCAGCCACCCGTAGCCCTTCAGCGACGCCCGGGAGCCCTCCGGGACGCCGCCCGAGTACTTGCCCGTCAGCAGCCCGCTGGCGAGCGGGCTCCAGATCGTCGTGCCGAGGCCGATGTCCTCGTAGAGGCGGGCGTACTCCTGCTCGACGCGGGTGCGGGTCAGCAGGTTGTACTGCGGCTGCTCCATCACCGGCTTGTGCAGGTGGTGCCGCTCGGCGATCTCCCACGCGGCGCGGATCTCGTCGGCCGACCACTCGCTCGTGCCCCAGTACAGGGCCTTGCCGGAGCTGATGATGTCGTGCATCGCCCAGACCGTCTCCTCGATCGGCGTGTCGGGATCGGCCCGGTGGCAGAAGATCAGGTCGAGGAAGTCGGTGCGCAGCCGCTCGAGCGACGCGTCCACGGCGTGCAGCAGGTACTTGCGGTTCAGGGTGTTGCGCATGTTCGGGACGTCACCGTGGACGCCCCAGAAGAACTTGGTGCTGAGCACGTAGCTCCACCGTGGCCACCCGAGCTTCTCGGTGACGCGGCCCATGATCGCCTCGCTCTCGCCGCCCGCGTAGGCCTCGGCGTTGTCGAAGAAGTTGCTGCCGGCGTCGTAGGCGGCCTGCATGCACTCGAGCGCGGTGTCGTCCTTCAGCTGCGTGTCGAAGGTGACCCACGAGCCGAACGAGAGGACGGACACCTGGAGGCCGCTGCGGCCGAGGCGGCGGTAGGGCATGGCGGGGGCGGTCATGGGTTCACGCTAGTTCGGCTCGTGCGGCGGCGATCCGCCGCAGCGCCGGGGCCCCGATCCCGCAGCAGCCGCCGACGAACCTCGCGCCCAGGTCGATCCACGACGGGATCGCGGCCGCGAGCGCGTCCGCGGCGACCTCCTCGTCGCCGACCCAGCACCCGCGCGCGCCGTCCCAGGCGCGGCCGTGGTTCGGGTAGGCGACGAGCGGCAGCCCGGTCGCCGCCGCCTCGCCGGCGAGGAGGCTCGCGACGTGCCGCGGATCCGTGCAGTTGACGCCCACGGCGCCGACGAGGCCGTCGCCGGCCGACACGGCCGCCGCGGCCGCGGCGCCCACGTCGTCGCCGGCGCAGGTGGTCGTCGCGTCGCGGCAGGAGAAGCAGACCCACGCCGGGATCCGGCTGCGCGCCGACAGCTCCTCGACGACGATCTGCGCCTCGACGAGCGACGGCACGGTCTCGACCGCGAACAGGTCGGGGCCGGTGTCGGCGAGGACCTCGATCCGCGCGCGGTGGAAGCGGCGCACCTCCGCCCAGCTCGCGTCGTAGCGGCCGTGGTACTCGCTGCCGTCGCCGAGGATCGCGCCGAACGGCCCGATCGACGAGGCGACGAGCTCGGCGCCGGCGCGGCGGGCGAGCTGCGTGGTGCTGGCGAGGGCCCGCCGGGCGCGCGCCGGATCGGCGCCGGCACGTGCGAACCCGTCCACGCTCGCCTGGTAGCTGGAGGTGATGACGATCTCGGCGCCCGCGTCGACGAAGCTGCGATGCGCGGCGACGACCACCTCCGGCGCGTCGAGCACCAGCTGCGCCGTCCACAGGAGACCCGCCGGCCGGTGGCCGAGCGCCTCGAGCGCGGTGGACAGCCCGCCGTCGATGACCGTGAACGGGTCGCGGATCCACCCGCCCGGGAACGCCACGGCCGGCGACTACCCGACGGGCCGGACGACGATGCCGGCGGCGGACATCGCGGCCTTGGCCTCGGCGATCGTGCGCTCGCCGAAGTGGAAGATGCTCGCCGCGAGCACGCCCGTCGCGCCGCCCTCCGTGACGCCCGCGACGAGGTGCTCGAGCGATCCGACGCCGCCGCTCGCGACCACGGGGACGTTCACCGCGGAGGTGACGGCGGCGGTGAGCTCGACGTCGAAGCCCTCGCGGGTGCCGTCGCGGTCCATCGACGTGAGCAGGATCTCGCCCGCGCCGAGCGCGACGGCCCGGCGCGCCCAAGCCACGGCGTCGATGCCGGTGGGCGTCCGCCCGCCGTGGAGGAACACCTCGAACCCGGACGGCGACGCGGACGTCGGGCCCTGCGGGTGGCGCTTCGCGTCGATCGCGCAGACGACGCACTGGCTCCCGAACTCGGCCGCGACGTCGGCGATGAGCTCCGGCCGCTGCACCGCGGCGGTGTTCACGCTCACCTTGTCGGCGCCGGCGCGCAGCATCGCCCGGGCGTCGTCGACGCTGCGGATCCCGCCCCCGACGGTGAACGGGATGAACACCTGCTCGGCCGTCCGCCGGACCACGTCCACCATCGTCGCCCGCTCGTCGGACGACGCGGTGATGTCGAGGAACACGAGCTCGTCGGCACCCTCGCGGTCGTAGCGGGCCGCGAGCTCGACGGGATCGCCGGCGTCGCGCAGGTCGACGAAGTTGACGCCCTTCACGACCCGACCACCGGTCACGTCGAGGCAGGGGATCACGCGGGCGACCCTCATCGGGCCGGCTCCGCCAGCGCGGCGAGCGCCTCGGCGACGCCGAAGCGGCCCTCGTACAGCGCCTTGCCCGTGATCACGCCGCCGATGCCCGGCACCGCCGCGAGCGCGCGCAGGTCGTCCAGGGTGGCGACCCCGCCGCTCGCGATCACCGGCGCGGTGGCGACGGCCGCCGCGGCGGCGAGGCCGTCCAGGTCCGGGCCGCCGAGCATGCCGTCGCGGCCGATGTCGGTCACGACGAAGGCCGCGGCCGTCGGGAACCAGCCGAGCGCGTCCGTCAGCGACACCCCGCTCCCCTCGGTCCACCCGTGCACCGCGAGCTCGCCGGCACGGTGGTCGAGCCCGACGGCGACGTCCACCACCTCCGACGCGGCGGCGACGATCTCCGGCTCGGCGACCGCTGCGGATCCCATCACCACGCGCGCGATGCCGGCCGCGGCGAGCACCTCGGCGTCGGCGGCGGTGCGGACGCCGCCGCCCGTCTGCACCCGCGCGCGGCCGGCGAGCGTCGCCGCGATCGCGGCGACGACCGATCGGTTCACCGGCGATCCCGAGCGGGCCGCGTCGAGGTCGACGACGTGCACCCAGGTGGCGCCGGCGTCGGCGAAGGAGCGGGCGATCGCGACGGGGTCGTCGCCGTAGGTGGTCTCGCGCGAGTAGTCCCCCTGCAGCAGCCGGACGACCCGGCCGCCGCGCAGGTCGATCGCCGGGTACAGCTCGATCACGGCCCGACGACCGCGTCGCGGCGGGCCGCCGCGGCCACGCGGACGAAGTTCGCGAGGAGGGCGAGCCCGGCCGCGCCGGACTTCTCCGGGTGGAACTGCGTGGCGAACACGTTGTCGCGCCGGAACGCGGCGTTGACCTGCCCGCCGTACTCGCACGTCGCGGCGACGACGGCGGGATCGGAGGGCACCCCGTGGAGCGAGTGCACGAAGTACACCCAGGGGGCCGGTCCCAGGCCCGCGAACATCGGGTCGGACGCGTGGTCCGGACGCAGCACGAGCTGGTTCCACTGCATCTGCGGGCGCGGCAACGTCTCGCCGAGCCAGGCCACGCGTCCCGCGAGCACGCCGAGGCCCGCCGCCGCCGCGTCCTCCTCGCTGCCGTCGAACAGCATCTGCATCCCGACGCAGATCCCGAGGAAGGGCCGGCCCGAGTCGACGGCGGCGAGCGCCGGCCCGTCGAGCCGGGCGGCGCGCAGCGCGTCCATGCACGCGCCGAACGCGCCGACGCCCGGCAGCACGACGGCGTCGGCGTCCGCGACCAGCGCCGGATCGGCCGTGAGGCGCGCGTCGGCGCCCGACCGGGCGAGCGCCTTCTGCGCCGAGGCGAGGTTGCCGATGCCGTAGTCGAGCACCGCCACCAGCGGCGGGGCGCTCACAGCACGCCCTTCGTGGACGGGAGCGACGAGCCCTCCACGCGCACCGCGTCGCGCAGGCAGCGCCCGAGCCCCTTGAACGTCGCCTCGACGATGTGGTGCACGTTGCGCCCGCGCACGAGCGCGACGTGGAGCGTGATCCCGGCCGCCGTCGCGAAGGACGCCACCGCGTGCTCCGCGAGCTGCGGGTCGAACGGAGGGTTCCCGAGCGGCAGGCACTCGGGCATGTCGACCTCCCAGACCACGAACGGCCGGCCCGACAGGTCGAGCGCCACGTCGACGAGCGCCTCGTCCAACGGGAAGCGCCCGCTCGCGAAGCGGCGCACCCCCACCTTGTCGCCGAGCGCCTCGCGGAACGCCTCGCCGAGCGCGATCGCGACGTCCTCCACGGTGTGGTGGGTGTCGATGTGCAGGTCGCCGCTGGCCTCGATCGCGAGGTCGAAACCGCCGTGCTTGCCGACCTGCTCGAGCATGTGGTCGTAGAAGGGGATCCCCGTGCGCGCCGTTGCGTGGCCGCTCCCGTCGAGGTCGAGCACGAGCGAGACGTCCGTCTCGTGCGTCGTGCGCGTGCGCGTCGCGCTGCGGGTCATGCGAGCACCTCCGTGAGGGCGGCGAGGAACCGGTCGTTCTCGGCCGGCGTCCCGATCGTGACGCGCAGGCACCCCTCGAGGCGGGGCCAGCCGGAGCAGTCGCGGATCAGCACGCTCCGGTCGAGCAGGCCCTGCCACACCGCGCGACCCCCCATCGAGCTCGGCCGGAAGAGCACGAAGTTCGCGCCGCTCGGCACCCGCTGCACGGGCAGCGCGTCGAGCGCGGCGGCGACCCGCTCGCGCTCGGCGACGACGTCCGCGACGCGCGCCTCCATGTCGTCGAGGTAGCGCAGCGCGAGCCGCCCGGCGATCTGCTTCGCGGCATCGAGGTGGTACGGGAGGACCACCTTGTCGAGGTCGTCCACGAGCCAGCGCGGCCCGACGAGGTAGCCGAGCCGCGAGGCGGCCATCGACCACGTCTTGGAGAAGGTGCGGGTCACCACGAGGGGGCGCTCGTCGTCGACGAGCGACAGCGCCGACCACGGCGCGAACTGGGCGTAGGCCTCGTCGACGACGAGCAGGCCGGGCACGGCGCCGAGCACCGCGCGCACGACGGCCTCCGGCTCGACGAGGCCCGTCGGGTTGTTCGGTGAGCAGAGGAAGGTCACCGCCGGCGCGTGCGCGTCGATCGCGGCGAGCGCCCGGGGCAGGTCGAGCGAGAAGTCCGCGGCCCGCTCCGTCTCGACGACGGTGGCGCCGGTGAGGCGGGCGATGTGCCCGTGGAGCTGGTACGTGGGCTCGAACGTCGCGACGCGCCGCCCCGGACCCGCGTAGGCGAGGAGCAACGTCTGCAGCACCTCGTTGGATCCGTTCGCCGCGAACACCTGGGCCGGGTCCACGCCGTGGAGCTCCGCGATCGCACCTCGCAGCGCGGCGGCGCTGCGATCGGGGTAGCGGTGCCACTCGACGCGGGACAGCTCCGCCGCGAACGCGTCACGCCACGCGGCGGGCGGCTCGACGGGCGACTCGTTCGTGTTGAGGCGGACCTCGACGTCGACCTGCGGCGAGTGGTAGCCCTCGAGCGCGCGCAGGTCGTTGCGCACCGCCACGCGCGCGGCCGGCGCGGCGGCGGCCTGGGAGCTCGTCGGGGTCACGGCGGACCACGCTACCGACGGGCCACCCGTGCACCGGTGGGAGTTGGGTCGCGAGGGCCGGGATGGGCCGCTGCCCGGGCAGACTCCAGCGATGAGCGACAGCACCGCCGCCGAGCTGACCATCACGGCCGAGCACGTCGACCGCTACCGGGAGCGTCTGGGCGAGCTCGCGCGACCGCTGCGCGACGGCGATCACGAGGACGCCGTGGCCGCCATCTACGAGGCCGAACGCGCCCTGCGCAGCGCCCACCGGCTGCTCGAACGGGCGGCGACGCTGATCTCGGGGACCTCCCGGTCGCGCTGAGGCGACCTCGGCGGGCGCGTCGCTCCGAGCGTCAAGCGTGCGTCAACCGGTCACGCTTCGTGGCGGGAGCGGCCGCCGAGGTCCCGGAAAAGGCAGCGACGGCCCCCGGAGGGGCCGTCGCGACGCGAAGCAGGGCGGCGGATCCCGGCTTCACGGATGGGTCCAGGTGGCGGAACCTGGTCCTCGTCACTCTACACCCGGTGCCGCCGACGCCGCGGATCCTGCGCCAGGTTCGCGCGATCTGGCGGCCGACGGGCGGGCGGCGCGGCCGGCCGTGGGCGCGCCGTCACCGGCGACCACGGAGCGTGGCGATGGCCCCCGGCGGGTGCGTGGCAGCCGCGACGACGGGCACAGGTCCTCCAGGACGCACGCGTCGCAGCGCGGCTGCTTCGCGAGGCACACCCGCCGGCCGTGGAGGATCGTGCGCAGGCTGAACGGTCCCCTCGCCGCGGGCGGGAGGTACGAGTTCAGCTCGAGCTCGACCTTGACCGGATCCTCCTCGACGGTCAGCCCCAGCCGCCGGCTCAGCCGTCCCACGTGGGTGTCGACCGGGAGGCCCGGGAGGCCGAAGGCGACGCTGCGCACGACGTTGCCGGTCTTGCGGCCGACGCCCGGCAGCGTGACGAGGTCGTCGAGCTCGGTCGGGACGCGGCCGTCGAACCGCTCGACGAGCGCCTGGGCCATGCCGATGACGCTGCGCGTCTTCGCCTGGTAGAACCCGGTGGACCGGACGATCTCCTCGACCTCGGCCGGGTCCGCCTCGGCCAGCGACCCGGCGTCCGGGAACCGCGCGAACAGCGCCGGCGTGACCAGGTTGACCCGGGCGTCCGTCGTCTGCGCCGACAGGATGGTGGCCGTCAGGAGCTCGAACGCGTTCCGGTGGTCGAGCTCGCACAACGCCTCGGGGTACTCGACCGCGAGGCGCTCGGCGACGGCGCGCGTGCGCCCCTTCGGTGTCCGAGGGCGGGCCATGGCCGCAGGATACGGGCGCCGTTAGCCTGGCCGGACCCGCCCGACCCGTGGAGCCCGCCGCCATGACGATCGTCGATCGCGCGCCCGCCGCGCCGGAGCCGTCGCCCGACCCGCTCCCCCGCTGGAGCGTCGCCGACGTGCACGAGTCGCTTACCGCGCGTTCGTTCACCGCCGCGCTGGAGGCGGCCGCTGCCGCTGTCGGGCGCCTCCGTGCCGACTTCGACGAGCTCGGGGTCCGCGCGCTCGAGGAGCGCGCGCCGACGGTCGTCGACGGCGCCACGTGCGACCGGGTCCTCGACGGCTACAACGCCGTCGCGCTCGATCTGCAGCAGCTCGCGGCGTACGTGGCCGCGACGGTCACCACGAACTCGCGCGACGAGCGGGCGCAGTCGCTGCGGTCCGAGCTCGAGCAGCTCGACTCGGCCATGCGGGTGCTGCTCGCACGCCTCGCCGAGTGGGTGCGGGCGCTCGGCCCCGAGGCCCTCGCCGCACGCTCGCCGGCGGCCGCCGACCACCTCGGGCCGTTGCGGCTCCTCGCGGCACGGGCGGCGCACCAGATGACCGAGCCGGAGGAGGGCCTGTACGCGGAGCTGGGTCCGACGGGGGCGCGGGCGTGGGCGCGGCTGCAGGCCGACCTCACCTCGCAGCTCGCTGCCGACGTCGAGCTGCCGGGCGGCGCGCGGCGGCTCCCGATGCCCGCGGTCCGCGGCCTCGCCACCGATCCCGACCCCGCGGTGCGCCGCGCCGGGTACGACGCCGAGCTGCGGGCGTGGCCGCAGGTCGCGACCGCCTGCGCCGCCGCCATGAACGCGGTGAAGGGCGACGCGGGCATCGTCGAGCGCCGCCGAGGCTGGGCGTCGCCGCTCGACGCGTCGCTGTTCGCGAACTCCGTCTCGCGTCCCACCTTCGACGCGATGCAGGCGGCCATCGACGCCGCGCTCGACGACCTGCGCGGCTGGATGCGGAGGAAGGCGGCGCTCCACGCCGTGGCCGAGGGACGCCCCGCCGGTGGCGGGCTCGCGTGGTGGGATCTGGTCGCACCGCTGCCCATGGGCGCCGCAGGGGCGATCACGTGGGAGGAGGGCGTCGCGGTCGTGCGCGACGCCTTCTCCTCTTACAGCGCGCCGCTCGCAGGGCTGGTGGACCGGGCGCTGACCGAGCGCTGGATCGACGCGGCGCCACGCGACGGCAAGGTGGGCGGGGCCTTCTGCATGCCCTTCGTCGGCGACCGGTCGCTCGTGCTGCTGAACTGGAGCGGCTCGCTCGACGCCGCGCAGACGACGGCCCACGAGCTCGGGCACGCGTACCACAACACCCAGCTCGCGACCCGCACCCCGCTCCAGCGGCGCCTCCCGATGGCGCTCGCCGAGACGGCGAGCATCTTCTGCGAGACGCTCGTGGTCGAGGCCGGGCTCGCGCACCTCGACGGCGACCAGCGGCTCGCGCTGCTCGACGTGGACCTGCAGGGCACCGCGCAGGTGGTCGTCGACATCCGGTCCCGGCTGCTGTTCGAAACCGAGGTGTTCGCCCGCCGCCGGCGGCGCACGCTCGGCGCGTCCGAGCTCGACGACCTGATGCGCGCCGCGCAGCACGAGGCCTACGCCGACGGCCTCGACCAGACGACGGCCCACCCCCACATGTGGATCCTGAAGCCGCACTACTACTCGTCGCAGTTCTACAACTGGCCGTACACGTTCGGGTTGCTCTTCGGCCTCGGGCTGTTCGCCCGCCACCGGGCCGACCCGGAGCGGTTCCGGGACGGCTACGACGACCTGCTGTCGCGGGCCGGGATGGCGACGGCCGAGGAGCTCGGCGCGTCGTTCGGCTTCGACCTGACCGACGAGGGGTTCTGGACCGCGAGCCTCGACGTCGTGCGCGACCGCATCCGCCAGCACGCCGAGCTCGCCTCGCCGCACCTGGGCGGCGCCCGTGCCTGACCGGCCCGGCCTCACCCGGTATGACGCGGGGCGCGACGAGCTGGCGTCCCTGCTGCACGGGGAGCCGCGCTACCGCGTCGAGCAGGTGTGGCGAGGCCTCTACGAGCAGCTCGCCTCGCCGGCGGAGCTGACGGCGCTGCCGACGTCGCTGCGGGCCCGCCTGGACGAGGCGCTCCCGCTCGCGCTGACCGAGGAGGTCCGCCGCGTCAGCGACGGCGGCGACACGGTGAAGTACCTGTGGCGCCTGCACGACGGCAGCCCGATCGAGACGGTCCTGATGCTCTACCCGGACCGCGTCACCGTCTGCGTGAGCAGCCAGGCGGGGTGCGCGATGGGCTGCGGCTTCTGCGCGACGGGGCAGGCCGGCTTCACCCGCCACCTCACCGTGGGCGAGATCGTCGAGCAGGTCGCCCGCTCCTCGCGCGAGGCGCGGGCGATGGGCCGGCGGGTCGCGAACGTGGTGTTCATGGGGATGGGCGAGCCGCTCGCCAACGAGGGGAACGTCTGGGGCGCGATCGAGCGGATCCACGGCGACCTCGGCCTGTCGGCGCGCCACATCACCGTGTCCACCATCGGCATCGTCCCCGGCATCCGCCGCCTGGCGGCGCGGCCGCTCCCCGTGAACCTCGCCGTGTCGCTCCACGCCGCGAACGACGAGCTGCGCGACTCGTTGATCCCCGCGAACCGCCGCTACCCCCTCGACGACCTGATGCAGGCGTGCGCCGAGCACCTCGCGGTGAAGGGCCGGCGGATCAGCTTCGAGTGGGCGCTGATCGACGGCGTGAACGACCGCGACGCCGACGCCGGCGAGCTGGCGGCGCTGTGCCGGCGGTTCCGCCTCCCGGCGCACGTCAACCTGATCCCGCTCAACCCGACGCCGGGCTGGCCCACCCGCGGCAGCAGCCCCGCACGCGTCCGCGAGTTCCGCGACCTCCTCGTGGCGCGGGGCGTCAACGCGACGATCCGGCGGAACCGGGGCACCGACATCGACGCCGCGTGCGGGCAGCTGGCCGCGGGGCGGCCGGTGGCGGTCGTCGGACCACGACGGCGAGCGGCGGCGACCGCCGCGGCGTCGGCCGCAGCGGGCTCCGAGCCGCCGACGGGCCACGCGGCCGAGGTGCCGGGGGCGGGGGCCGGCGACCGCGGCTGACGCGCGTCAGCAGTGGGCGCGCACCGTCGGGTACGGGTTGACCGCTGCGCCGCCGCCGGGGTGGATCTCGAAGTGCAGGTGCGGCACCGAGAACTGGGCGTTGCCGCTGTCACCGAGGTACCCGATGACCGTCCCGGCGGTGACCGCGCCCGTGGCCGCCCAGCTGTCGAGGTGGGCGTAGTAGTACTTGTGGCCGTCGGCGCCCGTCAGCCAGACGACGTTGCCGCCCAGCCGGTTCGTCTTCTGCTGCGCGAACCCGTCCACCACGGCGACGAGGGGCAGACCGGTCGGCCCGATCATGTCCACGCCCTGGTGGCTGCGCCCGCCGCTGCGCGGCGCCCCCCACGTGTCGCCGAAGGCCACCGATCCCTGCACCGGGCAGACCCATCCGGTGGCGCCGAAGTCGCCGGCGACCGGTGCACCGGGCCGGCCGCCGGCGCCGGCCACGCCGGTCTGGCCCCCGCCGGTCGGCGCACCCGACGCCGGCGCCGCGGCCACGTCCGCGCCGCTGTCACCGCCGCCGTCGCCGTCGCCGTCGCCGTCGCCGCCCGCGTCCCCACCGCCCGCCGGCGCCGTGGTGGCCGGCGCGCGTGCCGCCTGCTGGCGGGCCTGCTCCTCGGCGGCGCGCCGGCGCTCGTCCTCCTGGCGCCGTCGCCGCTCGGCCTCCTCGACCGCCAGCGCCTCTCGCACCGCCTCGTCGCGCAACCGCTCCGCCTCGATGTCCTTCAGCAGCTCCACCTCGGCCAGGGCCTGCTCCCGACGACGCTCGAACTCCAGCCGCGCCGCCTCCGTCTCGGCGACGCTCCTCGCCAGCGCCGCCTCGGCCGCCTCCAGATCGTCGGCCAGGGCGTCGAAGCGGTCGAAGTCCTCGGCCGACGTCTCGTTCGCGACGTTCAGGAGCACCGACATCTGGGCCTGTTCCACGGCGCTGCGGAAGCCCGTCAGCAGCGGCAGCGAGCTCGTGCCCGAGCGCGTGTAGCGGTTGACGGCCACACCCTGGACCGTCGCCTGCAGCTCGCCGATCTGCACCTGCAGGGCGTCGACCCGGCCCTGGAGCGCCTGCCCCTCGAGCTCGAGCGCGTCGAGCTCCGACTCCGCGAGGAACATCGCGTCGGCCGCCGCGTTCGCGCGGTCGCGTGCGTCGGCGATCTCGCGCGCCGCCTGCTCGGCGGCGTCGTCCTGCGCCCGCGCCGGCACGGCCGGTGCGAGCGGTGGGAGGACCAGGAGCGCGGCGACGAGCAGCGCGAGCTTCCGCATGCGGGTGGGGAGGCTAGTGCCGCGCCCGCCGCGAGGGGGGCCGCAGCGCCCGGTCGTCCGCTGGTGGAGCATCCCGCTCGACGGTCCGAGCCCGCAGCGTGGTGCACGGGTCCCCGTCCGTGAGGCGCCGCTCCGCCGTAGCATCGCCCGGGTGACGGAGCCGAGGACCGACGCTGTCGTCCGACTGGTGGACGTCTCGTTCGTCCGCGATGGGCGGACCATCCTGCGCCCGCTGACGTGGGAGGTGCTGCCGGGCGAGCGGTGGCTCGTCCTCGGCGCGAACGGATCGGGCAAGACGACGCTCGTGCGCATCGCCGCCATGGTGGAGCACCCCTCGACGGGCACCGTCGACGTCCTCGGCGAGCGGCTCGGGCGGACGGACGTGCGCGTGCTCCGGCGCCGCATCGGCTGGTCGTCGGCGGCGCTGGCCGCGCAGATCCGTCCGGCGCTGACGGCCCGGGAGGTCGTGATGACGGCGCGGTACGCGGCGCTCGAGCCGTGGTGGCACCGCTACACGACCGAGGACCACGACCGCGCCTCGGTGTGCCTCGCGCGCTTCGGCGTGGAGCGGTTCGCCGACCGCGCGCTCGGCACGCTGTCGTCCGGGGAGCAGCAGCGGGTGCTCCTCGCGCGGACGCTGATGAACGACCCCGGCGTCGTGGTGCTCGACGAGCCCAGCGCGCGGTTGGACCTGGGCGGCCGCGAGCAGCTCGTCGCCGCGCTGTCGGAGCTCGCGCTCGACCCGCACGCGCCGCCGCTCGTGCTCGTCACGCACCACCTCGACGAGGTGCCACCCGGGATGACCCACGTGCTGCTGCTGCGTGACGGCGAGGTCAGCGCCCGGGGACCGCTCGCGACGACGCTGTCGGCGCCGGCGCTGAGCGCGTGCTTCGGGATGCAGCTCGAGCTCGAGGTCCGGCGGGACGGCCGCTACTCCGCCTGGGCCACGAGCTCGAGCAGCCGCGCCCGCGCGGCGACGATCTGATCCGCGAGCACGCGCTCCAGCACGCCGCCGGTCCACAGCGCGCCGCCGTAGTGGAGCCGCATCTCCAGCCGGCTCGACGGCCCTGGCGCGCCCGCCACGTCGACCACCGTCGCGTCGAGCACCCAGGCCGCGTGGCGACGGCCGTCGTCCTCGCGCCGCTCGAAGCGGATCCGCCCTGACTCGGCGTCGTGCACGGTTCGCTCCATGCGGAGCCGCTTGGACCGCGCCAGCGGCCCCATGCGCGCCCGCAGCTCGACGTCCCACCGCGGCCGACCCCCGTCACCGGCGGGTGCCGGCTCGACCCGGTGGACGAGGGGCATCCACGCCGGGTAGTCGGTGAGCTCGTCGACCAGCGACACGAGCCGGGACGCGTCGCACGGAGCGTCCAGCGAGGCGGTGACGTCCACGGCGGCAGTCTGGCGCGAGGGGCGCTCAGCCGCCAGCGGGCGGGGCGCCGGCGTCGGCGTCGTCGGCGATGCCCCGGAACGCACGCGACAGCAGCCGCCCGCGAGCCTTGAGCAACCCGTGCAGGTCGTCGCGCTGGTCGAAGACCGGTCGCCACGCGACGTCGCCGGGCGGGGCGGCGGGTGCGGCCGGTTCCGGTGGCGCGAGCTCGGCCGCCGGCGCGACCTCACGGACCCGCTCGGGCGGCGCCGGAGCCGCAACCGGAGCCGGAGCTGCACCGGCCGCGACCGGCTCGTCGAGCGGGAGCTGCTCGAGCCGCGGCCGGCGCGGCGCGCGCGGGGGCCGGGGTCGCGGGATGGGTCCGGTGCCGGTCTCGGCCGGTGGCCGGAACAGCCGCGGCACCGGCTCGCGCCGGTCGTCGAGCATCCACCCGAGCGGCACCACCATCGCGTCCGCGTGGCGCCGGCACAGCACGCCCGCACGCACCCCCGGCACCGCGAGCATCGCATCGAGCCACACGCTCAGATCGTCGGGGTCGAAGCCGTACGAGACCTCGGCGGGGACGGAGCACCCCGGTCGTTCGCACAGCCGTGCCACGGGCCCACGGTACTCGGCGGGGTGCGCCGGACCCGGGAGCCCGCTCAGGCCGTGCCGGACCGGCGGGCGCGCGCCCGACGCTTGCCCTCGTGCATCGCCGCGACGCGCGCCACCGGGATCTCGTGACCCTCGGCGACGAGCTCCGGGGGCAGGGCGCGCGGGGCGCCCAGCGCCTCCGCCCACGGGTCGCGCTCCCCCAGCAGGCCCGGCGCCGTCGTGATCGTGAAGTCCCGCGGCGACACGGCGTCGAGGTCGGCCCACCGGACCGGGAACGACACCGGCACGCCCGGGCGCGCCCGCGGGCTGTACGCCGCCACCACGGTCGCGCCGCCGCTGCGGGTGGCGTCGACGAAGACCTTGCCCGCCCGGTCGTCCTTGAGGAACGCGGTGGTGGTCGCCGCGGGGTCGAGCTGCTCGGCCCGCCGGGCGATCGCCCGCGTCGCCGCTGCCGCGTCCTCGACCCGCACCTCGTCGGTGAGCGGCACGAACACGTGGACGCCCTTGGCCCCGCTGGTCTTCACGGCACCCCCCAGGCCGGCGCTCGAGAGGGCCTCGCGCACCGCGTGCGCGGCGCGCACCGCCGCCTGAAAGGCCTCCGCGCCCTCCGGCGGGTCGAGGTCGAGCACCAGGTGGGTGGGGTGGTCGAGCCGCTCGGCGAGCGCGAGCGCGGGGTGGTACTCGACGGCGCGCTGGTTCGCGAACCAGAGGAGGGTCCGCCGGTCGTTGCAGAGCGCGTAGGTGACGGTCCGCCGCGACGCCTCGGCCCACAGCGGCAGGCGCTCGACCCACTCCGGGGTGGAGGCCGGCAGGTTCTTCTGCATGAACGGCTCCTGGCCGCGGGTCACCCGGATCACCGACAGCGGCCGGTCGCGCAGGACGGGCAGCATCCGGCCGTGGACCGCGTCGAGGTAGTCGACGAGGTCGCGCTTGGTGACGCCCGCGCCCTCGAACAGGGCCTGGTCGAGGTTGGTCAGCCCGACGCCCGCCCGCGACTCCTCGGTCTGGCGTGCCATCGGCGCAGCGTAGGCCCGCGCGCCGCGCCGGTCGGCGGCGGGACGCGACGAGCCCCCGCTCGGATCCGTCCGGCGGGGGCTCGTAATGGTGCGGGGTGGGCGATACCGGGCTCGAACCGATGACCTCCACGGTGTGAACGTGGCGCTCTAGCCGACTGAGCTAATCGCCCGCACTCGGCTCGGCAGGCTAGCAGGGCGGCCCGCCGGCGGCACCCGCGCCACGACCCCGCCGGTGATCACCCGAGGAGCTCGATCGCACGCGTGAACATCGTCCCCACCGAGGGCGCGATCCGCTCCCACTCGGGGTCGGGGCGCTTGCCGGTGCGGTGGAGCATCACGTTGAGCCCGCTGATCACGCCGAAGCGGTAGCCCGACAGGGCGCGGTAGAAGGCGAGGTCGTCGAGGGTCACCGGCCGGCCGGTGGCGGCGGCGTACCAGCCGACGACGTCGTCGAACGGCGGGAACGACGAGCGGCCCTCGACGTCGACCCAGCTGCCGGGATCGTTCATGAACAGCAGCCACCCGAGGTCCATCAGCTGCGCGCCGATGCCGCTGATCTCCCAGTCGAGCAGCGCCACCACCCGCGTCCCGTCGAACAGGACGTTGCCCGTCTGGAAGTCACCGTGGAAGACGCCGACGGCCGGGTCGGCCGGCAGCCGGTGGACGAGCAGGTCGCGGGTCCGCCGGCCGAGCTCGGCCCACGCCGGCTCGGCCGCCTTGTCGAGCAGCGGCACCCAGAAGTCGATCTCCGTCAGGAGCTCGCGCGCCGGCTCCCAGGTCGCGAGCGCCCGGCGGTGGTCGACCAGGTGGACGAGCGCCAGCGCCTCGACCGCCGCCCTGATCACGTCCGCCGTCGGCACGCCTGCGAAGACGGGATCCGGGTCGCGGACCACGAACGTCTCGCCGGGGAGGAAGCGCACCATGAAGTACGGGACGTCGAACCACCGCTCGTCGGCGTCCCACCAGACGAGCGGCGGCACCGGGACCCCCTCCGCGGCGAGCGCGAGCAGGAGCGGGACCTGGCGCAGCACGTCCGTGTTGCCCGCCCGCCGGACCCCCTTCGGCGGCACGCGCATCACCAGACGGTCCACCACCCCGCGGGCGTCGCGCAGGCCGAAGCCGAACGACAGGCCGGCGTGGCCCGGCATCGCCCGCACCTCCTCGACCACGACCCCCTCGTCGTAGTGGGCGGCCGCCCACCGCTCGAGCTGCGCCTGGAGGACGACGAGATCGGGCGCCGGCATGGAGGCAGCGTACGAACGGCGTGCCGGGCGGGAACGACTCCGGCGCGCCGGGGCCGGAATGCCGTGGCGCACCCGGCGGTTCGACAACACCCCGACCCGAGGAGCACCACCGATGACCAGCACCGACGTGACGGCCCCCTCGATCACCGTCTACTGGCGACCTGGCTGCGGGTTCTGCGCCTCGCTGCGCGCCGGCCTGCGCCGTGAGGGGGTCGAGTTCACCGAGGTGGACATCTGGGAGGACCGCGACGCAGCCGCCTTCGTCCGATCCGTCGCCAACGGCAACGAGGTGGTGCCGACGGTGACGGTGGGCTCGACCAGCCTGGTGAACCCCTCGGCGCGCGAGGTGGTGCGGCTCGCGGAGGCCGCCGCCGTCAGCGGTTCGAGTCCTCGACCGACCCCGTGATCGGGACGAGCTCCTCGCCGTCGAACTCGAGCGCGAAGCAGTCGTAGCCGCCGCGCAGCTCGTCCCAGGCGTCCTCCTCGGGCACGAGCGCGTCGACGACGAACACCGACTGCTCGTACGGCAGCCCCACGTAGGCCTCGAACCTGGCGATGCACTCGTCGAAGGCCTCCTCGTACGCGTCCTCCGCGCCCGGGTAGTCCCGGTCGCGATCGGGGTTGAGCTCGCCCTGCGCGAAGACCTCGCCGTCGTGCGGCTCGTCGCAGGGGATCTCCTCCAGCGAACGGATCGTGGTCACCTCCCCCGGCTCCCGATCCGGCAGGTCGTAGCAGCGACCGACCTCGAGGTCCGCGACCGACGTCGTGTCGTCGTTGATCGCCACCACCACGACGGCGGCGAAGCCGATGAGGCCGAGCACGCCGAGGACGATGCCGGCGAGGGCCATGCCGGCGCCGCGGAGGCGCCCCTCGCTGCGCCGCACGTCGCGGCGGCCGAGGATGCCGAACACGAGGGCCAGGATCGGCACGACGAGGGTGAAGAACAACAGGATGCAGCACAGCCCGAGGACGAGCGCGGCCACGGCCTTGCCGCTGCGGCCGACGGGCGCCGGTGTCGGGCCCCATCCGGCGGGTCCCGCGGGAGCCGGCGGCAGCCCGCTCCCCCACGGCGCCTGTCCCGGCGGCGGAGGCGGTGGGGCGGAGGCCCCGGGCGCGGCGGGGAACGGGGGCGGTGGCGGCGGGACGCGGGGCGGGTCGGGCACGTCGGTCATGGTCCGCCCACCGTAGTGAGCGCCGGCACGCGCACGACGCATGCCTGGCCCATCCCCTGGCGGTCCCGGAAGCCCTCCGTGCCGGACGGGCAGGCCCGGTCCAACGGCACCAGCTCGCGCACGACCGCGTCGTGCGGCCCGGTGCAGGCCACCTCCGCCGCGTCCAGCGTCGGGCCGAGCACGACGCAGTCGCCCGCCCGGAGCACGTTGTCCGGCGCCGGCGGGGAGCCCGGCTCGGTGAGCGCGGCGCCGACGAGGACGACCACGATGCCGATCACGGCCATCGTGAGCAGGAACCGCCACGGGAAGCGGTCGGGCGCCGGCGCCACGACGTGTGGCGGAGCGGCGCGGGGCGCGGGTGCCGGCCGCGCGGCCGCCGCCACCCCGGGCGCCCGGGAGGCCAGCTGCTCGTCGTAGCGCCGTCGCCGGTCGCGGTCGCGCAGCACCCGGTACGACTCGTTCAACGCCGCCATGCGCGGCGCGGACGCAGCGCCGGCCCGGTCCGGGTGCGCGACCCGCGCCGCCCGCCGGTACGCCTCCTTCACCTCCGCCTCGGTCGCGTCGGGGGCCATCCCGAGGCGCTCGTAGTGCGTCACGGCTCGTCCGTCGTGCCGCCGATGCGCCAGTACTCGCCGGCCTCGCGGGCGAGGAACTCGTGGTCGACGAGGTACCGCCGCAGCGCCGCCGTGTCCGGGTGGCGCTGCCCGAGCACGAGGTTCACCATCGCCTCGCTGTACCGCCGGCCCGGCTCGAACTCCTGCGCGAGCCAGTCGAGGACGATCAGGCGCTTGGCCATCGACGTCGGGATCGACGTCAGCCGGCCGTCCACGACGAACGCCGCCATCACGCGCCGGACCTCGTCGGGCAGCTCGGCGTGCTCCGTCGACGCCGGCCGCGCGAGCGCCTCGCGCGCCGCGACCCGGAAGGCGGCGGCCAGGACGTGCAGCGACCCGTCGATGTGCTCGACGAGCCCGGCCTCGGCGAGGCGGCCGGCTGCCTTGGCGGCCTGCGCCGGGGTGAGCGACGTGGCGGCGACCACCGCGTCGAGCGTGGACGCCCCCAGCTCGAGCGCTGCGAGGACGCGCCGGCGGTCGTCGTCGGCCAGCAGGCCGACGATCGTCGCGGCGTCGAGCGGTCGGGGCGGGCGCACGCCCCTCAGTACCCGAGGTCCGGGTGGACGGGACCGAGCAGCTCCTCACCGTGCGCCCACCGGCGCACGTTCGCGGTGATCCGCTCGGCCAGCAGCGGGACGGCCATGTCCGGCGTGTTCCCGACGTGCGGGGTGATGATGCAGTTCGGCAGCGACCACAGCGGATGGCCCTCCGGCAACGGCTCCGGATCGGTCACGTCGAGCGCGGCGCCGCCGATGGCGCCCGAGCTGAGGGCCCAGACGAGGTCGTCGGTGACCACGTGACCGCCGCGGGCCACGTTGACCAGCCACGCGTGGTCCTCCATCAGCTCGAACTCGTTGCGCGAGAGCATCCCCTCGGTGTCGGCGGTCAGCGCCAGCGCGAGGACCACCAGGTCGGCGCCGGCCAGGGCGTCGATGTAGCGGTCCGCCTCGAGCACGTCGTCCACGCCGTCCATCTCCTGCACCCGGTTGCGGACGACGGTGATCCGGCAGTCGAACGGCGTGAGCAGGCGGATCAGCGACTCGGTGATGCCGCCGCCGCCGAGGATCGTCACGTTCGACCCGAGCAGGTTCCTCCCGTGGGGCGGCGACCACGAGCTGGACCGGGCGTACCGGCCGATGCCGCGCATGCCGGCCAGGGCGAGACCGAGCGCCATCTCGGCCACGGGCTCCGCGTACACGCCCTTGCCGCAGGTCCACGTGCGGTCGCCGTCGATCAGGTGGGCGAAGCGCTCGATCCCGGCGAAGGGCAGCTGGACCCACTCGAGCCGGTCGGCCTCGTCGAGGAGCGCCTCGAGCTCGTCGACGCCCGTGGGCGACGCCCAGACGAGGCCCTCGGCGTCGGCGGGCGGGACCACGTGGCCGCCTCCCGCCGTGACCGCCTCCCCCACCCAGGCCGGGGCTCCCTCGGGTCCGACGGCGATGCGTGGGGGGCCGTCGCGTCCGTCGCGCCGCTCCCGCCCGTGCTGGCTGGTACTCGGAGGCATCGACCTGAACGCTAGTGCCGCGGGCGCTCGACGGGACCGAGGGAGACGCCGGCGCCCACGATCTCCGCCGCCGCCCGCTCGCCGCTCTCGAGGGCACCCTCGAGGTAGCCGGTCCACGTCGCCGTGTGCTCGCCGGCGAGGTGCAGCGGACCGCACGGCCGGCGGAGCACCTGCCAGAACGCGGTCACCTGCCCGGGGCGGTAGACGGCGTAGCTGCCCCCGAAGCGCGCGTGGGCCGACCACGCACGGGAGAACCCGCCGGTTGGCTCGCCGAGCCCGGGTGCGATCGAGCGCAGGTCGTCGAGCACGAGGGCGAGACGCTGGTCCTCCGCCCGAGCGGCCAGGTCGAGGCCGCCGGCACCTCCCGTGTACGCCATCAGGATCCCGTGCTCGCCCGGCTGGTCGACCGTCGGCTCGTACACGCGCTGCGACGGGCGGTCGGTGTTGACGTGGCCGGACGGCCACGACCGGCTCGCGAACTGGAGCGCGGTCTTCGTCACCGTCCCGTAGCCCAGCTCGGCGACGGCCTGCGCCAGCGGCGGCGGCAGCGCCGGCTCGAACCGCACGCGGCGGAGCGCGACCAGCGAGCACGCGAGCACGACGTGGTCTGCGGGCAGCGGGTGCACGCCCGTCGCGTCGCCGACGTGGACGACGGCACCGCCCTCGCCCCACGCCACGGCCGTCACCTCCGACCGCAGCCGCAGCGCCTCGCCGCCGGCCGCGTCGAGCTCGGCGGCCATGCCACGCGCGACGAGGTCGAGGCCCCCGCGGACGCGGTGGGCCGCGACCGACGTCCCGCTCATCGACTCGGCGTCCACCGCCCCCTCCGCCGCGCGCATCTGCGCCCGCTGCTGCGCCGCGAACAGCGACGACACGTCGTGCGGCTCGGCGGCGAACTCGCCCTGGCTGTTGCGGCGCGCGAACAGCGCCGCGGTCCCCCGCAGGCCGAGGTCGCTCGCGAGGTCGGCGAGGGATCGGGCGTCGTGGTGGGCCGCGTGCGGGTGCCGCTCGGGGGCCGCGGGGTCGGCGATGCCGTCGGCGATCCGGTGGAGGCGGTCCTCCAGCTCGCCGAGCCGGTCGTCGAGGTCGGGCGCCACCCGGCGCACCTCGTCCGGATCGAGCAGCGCCCCGTCCAGGTGCAGGTACCGGCGCAGGGCGCTGAAGCGCTGCCCGGGACCCTCGAGCTCGCCGCCGTAGCGGCGGAGCCGGGCGAGCACCCGGTGGTGATCGGTGTCGACCCACTCGGCGCCGCTCTCCACGTGCTGGCCGCCCACGAAGCGGTCGCGCACGGTGCGGACGCGCCCGCCGATGCGGCCACCCGCCTCGACGACCACGGTCTCGACGCCTGCCGCGCGCAGCTCCAGCGCCGCGGCGAGGCCCGCGAGCCCGGCGCCGACCACGACGGAGCGCACCGTCAGTTCCCCGTGAGCGTCGCCGCGATCTTGCTCGCGTCGTCCCCGCTGCGCCGCAGGACCAGCGCGACGAGGACCAGCGCGACGAGCGTGAAGCCGATCAGCACGGTCGACATCGCGCCCACGTCGGGCTTCATCACGGTCCGGGTCAGGCCGAACACGTAGACCGGGAAGGTGTTGGTGTCGGGCGACGAGATGAACTGGGTGATGACGACGTTGTCGAGGCTGAACGTGAACGCGAGCAGCCCGCCGGCCAGCACCGCGGGCGCGACGAGCGGCAGCGTGATCTGGCGGAACGCCGTGACCGGCGTCGCGTACAGGTCGGCCGCGGCCTGCTCGAGCGAGTCGTCGAGGCCGGCCATCCGGGCGCGCACGATCAGCGTCACCACCGCGGACGAGAAGATCGACTGCCCGATCCACAGCGGCCACAGACCGGACGTGAAGATGCCCTCCAACCGGAAGAACCACAGCTGCAGGCCGATCGCGTCGACGATCTCCGGCGTCGTCAGGATCAGCAGCACGAGGACCATGAACCCGATGGTCCACCGGCCCGGGCGCCGAGCGAGCGCGATCCCGGCGAACGTGCCGATCACGAGCGAGACGAGCGTCGAGCCGACGGCGGCCTTGAGCGAGTTGCTCACGGCGTCGCGGAGCTGGCGGTTGTCGAGCATCGCGGAGTACGGCTCGGTCGTGAAGCCGCCCCAGATCTGGAAGCTGCGCGCCCCGGAGAACGAGTGCACGACCACGTAGGCGATCGGCAGGAAGAGGAAGACGAAGACGATCGCCGTCCACACCCCGAGCGTCGCGTCGAGCAGGCGCGCCCGCAGCCGCGCCATCAGCGCATCCCCGCCGGCAGGCTCGACGCGCGGCGGCGCCGGAGCACCTCGGCCGTCAGGCGGCCGACGATCGCGAAGGCCGCCAGCACGGCCAGGATCGCGAGGATGAGGACCACGGCGTAGGCGGCGCCGCTCGCGGGGTCCTGGCCCTGCAGGAACAGCGACGCCACCACGGAGCCGGGCATGTTGCCCTTCGCGCCGCCGAGGACCGACGCGGTGATGTAGTCGCCCGACAGCGGCACGAACACCAGGACGAGCCCGGCGACGATGCCGGGCATCGCGAGCGGCAGCGTCACCTGCAGGAAGGTGCGCAGCCGGTTCGCGCCGAGGTCCTTGCTGGCCTCGCGCAGCGCCGGGTCGAGCCGGTCGAGCGCGACGAACAGCGGGAAGATCATGAGGGGCAGGTAGTTGTAGACGACGCCGATCTGCACCGCGGTCCGCGTGTCGAGGATCTCGAGGCCGCGGTCGCGCCAGCCCCAGTCGATGAGGAGGTTCGACAGGAACCCCTTGGGCGCGAGCACGATCCGCCACGCCACCGTCCGGATGAGGAAGTTCGTGAAGAACGGGATCATCAGCAGCGCGAGGAGCAGCCCCTTGCGCCGGCGCACCTTCACCGCCAGGAAGTAGGCCACCGGGAAGCCGATGAGGAGGCAGAGCGCCGTGCCGGTGAGCGACGTGCGCATCCCCTGCAGGAGCGTCGTGCGGAAGTCGTCGAGCGCGTCCCGGTAGCGGCCGAGGCTCGGGTCGTCGAGGCTCACCCGCCCGGCCGAGCCCTGCACCTTCTCGCCGAAGCTCGACACGACCACCAGCGCGACGGGGACGACGAAGAACGCGGCCCACCAGAGCCACGCGGGGATCGCGAGCAGGAACCGCGGTGCCCGCAGCCGCCTGGTGCGGCCGGCTGCCGGCGGGCGCGGCTCGGCGACGCGCGCGCCCACCGCGGCAGCGGGTGTGGCGGTGGCAGCCATCGCGGGCGCGGGCCGGCGGCCTCAGGCGCCGGCTTCCGCCTTGACCTTGTTGTAGATGTCGACGAGCCGGTCCTGCGCCGAGTTGACCGCCCCGCCGCGCATCCTCGCGACCTCCTCCTCGGTGAAGAAGATCATCTCCTTGAACGTCAGGTCCGGCGGCAGCTGCGCCTCGAGGTCCTTCAGCCCGGTGTTGTAGCCGTGGAAGGCCAGGTCCGTCACCGAGTTGGCCGGATCGAGGATGAAGTTGATGAAGTCGTAGGCCGCGTCGACGTTCTCCGCGCCGCTCACGATGCACCAGTTGTCCATCCAGAGCTCCGTCTCCGGCGCGCCGATGCCCCACACGTACTGCGACGGGTCGTCACCCGCGTCCTCGACGGCGATCAGGCCCTGGCGCGCGTCGCCGTTCCACACCTGCGACAGGACGTAGTTGCCGGACGTCAGGTTGATGCCCGGGTACGAGTCGAAGGCCTTGATGTGCTGGGCGAACTCGTTCACGAGGAAGTCCTCGCACGCGTCGAGGTCCGCCGGGTCCTCGGTCGTCCAGTCGATCCCGTTGGCCCAGAAGTAGATGCCCGTCAGGTTCGGCGCCGTGTCCAGCACCGACGTCTGCCCGCTGGCGGGACCCTGGGCGGCGGCGATGAAGTCGGCCCACGTCTCGATCGGCGTCGTGATCACGCTCGAGTCGTAGATCCACCCGGTCGTGCCCCAGTTCTTGCACACCGAGTAGCGGTTCCCCGGGTCCCACGGCTGGTTCGCGTACGGCGCGTCGAGGTTGGCGAAGTTCGGGATCCGGCTGAGGTCGAGCTCCTGCAGCAGGCCCTCGGCGGCCATCTGCGGGATGTAGACCCCCGTGGGGCAGACGAGGTCGAAGCCGCTGCCGGCTCCGCCCGCGGCGGCGAGGCGCTGGATCGCCTCCTCGTTCGAGTTGAAGATCGTGATGTTGACGTCGCCCCAGCTCGCGATCAGCTCGGGGTCGTCGTACTCGGCCCACGTGAACAGGTTCAGCGAGCGGTCGACGTCGCCGCCGGAGGGAGCCGGCGCGGCGGTGCCGGCGGGGCCGGGCGTCGTCGCTCCGGCGCCCCCCGCCGTGTCGCCGGCGCCGGAACCCTCGTCGTCGTCGTCACCGCCGCACGCGGCGAGCCACGCGGCCATCGCGGCGCCGCCCGTCGCGGCGAGGAACCGCCGCCTGCTCATCTGGTGCACCATCCGCGCGGCGACGGAGGAGTGCATCAGGATCTTCGGTCCGTTCGTGCGGGACATGGGGTGGTGGCTCCTTGGTGGACGTGCGTCGGGGTGGGCGGTGCGCGGAGGCGGGTGCCGGTCAGCCGGTGGTGCCGGGGTCGGCCGCGGGATCGGCCAGGACGAGGTCGGCCTGGCGAGCGGAGAAGAGGTAGACGTCGTCGGCCGCCCACGTGACCCAGGCGTGGTCGCCCGGGACGAGCTTCGGCGCCCGGCCTCGCGGCGACAGCACGATGACGTCGCGCTCGCCGCTGCGCACGACGTACTGCAGGACGTCGCCGAAGTGGGACACGCCCGCGATCCTGCCGTGGATCACGTTGGTCGTGCGCCCGGGGTCCTCGTCGGTGAGGGCGAAGCACTCGGGGCGCACCGCGACCAGCGCCTCGTCGCCGCTCGGGACCCGCTCCTCGGGGAGCGTGGCGACGAAGACGGTGCCGTCGTCGGCCACGGCGCCCTCGCGCGTCGCGCGGGCGGCCCAGAAGTTGTTGCGCCCGATGAAGCCCGCCACGAACGCGGAGGCGGGGTGCTCGTAGACGGTCTCCGGATCGGCGAGCTGCTCGACGTGGCCGTCGAGCATGATCGCGATGCGGTCGCTCATGCTCATGGCCTCCTCCTGGTCGTGGGTGACGAACACGAAGGTGATCCCGAGCTCGCTCTGCAGCAGCTTCAGCTCGATCTGCATCTCCTCGCGCAGCTTGCGGTCGAGCGCCCCGAGCGGCTCGTCGAGCAGCAGCACGCTCGGCCGGTTGACCAGCGCGCGGGCGAGCGCGACGCGCTGCTGCTGGCCGCCCGACAGCTGGCGCGGCTTGCGCGTGGCCATCTTCGTCATCTTGACCATGTCGAGCGCCTCGGCGACCTTGGCCGCGAGCTGCGCCTTGGGCACCTTCTTCTGCCGCAACCCGTAGCCGACGTTCTCCGCCACCGTCATGTGCGGGAACAGCGCGTACGCCTGGAAGACCGTGTTCACGTCGCGCCGGTACGGCGGGACGCCCTCCACCCGCCGGCCGCTGATCGAGATCGCGCCCTCGTCCGGCTGCTCGAACCCCGCGAGCATCCGCAGCGTCGTGGTCTTGCCGCAACCGCTCGGGCCGAGCAGCGAGAGGAACTCCCCGGGGCGGACGTGGAGGTCGAGGTGGTCGACCGCGACCGTCGAGCCGAACCGCTTGGTCACGCCCTGCAGGTCGACCGCGCCGCGCTCGCCGTGCGCCGGCGGGCCGGCGGGCACCACCGCATCGGGTCCGTCGACGAGTGCGGACGGGGTCGAGGGTCGGGCCATCGCCGCATACGGTCCCACGCCGGCGTCACGCAGCGCAAGGAAAGCGTCGGCACCCGACGCGTCGACGACGGATTCCCTTGCGTGGGGCGCGTGGAGCCGCCAGGATCCGTAGCCGCATGGACCGACGTGACGACGGCGGCGCGCGCGGCGCCGGATCGCTCGACCAGGTCGACCGCGCGATCGTCGAGCACCTGCAGCGCGACGGGCGGATGCCGTACACGCGCCTCGGCGCCGCCGTGGGGCTCTCCGAGGCGGCCGCCCGCCAGCGCGTGCAGCGCCTCGTGGACGCCGGGATCGTGCAGGTGGTGGCGGTGACGAACCCGCTGTCGATCGGCCGGCGGCGGATGGCGATGGTCGGCGTCCGCACCGAGGGCCCCTCGGACGCGATCGCCGCCGCGCTGCAGGCGATGGACGACATCGACTACCTGGTCGTCACCGCCGGCTCGTTCGACCTGCTCTGCGAGGTCGTCGTCGGCGGGGACTCGGACCTGCTCGACCTCACGAACCGGATCCGCCGGGTGCCCGGTGTGGTCAGCACCGAGACCTTCATCTACCTCGACCTGGTCAAGCAGACCTTCACCTGGGGCGCGCACTGAGCCGGCGGCGCCCGGACGAGCCGCTGCGCGTCAGCTGTCGAGGTTCGCCATCACGTGCTTGATGCGCGTGTAGTCCTCGAGCGAGTACGCCGACAGGTCCTTGCCGTACCCCGACCGCTTGTAGCCGCCGTGGGGCATCTCGGCCACCAGCGGGATGTGCGTGTTGATCCACACGCACCCGAAGTCGAGCGCCCGCGACATCCGCATCGCGCGGCCGAAGTCGCGGGTCCACACGGACGACGCCAGCCCGTACTCCACGCCGTTCGCCCAGCGCAGCGCGTCGCCCTCGTCGTCGAAGGCCTGGACCGTGATGACCGGCCCGAAGATCTCCCGCTGGCTCATCTCGTCGTCCTGGCGCAGGCCGGCCACGACCGTGGGCTCGAAGAAGAACCCGCCGCCGTCGATGGCGCGCCCGCCGGCGGCGACCGTGGCGTGGTCGGGCGCCCGCGCGACCATCCCGCTCACGTGCGCGAGCTGGTTCGCGTTGTTGACCGGTCCGAACAGCACGTCCTCGTCGTCGGGCATGCCCGTGCGGGTGCTCCTCGCCTGCTCCGCGAGCGCGTCGACGACGTCGGAGTAGACGCGGGGTCCGGCGAGCACCCGGCTGGCGGCGGTGCAGTCCTGGCCGGCGTTGAAGTACGCGGCCAGGGCGATCGCCTCGGCCGCGGCCGCGACGTCGGCGTCGTCGAACACGATGACCGGCGCCTTGCCGCCGAGCTCGAGGTGGACCCGCTTGAGGCTCTGCGACGCGGCCGCGGCGACCTCCTGGCCGGCCCGCACCGAACCCGTGACGCTCACCATCGAGGGGACGTCGTGCAGCACCATGCCGCGCCCGGTGTCGCGGTCACCGCAGATCACGTTCAGCACCCCGGGCGGCAGGAACTCGGCGGCGATCTCCGCGAGCAGCGTCGTGGTCGCGGGCGTGGTGTCGCTCGGCTTGAGCACGACCGTGTTGCCTGCGGCGATCGCCGGCGCGAGCTTCCACACCGCCATCATCATCGGGTAGTTCCAGGGCGCCACCTGCGCGCAGACGCCGACGGGCTCCCGTCGCACGAACGACGTCATGCCGCGCATGTACTCGCCCGCGCTCTTCCCCTCGAGGTGGCGGGCCGCGCCGGCGAAGAACCGGATCTGGTCGACCATCGGCGGGATCTCCTCGCTGCGCACGAGGTGCGCCGGCTTCCCGCAGTTCTCCACCTCGAGCGCGATCAGCTCCTCGGCCCGCGCCTCCACCGCGTCCGCGATGCGGATGAGCGCGAGGGACCGCTCGCTCGGCGTCGTGTCACGCCACGACTCAAAGGCGGAGGAGGCCGCTCGCATGGCGGCGTCGACGTCCTCGGGGCCGCTCAGCGGAGCCGTCGCGTAGCGCTCGCCCGTGGACGGATCGATCACGTCCGAGGTCCGGCCGTCGGCGGCGTCGACGCGGCGGCCGTCGACGAAGTTCTGGAAGGTCTTCACGGGGCGGGATGGTAGCCACGCGATGATGGCGCGATGAGCGCCACCCCCGCGAGGCCCACCATCACCACCGTCGGCGTGCCGAGGGAGGTCAAGACCGCCGAGCACCGCGTCGCGCTCACCCCCGACGGCGTCCGCGAGCTCGAGCGCGCCGGCATCGACGTGTTCGTCGAGACCGGCGCCGGCAGCGGGGCGAGCATCCGCGACGCGGACTACTCGGCGGCCGGTGCGACGATCGTGCCGACGGCCGCGGACGCCTGGTCGCAGCAGATGGTGGTGAAGGTGAAGGAGCCGAAGCCGGAGGAGTTCGGGTTCCTGCGCGACGACCTGACGCTGTTCACCTACCTGCACCTCGTGGCCTACCCGGAGGTCGCGGAGGCGCTCCTCGCGTCGCGCTGCACGGCGATCGCGTACGAGACGGTGCAGCTCGCGAACGGCTCGCTGCCGCTGCTCGCGCCCATGAGCGAGGTCGCCGGGCGCCTCGCGCCGCAGATGGGGGCGCACTACCTCGAGCGGCACAACGGCGGTCGTGGCGTGCTGATGGGCGGCGCCCCGGGCGTCCAGCCGGCGAAGGTCGTGGTGCTCGGAGCGGGCAACGTCGGCTGGAACTCGGCGTGGATCGCGGCCGGGATGGAGGCCGAGGTCGTGCTGTTCGACAAGAACCTCGACCGGTTGCGCTGGGTGGACCAGATCAACAAGGGGCGCATCGTCACGCTGGCGTCGAACCGCGGCGCGATCGAGCGCAACGTCGCCGACGCCGACCTCGTCATCGGCGCGGTCCTCGTGGCGGGCGGTCGCGCGCCCATCGTCGTGAGCGAGGACATGGTGGCGGGCATGCGGCCGGGAGCGGTCATCGTCGACGTCGCGGTCGATCAGGGCGGCTGCATCGAGACGATCCACGAGACCACCCACACCGAGCCCGTCTACGAGCGCCACGGCGTCCTGCACTACGCCGTCGGGAACATGCCCGGGGCGGTGCCGCACACCAGCACGTACGCGCTGACCAACGCAACGCTCCCCTACCTCCTCGAGGTCGCCGTGCTCGGCCCGGGCGGCGCCGCGAGCCGGGACGAGGCGCTCGCGCACGGCGTCAGCACCGTCGGCGGGAGCGTCACGAACGCGCCCGTCGCCGAGTTCCTCGACCGCCCGTACGTCGAGCCGCTCGGGGCGCTCGCCGGCTGAGCCGGCACGTCACCCCGAGCGCCCGAGCGCGCGGGCCACGGTCTCGAGCAGGTCCGCGGTGGCGAACGGCTTCGCGAGCAGCGGCACGTCCTCGGCCAGCCCCGGCTGGTCGGCGAGCATCCCGCCGGTGAAGCCCGACATGAACACGACCCGCAGCGACGGCCGCTCGACGAGCAGACGGGCCGCCAGGTCGGTGCCCTTCATCCGGGGCAGCATCACGTCGGTCAGCAGCAGGTGGAGCTCGTCGGCCGCCTCCGCCACCTCGAGCGCCTCCACCCCGTCGGACGCGCTGAGCACCCGGTAGCCGGCCTCCTCCAGGAGGGTCGCGACGAGCGCGGCCAGCGGCTCCTGGTCCTCGACCACGAGCACGGTGCCGCCGACGCTCGGCACCTCGCGCGCGCCCGGACGGTCGGGCGCGCCGGCGGCGCCGGCGGGCGCGGCGGGCAGCCAGATGACGACGTCCGTGCCGCGGCCCGCCTCCGACCGCAGCTCGAGCTCCCCGCCCGCCTGGTGGACGATCCCGTAGACGGTCGCGAGCCCGAGCCCGGTGCCGCCGGTCATCGGCTTGGTGGTGAAGAACGGCTCCACCGCTCGCTCGAGGACGTCCGCCGGCATCCCGATGCCGGTGTCGCTCACGGTGAGCTCCACGTGGTCCCCCGGTTCGAGGCTCGCCGGCACCCCCTGGCGCGCCGCGTCGACCCGGACGTTGCGCGTGGTCAGCCGGAGCGTGCCTCCCTCCACCATGGCGTCGCGGGCGTTCACGGCGAGGTTGACGAGGACCTGCTCGACCTGACCGCTGTCCGCGAGGATCCGGTGGAGGTCGCCGGCGAGATCCGTCTCGAGCGAGATGTGCGGTCCCAGCGTCCGGCGCAGCAGCGCCACGATGTCGAGGAGGAGCACGTTGAGGTCGATCGCGACCGGGTCGCCCACCTCGCTCCGCGCGAACACCATCAGCCGGCGCGTCAACGTGGTCGCCATCTCGATGGCCTTGCGCAGCTGGTCGAGCGACTCGCCCGAGGGGTGCTCCTCCGGCAGCGCCCGGCGGGCCAGCTCGGCGTGGATGCTCATCACGGCCAGCAGGTTGTTGAAGTCGTGGGCGACCCCGCCGGCGAGCAGGCCGACGCTCTCCATCCGCTGCGCCTGCTGCAGGCGCGCCTCCAGCTCCGCGCGGCGTCGATCGGCCTCCTCCCGCTCCGTCACGTCCTGCCAGGTCCCGATCACGCGCCCGGTGGGGTCGACGGTCCGCTCCGTGCGGATCTGCACCCAGCCGATCTCGCCCGTGAGGCGCACGAGGCGCAGGACCAGGTCGATCGGCCGCCCGGCCTCCAGCTCCTCCAGCGCCCGGTAGCCCGCGGGGTGGTCGTCCGGGTGGATCTGCTCGGCGATGTCGGCGATCGTCCAGCGGCCGCCCGACCCCGAGCCGAGCAGGCGCTCGCTCTCGTAGCTCAGCTCCACCTCCCCGCTCGCCGCGTCCCACGTCCAGCTGCCGATCCGCGCGATGCGCTGCGCCTCGATCAGCTGGCGGGTGCGCTCCCGCAGCATCTGCTGCGCGAGGAAGTGCTCGGTCATGTCGGTCGAGATCACGGCGAGGCCGTACGGCCTGCCCGACGCGTCGAGCAGCGGGACCTTCACCGACACGGATCGGCGCACGTCGCCCTCGTGCTCCAGGTGCTCCTCGAGGGTGACCGGCGTGCGCCCGAGCAGCACCTCGTCGTCGGTGGCCCGCCGGCGCGCGGCGTCGTCGGGGCCGAACAGGTCGTCGTCGCTCCTGCCGATCACGTCGTCCGGCGTCGCGTCCGCGCCGAGCAGGCGCGCCATCGCCCGGTTGGCCATCACGTAGCGGCCGTCGACGTTCTTCACGTACACGACCGCCGTGGTGTGGTCGAGCACCGCCTGCAGCCGCTCCTCGCTCATCCGGAGGCGGCGCTCGGTCCGGCGGTGCTCGGCGATCTCCCACTCCAGGCGCTCGACGGTGTCGCTGAGCACCGCGGGGTCGCCGGCGTCGACGGAGCCGGGCTCAGCGGGCGCCACCCGCACCAGCACGAGCAGCCGGTCGCCGCCGTCGCTCAGGCCGAGCGGGCCGCCGCGCACCTCGCGCTCGGTCCGCCGCCCGTCCGGCTCGCGCACCGCGAACCGGGCGGCGACGACGTCGGCCCCACGAGCGGCCCGGCGGAGGAACCGCCCGACCTCCTCCTCGTCGTCGCCCAGCAGCGCGCTCAGCGGCGGCGACCCCCGCAGCGGACCGAGGAGCTGCTGCGCCGCCGGACCCGTCGCGAGGACCGTCCCCTCGTCGTCGACGAGCAGCAGCGCTTCGGGCAGCAGCCGGGCGAGCTCCATGAAGGACGTGACGTTCACGACGTCGCTCGCATGCAGATGCCGACTGTAGCCACCGCGCAGTACGGTGCGGCGATGGCCACCCCCGTCCACGACCTCGAGCTCCCGATCGTCGTCCGCGGCGAGGATCCGGTCGATCAGCGCCGGTCGCCGGCCGGCTCGCTCGAGGCCGAGCGGTGGCTGGTCCGCAACGAGATGGGCGTCGCCGTGCTCCGCTACGAGGACGTCGTGGCCATCCTGCGCGACAAGCGGTGGCACAGCGCCGCACGCCGCATCCCCGAGCTGATGGGCATCACCCGCCAGGACTTCCTCGAGCGCCAGCGCAGCAGCATCCTGTCGGCCGAGGGCGACGAGCACACGCGGTTGCGACGGCTGGTCGCACCGGCCTTCTCGCCGCGCGCCGCGGACCGGCTGCGCCCGTTCATGCGCGAGGTCATCGGCGGACTCGTCGACGCCGTGGCGCCCGCCGGCCGCGCCGAGTTCGTCGCGGACGTCTCGGAGCCGTACCCGATCCCGATCATCTGCGAGCTCCTCGGCGCGCCGAAGGAGGACTGGCAGCTCTTCAGCCGGCTCGCGACGGACATCCTCGAGGTGTTCTCGATGGACCTCGCGGACAAGGTCGACCTCGTGATGGCGGCGCAGGACGAGCTCGACGCGTACACGAGGCAGCTCATCGCCGAGCGGCGCGCCCGCCCCGCCGACGACCTGCTGACGGACCTGATCGCGGCCGAGGAGGCCGGCGACCGGCTCAGCACCGAGGAGCTGGTGATGATGGTCAACGCCGTGATCGTGGGCGGCACGGACACCACGAGGAACCAGCTCGGCTGCGCGATGTCGCTGTTCGCGGCGCACCCGGACCAGTGGTCGCTGCTGGCCGAACGCCCGGAGCTCGCCGGCCGCGCCGTCGAGGAGACCATGCGCTACTTCGGCGCCGTCCGTGGCACCGGCCGCTTCGCCAGCGTCGACATCGAGTACCGCGGCGTGCTGTTCCCCGCCGGCACGTTCATCGGTGTCGGGCTCGCGGAGGCGAACCGGCAGGGGTCCGTCTTCCCGGACCCCGACCGGTTCGACATCACCTCGCCCCCGCCGGCGCAGCCGCAGCTGACGTTCGGCTCGGGGATCCACTACTGCCTCGGTGCGGCCCTCGCCCGCGCCGAGCTGCAGGAGGCGCTCCCGCTGCTCGCCCGGCGCATGCCGAACCTCCGCCTCGACGGCGCGATCACGTGGAAGCCCGACGGGGTGGGGATCTTCGGCCCGGCGCGGATGCCGGTCACCTTCGACCCGGGACGCTGACGTCCCTCAGGCGTCGTCGTGCGGCGTCAGCGACTGGCCGGCGGCGTCGAACGTGACGACGTCGGGGTCGTCGACCACGATCGCCGGCGGCGCGTCCAGCTCGGGCCCGTCGACGACGAACCCCGCGTCGACCACCTCCAGGACCTCCACGTCCTCCACGGTCGCCTCGACGGGGACGACGCCCGTCGGCGCGGGCGCCGGCTCCGCCTCGTCGCCGGAGCCCTCGGATCGGCCCACCGCCGCGGCGGCCGCCACGGCGCCCGCCGCCGCCACGGCCGCGCCGGCGATCTTCGCGGTCGTCGAGAGGCCGGCCTTGCCGCTCGTCCCCTCGGCCGCTGCGGCGTCCTCGATGGTCGGGGTGCCGGTGGACCCCGGTGCGACCTCGCCACGCCAGGCACCGGTCGCGCCACCACGGGACTCGATGAAGGTCCGGAACCGCTCGAGGTCGCCCTCGGCCTGCTTCTCGACGATGTGGAGCTTGTCGCCGAGCTGCTCGACGATCCCCTCCGGCGCGTACTCGAGCTCGAGGCGCACCGCGGTCCGCGTCGGCCCGAGCGAGGTGAAGTAGACGGCGCCGGCGTTCGTCGCGCCCTCCGTCGCGGCCCACGCGATCTTCTGGTCGGGGACCTGCTCGAGGATCTCCGCGTCCCACTCCCGCCGCACGCCCGCGATCTCCGCGACCCAGTGCAGCCGCCGGTCGCTCAGCTGCGTCACCGAGCTGACCCCGCCCATGAACTCCGGGAACTCCTCGAACTGCGTCCACTGGTCGTAGACCACCCGCACCGGCTGGTCGACCTCCACGGTCTTCTCGATCCTCGTCGTCATCGTTCGGCTCCTCCGCTCGTCGCCCCCGCGCGGCGTACCCCGCCAGGCGCGCGTCAGACGCGGCGCCGCGGGCGAACGGCGGCTACAGGAACGCGGCGGGGTCGAACTCGTCGAGGCTGATGATCCGCACCCGCGGCAGGCGGACCTCGAACGCGCCCGCGTCGGACTCGAGGTCGAACACCTCGAGGCCGGGCACCTCCCGGAGCGCCTGGCTGACCAGCTCGCTGAAGCCCACCACCCCCACCCGCCGCCCGTCGGCCGCGAGGGACGACATCGCGCCCACGAAGTCCGCGTCGTGGCTGGCGAGCAGCACGTCGCCCGGGCGCCCGAGGATCGCGTCCAGCGTGCGCTGGATGCCGATGTCGACGACCTTCTCGTCGGGACGCCCGGCGAGGGGGATCGGCCGGTAGCCGATCGCCAGGAGCGCCTGCACGAAGGGCACGTGGAGCCCACGCGTCGCGTTGATGAAGAACAGGCCCCGGACGGGCTGGTCCCATCGCCGCTCCGCGAAGTCGACGAGCTGCTGCCACCGCGGCCGCTGCCCCGGCTCCGGCTTGCGGCCGAGGATGCCGCCGAGGACGCCGTCGATGTTCTCCCCGTCGACGAGGAGGTAGGTGGGCGTGGGCTCCGGCATGCCCGGCGACTGTAGGCCCGGACGTGCCGTCAGACCCGCTGGCGCAGCTCGAACGCGTTGCCCTCGCTGTCCTCCACCACCGCCACGCGCAGCGGCAGGTGGGGTTGCGGCTCGACGATCCGCCGCAGCGCGCCGCCGAGCGCCGAGGCGCGGGCGACGAGCGCGTCGAGGTCGTCCACCTCGAGGTTCAACCCCGCGTCGCGCAGCGGACGCTCGTCCCCGCCCGGATCGACCAGGTGGAGCGCGAGGTGGATCGGCGCGAGGTCGAGCACGCTCCAGCCCGGCGACTCCGAGACCGCCGTCGTGTCGAACAGCTCGCGGTAGAAGCGCAGCGCGCCGTCCATGTCGTGCACCCAGTGGATCACGACGGGGTTCCTGACCAGCATCTCGTCCCTCCTCCGCGGCGAGCGCCCTCGCCCGCCGCGGCGGGACCGTAGGGACCCTCGCGGACAGCTCCGGTCCGGAACCCGCCGCTCAGCCCGTCGCGGCGTAGGCGGCCTGGACGACGGACATCCCGCGGCGGTCGCCCACGAGCCCCGCCTCCATCTTGTTCATCATGTACGCCACCGTCATCCGCCGGTCGAGGTCGTTCACCACGAGCGAGCCGCCCCAGCCGCCCCAGAAGCAGGCCCGCGCCCCCGGGGGCACGAACGGCGTGAGCGCGCTCGGGAGGCCGTAGCCGAGGCCGAAGCGCAACGGCAGGCCGAGCACGAGGTCCACCCCGTCGGCCTGCACCTCGAAGATGCGCTCGATCGTCGGCGGCGACAGCAACCGGACCCCCTCGACCTCGCCGCCGTTCGAGACCACCGACTGCACCCGGGCGACGGAGCGGGCGTTGCCGTGCCCGTTCGCGGCGCCGACGTCGGCGCGCCGCCACTCGGGCGTCCAGGCGACGCTGGCGTCGGGCGCCGGGCCGGTGAACGTCTTCACCGCCACGCTCTCCGGATCGAGCGTCGCCATGTCGACCGGCAGCGGCGGCGGCGGGATGACGTCCGCGACCCGGTCGAACTCGGCGTCGTCGAGGCCGATGTGGAAGTCGGCGCCGAGCGGCCGGGCGATCTCCTCGGCGAAGAACTGGCCGAGGCGACGGCCGGTGATCCGCCGCACGACCTCGCCGACGAGGTGGCCCAGGTTGAGCGCGTGGTACCCGGACGCCGTCCCCGGCTCCCACCACGGGGGCTGCGCGGCGAGCATCGCGGTCGAGCGCTCGCGGTCGAGGACGTCGTCGACCGTCACGGGCTGCGCCCAGGCGGAGACGCCCGACGTGTGGCCGAGCACGTGGCGCACGAGCACGCCCTCCTTGCCGTTCGCCGCGAACTCGGGCCAGTACCTGGCGACGGGCGCGTCGGGGTCCAGCTCCCCCCGGTCGATCAGGACGAGCGCGCACAGCGCCGTCATCGTCTTCGTCGTCGACCAGACGTTGGTGATCGTGTCCGCCACCCATGGCCGCGTCCGGGCCTCGTCCGCCCACCCGCCCCACAGGTCGACGACGGGGCGGCCCGCCACGACGACCGCCACCGAGGCCCCCACGTCGGCGCCGCTCGCGAGGTTCGCCTCGAGCACGGCGCGCACGTCCTCGAACCCGGGATCGCACGTCCCCGCCACCGCCGCCGTCCGCTCGGTCTCCCCCATCGCTCGCTCCCCCGCGTGGTCGTCCGTCCGCGGCGCCGCGCCGCGCCCGGACCCTACGCGGCCGGGCTCCGTCGTCCCCCGCCCGGGATCGACGTCGCGCCGGGAGCGCGCGTACGGTCGCCCCATGGCCACGGAACTGAAGCTCGGGTACAACACGGGGTACTGGGGCAGCGGCCCACCGGCCGGCGCGCTGGAGGCGATCGTCGAGGCCGAGCGCCTCGGCTTCGACTCGATCTGGACCGCGGAGGCCTACGGCAGCGACGCGCTGACGCCGCTCGCCTGGTGGGGGGCGCGCACGGAGCGGGTCAAGCTCGGGACGGGCATCGTGCAGATGAGCGCCCGGACGCCGACGGCGACGGCGATGGCGGCGATGACCCTGGACCACCTGTCGGGCGGCCGGGTCCTGCTCGGGCTCGGGGCGTCGGGCCCGCAGGTGGTGGAGGGCTGGTACGGCCAGCCGTACCCGAAGCCGCTCGCCCGCACCCGCGAGTACGTCGACATCGTCCGGCGCGTGATCCGGCGCGAGCAGCCGCTGTCGGTGCAGGGCGAGTTCTACCAGCACCCGTTCCCCGGCGGCGCCGGTCTCGGCAAGCCCCTGAAGGCGACGATCCACCCCTACCGGACCGAGATCCCGATCTACCTCGCCGCCGAGGGGCCGAAGAACGTCGCGCTGTCGGCGGAGATCTGCGACGGGTGGCTGCCGCTGTTCTTCAGCCCCAAGGAGGACGCCTTCTACCGCCGCTGCCTCGACGAGGGCTTCGCCGCCTCCGGCGACCCCGGCAAGCGCGACCGGTTCGAGGTGGCCTCCACCGTGATGCTGATCCCGGGCGACGACGTCGAGCGGTGCGCGGACTTCGTCCGGCCGTTCCTCGCGCTGTACGCGGGTGGGATGGGCGCCCGCGGGGCCAACTTCCACTTCGAGGTCTTCGCCCGGATGGGCTACGAGGACGTGGCGACGAAGGTGCAGGACCTGTACCTCGAGGGCCGCAAGGAGGAGGCGGCCGCCGCGATCCCCCTGCAGATGGTCGAGGACGTCGCCCTCGTGGGGCCGCTCGACAAGATCCGCGACGACCTCGCCCGGTGGCGGGAGACGTGCATCACCACGTTCCTCGTCAGCGGCCCGAAGCAGCTGCTGCCCACGTTCGCCGAGCTCGTCCTCGGGTAGGGGGACGGAGCGCGCCGGCCCGGCGCGGCTACCCTTGACCCGCCGGTCAATCCCGGCCGAGCCCATGCGAACCACGACCGCGACCGCCGACGCCCGACGTCCCGCCCACGGCACCGCCGCCGCGGCGCTGCGCAACCCGAACTTCCGCCTGCTGTGGCTCGGGCTGTTCGCCTCGAACATCGGCACGTGGATGCAGACGCTCGTGCTGCCGGCCTACATCGCCGCCCGCACCGGCTCGGCGCTGTGGGTCGGGTTGTTCACGTTCGCGCAGCTCGGGCCGCTCCTGCTGCTGTCCGTGCCGGGGGGCGTGCTCGCCGACCGGTTCCCGCGCCGGCCGTGGATGCTCGTCATGCAGGCCGAGCAGCTCGTCCTGTCGCTCGTGATCGCAGCGCTGGTCGCCGGCCACTCGGGCCTCGTGTGGCTGTTCCTCGTGCAGCTCCTGGTCGGCATCGGCAACGCCCTCAACGCACCGGCGATGCAGGGGACGATGCCGAACCTGGTCGATCCCCGCGACCTGCCCGGCGCGATCAGCCTCAACTCCGTGATGATCAACGGCGCCCGGGTCATCGGGCCGGTCATCGCCGCGCTGCTCATGACGCGCGGCGTCACCGCGTCGCAGATCTTCGTCGTCAACGCCGCCACCTACCTCTTCGTCATCTACTCCCTCGTGAGGATCACGATCCCGCCGATCCCGAAGGCCACCGACGCGCAGGGCTGGGCGAACCTGCTCACCGGCATCCGGATCGCGCGGCGGCGCACCGTCCTGTCCCGGCTGCTGCTCGGGATGACGCTGTTCTCGCTGGTCTGCCTCCCGTACGTCGGGCTGTTCCCGATCGTGGTCGAGCGCAACTTCGGCCTCGATCCGGACGGGGCGACGTACAAGTGGATGTACGCGACGTGGGGCCTCGGCGCCTGCCTCGGCGCGCTCGCGATCGGCACAGTCCTCGCGCACACGGACAAGCGCCGCCTGATCGCGCCGTTCTTCGTCGGCTTCGCCGTCTGCCTGACGGCGTTCACGTCCGTGACCTCGGCGACACCCGCCTTCCCGATCGGGTTCGTGCTCGGGTTCTGCTACTTCGCCCTCGCGACGTCGATGCTCACGATCGTCCAGCAGAACCTCCGCAGCTCCGAGCGGGCGCGGGTGATCTCGCTGTGGTTCATGGCCTTCGGCGGCACGGTGGGCGTCGGCAACCTCGCGTTCGGGCCGGTGGTCGACGAGGTGGGCACGCGCCCGGTCATGTACGTCGGCGCCGGGTTCGCGCTCGTGCTGGCGTGGTGGTGCGACGTCTCACGTCGCCACGTCACCACCCTCGCCGACGAGGACGCCGCCCTCGCGCTGGACGAGCGCTCCGGCGACGCGGTCGAGGGCCGCGGCGCGGCTGGCCTTGACGAGCACGGCGTCGTCGCCGGCGAGTGAGCCCAGCGCGGCGAGCGGGTCGTCGACCGGGGCGACCCCGTAGAGGTCGGTGCCGACCGTGATCAGCTCGACGCCGAGGGCCTCGGCGTAGCGTCGCACGGCGAGGTGCTCGGCGGGCGCGTCGGCCACCTCCGCCATCAGCCCGACGATGGCGACGCGACGCGCCGCCGGCAGCGCGGCCAGGGCGTCCAGCGCGGCCCGCATCGACGTGGGGTTGGCGTTGTAGCTGTCGTCGAGCAGCATCGCCCCGGACGCCAGCCGCGAGAGCGCCATCCGGTTCGGGCTGAGGACGGCGCCCGAGAGCGCGCCCGCCGCCGCCCCCACGTCGAAGCCCAGCACCCCGACCACCGCCAGCGCCGCGGCGGCGTTGGCGGCCATGTGCCGCCCGCTGACCCCGACGGCGACCTCGACCGACCCCCACGGCGTGGCGAGCGCGGCGCGCGGGCGGGCCAGCGCGTCGAGCTCGACCCGGGTGATCCGCACGTCCGACCCGGGCCCCTCGCCGTACAGGACCACCCGCGCGGCGGTGGCGCGGCCCATGGCACGGACCCGCTCGTCGTCGGCGTTCAGCACGGCGACACCCGACGCCGGCAGCGCCTGGACGAGCTCGGCCTTCGCCCGGGCGACGCCCTCGATCCCTCCCACGCGCTCGCCGTGGGCCTCCGCGACACGGGTCACCACGCCGACGTCGGGCCTCGCGAGGGCGGCGAGGCGGGCGATCTCGCCGAAGCCGCGCATGCCCATCTCGAGCACCATCACGGAGGTGTCGTCCGGCGCCTCGAGCACCGTGGTCGGCAGCCCCTGGTCGTTGTTGAAGCTGCGTGCGTTCGCCCACACGCGCGTGACCGCGCCGAGCGCGGCGGCGGCCAGGTCCTTCGTGCTCGTCTTGCCGACGGAGCCGGTGATCCCGACCACCTGCGCGGCGCAGCGCCGGCGACGGTCCGCCGCCAGGTCCATCAGGGCCCGCAGCGTGTCGGGGACGACGATCGCGGTGCCGCCGTGGATCGGCTCGAGCGACGTCAGGTACGCCGCCGCTCCGGCCGCGAGGGCGGCCGGGACGAACTCGTGGCCGTCGCGCGCCGCGACGACCGGGACGAAGAGCTGGCCGGCGCGCAGCGACCGCGTGTCGAACGAGGCGCCGTCGATCTCGACGTCGGGACCGACCAGCCGGCCGCCGGTCGCCGCGGCCACGTCGAGTGCCCGGAATCGCATCGGCCGACACGGTACCGTCGGCCCGGCATGACGACCGGGACCCCCGCCACGCCCGCCGCGGCGCCACCTCCCGACGACGACCGGATCCACCTGGTGGTGCTGTACGGCGGGCGTTCGGCCGAGCACGACGTGAGCTGCACGTCGGCGGCGCACGTGCTGCGCGCCGCCGACCCGGCTCGCTACCGGATCACGCCGATCGCCATCTCCCGCGACGGCCGCTGGGCCCTCGACGCCGCCTCCCAGGCGCTGCTCGAGTCCGGCGCGGAGCTCCCCGCCCGGCTCGAACCGAGCGGACCGACCCTGCCCACGGGCGCGTTCGTCACGGACCCGGGCGACGCCGTCCCCTCCGGGGCCGGCGCGGGCGGCACCACGGTGGTGGTGCCGCTGCTGCACGGCCCGCTCGGCGAGGACGGCACGGTGCAGGGCATGCTCGAGCTGGCGGACCTGCCCTACGTCGGCAGCGGCGTGCTGTCGTCCGCGCTCGCGATGGACAAGGCGATGGCCAAGCAGGTGCTGGGCGCGGCGGGGTTCCCGCAGTGCCGCCACCGTGCCGTGCGGGCGAGCGACCTGACGCCCGGGCTGCCGGGCGCGCTCGCGGCCGAGCTCGGGCTGCCGCTGTTCGTCAAGCCGGCCAACATGGGGTCGTCCATCGGCGTCACGAAGGCGAAGACGCCCGAGGAGGTCCGTGACGCGATCGACCTGGCGCTCACCTACGACGAGTGGGTGGTCGTGGAGGAGGCGGTCGTCGGGCGCGAGATCGAGGTGGCGGTGCTGGGGAACCTCGAGCCACGGGCGAGCGTGCCCGGCGAGATCGTGCCGGGCGCCGAGTTCTACGACTACGCCGACAAGTACGTCGACGACGGGTCGCAGGCGCTGGTGCCGGCTCCGCTCGCGGAGGGTGAGGTCGCCGAGGTGCAGCGGCTCGCCGTCGACGTGTTCCGGGCGCTGCGCTGCGAGGGCATGGCGCGCGTCGACTTCTTCCTCGAGTCGCCCGGCCGGGGCTTCCTGTGCAACGAGGTGAACACCATCCCGGGGTTCACCCCGATCTCGATGTACCCGAAGCTGTGGCTCGCGAGCGGGATGAGCTACGAGGGGCTCGTCGACGAGCTGGTGCGCCTCGCGATCGAGCGCCACGCGCGGCGGCGTCGCACCACCACCCGCTGAGGTCCGGCGCGGAGGCGGCCGGCGGTTCAGGGGGCGAGCGCGGCGCGCAGGAAGCCGCGCAGCTCGTCGCGCAGCCGCCGCAGGCCGGCCGGCGTCGGCTCCCACCCGACCACGCGCAGGGCCTCCGGCTCGGTCGCGATCCCGGTGACGGTCGCGTAGCAGAGGGCGGCGACGAGCCGCGGGTCCGCGCTGCGCAGCCGGCCCGAGCGCATCTCGGTGCGCAGGTACCGCTCGGCGCGCGCCGCGAGCGGCCGCAGTTGGCCCGTCAGGCCGTCGCGCACCACCGGATCGAGCCGGTCCACCTCGCGGATCAGCCCGAGCAGCGCCGGACGTCGCACCGCCGGGCGGAACACCGCACGCACCACCGCGTCGAGCCGGTCGAGCGGATCGTCGCCCGACGCGCGCGCCGCGGCCTCGACCACGACCACGAGCTCCGCGACCGCCGCGGCCAACACGGCCTGCAGCAGGTCGTCTCGGCTCGGGAACCAGTACAGGAGCGTCTGCTTGGCCACGCCGACCTCGGACGCGATCACGTCGAGCGACACGGCGTCGACGCCGCGCAGGCCGTACAGGTCGGTCGCCGCGGCGAGGATCCGCTGGCGCGTGCTGCCGGCGCTCGCTCCCACCCGCCCTTGCTAGCACGACCTCTCTACCAGTTGGTAGACCGGTCTGCTAGACATGCGGCGATGATCAGCGAGCGCCTCGAGGGCAAGCGGATCGCCGTCACCGGCAGCACCGGGTTCGTCGGCACGGCCCTCGTCGAGCGGCTCCTGCGCTGCGTGCCCGGGTGCGACCTGGTGCTGCTCGTGCGGCCGAGCCGCCGCCACGACCCGGCCGAACGGGTGCGCCGCGAGATCTTCAAGAACGACGCGTTCGACCGGCTGAAGCAGGAGCTGCGCGACGGTCCCGAGCCGTTCGAGGCGATGGTGGCCCGCCGGGTGGTGGCGATCGGCGGGGACGTCAGCACCGACGGGCTCGGCCTCGACGACGCAGGACGCGCCGTGCTCGCCACGTGCGACGTCGTCATCCACTCCGCCGCGGCGGTCGCGTTCGACTCCCCGCTCGACTCGGCCGTGGAGATCAACCTCCTCGGGCCCACGCGGATCGCGCAGACGCTGCAGGCGCTCGGCGTCACGCCCCACCTCGTCGCCGTCAGCACGTGCTACGTCGCCGGCAACCGGCGCGGCAACGCACCCGAGCAGCTCGTCAGCGAGGGGCCGTTCGACCTCGGGCTCGACTGGCGGCGCGAGGTCGCCGCCGCCCGGCGGCTCCGTGGCGACACCGAGGCGGCGAGCCGCGACCCGGAGCGCCTCCTGCGCTTCCGCGCCGAGGCCCGCACCGAGCTCGGCGCCGCCGGCGCGCCCGCCCTGGCGGCGAAGACCGAGCAGCTCCGCGAGCGCTGGGTCGGCGACCAGCTGGTGGAGGCCGGGCGCTCCCGCGCGGCGAGCGTCGGCTGGCCCGATGCCTACGCGTTCACCAAGGCGCTCGGGGAGCAGGCCCTGATCGAGAGCAAGGGCGACGTGCCCGTGTCGATCGTGCGGCCGTCGATCATCGAGTCGTCGCTCGCCGAGCCGTTCCCGGGGTGGATCCGCGGCTTCCGGATGGCCGAGCCCGTCATCATCAGCTACGCGCGCGGCCTGCTCAAGCAGTTCCCCGGCGTGCCGGAGGGCACGGTCGACGTGATCCCGGTGGACCTCGTGGTCGCCGCGATCATCGCGGTCGCGGCCGCGGGCCCGGACGAGGCGCCCCGGATCACGCAGGTCGCGAGCGGCAGCGTGAACCCGTTGCGCTACCAGGTGCTCGTGGACGAGGTGCGGGCGTGGTTCACGGCGCACCCGCTGTACGACCCGGAGGGCCAACCGATCGTCGTGCCCGAGTGGCAGTTCCCGGTGCGCGGCAAGGTGCAGCAGCAGCTGCAGCGGGCGAGGTGGCTGACCGGCACCGCCGAGCGGGCGCTGCGGGCGCTGCCGCTGCGCGGGACGCAGGCCGCGTGGTCGGCGAAGCTCGAGGAGTCCAAGCACGACATCGACCGGGCCTACGAGTACGTCCAGCTCTACGGCCTGTACACCGAGTGCGAGGCGATCTACCAGGTCGACCACCTGATGGCCCTGTGGGCGCGGCTCGACGACGCCGACCGGGCGCGCTTCGGCTTCGACCTGCGCAGCGTCGACTGGCCCACCTACGTGAGCACGATCCACCTCCCGTCGGTCGTGCAGCACTCGCGCGCGAAGACGACGCCCGGGAAGAACCGCAACGACCGCCAGGAGCGGCTGCGGCGCGCGGTGCTCTCCCCCGACCGCCACGTGGCCGCGTTCGACCTCGAGAACACGCTCATCGCCTCGAACGTCGTCGAGAGCTACTCGTTCCTGGCGACGCGCCGGCTCAACGTGCCCGAGCGGGTGCGCTACGTGCTGCGGACCCTCACCGAGGCGCCGTCGCTGTCGAGCATGGACCGTCGCGACCGCGGCGACTTCCTGCGCCACTTCTACCGCCGCTACGAGGACGCGCCGGTCGCCCAGATCGAGGAGGACGCGCAGCAGCTCCTCACCCACCTCGTGCTGACGAAGAGCTTCCCCGCCGGCATCCGCCGCGTCCGCGAGCACCGGGCGCTCGGCCACCGCACCGTGCTGATCACCGGCGCGCTGCGGTTCAACGTCGCCGGGCTGCGGCCGCTGTTCGACGAGATCGTCGCCGCCGACATGACCGTCCGAGCCGACGGCACCTACTCCGGGCAGCTCGCGCAGGTGCCGCCCACGGGCGAGACCCGCGCCCAGCTGCTCGCCGACTACTGCGCCGCGGAGGGGCTGCGGCTGGACGAGTGCGTCGCGTACGCCGACTCGACGAGCGACCTGCCGATGCTCGAGGCCGTCGGGTTCCCCGTGGCGGTCAACCCCGAGACGCGCCTCGCCGCGATCGCCCGGACGCGTGGGTGGCTCGTCGAGCAGTGGTCGAAGGCGCAGGGCGCGCCCCGCCCGCTGCTGCCCATCGGCCCCGTCCTGTCCGAGCGCGAGCGACGCAGGACGTTCACGCGATGAGGGCGCTGCAGGTCGACCGGAAGCTGGGCCGCATCGGCGCCGCGCGGGTGCTGTCGGTGGTGTCGCCGGTGGCGGCGGCGAAGGCCGGGCCGCTCGAGCTCGTGACGATCGATCCGCCCGAGCTGCCGGGCGAGGGGTGGCACCGCGTGCGGCCCTCCCTGTCGGGCATCTGCGGCAGCGACCTGTCCACGGTCGAGGGCCACGCGTCGCCGTACTTCCAGGACTGGGTGAGCTTCCCGTTCGTGCCCGGCCACGAGATCGTCGGGCGCCTCGACGACGGCCGCCGCGTCGTGGTCGAGCCGGTCCTCGGACACGCCGCGCGGGGCGTCCGCCCGCCGTTCGAGGGCGCCGCCCCCGGCGACGGCGACGACTACGCGCACCTCGCCACCGGCCACCTCGAGCCCGGCATCCAGATCGGCTTCTGCCGCTCCACCGGCGGCGGTTGGGGACCCGAGCTCGTCGCGCACGACAGCCAGCTGCACGAGATCCCGGACGCGATGACCGACGAGCGAGCCGTGCTCGTCGAGCCGACGGCGGCCGGGATCCACGCCGCCCTCGCCACGTGGCCCGCGGTGCAGGGGCGCCAGCGACCGATCGTCGCCGTGCTCGGCGCGGGGACCATGGGGCTCGCCGCCGTCGCCGGCCTCCGCCGCTACGTGCCCGGCGTCCAGGTGGTCGTCGGGGCCCGCTACCCGCACCAGCGCGCGCTCGCGGCGGCGTTCGGCGCCGACGTCGTCGTGGAACCCCGCGAGCTCGCCCGGGCGGTGCGCCGCCTCACCGGCAGCCACGTCATCGGCGACCACCTCTCGGGCGGGGCCGACGCGACCGTCGACGCCGTCGGCACCTCCGCCTCCATCGCCGACTGCCTGCGCTTCACGCGGCCGCGCGGCCGCGTCGTGCTGCTCGGCATGCCCGCCGAGGTCAGCGTCGACCTCACCGGCCTGTGGCACCGCGAGACCCAGCTGGTCGGTGCCTACACCTACGGCACCGAGACGATGCCGGACGGCACGCGGCGCCGGACGTTCGACCTGTCGATGGAGACCGTCGCCGCGCTCGGCTTCGAGCGCCTGCTGTCGGCCACGTACCCCATCGAGGACCACCACGACGCCATCGCCCACGCCGCCGCCGCCGGACGGCGGGGGGCGGTCAAGATCGCGTTCGACCTCCGCCCACGCCAGAAAGCGAGCCGCTGATGCCCCGCCCAGGCTTCGTCCTCGAGGTCGACCGGTCGACGCCGCCGATCCTGTTCTGGCGCGGGGAGAACTTCAGCCTCGAGCGCCTCCCCGCCGACCGGAGCCGGGTGATCTACCCGCCGGAGCCGCTGGCCCCCCTCGACGACATCGACGGCGCGATCCGCCACGCGCTGCTCCACCCGCACGACCAGGACCCCCTGCCGTCGCTGCTGTTCCCGGGGATGAAGCTCACGATCGCGTTCGACGACGTGAGCCTGCCGCTGCCGAAGATGCGCCGCCCCGACAACCGCCAGCGCGTGATGGAGGCGGTCCTCGACATGGCCGCCGAGGCGGGCGTCGACGACGTGCACATCATCGCCGCCCTCGGCCTGCACCGCCGGATGCACAACGCCGAGCTGCGCCACGCGCTCGGCGACCGGATCTACGACGCGTTCCACCCCCGCGGCCTGCTGACCCAGCACGACGCTGAGGACCCGGACGACCTCGCCGTCATCGGCACGACGCCCGAGGGCGAGGTGCTCGAGATCAACCGGCGTGCCGCCGAGAGCGACCTCGTCGTGTACGTGAACATCAACTCCGTGGCGATGGACGGCGGGTGGAAGTCGATCACCACGGGCCTCGCCTCGTACCGGTGCCTCAGCTTCCACCACAACCCGGAGACGCTGCAGGGCACGAAGAGCCTGATGGACCGGCACAACAGCGACCTCCACAAGAGCGTCTGGCGGCTCGGCAAGGTGCTGCGCGACAGCGGGCCGACGGTGTTCCAGATCGAGACGACGCTGAACACGGACATGTTCCCGGCGCCGTTCGACTTCATCTCCAAGCGCGAGTGGGAGTGGACCGCTCGCGACCGCGCGATCTACCTCGGCACCACCAAGGGCCTCGACCGGATGTCGACGCGCGCGAAGCGCAGGATCTTCCACTCCATCGAGGCCCCGCACCGGATGACGAGCGTGCAGGCCGGCGACACCGAGGCCGTCCACCGGATCACGCTGGAGCACGTGCACCGCCAGCAGCTCGTGCCGGTGGAGGGGCAGACCGACATCCTCACGCTCGGGATCCCGTTCGTGTCGCCGTACAACCCGGACGGGATCATGAACCCGGTGCTCGTGATGTGCATGGGGCTCGGGTACCTGTTCAACATGTACCGCGGCAAACCGCTGGTGCGCGAGGGCGGCGTGGTGATCATGACCCATCCCACGTACCGGGAGTTCCACCCGGTCCACCACCCGAGCTACATCGACTTCTTCGAGCAGGTCCTGGCGGACACGACCGACCCGGCGGAGATGTCACGGCGGTGGGAGAAGCAGTACGCCGAGGACGAGTGGTACCGCCACCTCTACCGCACCGGGAACGCCTACCACGGGGTCCACCCGTTCTACGCCTGGTACTGGGGCGCGCACGGGCTCCAGCACGCGGGGCGCGTGATCGTCGTCGGGGGGGACCCGCCCACGGTCCGCCGGCTCGGCTTCACGCCGGCGTCGACGATGGACGACGCGCTCGAGATCGCGAGCGACGTCGTCGGCCGTTCACCCACGATCACCCACCTCCACGTGCCCGCGCTGCTGGTCGCGGACGTCACGTGAGCGTGCCGGCGGGACGCTGATGGCACGCTCCGGATCGCCCCCGTCGCCCGTGCGGATCGAGCAGCTGCGGCGCGCGTCGAAGCTGGCCGGGCGCGCCGAGCGGGCGGTCCAGCGGCTCGCCCGGCCGATGCGCGACCTCGGCTTCCCGTACCGGGCCCCGAGCGTGCCGCGGGGCGTCGAGGTGCCGGAGGAGCCGGCACGGCTCGGGCCGGACTACGACACCGAGTGGGCCCGGCGGGCGCCGGCCCGGGTGATCCGGGCCGCGATCGTGCGAGGCCCGCTGCCGCTGATCGTGCGCGCGCTCGCCGATCCGGAGGTGCTCGGACTGGACCGCCTCGACGACCTCCGGCGCCTCGGCGACGACGCGCCGCCGCTGATCTTCGCGCCCAACCACCACAGCCACCTCGACACGCCGCTGATGATCACGGCGATCCCGGGTCCCTGGACGTCGAAGCTGATGGTCGCCGCCGGCGCGGACTACTTCTTCGACACGCGTCCGAAGGCGGTGCTCTCGGCGCTCGCGCTCAACGCGGTGCCGATCGACCGCGAGGTGACGGGCCGCAAGTCGTCCGACATGCTCCGTGGGCTCGTCGCCGACGGGTACAGCCTCGTCATCTACCCCGAGGGTGGACGCTCGCCGGACGGCTGGGGCCAGGAGTTCAAGGGCGGCGCCGCGTACCTCTCGGCGCGCACCGGCGCGGCGGTCGTGCCGGTCTTCATCGACGGCACCGGCGCGATCTACGGCAAGGGGATGAAGCGGCCGAAGCCCGGGTCCACCCGGGTGGTGTTCGGGGCGCCCCTGCGGGCGCTCGACGGCGAATCGACGCGGCGCTTCAACGCCCGCATCCAGGACGCCGTCACCGCGCTCGGCGACGAGGCCCTGAGCGACTGGTGGACGGCGCGCCGGCGGGCTGCGTCCGGCACCAGCCCCTCGCTGACGGGACCGGACCACACCGGGTGGCGCCGCCAGTGGCAGCTGAGCGAGCAGCGCCAGCTGGGCGCGGCCGGCGTGCGCCGCCGCCAGAGGCGCCGCTGGCCCGACCTCGGCTGACCCCCACGCCCTCCGGTGTACGTACATCGCGAAACGCGCTGACCTGTCGCGACGCGTCGGCCGACGCGACGCAGATCCGGCGGCCGTGCGAGCTGACGCGGTTCGCGTCTCGTGACAGCGCGCACCGCACCAGCACACGGCGTTTCGCGGTTTACGTACACGGTGGTTCGCGTACGCTGCGGCGGCATGTTGACCGAGGTCGAAGGACGCGTGCTCGGGTGCCTGCTCGAGAAGGAGCGTACGACGCCCGACCAGTACCCGTTGACGCTCAACGCGCTGGTGAGCGCCTGCAACCAGTCGACGGCACGTGAACCCGTCATGCGCGTGGAGCCCGACGACGTGGAGCGGGCGCTCGACTCCCTGAAGCAGCAGCGCATGGTCCGCTTCGTCCACCCCAGCCACGGTCGCAGCGTCACCCGCTTCCGCCAGGTGATCGACGAGCTGCAGCAGTGGTCTGCGGCGCAGTCGGCGGCGGTCGCGCTCCTGCTGCTGCGCGGGGCGCAGACGTCCGCCGAGCTGCGGGCGCGCGCCGAGCGCCTCCACGACTACGCGTCGATCGAGGAGGTCGAGACCGTGCTCGCGGAGCTGGCGATCGGCGAGCAGCCCGTGGTCCGGCGCCTGGAGCGACAGCCCGGGCGCAAGGAGGCGCGCTGGCAGCAACTGCTCGCCGACGAGGCCGAGCCCGCGGCGCTCCACTCGCCCGAGCGCGGCGCCCTCGCCTCCGCCGGCCGCCACGCGTTGGAGGCCCGTGTGGACGAGCTCGAGGCCCGCGTGGCCCGCCTCGAGGCCGCGCTCGCGGAGCTGCTCTGAGCGCGCCCGCTCAGAGCTCGCCGCGGGCGAACGCGACGAGGCACTCGTTGACGTAGCCGGGGCGCTCCTCGCCGAGGAAGTGCCCGGCGGCCACCGAGCGGGCGCGCAGGTCCGGGAAGTACCGCGAGAACTGGTCGAGGAACGGGTTGCCGGTCGGGACGCGGCTGCGGCCCTCGTCGACGGACCCGCCGAGGTACCCGCCGTACAGCCACAGGCACGGGTCGTCGAAGCGCTTGTGGTGGTCCTCCGGTCCGTAGTCCATGTAGCCCAACCGTGGGTGCGCCTCGAGGCCGTCGACGTACTCCCACATCTCCCCCACCGTCGCCTCGTCGAGCGAGTGGAACCCGGTGGCCAGGATCTCGTGGAACGGCAGCGCGTACCGGTAGTAGCTGATCGCGTGCCATCACACGTGCGGGTCGCGGAACGCGTCGACGTAGTGGGCGAGGTCGTCGGCGTCGATCCACGACGGTCGCTCCCGCGCCCCGTGCGGGACGGGCCACGGGCTCTCGGGGCGCCCGCCGAGCACCGCCGCGTCGCGCCCGCCGAAGAGCACCTCGATGAACGCCCGGTGGTGGTGCTCGAAGAACGACTCGGCGCGGCCGGCGGCCTTGAACCAGAAGCCGTGCACGGCCTGCGGCGACCAGACGGTGCACAGGGTGTCCAGCAGGGCGAGCCGGGCCACGCGCGTGGGGTGGTCGATCGCGGTCTTGAAGGCGATGATGCCGCCCCAGTCGTGGCCGACGAGGGTGCAGCGCTCGATGCCCTTCGCGTCGAGGTAGTTGACGACGTCCTGCGCGAGCAGGGCGCGGCTCACGCGCACGAGCGGCTTGTCCGTGCCGCCGAAGCCACGGTTGTCGGGCGCGAACGTCGCGTAGCCCGCGAGCGCGAGCGCCTCCTGCTGGTGGCGCCACTGGTGGCCGGTCTGGGGGAAGCCGTGGAGGAGCACCACCGGATCACCGGCCGGCTCGCCGTCGGGCGCCGTCGTCCGCTCGTGCACGCGGAGGTCGACCGTCTGCACGTAGCCCTCGTGGATCGTCACGTCGCCAGTGAAGCCGATGCGGGGCAGCCCCGCGGCCATCCGCCGCTGCGTAGCGCCGGCGCCGGCCACCACGGCGCGTTGCGTAGCCCCTACCGATGCCGGCGCGGGGCGTGCCGACGAGCATCGGGGGCATGAGCACGACGTCCCTCACCGGGCAGGCCTCGCCCGCACACCGCCGACCGCGCCGCTCGCGCCGGCGCGTCGCCACCGCCGCGCTGGCGGGCGGTCTCGCCGCCGGTCTCGCGATGGCCGCACCGGCTGCGGCGGCGCCCTGGGGCGAGGACCCGGACCCCGCGCTGGTGCCCACGGCGGAGGTGGTCGACGCGGTGACCGGCGAGGTGGCGACGGTCGCCGTGCTCGCGCCGAGCGCCGGGGCGCCCGTCCCGGTGGTGGCCGACGCACCGGCCACGACGCCCGAGGCCGTCGCCGCACCCGCCGTCGTACCGAGCCCCGCGGGCCGCCCGTCGCCGGCGCCGCGGTCGCTGCCCGTCACCGGCGCGGCGTCGCGGTACGAGCTGTTGATCGCGGTGGTCGCGACGGCCGGCGGGCTCGCCCTGCGGCTCTGGGTCTCGCTCGCACGGCGGCGGTGACGTGGTGACGGCCGGCAGCACCACCACGACCACCACCCCGACGAGCATCGAGCGCTCCTGCGGCCTGCGCCGCCGCTCGGGCAGACTGGCGTGGATGACGGACGAGCCGGTCGGCAGGGACGAGGAGCTGGCGGCCGTCCGCGGCGCCCGCCTGCGGCGCCGACCCGGCGTGATCGTCGCCGCGCCCCCCGGCACCGGACGCACGACCGTCGTCAGCGCGGTCGTCGACGAGCTCCGCGCCCGGCGCGCCGACGTGCTCTTCGTCCGTGCGACGGCGTCGGCGCGCCAGCTCCGCTACGCGGCGTTGAGCCCGCTCCTGCGCGACGCGGTCGACGGACCGCTGGACTTCGACGTCGTCGCCGGCGCCCTCGACGCACGAGCCCGCAGCGGCAGCTTCGTGCTCGCCATCGACGACCTGCACCTCCTGGACGAGGCCTCGCAGCGGGTGATCGCGCACTCCTTCGCCCGCGAGCCCGACGGCGACGGCGAGCGCGCGGGCACGCCGCCGTTCCTGGTCGCCACGATCGACGACACCTTCCTCGGCCTCGACCCCGTGACGGCCACGCTCGCGCCGTCCACGCGACCGGACCGGGTCCCGCCGCTCGAGCTGCTCCGGCTGGCGCCGCTGTCGCGCGACGACGTGGCCACCCTCGTCGCGCGACGGGTGGAGGGTCCCGTCGACGCCGGAGCCTGGTGGGAGCGCTGCGGCGGGAACCCCACGGCGCTCCTCGCCGCGCTGGACGCGCTGGTGGCCCGCACCCCGGACCTCGACGGCGGCGACGTCGCCCGCCTCGGCGCCGCGGCACGATCCCTGCTCGACGTGATCGTCCTGGCCGAGCCGTTCCCGCTCGACGCCGCGTTCGCCGCCGCGGGCGGCGCGGCGCTCGACGAGCTCGGGGAGGCGGGACTCGTCCTCATCTCGGACGAGGGATCGGGTCCGGCCGTCCGGCTCCGCCACCCCGGGATGGCCCCGCGGCTGCGGCGCACGATCGGCCCGCTCCGGGCGCGAGGCGCGCGCCGTGCTGCGCTGGCGGTCCTCCGCGACCGCTGGCACGCCCTGGACCCCAGCGGGAGGCTCCGGCTGGCGGCCCTCGCCGTCGAGTCCGGCGTCGAGCTGCGCCCCGAGGAGCTGGCGGAGGCGGCGGCGCTCGCGCCGCGCTCCGGGGACGCCAAGCTGACCCTGCGCCTCGTGCGCGAGGCGGCGCGCTGCCTCGGGCGCTTCGAGGACCTCGCCCGGCTGGCGGACGTCGCGCACGAGCAGGGCCACGTCGCCGACCTGGAGGCCGTCCTCGAGCAGATGTCGGCCGAGGCGCGCACGCCGGCGGAGCGCACCGCGACAGCCGTGGCGTCGGCGCAGCACCTGCTGTGGCGGCGCCGTGACGTGGCCGGCGCGCTGGCCGCGCTGGAGCACCCCGACGCCGCGGGGCAGGGCGAGGTCGCCGCGCTCCGCAGCCGCGTGCTCGCCACCACCGGCGACGCCGCCGCGGCCATCGAGCTGGCGGCGCCGCTGGCCGCCGACGCGTCGCCTCGCGTGCGCTCGCAGGCGGCCATCGCGACGGCGCACGCGCTGCGCCGCCTCGGCCGGCCGGCGGCGGCCGTCGCGGTGCTGGACGAGGTGCTGCGCGGCGCCGGCGCGGCCGGCGACCCGGTCCTGTCGGTGAGCCGCCAGGTGCTCGCCGTCGCCCGGGTGCACGCGCTCACCGAGGCCGGCCGGTGGTCGGACGCTGCGGACGACGCCGCCCGTGCGCTCTCCTACGCCGAGCGCTACGACGAGGCGGCCGGGCGGGCGATCGCGCTGCTCGTCCACGGTGTCGAGCGCCTCGAGTCCGGCTCTCCGGGGCCCGCCGCGGCCTCGCTCGGTGAGGCGTTGGAGCTGTTCGAGTCGGTCGCCCAACCGGCCGGGCGGCGGTGGGCGCTGGCCGGCCGCGCCCTCGCCCACGGCCTCGGCGGCGACCCTGTGGGCGCGCGCAACGACCTCGACGCGCACGACGCGATCGGTGACCACCCCGCCGACCTGTTCCCGCAGCTCGTGCCCCGCGCCCGCGCGTGGGCGCTGGTGGCCGCGGCCGAGCCGGAGGCGGCGCGCGCGGTGCTGCGCGAGGCCGTGGACGACCTCCTCGCGCGGGGCGCGCCGGGACCGGCGTGGAGCTGCGCCCACGACCTGCTCTCGCTCGACCACCCGGGCACCCTGCTCGGGCTCGCGCCGGTCGCCGGGGAGCCGATCTGCGAGCTGCGCATCGCGCACGCCCGCGCGGTGCAGGCGCGGGACGCCGACGACCTCGAGCTGCTCGCCGAGCGCTACGAGCGCCTGGGCGGGCTGCGGTGGGCGGCGGAGTGCGCCGCGGCCGCCGCCCACGCCGCGGCGCGCAGCGGTGCGAAGGAGGTGGCGCGGCGCGCCCACGAGCGGCTCGAGGCGCTGACGGCGCGGTGCGCCGGGCTCGACATCCCGGCGGTGTCCGCCGGGCGGACGCTGTCGCTGACGGTCCGCGAGCGCGAGATCGCGCTGCTCGCGGCGCGCGGGCTCACCAGCCGCGCGATCGGCGACCGCCTGGGGCTGTCGGTGCGCACGGTCGACAACCACCTGGCGCGCTGCTACGACAAGCTCGGGACGCGCAGCCGCGCCGAGCTGGCCGACCTCCTCGCCGGCTGAACCAGCCACGCCCACACCGCGCGCAGCGTGCGGAGACCCCCGCTGTCGGCGGCGGGCGTCTGCCACACTGTGCCCCGTGGTCACGATCGTCGGTCGAGAGGCGGAGTTCGCAGCGCTGGGCGCCGCGCTGCGCCGCGCCGACCTGTCGGGCGTGCTGCTGACCGGTGAGCCGGGGGTGGGCAAGACCCACCTGCTGGCGGCCGCGCTCGACCACGCGGAGGACATGGGGTTCGCGACCGTGACCATCCACGGCACGCGCGCCCTGGCCGACATCCCGCTGGCCGCGTTCGCAGCGCTCCTGCCCGGCCGGCCCGTCGGCGATGCGGGCGACCTCGTGCACATCCGCCTCGCGCTGCGCGAGCGCGCCGGCGGACGACCGCTGCTGCTCGGCGTCGACGACGCGCACCTCCTCGACGAGGCGTCGGCCGCGCTCGTCCACCAGGTCGCCTCGGACCTGACGGCGTTCGTCCTCGGCACGATGCGCGTCAACGAGGTGCCCCCCGACGCGATCGCGGTCCTCGTCAAGGACGGGATCGCCCTGCGGATCCCGGTCGGACCGCTCCCCCGCGACGCGATCGGCGCCTTCGCCGCGGCGACGCTCGGCGCGCCGGTGACCGGCGACGTCGAGGAGCAGCTGTGGGACCGGACCCTCGGCAACCCGCTGTTCGCGAAGGAGCTGCTGCTCGGCGCGAAGGAGGCCGGCTCGTTCACGTCCGAGCGGGGCGGCCTCCGGCTGACGAGCGGGTTCTCCGCGCCGTCCACGCTGACGGAGCTCGTCGAGGCACGCCTCGCGGAGCTCGGCGAGGTCCAGCAGCGCGCGGTGGCGCTGGTCGCCGTCGGCGGACCGCTCGAGGTCGACCTGATCGAGCGTCTCGTCGACCCCGATGCGCTGGTGACGCTGGAGGGCGCCCGCATCCTGGTCGCGGACGAGGTCGACGACTCGCTCGTGGTGCGGTTCGTCCACCCCGCGTACGCCGAGATCGCGCGCCGCCGGCTCGGGCGGCTGACGGCACGCCAGCTGCTGCGCGACCTGGCGCGGGCGCTCGAGGCGACCGGGACGGCACGCCCGGACGACGTCCTGCGCATCGCCTCGTGGCGGCTCGACGGCGGCGAGCACGCCGGCGCGGAGCTGTTGCGGACCGCCACCCGCGTCGCGATGCGCCGCAACGACTTCGCCCTCGCGGAGCGGCTGGGGACCACGTGGTTCGACCACGAGCCGTCGCTCGCCGCGGCGACGCTCGTGGCGGCGGCGCTCGTCGAGCAGGGCCGCCACGCCGAGGCACGCGTCGCGCTCGGCGACCCGCGCGCCGACCGGACGAGCGCGCGCGAGGGCGACCTGGTGCGCGCCGCGCTGCTCAGCTCCACCATCGAGTTCTGGGGGCTCGGCGACGCACGCCGCGCGCTGCAGGTCCTCGACGAGGCGCTCGCGGCGCACCCGGGCGCCGCCGACGTCCTGCGCGGCGCCCAGGCCGCGATCCACGCCAGCGCAGGCGACCCCCGCGTGGCGGTGGAGCTCGCTCCCCCCGGCTCGGCGGCGGCGGCGACGCCGCTCGGCCTGCTGGGGCTGACGATGGGCCTCACCACCCTCGGGCGCCCCGCGCACGCCCTCGAGGCGGTGCCGGCCGCGGACGGCTTCCCCGGCTTCTCCGCGTCGGCGCTCGTGGCCGTCACGCACGTCTTCGCGATGATCGAGGCGGGCCAGGTGCAGGCCGCACAGGACGTGAGCGCGGCCGGCTGGGAGCGGGCGGTGCGCGACGGCGACCTGCACGGGCAGGCGGGCTGGGCGATCGCGCTGGGGTGGGCCGACATCAACCACGGTCGTCGCGCTGCGGCGCTGCGGTGGTTCACCGACGCCGCCGAGCTGTCGCGCGTCACCGCCGCCGCCACCCACGGCGTCCGCTGGGCGCTCGGCGGCGCGCTCCTGTGCAGCGCGCAGGCCGGCGACCTCGATGCCGCCAGGGCGCTGCGCGACCGCCTCGACGACCTCCCGCCGCACGACGCCGTCGTGCACGCGTACATGGAGTTCCGCGGGCGCGCGTGGCTGCAGGCGCTCGAGGGCGACGTCGACGGCGCCGTCGCCGCGCTGGCCTCGCTCGCCGAGGGCGCGATCGCCGCGGGACGCGTCGCACCGTGGCTGCGGGCCGTCGTCGACGTCGCCCGCCTCGACCGCCCGACCGCGGCGGCGGCGCTGCTGCGCGCCCACGACGTGGAGGTGGACGGGCCGTTCCTCCAGGCGATGCGCGACGCCGTCGACCGGCTCGCGGCGCGTGATCCGGACGGTCTGGCGGACGTGGCCGAGCGCCTGGCCGCGTGCGGGTTCCGCGTCATCGCCGCCGAGGCCGCGGCCGGCGCCTGGGTCGTCGCCCGCGAGGACGGGCACGACGCGCGCACCGTGGCGCAGCTCGGCCGGCGCGCCCAGGAGCTGCGCGACGCCATCGAGGTCTACGCGACGCCGGCGCTGTCCGTCGACGCGCCGGAGGTGAGCCTCAGCCGCCGCGAGCGCGAGATCGCCCTGCTCGTCGCCGAGGGCCGCACGAGCCGCGAGGTGGCGGACGAGCTCATCATCGGCGTGCGGACCGTCGAGAGCCACCTCGCCCGCGTGTACGCGAAGCTCGGCGTGCGCTCCCGGTCGGAGCTCGCGGAAGCGCTCGGTCTCGCCGGAGCGGCGACGTGAGGACCCTCGTCGAGCGCGCCGGCGGCCACGGCGCGATCACCGCCGTCGTCGACGAGCTCTACCGGCGGCTCACCTCGGACCCGCGCGTGCTGCACCACTTCGAGCCGGAGCGCCTGCCGTCGCTCAAGGTGGCGCAGGTCGCGTGGCTCACGGCGACGCTCGGCGGGGATCCCGACGCACCGAGGGCCGACCTCGCGCTCGCCCACCGAAACGTCACGATCACCGACGAGCAGGTGTCGGCCGTGCTGGGCCACCTGGACGGGTCGCTCGCGAGCGCCGGGGTGGACGACGAGGTGCGCCGCCAGGTCATGAGCGTCGTGTCGCGGCTCTGGTACGCCAGGGTCTTCTGACGTCGCCGCGCACCGCGCTCCGGGTCAGCAGTCGGCCTTGGCCGGGATGACGATCTCGAGGCCGGGGTAGAAGGCGGAGTAGCCGTTCGTGCCGGCGTTGGCCGCGTCGAGCGCCTCGACCGTCACGTCGAACTTCTGCGCCACCCGCAGGCGGCTCGTGTCCTCGGCGAGGATCGTGTACGTCCCGGGCGCGCAGTTGTCGCCGCTGCCCGACGTGGTCGGCACCGTCGTCGTCGCACCCGCGCCGGCGGCCGTGGTCGCCGCACCCCCGGCTCCCGCCGCCGCCGTCGTCGCCGTCGTGCCACCGGCGCCGGCGCCCTCGGCGGGTGCGGTGCCGCCGGCGGGGATCGTGATCGTCTGCCCCGCGCCGGTGAACTGCGGCACCTGCTGGCCCTCGAGCGTCCACCCGTTCACGGTCAGGAGCTCCTGGAACGGGACGCCGAACTTGGTCGCGATCGTGGACGGGTAGTCCCCCGCCTGGACGACGTACTGGAACTCCCCGCCGGGCGGCGTGGTGGTCGGGACCGCCGGATCGACGGTCGTCGTCGTCGCCGGCGGCACGGTGACGAAGTTGGTCGCGCCGATCGTGGCCGCGACCGTGGTGGCCGCGGACCCGCCGTCGTCGCCGCCGCAGGAGGCGAGCCCTGCGCCGGTCGCGACGACCACCATCCCGATTCCGAGCCACGTCGATCTCATGGCGGTGCAGCGTAGATGCCCAGGTCAGCGAGGCGTGGTCAGGAGCGCATCGACCGGCGCACTACTGCAGCGGCCTCGTCGTCGGAGCGACGGGAGCGGGCAGGTGCGTCACGCCCATCAGCCAGTCGTCGACGCCGGCCGCGCACGCGCGGCCCTCGGCGATCGCCCACACGATCAGGCTCTGCCCCCGGCCCATGTCGCCCGCGACGAACACCCCGGGCACGGACGACATGAAGCGGTCGTCGCGGGCGACGTTGCCGCGCTCGTCGAAGCGGACCCCGAGCTGCTCGAGCCAGGGCGCCCGCTCGGGCCCCGTGAACCCGAGGGCGAGGAAGACGGCGTCGGCGGGCAGTTCGCGAGCGGTGCCCTCCACGGGGACGAAGCGCCCGTCGACCATCTCCACGTCGTGCAGCAGCAGCGCGCGGACGTGGCCGCTGCCGTCGTCGACGAAGCGCTCCGTGTTCACGCTGAACATCCGCTCACCGCCCTCCTCGTGGGCCGAGCTGACGCGGTAGACCAGGCTCCACTGCGGCCAGGGGTTGGCGGGCGAGCGGGTGTCGGGCGGGCGGGGCATGATCTCGAGCTGGGTCACGCTGGCCGCCCCCTGGCGGTGCGCCGTGCCGAGGCAGTCGGCGCCGGTGTCACCGCCGCCGATGATCACCACGTGCCGGCCCGCGACGTCGATCGGCGACCGCTCGGTGTCGCCCTCCTGGACGCGGTTCGCGTGCGGCAGGTACTCCATCGCCTGGTGGATCCCGGCCAGCTCGCGGCCCGGGATCGGGAGGTCGCGCGCCGCCGTCGCGCCGGCGGCGAGGACGATCGCGTCGTACGACGCGAGGAGCACCTCGATGTCGACGGTCTCGCCGACGCCGGCGTTCACCCGGAACTCGGTGCCCTCGGCCTCCATCTGCGCGAGCCGCCGGTCGAGGTGGCGCTTCTCCATCTTGAACTCGGGGATGCCGTAGCGCAGGAGCCCGCCGATGCGGTCGGCGCGCTCGAGGACGATCACCTCGTGGCCGGCGCGCGTGAGCTGCTGCGCGGCGGCCAGGCCGGCGGGGCCCGAGCCGATCACGGCGATGCGCTTGCCCGTGCGCATCGTCGGGCGCTGCGGCGTGACCCAGCCCTCGTCCCACGCGCGGTCCACGATCTCGACCTCGACCTGCTTGATCGTGACCGGGTCGGCGTTGATGCCGAGCACGCACGCGGACTCGCACGGCGCCGGGCACAGCCGGCCCGTGAACTCGGGGAAGTTGTTCGTCGCGTGCAGGCGGTCGATCGCGTCGCGCCAGTGGTCGCGGTACACGAGGTCGTTCCAGTCCGGGATCAGGTTCCCGAGCGGGCAGCCGTTGTTGCAGAACGGGATCCCGCAGTCCATGCACCGGCCCGCCTGCGTGCGCAGCCGCTCGTGCGGGAAGTCCTCGTACACCTCCTTCCAGTCGCGCAGCCGCACGGGCACCGGCCGGCGCGAGGGCGCCTCGCGCTGCCACTGCAGGAAGCCGGTCGCCTCACCCACGTGTCGCCTCCATCACCCGTCGCATCGTCGCCTCCTCGTCCAGTCCCGCCGCCGCGGCCTCGTCCATCACGCCGAGCACCCGCTCGTAGTCCGTCGGCATCACCCGCACGAACGACCCCGCCTCCCGGTCCCACGCCGCGAGCAGGCGCTCCGCGACCGGCGAGCCGGTGTGCCCGAGGTGCGCCTCGACGACGGTCCGCAGGAACTGCAGGTCGCGGTCGTCCAGCGGTTGCAGCCGCACCATGTCGTGGTTGACCTTGGCGGGGAAGACGCCGTGCGGGTCGTGGACGTACGCGATCCCGCCGCTCATCCCGGCGCCGAAGTTGCGCCCGGTGGGACCGAGCACGACGACCCTGCCCCCCGTCATGTACTCGCAGCCGTGGTCGCCGACGCCTTCGACCACCGCCGTGGCGCCGGAGTTGCGGACGCAGAACCGCTCCCCCGCCACGCCGCGCAGGAACAGCTCGCCGGCCGTCGCGCCGTAGGCGATGACGTTCCCCGCGATCACGTTCTCCTCGGCGACGAAGGTCGCGCGAGCAGGTGGCCGTACGACGATGCGGCCGCCCGACAGGCCCTTGCCGACGTAGTCGTTGGCGTCGCCCTCGAGGCGCAGCGTGACACCCGGCGGCAGGAACGCGCCGAAGCTCTGGCCGGCGGAGCCCTCGAAGCTGATGTCGATGGTGCCGTCGGGCAGGCCGGCGCCGTGGTGGCGGGACGTGACCGCGTGGCCGAGCATCGTGCCGACCGTGCGGTTCACGTTGCGGATCGGCAGCGACAGCCGGACCGGTTCGCCGCGTTCCAGCGCGGGCTCGCACAGCTCGATCAGGCGCCGGTCGAGCGCGTGGTCGAGGCCGTGGTCCTGCGTCGTGGTGCAGCGCAGCGCCTGGCCGTAGGGGTTCTGCGGCGTCGCGAGGATGGGCGAGATGTCGAGGCCCTTGGCCTTCCAGTGGTCGATCGCGGCGCGGGTGTCGAGCACCTCGACGTGGCCGATCATCTCGGCCATCGTGCGGAACCCGAGCTGCGCCATCCACTCGCGCACCTCCTCCGCCACGAACTCCATGAAGTTGACGACGAACTCCGGCTGGCCGCTGAACTTCGCGCGCAGCTCCGGGTTCTGCGTGGCGATGCCCACCGGGCAGGTGTCGAGGTGGCAGACGCGCATCATCACGCACCCGCTCACGACGAGCGGCGCCGTGGCGAAGCCGAACTCCTCCGCCCCCAGCAGGGCGGCGATGACGACGTCGCGCCCGGTCTTCATCTGCCCGTCGGCCTGCACGACGATCCGGTCGCGCAGCCCGTTGAGCAGGAGCGTCTGCTGCGTCTCCGCGAGACCGAGCTCCCAGGGCGCGCCGGCGTGCTTGAGCGAGGTCAGCGGCGACGCACCGGTCCCGCCGTCGTGGCCGCTGATCAGCACCACGTCGGCCTTGGCCTTGCTCACGCCGGCCGCGACGGTGCCGACGCCGACCTCGGCGACGAGCTTCACGTGCACGCGAGCCGCCGGGTTCGCGTTCTTGAGGTCGTGGATGAGCTGCTTCAGGTCCTCGATGGAGTAGATGTCGTGGTGCGGCGGGGGGCTGATCAGGCCGACGCCGGGGGTCGAGTGCCGGGTCTTCGCCACCCACGGGTACACCTTGTGGCCGGGGAGCTGGCCGCCCTCGCCGGGCTTCGCGCCCTGCGCCATCTTGATCTGGATGTCGTCGGCGTTGACGAGGTACTCGCTGGTGACGCCGAACCTGCCGGACGCCACCTGCTTGATCGAGCTGCGCCGGGCCGGGTCGTGGAGGCGGTCGGCGTCCTCGCCGCCCTCGCCGGTGTTGCTCTTCCCGCCGATGCTGTTCATCGCGATCGCGAGCGTCTCGTGCGCCTCGGCGCTGATCGACCCGTACGACATCGCGCCGGTCGAGAAGCGCCGGACGATCTCGGACACCGGCTCCACCTCGTCGAGCGGCACGGGGGGCCGGTCGCCGACGCGCAGCTCGAACAGGCCGCGCAGCGTCGCGAGGTGCTTCGACTGGTCGTCGACGAGGCGGGTGTACTGCTGGAACACGTCGTAGCGCCCGGCCCGGGTCGCGTGCTGCAGCTTGAACACCGTCTCGGGGTTGAACAGGTGCACCTCGCCCTCGCGGCGCCACTGGTACTCGCCGCCCAGCTCGAGCTTGCGGTGCGCGCGCTCGGTCGGCCGCGTCGGGTGCGCGGTGGCGTGGCGCTGCGCGACCTCCGCGGCGAGCTCGTCGAGCCCGATCCCGCCGAGGCGGCTGACGGTGCCCGTGAAGTACTCGTCCACGAGGTCGGTGCCGAGGCCGATGGCCTCGAAGATCTGCGCGCCGGTGTAGCTCGCGACCGTCGAGACGCCCATCTTCGACATCACCTTGAGCACGCCCTTGCCGGCGGCCTTGATGTAGTTCTTCACCGCGACCCGCGGATCGACGCCGCCGAGGCCGTTCAGGTCCTCCGCGACCATGTCCTCGATCGACTCGAAGGCGAGGTACGGGTTGATCGCACCGGCGCCGTAGCCGATGAGCAGCGCCATGTGGTGCACCTCGCGGGCGTCCCCGCACTCGACGATCAGGCCGACCTTCGTCCGCTTCTTCTCGCGGATCAGGTGGTGGTGCACCGCTGCGGTCAGCAGCAGCGACGGGATCGGCGCGTAGACGTCGTCGGCGTTGCGGTCGGACAGCACGACGATGCGGGCCCCGTCGTCGATCGCCCGGCTCACCTCGGCGCGCACCTTGTCGATCGCGCGCTTCATCGCGAGCCCGCCGCCCGCCACGCGGTACAGGCCGCTCACCTGGACGGCGGCCAGGTGCGGGTACGGCCGCGCCTCGCCCTCGGCGTGGTCGTCGATGTGGAGGATCTTCGCGAGGTCGTCGTTGTCGATCACCGGGAACGGCAGCGCGAGCTGCCGGCAGCTCTCGGGCCCGGGAGCGAGCAGGTTCGCCTCGGGACCCACCGAGGAGCTGACGGCGGTGACCACCTCCTCGCGGATCGCGTCGAGCGGCGGGTTGGTGACCTGCGCGAACAGCTGCTGGAAGTAGTCGAACAGCAGGCGCGACCGCGTGCTCAGGATCGCGAGCGGCGTGTCGGTGCCCATGGAGCCGATCGGCTCCGTCCCCGACCTCGCCATCGGGGCGACGATGAGCTTGAGCTCCTCGTGGGTGTAGCCGAACATCTGCTGGCGGCGCAGCACGCTCGTGTGGCTGAACACGATGTGCTCCCGGTCGGGCAGGTCCTCGAGCTCGGTCATCCCCTCCGCGAGCCAGCGCTCGTACGGGTGCTCGGCGGCGAGCGTGCGCTTGACCTCCTCGTCGTCGACGATGCGCCCGGCGGCGGTGTCGATGAGGAACATGCGCCCGGGCTGGAGGCGGCCCTTGCGCACCACGCGTGCCGGGTCGACGTCGATCACGCCGACCTCGCTCGCCATCACGACGAGGTCGTCGTCGGTCACCCAGTACCGGCTCGGGCGCAGCCCGTTGCGGTCGAGCACCGCGCCGATCAGCGTCCCGTCGGTGAACGCGACGCACGCCGGGCCGTCCCACGGCTCCATCAGCGCGGCGTGGAAGCGGTAGAAGGCCCGCTTGCCGGCGTCCATCGCGTCGTGGTTCTCCCACGCCTCGGGGATCATCATCATCATCGCGTGCGGCAGGCTCCGGCCGGCGAGGTGCAGCAGCTCGAGGACCTCGTCGAAGCTCGCCGAGTCGCTGCCGCCGGGCGTGCAGATCGGGAACGCCCGCTCGAGGCCGGGCAGGAGCCCGCTCGCCAGCATCGCCTCCCGGGTGCGCATCCAGTTGCGGTTGCCCTGCACCGTGTTGATCTCGCCGTTGTGGGCGATGTACCGGTACGGGTGCGCCAGCGGCCAGCTCGGGAAGGTGTTGGTGGAGAACCGGCTGTGCACCAGGGCGATCGCGCTCTCGACCCGCTCGTCACCGAGGTCGGGGAAGAACCGGGCGAGCTGCGGCGTGGTGAGCATCCCCTTGTACACGAGCGTGCGGCTGCTGAGCGACGGGAAGAACGTCGTCTGCTCGGACGGGAGCTCGTGCTCGATGCGCTTGCGCGCGACGTACACCTTGCGGTCGAGGTCGATGTCGCGGGTGCCCTCCGGGTCCGCCACGAACAGCTGCCGGAAGGTCGGCTGCACGGCACGCGCGCTGGCGCCGAGGCACGAGGGCTCCGTCGGCACGTCGCGCCAGCCGAGGACCCGGAGGCCCTCGTCGGCCATGATGACGCCGATCGCCGTCTCGGCCTTCTCGGCGTCGTTCGGCTCCGCCGGCAGGAACGCGATGCCGACCGCGTACGCCCCGGCGGCTGGCAGCTCGAACGGCACGACCGCGCGCAGGAACCGGTCCGGCACGTTGATCAGGATCCCCGCGCCGTCGCCGGTGTCCGCCTCGGCGCCGGTCGCGCCGCGGTGCTCCATGTTGCACAGCGCGCCGATCCCCATCGACACGATCGAGCGGCTGCGGCGGCCACGGATGTCGGCGACGAAGGACACGCCGCAGGCGTCGTGCTCGAACCGCGGGTCGTAGAGGCCCACGGGCGCGGGGGGACCCGCGGGGGAAGGGGAGTGCATCGAGTTCGGCTCCACGTGGTCGGCCGACCTGGCGGGGTCGGGTGCGGCGGTGGCTCCTGGGACGACGCTGGCCCGAGAGTGAACAGCATGTTACGCCGCTGTGCCCCCCACCCGCCATCTCGATGCGCGATGGCCGGCCTCACCCCCGCCGCCCCCTTCCGTGGCGCTCCCGACCCGCTCCGCGTGTCCGCCACGGCCGGAGCCCCCGAGGAGGTACCGTCGGCGGCCATGGCCGACGTCGACGTGCGAGCGGGCGCGACGGAGCCACCCGCGGCGCGACCCGAGGGGCTCACCAGCGCCGAGGTGGCCGAGCGCGTGGCTCGCGGCGAGACGAACGCGATCCCGGACTCCCCCACCCGCTCCGTCGGCCAGATCGTGCGGGCCAACGTCGTCACCCCCGTCAACCTCGTCGTGGGCATCCTGGCCGCGCTCGTGATCCTCGCCGGATCGCCGAAGGACGCCCTGTTCGGCGGCGTGATCGTCGCCAACAGCGTCATCGGCATCGTCCAGGAGCTCCGGGCGAAGCGGACGCTCGACTCCCTGCGCGTCGTCAGCGCGCCACGCGTGCACGTCATCCGCGACGGCGTGACCACCGAGCTCGAGATCTCGCAGCTCGTGCTCGACGACGTGGTCGAGCTGCGCGCCGGCGCGCAGGTCGTGGCCGACGGCGTGGTGCTGGCGTCGGGTGACCTGGAGGTGGACGAGTCGCTCCTGACCGGCGAGGCGGACCCGATCGTCAAGTCGCCCGGCGACGAGGTGCTCTCCGGCAGCGCCGTCGTGGCCGGCACCGGGTGCGTGCGGGTCACGCGGGTGGGCGCCGAGAGCTACGCCGCACGCCTCGCCGAGGAGGCGCGACGGTTCACCCTCGTCAACTCGCCCCTGCGCAACGACGTCAACCGGATCGTGACGTGGGTCGGGATCCTCATCGTGCCGGTCGGGCTGCTGCTCGCCTCGAGCCAGTTCCTGCGCCGGGACGAGGGGTGGCGCACGGCGGTGATCAGCACCGTCGCCGGCCTCGTCGGGATGGTGCCCGAGGGCCTCGTCCTGCTCACGAGCGTGGCCTTCGCCGTCGGGGTCGTGCGCCTCGCGTCGCACCGCTGCCTCGTCCAGGAGCTGCCGGCGATCGAGGTGCTCGCCCGGGTGGACGTGCTCTGCGCCGACAAGACCGGCACGATCACGGAAGGGGTGATGGCCGTCGCCGAGGTGCGCCCGCTCGACGGCGCGGACGCCTCGCTGCCGGAGCGGGCGCTGGCGGCCCTGGCCGCCACCGACCCGGACCCGAACGCCACGCTCGTCGCCGTCCGCGACCGCTTCCCCGCAGACCCGGGTTGGACCGTGCGCGGGCGGGTCCCGTTCTCCTCGGCGCGCAAGTGGAGCGCGACGACCTTCGACGACCACGGGACGTGGGTCGTCGGCGCGCCGGAGAACGTCCTCGGCGACGGCTACGCCGGTGGGCTGCGCGACGCGGTGGAGCACGAGGCCGCCGCCGGGCGGCGGGTGCTGGTGCTGGCGGCGACGCCGCAGGAGATCGTCGACCCGGCCCGGCTCCCGCCGCTCACCCCGCAGGCCCTCGTGCTGCTCGAGGACGTGATCCGTGCCGACGCGGCCGAGACCCTCGCCTACTTCACCGAGCAGGGCGTCACGGTCAAGGTCATCTCCGGCGACAACCCGATCACGGTCGCCGCGGTGGCACGCCGGGCGGGACTCGCGGCGTGGGAGGCGAACCTCGACGCGCGGACGCTCCCGGGCGACGACGAGCCCGAGGCGTTCGCCGACCTCGTCGACGGCTCGGCGGTGTTCGGGCGGGTGACGCCGCACCAGAAGCGGGCGATGGTGCACGCGCTGCAGGCGCGGGGCCACACGGTGGCGATGACCGGTGACGGCGTCAACGACGTCCTCGCCCTGAAGGACGCCGACTGCGGCGTCGCGATGGCCTCGGGCAGCGAGGCGACGCGCGGGGTCGCCCAGCTGGTGCTGCTCGACTCGAACTTCGCCGCGCTGCCGCCCGTGGTCGCCGAGGGCCGGCGCGTGATCGGCAACATCGAGCGGGTCGCGAGCCTGTTCCTCGCCAAGACGACCTACTCCATCGTGCTGTCGGTCGTGACCGGGGTGTTCGCCCTCGCGTACCCGCTGCGCCCGATCCACCTGTCGATCCTCAGCTGGTTCACCATCGGCGTGCCGGCGTTCTTCCTCGCGCTCGAGCCGAACGCCGAGCGGGTGCACCCCGGCTTCCTCCGCCGCGTCCTCGGCCGGGCCGTGCCCGCGGGCCTGGTGATCGCCCTCCTCACGTTCGCCGTCTTCGCGATCGCGCAGCTGGACGACTCGATCGATCGCGACCACGCCCGCAGCGTGGCGGTGCTCGTCGCGGGATCGATCGCGCTGATGAACCTGCAGCGCGTCGCCCGGCCGATGAACCCGATGCGGGTGACGCTGGTCGTGGTCATGGTCGTGCTCTTCGCACTGGCCTTCCTGGTGCCGTACGGGCGGGACCTCTTCGAGCTGCCGGCGACGGAGCCGTGGGCCTACGCCCTCGCGGCGGTCGCGATCGCGCTGGCGTTGCCGCTGCTGGTGCTGGGATCCCGGACGGCCGAGTGGGTGGGAGCGCGGGCGGCAACGTGGGTCGGGTCGCGCCGCGAGGGGGCGACGCCCGATCAGGCGGGCTCGTCGCAGGCGATGCCGTCGCCGTCGGGATCGAGCTCGTAGGGGTCGCCGCGGCTGACGATCACCGGCCCGATCGTGAAGATCGGTCCGTCCTCGCCGCGTCCCTCGCAGTCGATGTCGAACGTGACCGGCAGGCACGGGCTGTAGTTCGGGTGGCACGGCCGGTCCGCCGTCGGCACCGTCGGCATCGGCCCCGCCGGCGCCGGCGTCGTGGAGGCGACCGTCGGCACCGCCGCCGACACGTCGCCGCCGATCGTGGTGGTCGTGGTGGATCCGGAGGCCGCGGCGAGGAACTCCGTGATCTGGTCCCACTCCACCCGCATCGCCGCCGCCTGCGCGGGCTCGTCGTCGACGAACCGGTCGCACGCGGCGCGCAGCCCCTCGTCGGTGCGGCCCGCTGCGATCCAGAACTGCTCGCGCATGGCGTCGCCCGTCTGCGCCGCGAACTTCACCAGCTCGACGCAGGCCTCGACGAGACCGGGACGAGGGTCGACGGTGGTCGTCGGCGCGACGGTGGTGGAGGTCGTGGAGGTGGTCGCGACGGTGGTGGCGGCGGCCGGCGTGGTGGCGGCGCCGGAGGAGGACTCACCGCAGGCGGTCAGGCCGACTGCGCAGGCGACGGCGCCCAGGAGGAGCACGGGCCGGCGCCGCGCCGGCCACCGCACCGACCTCGTCCGTCGCCCGACGACCATCCCACGCCCCTCCCCGAGTTGCGGGAGGACGGTAGCACCGGGCACCCGGCGCCCGTCGTCGCTCCTCGGACGAGCCGGTACCCGCCGCCGCCACGGCGCCAACCAACTCATCCGGACGATGTGGAGTCGGCGAGCGTGCGCGCCGTCGCCGAGCGGGGCACCTCGTCGAGCGTGGCCGGGAGCGTCCGCATCAGCCGGTCGCCCGCCTGCGACGTCACACCGAGCCAGTAGCGCTCGTTGCGGTAGTGGTGGCGGCGGTGGTCGCGCGCGAGGCGGGCGTAGCGCCGGCTGCGCAGGCGGTGCGGGGAGTGGGCGAGGAGGTGCGTCCACTCGTAGTGCGCCAGGCCGGCGGCGACCAGGGTCCACGCCGTGAGCAGGGCGGGCCACGCGTCCGTCCCGATCGCACGTAGCAGCGGCGCGCACCACGCCGTGGTGAGGGCCCCGAGCGCGACCAGGAACGCCACCGCGTCGACCGGACGCAGCAGGAGCCACGCCAGCTCGGGCGGGTCGAGGTGGTGCCGACGGTGCCCACGCCCGGTCCCGAGCCGCCGGCTCGTCCAGGCGTCCTCCGGCGCGTGCAGCACGCGGCGGTGGACGAACCACTCGACGGGACCGGCCGACGCCAGCACGCCGGCCGCCACCACCACGTCGGCGACACCCCACCGCCCGGTCGCCGCCCTCGCCGCCACCAGCAGCGCGAGCACGGGCAGGACCACGGCCGCCGAGCCCGAGCGCACGTAGGCCGCGCCCGCGGCGCGCTTCGTGCGCAGCACGTCGGTGCGGGTGGGCGCCACGACCCCGACGATATGACACCCCTGGCCACCCGGCCCCCTCGGCCGGACGCGCCGAGGCGACCACGCCCCTCCCGGTGGCACCGCGTCCCGGTCGTCCTCGCTGTCGCGCCCGCCCCGCGGTCGCACCCGCCTCTGTGTCACACCGCCTCGGTACACCGGAGGACATGACCGCTCCGCTCGTCCTCGCGCTCCTCGCCGCGCTCGCCCTGGTGGCGGCGTGCGGCGCAGCCCTGGCCGTCGGGGCCGCCGCGCTCCGGCGGGTCCGCGACGACCTGGCGCGGTCCTCGGCCGACGCCGTCGCCGCGGGGCAGCAGCAGCTGCTGCAGCAGGCGGGGGCGACGTTCGAGCTCGCGCAGCAGCGCACCCAGCAGGCCATCGCGGTCTCGCAGGCGCAGATGGACGCCCTCGTCGCACCGCTGCGCGAGCAGGTGCGGGCGCTGTCGCAGCAGCACGGTGAGATCGGCGGGCGCCTCGGCGACCTCGGGCAGCGGACGGCGGCGCTCACGCAGGTGCTCGGATCGCGCCCGGCACGCGGACAGTGGGGGGAGGACAACCTGCGCCGCCTCGTGCACCTCGCCGGCCTCACGGAGGGGGTGCACGTGGAGGTGCAGCCGACCTTCGAGGTCGACGGACGCACGGTGCGCCCGGACCTCCTCGTGCACCTCGCGGCGGACGAGGTCGTGATCGTCGACGCCAAGGCGCCGCTCGACGCGTTCCAGCGTGCGGTGGGCACGCACGACCGTGCCGACGCGCTGCGACACGAGCGCGAGCACGCCTCGGCCCTGCGCGCGCACGTGCGTGCGCTCGGCCGCAAGCCCTACGCGCGGGCGGTGCCGCACGCGCTCGACTTCGTCGTGCTGTACCTGCCGTACGAGGGCGCCATCGACCTCGCGCACCAGCACGACGCGGAGCTGTTCGACCTGTGCGTCGCGCAGAAGGTCCACCTCGCGACGCCGCACACGCTCATCGCGCTCCTGAGCACCGTCGCGCTGGGCTGGCGCCAGCGCCGGCTCGCCGAGTCCGCGGAGGAGATCGTCCGGCTCGGCACGCGCCTGTACGAGCGGCTCGGCGTCGTCGCCTCCCACGTCGCGGCAGTGGGCCGCGGCATCGAGCAGGCGGGCGCCGCGTACAACCGGGCCGTGGGCTCGATCGAGGCGAACCTGCTCGCGACGGCCCGCGAGCTCCACGCCCTGGGTGTCGCCGCGGCGGACGCGCCGGCGGTGGCGCCCGTGGAGTTCGCCGCCCGGCCGTTCGCGAAGCCCGACCTGCTCGGCGAGGACGACGCGGCGTGAGCTGCGCGACGATCGGGCGGTGCCCTGCTTCGACACCGTCGTCGTCGTCGACTGGAGCGCGAACGCGGTGCCGAAGCGTGGGCGGGACTCGATCTGGTCCTGCCTGCTCGACGCGGCCACGGGCGACGTCCAGGTCCTGAACCACCCCACGCGACGATGCGCCCGCGACCACCTGGTGCAGCTGCTGCTGGCACGCCAGCAGCAGCGCGTGCTCGTCGGGATCGACGTCCCGTACGGCTACCCGCCGGGCTTCGCCCGCGCCGCCGGCACCGAGGGTCGCCGCCGTGGCGGGCGACGTGGGCCCGGATCACGGGTGCGCTGCACGACGACGAGCGCAACGGCAACGACCGGTTCGCGGTGGCGAGCGAGCTGAACCGTGCGGTGGGCGACGGACCGGGGCCGTTCTGGGGCGTCCCGCCGCGCAGCGCCACCGAGCACCTGACACCGACGAAGGCGCCGGGGTTCCCGCACCTCCACGCTCACGGAGCGCTGGTCGAGCACCGGCGTGCGGAGCTGGCGCTGCGCGACGCCGGCCGGCGGCCGTTCTCGGTGTGGCAGCTGCTCGGCGCCGGCAGCGTCGGGAGCCAGACCCTCACCGCGATCCCCGTGCTGCACCACCTCCGCCACCACGACGCCCTCGCGGCGCGCTCGCTCGTGTGGCCCTTCGAGACCGGCTTCGTCCACGATCCGACGCTGGGCCGCGGCGACGCGATCGTGCACGCGGAGATCTGGCCCAGCTCGATCGACCCCGACCTCACCGTCCACCCGGTGCGCGACGCGGCGCAGGTCGTCGGCCTCGCCCGGCACCTCGTCGACCTGGACGCCGACGACCGGCTCGGCAGCTGCTTCGCCCCGTCCGTGGCGGGCGACCCCACCGACGTGCTCGCCGAGGAGGGCTGGATCCTCGGCGCCGCGGCAGCGGCGTGGCTCGTCCCGGCGCCAGCGGCCGGAGCCGGTCGAACCGGGTGACGCCGCCGAACCCGGGGGACGGGTCAGCTGCCCTCGTCACCCCACAGCGCCTGCCGGATGCCGCTGGCACGCGCGACGGCACGACCGACGGCGGCTCGGACGCTCTCCTCGTCGCCGACGAGCGTGACCTGCCGGCGGGCGCGGGTGATCGCGGTGTAGAGGAGCTCGCGGGTCGCGAGGCGTGAGCCCCCGGGCGGGAGGACGACGACCACGTGGTCGAACTCCGATCCCTGGCTCTTGTGGATGGTCATCGCGTGCACCGTCTCGAACGACCCGAGCCGCGACGGCGCCACCTCGGCCACGTCGCCCGCACCGGGGTCGTCGAAGCACACGACGAGGCGGTGGTCGCGCCGCACGACGATGCCGATGTCGCCGTTGGACCGGCGGAGCACGGGGTCGTTGGCGGTGACCATCACCGGTCGCCCGGGGTACCACCCCCGGGCGGCGACGCCGGATGCGTGCAGCCACGTCTCGACCCGCTCGTTCCAGGTGCTCACCCCGAACCCCCCGTGGCGGTGCGCGCACAGCAGGCGCACGCGCGCCGAGGCGGCGAGCGCCTCGGGCGCCGAGCCCACCTCGGCCAGCGCAGCCGCCTGCCGAGCGGCGGGCTCGACGACCGCCCGGACGGCCGCCGCGCCCGCGGCCGAGTCGCCGCCGACGCCGGTCCACGTGACCGAGCCGTCCCCGTCACCGCGGTGCTCGCGCAGCACCTCCAGCGCCCGGTCCGCGTCACCATCTCGGACCGCTCCCGCCAGCCGGTCGAGCGGCGACCCCGGCGGGAAGCGACGGCTGTGCCTGAGCACCGAGATGCACCCCGCGAGCGGCCCGGTCCGCGGGGGACCCGATCCGCCGGCGTCGGTCGCGGCGGCGGTCGCCGCGGGACCGACGATGTCGGACAGCACCGACCCCGCCTCGACGCTCGCGAGCTGGCCGGGGTCGCCCACGAGCACCACGCGGGCATCGGGGCGGACGGCGTCGAGCAGGCGGGCCATCAGCGGCAGCGACACCATCGAGGTCTCGTCGACGATGACCACGTCGAGCGCCAACGGGTGGGCCCGGTGGTGGCGGAAGGTCGTGACGGTGTCGTGGCGGGGGCCGAGCAGGCGATGGATGGTGGTCGAGGGCGCGGCGCGCAGCCGGCTCGCCAGCGGCTCGGGCAGCTGCGCCGCGGCGTGCACGATGGCCTCGCCGAGTCGCGCCGCTGCCTTGCCGGTCGGCGCCGCGAGCGCGATCCGGAGCTGGTCGTCGCCCTCCAGCAGGCTGGCCAGCATCGCCGCCACCGTCGTGGTCTTGCCCGTGCCCGGGCCGCCGACGAGCACGGCGAGGCCGCCGGCCAGCGCCTGCCGCACGGCGTCACGCTGCACGGTGGCGCCCTCCCCAGCGAGCAGCAGGGCGGCCGACGGACCGATGTCGATCGGGTCGAACGTCGCCGTCGCGCGGCGGCGGAGGTCGTCCACGACACGGACCTCGTGGTCCCGGTAGCGCTCGAGGTAGACGAGGCCGCCGTGCACCACGAGCGGCGCCGGCACGTCGCCCGCCGGCGTGGTCACCGGGCTGGCGCGGACGGCCTCGAGCCACGCACCGGGCTCGGGCCACCGCAACGACGCGACCGCCTCCGCACCACCGTCGGTGTGGAGGTCGCTCGTGATCGTCGCGGCCACCGTCCAGAGGTCCAGCGCCACGTGCCCGAGCCGTGGCGCCCTCGCCGCGAGCGCCACCGCGAGCACCACGTCGGGATCGTGCTCGCCGCACAGGCGGCAGACGGCCGCGGCGATGTGGACGTCGGCGTCGCTGAGCACCCCGGCCACGCGTGCCGGTTCCACGAGCTCCACGAGGTCGGGCGAGCTCGCCGGGGGTGCGACGGCGACCTGCGGCCACGTCACGCCGCGACCCCGTCCGCCAGGAGCCGGTCCAGCGCGACGACCGCCGCCGGCGGCGGCCGCCACCAGAGCACGCCACGGGCATCGGCGGGATCGGCGACCGGGCGCATCCCCCGCAGGAACAGGTAGGCCGCGCCGCCCAGGTGCTCGTCGGGCCGGTATCCCCGGAGACGCCATCGCAGGTACCGGTGGAGCGCCACGAGGTACAGCACCGCCTGGAGGGGGTAGTCGTGGTGCTCCATCGCCGCCACCAGCGCCGCCGTGGAGTAGTCGCTCCCGGCGCCCAGCTGGTTCGTCTTGTAGTCCGCGACCCAGTAGCGGCGGCCACCGCCCGAGCGGGCCACCAGGTCGATCGAGCCGTTGAGCATCCCGGCCACGTCGATGTCGTACCCCGCCGACGCCATCCGCCGTGCCCAGGGCAGCAGCGGGTCGTGGGGGTCGAGGTGGTCCACGAGCAGGGCGCCGATCGCGTCGGCCCGGACGCGCCCGAGCGGCAGGTCGAAGCCGAGCTCGTCGAGGCGGTCGCGGGGAGCGAGGTCGCGGAGGCGCAGCGCGCCCTCGGGTCCGCCGAGGGGTGCGTCGATGGCGACGCCCAGTCCGGTCGCGAGATCGTCCGGGTCGACGGCCAGGTGGCGGAAGCGGAGGGCGTCCGCGCACGACGCGCGGAGGTCCTCGAACAGCGTCGGGCTCGCGAAGTCGCACCGTTCCAGCAGGCCGTGGACGAGCGTGCCGAACTCGGTGCCGCCGGGCGCGGTCGCCAACGGGGTCGCGGCGGCGCCGGCGTCGGGCGGGGGCGCCGTGGCAGGGCGCTCCTGGCGCGGCCCCACCGACGCCGGGGCGACCTCGGCGGCGTGATCCGCCGGCGTGCGTTCGTCGTCACCGCCGGCGACACCGCCGCCCTCGCCCTCGGCCCAGGCGCTCGGCCGGCCCGTCGCCGCACCGAGCCGGCGCCGCTGCGACGCGGCGCTGATCGCGGTGAAGGACCAGATCCGCCAGGCGTGGTCGAGGCGACGGGTGGCGGCGGCGACCTCGAGCGGGGCGACGTCGAGGCCCGGCGCCCGCCGCGGGACCCGCCGGCCGTGCGCCGGGACCACGGCGACGGCCCCGGCCCCGTCGGCGACGAGGCCGTCGAGGTCCTCGGGCTGCGCCGGCACCGACCCCGTCGCGTGCTGGAGGAGGTCGCCGAGGGTGCTCCGCTGGCCCTTGGTCGTGACGGGCGCCCACCAGACGACGCAGCGGTGCCGGGCACGCGTCATCGCCACGTACAGCAACCGCCGCTGCTCGCCGTCGCGCTCGTCGCCGTCGGCGTCGAACAGCGCGCCGTTCCACGTGGCCCTCTTGACGCCCGCGACCCACGACGCGTCGAGGTGGCGCTCGCCGCCGACCTCGGCGTGACGGACCCCGTTGGCGCCCGGGGTGCGGGTCCAGAGGTACGGGCACAGGACGATCGGGAACTCGAGGCCCTTCGCCTTGTGGATCGTCAGCACCTGGACGGCGTCGTCGTCGCGGTCGATCCGGCGGTTCAGCGCCTCGCGGGCGGCGACGTCGTCGCCGTCGTCGGTCGGGTCCACGAGCAGGCCGAGCAGCGCTGCGGCACCCGTGGGCCGGCACGAGGTGCCGACCTGGAGCAGCTCCGCGATGTGCTCGAGATCGGTCAGGTGCCGCTCACCACCCTGCTGCGCCAGCAGTCGGGCGTGCAGACCGGCGGCGCGCGCGAGGGCGAGCAGGCGCGGCACCCCGTGCGTCGCGAGCTCGCCGGACCAGGTGCGGATGAGGTCGTGCAGCGCCGCGGCGCGCTCGTCGGACAGGTCGCCGACCTCGTCCGGGCCCCACCCGATGAACCACCCGACGGCCGCCGCCCGGGCCGCGCCCTGGTGCCCCGGGCGCTCGAGCGCGTGCAGCAGCACGGCCCACTGCGCAGCGGCCTCGCTGTCGAGCACGCTGTCCGCCGACGCCGTCGCCGCGGGCACGCCGGCGCGGCCGAGCGCGAGGGCGAGCGTGGTCGCGTCGTCGTTCGACCGCGTCAGGATCGCGATGTCGCGGGGGCGGACGCGCCGCGGGCCGCCGTGGGCGTCGTCGATGGTCGTCGGGCCGTGCAGGAGCTCGTCGACCGCGGTCACGACGTCGCGCCGCACCGCCGCCCGCGCCGGACCCGTCCCCAGCCCGCCCTCCGCCGCTGACGGCACCCAGCGGACCACGAGCGACGCGCCCCCGTCTCCCGCCATCCGCCCACGGGCGTGCGCCGGGGCCGCCTCCACCGGGTGGAAGGCGACGTCGGGATGGCCGAACTCGTAGTGGTGGAAGAGCAGCTCGAGCGCCCGCAGCAGCGGGCGGTCGGAGCGCCAGTTGGTCGCCAGGGTGTGGCGCTGCGCCGCGAGCGCCGTGGCGTCGAGGTACGCGGACAGCTCCGCGGCCCGGAAGCGGTAGATGGACTGCTTCGGGTCGCCCACGAGCACGACGTCGGCGGGCCGGGCGCCGTCGACGAACGCGGTGCGGAAGATGTCCCACTGCACCCGGTCGGTGTCCTGGAACTCGTCGACGAGGACCCAGCGGTAGCGGTCGCGCAGCGCGGCGACGATGGACGGCCCGCGCGTCGATCGCAGCAACGCCCGGGTCTCCGACAGCAGCCCGTCGAAGGTCCGCCGGCGGCGCGCCGCCCGCCGGCGCAGCACCTCGTCGTGCGCGTCGTCGATCACGTCCGCGACCGCGCGCACGAGCGCCTGCGCCTTCGAGCGCGGTCCGGGGGCGGGCTCGACCACCGGGCGCACCACCCGCGCATCGGGCATGGACAGCCGCGCCCGCACCGCCGCCGCGACCCGCGCCGGACGGAGCTCGTCGGGCACGTCGTGGCCGAAGCGAGCGATCATCAGATCGTTGACGACCTCGTCGACGTCGCTCTCGCCGTCGCCGATCGGCACGTCGCCAGCCGTGGTCGCGGCGCCGGCGAGGACCCGGCTGCAGAACCCGTGGATGGTCGTGATGGTCGCGGCGTCGAAGTCGGCGACCGCACGCTCCAGGCGGGCCCGGCGCCGGGACACCTCCGCGGGCTCGGCCCGCGCGAGGGCGGCGAGCGCCGGATCGTCACGGCCGCCGGAGCCCGCCAGGTGGTCCGCGGCCTCCACCAGGCGCGCCCGGATCCGCCCGCGGAGCTCGGCGGTGGCGGCGTCGGTGAAGCTGACGACGCACAGCGCCGACGCGGGCACGTCGCGCTCGGCCACCGCGCGGGCTGCGAGCGCGGCGAGCGCGAACGTCTTGCCCGTGCCGGCGCTCGCCTCGAGCACCGTCAGGCCGCGCGGCAGCGGGCCGCCGAGGTCGAGCCCGGAGCGGTCAGCCGACACCGAGCACCTCGTGGGCGGGCGCGTCGGCGCCGACGACGTGGACGCTGATGCGCACGGCCGGGCTCGCACCGGCGTCGGGACCGGCGGGCTGGGCGGGCACGGCCTCGTCGGACACGTCGGCGGTCGCGGCGACCGCGCCCCACAGGCGACCGGCCCAGCGCTCGATCCTCGACGGCCCGTCTCCCCACGCCGGATCGGCGTCGCTCGCCCGCTCGTCCGCGAGCGGAGGCTCGTCCAGCAGATCGTCCAGGTCCACCTCCCCGAGGACGAAGCGGACCCAGCGATCGTCGCCCTCGCCCCAGCCCGCGTGGTTGCGCCACGCCGCGTCGGCCTCGGTGCGCGTCCGATGGACCAGGGCGTGGGTGGTGGCCGGCATCGCTGGCACGACGCTGCACCGTGCACGGTCGAACAGGTCCGTCACGACGTGCACGACCCGCCGGGCCTCGGCCTCCGATCGGACCGTGACGGCGGTGCAGCCCGTGCCGGTGCCGGAGGCGGCGCGACCGACGACGACCGCGCGCCAGGTGCCGCCGAGCGTCAGCGTCAGCAGCGCGCTGCGCAGCCACGCGTGGAGCGTGTCGACCGGCCGGACCCGGCCGGCGCGGACGTCGATCTGGCAGCCCTCGTGCACGCCACGGATCGCTCCGCGGACGACGCGCCCGTCCCCGAGGCCGAACGACACCTGCACCACGCCCTCGCCCAGGGGCGCGCGCCCGCCGAGGGCGCGGTCGTGGAGCTCGACGATGGCGGCCACGTCGGTCCCGATCCCGGCCAGCGCCCGGTCCCCGAACGCCAGCGGCGGGAGCGCACCCGCGGCTCGTTGCACCGCAGCCCACCGGGCGGCCGCCTCGTCGCTCCAGGAGCTGCCAGCCGCCAGCCGCGCGCGCAGCAGCCGCTCGGCCACCGACCAGCGGGCCAGACCGCCCGCATCGAGCGCGACCAGGTCGTCGGCGGGAGGGCGGCGCTCCTCGAGGGTGATCCCGAGGCGCCGCTGCAGGAGGATCTGCACCGGGTTCCGCAACACCCCGCAGAGCTGATCGAGGGGCACCTCGTCGCCGGGCCCGACCTCGCAGGGCGCCAACGGCTCGAGCAGGAACCGGGCGCGCTCGGCCTGCCCGCGGCGCTGCTCGGCCGCGGCGCGGGCGCCGCTGTCGAAGCTCCACGGTCCCTCGACGCCCAGCGCGCCCGGGACGAAGTTCCGCTCCGACCACGCCTGTCGCGGGTGGTCCACCGTGATCAGCGCGCGCGGCGCCGCCGCGGGGGAACCCTCGGGGAGTCGCACCGACCGGTCGATCACGTCGAGCAGCTCCGCCACGGGCACGGCCGGCGGGACGTTCGCGTTCGTGCGGATGTCGCGGCCGGTGCTGCACAGGACGAGGCGCTCGCCCGCGGCGAGCACGGCGTCGAGCAGCTGGGCCCGCAGCTCCGAGCGCGCGTCGCGATCACCCACGCACGGCGGCGCCACCGTGAGGTCGTCCGCGGCGACGCCCGTGCCGGCGCCGAGGTCCCCGTCGAGGCCGAGGAGGCACACGACGCGGTGCGGCACCCCACGCTGCGCCGCGAGCGACGACACCGTGATCGCGCCCGTGCCGTACCGCGCCCGGCCCGGCCGGCCCGTCAGGCGCGCCGCCAGGAGCGTGGCCAGCTCGCCCGGCGGCACGTCGCGCTCGACCGGCGCGCCGGCCACCACCGCCTCGGCGGTCAGCTCCGCGAGCAGGTGCTGGAGGTCGCGGAGCTGCCACGCCTCGGCGTCCGCGACGTCGAACAGCGCCGATGCGGCGTCGGCCAGCGCCTGGCACCAGCTCGCGACGGGCTGGGCCGTCGAGAGCCGGTCGCAGGCGCGGCGGAGCCGGTGGATGAGCTCCGCCAGCGTCCCCACCAGCTCGACGGCGTCACCCTCGACGTCCGCGTACGGCACGGTGTCGGCGGGCCCGAGCCGTGGCCCGGCATCGGCCATCGCCGCCCCGAGCAGGAGCTGGTCGAGCCCGGCCTGCCAGGTGTGGGCCACGAGCTCGGGCGGCCGCCCGAACGCCGCCGTGGACGAGGCGTCCACCCCCCAGCGCACGTTCGTCGCGTCGATCCACGTCGCCAGCCGTCCGAGGTCGTCCGGCCCCAACCCGAAGCGCCGGCGCACCGGCGGCCGCGCCGCGAACGCGAGGACGTCGCTCGCCCGGAAGCGGCCGTCGAGCAGGTCGAGCAGCGCCCCCACCGCGTCGAGCAGCGGGTCGTCCTCGCGCAGCGAGCGGTCCGCGACCCGCAGCGGGAGCTCGGGCAGACCGCACGCGGGGTCACCGGCGAACGCGGCCTCCACGAGGGGGGCGATGCCGTGCACGTCCGGGCACAGGATCGTGACGTCGCGCGGCTCGAAGCGGGGGCGCCCGAGCTCGTCGCGCTCCTCGAGCAGCCGGACGATCACGTCGCGCAGCACCTCCACCTGGCGCGCCAGCCCGTGGCAGCGGTGCCACCGCACGCTGGGGTCGCCCGGATCGAGCACGTCGCGGAGGTCGAGCTGGCCGCCCGTGGGCGGGCCGTGCGGGGGGACGTCGCTCCGCAGGTCGTGCTGCAGCCGCTGCAGCAGCGAGCCCGGCGCCGGGGGCGGCGCGTCCAGCGCCCGGATCTCGGCGCCCTCGCGCGCCGCGACCTGGTGCAGCAGCAGGTGCGCCTCGCGTGCGGCACGGCCCCAGGTGGCGCCGAGCGGGTGCGCCGTGACGCTCGCGGAGGGGTCGGCTGCCCGCGTGAGGTGGGTCTCGAGCGTGACCCGCAGGTCGCGCACCCGGCGCCAGGCCGGCACGGACGGGGTGGGCGCGAGCACGACCACGTCGCGCCGCCGTGCCAGCGAGGCCAGCACCTCGAGGTGCGCGAGCGGCAGGCTCGCGAGGCCGAACAGCACGACGCGCTCGGGCAGGAGGGGCTCGCGCCGCCCGGCGCGCAGCTCGGCCGCCGCCAGCGCGAGCGCGGCGGCGTCGCTGGGTCCGCCGATGCGCTCGCGCACGGCCCGCCACAGCTGCGGCTGCCACCGGACGTGCGGAGCGAGGCGTGCGCCGGCGACGTCGACGTCCTCACCCGCCTCCCACCGCCGCACCATCCCCGGGCGGCGCAGCCCGTACCGGTCGAACAGGTCGGCGATCGCGCGGGCGCGCACCGCGTCCACGGGGATCCCGAGCCCGTCGCCGTGGGTCCGCAGCACGTCGTGCACCGCCCACGTCAACCGTCCGACGCTCCACGCCCCCTCGGCGTCGTGCTCCCCGAGCGCCAGCCGCACGAGCCGCTCCGGGAACACGAAGCGGACCCCCGCGACGATCCCGTCCGGGGTCTCCGGCGCCGACGCGCCGAGCCGCTGCGACAGCTGCCGCACCAGCCAGGCCCGCACGCCGTCGCCCGGGATCGCGACCACCTCCGGCGCGAACGGATCCGCGCCCGGCCGCGCGAGCTCGTCCACCAGCACGTCGGCCAGCTGGGGCAGGCCGTGGGCGACGACGAGACGGAAGGTCACCCGACGGACCGTAGCCAAGGGGTGTGACGCGCCGGCGCGACGCCCCTCCGGGGGATCGCCCGCCCCGCGGGAGCGGTGAGATCAGTCCGCGAAGGCGGCCGGCCGCTTCTCGAAGTTCGCCATCACGGCCTCGACCTGGTTCGGGGTGCCGATGAGCGATCCGATCACGCGCCGCTCCTCCGCGAACTGCGTCGCCGCCTCGCCCTGCAGCAGCCGGTTGATGAGCGCCTTCGCCCCCCGGACGGCGCCCGGGCTGCGCGACGCGATCTCGCGGGCCATCGCCATCGCGTCGTCGTACGGGGACTCGGACAGCCGTGTCGCGAGACCCAGCGCGTGCGCCTCGCGCCCGTCGAACACCCGAGCGGTGAAGACCAGCTCCTTCGCGACGTCGGGCCGCACGAGCTGCGACAGCGTGAGCGTCCCGGTCATGTCCGGCACGAGCCCCCAGTGCACCTCGCGCACGCTCAGCTGCGTGTCCGGGTGCACGATGCGGATGTCCGCCCCCAGCGCGATCTGGATCCCGCCGCCCAGGGCGTGGCCGTGGACGGCCGCGACGACGGGCACCGGCACCTCCTGCCAGACCCACGCCACCTGTTGGCCGAGGTGGGTGATGCGCCCCTCCTCCATCGCCGCGGGGTCCCCCGTGTCGCCGGCGTCCGGCGACGAGCCGGCTCCCCCACCGCCCGCCATCGACTGGAACGAGGAGAAGTCGAGGCCGGCGCAGAACGACGACCCCTCGCCGCTCAGCACGACGGCGCGCACCTCGGGCGCGGCACGCACCCGGGCGCCCGCCTCGGCGAGCGCGGCGAACATCGCGCCGTCGAGCGCGTTGCGCTTGTCCGCCCGGATCATCCGGACGTCGGCGACGCCGCCGTCGGTCGTGATGGAGACGCGGTCGCGCACGACCTCGGTGGACCCGCTGCGGAGCCTGGTGTCGGACATGGCCACCGAGTGTGCCAGCTCAGCGCTTCGTCGCCCGCAGCGTGTAGGTCAGCGGGAGGCGCTCCGGGCGCTCGCGCAGCCGGTGCTCCCCACCGCCCGCGTCGACCATCGCGTCGCCGAGGGGGTTCCACGGGACGCTGCGGTGCTCCTCGAGCGACACCAGCTCGAGGCCGGCGTCGGCGACGGCGGTCAGGATCTCGCCGAGGCCGTGGTTCCACTGCCGCGTGGCCGGCGACGCGAGCGCCCCCTCGTGCTCCACGTACGTCGTCGTCTCCTCGAACGCGGTCCCGTCGGGCGTCTCGAAGTAGGGGTGCTCGATCACGAGCAGGCCGTCGTCGCGCGGGTCGGCGAGCGACCAGAGCACGGGGTGCCCCTCCCGGATGAACAGCCGGCCACCGGGGCGCAGCAGGTCCGACACCACCTGTGCCCAGCGACGGACGTCCGGCAGCCAGCAGAGCGCCCCGATGCCCGTGTACACGAGGTCGAAGCCGCCTGCGCCGAGGACCGCGACGGCCTGGTGGACGTCGGCGCGCTCGTAGCGGATCGACGCCCCGCAGTCGGCCGCCAGCCGCGACGCCACGTCGAGGGCGGGCCGGGAGAAGTCGAGCCCGGTGACCGACGCCGCGCCCAGCCGCGCGAGCGACAGCGTGTCGGTGCCGATGTGGCACTGCAGGTGGACGACGTCGAGGCCCCGCACGGACCCGAGCCGCGGCAGGTCGAAGCGCACGACGTCCGACAGGTGATCCGGGTCGTCCCGGAACCGGTCCAGGCCGTACCCCGCCTCGTGGAAGGGCACCCGGCTGTCCCAGTTCGCGAGGTTCACCTCTGCGTACCGGGCCGGATCGCCCGCCGCGGCCGCGGACGGATCGCTGCTCGGCTCCATGGGAGGCGAGTCTGACCCAGCTGGCAGACTCCGGTCCATGAAGTTGAACCTGTCGGCCGACGACGTCCTCACGAGCACGCGCGCCGTGCGCAAGCGGCTCGACTTCGACCGCCCGGTCGAGAAGGAGGTCGTCGAGGAGTGCCTCCAGATCGCGCTCCAGGCGCCGACCGGCTCCAACAGCCAGGGGTGGCACTGGGTGATGGTCACCGACCCGGCGAAGAAGCAGGCGCTGGCGGACATCTACCGCGGCAACTTCGAGGAGTACCGCAAGGTGGCGCGCAGCAACGCCTACGAGCCGGGCGACCTGCGCCACGAGCAGCGCGACAAGGTCACGTCCTCGGCCGAGTACCTCGTCGAGAACTTCCACCGGGTCCCGGTGATGATGGTCCCGTGCATCTCGGGCAACCTGGACAAGGCGCCGACGTTCGTGGCCGCGTCCGCCTGGGGGTCGCTGCTGCCGGCCGTGTGGAGCTTCATGCTCGCCGCTCGGGAGCGCGGGCTCGGCACGGCGTGGACCACCATCCACCTCATGTACGACGGCGAGCAGCGGGCCGCCGAGATCCTCGGGATCCCCCACGGCGAGGTCACCCAGTCCGGCCTGTTCCCGATCGCCTACACCATCGGCACCGACTTCCAGCCGGCCAAGCGGCTCCCGCTCGACCCGATCCTGCACTGGGACCAGTGGTGAGCGGCCGCTGCCGCCGCTGACGCGCCGACGCCCGTGGTCGCCGAGCTCCACCGCGACGTCGCCGAGGTCCCACCGGGCGCGTCGGTCGCGCAGGACGGCTTCGCCTACCGGTTCGAGTGGGGGCCGAACGGCCTGCGCGCCCTCGCGGGCCACGCCGACGTCGTCGTCGTCGTCGACGTCCTGCGGTTCACGACCGCCGTCAGCGCGGCCGTCGAGGCGGGCGCCGTGGTGCTGCCCTACCGCTGGGCCGACGGCGGTGCGGCGGCGTACGCACAGGAGCACGAGGCGATCCTCGCCGGTCGCCGCGGGGAGGGCCCGCACTCGCTGTCGCCGACGGACCTGTCGGGGACCGAGCGGGGGACGCGCCTCGTCCTCCCCTCGCCGAACGGGTCCGCCCTCTCGTTCGCGGCACGTGAGCTGGGAGCGCGCCACGTGCTCGCCGGCAGCCTGCGCAACGCCTCCGCGACGGCGGCGCTGGCCCGGCGGCTGGCGGGCGAGCGCGGGGTCGTCGCGGTCGTCGCCGCCGGCGAGCGCTGGCGCGGCGCGACGGGCCCGCTACGCCCGGCCGCCGAGGACCTGATCGGCGCGGGCGCGGTGCTCGCCGCCCTCGATCCCGCCGCCGCGGTCTCGCAGCCCGGCTGCTCCCCCGAGGCCGCCGCCGCCCGCGCGGCGTTCGTCGACGCCCGCCCACGGCTGCTGGACGTGGTCGCGGCGACGTCGAGCGGCCGGGAGCTCGCGGCCCGTGGTTGGCACGACGACGTCGCCGCCGCTGCGGCGCTCGACGTCTCGCCGTGGGCGTGCCGCCTCGACGGCGACGCGTTCGTGCGCGCCTGAGGCGGCGTGCGCCGCCCCGCACGAGCGGTCACTCGACGAGGCGGAGGCCGGCGGGGGCGATGCTCGCCTCGGCGTTCGGGATCTCCACGACGAACTCCGTGCGGTGCGCCGGGAAGACGTGGGCGCTCATCAGCACGCGCCGCCCCGTGGTGTCGGTGGTGACCCGGTCGCAGCGCAGCACGGGGCTGAGCGGCGGCACCCCGAGCAGGCGCGCCTCGTCGTCGGTGGCCGCATCGGCTCCGATCGTCTGCGTCGCGCCGCGCAGCGGGCGCCCCAGCAGCTCGTAGAACGGGCGGTCCTCCACGTCGCGCCGGCTCAGGTGCTGGCCCAGCTCGGCCGGGCACCAGACCGTGACGATCGCGAACGGCTCCCCGTCGGCCAGGTTCAGGCGCTTCACGCGCAGCACCTGGCCCGCGCCGAGGACCTCGGCCACCTTCGCGGGCGCCTCCTCGAAGGAGAACTCGAGCACGCGCCGGTCGGCCTGCACGCCGCGCTGCGCGAGCTGGCCCTCGATCGTGCCGAGCTCGTCGAGGTGCTGGCGGACGGGTTCGAGGGCGACGTACCAGCCGAAGCCCTGGCGGGACTCGACCAGGCCGCTGTCGCGCAGCACGTCGAGCGCGCGCCGGATGGTCACGCGGCTGACGTCGAACTCGTGCGAGAGGTCCGACTCGCTCGGCAGCAGCGTGCCCGGCCCCGACGACACGATCCGCGTGCGGAGCTCGTCCGCGATCTCCTGGTACCGGATGGTGCGCACTTGTATCATGGTTGTCTACCATCGGTCGCGACGCAAGCCGCAACTGCCCGCCACCAGAGGAGCCGCCATGACCGTCACCGCCGGAACGCCGATCGAGCTCGTGGAGGACGTGTACGCGACGCTCACCGAGCGCGTCGACGCGGGCCGCCGCCGCTTCGGCCGGCCGCTCACGCTCACCGAGAAGATCCTGCTCAACCACCTCCGTGACCCCGACGAGCCCGTCGAGCGTGGGCGGACCTACAACGACTTCCACCCCGACCGCGTGGCGATGCAGGACGCGACCGCGCAGATGGCGCTGCTGCAGTTCATGACCGCCGGCCTCCCCACCACGGCCGTGCCCTCGACGGTGCACTGCGACCACCTGATCGCCGCCAAGGTGGGCGCCCGGATCGACCTCGGCGTCGCGGTGGACACCAACCGCGAGGTCTACGACTTCCTCCGCTCAGTCAGCGCGAAGTACGGCATCGGCTTCTGGGGCCCGGGCAGCGGCATCATCCACCAGGTCGTCCTCGAGAACTACGCCTTCCCCGGCGGGATGATGATCGGCACCGACAGCCACACCCCCAACGCGGGCGGCCTCGGCATGATCGCCATCGGCGTCGGCGGCGCGGACGCGGTCGACGTGATGACCGGCTTCCCCTTCAACGTCCGGTGGCCGAAGGTCATCGGCGTCCGCCTCACGGGCCGCCTCAGCGGGTGGTCGGCGCCCAAGGACGTGATCCTGGAGGTCGCCCGGGTGCTCACGGTCGAGGGCGGCACCGGCGCGATCGTCGAGTACTTCGGTCCGGGGGCCGACAGCATCAGCGCGACGGGCAAGGCGACGATCTGCAACATGGGCGCCGAGATCGGCGCCACGACGAGCGTGTTCCCGTACGACCACAACATCTCGATGTACCTGAAGGCGACGGGTCGGGAGGCGATCGCCGACGCCGCCGACCGCGTGGCGGCCGACCTGCGCCCGGACGACGGCGCCGCCTACGACCAGGTGATCGAGATCGACCTCGACCAGCTGAAGCCGTTGATCAACGGCCCCCACTCCCCCGACCGCGCCAACCGGGTGGGCGAGCAGGTGGGCGGCGAGGCCCGCGCCAACGGCTGGCCGCTCGAGATCTCGTCCGCGCTCGTCGGCAGCTGCACGAACAGCTCCTACGAGGACATCACGCGGGCCGCGTCGATCGCCCGCCAGGCCGCGGCGAGGGGGCTCACCGCGAAGACCGAGCTGCTCGTCACCCCGGGATCCGAGCAGATCCGCGCCACGATCGAGCGCGACGGGCTGATCCAGGACCTGGAGGCGATCGGCGCGACCGTCCTCGCCAACGCGTGCGGGCCGTGCATCGGGCAGTGGGACCGCCCGGCGTCCATCACGGGGCAGCCGAACACGATCGTCAACTCCTACAACCGCAACTTCCCCAAGCGCAACGACGGCTCGGCCAACACGCTGAGCTTCGTCACCTCCCCCGACACCGTCATCGCGCTCGCGCTCGCCGGCCGGCTCGACTTCGACCCCACGTCCGAGTCGATCACCGCGCCGGACGGGACCGAGGTCCGCCTCGAGCCCCCGGTGGGCGAGGTCCTCCCCGACCGCGGCTACGACCCCGGGCAGAACACGTTCACGCCGCCGCCGGAGGACGGCTCGGGCGTCGTCGTCGAGGTCTCCCCCACCAGCGACCGCCTGCAGCTGCTCGAGCCGTTCCCCGCGTGGGACGGGCAGGACTACCTCGGGCTCCCCGTGCTCATGAAGGCCAAGGGCAAGTGCACCACCGACCACATCTCCGCGGCCGGCAAGTGGCTCACCTACCGGGGACACCTGGAGAACATCTCGGGCAACCTGTTCCTCGGCGCCGTCAACGCGTTCACGGACGCGGTGGGCGAGGGCCGCGACGTCCGCGACGGCAGCACGGACACGTTCCCCAACCTCGCCCGGAGGTACAGCGAGGCCGGCATCCGGTGGGTGGCGATCGGCGACCGCAACTACGGCGAGGGTTCGTCGCGGGAGCACGCGGCGATGGAGCCGCGCTACCGCGGCGGCGTCGTCATCCTCGCCCGCAGCTTCGCCCGCATCCACGAGACCAACCTCAAGAAGCAGGGCCTCGTGCCGCTGACGTTCGCCGACCCGGCGACCTACGACCTGATCGAGGAGGACGACCGCATCAACGTGCTCGACCTGCCCCCGCGGCCCGGCGTGGACGTCCGCTGCCAGATCGTCAAGCCCGACGGCACCACGATCGACTTCGAGGGCGTGCACACCTTCAGCGACGAGCAGGTCGAGTGGTTCCGGGCCGGCAGCGCGCTGAACGTCGTGCGGCGCAAGGTCGCCGCGAGCGCCGAGGGACGAGACTGACGGTGGCGGGCGACGCCGCCGAGCCCGCGCCCGTCGAGCTCCGCGCGGCCATCCGCGGGACCGGCTCCGTCCGCTCGTTCCTCGACCGCCCCGTCGACGACGAGGTCGTCCACGCGATCCTCGACGACGCACGGTTCGCGCCGAGCGGGGGCAACCGCCAACCCTGGCGGGTCGCCGTGGTCGCGGACGCACAGCTGCGGCGCCACCTCGCGACCCTCATGCAGCCGGTGTGGGACCGCTACGTCGCGGTCGGCGCAACGGGCGCGACGCCGTACGCGTGGGGCGGCCACGTGCCGGACGACGCGCCCCACGCGCCGAACGCCCTCCTCGACGGCATCGAGCGGGTCCCGGTGGTGCTGGCGGTGGCGTGCGACCTCGACCGGATCGCGATGATGGACGCGGGAGCCGGGCTCGAGCGCCCCCCGGTCACCGCCGGCGCGTCCGTCTACCCCTTCTGCTGGAACGTGCTGCTGGCCGCCCGCGCCCGCGGCATCGGCGGCGTCATGACGACGTTCCTGTCCCGGGTCGAGCAGGAGGCCGCCGCGCCGCTCGGCCTGCCGCCGCGCCACGCGCTCGCCGCCACGATCTTCCTCGGCCACGCCGAGCGGATCCCGTCGCGGCTCTCGCGCCGGCCCGTCGACGCGTTCGCGAGCCGCGACCGCTTCGACGGCCCCGCGCTGGGTGGCGGGTCGAGCTGACCGGCGGGCGCGCTACGGTGCCGCGCCGTGCCCGAGCGAGTCGACCCCGAGTACGCCGCCGACGAGCGGACGACGCTCGTGCAGTTCCTCGACTACTACCGCGAGTCGCTGCACCTGAAGGCCGCCGGCCTGAGCGACGCGCAGGCCGCCACCGCGTCGTGCCCACCGAGCATCCTCACGATCACGGGGCTGATCCGGCACATGACCGAGGTCGAGCGGAACTGGTTCCGGCGCTGCTTCCGGGGCGAGGCCGTGCCGCCGCTGTACTACGACGAGGAGCACCTCGACGCGGACCTCGACGAGGTCCGTCCCGACACGTCCCTGGCGGCCGCGGTGCGGGCCTGGCGCGACGAGATCGCGGTCGCCGACGGGATCGTCGCGTCCGTCGGCGATCCGGGCGAGCTGTCGACCGGGACGCGCCACGGGCAGCGGCCCAGCCTGCGCTGGATCCTCGTCCACATGATCGAGGAGTACGCCCGGCACTGCGGCCACGCCGACCTGCTGCGCGAGCGCATCGACGGGGTCGTCGGCGACTGAGGGCGGCGTCAGCCGGTAGAGACGCCGGCGGTGGGACGGCGCGGGTCGATCGTGTCGCCCAGCGTCGTGCGCGCCTTCTCCGCCGCCTCGAGGGCCCGATCGGCCAGCCGGCGGGCGACCTTGCCGATCCGCTGGATCTGGCGCAGCACCGCCTCGCGGGCGATCTCCGCCTCGCTCGTGAGCCCCTGCAGCTTCTCGATCTTCCACCACTTCACCACGACGGGCTCGAGGATCTGGTCGTGGTGCTGCGCGAGGTTGTACAGCCCGGCCTTGGCGATCGCGTCGGCGTGGTGCTTGAACCCCGGGATGCCGGTGCCCGGCATCTCGAACTCGCGGACCTGGCGCTCGATCGCCGGCAGCACGAGCGACGGGGCGATCTCGAGCGCAGCGGAGGTGAGGTCGCGGTAGAAGAGGAAGTGGAAGTTCTCGTCGGCGGCGACGCGGCTGATCACGGCGTACCCGGCCTTGGCGACGGGGTGGTCCTCGCCGAGGTGGTCGACGAGCGCCCGCGCCGTGTTGCGGTGGGCGATGCGCGTGGCCAGCTCCTGCAACGACACGTAGACGAACCCGTCCACCGGCGACACGGGGTCGGGCACCTGCCCGCCGGACATCTGCTGCATCCGTCCGTCCTCCAACAGGTGGGGGTCGAGCGAGCGCGTGACGGTCATGAAGTCCCGCAGCGCGATCGAGTGCCGCGCCTCCTCGGCGGTCCACCGGTGGGACCACTCGCGCCAGGCGCCGTCGCGGCCGAACATGGTGTCGATCGTGTGGAAGTAGTACGGGAGGTTGTCCTCGGTGAGGAGGTTCACGAACAGGGCGCTGCGGACGGCGTCCGGCAACGGCACCTCGCCCGGATCCCAGGCCTCGCCGGGCACGAAGTCACGCCCGAGGGACCACGGCACGTGCTCGTGCGGGTACCAGGGACGACACGTCTGGTAGTGACGGCCGGTGAGCTGCTCCGCGACGGGCGTGAGCTCGGCCAACAGCGCTGCTTCGTTCATCACGGCGAGTCTACCTGCTGGTCGGTAGGCGGGCGAGGCGCGCCTGGGATCGGTGGGACGTCCACCCGTTCCCGCTCCGGCGGCCGCCCAACCGCGCCCCGCTGGCGGACGGTGCGCTGTGCGGGTCAGTCGGTGCCGGGCCGGCGCTCCACCTCCGCGTCGGGATCGCCGCGGTACCCCGGTGGGAACGTCCGCAGCAGCTCCTCGTGCGTGGGCTCGCGCGGCTCCCTGCTCTCCGGCGGGAGCAGGTCCATCAACGCGTGCATGATCCGCTTCGTGTCCGCGTCCGGGCTCCGGTAGCGCAGCGGCACCGGCGGGCCGACGCGCACGCGCACCGTCGGGGGATCGACCACGTTCAGCACGGCCGGCAGGCGGGCCGAGCGGGGCCAGACCTTCTCGGTCCCCCACAGCCCGACGGGGACGATCGGCGCGCGGGTCATCGCCGCCAGCCGCGCCGCGCCCCACCGGCCGCGCAGGACCGGGTCGAAGAACGCCCGACCGCGGGGGATGGTGCCCTGCGGCATGATCGCCACCAGGTCGCCCGCCTCGAGCGCCGCCGCGGCGGCCCGCAGCGGCTCGTCCGACCCCGTCGCGCGCTCCACGCGGATCCCGCCCATCGCGGTGGCGATCTGGCCGATGACCGGGGCGTCGAAGACCTCCTTCTTGCCCAGGAACCGAACCGTGCGATCGGTGCGAGCGATGGTCATGGCCATCGCGGCGGTGTCGAAGTAGCTGCGGTGGTTGCCGACGACGATCGCGGGACCGCTCGAGGGGATGTGCTCGACGCCGTCGATGTCGAAGCGCGCGTACGGGAAGAACAGCGGGTGCGTGAGGCTCAGCGCCACCCGCTGGAGGTCGACGTCCACCCCCGGCAGGCGCGGGATCCCCGGCGAGCGCGCCCCCTCCGCCGGCGTGCGCCCGGACAGGTCGATGATCGGCCACCGCCTGGCGGAGGCGAGCACGCGCATGCGGGGGTCGGGGTTGACGACGAACGGCTCGCCCACGGCGGCGAGCAGCGGGGCGTCGTAGAAGCTGTCGCTGTACGCGTAGCTGTCGGCGAGCGACACGCCGTGCCCGTCGGCCCAGGTGCGCACCGCCGCGAGCTTGCCCGCGCTCCACACGAAGGGGCCGACGATGGTGCCGTCGTAGGTGCCGTCGGCGTTGACGCCGTAGCGGGTCGCGACCACGTCGTCGAGGCCGAGGCGCTGCGCCAGCGGCCGGACGAGGTCCTCCGGCGTGGTGGTGGCCAGCACGATCGGCCGGCCGGCGGCGCGGTGCTCCTCGAACAGCGGTGCGGCGAGCGGCTGGACCATCGCCGCCAGACCGTCGGCGGCGGTCTCGGCGGCCTGCTGGAGCGTCGCACGCGACTTGCCCCGTGCCATCGTCGCCGCCTGGCGGGCCAGCGCCATCGACGGCAGCGTCTCGCCGACGGTGTTGAACAGCCGGTAGAGCAGCGCCTCGCCCGGCACCGAGCGGGTCACGAGGCCGGCGGCGCGCATGGCGGCGGAGAAGACCTCCCCCGAGGCGCCGGCGAGCAGCGTCCGGTCGAGGTCGAAGAACGCCGCGCCGCGCGACGCGCGCGGGGTCGAGCGGGAGGAGGCGGCCACGCCGCCACCGTAGCGAAAACGGGAAAGACCCCGCCTGGGGGAAGCGGGGTCTCTCAACCTGGAACCCGGCGGTGGGGGGACCGCCTTGGTGGGTTCTAGTCGAGCGGCTCCTTGGGGGGTGGAACCGCTTCGACGGACATGTGAAAGTATGCACGTGAACGCGTGATCTCACAAGCCGTTTCCCCGGATGGTCGATATCGTTCGCACAGATGGACCTCCGGCAGCTGACGACGCTCGTCGCGATCGCCGACCACGGGTCGTTCTCCGCCGCCGCCCGGGCGCTGTACACCGTCCAGTCCAACGTGAGCGGGCACATCGCCCGGCTCGAGAAGGAGCTCGGCGTCGTCCTGGTCGACCGCCAGCGCGGCGGGCTCACCGACGAGGGCGCCGCCGTCGTCGAGCGGGCGCGGCGCGTGCTCCACGAGCTGGACGACATCGCCGCCGACATGGCCTCGCGCGGCGACGACGTGAGCGGTGAGGCCCGCCTCGGCTCGATCGGCACGACCGCACGCTGGCTGCTGCCGCTGCTGCTGACCTCGGCCGAGCGGGTGCACCCCAACGTGCACGTCACGGTCCACGAGGGCAACACCACCGCGCTCGTGCCGCGCGTGGCTGCGGGCCACCTGGACGCGGCGATCGTGCACCTCCCCGTGGACGACTCCGACGTGGCGATCGAGCCGCTGTTCGCGGAGGACCTCCTGCTCCTCGCGCACACCCGGCACCCCTTGGCCGTGCACGACTCGATCCGCCTGCCGGCGCTCGCGTCGACGCCGCTCCTGCTCCCGCCGACCGGCACCGCGCTGCGCCGGATCATCGATCGGGCCGCGGCCGGCGTCGACACGCAGCTGCAGGCCCAGGCCGAGATCGACGGGGTGCGGCTCCTCGCGTCGCTCGCCTTCGAGGGCTACGGCGCGGCGATCGTGCCGGCGACGGCCATCCCGCGGTGGCTGAAGGGGGACTTCAAGCGCATCGCCGTGCCCGAGCTCCCCCGCCGGGTGGTCGGATGGGTGCAGCGCAAGCGGCCCTCGCCGGGCGCGCCGACACGGGCCCTCGGCGAGGTGCTCCGGGAGGTCATCGCGCAGCAGGGCGCGAAGCAACCGGGCGTGCACGTGGGCTCGGAGGCGTTCCCCTTCGGCGGCGCCCGCACCACCGTCTGAGCCGGGCCCGGCCGCCCGGCGGGACGTGGGCGCTCCGGGTGCCGTGCCACCGGCACCCGTCTAGTCTCGCCGCATGCTCGCCGTCGGCCTCCGAACCCGGGTCCCCGGCGCGGTCACCGCCGAGGTGCGCGAGGTGGACGGCCGAACCGTGGTGTGGGCCGACCTCGACGCGAGCGAGCGGCGCGGCGCCCTGACCAGCGAGTCGTCCTCGCAGCTCGAGGCCGCCGCGCGGGCGGCACGCGACCAGCGCCTGCCGCTCGTCGCGGTCATCCGCTCGAGCGGGGCCGACATCGCCGAGGGCTTCGCCGCGCTGCACGGGTGGGGCCGGGCGGCCACGGCCATCGCGTCGTGCAGCGGGATCGTCCCGGTCGTGATGGTGGTCGACGGACCGGCCGTCAGCGGCCCGGCGCTGCTCATCGGGCTCGCCGACCTCGTCGTGATGACGGAGTCGTCCTACGCGTTCGTGAGCGGGCCGACGATGGTCGCCGAGTTCACGGGCATCCAGATCGACAACGAGGAGCTCGGGGGCGCGGCGACCCACGCCCGGTACACCGGCGCCGCGTCCCTCGTCGCGAGCGACCTGGAGGCCGCGCTCCAGCAGGTGTCCCACCTACTGTCGTACCTCCCCGCGAGCAACGACGAGGAGCCGCCGACCTGGGCCAGCGACGATCCCGTCGAGCGCCCCACGCCGGAGGCCGGCGCGCTGATCCCGGCGACCTCCACCGGGAGCTACGACGTGCGCGACGTGATCCGGTCCCTGGTGGACGACGGCGACCTCCTCGAGATCCGGGCGCGGTGGGCGGCCAACGTCGTGACGGCCCTCGCGACGATCGGCGGCCGGCCGATCGGGATCGTCGCCAACCAGCCGCTGTCCCTTGCCGGCACGCTCGACATCCCGGCCTCGCAGAAGGCGGCGCGGTTCGTCGCGTTCTGCGACGCCTTCAACCTCCCGATCGTCACCCTCGTCGACACCCCGGGGTTCTACCCCGGCAAGGACCTGGAGTGGCGGGGCATGATCCGCCACGGCGCGCAGCTGGTGTTCGCGTACGCCCGGGCGACCGTGCCCCGGATCTGCGTGATCCTGCGCAAGAGCTACGGCGGGGCCTACATCGTCATGGACTCGAAGGAGATGGGCAACGACCTGTGCCTCGCGTGGCCGTGGGCCGAGCTCGCCGTGATGGGCGCCGGGCAGGCGGCGGCGATCCTGCAGCGGCGGGCGTCGCCGGACGAGCGGGCCGCGTTCGAGGCCGACTACGCGCAGCGGCTGCTCAACCCGTACGTGGCGGCCGAGCGGGGCTACGTCGACGCCGTCGTCGAGCCGGCCGAGACGCGGCGGGTGATCGGCGAGGCCCTCGAGGCGCTGGCCGACAAGCGCGAGCGGATCCAGCCGCGCAGCCACGACAACACGCCGCTGTGAGCCGGGCCACGCTTGGGTCGGCGCCCACCGGGCCCCAGTAGTCTCCACCTCGGGGGAGCAAGCCCCCGCCACCGCCGTGTCATCCGAGGGAGCGACGTGCCCGACACCATCACCATCATCGACGACCGCACCGGCAAGCAGGTGACGGTCCCCATCACGGACGGCGTGTTCCCGGCGACCGCCGTGCGCGAGCTCGACCCCTCGCTGTACATCTACGACCCGGCCTACATGCAGACCGCGGCCTGCAAGAGCGCGATCACCTACCTCGACGGCGACGCCGGCATCCTGCGCTACCGGGGCTACCCGATCGAGCAGCTGGCCGAGCACAGCACCTACCTCGAGGTCGCGTACCTCCTCCTGAACGGCGAGCTCCCCGACGCCGAGCAGCTCCGCCGCTGGACCTACGACGTCACGCACCACACCTTCATCCACGAGAACATGCGCAAGCGGTTCGTCGACGGGTTCCACTACGACGCGCACCCGATGGGGATGCTCGTCAGCGCCGTCGCCGCCCTCGGCACGTTCTACGACGACGCGAAGGACATCCACGACCAGTCGAGCCGCGACAAGCAGATCCTGCGCCTCATCGCCAAGATGCCGACGCTCGCGGCCATGTGCTACCGGTTCTCCGTCGGCCTGCCGTTCAACATGCCGAACAACGACCTGAGCTTCCCCGCGAACTTCCTCAACATGATGTGGAAGGTGGGCGAGTACGAGATCGACCCGCGGCTCGAGCGGGCGATGGACGTGCTGTTCATCCTCCACGCCGACCACGAGCAGAACTGCGGCACCACCGCGATGCGGGTGGTCGGCTCGAGCCACGCCGACCCGTACTCGTCGTGCGCCGCCGCGGCGTCCGCCCTGTACGGCCCGCTGCACGGCGGCGCGAACGAGGCCGTCGTGCGGATGCTCGAGGAGATCGGCTCGATCGAGAACGTGCCGGCGTTCATCGAGGAGGTGAAGAGCGGCACGGGCAGCCGCCTGATGGGGTTCGGCCACCGGGTGTACAAGAACTACGACCCGCGGGCCACGATCATCAAGCAGACCGCGTACGACGTGTTCGAGGTGACGGGCAAGAACCCGCTGCTCGACATCGCGCTGAAGCTGGAGGAGGTCGCCCTCAGCGACGACTACTTCGTCAGCCGCAAGCTGTACCCCAACGTCGACTTCTACTCCGGGCTCATCTACCAGGCGATGGGGTTCCCGGTGTCGATGTTCACCGTGCTGTTCGCCATCCCGCGGACCGTGGGCTGGCTCGCGCACTGGCAGGAGTTGCTCGGCGACAAGGACCAGAAGATCAGCCGCCCGCGGCAGTGGTACGCCGGGCCGGGCGTGCGCGACTACGTCGATCTCGCCGGACGCTGACGGGGAGCACGGCGGCACGCGCGTCCGCATCGCATCCGCCCGGGTCCCGAGGAACGAACACCCCGTGGTGAGCACGGTCGTCGAGGTCCCCGAGGTCGATCCCCTCGCGCCGCGCCGCGACCCGCCGCGGGCGCCCCGCTGGGCCGGACCGGCGGCGGGCCTCGCGGCAGGAGCCGCCGCCGTCGGCGCGGGGATGCTGTTCGCCGCGCTCGCCGACGTGGTGTCGCCGATCGACGCGGTCGGCAGCGAGTTCATCGACGTGGTGCCGAGGTGGCTGAAGGACCTCGCGATCGACTGGTTCGGCACGAACGACAAGGTGGCGCTGCGCGCCGGCATCGTCACGGTCCTCGCGCTCGCGTCGCTGGTGGTCGGGTGGGTCGGCCGGCAGCGGACGTGGGCGGGGGTGGGCGGCATCGCCGCGTTCGGCGTCGTCGGCGCGCTGGCCGCTCGTGCCCGGCCCGACGGCGGGGCCGGCGCGGCGTGGCCGGCGCTCGCGGGCGCGCTCGTCGGCGGGGTGCTGCTCGTCCGGCTCCTCGCGCTCGTGCGCGCCGGTGACGGTGCTCGGGAGCGGCCGCGGCGCTCGCGAGCGCCCCTCGGCTGGGACCGGCGACGCTTCGTGCTCACCGCGGGCGCGGCGGGCGCAGGCGCGGGGCTGGCGCTGGCCTCGGCCCGCCGCCTCGAGTCGCAGCGCCTCGACCGCCTCCGCGCCGCCGCGCCCGACGAGCTCCCCGTGGTCGCACCCGACGGCGGTGCCGAGGAGGCCTCCGCCGGCGGTGGCGGCACGCCCGGCCCGGCCTCGCCGGTGGTGCCCCCCGGCGCGCAGCTCAGCCCGATCACGCCGTTCCTCACCCCGAACGACGACTTCTACCTCATCGACACCGCGCTGTCGGTGCCTCGCATCGACGTCGCGTCCTGGGCGGTGGAGATCGTCGGGATGGTCGACCGCCCGCTGCGCCTCTCGTACGACGACCTCCTCGCCCGCCCGCAGGTGGAGCGGATCGTCACGATCGCCTGCGTCTCGAACGAGGTGGGCGGCGACCTCGTCGGCAACGCGCGGTGGCAGGGCGTGCTGCTCGCGGACCTCCTGCGCGAGGCGGGCGTCGCCGCCGGCGCGGAGCAGGTGTTCAGCACCAGCGTCGACGGCTGGACCTGCGGCTTCCCCGTCGCCGCCGCGCTCGACGGCCGCGACGCGATGATCGCCCTCGGGATGAACGGCGAGCCGCTGCCGCTGCGGCACGGGTTCCCCGCCCGCCTGATCGTCCCCGGCCTGTACGGCTACGTCAGCGCGACCAAGTGGCTGGAGCGGATCGAGCTGACGACGTGGGACGACGCCGTCGGCTACTGGGTGCCCCGTGGCTGGTCACGCGAGGCGCCGATCAAGACCCAGTCGCGCATCGACGTCCCGCGTGCCGGCGACGACCTCGCCGCCGGTCGGGTGGCGATCGCCGGTGTCGCCTGGGCGCAGCAGCGGGGGGTCGCCGCGGTCGAGGTCCGCATCGACCGCGGCGAGTGGCGCCGCGCGCGGCTCGGCGCCGACGTCAGCGCCGACGCCTGGCGCCAGTGGGTGCTGGAGTGGGACGCGACCCCCGGCGAGCACACGATCCAGGTCCGCGCCACCGACGGCGAGGGCGACGTGCAGACCGAGGAGGTGGCCCGCCCGGACCCGGACGGCGCGACCGGCCACCACACCCGGACGGTTCGGGTCAGAGCGTGACGACGATCTTGCCCGTGTTCGCGTTGGCGGCCATGCGCTCGTGCGCCTCGGCCATCCGCTCCAGCGGGTAGGTGCTGTCGATCACGGGCCGCAGGCGGCCGGTGTCGAACGAGGGGAGCACCTCGGCGGCGAAGCGCCGGCACAGCGCGACCTTCTCCTCGAGCGGCCGGCCGCGCAGGGTCGTGCCGATCCACGTCACCCGCTTCGCCAGGAGCAGGCCGACGTCGACGGCGGTCCGACCGCCCCCCATCAGACCGACCTGGACGAGCGTCCCCCGGGGCGTGAGCACCTGCAGGTTGCGGTCGATCTCGTCGCCGCCGATCACGTCGAGCACCACGTCGACGCCGCCGGGGACGGCGGCGCGCAGGTCCGCCGCCCAGTCGTGCGGTGACCGCTCCAGCACGACGTCCGCGCCGAGGGCGCTGCACGCGGCGGCCTTGCCGGCCGAGCAGGTCACCGCGACGCGCGCCCCCACGGCACCGGCCAGCTGCATGGCCGCGGTCCCCACCCCGGAGGCGCCGGCGTGCACGAGCGCCCACCGCCCGATGGTCAGCCCGCCCCGCACGACGAGCGCGTCCCACGCCGTCAGGAACACCTCGGGGATGGCGGCAGCCTCGACCAGGTCGAGCCCGTCCGGCACCCGGAGCAGCTGGCGCTCGTGGGTCGCGATCCGCTCGGCGTAGGCCCCGCCCGCCTCGATGCCCATGACCCGGTCGCCCACCTGCCACAGCCCCGCCCGTGCGCCGCGCTCGACGACCGTGCCGGCGAACTCGAGGCCGGGGATCTCGGGGGACGTGTCGCCCCGCCGCCGGCGCGGGTCGGGGTAGAGGCCCATCCGCTGGAGCAGGTCGGCGCGGTTGAGCGCCGTCGCCGCCACCTGCACCACCACCTCGTCCGGTCCCGGCACCGGGTCCTCGACGTCCTCGACGGTCAGGACCTCCGGCCCGCCGTGGTCCCGCAGCACGATCGCGCGCATCGCCGCCGGCCTCAGGCGCTCACGGGCGCCGGGGTGAGGGAGCGGACGGTGCCGGCAGCGGCGTCGAGCTCGATCTCGCTCCCGTGGCGGATCCCGGTCAGCGCGCCGCCCACGCCGACGACCGCCGGGATCCCCAGCTCGCGGGCGAGCACCGCCGCGTGGCTCATCGGGCCCCCCTCTGCGGTGACGACACCCCCGGCGATCGTCAGGACGAGGTTGTACGCCGGCGTCGTGCACGGCACCACGAGGACGTCGCCCGGCTCGAGCAGGTCGAGCGCCTCCTCGGCCGTGGACGCGACGCAGGCGCGGGCACGCAGCGTCGCGGTGCCGATGCCGCTGCCGCGCAGGACGCCCGCCTCGGGCGCGGCGAGCTCGGCGCCGTCCATCCCGAGCTCGGCCATGACGGTGTTCACCATCCCGACCATGCGGGCGAGCGAGGCCGGGAGGACGTCGAGCGGCGGCGCCGGCTCCCGCGTGCCGATGGTGCGCGGCGGCTCGAGCGACCGCTCCCAGCGCCGCCGCTCGGCACGCGCCGACAGCTCCTCGGCCGTGGGACCGCCGCCTGCGAACAGCGCCGGGATCACCTCCGCCGCGGCCAGCTCGAGCGCGTGCTCGGGCACCTCGACCAGGCCGCCGGCGGCGAGCCGGCGGCCGACCTCGAGCAGCGAGAGGCGCACCAGGCCGAGCGGCCACTCGGCGGTGGTCGGGCCGTTGTCGTCGCGCAGGTCCATGGCGGCCCGCGCCTGGCCGAGGATCACGTCGAAGCGGTCCCGGTGCTCGGCCAGGAGGCGCTCGCGGACGGCGCGGATGGCGAGCTCGACCCGAGCGTCGTCATCGTCCGGAGCCGGCGCGTGCAGGATGCTCTGCAGGACGAGGTCCGGTCGTTCGGCGAGGGTGACGCCGTCGAGGTCGTAGCTGCTGAACAGCAGCGAGCCCCGGTGCCGGAGGTGCTGGTCGATCGCGGCGCCGATCTCGGGGGACACGGCTCGCGCCTCGTCGAGCGTCGTCGGCGTCGCCCCCGCGGCCTCCAGCGCGTCGCGGATGCCGCGCAGCCGCCGTGCGGGCGCCGACGTGGACGGCGACGCCCCCCGGAGCAGCGGCAGCAGCTCCGCCGTGGTGAGCCCCCACTCGGCGGACTCGTGGAGGTACTGACCGATCGGGCCCAGGTCGAAGCCGTGCAGCCAGAAGTGGTGCTCCCACTGCGCGGTGCAGTGCTCGACGCAGCGCCGGACGTGGTGCACGAGGCCGACGTCGTCGAGCCGGCCGAGCTCGACGTCCTGCAGCAGCAGGTTCTTCGCCTCCACCCGGGCCCGCCCGCCCTCGCGCCACGTCCTCACGACCTGTTGCCACGGCGCCTCGCGCAGCACCCGCTCGGCCGTGCGCGCCCGCCGTCGCATCTCCGGGTGCAGCCGGGTGAGGACCTTCAGGACCGGACGCGGCGGCAGCCTCGCGGGCGGGTCGTCGGGCGACACCAGCGGCCGCAGGCGCGAGTAGAACCAGCCGTGCAGGAACCGCACGTCGAGCGTCTCGGCCGGCACGCCGAGCTCGGCGAACACGCGGCGCATGCCGGCGGGCATCGACCGTCGCATGACCTCCTGGATGATCGGCGTCGCGCCGCCCGGCACGTGCGAGCGGTCGAGCGCCCACTCCCCCGCTGCGTCGATGGTCCAGTCCGGCTCCGCCATGGCCAGGACACTACGCCCCCGGGCCGGCCGTCCCGTCAGGCCGCGACGTCGAGGTCGAGGCGGTACGCGAGGCCCACGACGCCGTCCCAGTCCTCGTCGGCGGACGGGTCGCGCACGAACCCCAGACGCTCGTACAGGCGCTGCGCGGCGTGCATCATGGTCAGCGTGTGGATCCGCAACCGGCGCTTGCCGAGCCGGCGCGCCTCGGCGACGCACCACCCCACCATCGCCTCGCCGACGCCTCGGCCCTGCGCCGCCGGGTCGACGCCGAAGTAGCGGAAGCTGGAGCCCTCCGGGTCGCGGAACTCCGCGTGCGGGTTCGCGTCGTCGGCGACGAACGTCAGGCACGACACCAGCTCGCCGTCGAGGAGCGCGACGACGACGTCGGCCTCGCGGGCGCGGGTGGCGACGTCACCGAGGATCGCGTCGTACACCTCGTCGTGCGGGTAGCCCTCGAGCGCGAAGTACGACGCCTGCACGATCCGTCCGGCTCGTGCCGCGTCGTCGCCGGGCGCGAGCCGGCGGATCTCGATCGAGGGGGGCATGCCGCGAACCTAGGCTGCGGCCATGCACGACGCCCACCGCATCGCCTCCGTGGACGAGCTGCGCGAGCTGTACCGCCAGCCGTCGCGCATCGCAGCCCACAAGGAGCGGCCGACGATCGACGCGGCGACGCGGGCGTTCATCGAGCGGAGCCGCTTCGCGGTGGTGGGGACGTTCGACGCGGACGGGAACGCCGACGTGTCGCCGCGCGGCGGTGAGAGCGGGTACGTGCGCGTGCTGGACGACCAGCACGTCGCGCTCGCGGACCTGGGCGGGAACAACCGGCTCGACACGCTCACCAACGTCGTGTCCACGGGCCGCATCGCGTTCGTCTTCGTCGTCCCGGGCCAGAGCGAGACCGTGCGCGTCAACGGGTCGGCGTGGGTCACGACGGACCCGGACCTGCTCGCCGGGTTCGGGCTGGCGCGGACGCCGAAGACCGCGATCGTCGCCCGCGTGTCGAGCACCTACGTCCACTGCGCGAAGGCGTTCCATCGCAGCGGGATGTGGGACCCCGCGGTGTGGGCGGAGCTGTCGTCGACGCCCGACGGCGCGGCGATCCTCGCCTGCCAGCAGGTGGTCGACGCCGACGCCGTGGCGATCCGCGAGCTGCTCGAGCGCGGCTACGAGCAGGAGCTGGCCGCGGAGCGCTGAGCGCGGGCGGCGCGGCCGCTCAGCCCATCTTCTCCTGGAGCCGGCGGTCGAGCGCGTCGAGGAAGTCCTCCGTGGTGAGCCACGGCGCGTCCTTCGAGATGAGCAGCGCGAGGTCCTTGGTCATCTCGCCGGCCTCGACCGCCTCCACGCACACCTGCTCGAGCGTCTGCGCGAACTGCGTGACCCCGGGGGTGCCGTCCATCTTCCCGCGGTAGGTCAGTCCCTGCGTCCAGGCGTAGATCGACGCGATCGGGTTCGTCGAGGTCTTGTTGCCCTTCTGGTGCTCGCGGTAGTGGCGGGTCACCGTGCCGTGCGCCGCCTCCGCCTCGACCGTCCTGCCGTCGGGGGTCATGAGCACCGAGGTCATCAGACCGAGCGAGCCGAAGCCCTGCGCGACGGTGTCGGACTGGACGTCGCCGTCGTAGTTCTTGCACGCCCACACGTAGCCGCCCTCCCACTTCATCGCGGTCGCGACCATGTCGTCGATCAGGCGGTGCTCGTAGGTGAGGCCGGCCGCGTCGAAGTCGGCCTTGAACTCCTGCTCGTAGACCTCCTGGAACGTGTCCTTGAACTGACCGTCGTAGGCCTTGAGGATCGTGTTCTTCGTCGACATGTAGACCGGGTAGCCGCGGTCGAGCCCGTAGCGCAGCGACGCGCGGGCGAAGTCGCGGATCGAGTCGTTGAAGTTGTACATCCCCATCGCCACGCCGCCGTCCGCTCCGAACTCGGCGACCTGCATCTCGACGGGCTCACCGCCGTCTGCGGGGGTGTAGGTCATCGTGACGGTGCCGGCGCCCGGGATCTTCACGTCGGTCGCCTTGTACTGGTCGCCGTGGGCGTGGCGACCGATGATGATCGGCTTCGTCCACCCGGGCACGAGGCGGGGGATGTTCGAGATCACGATCGGCTCGCGGAAGATCACGCCGCCGAGGATGTTGCGGATCGTGCCGTTCGGGCTGCGCCACATCTTCTTCAGCCCGAACTCCTCGACACGGGCCTCGTCCGGCGTGATGGTCGCGCACTTCACGGCGACGCCGTGGCGCTTCGTCGCGTGCGCCGAGTCGATCGTGACCTGGTCGTCGGTCGCGTCGCGGTGCTCGATGCCGAGGTCGTAGTAGTCGAGCTCGATGTCGAGGTACGGCAGGATCAGCTTGTCCTTGATGAACTGCCAGATGATGCGGGTCATCTCGTCGCCGTCCATCTCGACGACGGGGTTCTGGACCTTGATCTTGGCCATGCGGTGGGCTCCCTCGCACTCGGCGACTTGTCTGCGACTTGTACAGGGTAGCCCGTGCCCGCCGCCGGATCCGAACGCGCCGGCAGCCCGGTCACGGACCGTCCGGCGGAGGTTCTCGTCACCGCACGCGCGCTCCGAGCGTCCAGGTGGTGGCGAGAGCGAGGGCGGCGGGTGGCGTCAGTCGCGCTCGAGGGGGTTCGGCCAGTCGACGTCCTCGGTCGAGCCACCCGCGGCCTGGACCTCGAGCCGGCGGCGGGCGAGGTCCTCGGCGATCTCCTCGATGTCGGCGGGGATCGCCCGGGCGAGCAGGTCCCGCAGGTGACCGGCGAGCGACGGGCTCCGCCCCTGCGTCGACACCGCCACGATCACCGGCCCGCGCCGCTCGATCGCGGGCAGGACGAACGAGCACCGGTCCGGGTCGTCGACCGCGTTGACGAGCAGGTGCCGCGCCTCGGCGTCGTCGAAGATCCGCTGCTGCACGACCGGGTCGTCGGTCGCGGCGACGACGAGCACGACCCCGTCCAGGTCGCCCGGCTCGTAGGCCCGCTCCACGATCGTCACGCGCTCGAGCGAGCGCAGGCCGTCGACCACGTGCGGCGCCACCACCGTGACCGACGCGCCGGCGGCCACGAGACCGGCGGCCTTGCGCAGCGCCACCTGCCCACCGCCGACGACGAGCGCCCGTCGCCCGCCGAGGCGCACGACGATCGGGTAGCCGTCGTCGATCGGTGCGCCGGCCATGGCCGAGCGTCAGGCCGAGGCGCCGGCCGCGAGCGCAGCCGCGCGGTCGGCCATCGCCGCCACCGCACCGACCACGATCACCGCCGGGGACGCCACGTCGGCGTCGCCGAGCTCGTCGAGACGCCCCGTCCACACCCGCTGGGCCGGCATGGCGGCGTCCATCACGACGGCCACCGGGGTCGCGGGGGCGAGCCCGCCGCGGACCAGCCGGCCGACGATCTCACCGCGGCGCTCGATGCCCATCAGGACGACGAGGGTGCCGCCGAGCCCGGCGACCGCCGACCAGTCGACCGGCTGGCTCGCCAGCGCCTCGTGCCCCGTCACGATCGTGACCGCGCGCGACACCCGCCGATGCGTCACGGGGATCCCCGCGAGAGCCGGCGCGGCGAGCGCCGAGCTGACGCCGGGCACGATCTCGCAGCGGATGCCGTGCGCGTCGAGCGCCTCGACCTCCTCGCCGCCGCGCCCGAACAGGAACGGGTCGCCGCCCTTCAGGCGCACGACGCGGCGACCCGATTCGGCGACGGACACGAGCAGGTCGTTGATCAGCTCCTGGGTGTGGCTCCCACCGGGGCGCTTGCCGACGTCGATCAGCTCGGCGTGCGCCGGCGCGAGCGCCAGGATCGCGGGCGACACGAGGCGATCGTGCAGCACCACCTCCGCGGCCGCGAGGAGGCGCGCCGCCCGGACCGTCAGCAGCTCCGGGTCGCCCGGACCCGCGCCGACCAACCACACGTGGACGTCGTCGCCGCTCACGCCGTGATCATCCCTGCGCCGACCGTCGCGTTGGTCACCTCGTCGATGACGATGAAGCTCCCCGTGGTGCGGTTCACCTCGTACGGGTCGACGGCGAGCGGCAGCGAGGTGATGAACGAGACGGTCCCGATCTCGTTCAGGCCGAGCTGCGCGACGCCCTGCTCCGCGTGGAGCGTGGTGACGTCGAGGCGGTCGTGGAGCACGGTCGCGACCGCCCGCACGGTGCGGGTCGCGTGCTTGACGAGCACGTGCGCGCCCTGGCGGAGCGGCACGTCGCCCATCCACGCCACCCGCGCCTGCACGTGCGCCACGGCGCGCGGCGGCTCGGCGGCCGCGGCGATCACGTCGCCGCGGCCGACGTCGAGCTCGTCCGCGAGCTGCACGCGCACGGCCGGCAGCGTGCCCTCGACCGCGGCGATGCGGCTGCGGGTGCCCGACGGCAGCACGACCACCTCGTCGCCGACGCTCGGCGCGCCGCTCGCGACGGAGCCCGCGTACCAGCGCCGCTCCCCCGCCGGCCCGGCCCCGCTGCCGACCGGCGGCTTGATCACGAGCTGCACCGGCAGGCGGAAGCCGGCCTGCGCCTGCTGCGGGACGGGGAGCGTCTCGAGGTGGTGCAGCAGCGTGGGTCCCCGGTACCACGGCGTGTGCGGCGACGGGTCGACCACGTTGCCGCCGTCCAGCGCGCACAGCGGGATCGCCGTGACCGTCCCGACGCCGAGCCGCTCGGCGAGCGCGGCGAACTGCGCCCGGATCTCCTCGAACCGCTCCTGCGACCAGCCGACGAGGTCCATCTTGTTGACGGCGAGCACGAGGTGGTCGATGCCGAGCAGCGCGGAGAGGCACGCGTGCCGCTGGGACTGCTCGCGGAGCCCGTGGCGGGCATCCACCAGGATCACCGCGACGTCCGACGTGGAGGCGCCGGTGACCATGTTGCGCGTGTACTGCACGTGCCCCGGCGTGTCGGCGATCACGAACGACCGCAGCGGGGTGGAGAAGTACCGGTAGGCGACGTCGATCGTGATGCCCTGCTCGCGCTCGGCACGCAGACCGTCGGTGACGAGCGCCAGATCGAGCCCCTCGCCACCGCGCCGGGCGGTGCTGGCGGCCACCGCGTCGATCACGTCCTCGAACAGCGCCTTGGTGTCGTGGAGCAGCCGGCCGATCAAGGTGCTCTTGCCGTCGTCGACCGAGCCGGCCGTGGCGAAGCGCAGCAGCTCCATCAGAAGTACCCCTCCCGCTTGCGGTCCTCCATCGCGGCCTCGGAGAAGCGGTCGTCCGCGCGGGTGGCGCCTCGCTCGGTGATGCGGCTCTGCTCGATCTCGGCCAGCACCTCGAGCGCGTCGACGGCGCTGGAGCGGACGGCGCCGGTGCACGTCATGTCCCCCACGGTGCGGTAGCGGACCGTCTCCTCGAACTCGACCTCGCCGGGCGCCGGCGGCGTGAACGGCCCCGTGGCGACCAGCATGCCGTCGCGCTCGACCACGCGGCGGCGGTGCGCGTAGTACATGGCCGGCAGCTCGATCGAGTTGACGGCCACCCAGCGCCAGATGTCGAGCTCGGTCCAGTCGCTGAGGGGAAAGGCGCGCAGGTGCTCGCCGGGGCGCACGCGGGCGTTGTACAGCCGCCACAGCTCCGGCCGCTGGCTGCGCGGGTCCCACTGCCCGAACGCGTCGCGGAACGACAGCACCCGCTCCTTCGCCCGCGCCTTGTCCTCGTCGCGCCGCGCCCCGCCGAACGCGGCGTCGAAGCGGTGCTCGGCGATCGCGTGGAGCAGCGGCTGCGTCTGCAGGCGGTTGCGCGAACCGGTCGGGCCGGGGTCCGGCACGCGCCCCGAGTCGATGGCGTCCTGCACGCTCGCGACCACGAGGCGCACGTCGAGCTCCGCGACGAGGCGGTCGCGGAACTCGAGGACCTCGGGGAAGTTGTGGCCGGTGTCGACGTGCATGACCGGGAACGGCACCCGCCCCGGCTCGAACGCCCGCCGCGCCAGGTGCAGCATCACGACGGAGTCCTTGCCGCCGGAGAACAGCAGGACCGGCCGCTCGCACTCGGCGGCCACCTCGCGGATGACGAAGATCGCGTGCGCCTCGAGCTGCGCGAGCCGGTGGTCGAGCTGGAGCGGCCCCGCCGCGTGGAACTCGTCCTCGAACGCCTCGAGCTCGATCTCTGGGTCCAAGGTGCCGCCGGCGCTCACAGGTGCAACCCGCACTCGGTCTTGCCGTGCCCGGACCACCGGCCGGCGCGTGCGTCCTCACCGGGCACCGGGCGACGCGTGCACGGCTGGCAGCCGATCGAGGGGAACCCCTGCGCGAGCAGCGGGTTCAGCGGGACGTCGTGGACGGTCGCGTACGCGAGGAGGTCGTCGTCGGTCCACGCGGCCAGCGGGTTGAGCTTCACGAGCCCGCGCCGGTCCCGGTGCACGAACGGGGTGTCGGCGCGCACGGGCGAGTCGCTGCGCCGCACGCCGCTGATCCACCCGAGGCGTCCCGCGAGGCCCTGCTCGAGCGGCACCACCTTGCGCTCGTGGCAGCAGCCGTCCGGATCGGAGGCCCAGCGCTCGTCGCCGATCGGCGGCGCGGGCATGACCGACAGGCGGACCGGGAGCCGGCGCCCGATCTCGGCGAGGGTGTCGAGCGTCTCCGGGAAGTGGTAGCCCGTGTCGAGGAAGAGCACCTCGATCCCCGGCGCGACCTTCGCGACCACGTCCACGAGCACGGTGTCGGAGGTCATCGCGGAGGCCACGACCAGCCGGTCGAGCGGGAACGTGTCGGCCAGCCAGCGCACCATCGCCGCCGGGTCGCCGTGCCCGGCGAACTCCCGGTCGAGGGCGTCGAGGTCGAGACGCTGGGCGTCGATGTCGAGCGCGGTCACGGCGGCGACACTACCCGATTCCCGACAAAGCCGGTCGGCTATCTCATGATTCGACCGCGGACCAGGCCCCCTGCGCCGAGGTTCCGTAGCATCGCCGCCGATGGACTTCGCCTGGACGCCGGAGCAGGTCGAGCTGCGCGAGCACGCTCGCGAGGTCGCAGCGGACGCGGTGGCCCGCTACGGCCGGCACAACGACAGCTGGATCAACGGCTTCTCCAAGGAGTTCGCCCGCGAGATGGGCGCGCAGGGCTGGATCGGCATGACCTGGCCCGTCGAGCACGGCGGCGGCGGGCGGCCGGCGATCGACCGCCTGATCGTCGGCGAGGAGCTGATCAAGGCCGGTGCGCCGATCGCGGCGATGTGGTTCGCCGACCGCCAGATGGGCCCGACGCTCATCGCCTACGGCCGGCCGGACCAGCAGGCGGAGCTGCTGCCGAGGATCCTGTCGGGCGAGAGCACGTGGTGCATCGGCATGAGCGAGCCGGGCGCCGGCAGCGACCTCGCGTCGCTCACCACCACCGCGGCGCGCGACGGGGACGAGTGGGTGATCGACGGCCAGAAGATCTGGACGAGCTTCGGCGAGGTCGCGGACTACTGCTACCTGATCTGCCGGACCAGCCGCGAGGGCCCCCCGCACGCGGGCATCAGCGAGATCATCGTCCCCATGGACACCCCCGGGATCGACGTCCGCCCGATCACGGACATGACCACCAACCGGCACTTCTGCGAGGTCTTCTTCACGGGCGTCCGCGTGCCCGCGACGAACCTCGTGGGCACCGAGGGCGCGGCCTTCAAGCAGACGATGCGCCAGCTCGAGCACGAGCGGGGCGGGATCGACCGCCTGGTCTCGAACCACGCGCTGTACGAGCTCGCCCGCGAGCGCGCCGACCGGGACGACCCCGTCGTGCGCCAGGAGATGGCGGCGCTCGAGACCGCCTACCGGATCGGGCGGATCCTCGTGGTGCGCGAGGTGCTCCGCCAGGCGCCGGCCGGCTTCAGCGCCGCCACCAAGTGCTTCTGCACCGAGCACGAGGTGCGGGTCGCGCAGTTCGTGTCCAGGGTGCTCGGCGCCGACGCGATGCTCTGGGACGAGGTCACCCGTGGCCTCGCCTACGCCCCCGGCTACACGATCATGGGCGGCACGTCGAACGTGATGCGCAACATCCTCGGCGAGCGGGTCCTCGGCCTGCCGCGGTGAGGCGGCGCCGTCACGAGCGGCCGAGCGTGACCAGCACCAGCGCCGTCCCCGCGATGGCCATCCCGGCCGCCTGCCAGCGGCTGACGCGCTCGCGGTCGAGGAGGAAGGCGAGCGTGACCGTGCTGGCGGGGTAGAGCGCGGTGATCACCGCCACGAGCGACAGCAGCCCGCGCCGCGCTGCCTCGAGGTAGAGGACGTTCGCCGCCATGTCGAGGACGCCGGCCGCGATCCCGTAGGCGAGCAGGGCGCGCTGGCGCACGCCGCGCACGCTGAGCACGCCGAGCGCGGCGCACAGCCCGAGCAGCAGCGGCACCGAGGCGGCGCGGGCGGCGACGAGCGGCCAGAGGCCGGAGTCCGGATCGGTGCGCTCGAGCGCGACGAACAGGATCCCGAACCCCGTGCCGGCGACGAGCGCCCAGCCGAGCACGGCGGGCGGCGTCTCCCGGTCACGCTCGCCGATCGCGCCGCTGACCAGCGCGATGCTCGCCAGCGCGAGCACCATGCCCACGACGGCCAGGCGCTCGGGGCGCTCGCCGCCGGCGACGCCGACGACGACGGGGATCACCGCGCTCACCACCGCGGTCAGCGGCGCGACCACGGTCATCGCCCCGTGCGAGAGCGCGTGGTAGAGGCTGGCCAGACCGATCGCCCCCGCGACGCCGGCGGCGCCGCCCCAGGCCCAGCTGGGGGCACCCGGCACCGTCGTCCCCATCACGAGCGCGGCCGCGAGGACGAGCACGAGGCTGACGCTCTGGCCGACGACGGTCACGAGGGCGCTCGGGTGCCGTCGGCTGGCCCGTCCTCCGCAGTAGTCGGCGACGCCGTAGACGACGGCGGAGCACAGCGCGAGCACGATCGGCACGCGGCGAGTCTCGCGGACGCCGCGCCCGTCGCTCAGGTGCCGGTGCAGCGGCGCGTGTCGGGCGTCCCGTCGCGGGGCGGGCACAGCGTCGGGTGCGTGCTCGCGAACCGCCCCCGCCGGTTCTCCCAGCCGGGGACCACCCACGCGTGCAGCATCCAGAGGTCACCGCCGGCGAGGTAGGTGCCGGCGCAGTCGTCCGGCCCGAGCGACCGCTCCCGGTCGACCCAGCCGTTGACCACGCACAGGCCCTCGTGCTGGTGCCAGCCGTCGTTCGGGCCGGCGAAGCCGACCGGCTCGCCGTCGGACCGCAGCCAGTACGAGTAGCCGACGAGCTGCGGCGGGTCGCGGCGCTCGTCGTAGAGCACCATCGCGGGGCGCGCGGGATCGAACGGCCGGGCGACCTGCGACCACAGCACCCAGTGCGTGCCCACGCCCGTACTCGCCGCGGACGCTCGGACGTAGCCGAGCGCCTGCACCTCGTCGAGGGTGTCGAGCGACGGCACCGCTCGCTGCGCCGCGAGCCACTGCTGGGCGAACACGAGCGCGTCCCCCGTGAGCAGCGGGACCTCGAGCTCGTCGCCCGTGCCCGCGTGTCCGTGGTCGTGACCGGCGGGCGTCGCCGCGCCCCTCGCGCCGAGCTCGACCACCGCCGCGGCCTCGTCGGCGCGGATGCGCGTGGGGTCGCGAGGCGTCATCGGGCCGATGCGCACGGTGGACGTGGGGGCGCCGGTCGGTGGCGCGGACGGCGTGGCGCCGCCCGCAGCCGGCGCCGGCGCGGCTGGGGCGCTGCAGCTCACCGCGACCACGACCGCGCCGAGGGCGACGGCCACCGCGCGGATCCTCGCTCGCAGCACCACGCGAGCCTCGCGCCCGGCCGAGCGCGCCGCGCGCGCGGGTCGACCGCTCACGGGCACGGGCCCAGCGCGCCGCGCAGGACCACCTCCCCGGACGATGCCTGCGCCACGTCGTCGGGACCCGCCACCACCTCGCGGGTGACGGTGATGAGCGGGTGCTGCGCCACCGACGCGCCGGCCCACCCCGCCGCGTCGTCGAGGTCGTGGAACGTGCCGATCGGCACGAGGCGGGCGCCGTCGCAGCTGCGCAGCCACCCCTCGTAGAACTCGTCGCCCTCGCGGCGGGGCAGCCCCGGCGCGGTGATCCGGATCACCACCCCGGACGGCGTCGTCACGACCTCGGCCTCGCCGACGAGCCCCGGGGCCAGCTCGGTGCCGGCCAGCGCGACGACGGCCTCCGGCGTGCGGCGGGTCTCGCCCGCACCGTCGTCGCCGTCCACCACGACGAGGACGGCGACGGCCGCTGCCGCGGCACCGGCCACCGCACCGGCCACGGGGCCGACCCACCGCCGGCGCGCGGCCGACCGCACCGGCACGACGACGGGCGACGGCGCGGGTTCCCCGGCACCAGCGGGGCCAGCGGGCCCCGCCGCACGCAGCTCGGCCGTGACGGCCGCGACCACCCGCCCGTCGAGCCCGGCGTCCGGCACCACCCACAGGTCGGGGTCCGCGAGGAGCGCGCGGAGCTCGGGCGCGAGCAGCGCCTCCCCGTCACCCGCCTCGACGTCAGCCACGCCCCACCTCCTGTCGGCATCCGACGGCGCGCGAGCACGTGCGGCACGCCCACGCCCCCGCTGCCGAGCGGTACGTCATCCGGACGCCTCCGGTTCGCGCAGGTGGGCCAGACGGGCAGCGAGCGTGCGGTGGGCGCGGAACGAGCGCGACTTCACGGTGCCCACGGCGACACCGAGCCGCTCGGCGATCTCCTGGTGGGTGTGGCCCTGCAGGTGCTGGAGCTGGACGACGGAGCGCTCCTCGGGCGACAGCTCGTCGATCGCCGCCCGCACCTGCCACACCTCCCACAGCTGCTCGGGCGACGGCGGCGCGGCGACGAGCGCCGGGTCGGCGCCGACGTCGTCGAGGGATGTGACGGGCCGGCGGACCTCACGCCGGTGGATGTCGATCGCGATCCGGCGGGCGATCGTCGCGAGCCACGGCGCCGGGTCGCGGTCCTCGTCGAAGGTGGCCGCGGCCCGCCACGCCTGCACGAACGTCTGCTGGGTCGCCTCGTCGGCGAGGCCCGGATCGCGCAGCACCCGGTGCGCGACCGTGTGGACGAGCCGCCCGTACGCGGCGTACAGCGAGCGGACGGCCTCCTCGTCCCCGCGCCGGAAGGCGGCGATGGTCGCCGTGTCGACGGCGGCGGGCTCCGGCACCCGCGGAGTCTCGCAGACTGGCCGTCCCGCACCTGGGGTACTGCTGCACCATGTCGCTCCCGAGCCGTCCTCGGCGCGTGAACCCCCTGATCGACCGCCTCGCCGCCTACTCGTGGCGGCTGATCGCGATCGGCATCGTCGGCTACGCGCTGCTGCTGCTCGTCTCCCGGCTGCGGGTCGTGGTGGCCCCGGTCGTCGTGGCGCTGTTCCTCGCGCGGGGCCTGGAACCCGTCGCGAGCCGGCTCCGGCGGCTGCGCCTCGGCAGGGGGCTCGCCGCTGTCGCCTCGATCCTGCTGTTCTTCGGACTGCTCGCCGGGTTGGTCGCGCTGATCGCGCCGCCGATCGCGGACGAGGCGGACTCGATCGGCCCCACCCTGACGGAGGCGGTCGACGACATCGAGGACTGGCTGGTGGAGGACGCTCCGATCGAGGTGTCCCGCGCCGGGATCGACCGCGTCCGCCAGCAGGCGGCGGACCGGTTCCAGGAGGTCGTCAGCTCGAGCTCCGAGGACGGCGCGGTGCTGGACAGCGCCACGATCGTCGCCGAGGTCATCACCGGCCTGCTGCTCGGGATCCTGCTCACGTTCTTCATGCTCCGCGACGGTCGGCGCTTCGTCGAGTGGCTCGCCCGGCGCTGGCCCGAGCACCGCCGTCCGGCCGTGCGGCGGGCGGCGGACCGTGCGTGGACGACGCTCGGCGGCTACCTGCGCGGCGCCGCGATGCTCGGCATCGTCGAGTCGATCGCGATCGGTCTGGCGCTCTTCTTCGCGGGGGCGGACCTGGTGGTCCCGGTGATGATCCTCACGTTCGCGGCGGCGTTCGTGCCCGTCGTCGGTGCCGTCGCGGCGGGCGTGGTGGCGGTCCTGGTGGCGCTCGTGACCGCCGGTCTCGGCGCCGCGGTCATCGTGGGGATCGTCGCGCTGGTGGTGCAGCAGCTCGACAACGACCTGCTCGCGCCGTTGATCTACGGGCGGGCGCTCCAGCTGCACCCCGTGGTGATCCTGCTCAGCGTGGTGGCCGGCTCGGCGCTGGTGGGCATCGTCGGCGCGGTGCTCGCCGTCCCGGTCGTGGCGGTGGTCGTCAACGTGGCGAAGGAGCTGCGGAGCGAACCGGGCGTGGCGCCCGTCGCGAGCTCGGTGCCGATCTCCGGCGGCGAGGCCTGAGCGGACGTCAGCGAGCGGAGCGCTCGCCGCGCTGGACGACGAACCCCATGCTCGTCAGGCGCAGCTGCATGTCCATGTCGATCGACCAGCCGCTCTCGGCGCAGGCCACGAAGGGCCCGCTCCGGTCGAGCACCGATCGGCGGTAGGCGACGTCGAGGCCCGGCGGGCGGCCCGGGAGGCGTGGGGAGCTCCAGCTGCCGACCGTCTCGACGGCACCCACGGAGCACGCGACGAGCTCGATGTCGTGGATCGACTCGAGGTCGCGCCCGAGGCGGTCGACCCAGCGGCGGCGGAGCTCGACGGACTCGTCCACGAAGACGACCCAGTCGCCGATCGACTCCTGGAGCACGCTGTTGCGGGCGAAGGCCATGAAGTCGGCGTCGCAGCGGACGTCGATCAGCATGCCCACGAGGCTGCCGAGCTCGTCGGTGCGCGCCGCGCCGGTGGTCGCCGACGAGGTGCACAGCCGCACGATGTCCACGGTGAGGTTTCGTCGGTGTCGCAACGCCATAGGTGGCGACGGCATACCCGGGCCCCTGCGGCCTCAGACCCGCTCGCCCGGGTGGTGCTCGCCCGCCGCGGCGGGCACCCAATTGGGCCGAATCCGCCGAATGGGTGTCACGCGGACGGGCGTCCGGACGATCATGTGCGTGGTGGCGGGACGATACGTGGTGGCGCACCGCTCCGGCGCGGCGCTGGAGACGGCGAAGTTCGAGACGTTCTGGGACGCGGCGGACGCCGCGGACGGCTGGTTCGCGGTCGGCAAGACGCGCCAGGAGATCGTCGACACGGCGACGGGCGCCGCGTGGCTGCGGTTCAGCTACACGGTGTGGACGCCGATCGCCGAGGCGACCGCCGAGCACTGACCGCTGCATCGTCGCGAGCGGTGCCGCTCCGCCAAGATGGCGGCGGGCGACGCGAGGAGGAGCGACATGACGACCACGACGATCCCGGCGGCCCACGTGGAGCTGGCGCGGCGCCTGCTGGAGAACTGCGAGGCGAACCACGGCGACTACGGCGACCGGCCGATGAAGGTGCCGGCCTCCGCCTACAGCGACCCCGCTCGGTGGGCCATCGAGATGGAGCAGGTGTTCCGCCGCTCCCCGCTCGTGGTCGCGCTGTCGTGCGACGTGCCCGACCAGGGCAGCTACCAGACGGTCGACATCGCGGGCCGCAGCATCCTCACCGTGCGCGGCGACGACGGCGTCGCACGGACGTTCCTGAACGTCTGCCGGCACCGCGGGGCACCGGTCGCGGACGGCTGCGGGCAGGCCCGCCGGTTCACGTGCCCGTACCACGCCTGGTCCTACGACACCCGCGGCGCGCTCGTCGGCGTGCCGGGCCGGGAGGCCTTCGACGACCTCGACGTCAGCGGTCTGGTCGAGCTCCCGACGCACGAGCGCGTGGGCCTGGTCCTGTCGACGCTGTCGCCCGAGGCGCAGTTCGACCCGGACGAGTGGCTGGGCGGGATGGCCGACGCCCTCCGCGCGATGCGGCTCGAGGCGCTGCACCGGTACGAGCCCGTCACCGCGATCGACGGGCCGAACTGGAAGATCGCCGCGGACGGGTACGTCGACGGCTACCACATCGGCTACCTCCACAAGAACACGATCGGCGTCAACTCGATCACCAACCGGAACACGTTCGACCTGTTCGGGCCGCACCAGCGGGTGGGCTTCGCGAACAAGTCGACGCCGGGGCTGCGCGACGTGCCCGAGCACGAGTGGCCGGTGTACGACGCGATGAGCATCGTCCACTACCTCTTCCCGAACGTGTCGATCGCCGGCACGCCCACCGGGGCGTTGATGCTCAGCCGCCTGCTGCCCGGGCCGACGCACGACCGCTCGACGACCCTGCAGTTCCACTACTTCCGGGAGCCGATCGCGACCGACGAGGCGCGTCAGCGGGCCGAGGAGCGCCGCGAGGTCTACCGCGGCGTCGTGGCCGAGGAGGACTACTCGATGGGGATCCGGATCACCCGCAACCTCGACGCGGTGCGCGACGAGCACTTCCGGTTCGGCCGCAACGAGCTCGGCAACCAGCACCTGCACCGCACGATCGACCGCCTCGTCGGCGCGGCCTGAGCGCCGTCACCCGCGCGGCTCGGCCGGCCCGTCGAGCGTGACCGAGGCGCTCCCGCCGGCCTCGACGACGTCGAAGTGGGCGATGGGCACCGCGGCGGGCGGCCCCTGGTGGGCGCCGGTCCGCACGTCGAACTGCGCGCCGTGCAACGGGCACGTCAGCAGCGTGCCGCGCAGCCGCCCCTCGGACAGCCGCGCCTCGCGGTGCGAGCAGTTGTCCTCCACCGCGTGCAGCTCGCCGGCCACCCGGCACACGACGATCCCGTGGGCGCCGACCTCGGGGTAGGCGCGCAGCTGCCCGTCCGCGAGGCCGCTCAGATCACCGAGGTCGATGGGTCCCTGCATGCCGAGCAGGGTAGGCACCGGTGAGGCCGCCGACGGCAGCGGGCCCCCTTCGAGGGCGACCGAGGCGCGGCGCTACCGTCGCCGCCCATGACCGAGCTGGAGATCCGTGCCCGCATCGACGACGCGCTGCGCAGCTACTGCCGCGGCATCGACCGGCTGCACGCTCCGTCCGTCCTGGCGGCGTTCCACCCGGGGGCCGTGCTCGTCGACTACGGCCCCGAGCCGACGACGATCGAGGTCTTCGTCGAGCGTGCGCTCACGTCGCTCGAGGCGCGGTTCGTGGCGACGCAGCACCGCGTGAGCAACGTCACGATCGAGCTGGACGGCGACCGCGCGACCGTCGAGGCCTACGTCCTCGCGCTCCACGTCGAGCAGACCGGCTCCGGCCGCCTCCTGCACACGTTCGCCGGGCGGTACGTCGACCGCTTCGAAGCCCGTGACGGGACCTGGCTGATCGCCCAGCGGACCCTGCGCAACGACTTCTCGAGCGTCGAGCCGATGGGCGAGCCGATGGGCGGCGCGTACGTGCCGAGCGGGCGCGCCGGCGCGCCGGACCCCATCTTCGCCTGACCGATCGGCGGGCCGGGGGCTCAGCCCGGCGGGCGGTAGCCGCCGGCCTCGAGGAACTCGCGCACGCGGCGCTGCAGGTGGCGCGCCCTCGACTCCTGGTAGTTGCCGAGCGTCTGGCCGCGCTTGAGGCTCGAGCGGAACCCGCGGGTCTGCGCCGCCATGTTCGCGGTGTCCTGGTCGTACACGGCGCCGAGCCCGCCGAGGCCCGTGGCGAGGGTGTAGCTGTCGTCGACGTCGAGCTCGATCACCGCCGGAGGCGGCGGCGGTTCGCCCTCGGTCGGGCGAGGCCGCAGCATCAGCAGGTCGAACCAGCTCACGTCCTGGTCGACGGGGTCGGGCCGGAAGCGGTACACCATCGGCAGCGACAGCCCGGGGAAGAAGAACGCGTTCGGGAAGCAGAAGTACTCGATCGAGTCGAGCGTGATCGACTGGCTCGCGCCCGAGTAGTCGTGCCCGTACTTCTTCGTCATCTCGTCCTGCACGAGCCGTGCGTAGTGGTCGCGGGCCCGCTCCCCCTCCGGCAGCACGAGCGGGTCCATCCCGCGCCGCAGGTTGCGCGTGAGGTGGTCGAGCAGCTGCTGCTCGGTGCGCGGGGTCGGGCGCTGCGGGCTGTTCAGCCCGGTGGTGTGGATGAAGCGGCTCACGTTCGGCTCGAACACGTCGTACTGCGTCGTCACCTCGTCGCCCAGCTGCCCCGTCGCGTGCGTCTCGCGGACGTGGTACGCCTCGAGGAACGCCTCGATCGCGGCCTTCCAGTTGCACGGCAGCCGCTTGCGGACGTGCGTCTCGATGTAGCGGTCCTCGATGCCGAACTCGGCGAAGTGCGACGGGAGCACGCCGAGGTACTCCGACAGCGGCCCCGCCTGCTGGTCGAAGTTGACCCAGACGAACCCGGCGAAGACGTCGACCGGCATCTGCGGCAGGCGGTGCGACTCGTCGGTCACGTGCGGGAAGTCCCACCGGTCGGGCACCTCGACCAGGTCGCCGTCGAGCGACCAGGTCCAGCCGTGGAACGGGCACTTCAGCTGCGCCGCGAACCCGCAGGTGCCGGGGCCGCGCAGCTGCGTCCCCCGGTGCATGCAGGCGTTGTAGTACGCCTTGATCGAGCCGTCGGTGGTGCGCACCACCAGCGCGGAGTACGGCCCCACGTCGTAGACGGCGTAGTCGCCGGGCTCCGGGATGTGGTCCACGTGGCAGGCCCACTGCCACGTCTTCGACCACATGTGGTCGAACTCCGCCTGGGCGTACTCGGGCGAGGTGTAGTTGGCGAAGGGCACGTCCTCGTCGCCGAGGAAGGCGGGCGACTCGACGAGCAGGGGCCACGGCGGCGGGGTCGGATCGGCGAGGAGCTGGTCGCGCAGGCTGGGCCCCGGGGCACGGGCCGAACCGGGCGGAGCGACGGGCACGTCACGTACGTCGGTCATGCGCGGACCCTAAGCCGTCGGCCTGCGCCCGGCCGACCCGGATGCACGAGACTGCGCCCGTGAGCGACGCCACCGGCACGACGACCCGACGGAGCGCGCGGGAGCTCGGCCCGGCGGATCTGGTGTGGGACCACTTCAGCCGCCCGCGCGGCGACGACGTGGTCGCGCGCGTCCACGCCGCGGCGGCGGCCGGGTACGCGGCGATCGGCCTGTTCCTCGGTGCGTGGGCGGCGCTGCGCGAGCGGCCGGACGAGCTCGACCGCGTCGACGCCGCGCTCGAGGAGACCGGGCTGGTCGTCGCGAACATCGAGACGCTGCGCGGCTGGGCGGGCGCCGGCCCTGAGGAGGACCTGCGCCGCCAGGAGGCGCTCGCGTACGAGATGACGGATCGCTTCGGGTGCCGTTACGTACAGGTCATCGGCGACGCCGCCGGCCCGCTCGACGGGGCGGCCGCCGGCTTCGCGGCGCTGTGCGACCGCGCCGGCGACCACGGCCTGCTCGTCGGGCTGGAGTGGGTGCCGAGCATGACGAACATCGGCGACGCGTCGACCGCGCTGCGCATCGTCACCGAGGCGGACCGGCCGAACGGCGGCCTGTGCGTCGACTCCTGGCACTTCACCCGCTCGACGAACGACCTGGACGACCTCCGCGCCATCCCGGGGGCGCTCGTGGTGGCGACCCAGTGGAACGACGGCACGATCTCGCCCCAGGACCCGGACTACTACACCGACACGCTCGCGAACCGGGTGGTGCCGGGCGAGGGCGAGTTCTCCCTCGTCGACATCGTCCGCATCCTCGACGGCAACGGGTCGACCGCGCCGCTCGGCATCGAGGTCTGCTCCGCGGCGCTGTGGGCGGCGCCGGTCGAGGTCGCGGCCCGCCGTGGCGCCGACGCGATGCGGCAGGTCCTCGCGCTGGCGCGGTCGGCGCCCTGAGCCCGCGACGGCGGCGCCACGCCGGGCAGGCGCCCACCCACGGGCTGCGCGTTGACGGCGCCCGTACGGTGGACCTCGGCGTCACCGGGCGCCGGGGCGGAGGCGGGACCATGAGGCATCTGGCGCGGAGGTCGGCGGCCGTGTTCGTCGCCGCGGTGGCGGTGGTGGCGGGGTGGCCCAGCACGGCGGGTGCGACACCTGCGCCGCGGCTCGCCGCCGGCGCGAACGAGGCGCTCCTCCTCGCGACGAACGCAGACCCCTGGTTCCTCGACGACGGGTGCACGGGCGGGTCGACCCCGCGCGATCCGCTCGTCGTCACGCCGGCCGCCCCCGAGTCCTCCTGCACCGTCCGCGTCGGGGTGCCCGTCGTCGTGCTGGCGGCGGGCCTCACGTGCTTCCTCGACACCGTCGAGGCGGTGCGCGACGAGTGCGAGGCGGGGTGGGCCGACCCGGAGCACGTGCTCGTCTCGGCGGTGGCCGAGGTGGACGGGCGGCCGGTGGCGCTCGTCGAGCACCGCGTCGGAGGCTCCGTGACGTTTCCCGAGGACTCCGCCCTCGGGGCGGTCGCCGGCGCCGTGTCCCCGTGGTACGCCATCTCGCGGACGGCCGTGGTGCGGGGGCTGCGCCCGGGCGTCCACGTCGTGCACGCGTCGTTCTCCTACGCCGACGGGTTCACCGGCGACACGACGTTCACCATCACCGTCATCCGCTGAGGCGCGGCCCGCCCGTCAGCGCCGGCGCGGCCGCCACCCGGGCCCGGTCCCGAGGAGGACGTCGCCGGCCCGGTGGACGAGCGCGGTGTCGCCGAGGCGCGCCGCCAGCCGGTGCGCGGCGGCCCGCGCGACCCCGGCGGTGGCCGGGTCCGACGCCAGCCGTGCCGCCGCGGCGAGCTCGATCAGCACCTCGCACTCGAGGCGCTCGTCGGCCAGCCGCGCCCGCACGACGAACAGCGCCCGGCGCAGGTGCCGGACGGCGTCGGCGTAGGCCAGCGAGCGCGCCGCCTGCGCGGCCGCCTCACGTCCCCAGCCGACGGCGTCGGCCGCGCCGCCGACGTCGATCGCGTGCGAGAAGTGGGTGGCGAGCTCGCTCGCGGCGGCGCTGGCACCCGCCCCCAGCACCTCGACGATGGCGCGACCGACGGCGAGGTGCGTCCGCGCCCTGCGCTCCTGCGGGACGGCGTCGTAGAAGGCGTGGCGGGCCATGTCGTGCGCGAAACGGTGGTACCCGGGCCGCCCCGGGACCTCCACGATCAGGCCCTCGCGCACCGCCTGCTCGAACACCGCGCTCACCTCGGACGCCTCGAGGTGCAGGAGGCGCTGCGGCACGAACCGCGTGAACTCGTCGGCGGCGAAGGACACGAGCGTGAGGACGTCGACGGCGCGCGCTCCGAGGACCGACGCCCGGCGGAGGATCACCTCGCGGACGGTCTCGGGCACGGCGGCGCGCGCGAGGTCGAGCCCACCGGCCGGCGTCCTGACGAGCTTGACCAGCTCCTCGACGAAGAACGGGTTCCCGCCCGTGCGCGCGGCGACCGCGGCCACGAGGCGCTCGTCGACCGCGCCGTCGACGAGCCGCTCGAGGAGGGACCGGACCTCCGCGTCGCCGAGCGGCGGCAGCGTGACGCGCAGGACCGACGGCTCCCCCGCGAGCGCGGCGCGCAGCGCCGTCAGCGGATGGTCGCTCGCGACCGGGCGGTGCGCGGCCACCACGAGCAGGCGGGCGGAGCCGGGCGATCGTGCGAGGAACCGCAGCAGGTCGAGGGTCGCCTGGTCCGCCCAGTGGAGGTCGTCCAGGACCACGACGACGGGGGCGTGGGCGGCGAGGCGCCCGAGGACGCGCCGGGCCGTGTCGAACAGCTCGAACGGCACGGCGGGCGTCGCACCGGCCCGATCCGCCAGCTCCGGCAGCAGCGGTGCGAGCAGCGAGCGCTCCGGCGCGTCGGCCAGGCCGGAGCCGACCTCGTCCGGCACGAGGGCTGCGACCTCCCGCAGCGCCTCCGTCCACGGCCAGAACGCCGGTGGGCCCTCCAGGTCGTGCGCACGCCCCACGCCGGCGAGCGCACCTCGGTCGAGCGCCTCGCGGACGATCCATCGGGCGAGCGCCGACTTCCCGATGCCGGCCTCACCGTCGAGGAGCACGACGCGCGTGCGACCCGCCTCGACGTCGCGCCAGGCCGCCCGGAGCGCTGCCCGCTGGGCGTCACGCCCGACGGGCGCGTCGCCGGGTCCGACCGGCTCCACGCGCGCGGCCGCCGCGGGCGGGACCAACGTGACGTCGTGGGCGAGGATGCGCGACTCGAGCTGCTGGAGCTCCCACGACGGATCGACGCCGAGCTCCTCGACGAGCAGCCGGCGACCCTCCGCGTAGCACCGCAGCGCGTCCGCCTGCCGCCCCTCGCGGTACAGCGCCGACATCAGCTGGCCGCGCAGCTTCTCGTGCAGCGGGTGCGCGGCCACGAGCGCGTCCAGCCCCGGCAGCGCCTCGGCGCTGCGGCCGAGCTCGAGCAGCGCGCCGTGGAGCTCCTCGTGCGCCGCCAGCGCCAGCTCCTCGAGCCGCACGATCTCCGACTGCGCCCACGGCTCGTCGGCGACGTCGGCGAAGGGCGTCCCGCGCACCAGCGCGACGGCCCGCCGGGCGTCGGCCTCAGCCTGCGCCGCACGTCCCCCGGCCCGGTGGGCGCGGGCGTTCGCCACGAGCGAGGCGAGGCACGCTGCGTCCAGGTCGTGGCCGGCCAGGGAGACGGCGTAGCCGGGTGCCCGCGTGACGATCAGGTCGGCGCCGAGCGCCCGCCGCAGGTTCGACACGTAGACCTGCACCGTCCCCGCGACCTGCGCGGGGGTGCGGTCGCCCCACAGCGCGTCCGCGATGGCGTCGACCGTGACCACCCTGCCCGCGTCGACCAGGAGCCGGGCGAGCAGGAGCCGTGGCTTGACGCCCGGGACCGTGACCGGGACGCCGGCCCGACGGACCTCGAGCGGACCCAGCACCCGGAGCTCCACCGGCGGAAGGGTACGGGCTTCAGCGCGCCGCAAGCGGTCCCGAAGCGTCCCGGCGCACGGTGGCGGTGGCTCCGGACGAGCCACCACACGAGCAGGAGGTCACCGATGCACCCCGTCACCGCGCCAGACCACGGCCGCACCACCGAGGCGGATCCGCGAGGTGCACCTCACGACGCGCTGGTCGTCGAGCAGCAGCGGACGCTCACGTCGGCGCGTCGCCGCTACAGCCTGGGGGCGAGGGTGCTGTTCGCGGGGATGGACGTCCTCTACGGACGGCGCCGCTCCCTCGAGAAGTTCGTCGTCCTGGAGCTCGTGGCGAGGGTCCCGTACCAGGCGTGGGAGCACGCGGCCTACCTCGCGATCACCCGCCACGCGGCGGACACGCGGGTGGCGAGGGCGATCCACGATCGCGTGTGCCGCACGAGGATGCAGCAGGACAACGAGCAGTGGCACCTGTTCATCCTCGAAGACGTGCTCGAGCGAGACGGCGTCCGCCTGCCCTGGTTCCGCTACCGCCTGCTCCCCCAGGCCATCGCGTGGGCCTACTACGCCACCTCCGTCGCGCTGTACCTCGTCGCACCGGCCCGGTCGTACGCGCTGAACGCCGACTTCGAGGACCACGCCGAGCACGAGTACATGGAGTACGTCGCGGAGCACCCGGAGATCGACCGCCGCGGGTGCGCGTGCTCGGTCGCCGAGGACTACGGCGGGGGCGACACCCTGGGCGACGTCCTCCGCCAGATCGCGCTCGACGAGCGACAGCACAAGCTCGAGAGCTTGGAGGAGCTGGAGCAGCTGCCGTCGCGCCGGATCGGCCGAGCGCTGGCCGCAGCGAGCGTCGTCGCAGGTGCGCTGACCGCGGCAGCGGCGGTGCTGCGATGAGCCGTCTCGCCCTCGCACCCGCTCCCCCATCGCCCGCGCCCCGGCTGCGCCCGCTGCGGCGGGCGATGCCTGCGGTGGCGCTGGCGCTGGTGCTCCTCGGCGTCGCGCTGGAGTCCGAGGCGCGCCGACCGATCAACCGCTGGGGCGATGCGTACGAGCACGTCCCCGCACACTCCATCGGCGCCGTCGCCGCGCTGCTCGTCGCCGTCGCGTCACGATCGCTCGTCCGGGGGCGCGGCACCCGTGCCGGCCGCCGGGCCGGGACGCTGCTCGTGGGTGGCTGGCTCGCGGTCGCCCTGGCGACCTCCGTCGAGCTCGCGGGCGCGCTGCCCGATGCGGGCAGCGGCGACAACGCCGTGCACGGGATCGGTATCGCCCTCCTCGGCCCGGCGATCGGACTGGCCGTCCTCGGTCACCTCGCGGTCGTCATGACGGCGCGCGGTCGAGCCGCCCGGATCGTCTCCGTCACCGCGATCGGCGTGACGCCGCTCGTGTGGATCGGCCTCACCCACGCCGGCAGCTCGTGGCGCCTCGCCCTCACCGCCTGCACCGCTGCGGCGTGGCTCGCCGCCTCGTGGTGCCACCGCCGCGACCGCTGACCGCCGCGCGCAGGGTTGCGCCGGACATGGTGTGGCGGATCGAAGGTCGATCGTCGGCGGCCAGGGAGTACGCGGACCGGCAGCGGTTCGTCGACGAGGTGCTCGCGCCGTTCGGCGCGAGGTTCGCGGGCGGCGAGCGGTTCCGCCCCGTGCGCGTCCGGTCGGTGCTCGCCGACGGGGACACCGTGGCGGTCGTGTGGGACGGTCGCGGCGTGGCGAACGACGGGGTGCCCTACGAGAACGCGTACGCGTGGGTGATGCGGATGCGCGACGGCCTCGTCGTCGACGGCACGGCGTTCTTCGACAGCGTCGCCTTCGACGAGCTCTGGACCCGCGTCCAGGTCTGACCCTCGACCTCGCTCGACGCTGTCACGGCAACGGGCCTCGGCGGCCCGTTCGCGTGCATCCGTCGTGCGCCGCGGGGTCAGCCGCGCATCGCCTCCAGCTCGTCCCACAGCGCGTCGGGCACGTGCAGCTCGGCCGCGGCGACGTCGGCCTCCACCTCCGCCGCGGCGCGCGCGCCCACCACGACGGACGTGACCGCGGGGTGGCGGAGGGGGAACTGCACGGCCGCGGCCACGAGCGGCACGCCGTACGTCGCGCAGGCGTCGCGCATCGCGCGGGCGCGCGCCAGCTGCTCGGGTGGCGCCGCGGCGTAGTCGTACGTGGGGTTCAGGTCGGGATCGACCAGCAGGCCGCTGTTGAACACGCCGCCGATCACCACGCCGACACCCCGCTCCGCGCACGACGGGAGCAGCTCGTCGCCGCCGGAGCGGTCGAGCACCGTGTACCGGCCGGCGAGCAGCACGCAGTCGAGGTCGACCCGCTCCACGAACCGCGCCAGCATCTGCCACTGGTTCATCCCGCACCCGACCGCACCGATCACGCCCTCGTCGCGCAGCTGGACGAGCGCCGGGAACGCGCCATCGAGCGCCTCGGCCTCGTGGTCGTCGGGGTCGTGCACGTGGACGACGTCGATCCGGTCGACCCCGAGGCGCTCGAGGCTCTCGCCGATCGACCGGCGCACGTCGTCGGCCCCGTAGGCGAACACCGCCTCGCGGGCCGGCACGTCGACGAAGATCGACCCCTCGCTCGTGGCGCTCGGGCGCAGCAGGCGCCCCACCTTGGTCGACAGCACGTACTCGTCACGAGCTCGCCCGGCGAGCGCACGCCCCAGTCGCAGCTCCGAGAGGCCGTTGCCGTACAGCGGCGCCGTGTCGAACAACCGGATGCCCGCCGCCCACGAAGCGTCCACCGTGGCCGCCGCGTCCTCGTCGGTGACCGCGCTGAAGAGGTTGCCGATCGGCGCGCACCCGAGGCCGAGGCGGGTGAACCGGCGGACGACCTCGGACCGGCTCATCCGGCGACGGCCGACCGCCGCTGCGCGACCCCGAGGCCCGCGGCGATCGCGTCCGTCACCTCGCGCAGCTCGCCTGCGAGCTCGCGGAGCCGCGGCGCCGTCGCCCGGGGCTTGAGCAGCGTGATGCTGACCGCCAGGAGCTGCTCCGCAGGGCTCCGCCGCGGGATCGCGACGCCGACGCACACCACGCCCTCGATCACCTCCTCGCGGTCGAGCGCGTAGCCGCGCGACCTGATCTGGTGCAGCTCCGCGAGGAGCTCCGCCCCGGTGGTGATCGACCCGTCGGTCAGGCGCGGCAGCGGTCCGGCCACCGACAGCCGCTCCGTCACGTCCTCGTCCGTCAGCGTCGCGAGCATCGCCTTCCCCGTCGCCGTGCACGTCGCGGGCAGCGCCCGCCCGGGCGTGGACGCGAGGCGCACGGGGTAGACGCCGTCGCGCTTCGCGAGGTAGATCACGTCGATCCCGTCGCTGAGCATCGCGAGCTGCACCGTGTCGTCGGCGCCGCTGCGCAGGAGCGCGCAGCTCTCCTGGAACAGGCGGACCTGGTCGATCCCGCCGAGGTACGCGCCACCGAGCTGCGCGAGGCGGTGGCCGAGCTGCACCCCGCCGTCCTGGGCGCGCAGCAGCCCCGCGTCGACCATGGTGGAGCAGATGTTGGCCACGGACGACTTGGGCAGCCCGAGGCGGCGGGCGATCGCGCTCACGCCGAGCGCGCTCCGCTCGTGCGAGAGCAGGTCGAGGATCGCTGCGGCGCGCGTGACCGCCGGGACCAGTGACCGTTCGTCGTCGCTCATCGTCGTCCTCCGTGCTCAGCCCGCGGCGGCACCCCAGTCGAACACGACGCCGAGGACGTCCGGGTCACCTCGCTCCATTCTGGCAAACAGCTCCGGCGCGTCCCGCGGAGCCGCGAGGTGCGTCACGAGGCCGCGGAAGCGCACCTTGTGCCACCGCAGGAGCGACATCGCGAGCCGCATGTCCCCGAACCCGCACGCCGCAGCGATCGTCGGCTTCTTGATGTGCGTGGGGTGGAAGTCGATGTCGATGTGCTGCTGGTAGTAGCCCTGCAGCAGGACGGTCCCCTGCGTGCGGATCCGCCCGACGCTCGGTGCGAACTGATCCGCCCGGCCCGAGGTCTCGATGACGACGTCGACGCCGCCCGGGGCCAGCTCGCGCAGCACGGTGTCGAGGTCCTGCGCGCCCAGGTCGACGGCGACGTCGGCGCTGTGCTCACCGCTCAGCCGCGCCCGCGTCGGGCTCATGTCGGTGGTCACGACGAGCGCGCCACGGCACCGGGCGAGCTGCGCCGAGGCCTGGCCGATCAGCCCCTGACCGCTCACGAGCACCACGTCGCCGAGCTCGACGCGGATCTGCTGGATGCCGCCCAGGCCGACGGCGACCATCGCGGTCAGGGCAGCCTCGACCGGGTCGACGTCCGCCGGGACCGCGATCGGCGGGCGCGACGTCGTCGACACCACCGCGTGCGACACGTGGCCCGCCATCCACGTGGCGGGGTACTCGTCGGGCAGGCGGCTCGTCGTGAACAGGACGCGCTCGCCAGGCGCGAAGCCCGTGACGGCAGCCCCCGCGTCCTCGACGATGCCGACCGACTGGTAGCCGGTGACCGTCGGCATCGTCAGCTCCGGGCGCCGGCCCCGGTACGCGTCGATCTCCGTGCCCTGGCTGACCCCGCTGTACTCCGTGCGGATCAGCACCTCGTCGTCCCGCAGCGCCGGGACCTCGTGGGTCCGCAGCTCCATCTCCTTCGCACCGGTGATCACGATCGCGTGCGCGTCCATCAACGCCACTCCTCTCCGTTCGGGTACGACAGCGAGGCCATCGACGACGGGTGCATCTCGATCGAGTACCCGGGCGCCTCCGGCACGACGTAGCGCCCCCCGCTGATCCGGGCGGGGTGCAGGAAGTGCTCGTGCAGGTGGCTCGCGTACTCCGTCGTGCGATCGGCGAGCGAGCCGCTCACGCAGACGTAGTCGATCACGGCGATGTGCTGCACGTACTCGCACAGGCCGATGCCCCCGGCGTGCGGGCACACCGGCACGTCGCGCGCGGCCGCCAGGAGGAGCACGGCGATGACCTCGTTGAGCCCGCCGAGGCGGCACGCGTCGACCTGGCAGTAGTCGATCGCCTCCGCCTGGAGCAGCTGCTTGAAGATCACGCGGTTCGCCGCGTGCTCGCCCGTCGCCACCCCGACCGGCGCCACGCCGCGCCGGATGGCGGCGTGTCCGAGCACGTCGTCGGGGCTGGTCGGCTCCTCGATCCAGCGCAGGTCGAACGGGCGCAGGTGCTCCATCCACTCGACCGCCTGGTGCACCTCCCACACCTGGTTCGCGTCGGCCATGAGCTGGATCCGGTCGCCCAGCTCCTCGCGCATCACCTCGCAGCGGCGGACGTCGGACGCGACGTCGACGCCAACCTTGGTCTTGAAGCTCGTCCACCCGAGCTCCAGGTTGCTCCGGCAGAGCTCCCGCACCTGCTGCTCGGAGTAGCCGAGCCACCCGGCGGACGTGATGTAGGCCGGGTAGCCGTCGCGGCGCAGCTCGGCGATGCGCTCCGCCCTCGTGGGCGCGGCGCGGCGCAGCAGCTCGAGCGCACGCTCGGGCGGCAGCTCGTCGTGCAGGTAGCGCAGGTCGATGCAGTCGAGCAGCTGCTCCGGCTCGAGCTCGGCGACGAGCCGCCACACGGGGACGCCGCGCGACTTCGCCCACAGGTCCCACACCGCGTTCACGAGCGCGGCCGTCGCGAGGTGGACCACCCCCTTCTCCGGCCCGAGCCAGCGGAGCTGCGAGTGGTTGGTGACGCTCCGCCAGAACCCGCCCATGTCGTCCACGATGTCGTGGAGCCGCCGCCCGACCACGAGCGGCGCCAGCTCCTCGATCGCCCGGCAGCACAGGTCGTTGCCCTGCCCGATCGTGAACGTCATGCCGTGGCCCTGGTGCTCGCCGTCGGTGTGGAGCACCACGTACGCGGCCGAGTAGTCCGGGTCCGGGTGCTGCGCGTCGGACCCGGCCAGCGAGCGCGAGGTCCGGGCGCGGAGGTCGTGGGTGGTCACGTGGGTGATGCGGGTCATGCCGCGCCGTCCGACCCGCCGAGGTACGCGGCTGCGAGGAGCTCGCGCTGGCCGCTCAGCTCCGTCGCCGACCCCGCGAAGCTCACCCGCCCCCGAGCGAGCACGAGCACGCGGTCCGCGATCCGCAGCGCCTGCTGGACGTGCTGCTCGACCATCAGCACACCGAGCCCCGCGTCCGCGAGCTGGCGCAGGTTCTCGAGCAGGCGGCGGACGATCAGCGGCGCGAGGCCGAGGGAGAGCTCGTCGACGAGGAGCACCTTCGGGCGCGCCATCAACGCCCGGCCGAGCGCCAGCATCTGCTGCTCGCCCCCGGAGAGGCTCCCGCTCTGCCGGGGCAGCAACGGCCGCAGCGCCGGCATCAGCTCGAGCACCGTGTCGAGCCGCTCGAGGTCGCCGTGCCCACCGAGTCGCAGGTTCTCGAGCGTCGTCAGCTTCGTGAACAGCGACCGGTCCTCGGTCACGTGGCCGAGCCCCGCGCGCGCCCGCGCCGCGGACTGCATGCGGACGATGCTCGTGCCGTCCAGGCGGATGTCGCCGCCCTGGCGCTCGGCCAGGCCGGAGATGGTGAGCAGCGTCGTCGACTTGCCGGCGCCGTTCGCCCCGAGCAGCGCGACGACCTCGCCGGCGTCCACGTGCAGGTCGATGCCGCGCACGACCGTCAGCCCCTTGTAGCCCGCGAGGAGGCCGTCGACCTCGAGGACGGCGGTCATCGATCGTCGTCCGAGGCGACGCCGAGGTAGGCGCCGATCACGGCGTCGGACGTGCGGACCTCGCCGGCGCGCCCCGACGCGATCGTCCGGCCGAAGTCGATCGCGACGACCCGGTCGCAGACGCGGAAGACGAGCTCGGTGTCGTGCTCGACGAGCAGGAGCCCCACCCCGGACCGGGCGAGCCGTGTGAGCACGTGGCCCAGCTCCTGCGTCTCGCTGGTGTCGAGACCCGCCGCGGGTTCGTCCAGCAGCAGCACCTTGGGATCGGCCACCACGCCTCGCGCCACGCCGACCAGGCGCCGCGTCCCCGCCGAGAGGTCTCGCGGCAGCGCGTCGGCGAGGTCCCGGAGCCCGGTCTGCTCGAGCGCGCGGTCGATCGCGACGGTGGTGCGGCGAGGGCGGACGAGGTCGCGCAGGAACCCGAACCGCCGGTCGTTCTCCGCCGCGACGACGAGGTTCTCGCTCACCGTGAGGTCGTCGAAGAGGCGCAGCGCCTGGAAGGTCCGCCGCACGCCGGCACCCGCGCGCCGGTGCGGCGACCAGGTGGTGACGTCGAGGTCGTCCAGCAGCACCCGGCCCGCCGACATGGCCGTGAGGCCGGTGACGGCGTCGATGAAGCTCGTCTTGCCGGCGCCGTTGGGACCGATGAGGCCGACGACCTCGCCCGGCGCCACGTCCAGCGAGACGTGCTCCACCGCGACGTTGGCGCCGTAGCGCACCGTGATGCCGTCCGCGACGAGACCGGCGCTCATGGCACCGGTTCCTCGACGGGCGCCGACGCGCGCCGCGGGGTGGCCGCGGGCGCACCCGCCGCGAGGGCGGCGCGCGCGGCCTTGACGCGGCGCTTCTCGCGCTCGTGTCGCACCACGTTCGCCACGCCGTCCGGCTGGGTGATGACGGTCACCACCAGCCCGACCCCGGACAGCGTCTGCGAGACCTGGTCCGAGCCGATGGCGTTGCGGAGCCACAGCGAACCCGGCGCCCCGGGGGCCAGGAGGGTCCCGGCGAGCGCTCCGCCGATGGTCGCGATCCCGCCGATGTAGGCGAGCGCGAAGAAGTTGATCGACTGGAAGACGACGAAGCTGCTCTCGGACACCCGTCCGGCGCGGTACGCCATCAACCCGCCCGCGAGCGCGGCGAGGAACGCGGAGAGCCCGAAGGCCTGCAGCTTCACCTTCGACACGTTGATCCCGCTGGCCGCGGCCGCCGTCTCGTCCGCACGGACGGCGAGCATGCGCCGGCCCGACACGCTCCGGCGGAGGTTCGCGACGAGGAGCACGCACAGGCAGAGCACGACCAGGATCACGACGCCGTAGCGGGCCGGCTCCGTCCGGCCGTCGAGGTCGATCCCGAGCAGCTCCGCTCCCCGCGGGACCGTCGCCCCGTCGTTCCCGCCGGTGAACGTGGGGTTGTTGAAGATCATCCGCTCCATGGCGATGCCGGCGCCGAGGGTGACCACGGCGAGGTTCACGCCACGGACTCGCAGCGCGGGGAGCCCGACGAGCAGACCCACCGGGATCGCGACGAGCGCACCGAGGAAGATGGAGAACGGGAACCCGATCGACAGGTGGTTCGCCACCCGCACCGTCGCGTACGCGCCGATGCCTGCGAAGCCGACCTGGCAGAGCGAGATCTGCCCGACCCACCCGACGATCACGACGAGCGACAGGATGATCACGCCGCCGATCAGCGCGACGGAGTACGCGGCGGAGTAGCTCGACGGGAGGCGGAACAGGAGCACGATCGAGATCGCGGCGAAGATCGCGAGCTTGAGCGGCACGCGCTGCACCGGCGGCGCGAGCGGCATGTTGGAGTACACCAGCTCGCCCCGCTGCGGCAGCGAGCTGCCCTTGACGACCAGCACGAGCACGATGAGGAGGAACGGCAGCGTGGCGGTGAGGCCGCGGACGCCGTTGAGGTACTTGCCGATCACGGTCTCGCCGACCCCGAGCACCATGCCGCCCGCGAGCACCAACCACAGGTGCTCGAACCGGCCGAGCAGGGCGGCGGCGAGCGCGGGCGCGATCAGGAGCGACATCTGGAACGCGTTGAGCCGGGCGATCGGCGAGATCAGGATGCCGCCGACGCCCGCCAGGACGCTGCCGATCATCCAGTTGATCGCCGCCAGGCGGGCCTGCGAGAACCCGGAGACCGCGGCGCCCTTCTCGCTCTCGGCCGCGGCGCGGGTGGCGAGGCCGAAGAGGGTCCGCTGGTAGAAGAGCCAGAGCGCGGCGGTGAGGGCCACGGCGACGACCACGAGCAGGATCCGGTCCCACCCGACGCGGACGCCGAAGATCTCCACCGGTGACGTCGGGGTGAGCGGGTTGACCGTGAACGTCCCGCTGCCGAACTGCCAGTAGGCGAGCGACGACAGCGTCAGCAGCACCCCGAGGGAGCCGGTGACCCTCGCGAGCGTCGGTGCGTGGCGCAGCGGGTGCATGACGAGGAGGTGGATGAGCAGCCCGAGGACGGCTGCGACCACGAGCGCGCCGGCGAACGCCACCGGCGTCGGCCAGCCCCACTCCTGCCGGAACGTGCGGAACACGAACGCCACGTACATCGCCACCGCGGCGTGGCCGAAGTTGAGCACGCCCGAGCCGCGGTAGACGGTGACGAGCCCGAGGCCCAGGAGCGCGTTGACCGCTCCCGGGCCGAGGCCCAGCACCACGTATGCGAGGAGCTCCTGCATGCGGTCGAGCCGTCGCTACTCGACGGGCTCGCCGGTGTAGAAGTTGAACTTCGCGCCGGTCGACACGAGCTCGCCGTCCTCGATCACGTTCCCGTAGGCGGTGAAGTAGAACGTCCGGGGGAAGTCCTCGTTCGCGTTGCTCGCGGACAGCTGCCCGTCGAACAGCGGCACCACGTCCTCGAGCGCGAGCAGGGCCGCACGGAAGCTGTCGGTCGTGATCTCGCCGTCCACCCGGCTCAGCGCCTCGGCCGTGACGAACGCAGCGGCGTACCCCGTGCCCGCGAGCGTCTTGAGCGGGTCGGCGTCGATCGCCTGCATGTCCGCCTGGAACTTGAGGGCGTCTGGGGTGGACCCGCCGCCGAGGTTCTCGAAGAACGTCGCCACGTACAGCCCCTCGCTCGCGTCGCCCATGCCCTCGATCGACGCGGGGTCCGCGGCGGTGCCGAGGATGACGATGCCGCCCTCGTAGCCCTGCTGGCGCAGGCTCGTCACGATCTTCACCGTGTTGGGGCCGTCCGTCTGGACGGAGATGAAGTTCGGGTCCTCGTCGATCGCCTGCTGCGCCACGGACGCGAGGTCGGACGACGCGGGGTCGAAGTCGATGCGGGCGACGTAGTTGCCGCCCAGCAGCTTGATGCGCTCCTCGAGCGTCGGGTTGATCTCGCCGACGTTCGCGTTGACCTCGACGACGTTCGCCTCGATCCCCTGCTCCTCGGCGGCCTGCATGATGTAGGCCGCGTTGGCGTACAGCGAGGAGCTCCCCCCGGCGTTGGTGATGGCGAGGAAGTTCTCCTGCTCGTACTCCGGTGGCAGCACGGGCAACCCGCCGACGTACGGCACGCCCGCCTGGCCCAGCACGTCCACGACCGGCGCGGAGAAGCACGAGAAGCAGATGCCGCCCAGCACCGCGATCGCACCGGCGTCGATGAGGTCGCGGGCGCAGCTCTCGCCCTGCACCGGGTCGGCGCTGTCGTTGCACTTGCGGAACTCGATCGGCCGCCCGCCGATGCCGCCCGTGGCGTTGATCGCCTCGAAGCACGCCTCGGCGCCGGTGGTGATCTCGGGGAACTGCCCGGCCGGCGAGGAATCCGTCTGGATGGAGCCGATCAGGATGGACTCCCCGGAGCCGTCGCCGGATCCCGTGCAGGCGGAGCCGGGCTCGCCCGACGCGCCGGGCTCGCCGGTGCCGCCGCCGGCGGCGGTCGTCTCGGCGGCCGAGGCGCTGGTCGCGGGCGCCTCGGTGGCCGGCGGGGCCGGGGTCGTGGCGGCCGACTCGTCGTCGTCGTCGCCGCACGACGCCACGATCAACGCGAGCGGCACGAGCAACGTGGCCGCGCGCAGGCGCGGCCGAGCGCGCCGGGATGAACCGTCCATTGCTACCCCCCAAGGTGCATGTCGTCCAGTATGTTGGACGACGTCCAGCATGCTAGACCACGGGCCCGGCATCTGCAAGGATGGCGCGGGGGTCGATCCTGCATCCGCAGGGCGAGGAGACGGAGAGCCCATGGCGCAGCGTGTGGTGGTCGTGACCGGCTCGGCCGGCGGCATCGGCGCCGTCACCGCGGAGCGCTTCCGGTCGCTCGGCGATGCGGTCGTGGGTCTCGACCTGGTCGACGGCTTCGACGTCACGGACCCCGCCGCCTGCGTCGCGGCGATCGACGAGATCCTCGGCGAGCACGGCCGTGTCGACGTCCTGTGCAACATCGCGGGCGTCGGCGCGGTGGGTGACGTCGTCGCGGCGACGGCCGACGACTGGGCGCGCGTCTTCGCCGTCAACGTCTTCGGGGTGGCGAACATGAGCCGCGCCGTGCTGCCCGCGATGCGCAGCGCGCGGGAGGGGGCGATCGTCAACGCGTGCTCGGTCGCGGCCTCCGTCGGCCTCGTCGACCGCGCGGTCTACAGCGCCTCGAAGGGCGCCGTGCTCGCGCTGACGAAGGCGATGGCGGCCGACGAGGTCCGCCACGGGATCCGCGTGAACTGCGTGTCGCCCGGCACCGTGCGCAGCCCGTGGGTCGACCGGCTCGTCGCCGCCACCCCGGATCCGTCGCAGGCGATGGAGGCCCTGCGCCGCCGGCAGCCGCTCGGGCGCCTCGTCGCCTGCGAGGAGGTCGCCGAGGCGGTGTGCTACCTCGCCGCGCCGACGACGTTCACCACGGGAGCTGACTTCCTGCTCGACGGCGGCATCACGAGCGTGCGGCTGGTCGAGTGAGATGACCGAGCCCGCAGACCACGCCTGGTTCGACGAGGCCCGGTTCGGGATGTTCGTGCACTGGGACCACGCGAGCCAGCGCGGCTGGGAGCTGTCGTGGCCCCTCGTCGGCGGCGTCTTCAGCCTCCCCCACTGCCAGTCCGTCCCCGTCGAGGAGTACCACGCGCTCGCGGCCACGTTCGACCCGCGGGCCTGGGATCCCGGGGCGCTGGCACGCCGCGCCGTCGACGCCGGGATGCGCTACGTCGTGCTCACGACCAGGCACCACAGCGGCTTCTCGATGTACGACTCCCGCGTCAGCGACCGCACCGTGATGCGCTCGCCGTGCGGGCGCGACCTCGTCCGCGAGGCCGTGGACGCCTTCCGTGCCGCGGGTCTCCGGATCGGCCTGTACTACTCGCTGTCGGATTGGTCGCACCCCGACTACCCCGCGTTCACCGAGGAGATGAAGCCGTACGTGTTCGGCGCCTCGCCCCCGCTGCCGACCAACGAGCAGGCCGGCCGCTTCCGGAGCTACGTCCTCGAGCAGCTGCGCGAGCTGATGACCGGCTACGGCCGGATCGACATCGTCTGGTTCGACGGCGCGTGGGAGCGGCCCGCACCGTGGTGGCACGCCGCGGAGATCGAGGCGCTGCTGCGGGCGTTGCAACCGCACATCCTGATCAACGACCGCCTCCCGGGCTTCGGCGACGTGGCCACCTCGGAGCAGTTCGTGCCGCCGACTCCGCCGGGGGGGCGCTGGGAGACGTGCCTCACGATGAACGAGAGCTGGGGCTGGAACCCGGACGACCCGCACCTCAAGTCGGCACGCACGATCGTGCAGGCGCTGTGCGAGACCGCCGGCCGCGGCGGGAACCTGCTGCTGAACGTCAGCCCGATGGGCGACGGAGCGCTGCCGCCGGAGCAGGTCGAGCGGCTCGACGCGATCACGGCATGGATGGCGCGGCACTCGAGCGCGATCCACGGCACGGCCGCGGGGCTCGAGCCGTGGCAGTTCTACGGGCCGTCCACGCGGCGGGGCGGCCGCGTGCACCTGTTCCTGCTCATGCGGCCCGACGAGTCGGTGACCGTGCGGGGGTTGCCGGTGCGGCGGGTCCGGCGCGTGTCCGTGCTGGGCGCGGACGTCGACCTGCCGTGGCGCTCGCGGATGCCGATCCTCGACCAGCTGCGCGACGACCCCACCGGCGAGATCGAGGTGGACGTGCCCGCCGGGGTCCTGGACCCGCTCGTGACCGTCCTCGCGCTCGACCTCGACGAGGCGGCGGCGTGAGGTTGCGGCTCGCGCTCGTCGCGGGGCCGATGTACGACCACCTCTACTCGTTCTTCGACGAGCTCGGGGTGGACGTCGAGGTCGTGGTGCACGCAGACCACCCGACGCTGAACCGCGAGGTGGCGACCCGCCTGGCCGCCGGTGAGCGGCTCGACCTCGTGTCGACGCACGGCAAGTACGCACCGGCCCAGGCCCGCTGGCTGCTGCCGCTCGACGACCTGGTCGACCCGGCCCGTCTGGCCGAGCTCGCTCCGCGCGCGGTGGAGCTGTGCCGCGTCCGAGAGCGGCTGCTGTGCGTCCCGAGGCTGATCGACGTGCGCGTGCTGTGGACGCGGACGGACCGCGTCGCGGACGTGCCCGACACCTGGGCCGAGCTCCTCGCCGGGGAGACCGTGTTCGGCTTCCCGGGCCGCGAGTCCGGCCTGTTCGGCACGTTCTTCGAGCTCGTGGTCGGCGCCGGCGGCCGCCTGTTCGACGAGGCAGGCCGGGCGTGCATCGACTCGCCCGAGGCGGTCGACGCGGTCGAGGTGCTGCGACGGCTGGCGCAGCGCGCGGGCCCCGAGCTGCCGACGTGGCACTACGACGACGTCGACGCCGCCCTCCTCGACGGCCGGGTGGACGCCGCGGCGGCCTGGCCGGGTGCCTGGGGGGCGATCCGGCGCAGCGCCGTCGCCGACCGCCTCGCGCCGCACCCGTACCTCGCCGGCGCGGCACGGCGCGTCAGCTACTCCGGCTGCCACGCGTGGGCGATCCCCGCGACCACGGCCGATCGCGATGGGGCCGTCGACCTGCTGCACGCGCTCGTCGGCCGTGAGGCGCAGGCGCTCGACGCGGCCGGCGGGAACGTGTGCGCGCACCTCGACGCCTTCGCCGGCGTCCGTCCCGTCGACGACGTCGACCGGCGCCGGCTGGAGATCACGCGGCGCACGATCGAGGAGTCGATGATCACCTACCCGTCGGCGGAGCGCTTCCCGGAGATCGAGGACGCCGGGTGGTCCTCCCTGCGTGAGGCGCTGCAGGGCGAGCTGCCGGCGCACGAGGCGGTCGCGCGGGTGCAACGAGTCGCGCAGCGGGTGCTCGCCGGCACCACCGCACGGGAGGGAGACCCAGCATGAACCACACCCAGCTCACCGGCAGCACGGCCGTCGTCACGGGCGCCGGGCGCGGCATCGGCGCCGCGTGCGCCCTCGCCCTGGCCGACGCGGGGGCCTCGGTCGCCCTCGTCGCCCGCACGGTGGACGAGCTCGAGGCGGTGGCGGCCGAGGTGCGCGCACGCGGCGTCGACGCCTGGGTGCTGCCGTGCGACGTGACGGACGCGACCCAGGTGCTGGAGGCCATCGCCTCGCTCGGCCGCGTGGACGTCCTCGTCAACAACGCCGGGACCGACCGCCCCACGGCGTTCCTCGACGTGACCCCGGAGCTGCTCGACGAGCTGCTCGACGTGAACGTGAAGGGGACCTTCCTGATGTCGCAGGCCGTCGCCCGGCGCGCCGTCGAGGCCGGGCACCCCGCGTCGATCGTGAACATGTCGTCGCAGCTCGGCCTCGTGGGCGCCGCGTACGAGACGGCGTACTGCGCCGCGAAGTACGCGGTGCAGGGGCTGACCGTGTCGATGGCCGTCGAGCTCGCACGCCACGGCATCCGCGTCAACGCGGTCGCGCCCACCGTCGTCGAGACCCCCCGCACCTCCGCCGCGCTGGCCGACGAGGCGCTCCGCAGCCTCATCGTCGGCAGGATCCCGCTGGGTCGCCTCGCCACCCCGGAGGACGTCGCCGCGGCCGTGGTGTTCCTCGCCTCCCCCGCGGCCGCGATGATCACCGGGATCACCGTGCCCGTCGACGGCGGCTGGACCGCCCAGTGACGGGCGCCGAGGCGGAGCCGCCCATCCGCTTCGGTCGCGTCGGCGACCCCGGAGCGGAGCGTCCGGTGGCGCTCGCCGGGGGGCGCGCGTTCGACCTGCGGCCGGTGATCGGCGACCTCACCTCCGCGGCGCTCGCGGATCACGGGCTGGACGAGCTCACCGCGGCCGTCGAGGCGGGCACGCTCCCGGCGACCACGATCGAGGGCGAGCGGATCGGCCCGCCGCTCGCTGATCCGCGCAAGGTCGTGTGCATCGGCCTGAACTACCACCGCCACGCCGCCGAGACGGGGGCGCAGCCCCCCGACGAGCCCGTGGTGTTCATGAAGGACCCGGGGTGCGTCGTCGGCCCGGACGACGACGTGCTGATCCCGCGGCGCAGCACGAAGACGGACTGGGAGGTCGAGCTCGCGGTCGTCGTCGGGCGCACCGCGCGCTACCTCACGGACCCCTCCGAGGCGCGTGCGCACGTCGCCGGCTTCACCGTGTCGAACGACGTGAGCGAGCGGGAGTTCCAGCTCGAGCGCAGCGGCCAGTGGGACAAGGGCAAGTCGTGCGAGACGTTCAACCCGCTCGGCCCGTGGATCGTCCCCACCGCCGCGATCCCCGACCCCCAGCAGCTCGAGATGCGGCTGTGGGTCAACGGCCGCCTGCGCCAGTCGTCGTCGACCCGGGACATGATCTTCGACGTCGACCACATCGTCTGGTACCTCAGCCAGTTCATGGTCCTGCGCCCGGGCGACGTCGTGAACACGGGCACCCCCGCCGGCGTCGCGCTCGGGCTGCCCGACACCCCCTACCTGCGCGCGGGCGACGTGGTCGAGCTCGAGATCCCGCCCCTCGGCCGGCAGCGCCAGGAGGTGCGCGACGCATGAGCACCCCGCACGCCTTCGCCGCCCGGCCGGCACCCGCGTGGTTCGGGCAGCGCCGGTACGGCCTGTTCGTCCACATGGCGATCGCGACCGTGCCCGGGTTCGCGCCCGTGCACGAGTACGCCGAGTGGTACTGGTCGCACATCTCCGAGGACCGTCTGGACGACGTCGTGCTCCACCCGGCCCCGATGCCGGAGGTCCAGGCGTGGCACCGCGAGCACCACGGCGAGCGGACCTACGACGACTTCGTCCACGACCTCACCCTGTCGCGCTGGGACGCCGACGAGATCGCGGAGCTGGCCGTCGCGGCCGGGATGGGCTACGTGATCCACACGTCGAAGCACCACGACGGCTACTGCTTCTTCGACTCCGCGCTGACGGACCGCACCACCGCGCGCAGCGGTCCCCGGCGCGATCCCGTGGGCGAGCTCGCCGTCGCGAGCCGTGCGGCAGGGCTCGTGCACGGTCTGTACTACTCGCTGCTCGACTGGTCGCACCCCGCGTACGGCGATCCCGCCTACGTGTCCGACTACCTCCACCCGCAGGTGATGGAGCTCGTCGAGCGCTACGGGCCGAGCGTGCTGTGGGGCGACGGCCACTGGGGCCGCCCCGCGTCGTACTGGCGCACCGACTCCTTGCTCGCCGCGTACTACGCCGCCATGGGCGACGAGGCGGCGGTCAACGACCGGTGGGGCAACGACCACGCGGACTTCGTGACGTTCGAGTACGACACGCCGGCCGCCGTCCCGGCGCGGCCGTTCGAGGTCTGCCGGGGGGTCGCCTACTCGTTCGGCTACAACCGGGCGGAGGTGGCCGGCGACCACCTCGGCGCGTCCGAGCTTGTGGCGCTGCTCACGGAGACGGTGGCGAAGGGCGGGAACCTGTTGGTCGACATCGGGCCTCGCGCCGACGGCAGCGTCCCGTCGGAGCAGGCCGACGTGCTGCGCGAGGCCGGCAGGTGGATCCGGGCGCACGCCGGCGCGATCGACGGCACCGTGCCGTTCGAGGTCTGGGGCGACGCCACCACCAGGTACACGGTGACGCCACGCGCCGCGACGTCCGACGACGGGCTCGTCCACCTGCACGCGATCGACCTCACCGGGGCACGCCGCGCCCGCTTCGCCGCCCTCGTCCCGGCGCGCTTCGAGCTCGTCGACGGCCCGCCGGGCGTGACGCAGGACCACCGTGGCGTGCTCGTCGACCGAGGGCGCGACGGTGCCACCGAGCTGGCCAGCGTCCACGAGCTGGTCGTCCGTCCGGTGCGCTCGGACCACATCGACGTGCGACCGGTGCGGGGCGCCGCGGCCCGGATCGGCGGGCGCGAGTTCGGCTCCATCGGTGCCGCGCTGGCGGCCGCCGTCCCCGGTGACGTGGTCGAGGTCGCCGACGGGCACCACGGGGCCCCGCAGGAGACGTTCCCGCTGCACGTCCCGGCGGGCGTCACGCTGCGCGGCCACGGCGCGACGCTGGTCGCCGCCGGGAGCGGTGGCACGGCGGTGGTGGAGCTGGCCGGGGACGCGGCGAGCCTGGCCGGGCTGTCGATCTCGGCCGCGTCGGTGCCCGGCTTCGCCCTCGCCGCTGCGGCGGTGCGCGCCCGCGACGTGCGCGGGGCTTCCATCCACGGCTGCACGCTGATCGAGTCGTCGATCCTCGTGGACCGGTGCGACGCCCCCGCGATCACCGGGAACACCCTCCACGGCGGGAGCATCGTGGTCCGCGACAGCGCCGACGCCGACGTGCGCGCCAACTCGCAGTCGGGGCAGCGCTGGGGCACGGGCATCACGATCGAGCGCGGCACCGGCAGCCGCGTCGTCGGCAACCGCGTGGCCGACGACCTCACGGGCATCGCGGTGCGCGCGAGCGCCGACGCGCTCGTCGCCGCCAACGAGGTCCGCACGCGCTGGTGGGGCGTCCACGTGGACGCCGCCGAGGGCACGACCGTCGCCGGCAACACCGTCGAGCGCACGATGCGGGCGATCTGCGTCAGCGGCGGCACCGGCACCCGCGTCGTCGCGAACCGCCTGAGCCGCTGCGACTCCGGCGTGATGGTCGAGCGCGGCGGCGACGACGTCGAGCTGCTCGACAACACCGTCGACGACTGCCGGCTCGGGATCTTCGTCTGGGAGTCCCCGCCGCCCGTCGCCGTCGCGAACCGGGTCCTGCGCCCCCGCGAGGTCGCGCCGTGACGCCCACCCCGGGAACGACGGCCGGGGAGGACGCAGCCGACGGGATCGTCGACGCGCACGTGCACGTCTGGGAGCGAGCGGTCGTCGCGCACCCGTGGCTCACGCCGGACGCCGGCGTGCTCGACGCCGACTTCAGCGGCGACGATCTCGCGCGGGTCCTGGCCGACACGCCCGTGCGAGCCGCCGTCCTGGTCCAGTCCGCCGACTCGCTCGCGGAGCACGAGTACCTGCTGCGAGCCGCCGAGGCCACGCCGCTCGTCGCCGCGGTCGTCGGCTGGCTCCCGCTCCGTGACGTCGAGGCCTGCCGGTCGGCGGTCGACGTGGGCCTGCACCCCGCCGTCGCCGGCGTCCGCCACCTCGTGCACGTCGAGGAGGACCCCGACTGGCTCGTGCTCCCGGAGGTGCTCGCGTCCCTGCAGCTCCTCGCCGGCGCCGGCCTCACGCTCGACGTGCCGGCCGAGTTCCCCCTCCACCTGCACCACGTCGCGACGGTCGCCGACCGCGTGCCGGCCCTCACCATCGTCGTCGACCACCTCGCGAAGCCGCCGATGTCCGGCGACGCCCACCTGCGCTGGGCCGAGGCGCTCCGCGACGTGGCCCGGCGTCCGAACGTCGTGGCCAAGCTGTCCGGGCTCACCGCTGCGGCCCGCGAGCCGCGGCCGCCGGCGGAGGTCCTCCGCCCCGTCACCGATGTCGCCCTCGACGCGTTCGGTCCGGACCGGCTCCTCTGGGGCAGCGACTGGCCGGTGCTCACGACCGACAGCGACTACCGCAGTGTGCTCGAGTGGACCGAGGAGCTGCCCGCCGACCTCTCTGCGCCGGCCCGGCGCGGGATCCTCGCGGGCAACGCGGAACGGGTCTACGGCCTCCCGCGGCCCGTCGCCGCGACGTCACAGGCCCACGGGCGCGAGGAGGGACGATGAGGATCGGGCTGCGGACACGGCTGCGCCCCGACGCGATCGACGAGTACGAGGCCGCGCACCGGGAGGTGCCGGCGGAGCTGCTCGCCGCGGTCCGCGAGGCCGGGTTCAGCGAGTGGCACATCTTCCGCGACGGCACCGACCTGTTCCACTGCATCGAGGTCGACGACTACGACCGCGCCGTCGCCGCGCTCGCGGGCATCCCGGTGAACGTCGCGTGGCAGGCCAGGATGGCGCCGCTGACGGAGGTCGCCCACGACCTGACCGGCGCGGCGACGGACGGCCTGCGGCTCGTGTGGGACCTCTCGTGGTGACGGTCACGGCCGTGCGCGCCGTGCTGCTGAGCCACGAGTACGAGGCGTCGCCGCGCCTGGCGTGGGTGGGGGGCCACATCGACACCTGGGACGCCGCGCTCGTGGAGGTGACGTGCAGCGACGGCACCCGCGGCATCGGCGAGGTGGCGCAGGGGATCATGGGCGCCGTCGCCGTGCCCGGGATCGTCGATGCGCTCGTGCCGATGGTGGTGGGACTCGACGCCGAGCGGCCGCTCGAATCGGTCGCGAGCGTCCGCGACCGCACGCTGTTCTGGGCCCGCGGCGGCATCACGAGCGGCGTGATCGCCGCCGTGGAGCAGGCGCTGTGGGACGCGGCGGGCATCCGCGAGGGTCGCCCCGTCCACGACCTCCTCGGCGGCGCGCAGCGCTCGGAGATCGAGCTCTACGCGAGCGGCGGGCTCGGCACGACCACCGACGAGATCGTCGCGTGGGCACGTGCGCAGGAGGACGCGGGGCTGGCGACGGTCAAGTTCCGCGCGATGCGGTCGGCCGCACGCACGATCGAGCTCCTGCACGAGGTGACGGCGGCCCTGCGGCCCGGCACGCGGTTCGTGATCGACGCCGTCCAGGGCTGCGCCAGCCGGCCGTGGAGCTGGGACGACGCCGTCGCGGTCGGGCAGGTCGCGGGCGACCTCGGCGCCCGCTGGTACGAGGAGCCGTGCCGGGCCGACGACGTCGCCGGCTACGCGCACGTCAGGGCACTGGTCGACGTGCCGGTCTCCGGCGTCGAGAGCTTCACGACGGTGGACGACTTCGAGCGCCTCTTCGACCACGACGGGGTCGACATCGCCCAACCCGACGCGGCGATGGTCGGCGGACCCTCCCAGCTCCAGCGCGTCGCCACGTCGGCGACGTCACGCGGGCTGGCGACGGTCCCGCACGTGTGGGGCACGGGCGTGACGCTGATGGCCAACCTCCACACGGCCTTCGCCACGCCGGGGATGGACCTCGTCGAGCTGTGCACCATCCCGAACCCTCTGCGCGAGGACCTGCTCGTCGAGCCGTTCACCCACGCCGGGTCGCGCGTGCCGCTGCCGCGCGGACCGGGCCTCGGCGTCGCGCTCACGCCCGAGATCGAGGCTCGGTACCCCTTCCGCCCGGGGCGTGGGCATGTCATCGCCTGACGCCCTGCACCTGCTCGCGTCGCTGCCCGGGCTGACGACCGCGCGCGCCGCCGACACGCTGGACGCGCTCGGGCTGCGGGCGCAGGTGTGCGATCCCGGGCTGCGGGCGCTCGCACCCGGCCCCGCCGTGGCCGGTCGCGCCGTCACCGTGGAGTTCGCCGCCGACGACGCCGACCCGGCCGATGACCCGTACGGAGCGATGATCGAGCTCATCGACTCCCTGGTCCCGGGCGACGTCGTGGTGGTCGCCGCGGGCGGCGACGACCGGACGGCCTACTGGGGTCAGCTCTTCAGCGCCGCCGCGGCGGGCCACGGCGCCGTCGCGGTCGTGTGCGACGGCCCGGTGCGCGACGTCGCCGACATCGTGGCCATCGGGTTCCCGACCTTCGCCCGCTCGAGCCGACCGGTCGACTACCGCGCCAGGATGCGGGTGGTGGCGACGGGCGTGGACGTCGTGTGCGCCGGCGTGCCGGTGTCCCCCGGCGACGCCGTCGTGGCCGACGCCGACGGCGTGGTCGTGGTGCCGCAGCCGCTCATCGGCGAGGTCGCTCGCGTCGCGCGCGAACGGGCCACGGCGGAGGACACGGTGCTGGCCGAGCTGCTCGCCGGCGCCTCGCTGCGCGAGGTCTGGACCCGCCACCGCGTGCTCTGAGCTGCTCGGTCCGCCTGTCGTGCCACCGGTCCCGGCGCCGCTGAACGGCGAGAACCGGAGGAGCGGGTGGGCGTGACGGGACTCGAACCCGGGACCTCCACCGTGTCATGGTGGCGCTCTAACCAACTGAGCTACACGCCCGCGTAGCGCCCCGAGGCTAGCAGTCACCGCAGTCGGAGCGACACCTCGTTGGCGAGCAGGCGGCCCCTGCGGGTGAGGACGACACGGGTCCCCTCGGCGGCGACGAGGTCGTCCAGGCCGTCGGTGGGGAGGGCGTCGGCGGGCACGCCCTCGCGCGTGCGCAGCGCGAGCTGCAGCCCCTCCTCACGGCGCGTCGCCGCGTCGAGCGTCTCCCCCGCGGCCTCGGTCGGCGCGCCGGACTCGACGGCGGCGACGTAGCGCTCCGGCGTGCGGACGTTCCACCACCGCCGACCCGTCCGGTGCGAGTGCGCGGCCGCGCCGACACCGAGGTAGTCCCCCTGGTCCCAGTACAGGCGGTTGTGCCGGCACTCGTGGCCCGCGCGCGCCCAGTTGCTGACCTCGTAGTTGGCGATGCCGGCCGCCTCGAAGGCGTCGTCCGCGAGCTCGTACTTGTCGGCGAGGTCGTCGTCGTCGGGGTGGCGCTCGGGTTGGGCCGCGAGCGGCGTCCCCGCCTCGACGGTCAACGCGTAGGCCGACACGTGCGGCGGGTGGAGAGCGAGCACGGCCTCGACCGTCGTCGCCCAGTCCGCGGGCGACTCACCGGCCGCGCCGTAGATCAGGTCGACGTTCCACGTCGGCAGGCCCACCTCGCGCACGGCGGCGACGGCACGCTCGACGTTCGCCGGCTCGTGCCACCGACCGAGCGACGCGAGCACGTGCGGCACCATGGACTGCACGCCGATGCTGACCCGGTTCACGCCGCCGCGCCGGTACGCGCGCAGCAGCTCGGGGGTGACGTCGTCGGGGTTGCACTCGACCGTCACCTCGGCGTCCGGCGTACGAGGGATCGACGACACCACGTGCGCCAGCCGCTCGGGATCGACCAGCGTCGGCGTCCCCCCGCCGACGAACACGCTCGTCGCAGGGCGCGCTCCCGGCGCGGCGAACGCTCGCGCCAGGTCGGTGTGGAGCGCGTCGAGGTACCGGTCCTGCAGGTGGTGGCGATCCGTCCACGTCGCGAACGAGCAGTAGTCGCACCGTCGCGCGCAGAAGGGGATGTGGACGTAGACGCCGAACGGTTCGTGCACCGCCGGCCACGCTACGGCCGGGAGCCGCGGGTCAGGGGTGGAAGAGCAGGTCGAGCGCGTCGAGGCGCTCGCCGGCCTGGTCGACCGGGACGTCGAGCATCGCCGCGATCGCACGGGTGTCGTCGCCGCGCACCGTGATGACCTTGCCGTTGAAGTCCTGGCGCTGCACCTGGATCATCTTCAGGAACCGGATCAGCATCTCGAACGGCTGGCCGTTCAGCTGGCTCAGCTTCACCAGGTCGATCGCGATCTTGCGTGCGGCCGCCGGGTCGTTGTCGAGCGGCAGCGACACGTCGTCGCGGGGCAGGAGCTGGTCGACCGGGACGTTGTAGAACTTCGCGAGGCGCTCGAGCCGCGGCACCGAGATCGCCCGCTCGCCGCGCTCGTACGCGCCGAGGACCGACGCCTTGAACTCCTCCTGGGAGTTCGCCTCGACCTCCTGCAACGAGAGTCGCTTCTGCCGCCGGATCACCCGCAGGCGGTCGCCGACCTTCCTGCTGTATGGCGACGACTGCACATCGTCATCGTCGAATTCGCGCATACCCGCTCCCCGGTGCTTCGGTGTCCGCTCCGCGCCGGGCACCGGGCGTCAAGTCTGCCACAATCCGTGCCCGACGACAACGGGGAGTGAGGGGTCCGACGCGTGCCGTGCCCTCACCCTCGCTCCCCCGTGCATCCCCCACCGACGGGAGCGGCTCAGTCCGCACGGACGACGATCGTCGCCGCCACGATCGCCGCCGTCTCCACCCGCAGCACGGTCGGCCCGAGCGAGACCGGCGGCAGCCCCGAGGCTCGCGCGTCCGCCAGCTCCGCCTCGGTGAACCCGCCCTCGGGCCCGACCACCACGGCGCGGAGCCCGCTCGGCGGTGGCTGCCCGCCGGGCTCCGCGATCGCTGCCGCCTCCTCGGACAGCAGCTCCGACCAGGTCGCCCGGGCGACGACCGGCAGCCGGACCCGCCGGCTCTGCATGGCCGCCTCGCGGGCCACCCGGTGCAGGCGGGCGAGGTGCCGCTGCGCCGCCTCGCCGTCCCAGCGCACGACCGATCGGCTCGCCTCGAACAGGAGGATGCGGTCGACGCCGATCTCGGTCAGCTTCTGCACGACGAGCTCCGGGCGGTCGCGCTTGGGCACCGAGACCGCGACCGTCGCCGGCGTGCGGGGACCGGGCTCCAGGACCGGGTCGCCGACCACCTCGGGCGGACCGGCGGCGGTCCACCGCGCCGCCACCCAGCTCCCACGCCCGTCTGACAGCGTGACCTCCTCGCCCGGGCGGACGCGCAGCACGCGCCCCACGTGGTGCGCGTCGTCCGCGCTGAGCTCCGGGGTGCGGAGGTCGTCGACGAACAGGTGCGCTGCCGAGCCGCGCAGCGTCGGGTTCACCGCACGGCGCGCGGCGCGCGGCTCGTCACGAGAAGGCGGACTTGATGCGCGAGAAGAACCCCGGCTCGCCTGCGTCGACGTGCTCGCCGCGCAGCTCCGCCAGCCGCCGCAGCAGCTCGGTCTCCTCACCCGACAGCTTCGTCGGCACCTCGACCGCGATCCGGACGCGCAGGTCGCCGCGACCGCGACCCTGCAGGCGCGGGACCCCGCGCTGGCGGAGCACGAACTCGCGCCCGGGCTGGGTGCCGGCGGGGACCGCGATCTCCTCGTCGCCGTCGAGCGTCGCGAGGGTGAAGCGCGTGCCCAGCGCCGCCTGCGCGATCGAGACGGGCAGCTCGGTGACGAGGTCGTCGGCCTCTCGGCGGTAGCGGTCGTGCGGCGCCACCCGGACGTGCACGTAGAGGTCGCCCGCTCCCCCGCCCCGCGGTCCGACCGCACCGCGCCCGGTGAGGCGCAGGGTGGAACCCGTGTCCACGCCGGCGGGGAGGTCGACCTGGTACGTCTTGTCCGTCACGACGCGCCCGTCGCCGCCGCAGGTGGCGCACGGCGTCGCGATCACCTGACCGGACCCGCCGCAGCGCGGGCAGGCCGACGTGGTGACCATCTGCCCGAGGAGGCTCTGGCGGACGCGCTGCACCTGGCCGCGACCGTTGCAGTCGGCGCACGTGACGGGCTGCGTGCCCTCGGCCGCGCCGGACCCGCCGCAGTCGTCGCACCGCACCGCGGTGCGCACGGTGATCGGCACCGTCGCGCCGAACACCGCCTGCTCGAACGCCACGTCGGCGACCACCTCGAGGTCCTGGCCCCGCGGCGGCCCGCTGGGACCGCCCCGCCCGCCGAACGGGTTCCCCTGACCGCCGAAAAACGCGTCGAAGAGGTCGTTGAGCCCGCCGCCGAAGACGTCTCCCGCCCCTCCCCCGCCGCCGGCACCTCCGATGCCCGCCTCGCCGTAGCGGTCGTAGCGGGCGCGCGTGTCGGGGTCGCTCAGCACCTCGTAGGCCTTGGCGACGGCCTTGAAGCGCTCCTCGGCGGCCGCGTCGCCCGGGTTCGCGTCGGGGTGCAGCTCGCGCGCCCGCTTGCGGTAGGCGCGCTTGATGTCGTCGGCGCTGGCGGAGCGCCCGACGCCGAGGAGCTCGTAGTAGTCCGCCATCAGCCCGCACCGTCGCCGAGGTGGCGCCCGAGCCGCTCGCTGACGACCTCGACCGTCGCCAGCGCCTGCGGGTAGTTCATCCGGGTCGGCCCGAGCACGCCGACGGTGCCCAGGTGCTCGCCGTCGACCACCACCGGCGCGACGACGACCGAGCACGCCGCGAGCTGCTCGACGCCGTGCTCCGTGCCGATCGCGACCGACAACCCCCGGTTGATGACGTCGCGCACGAGCGACACCATCACGTACTGCTGCTCGAGGGTCTGCAACACGGCCCGCACCGTATCGACGGCGTCGAACGACTGCGCCATGGCCGACGTGCCGCCGACGAACACGGGCTCGTGCGCCCGGCTCGCGACGAGGGCCTCGAGCGCCCGCCGGCAGATGTCGTCGACGGCGGCGTCACCGCTGCCGGCCGGGTTGGCGGGGTCCGCCGTGCGCTCGGCGGCCTGCTCCAGCGTGACGCCGCCGGTCACCCGCTGCAGGTGCGCGGTCACCGCGGCCAGGCGGAGGTCCGAGGTGTCCTCCGCGAGGTCGAGCGTCTCGTTCTCCACCGATCCGTCGGAGAAGACGGCCACCACCACCGCGACCCGCGGCGACAGCCCGACGACCTGCACCGAGCGGACCGTCGCCCGGTCCACCTGCGGGCCGACGACGAGCGACGCGTGGCGCGTGAGCTTCACGAGCAGGTCGGAGGTGTGGTGGAGCATCTCCTCCAGGCGGCCGTGGGTCGCGTCGAAGAACGCCCCGACCTGCTGCGTCGCGGTGTCGTCGAGGGCGCCGGGCTCGGTGATGTGGTCGACGAAGAACCGGTAGCCCTTGTCGGTCGGCACGCGCCCGGCGGACGTGTGCGGCTGGACCAGGAACCCCTCCTGCTCGAGGACCGCCATCTCGTTGCGCACGGTGGCGGAGCTGACGTGCACGCCCGGCGCCTGCGCGATGTGGGTGGACCCGACCGGTTGTGCGGTCGCGATGTACTCCTGCACGACCGCCCGGAGGATGGCTGTCTTGCGTTCGTCGAGCATGGTGCGCGTCTCGGTCTCGCGTCTCGTCGGTGGGAGCCTCAGGTTAGCGGGACGCTCCCCGGATGGAGTTGTACCTGGCCAGCGCCTCCCGCCGCTCGGCGGCGTGGTCGACCATCGGCGGCGGGTAGCCGTCCGGGCGTGACCGCCCCGGGTCGTGGATCGAGCCGTCGGGGAGATCGGCGAGCTCGGGCAGGTGGCGGCGGATGTAGCGACCCTCCGGGTCGAACCTCTCGGACTGCGCGGTGGGGTTGAACACGCGGAAGAACGGCGCGGGATCGGTGCCCGTGCCGGCCACCCACTGCCAACCGTGCTGGTTCGACGCGAGGTCGCCGTCGACGAGGTGCTGCATGAAGAACCGCGCCCCCCACTGCCAGGGCAGGTGGAGGTCCTTCACGAGGAAGCTCGCGGTGATCATCCGCACGCGGTTGTGCATCCAGCCGACGGTGTGCAGCTGGCGGATGCCCGCGTCGACGATGGGGAACCCGGTCCGGCCGGCGCACCACGCCTCGAAGCGGCGTCGAGCCGCCGCGTCGGTGTCGACCGGCAGGGCGTCCATCTTGCGCTGCAGGTGCTCGCGAGCCGAACCCGGGTGGCGGAGCAGGACGTCGGCGTAGAACTCCCGCCACGCGATCTCGCTGCGGAACACGCTCCGAGCGCGTCGCTCGCCGGGCTCCTCCGCCACGTCGGCGAGCAGCTGGCGCGGGTGGACGATGCCCCAGCGCAAGGCCGGGGACATGCGGCTCGTCCCGTCGTCGCCGGGCAGGTTCCGGTGGGTGTCGTAGCCGTCGAGGCGCTCCTCGACGAACCGGTCCCAGCGGTCGTGCACCGAGGCCGCGTCCGCCGGGGGCAGCTCGATGTCGAGCGGCGGCGGCGCCGGCGGCGGCTCGGAGGCCACGTCCCCGCGGCCGGCCCAGGTCACCGGCGGCACCTCGACGGGCGCGGGCCACCCGGCGGCACGCCAGGCGCGGCGGAACGGCGAGAAGACCGCGTACCCGCCGCCGTCCGCCTTCGTCACCGTCCCGGGGTCGACGGCGTAGTTGGTGCCGACGCCCGCGAGCTGCCGCCCGTCCGCGACGAGACGCTCGGACACGGCGGCGTCGCGACGGCGCCCGTACGGCGCGGCGTCGCGGGTCACGTAGACACTGCCGGCGCCGACCTCGGCCGCGAAGCGGGGCACGACCTCCACCGGGTCCCCGTGGCGGATCACGAGGGAGCCGCCCGCAGCGGCGTCCAGGCCGGCGAGCGCCGCCGCGAGGTAGGCGCGACGGGGCGCGCCCGCCCGTCGCGTGAAGATCGGGTCGACGACGAAGAGCGGCACCACCTCGCCGTCGGCGACGGCGGCGGCGAGCGCGGGGTGGTCGGTCGTGCGCAGGTCGCGCCGGAACCACATCACGGCTCGGTTCATGCCGCGGAGTGTCTCGTATGGTGACCGGCCGTGTCGCATCCTGCCGAGCCCGCGCTGCCGATCCTGATCCTGCTCGTCCGGCACGGCGCGACGGAGTGGTCGCTGGCGGGCCGCCACACGGGGCGCACGGACATCCCGCTGACCGACTCGGGGGTGGCCCAGGCGCGTGCCGTGCGACCGCTCCTGCGGCGCCAGCTCGCCCTCATGGACGACGGCCGGCCCCCGCTCGTGTACTCGAGCCCCCTCGTGCGGGCCCGCCACACCGCGGAGCTCGCGCTCCCCGGTGACGAGATCACGATCGTCGACGCGCTCGCCGAGTTCGACTACGGCGCCTACGACGGGCTCACCTCGACCGAGATCCTCGCCCGCGACCCGAGCTGGGACCTCTTCACGACCGGCTGCCCCGGCGGTGAGGCGCCGCACCAGGTGGCCGCCCGCTGCGACTCGTTCACCGCCAAGCTCGAGCGCACGGCGCCCGGCCGGCGCGTGGTCGCGTTCACCCACGGCCACCTCGGCCGGGTGCTGACCGCCCGCATCCTCGGGCTGCCCGTGACGACGGCGTCAGCTCTCTGGAACGAGACCGCGTCGATCGCCGTGATCAACCTGCACCGGGGGCGCTACGTGCTCGTCGGCTGGAACCTGACCGCCGAGCCGGGCGACGGCCTCGACGCCGCCGGCGGCGAGTGACCGCCGCCGCGCCACCACCCCGCCGGCGGCCGCGACGAGGGCGATGACGCTGCCGTAGGCGAGGCTCCACTCGGCGCCGATGCCGTCGGCGACCCACCCGGTGATCGGCGCACCGATGGGGGTGGTGCCGAGGAAGGCGACGGCGCCGAGGGCCAGCAGGCGGCCGCGCATGTCCGGCGGGCTCTCCTGCTGGCTGATCGCGTTCAGCGACGCGATGAACGCCGCGCCGCCCGCTCCGAGGGGTACCGCCGCCACGTACGCGCTCCAGACGTTCGGCGCGAACGCCACGCCGAACCCGCTCAGCCCCATCACCACGGCCGCACCGAAGAACCAGACGGAGCCCACGCGGCGCTGCGCCGCCGTGAGGAGGGAGCCCGCGAGGCTGCCGACGCTCGTGACCGTGAGCAGCCACCCGAACAGCGTCCCGTCGCCGTAGCGCTCGTCCGCGAGCTTCAGCAGCGAGACGTTGTAGTTGAACGAGAAGGTGCCGACGACGGTGAAGACCGTGAAGAGCACGAGCAGCCGTGGGTGCCGCCCCACGAAGCGCAGCGCGTCGCGGACCGGCGTGCCGCCGCGCGGCGCCGGCGGGGCGACGTGCAGGCTCGCGCGATCGATGCGCAGGATGGGCCACAGGATCGCCGCGAACGACGCGCCGTTCGCGAGGAACAGCCACCCCGGGCCGAGCGGATCGACGAGCACCGCCGCGAGCGCGGGGCCGAAGATCCGCGAGCCCGTCATCACGGCGGTGTTCAGCGAGACGACGTTCGGGATCTCGTCCGGCTCGACGAGCTCGATGACGAAGCCCCGCCGGGCCGGGTTGTCGAGCGCGTTGACGACGCCCAGCGCGAGCGACAGGACGTACACGACCGGCAGCGTGACGAGACCCGCGAGCTCGAGCACGCCCAGGAGGATCGCCTGCACCGCGAGCGCCGCCTGGGTCACGAGCGCCATCCGCCGCTTGTTGACGCGATCGGCGACCGCGCCGGCCCACACCCCCAGCAGCAGCATCGGCAGGAACTGGCAGAACAGGGTGATGCCGACGTCGGTGGCCCGGCCGGTGAGCCGGTACACGAGCAACGACATCGCCGTGAGCTGCATCCACGTGCCGACGTTGCTGACCAGCAGGCCGACGAAGAACAGGCGGGCGTTCCGGTGCCTGAGCGACCTGAACGTCCGCGAGCCCGACATCGCCGCCATGTCTACCCGCGCCCGGGTGGCCCGACCGCCGCCGGCACGGCAACCGCCGGGGCGTGCCGCGGCACCGGTGGTACGGTGACCCGTCGTGGGGGTCGATCCGGATCGCGGCCGACGCGCGGGTCGCTCGCGGCAGGTCGGCCTCGTCGTCCTGGCGTGCGCCGCCGTGCTCGCCGGCTGCTCCATCGGCACCGCCGACGAGGACGAGGAGCGTGCCGGCGCGGTGTACGAGGCCATCGTCCGGTGGCTCGCCACGCGGGACGCCACCGACGCCGACCCGCTGCCGGTGTTCGTGGAACCACGTGGGGAGGGCGCGACGATCAAGCTCGAGGTCCAGACCGAGCTGATCGAGAAGACCGCGGACGTGGCGACCGTCCGGTTCATCGACACCCTCGACGAGGCGCTCGTGGATCCCGAGGAACCGGATCCGGGTGAGACGGGCGAGCCCGCGCCCGGCACGCTCACCGCGACCACCACCACCGCGCCGACGGCGACCACCTCGACGGTCGCGGAGGGCGGCGACGAGCCGGTGGTGCGGGTCGTGCGCGACGGCGGCGTGCTCGTCCGGCTGGCGCCGGTGGTCGAGGCGGGCCGGCGGGCGACCATCGACGTGGACGTGTTCCACGACGAGGTGTCCTTCACGACGCTGCAGTTCGAGGTGGTCGAGCGCCAGGACACGTGGCGCGTCGACGGCCAGCCCCAGGTGCTGGCGACGGACTAGCCGGACCCCGTCGCGGGGAGGCCCGTCGTCGGGACGTCCGGGGCGAGGAGCTCGGCCTCGTCGATCAGCGCCCGTGCGGCGCTGATCACCCCGACGGCGACGTCGGCGTCGGGTTGCTCGTCGTCGAGCAGCACGCTCGAGATCGTGGGCCCGAGCGTCCGCCACTGCAGGAGCGTCGGCGTCGACGGCGGCAGCTGCGTCCGCTCCTCGAGCACCCGCACGGCGCCGTCCGCGACGACGACGGCCATCTGGTACGCCTGCAGCTCGCACAGCCTCATGGCCTCGCCGAGCAGGGCCCGCGGGAGCTCGAGGTGCAGCTCCGGCCGGCGGTCGCCGAGCAGCAGGCGACCGGCCTCGTGCCGGAGGGAGAGCCGCAGGCTGGACGCGTAGGTGATCCCGGCGACGAGCAGCGCCAGCGCGACGACGGCGAACCCGGGGCGCGGACCCGGCGCGGCCAGCACCGCCAGCGCGCCACCCGTCAGGTTGGCCAGCTGGAACCGGAGCTCGCTGCGCGCGATGACGCGCCCCCGTGCGACGGTCGGCACGCGCCCGTACATCGCGTCCATCGACCGCGACGCGACGCTGCCGCCGATGCCGATGGCGAACGCGATCACGATGATGCTCGCGCTGCCGATCGTGAGCACCCCCATCGCCGAGACCACACCCGGCACCAGCAGCGTCAGCACCACGACCCGGTCCTCGGTCAGCCGGCGGTGCAGCCACGGCGCCACGACGGTGCCGGTGAAGGCGCCGACGCCGCCGGCCACCAGCCCGGCGGCGAAGATCCACTGCTCGCCGCCGCCGCGCTTGATCGCGAACGCGAGCAGGAAGGTCAGCGCGCCGGTGGCGGTCCTGATCGCCGACACCGCCCACGAGGCCGCGCGGACCTGCGGCGGCGTCTCCGCCCGCAGCACGGCGCCGGCCAGGCGCACCACCGGCGCCGCCGACGGGATCCGGAGGCCGGCGGCCGCGGCGACGACGTAGGTGGCGGAGGCGACGAGCAGCAGCCACTCCGGCTCACCCGTCGCCAGCAGGATCCCACCGATCGCGGTGCCGACCCCGCCGGTGATCGTGCCGGTCCGGGCCAGGTGGGCGCTCGTCGACACGAGGATCGTGCGGTCCTCCGCCACCTGCGCGACCACCGCGGTCTTCGACAGCGCGTAGGCCTTGCGGGACAGCAGGATGCCGAACACGATCGGGTAGAAGCCGAGCGACAGCAGCGACCCGGCCAGCGCCAGCGCCAGCGCGGCGCGCGCGAGCTGCGACCCGACCATGATCGTCCGGTAGCCGGAGCGCACCCGGTCGAGCAGCGGCCCGACGACCGGCGCCACCACCGCGAGCGGAGCCGCCGTCAGCGCGAGGAACAGCAGGATGCGCCCGCGCGAGGCCTCGAGCGAGACGCTGAAGAACAGCGAGCCGACCAGTGACAGGTTGACCAGCGAGTCGGCGATGTCGTCGATCGCGTGGGTCAGCACGATCCGCCGGGCGCTCGGGTGACCGAGCAGCACCGCGCCGAGGCGAGCGCGACGGGGCGCGCGCACCGCCGGTCGCCGCCCCCGGGCCGCGTCCTCGAGCCCCACCTCGAGCGTCACGGTGCCAGTATCCCAGAGCGGTCGGACCGCCGACCCGACAGCGCCCCCACGCTCAGTCGTCGAGCTTGAGCGCGGAGATGAACACGTCGCCCGGGACCTCGACGCGCCCGATCGACTTCATCTTCTTCTTGCCTTCCTTCTGCTTCTCGAGCAGCTTGCGCTTGCGCGTGATGTCGCCGCCGTAGCACTTCGCCAGGACGTCCTTGCGCTTCGCCTTCACCGTCTCGCGGGCGATGACCTTGCCGCCGATGGCAGCTTGGATGGGGACGTCGAACATCTGGCGCGGGATCAGCTCCTTCAGCTTCTCGCACATCCGGCGGCCGTACTCGAAGGCCTTGTCGCGGTGCACGATCGTGGAGAAGGCGTCGGCCGGCAAGCCGTTCAACAGCAGGTCGACCTTGACGAGGTTGCTCGTTCGGTAGTCGCTGAGCTCGTAGTCGAGGCTCGCGTAGCCCTGCGTGCGGCTCTTCATCTGGTCGAAGAAGTCGACCACCACCTCGGCCAGCGGGATCTGGTAGTGCAGCTCCACGCGCTCGGGCGAGAGGTACTCGAGCTTCGTCATGTCGCCGCGACGTGCCTGGCACAGCTCCATCAGCGTGCCCGTGAACTCCTTCGGCGTGATGATGCTGACGCGGAAGTAGGGCTCCTCGATGTGGGAGATGCTCTGGGGCGCCGGCAGGTCGGCCGGGTTGTCGACCAGCTCGACGTCGCCCTTCGTCGTGTGCACCCGGTACTCGACGCTCGGGGCCGTCGCGATGAGCGCGAGGTCGAACTCGCGCTCGAGGCGCTCCTTCACGATCTCCATGTGGAGCAGGCCGAGGAACCCGCACCGGAAGCCGAACCCCAGCGCGCCGGAGGTCTCCGGCTCGTAGGTGATCGACGCGTCGTTCAGCTTCAGCTTCTGGAGGCTCTCGCGGAGGTTCTCGAACGCGTCGCCGTCGATGGGGTACAAGCCGCAGAACACCATCGGCTTCGGGTCGCGGTAGCCCGGCAGGGGCTCGGTCGCTCCCCCGGCGGCGGTCGTGACCGTCTCACCGCTGCGGGCCTCGGCGACGTCCTTCACGCCGGCGATGAGGTAGCCCACCTCGCCGGGGCCGAGCTCCGGCAGCGGCGAGGTCGCAGGCCGCCGCGCGCCCACCTCGATCGCCTCGTGGAGCGCGCCGGCCTGCATGAACCGCAGCCGGCTCCCGCTCGTGAGGCGGCCGTTCACGACGCGGACGGAGCTGACGACGCCGCGGTACTGGTCGAACTGGCTGTCGAAGATCAGCGCCTGCAGCGGTGCGTCGGCGTCGCCGGCGGGCGCGGGGATGCGCTCGACGACCGCGTCGAGCAGCGCGTCGACCCCGTCACCGGTCTTCGCGGAGATGCGCAGGATCTCCTCGGCCGGGATGCCGAGCACCTTCTCGATCTCCGCCGCGTAGCGGTCGGGCTCCGCTGCGGGGAGGTCGATCTTGTTGAGCACCGCGACGATCTCCAGGTCGTGCTCGAGGGCGAGGTAGCAGTTGGCCAGCGTCTGCGCCTCGATCCCCTGCGCCGCGTCGACGACCAGCACCACGCCCTCGCACGCGGCGAGCGAGCGGCTGACCTCGTAGCCGAAGTCGACGTGCCCGGGGGTGTCGATGAGGTGCAGCGTGTGCCCCCGCCAGTCGACGCGCACGTTCTGGGCCTTGATCGTGATCCCCCGCTCGCGCTCGAGGTCCATCGAGTCGAGGTACTGGCTGCGCATGTCGCGGGCGTCGACCGCGCCCGTGATCTCGAGGATGCGGTCCGACAGCGTGGACTTGCCGTGATCGATGTGGGCGATGATGGAGAAGTTGCGGATGCGGGCGAGGTCCATGAGCTGCTGCCGGGAGGGGTGTGGTGACTCTACCGGTGGTTGGTAGCATCGTCGGCTGCTCCGTGCGCGCCCGAGGGCGGCGCACGAGGTCACCTCTGGAGGCAAGGGAACGTCATGGCGAACATCAAGAGCCAGAAGAAGCGCATCCTCACCAACGCGAAGCGCGCCGCGCGGAACAAGGCGGTCAAGAGCGAGCTCAAGACGCGGACCAAGAACGCGCTCGGGGCCGCCGGCACGGAGCAGGGCGAGGAGGCGATGCGCCTCGCGGTGAAGCGGATCGACATGGCCGCCGCCAAGGGCGTCATCCACAAGAACCAGGCGGCGCGCCGCAAGAGCCGCCTGATGCGCAAGATCAACGCCGCCTCCGGCGGGTGATCGCCGCCCGCGCCTCCGCGCGGCCAGACCCGACGTGACGCCGAGGCCCGGGCCGATGCCCGGGCCTCGCCGCGTCAGCGCGAGCGCGCGGGCGCGAGCTTCGACAGCCGCGCCACCAGCACCTCCATGACGAGGGACTCCGGCCACTCCTTCGCGCCGCGCAGGTCGAGATCGGCCTGCGCGAGGAGCGAGATCGCCCGGGCCACCCCCGCGCCGCCCAGCCGCCGGTGCTGGTCGAGCGCCTTGCGCGCGGGGAAGCCGGGCTTGATCCCGAGCGCGGCCGCGGCGGACGCCTCGTCGCGCGCGTCGGCCCCGTCGAGGCGCAGCAGCCGCACGTAGTGGGCGTGGAGGATCGCCATGACCTGGAGGGGGTGGCGCTCGCCCGCGCCGGTCATGCGGTGCAGCAGCGACAGGGCGAGCGTGGTGTCGCCGCGGTCGACGGCGTCGGTCAGGTCCCACGGAGGCACCCCCCCGGCGTCGCCGAGGAAGGGTGTGACGTCGGCCGTGCTCAGGCGGCGCTCGGTGCCGTGGGCGCTCACGAGCGTGTCGATCACGCCCTGCAGGCGCCCCGCGTCCTCGCCCATCCACGCGCTCAGCGCGCCGAGCGCCGGCGGGTCGAGCCGCAGGCCGCTGGCCCGCAGCTGGTCCTCCACCCAGGCGCCGCGGTCCCGGGGCCTCGTCGGCGCCGAGGTGTCGACGGTGGCGGCCTTCGCCCGCTTCAGCGCATCCCCCAGCGCCTTCGGGATCCGCCCCCCACCGCCCACCAGCACGAGCTCCGTCGTCGGCAGCGGATCGTCGAGGTAGGCCACGAGCACGGCGACGTCGTCGGCGCCGAACCGGCCGACCCCGCGGGCGACCACGATCCGCCGGTCGGTCAGGAAGGGCGGGGTCTGGGCCGCGTCCACGACGGCGCGCAGCTCGTAGTCGTCGCCGCCGAAGTCGTCCACCATCAGCGACCGGTCGCCGTCGCCGACCAGCCGGTGCACCAGCTCGGTCGTGCCCGTGAGGAGCAGCGACTCGTCGTCGCCGGAGATCATGTGCACGGCCATGGACGTGCATCGTCGCACGCCGCGCCGGCGTCCGCCCGCTGCCGGGCGCCGCTGCGGGCCTTGACGGATCCTTGAGGGATCACGTCACGATGCGCGCGCCCGGCGCCTCTCCGTCCCCGCCGGGCGCACGACCCGGCACGACACGGAGGTGCGTGCATGGGTTCGATGGACTGGCGCAGGACGGCACGGCGGGGATCGCCACCACGCCCCGGCAGGGCGCGAGCCGCCGCGGTCTCGTCGCTGGCGGCCGCCGCGATCGCGGCGACCGCGCTGTCGCCGACCGAGCCGGCGGTCGCCGCGCCGGCCACGACGGACGTCGTCGTGTGGGCGGACACGAACAGCGACGGGACGCTCGAGCCGGCCCTGAACGAGGTCGGCGTCCCGGGCGTGCAGGTCCTGCTGACCGACTCGTCCGGCGCGCAGCAGACCGCGACGACGGGACCCACCGGCGTCGCCTCGTTCCCCGGCACCGACACCACGCGCCGCTACCGCGTCGACGTGGTGCTGCCGGCGGGGTACGCCGCCGCTCCGGTCGGCGCCGACAACGGCACCACGGTCCAGTTCGTCGACGGCGGCGAGCGCGCCGAGGTGGGCCTGCAGGACCCCGGCAACGTCGTCGCGGCCGGTGACGGGCGGGTCTTCGTGTCGACCTTCGCCTACGGCGACGTCCGCTCGTACGACGGGACCGACCCCGAGTTCCCCGCCGACCTCGTCGGGGGCTACGCGTTCGTCCCGCCGTCGAGCGGGTACCAGGCCGCGCCGCCGGCCGACGCGACGTTCCAGGTGCCCGTCCGCGACGTCGGCAGCGTCTACGGCAGCGCGTTCGTGCTCGGGAGCTCCTACGGCCTCGGTCAGGACCACGTCTTCGTGTCCGCGTACGTCAAGCGCCACGCCGGCCTCGGCCTCGGTGCCGGCGGCGAGCCGACGACCGGTGGCATCTACCGCCTCGACCCGACCGGCGCCTCGGCCGACGGGGTCCTGTGGGCCGACCTCGACGCGCTGCTCCAGGCGAAGGGCCTGCCCGGCACGGGCGCCGTCCCGCACCCGCGACCCGACGACGTCTGCGAGTACACCTGGACGACGACCGCCGGGACGCAGAGCGCGCCGCCGGGGCCCGACACCTGCTGGTTCACCGATGCCGGCACCTTCGACGCCGTCGGTCGCACGGGCCTCGGCGACCTCCAGCTCAGCCCGAGCGGCGACGCCCTGTTCACCGTGAACCTCGCCACGCGCCAGCTCGTGCGCATCGAGCTGCGCGACCCGCTGCAGCCGGCGACTGCCGCCGACGTGTCCGTGTTCGACCTCGCCGGCTCCCAGGCCGACTGCCCGAACGGCCCAGCCGGCGACTGGCGTCCCTTCGGCCTCGGTGTCGACGCCGGGACCGGCCAGATGCTGCTCACGGTGACGTGCACGGGCGAGACCACCTACGAAGCCGCCGCTGCGGGGGCCCCGACCGGGCTCGAGCGCAACGAGACCGGCGGTACGGCCGCCGCCGGCGAGCTGCGCGCCCTGGTGTACCGCTTCGACCCGGGCGCGGCCGGCGACCTCGCGCTCGTGCTCGACGCGCCGCTCGACCACCCGCGCCGGGCCGGGAGCGAGTCCTTCGGCCACGGTGCGACGCGCTGGCACCCCTGGTCCAGCGACCCCCGCGACGACCTTCCCACCCAGCCGTACTCGCAGCCGCCGCTGTCCAACACGGCGGGGGCCGCGGCGATCCTGCGCCCGGCGCCGCTCGTGTCGGACGTGGCCGTCGTCGGCGGTGACCTGGCGATCGGCGTGCGCGACCTCACCGGCGACCGGTGGGGCACGCAGACCGGGTTCCCCGCGCCGGTGTGGGAGCCCGACGGCGCCGCCGCTCCCGTGCCGGCGGCCTACACCGGCCGGTTCCTCGCCATCGCGCAGGGCGACCTGCTCCTCGCGTGCCCCGACGGCACCGGGACGTACGCGCTCGAGTCGAACGGGGCCTGCGCCGGTCGCACCGGCGCCGGCGCCGGCACCGGCAACGGCCCCGGCGGCGGCGAGTTCTTCTCGGCCGCCTGGTTCCCGTCGGGCGGGAGCTCCCTGCAGAACAACTTCATGGGTGCGGCCGCGTTCGTCGTCAACCGGCCCGACGGCGTCGTCGCCACCGGCGTCCACGTCGGTGACCAGCCCGCGTCGGCCGGCGTGCAGACCGTCGAGCAGGCGACCGGGGCGTACAGCCCCAACGCGATCCGCCTCTACCAGTCGCCGTTGACCGAGCGGACGAACCGGTTCGGGAAGGCGAACGGGCTCGGCGCGCTGTCGCTGCTGAGCATGCTCCCGCGCCAGCTCGAGCTCGGCAACCGGGTGTGGTACGACGCCGACGGCGACGGGGTCCAGGACGCATCCGAGGCACCCGTCCCCGGCGTCACCGTGCGCCTGTACGACCTCGCCCGCGGCGGCGCCCTCGTCGGGACCACGACGACGAACGGCGCAGGCGAGTACCTGTTCCGGTCCATCGCCGACACCGGAGCGCCCGACGGCGCGGGTGGGCGGGTCCCGGTCGCGTGGACGGCGAGCGCCGGCCCGCAGGGCCGTCGCATCGAGCCGCACGACGGCACCCGCTACCAGCTCCGCGTCGACCTCCCGAGCGACTACGCGCCGGGCGGCGCGCTGGAGGGCTGGACCGCCACGCGCCCCGACGCGGGCGGGGACCCGGTCCCCGACCAGCACGACGCCGACGGCACCCCCGCCGGGGCGCCGGCGTCCCCCGGCGGGCCGTTCCCGAGCAGGAACGCAGCGGCGCAGCCGCAGTGGTTCGTCAACGACCACACCAACGACTTCGGGTTCTTCCGGGCGGGGTCCGGCCTGTCGCTCACCAAGCGCGTCAGCGGGGCCGCGCTGCCGGGCGACGTCGAGTACCGGATCGAGTTCACCTGCACGCTCGGCGGCGCCCCCCTCGACCTCGAGGCGCTCGGCGTCGACCTGCCCGTCGTGGTGCGCGCGGACGTGACCGTGACGGTGCCCGGCCTGCCGGTGGGCGCGGTGTGCAGCGGCTTCACCGAGGACCGCCCGGCGGTCCCGGCCGCCGGTGCGAGCTGGGACGGGCCCGCGCTGTTCGAGCCGGCCTCGGTCACGATCGGCGCCTCCGGTGGCCCGGTCGCGGCGGTGACGGTGACGAACCGCGCCCGGCTGGACGACGGCGGCTTCACCGTCGCGAAGACGCTGAGCGGGCCGGGCGCGGGAGCGGTCCCCGACGGCACGACCTTCACGGTGCGGTGGGACTGCGGTGCCGAGGGCGCCGGCACCGTCTCGGTCGCACCGGGCGCCCCGGCGCAGGCCGTCACCGGCATCGCGCCCGGCACGTCGTGCCGGCTCACGGAGGACCCGCCCGCGCCGGTGGCCGGCCTCGTGTGGGGCCCACCGACCTTCGCGCCGTCGTCGACGTTCACGGTGGCCGGTGGGACCGCGGCCGCGGCGGTCGTCGTCGTCGACAACCCGGTCACGCTCGCCCCCGGCTCGTTCTCCGTCGTGAAGCGGGTGACCGGCGCGGCGGCGGACCGGGTCCCGGCGGGCACCGGCTTCGTCGTGGGCTACGACTGCGGGGCCGGGCGCGTCGGCGAGGTGTCGGTCACCGTGGGCGGGGCGGCGGTCGTCGTCGGCGACGTCCCCGCCGGCAGCACGTGCACCCTCGCGGAGCGGACGCCCCCGGTCGTCGCCGGCGTCGAGTGGGCGGCGGCGTCGTTCACGCCGTCGAACGTCGTCACCGTCACCGGCGGCGCGGCCCCTGCGGTGCAGGTGGTGCTGGAGAACCGGGCCGAGGCGCCGGTGATCCGCAGCGAGCCGCCGGCGCCGGCGACACCGGTCCCGCCGGTCGTCACCCCCGTGACGCCGTTCCTGCCGGCGACGGGTGCCGAGGTCGTGCGCCAGATCCTGCTCGGGCTCGGAGCGATCGCCGCGGGCACCGCGGCCCTCCTGGTCGTCGGCCGCCGCACCCGGCGCGCCTGACCCTCGTCGATGTGCCCACCGGGTGGTCCTCAGCGGCCACCCGGTGGACGCCGGGCGCCGGGCTGGTGACGAGGGGTCAGCGTCCTCGCCGGCGGCTCGTCGCGGGGGCGGCGCGTGCCGAGCCGGAGCAGCCAGGCCAGGATCACCAGCTGCAGGACCCAGCACGCGAGCGCCGCCCCGCCGGCGGGCTGCACGCGCTCGACGACCGCCGCCACCGTCCCGATCCAGCGGGTCCCCAGCCGGGCGGGCAGCATCACCACCCGTGCCACGACGTCCGGGAGGCTGGCCGCGACGAGCGCGACCGGCAGGCCCCACAGCATGACGAGGCCCGCCACCGGCACCGCCAGCAGGTTCGCCGGCGTGCCGAGCGGGGGCAGCCGGCCGAACACGAGCCAGCTCGGGGCGAGCACGCCGAGCTGGGCACCCAGTGCGACCGCCAGCGGGGCTGCGAGCCAGCGAGGTCCGCCGAGGCGGCGCTCGAGCGCCGGCGCGAGGCCCGTCACGCCGGCGGTCGCTCCCACCGACAGCCAGAACGCGATCGAGTGCACGAGCAACGGGTCGACCACGACGAGGCCGAGCACCGCGAGCGCGAGCACCCGCAGGGGGCTGCGATCCCGACCGACGGCGAAGGCGGTCGCCGACAGCGCGGCCATCACGCCCGCACGGAGCACCGACGGCTCGAAGCGCGTGACCAGGCAGAACCAGGCGATCAGCGCGACGGTCGCGGCCCACCGCGGCCACGGGCGCAGCGCGCGCAGCGCCATCCCGGCCATCGCGAGCACGTAGGCGACGTTCTGGCCGGACACCGCGGTGAGGTGCGACAGGCCGGCCGCGCGGAACCGCTCCACCGTCGCCCGGTCCTGGCGCGAGTCGTCACCGATGACGAGACCCGTGAACAACGCGGCCTCGGCGGGGGCCATCGTCTCGCCGGCCACCTCGCGGAGGCGGTCACGGATCCGGTTGGCGGCGCGGGTCGCCGGAGCGCCCTCCGCCGAGGCCAGGACGCGCTCGACCCGCAGCGACCCCACCACGTGGCGGGCGCGGGCGCGGTCGGGGTTCGGCCCGCTCAGCACGCCACGCTCGGCGACGAGCGCGACGCGCTCCCCCGCCTGCACCGCCGCGAGGCGCCGTCGCGGCGAGCCGCGCAGGTACGCCTGGAAGCGCTCGCCCTCGACCTCGACGACCACGCGCAGCGCCCCGGCGACCGGCGCCGGGTCCTCGACCACCGTCACCCAGCCGGCGAACGGGCCGAGGCGGTCCGGTGCCGTCGCCTGCCACGCCCGCTCGGCCCACCACCCCGACGCCAGCAGCAGCGCAGCGAGCGCGAGCGCGCCGCGGGGGCGGCGCAGAACGCAGCCACCGACTCCCGCCGCGACCACGGCGAGCAGCGGGTCGCGCCGCCACGCCCCGGTGACCACCGCCGCTGCCGCGAGCGCCACCTGCCAGTCCGGGGCCGGCTCGTCCCGCCACCACCGCCACCAGCGCCCGCGCGCCTGCCGCTCGCGAGGTGCCGGCGGCTCGTACGCTGCCCTCATGGACGCCGACCTCGACCCGCGCGGCGCCCCGCCGCTCGCGGGGGACGCGTCGCGACCGGCCGGACCGCTCGGGCCGGGCGCGCGCGGCGTGGTGCCGTCGGGACCACGCGCCTACCGCTCGCGGATCCGGGCCAGGGGACCCGTCGTCGCGCTCGTCCCCCCGGCGGCCATGGGCGCCGCAGCCCTCGCGCTGCTGGCGGGCGACGGGTCGGCGGTGCGCGGCGTGCTCGGGTTCCTGCTCGCGATGCTCGCCGCGCCCCTGCTGGCGGTGGCCGGCGCGCCCCTGCGCTCCGGGTCCGGGCCGCTGCTCGTCGCCGTGGTCGCGAGCGCGGTCCTGCACGTCGCGCTCGGGACGGTCTCGGCGCGGCGGGCGACGCGCCGACCGGTCGCGACGTGGGGTGACTTCTGGCGCGAGCACGCCTGGCTCCTCGGCGGCGCGTGGGGCGGCGTCCTGCTGGCCCTGGTGGCGTCGAACCTGGTGCTCGGCCGAGTGCTGCTCTGATCACACGGTCACCAGCTCTCTGAGCCCGTCGAGCTTCGCCGGGCCGATGCCGCGCACGGATGCGAGGTCGTCGACGGAGGCGAACGGCCCCTGCTGCTCGCGGTGCGCGACGATCGCGGCCGCGGTCGCCGGACCGATCCCGGGCAGCGTCTCCAGCAGCTCGGCCGGCGCCTCGTTGAGGTCGACGGGCTCCGCGCCCACGTCGCCCCCGGCCCCGCCGCCCACGCCGGCGGGCGCGGTCGCGGACGAGCTGACGCCGACCGGCACCGGCGTCGCCTCGTCCACCCGAGGGACGTAGACGCGGTCGCCGTCGCGCAGCTGCTGGGCCAGGTTGATCGCGGCGACGTCCGCCTCGGCGCTCGGCCCGCCGGCCGCGTCGACCGCGTCGACGACGCGCGCGCCCGGGGGCAGGCGACGCACGCCCGGAGCGACGACGGCCCCTGCCACGTGCACGACCACGTCGGCGGGCGCGGCCGTCGTGGACGCCGATCCGGCGGCACCCTCCGCCGGAGCCCGCTCCCCCGCCGGCGCATCACCGGCGCGGGTCGAGTGGGGAGCCTCTGGCACCGACGGCGGCGCCGAGGTGGCCACCGGCAGCGAGGCCTCCACGGGCGGCGGTGGCGCGCGCAGCAGCCAGAACCCGCCGGCACCGATGGCGGCCACGGAGAGCGCCACGGTGACCAGCCGGCCGGGACCGAACCACGTGATCCAGTCGACCACCCGCTGCGACACCGGGCGCGGCGGCGACGGCCGCGGCGGCAGGCGCGCCTCGCTCGGGGCGGCCGTCTCGTGCGAGGTGGGCTCGGCCACGTGCACCTCCTGGTGGCGCCCGGCCGAGCCGGACGCAGCTCGGGCTGCGCGGAGCAGCCGGCCGGGGGGAGGGGGAAGTGGGCACGGGACGCGCCGAGCGCGCTCGCGCCGGAGCGCTGCGCCCGAACGCTAGCGGGCGCTCAGCGCGCCGACACGCCGTCGGCGATGGCGGTCGCGACCGAGCGCCGCGCGACCCAGTCCGCCTCGATCTCGAGCGGGATCCGCCGGTACGCGCCCCGGTGGCCCTTGCGACGGACGCGCCAGAGCACGTACGAGCCGAGGTACCGGGCGGCGAACCCCACGGCCCCGTGGCGCTTCCACTGGCGCACGTGGACCGCCTCGTGGCGCAGCAGGTACGACGACGAGCGGCAGCGGGCGCGGACCACGACGAGCGAGCCGATCGTGATGCCGTCCGCCCCGCGCGGCACCGGCCCGCCGATCCAGAGCCGGTACCCGTCGCGGCGCTCGATCGGCATGGTCAGAACAGCCGGGCGGTCAGCTGCTTGCGGTAGCCGGCCGTGCGCGGGTCGTCCGGACCCATCAGCTCCAGCAGGTCGACGAACTGCTGGCGCGCCTCGTCGTCGGCCTTGACCCGGTCGAGCAGCTCGGTGAGCCGTGCGTCGTAGTCGTCCTGCGGCCGCTGGCCGATGCGGGCGGCCGCCGCGACCCGCCGGGTGCGGTCCGTCTCCGGGATCCGTGCCAGCAGGGCCAGCGCCTCGTCGGTGTCGCCACGGTCCACGAGCAGCTGACCGAGCGCCACGATCGCGTCCTCGTGGCCCGGGTCGATCGTCAGCGCCTGGCGGAGGCTGGCCTCGTCGCCCGCGTCCACGAGCGACGCGAGGAGCTGGTCCTCCTGGCTCGGCAGCAGCGACTGGACGAACTGGGTGATGACGTCCTCGGGGTAGGCCCCGACGAACCCGTCCACCACCTGCCCGCCCGACATCGCGTAGACCGCCGGGATCGACTGCACCTTGAACGCCTGGCTGATCGCGGGGTTCGCGTCGACGTCGACCTTCGCGAGCACGACCTGGCCGTTCGTGGCGGCGGTCACGCGCTCGAGGATCGGGCCGATCGTGCGGCACGGGCCGCACCACTCGGCCCACAGGTCGATCACGACCGGCGTGGTCATCGACCGCTCGATGACCTCGGTCTGGAACGTGGCGTCGGTGACGTCGATGGCCATGCGCCGCAGGCTACCGGTCGGCGTCGGCGCGCCGTGGGGCGTGCCAGCGCGCCTCGATCGCGGCCCGGCGGCCGAGCTCGGCCTCGACCGCGGCCGTGGTCGCCTCGACCGTCCAGCCGAGCGGCGCGGCGACGGCCAGCGCGACGCGCTCGACCTCGGCGCGGCTCACCCGCCCGAGCGTGCCGAGCGCCAGCCGGCGGTCGATCACGTCCGCCAGCGTGCAGGCCGCCTCGTCGGTGACGGCGACGACCGCCTGGGCGGCGATGTCGAGCCGCCCCGGGTGGTCGGACAGCCGCTGGCCGAGGCGGGGGTCGCGCTCGACCAGGTCGAGCACGCGCTCGTGGTCCGTGCCGTGGAGGCGCGCGACGTGCGCCCGCACCTCGGGCGGCAGACCGAGCGACGGGCGGCTGCGGACGGCCGCGGCGAGGTAGGGCTCCGGGTCGTCGGCCCACGAGAACGCGCCGTGGGCCGCCGACCGCCGCGAGTCGAACCGGCGGGTCCGGACGCCGCGCAGCGCCGGCGAGCGCAGGAGCGTCCGCACGGTCTCCTCCCCGAGCGCACGGCCGGTCGTCCACTTCCCGCCGCCGATCGACCACAGGTTGCGCACGCCCGACGGCGCGTGGTCGTACAGCTCGTGACGGCGGCTCGTGGTGTACGAGCTGCTCGCGTCGTCGACGATCAGCGGCCGCACGCCCACCGTCACCGCCTCGACGTCGTCCGGCGTGAGCTTCGGCAGGCCGTCGGCGGTCGTGGCGTTGACGGTGTCGAGCACGAGCGCGACGTCGTCGTGCTCGGCGCGCGCGTCGTCGGGCGTGTCGTCGATCGCGGTGTCGGTCGGTCCGACGAAGGACCGGCCGTGCCACGGCGAGACGATCACGTGACGACCGCTGCGGGCGCGGGCGAAGACGGTGTCGCTCACGGTCGCGCCGCCGACGGGCGCCGTGAGCAGGTGGATCCCCTTGCTGCGGTTGACCCGCACCCCGAGCGGGCGCCCGAGCTTCGCGAGGACGAGGTCCATCCACGGCCCGGCGGCGTTGACGACGACGGTGCCCGTCGCCCGGTGCTCGCCGCCGCCGAGGCGGTCCTCCAGCGTCACCCCCCGGACCGTCACCGTCCCGTCCGGCGCGGCCTCGGTGACGAACCCCGTGGCGCGGACGTGGTTCAGCGCCACCGCCCCGGCGTCGACCGCCGAGCGGAGGAACGCGAGCAGCAGCCGCTCGGCGTGGAGGTTGAGCGTGTCGTGGTAGGCGAACGCGCCCTGCAGCTGGTCGGGGTCGAGCCACGGCACGGCCTGGAGCAGGCGCCCGCGCGGCACCCAGCGCGGCAGCGGGATCCGGAGGGCGTCGGGCACGTGGCGGTTGCGGTCCCAGCCGAGCGCGGTGTACAGCCCGACGCCCGCGCCGATCAGCGCCGTCGGCGGCGCGCTCCACCGCCACGCCGGCATCAGGAACCGCTGCTGTCGCACCAGGTGGGGCGCGGCGAGCGACAGGATGCGGCGCTCGCGCAGGCTCTCGCGCACGACCGCGAACTCGTGGGTCTCCAGGTAGCGGATGCCGCCGTGGATGTACCGGGTGGTGGCCGAGCTGGTGCCGTGGCCGAAGTCGCCCTTGTCCACGAGCAGCGTCCGCAACCCCCGACCGGCCGCCTCGCGCGCGACGCACACGCCCGTGATCCCGCCCCCGATCACGACGACGTCGTACGGGTCGGCGAGGCGGCGCAGGTCGCGCTCGATCCTCACCCGGTGCTCGCCACGAGGTGCTCGTCGACCTGGTCGAACGACGTCACCGCGACGTGGTCGCCGACCCCGTCGTCGAAGTACTGGTCGCCCTCCCGCCGGACGCCGATCGTCCGCCACCCGGCGTCGCGCGCGGCGTCGAGCTCGGCGCGCAGGTCCGACAGGAACACGATCTCGGCCGGCGCCCGCCCGAGCTCGCGGGCGATCAGCTCGTAGCTCGACCGCTCGCGCTTGGGTCCCGCCGTCTCGGTGTCGAAGTGGTGGCTCACGAGCGGCAGCAGGGATCCCTCGGGCGAGCTGCCGAACCAGGCGTGCTGCGCGGCGATCGACCCGGACGAGAACACGTCGAGCTCGTGGCCGGCCTGGTGCCACCGCCGCAGGGCCGGGATCACGTCGGGGAAGAAGTGCGACGTGAGCTCGCCGGCGGCGAAGCCCTCGGCCCAGATCCACCCCTGGAACGCCTTGAGCGGCGTGATCTTGCGATCGTCGTCGAGCCAGCGCCCGAGCCGCTCGACGATGCGGGCGTCGTCGGCGTCCGGCTCCCCGGCGAGGTCCCGCACCGCCTGGACCTGCGCGGCCACGTCGGGCCGGTCGCGGTGCCGTGCCAGGTACTCGCCGAAGCGCGCCCGCGAGTACGGGTACAGGGTCCGGTGCACGAACCCCGTCGACGAGGTGGTGCCTTCGATGTCGAGGACGATGGCGAGCACGGTGCCGCCGACGCTACCGGTGCGCCCGCTCAGGACGCGGGGCCGCCGGCGCCGGCCGCGGCGAGCTCGTCGAAGGTCGGGAACCCGGCGGCGATCTCGTCGCCCGTGAAGTCCCCGACCCACCCGTCGGCCGTGCGGAAGAACCGGATGGCGGTGAAGCGCGGGGACGTGCCCATGTCGAACCAGTGCCTGGTGCCGGCGGGCACCGAGATGTAGTCCCCCGCCTCGCACACGACCGCGTGCACCTTGCCGTCGAGCCGGAGGTAGAACGCGCCGCTCCCCTCGACGAAGAACCGGACCTCGTCGTCCGCGTGGCGGTGCTCGGCGAGGAACCGCCCGCGTGCCGCCGCGACCTTGGTGGCGCGCTCGGGATCGTCGTCGGCGACGACCATGCGGGCCACGTCGACCGTGGTGTACCCGGCGTCGGCGAGCCGGCGGACCTCCTCGCGGTACGCGCCGAGCACGTCGTCGTCCGTCGCGTCGGGTGCGAGCTCGGCGTCCGCGCGCCACCGGCGGAACTCGACGCCGACGGCCGCCAGCGCCTCGGCGATGCGGGCGTCGTCCGTGGTCGACAGGAGCACCTCGCTGCTCGCGTGCTCGGGGCTGACGATGAGGGTGGTCATGTGGGTGCTCCCGGCGTGGAGGGCTGCTCGCGCAGCGCGGCGATGGTGGAAAATACCGTGCGCAGCCCGCCGTCGAGCACCTGGCGCCGGACGTCGCGCACGGTCGCGTACCGGGCCGACGTGGGCGGATCCGGCGCGCAGGTCGCCCCGCCCGCCACCCACGACTCGACCGTCGCCGCCAGGTCGCCCACGAGCCCCACCCCCGCGGCGGCGAGCGCCGCGTCGGCGAGGACGGCGCCGTCCTGGCGGCTGGGCACGGACCAGGGCACCCCCACCACGTCGGCCTTGATCCGGTTCCACAGCGGCGAGCGGGCGCCCCCGCCGACCGCCAGCACCGAGGACACCTCGACGCCGTGACGGCGGAAGACGTCGAGGAAGTCCGCGTACTCGAAGGCGATCGACTCGAGCATCGACCGCCAGAGCACCGCCGCGTCCGTGGCCATCGTCATCCCGAGGAACGTCCCGGACGCATCGGGCGAGTCGGGGCCGCCGCCCGACAGGTAGGGCGTGAACAGCACGCCGCCGGCCCCCGGCGCCACGGCCTCGGCGAGGCGGTCGTGCTCGGCGTACGCCGCGTCGTCGCCGAGACGGCCGAGCACCTGGTCGCGGAACCACCGCAGCGACAGCCCGCCGGCCTTCACGTAGCCCCAGTAGAGCGACTGGCCCGGCAGCGTGCCGAGCGAGTACAGCATCCCGGGGACCGCCGTGATCGCGGGGACCGGCGCCGCCACGCCCACGGTGAGGATGCTCGCCGTCCCCGCGACGTCCGTCGCCATCCCCGGCCGGACGAGCCCCGCGGAGAGGTTGCTCTGCATCACGTCGCCCGCCCCGGCGCACACGGGGGTGCCGGCGCGCAGCCCGCTGCGGCGGGCCGCGTCGGCCGTGACCGCGCCGATCACCTCCGTCGGCGCGACCACCCGCGGGCAGCGCTCCCGCTCGATGCCGAGCGCGGCGACCTGCCGGTCGCTGACCCCGCCCGTCGACGCGTCCCAGCCGATGATCCAGCCCGACAGGTGCGACGGGTCGGTGAAGGCGTCGCGGGCGCGGCGGCCGGTGAGGCGGCCCGCGACGTAGGGCGCGAGCGACAGGATCGCCCGGATCCGCGCGAACGCATCCGGTTCGTGACGGCGGATCCACTCGTGCGTCGCGGCCATGACGTACGTGTCGAGCGACGCGTTCGCGGACTCCTCCACCCACAGCGGCTCGACCTCGTCGCGCAGCCACGCCACCTCGTCCTGGGCGCGCACGTCGAGGAACGGGATGAGCGGGCGGACCGGCACCCAGTCCTCGTCGACGAACACCGGGCCGCACAGGATCCCCGACAGGGCCAGCGCGGCCACGCGCTCGCCCGGCACGCCGCTGCGGGCGAGCGCTGCGGCGATCGCGCCGACGACGGCCTCCTCGATCTGGGCGAGGTCCATCTCCACCCAGCCCGGGCGGAGGTGGTGGAACCCGTGCTCCACGTACCCGTCGCCGAGCAGCTCCCCGTCGAGCGAGTACAGCCCCGCCTTCGACCCCTGCGTCCCGACGTCCACGCCGCAGACGACCGCACCACCTCCCACGCTGCGCTCCTCCTCGCTCCCGACCGGCCTGTCGGCCGGCCCCGCGGTCGATTCTTGACCGCGCGGATCCGGTTTCCGGCAAGATGGCCCGGTGCCGACGGCCGAGACGCGACCAGCCAAGCCGACCGCCGTGGGCGACGTCCAGCCGGACGCCCCGGTGGCCCTGCGCGTGCGTGGCGTCACCAAGCGCTACGGCGGCGTCGCGGTCGTCGACGACGTCGACCTCGCGCTGCGGGCCGGCAGCGTCCACGCGCTGCTCGGCGAGAACGGCGCGGGGAAGTCGACGCTGATCAAGATCCTGAGCGGCGTCGTCCAGGCCGACGCCGGGACCGTGGAGCGCCACGGGCGCCCCGTGCGGATCGCGTCGCCGCGCGACGCCGTGCACCACGGGATCGCCACCCTCCACCAGGAGCTGTCGATCGTGCCCGGGCTGTCGGTGGCCGAGAACATCTTCCTCGGCAAGCCGCTGCCGCGGCGCGCCGGGACGGTCCGCTTCCGCGAGCTCGACCGCCGCGCCCGGGCGCTCCTCGAGACGCTCGGCCAGGACCTCGACGTCGGCGCGGACGCGGCGCGGCTGTCGCCGGTCGGGATGACGATGACGGCGATCGCGCGGGCGCTGTCGTCCGAGGCCGAGGTGGTCGTGCTCGACGAACCGACGGCGGCGCTGACCGACGCCGAGACGCGCCAGCTGTTCGGGGTGGTCGAGCGGCTGACGGCGCAGGGCGTCGCGGTGCTGTACGTCAGCCACCGGCTCGACGAGGTGTTCGCCGTCGCGGACGAGCACACGGTGCTGCGCAACGGCCGCAAGGTGGCGGAGGGGCCGATCTCGGGCACGAGCGCCGAGGCCGTGATCGCGGCGATGGTCGGCCGGTCCCTCGACGCCCTCTTCCCGCCTGCACCGACCGGCGTCGACCCGTCCGTGGCGCCGGCGCTCGAGCTGCGCGGCGTCGGCGGTCGCCGCACGCACGGCGTCGACCTGGTCGTGCGCCCCGGCGAGGTCGTCGGCCTCGCCGGCCTCGCGGGCAGCGGTCGCAGCGAGATCGTCCGCATCGTCGCCGGCGCGCAGCGCGCCCGCGAGGGATCGATGGCGCTGCGCGGGGCGCCCTACCGGCCTCGCTCGGTCGGGGCGGCCCAGCGCGCCGGCGTCGGCTTCGTCCCGCAGGAGCGGCGCACGGACGGTCTCGTGCCGGACTCGATCGAGCACAACGTGAACCTCACGACGCTCGGGCGGTACGCGATGGGGGGCGTGCTCACCTCGCGGCGCCGCTCGCGCGCCCACGCCTCCGCCGCGGCCGACCGGATCGGCGTGCGCCGGCGCGACATCGGCCAGGACGTGCTGACGTTGTCGGGCGGGAACCAGCAGAAGGTCGTCCTGGCAAAGGCGCTCGCCCGTGAGCCGTCGCTGCTGCTGCTCGACGAGCCCACCCGAGGGGTCGACGTGGGCACGAAGAGCGAGATCTACCACCTGGTGCGCGACCGGGTGGCGCAGGGCGCGGCGGCGATCGTGGTCTCGAGCGAGCTGCCCGAGCTGCTCGGGCTGTGCGATCGCATCCTCGTGATGCACGAGGGCCGGCCCGCCGGCTGGTTCGACGCGGCCGCCGCGACCGAGCACGACCTGCTCCTCGCCTGCTACGGAAGGTCCGCATGAGCAGCACGGTCGACGACGCGCCGCAGCGGGGCGTGCGCGCGCAGCCGGCCGCCGGACCGGCGGCGGAGCCGGCGAGCGCGGCGGGCGAGCGCGCGTGGCTCCGCGTCGTGCGCCGCCTCCGGCCCTACAGCGGGCTGCTGGCGCTGGGGTCGATCTTCGCCTTCTTCTCCGCGCTCTACCCGGACAGCTTCCCGACGAAGACCAACATCCTGTCCAACATCCTCGGCCAGGTCACGTTCCTCGCGATCATGGCGAGCGTCCAGACCGTCGTCATGGTCGTCGGCGAGTTCGACCTGTCCGTCGGCGGCATGGCCGCCCTCGCCACGGGCACCGCGGCGGTGATCATCAACACCCAGACGATCGACGGCCTGCCGACGGAGCCCGGCTCGCTGCTGCTCGCCGTGGTGCTGTGCCTGCTCGTCGGCCTCGCGTGCGGCGCGGCGAACGGCGTGCTCGTCAGCTACGCGGGCATCCTCGCGTTCGTCGCGACCCTCGCCATGAACGAGGTGTACCAGAACCTCGCCGAGTACCGCACCAAGGGCAAGCCCGTCTACAGCCTCGTCAAGGACAACTTCGTCGCGCCGGGCCAGGGCGACGTCGGGGGCGTGCCCAACCGGGTCGTCGTCGCCGTCGCGATCGCGTTCGCCGTGTGGGTCCTGCTCGACCGCACGCCGCTCGGGCGGAAGATGTACGCCGTGGGCGGCAACGCCGACGCGGCCCGCAACAGCGGGATCGACGTCCGGCTCGTGAAGTGGGCCGCCTTCGCGATCTGCGGCGTCGGCGCGGCGATCGCCGGGCTGACGCAGGCCGCCTACCTCGGCACGGCCAACCTGACCGCGCCGGCGCCGCTCATGCTGCAGTCGATCGCCGCGGTGTTCATGGGCATGGCGTTCTTCCGCGACGGCCGTCCCAACCTCGCCGGCACGATGATCGGCGTCGTCCTGTTCCGCACGCTCGAGACCGGCCTCAACCAGACCGGCATCGACGACTACCTGCAGGACGTCATCACCTGGGGGGTCGTCATCCTGATCGTGCTGCCGACCGCGATCCAGCGCGTGCGGAACGCCCGGTGACGGCGGCGGGCTGATGGCACGCGGACCGCACGTGCTGGCGATCGACGCGGGGACGACCGCGCTCAAGGCCGCGCTGGTCGTGGACGGCGCCGTGGTCGACCTGCGCGAGGAGCCCTACGAGCTCTCGCACCCGCGGCCGGGCTGGGCGGAGCAGGACCCCGGCGACTGGTGGCGGGCGTGCGTGCGGGCCGTGCGCGCCCTGCGACCCGCCCACGTCGACGTGATCGGCTGCACCGGCCAGATGCAGGACCTCGTGCTCCTCGGGGCGGCGGGCCCGGCCGGGCCGGCGATCCTGTACAGCGACCAGCGCGCGGTGGCCGAGCACCGCGACCTGCTCGGCGAGGTCGGGGCCGCCGCGGGCGCCCGAGGCTGGGCCGACGCCGCGGGCGCCGAGCCGGACGTCACCGGCGTGGCGCCGAAGTGGCGCTGGCTGCAGCGCTGCGAACCCGAACGTGCCGCAGCGGCCGAGGTGGTGCTCCTCGGCGCGCACTCCGTCGTCACCTGGCACCTCACCGGCGTCGCCGCGTGCGACCACACGACCGCCGCGAGCAGCGGGCTGTGCGAGGTGGCCGGCGGCGCCGGGCCGCGCTGGTGGCCGCTCCTCGTCGACCGGCTCGGGGTCCCGCTGCCCCAGCTCGTCGCACCGGACGCCGTGACGGGACCGCTCCGTGCCGGCCCCGCCGGCGAGCTGGCGCTCGAGCCGGGGACCCCGGTGGTGCACGGCCCCGGCGACGCGCTGGCCACCACGCTCGGCGTGAGCGGCACCCATCGGGACGAGCCCTACGCCTACCTCGGCACCTCCGGGTGGGTGGCGGTGCTCCGCCCCGCCGACGCGCCGCGGGCGCCGGGGACCATCTGGCTGCCGGCCCTGCGTGCCGACGAGCGGGTCGCGGCGGCGCCGATGCTGACCGCCGGCGCCGCGGCGGACTGGGCGCGGGGCTCCCTCCTCGGCGGCATCACCATCGACCAGCTCGACCTGCTCGCATCGGGCTCGTGCGCGGCGGCGGAGGGCGTCGCGTTCCTGCCGCACCTCGACGGCGTCCGCGTCCCGGTCTCCGACGCCGACGCCACCGGCGCGCTCGTCGGCGTGCGCCGGACGAGCGGCGCCGGCGTCGTCGCCGCGGCCGTCTACGAGGGGGTGGCGCACGCGCTGCGCGGCGCGGCCGAGGCCGTGGCGCCCGGCGCCGCCGCGGTCGCCCTCTGCGGCGGCGGGAGCCGGTCGGACGTCTGGGCGCAGGTGATCGCCGACGTCCTCGACCGGCCCGTGCACCGCGTGGGCGACGAGCACGCCGCGGTGCGCGGCGCCGCGAGCTGCGCCCACCTCGCGCTCGGCCTCGACCCGCTCGCTCCCGCCGAGCGCCTGGCCAGCTTCAGACCGAGACCCGACCGGGTCGAGCACCACCGCCGCCTGGCGCGGGTGTTCGACGCGCTCGGGCCGGCCCTCGCCCCCGCCTTCGCCGCGCTCGCGGCGGTGCGCGGCGGCGAGGGACCCGGTGCACCGGGCGCCGCCGCGCCCGGCAGCGCCGGACCCACGCAGCACCCGCTGCACCAGCACCACACCAACGGGGGAGAACCGACATGAGCCACCTCACACGACGAGCGTTCCTGACCGGCGTCGCCGGCATGGCCGGCATCACGCTGCTCGCCGCCTGCGGCGACGACGACGAGGACGAGGCCGGCGACGCCGGCGGTGGGTCCGACACGACCGCCGCCGGCGCCACGGCCTCGACCGCGGCGGGCGCCGGCGGGGGCGCGGGCGGCAAGACGCTCGCGATCATCTCGCCGTACTACTCGTCGCAGCCGGCCACGAAGGAGGTCGTCGACGCGTTCAAGACGGCCGCGGAGGCGGCCGGGCACACGGTGACGCTGACCGACACGAACAACGACCTCGCCGCGGTCAACTCGGAGATGGAGACGGCCGTCTCGGAGGGCGTCGACGCGATCGTCCTCGGGATGGGCGATCCCAAGGAGTTCAGCGCCGGGCTCGGCAAGGCCGTCGAGGCCGGCACGCCGGTGTTCGGCCTGGACGCCGGCGCCGCCGAGGGCATCACCGCCAACATCACCTCGGACAACGACTTCCTCGGCACCACGAGCGCCCAGGCGCTCATCGACGCGATGGGCGGCAGCGGCAAGGTCGGGATCATCCACTTCGACCCGTTCGAGCCGGTCCGCCTCCGCGGCGCCGCCGCCCGGGCCCTGTTCGAGGAGCAGGGCATCGAGGTCGTCGAGGACGTGCAGGGCGACCCCGCCGACTCGACGGGCTTCGCGAAGCGCACCGTGCTCGACTGGCTGAACAAGTACGGCCCGGGCGAGATCAACGGCGTGTACGCCGCGTGGGACGCGTCCGCGGACGGCGCCTACCAGGCGACGCAGGAGGCGGACCGCCAGGACGTCTACGTCGTGGGCGTCGACGGCCAGGACTTCGCGCGGGCCGCCGTCAAGGAGGGCAAGACGTGGGTCGCGACGGTGCGCCAGGACTGGCAGGGCATCGCCGCCACGGCGCTGGAGACGATCACCGCGCTGCTCGTCGACGGCACCGCACCGGCGAGCCAGGTGATCACCGTCAAGGGCGAGCTCATCGACGCCAGCAACGCCTGACGGACCCGGTCCGCGCCACCGGGTGGTCCTCCACGACGACCTGGTGGCGCGGGACGGGCGGGTGCCGGAGCGGCGTCGTGCGACGCGGCGTGGCCTACGGTGCGAGGCCGTGGACGAACCGACGAGCCCCGCCCCGGACGCCGACGACGTGGGGTCGGCGCACGTTCCCGGCATCGACGTCCCTGCGGTCAGCGCGTGGCTGGAGCGCCACGTCGAGGGCGCGCGCGGGCCGTTCCGCTTCGACCTCATCGCCGGCGGGCACTCCAACCTGACGTTCCGCGTGACGGGCGCCGACGGAGCGCGGCTCGTGCTGCGCCGCCCGCCCCTCGGCGAGCGGCTCGCGAGCGCGCACGACATGGCGCGCGAGCACCGGATCATCAGCGGGCTCTCGCGCTCCGAGGTGCCGGTGGCCCCGCCGTCGGCCTGTGCGAGGACGACGCCGTCAACGGGGCGCCGTTCTACGTGATGGGCTTCGTCGACGGTCACGTCGTGCGCGACCGCGCCACCGCGGAGGCCGTCCTCGACGAGGCGGCCCGGCGGCGGGCGAGCGAGTCGCTCGTCGACACGATGGCCGCGATCCACGCCACCGACCTCGCCGCCACCGGCCTCGGCGACCTCGGCCGGCACGAGGGCTACATCGCCCGCCAGCTGCGGCGGTGGTACGGGCAGTGGAACGCGCAGCGCACCCGCGACCTGCCCGCCGTCGACATCGTCCACGACGAGCTCGCGCGACGGATCCCGGAGCAGGGGCCGGCGACCATCGTGCACGGCGACTACCGCTTGGACAACTGCATGGTCGACGACGGCGGGCGCGTCGTCGCGGTGCTCGACTGGGAGATCTGCACGCTCGGCGATCCGCTCGCCGACGTGGGGCTGCTGCAGGTGTACTGGACGGGCCCGGGCGACGAGACCTCGGCGTGGACCGGCGCCGCGACCACCGCCCCGGGCTTCCTCGACCGCGGCGAGCTCGCACGGCGCTACGCGGTGGCGAGCGGGCGCGACCTCTCGCAGCTCCCGTTCTACGTCTCGTTCGCCTCGTGGAAGCTCGCTTGTATCCTCGAGGGCGTGTACGCCCGCTACCTCGCAGGAGCGCTCGGCGCCCGTGACGCAGCCGAGCTCGAGCCCTTCAAGCTCCAGGTCGACGCAGCGGCGGCGAACGCGCTCGCGCTGCTGGACGGCCTCGGGTGAGCCCGGCCGACCCGGTCCCGTACCGCCTGCACGAGCCGCTCCCGGAGCTCGACGCGCCGGTGCTCGTCGGGATGCTGACCGGCTGGATCGACGCCAGCGCGGCGGCCGCGTCGGCCCTCGCCACGCTCGAGGCGGCGTGCGACGTGCGGACGCTCGCGACCTTCGACGGCGACGTCTTCGTCGACTACCGCGCCCGCCGCCCGACGATGGAGCTGCGCGACGGGCGCAACGTCCGGCTCGTCTGGCCGGAGATCGAGCTCAAGGTCGGGCGGGACCCCGGCGGGCACGACGTCGTCGTCCTCAGCGGGCCGGAGCCGGACACGGCCTGGCGCCGCTTCGGCGCCGTCGCCACGGGCCTCGCGCTCCAGCTCGGCGTGCGCAGCGCCATCTTCCTCGGCGCGTACCCGTTCGCCGCGCCGCACACGCGGCCGTCGCGCCTGTCGTGCAGCTCGCCCTCCCGCGAGTTGCTGGCCGGCGTCTCGTTCCTGAAGAGCTCGGTGGACGTCCCCGCCGGGATGGGCGCCGTGCTCGAGCACGCCTTCCACGACCGCCAGGTGCCGGCGATCGGCCTCTGGGCGCAGGTGCCGCACTACCTCGGGGCGATGAGCTACCCCGCCGCCGCCGTCGCGCTCCTCGAGGGGCTGGGCGAGGTCGCCGGGCTCAGCGTCGACACGACCCTGCTGCGCAACGAGGCGACCATCCAGCGCCAGCGGGTCGACCAGCTCGTGGCGGCGAACGACGAGCACCTGGCGATGGTGCGACAGCTCGAGGCGGTGTACGACGCGACGTCGGCCGGCGCCGGTGCGGAGGCGTCGGACGAGGGTGCGAGCGCCACCGGGGGGCCGCTCGCCAGCCAGCCGCTGCCGAACGCGGACGAGCTCGCCGCCGAGATCGAGCGGTTCCTGCGCGACCAGGGCTGAGCCGGCCAGCGGTCAGGAGGCGAGCGCCGTCGCCGCCGTCCGCGGGCTGAACCGCGCCAGTCGCTCGCACACCTCGCTCGCGAGCTCGACGAAGCGCTCCGCCGCTGGCGGCAGGCTGCGACCGCGACGGCGCACGAGCGCGATCACGCGTGGATCGAGCGGCGGATCGAGCTGCGAGATCGTCACGTCCGGATCCGCCGGGTCGATCGCGAGGTACGGCTGGACCGCGCAGCCCATCCCGGCGCGCACCATCGCCTGCACCGCCATGTTGTCGTTCGTGCGGAACACGTAGTCGGGCTGGATGCCGTGGCGGCGCAGCCCCGTCTCGAGCAGGAGCTGGCAGCTCGAGACGTGGTAGCCGATCATCGGTGCGCCGCGCAGGTCGGCGAGCGGGACGGACGCGCGGCGCTCGGTGGACGGGCTGAGCAGCACGTACGGGTCGGTGCACAGCTCGACGGACTCGAAGGCCGGGTCGTCGGGCCGCTCGACCATGAACGTCAGGTCGAGCTCGCCGTCGAGCAGCTGCTGGAGCAGCACCTCCTTCAGGTCGTTCTCCACGCACCGGATGGTGAGCCCGGGGCGCTCGGCCCGGAGCCGCCCGATGACGTCCGGCAGGACCTTGACGCTCACGCTCTGGAACGACCCGACCACGAGCCGGCCGACCTCGCCCGCACGCAGCGACCGCAGGGCGTCGTCGGCGGAGCGGACGCGCTCGGAGATGGCGTCGGCGTGCTCGAGGAGGACCTGGCCAGCCGGGGTCAGCTCCACGCGGCGGGGGCCGCCGGGCCGGTCGAAGAGCCGTTCACCGACGGCCTTCTCGAGCGCCGCGATCTGCTGGCTGACCGCGGACTGGGTGAACCCCAGCCGCTCGGCCGCCCGTCCGAACGACCCCTCGCGCGCCACCGCCTGCAGCGCGCGGAGCTGTCGGAGCTCGATGTCGTCGATCATGCGGCGATGATAAGCGCAGCTGATCGCCAGGGCAAGAGATGATCGTTGGACGGGATGGTCCCGAGTACCGATGATCAGTCCATGGCCGAGCTGCTGGACCCCCGAACCCTCGACGACCTGGCGCACGCGATCGCCGACGACGGCCTCCACCGCCACGAGGCGCAGGTCGCAGCGATCGTGGCCTCGCTGCGCGCTGCCCGGCCCGTCGTGGCCGCCGCAGGACGATCAGCGCTGCTGATCGACATCATCGACCGCCGTGATGCACCGGCGGTCGTCCGCGAGCGGGCGTTCGGCGAGCTCCGCGTCGAGCTCGCCCGACCACGGGCGGTCGCGCCTCGGGTCCTCGGGGCCGCCGCCTGAGCCACGGGTCGGTCGCCCTCCCCCGGGCGAGCTACGTTCCGCCTCGGCACGTCGCGCCACGCGACGGGCGAGGCCGGGACGTGGCCCGGACCGACGCAGCGACAGGCACAGGGGGATCGGCAGCATGAAGGTCGACGGAGGCATCGGACTGGATCTCCGCAAGGTCGCGGAGAGCGCGAAGGAGGTCGAGGCGGCGGGCTACACGGGCGCGTGGACGGCCGAGACCGCGCACGACCCCTTCCTGCCGCTGCTGCTGGCGGCGGAGCACACCGAGCACCTCGAGCTCGGCACGTCCATCGCCGTCGCGTTCGCCAGGAGCCCGATGACGCTCGCCAACATCGGGTGGGACCTGCAGAGCTACTCGCAGGGCCGGTTCGTGCTCGGCCTCGGCAGCCAGATCAAGCCCCACATCACCAAGCGGTTCTCGATGGAGTGGAGCCACCCGGCGCCGAGGATGCGGGAGATGATCCTCGCGATCCGGGCCATCTGGGACACCTGGTTGCACGGGACCAAGCTCGACTTCCGCGGCGACTTCTACACCCACACGCTGATGACGCCGTTCTTCACCCCCGACCCGCGCGACCTCGAGGGGTTCGGCGTGCCGAAGATCTTCCTCGCCGGCGTCGGCGAGAAGATGACCGAGGTCGCCGGCGAGGTGTGCGACGGCTTCATCTGCCACGGCTTCACCACGGAGAAGTACCTCCGCGAGGTCACGCTCCCGGCCCTGCAGCGCGGCCGCGAGCGGGCCGGGAGGTCCATGGAGGGGTTCGAGATCGTCGGCCCGTCGTTCGTGGTCACGGGCACGACCGAGGCGGAGATGGAGCAGGCCGCCGCCGGCACCCGCCAGCAGATCGCCTTCTACGGCTCGACGCCGGCGTACCGCGCCGTGCTCGACATCCACGGCTGGGGCGGCCTGCAGGACGAGCTGAACACCCTGTCGAAGCAGGGGAAGTGGGTGGAGATGGGCGCGCTGGTCCACGACGAGATCCTCAACACCTTCGCCGTCGTCGGCGAACCCGAGCAGATCGCGTCGGAGCTGCACCGGCGGTACGGCGACGTGATCCAGCGGATCAGCTTCTACGCCCCGTACCGCAGCGACCCGGCGCGCTGGCAGCAGGTGCTGGCCGACCTGAAGGCGGCCTGAGCCGGGCCCGGCCACCCGGCGTCCGTGGACGGGCGCACCCCGACGGTGCCGCCGTGCACGAGCGCGGTCAGGGGGTGCCGGCGAGGCCGTGGAGCCACCGCCGCGCGCCCTCGCCGAGCGCGGCGACGTCGTAGCCGCCCTCCTGCAGCACCACCGTCGGCAGGCCCAGCGCGCCCACCGCGGCGCCGCAGCGGGCGAAGCCCTCGATCGTGACGGCGAGGTCGCAGATCGGGTCCGTCGCGAACGTGTCGAGCCCCAGCGACACGACGAGCAGCGACGGGCCGTAGGCGTCGATGGCCTCGATCGCCGTCGCCAGCGCGGCGAGGAACGCGTCGTCGTCGGTGCCGGCGGGGAGCGGGAGGTTGAGGTTCGTGCCCGCGCCCGCACCGCTGCCCGTCTCGTCGGCGAAGCCGGTGACGTAGGGGTAGGCGCGCACGGGGTCGCCGTGCAGGGACACGTACTGGACGTCGCCGCGGTCGTAGAAGATCTCCTGCGTGCCGTTGCCGTGGTGGTAGTCGACGTCGAGCACCGACACCCGCGCCCCCGTCGTCGACGCCACGTGGTGCGCCGCGATCGCGGCGTTGTTGAAGAAGCAGTAGCCGCCGTAGCCGGTGGACGTCGCGTGGTGCCCCGGCGGGCGGCACAGCCCGTACGCGTGCCGGTCGCCGCCGAGCACCAGGCTCGTCGCCGTCAGCGCCGTGTCGACGGCGCCGCGGGCTGCGTCGTAGGTGCCCCGCGTGAGCGGGGTCGTCGTCTCGAAGCACCACCACCCCAACCGCCCGAGCACGGACTCCGGCTCGACCGCCGGCGTCATCGCCCGGCGCAGCGACGGGCGGTAGAAGACGTCGGGCACCACCTCGGGCGTGGGCCCCGCCACCTCCTGGTACTCGAGCCACGCGGTCTCGAGGAAGCGCCGGAGGCCCGGCACGTGCACGGCGTCGATCGGGTCCACGCCCCACGAGGAGGCCTCGAGGAGCTCGAACGCCGGGTCGGCGGCGAGCGCGGCGCGGATCGCCTCGGCGCGCCCCGGGTGCTCGAACGGGCTGTGCGCCCGCGAGGTCTCGAACTCCACCTGCGGGTCGTGGCCGCCGTGGCCCGGGTGGTGCACGACGCGCATCAGCGGGCGTCCACGAGCTCGAGCGCCTCGTCGAGGTAGAGCTCGCGGCACCTCGCCCGCTGCAGCTTGCCGCTCGAGGTCTTGGGCAACGTGCCGGCGCGCACGAGCATGACGTCGCGCGGCGGGAGGCCGCACACCTCGAGGGTGCGGTGGTGGATCGCGTGGCGGATCGCGTCGGCCGGCGGTGCCCCCTCGCCCGCGCGCACCTCGGCCACGACGACCACCGACTCCTTGCCCTTGTAGCCCTCGACCCCGAACGCGATCACGTTGCCGGGGCGGACGCCGTCGAGCCGGCCGCAGGCGCGCTCGATGTCCTCGGGGAACACGTTGCGACCGCCGACGATGATGACGTCCTTGATCCGCCCGCAGAGCACGAGCTCGCCGTCGACGAGGTAGCCGAGGTCGCCGGTGCGCAGCCACTCGTCGTGGAAGAGGGCCGCGGTGGCGTCGGGGCGCTTGTAGTAGCCGGGGGTCACGGAGCTGCCGCGGATCAAGAGCTCGCCGACGTGGCGCTCGGGCAGCGGTTCGAGGGTGTCGGGGTGCACGACCCGCAGCTCCAACCCGGGCACCGGCTTCCCGAGCAGGGCGAGCCGGCGCACGTCGAGCTCCTCGTCGTCGGCGGTGAGCTCGCGCGGCTTCGCGACCCGGTCGCGCTCGAGCACGACGCGGTCGACGCTGTCGTAGACCATCCCCCGGTGGCGCGGCGGGAACGAGCCGCCGATCGCCACCTCGGCCATCCCGAAGGCAGGGAACACGCTGCCGGCGCGGAAGCCGAACGGCGCCGCGGCCTCGACGAAGGCCTCGACGGCCGCCGGGTCCACCGGCTCGGCACCCGAGAGCGCGAGCGTCAGGCTCGACAGGTCGAGCCGGAGCCCGGACGACGCGGCGCGGCGGAGCGCGCGCGTCGCCAGCACCCACGCGAAGTTCGGTCCGGCGGTGCCGGTGCCGCGCCAGTCGCTGATCCACTGCATCCACGCGAGCGGCTTGGCGAGGAAGTCCTGCGGCGCGGCCTGGACGAGGTGGATGCCCCGCGTCATCGGGATCGACAGGAACCCGACGAGGCCCATGTCGTGGTAGAGCGGCAGCCACGACACCATCACCTCGTCGGGGACCACCTCGGCCGCCGCGCAGCACGCGTCGAGGTTGGCGCGCAGCACGCGGTCCGGGATGAGGACGCCCTTCGGCTCGCTCGTCGAGCCGCTCGTGTACTGGAGGATCACGAGCCGCTCGGGGTCGGGGCCGGCGAGCTCGATCGCCTCGGCCGTCGGCCGGCCGGGGCCCGGGAGCACCGACCCCATCGGCTCGATCGGCGGGTCGCCGGGGACCGCGGCGTAGAAGCCGGCGAGCAGGTCGTCGATCAGCACCAGGGCGGCGTCGCCGTGGCGGATCCGCGCCCGCGTGCTCTCGACGAACGCCTCGAGCGAGCCCATCCGCATCGGCAGCGGCAGCACCATGCTCGCGATGCCGGCGAGCCAGCACCCCTGGATGATCGTGATCAGCGATCGGCTCGTCGGCCCGAGGATCGCGACGTGGTCGCCCGGGACCAGCCCCCGCGCCTGCAGCGCCGCGCCGACCGCCCGCGCCTCGTCGTGGACCTGCGCCCAGGGCACGAACAGGGACGGCTCCGGGTGGCCCTGCGGCACGACCGAGGCGCCCACGAAGCGCACGCCGGTCGGCCGGTCGGCGGCGCGCACCAGGCGCTCGACCACGGAATCGGGGGCCGGCGCGCGCGGCGCTCGCACTTCGTCGGACATGAAGGGCACGGTAGCGGCGCGCCCCGCGTCCGTAGAATCCCGACCCATGTCCACCGCGGAGACCTCCACCAGCGAGCCACCAGCGCGGGCGCCCGGCGGCGGGGACCGGCCGACGCACCGCTACACGGGCTCGCTCGCGCAGGAGATCGAGCGCCGCTGGCAGGACCGCTGGGACGCGGAGGGCACGTTCGAGGCGCCCAACCCGGCGGGGCCGCTGGCGGCCCCGGGCGGCGTGGCCGGCCGGCGCAAGCTGTTCGTGCTCGACATGTTCCCGTACCCGAGCGGGAGCGGGCTCCACGTCGGGCACCCGCTGGGCTACATCGGCACCGACGTCTACAGCCGCTACCACCGCATGACGGGCCACAACGTGCTGTACACGATGGGCTTCGACGCGTTCGGGCTGCCCGCGGAGCAGTACGCCGTGCAGACGGGCCAGCACCCTGCCGTCACGACGGCCGAGAACGTGGCGAACATGCGCCGCCAGCTGCGCCGCCTCGGCCTCAGCCACGACACCCGCCGCAGCATCGACACCACCGACCCCGGCTACTACCGCTGGACCCAGTGGATCTTCAGCCAGATCTTCGACGCCTGGTACGACGCCGACGCGGACGGGGGGCGCGGCCGGGCCCGCCCCATCGCCGACCTGGTCGCACGGTTCGAGGCGGGCGAGCGCGAGCTGCCCGGCGGCCGGCGGTGGGCGGAGCTCTCGCGGTCCGAGCAGCTCGACGTGCTCGACGACCACCGCCTGGCGTACATCTCGGAGGCGCCCGTGAACTGGTGCCCGGGGCTCGGGACCGTGGTCGCCAACGAGGAGGTCACCGCGGACGGGCGCAGCGACCGCGGCAACTTCCCGGTGTTCAAGCGGAGCATGCGGCAGTGGATGATGCGCATCACCGCGTACGCGGACCGGCTGATCGACGACCTCGACCTCCTCGACTGGTCCGACTCGATCAAGGCCATGCAGCGGAACTGGATCGGCCGCAGCGAGGGCGCGCAGGTCCACTTCGCGGTCGACCGTCGCAGCGACCTCGGCCCGATCACCGTCTTCACGACGCGCCCGGACACGCTGTTCGGCGCCACCTTCATGGTCCTCGCGCCGGAGCACCCGCTCGTGGCCGAGCTGACGACCCCGGAGCGGGCGGCCGAGGTCGAGAACTACCGGCGTGCGGCGGCGACGCGCAGCGACGTCGCCCGCCAGGTGGAGGACCGCACGAAGACCGGCGTGGCCACCGGCTCGTACGCGGTCAACCCGGTCGACGGCCGGGCCATCCCGATCTGGATCGCCGACTACGTGCTGATGGGCTACGGCACCGGCGCGATCATGGCCGTGCCCTGCGGCGACCAGCGGGACCTCGAGTTCGCCCGCGAGTTCGGCCTCGACGTGCTCCCGATCCAGCAGCCGCCGGCGGCCTGGTTCGAGGCGCACGGGCTCGAGCCGCAGGTCGGCCCCTCGCTCGACCCCGCGACGTGGCCCGAGGCCTTCGTCGGCGAGGCGCCGTACGTCGCGAGCACGAACGGCGAGCTGGACCTCGACGGGCTCGCCGACGTCGCGGAGGCGAAGCGGCGGACCGGCGCGTGGCTCGAGCGGCACGGCCACGGGCGCACGACGGTCAACTACAAGCTCCGCGACTGGTTGTTCAGCCGCCAGCGGTACTGGGGCGAGCCGTTCCCCATCGTCTACGACGACGAGGGCCACGCGCACGCGCTGCCGGACCACCTGCTGCCGCTCGTGCTGCCCCCGACGGACAGCTTCTCGCCGCGCACGTTCGACCCGGACGACGCCGCGTCGGACCCCGAGAGCCCGCTCGACCGGCTGCGCGACTGGGTCGAGGTCGACCTCGACCTGGGCGACGGCACGCGGCGCTACCGCCGCGACACGAACGTGATGCCGCAGTGGGCCGGCAGCTGCTGGTACGAGCTGCGCTACACGGATCCCACGAACGAGCAGGCCTTCGTCGACCCCGAGGTCGAGCGGTACTGGATGGGACCGCGCCACGAGGGCCACCCGGGCGGCGTCGACCTGTACGTCGGCGGGGTCGAGCACGCGGTGCTCCACCTGCTCTACGCGCGGTTCTGGCACAAGGTCCTCCACGACCTCGGCCACCTCAGCTCCTCGGAGCCGTTCGCCCGGCTCTTCAACCAGGGCTACATCCTCGCGGCGGCGTACCAGAACGAGCGCGGCATCTACGTCGACGCGACCGAGGTCGTCGAGCGTGACGGGGGCTGGTGGCACGACGGCCGGCCGGTCACCCGGGAGTGGGGCAAGATGGGCAAGAGCCTGAAGAACGCCGTCTCGCCCGAGCAGATCTACGAGGAGTACGGGGCGGACACGCTGCGCCTGTACGAGATGGCGATGGGGCCCCTCGACGCCTCGCGGCCGTGGGAGGCGCGCGACGTGGTCGGCATGTACCGCTTCCTCCAGCGCGTGTGGCGCAACCTCGTCGACGAGGCGACGGGCCGCATCCGCGAGGACCTGCCCGAGCTCGACGACGCGACGCGCCGCGCCCTGCACCGGACGGTGGCCGGCGTGCGAGCCGACATGGAGCACCTCCGGTTCAACACCGCCATCGCGAAGCTGATCGAGCTGAACAACCACCTGACCAAGCGCGGCGGGTGCCCGCGCGAGGCGGCCGAACCCCTCGTGCTGATGCTCGCTCCGCTCGTGCCGCACGTGGCCGAGGAGCTGTGGTCGCTGCTCGGGCACCCGGCGTCGCTCGTCGCCGAGGACTTCCCGGTCGCGGACCCGGCGCTGCTGGTGGACGAGACCGTCGAGCTCCCGGTGCAGGTCGACGGCAAGGTCAGGGCGCGCATCGTCGTCGCCGCGGACGCGGACGCGGCCGCCGTCGAGGCGGCTGCGCTGGCCGACGCCCGGGTGATCGCCTCGCTCGCGGGCGCGGCCCCGCGCAAGGTCGTCGTGGTGCCGGGCCGGCTCGTCAACGTCGTGTCCTGACGACCCGCACCACCGCCAGCCGCGTGATCTGCGTCTCGTGACGCCGATGCACCCCGACGCCGCGACAGGATGAGGAGGTGAGCTCCGCCGTCAAGCCCTCGCGCACCACGTGGTTCATCGTCGGCGTGGTCGCCCTGATCGTGGCCGTCGCGGGCATCGCCGCCGTCACGTCGGGCGACGACCCCGACGCGGACGTGCCGGAGGGCGTGGAGCAGACCCGGCCGGTGTCCGTCACCGGAGCGCCGCTGCCCGTCGTCGCCGCCGACGGCACCGACCCGGCGCTCGGCCTCGTCGCGCCGGTCATCACGGGGGCGACGTTCGACGGCACCCCGGTGGCCATCGGTCCGGGTTCGCCGACCCTGGTGACGTTCCTCGCGCACTGGTGCCCGCACTGCCGGGCCGAGGTGCCACGGCTGGTCGAGTGGCACGCGCAGGGCGACGTCCCCGAGGGGCTGCAGGTGGTGGCGGTCGCCACCAGCACCACGTCCTCGCGGCCCAACTACCCGCCGTCGGAGTGGCTCGCCGAGGAGGGGTGGCCGTTCCCGGTGCTGGCCGACGACGAGGCCCAGCAGGCGGGCATGGCGATGGGTCTCCAGAGCTTCCCGTTCTTCGTCCTGCTCGACGCCGAGGGGACCGTGCTGTGGCGGCACAGCGGTCAGATCGAGCCGGACGTCCTGACCGACCAGATCACGAGCGCGCTCGACACCTCGCCCGCCGCCTGAGCCGGCGCGCCGCGGTAGCGTGGCGCGATGCAGGTCGGAGTCGTCGACTACCACGCGCCCGACGCCCCCGAGGCGTTCACCCGCTCGCTGCACGAGACCGGCTTCGCGGTCCTCGTGCACCACCCGCTCCCCCAGTCGCTCGTCCAGCAGGTCTACGACGAGTGGCTGGCGTTCTTCGAGACCGACGCCAAGCACGCCTACCGCTTCGACGCCGACGGTCAACACGGGTACTTCGCCCCGGACGTGTCGGAGACGGCGAAGGGTCACACGGTGCGCGACCTCAAGGAGTTCTTCCACGTGTACCCGTGGGGGAAGTACCCGGCAGAGGTCAGCGACGCCGCGCTGCGGTACGCGGAGCAGGCCAAGGAGGTGGCGCAGACCCTCCTCGGCTGGGTCGAGGCCAACACCCCTGCCGACGTGGCGGCGCGGTTCTCGCGCCCGCTGACGGAGATGATGCGCGGGAGCACCCGGACCCTGCTGCGCGTGCTGCGCTACCCGCCGCTGCGCGGCGACGAGCCGGCCGACGCGGTGCGCGCCGCCTCGCACGAGGACATCAACCTGCTCACGCTGCTCCCGGCGTCGAACGAGCCCGGCCTGCAGGTCCGTGACACGGCCGGGACCTGGCACGACGTGCCGACGGACTTCGGCAGCCTCGTCGTCAACTGCGGCGACATGCTGTCGCTGGCCAGCGGTGGCTACTACCCCTCGACGTCGCACCGGGTCATGAACCCCGTCGGCGAGGCCGCGACGAGGTCCCGCTTGTCCCTGCCGCTGTTCCTGCACCCTGCCGACGACGTCGAGCTCGCACCGGGCCGGAGCGCGTTCGAGTTCCTGCAGGAGCGGATCCGGGAGCTGCGCAGCCAGGACATCAGCCGGGACGCAGCGCCCTCCCCGACGGCCTGAGGGCCGCTTCAAGACGCCGTCAACCGGTCAAGCGAGCGTCAAGCGGCCTCGCCGGCCGCGCGCTCGCCCACACTGCGTGTGATCGATGTTCACGCAGCGTGAGACGGTGGTACCGTGCCGCATGGCCCGCCACCGACACGCCGAACCACCGGACCACACGGTCGCCGAGCTGCAGCAGGGGGAGGTGGTGCGCGGGCGCCACGTCGACGCGACGCTCGGGCGCGAGCGCGTCCGCCAGCGGCGGCTGCTCCGCCTGAGCCTCCTGCTCGGGATCCCGCTGGTGTGGTTCTGGTGGCGGGAGCTGCGTGACGATCCCGTCCGCCTCGGCGTGCCGAGCATCGTCGGCAGCGACCCGACCCTCGTCATCTCGATCGGGCTGCTGCTCGTGCTCGTCATGATCATCCTCATCCCGCTCCTCGGGGCGGGACGCTCGCCGCACGTCCTGCTCCGCCCGTCCGACTCCCAGGTGGGCCTCGACGACGTGGTCGGTGCCGAGGCCACCCGGCGCGAGGCGATCGACACGTTGAACCTGTTCCTCTCCCACGAGACGTTCGCTCGCGAGATGGGCGGCTCGGCCCGGCGGGGGGTGCTGTTCGAGGGGCCGCCCGGCACCGGCAAGACCTACCTCGCGAAGGCGCTCGCCGCCGAGGCCGGCGTGCCGTTCCTGTTCGTGTCGGCGAGCGAGTTCCAGTCGATGTACTACGGCCAGACCAACCGCAAGATCCGCACCTACTTCAAGGCGCTGCGCAAGGCCGCCCGTGCCGAAGGCGGCGCGATCGGCTTCATCGAGGAGTTCGACGCGATCGGCGGGGCCCGCAGCGGGATGGGGAGCGGCTCGATGCGCGAGGGCATCGCCGGGGTCGTGAACGAGCTGCTCGTGCAGATGCAGAGCTTCGACCTGCCGACGGGACGGACCCGGCTCAGGTCGCGGCTGGTCGATGCGTGCAACGCGCTGCTGCCCCCGCACCGCGCGCTCCCCCGGCCCACGCCCTCGACGGCGAACATCCTCGTCATCGCCGCCACCAACCGCGCCGCCGACCTCGATCCGGCGCTCCTGCGGCCGGGCCGCTTCGACCGCGTGATCCACTTCGACCTCCCGCCGCGCGCGGACCGCCTCGAGATCGCGGCCTTCTACCTCGCGAAGAAGGCGCACGAGCCGGAGGTCAGCGCCGCCTTCGTGGCCGACCTCACCCCGGGGTTCAGCCCGGTCCGCATCGAGCGGCTCCTCGACGAGGCGCTCATCGTCGCGCTGCGCCACGGACGCACCGCGATGCGCACGAGCGACGTGGTCGAGGCGAAGCTCGTGGTCGAGGTCGGCGTCTCCCACCCCGTCGGCTACGACGTCGAGGAGCGGCGGCGGGTGGCGATCCACGAGGCCGGGCACGCGCTGGTCGCGACGCTGGTGGGCCGCGACGTCAAGCTCGCCTCCATCCTGCGCCGGTCCGGCGCCCTCGGGCTCGTGTCCCACGGCGACGCCGTCGAGCGCCACCTGAAGACGCCCACCGAGGGCGGCGACCTGATCGCGGTCGCGCTCGCGGGCCGGGCGGCCGAGGCGCAGGAGCTCGGTGAGGCCTCGAGCGGCATCGCGTCGGACCTCGCCGCGGCGACCACGATCGCCTGCCAGCTGGTCGGCGCGCTCGGCGCCGGCGACAGCCTGCTCAGCCTCGAGGCCGCGGCGATGCCCGGCGGCGGCAACCTGGTGGCCAAGGTGCTGGCCGACGAGCCGTCCCGCACCAAGGCGGAGGCGATCCTGGCGGCGGCGGCCGACCGGGCGAGCTGCATGGTGCTCGAGCACCGGAGCGCGCTCGTCGCCATCGCCGACGCCCTCTGCGAGCACGACGAGCTGAGCGGCACCGAGGTGCGGCGCCTGGTCGCGAGCGCGTTCGCGACCTGAGGCGGCGGGGTCGGGCGCGGCGGCGTCCGGCGAGCCGTCAGCGTGCGACGGGGAGCGCTGACGGCTCGGCGGCGGGCGCGTCCAGGTAGCGCCCCCGCAGCTGCATGAACGGCCGCTCGACCACGAGGTACGCCAGCGTCGCCACGGCGAACGTGGCCGGCACGACGACGAGCACCGTCGACAGGAGCGCGTCGGCGCGGCCGCGGGCGCCGAACAGCGGCGTGGGGCCGTCGCGCAGGGCGACGACGATCGCGTAGTGGAGCAGGTAGGCGGAGTAGCTGACGATGCCGGGCAGCGCCAGCAGGGTGGCGACCCGGCGCGGCAGCGTCCGCGACGCGGCCAGGTACGCGAACGTGAAGCCCGCCCACACCAGCGCCTCCGCGAGGGGCCACACCGCCTTCCACGCCACGCTCGCCGGCCAGCTCCCGTGGCGGTTGAACAGCGCGAGGGCGGCGACGACCACCACGGCCGCGACCGCCACGCCGAGCCAGGCGGCGGGCGCCGATCTCGGGACCGCCTCGCCCGCACGGCGCACGACCCACCACGCGACGAGCATGCCGACCAGGAACTGGTCGAGGCGCCCGACGATGGTCCAGTACGACAGGTCGCGGATCTGCTCGGGGTGCAGCGAGGCGCTGAGGAGGCGCAGCACGTTCATGAGCACCACGATCCCGACGAGGTGCAGCGGGCCGTTCCGCTGGAGGAACCGGACGAGGAACGGGAACGCGAGGTAGAACGCGAACTCGACGGAGATCGTCCACAGCAGCGCCCCGAACGCCCCGAGGTCCGACCGCGCGATCGGTGGCGTCCCCTGGAGCGTGAAGAGCTGGACGAGCCCGCCGACGCTGTACCCGCCCGGCTCCGTGTACACCGCGAGCCCGACGACGAGGACGTACATCGGCGCGACGCGCAGCAGGCGGTTGCGCATGAACCCGCCGTAGCGCACGCGGCTCCCCTCCGGGGCACCGAGGACGCCGTAGGTGAAGATGAACCCGCTCAGCACCATGAACAGCGCGACGGCGGTGTGCCCCTCGATCAGGACCGCCTCCAGCGGGTTGGCGGCGCGCACGAACTCGCGGCCGCCGAGCTGCTGGTAGCCGTGGTACAGGACCATGAGCAGCGCCGCCGCGCCGCGCAGGTGGTCGACGCCGGCGAGGTAGCCGACGTTGCGGCTGACGTCGGTCCGCGACCAGCGGACCGTGTCGAGCCAGGACCGCATCGGGGGCACGTTAGCCGTGGCCCCCACGGCGGCCCCGGGACCCCTCAGGCCGTCGGCGCCGAGAGGTCGACCACCTCGAACGACAGGAGCTCGGCGTGCGAGGAGACCGGTCGCTGGTCGGCCGAGGCGGCCTTGGCGTGCTCGTTCGCGAACGACTGGCTCTGCCGCCAGGCGTCGAACGACGCCTCGTCGCGCCAGCGGGTGACGACGAAGTAGCGGCTCGACCCGTCCGTGGGGCGGAGGAGCTCGAAGCCCTCGAAGCCCTCGCGGTCGTCGACGTCGCCGGCGCGCGCCGCGAACCGGCGCTCGAGCTCGGCTCCCCCTCCCTCGGGCACGGTGATGGCGTTGATGCGGATGACGGTCATGCCCCGAGCTTCGCCCACGCGTCCGCCCGCCCACAACACCCCGGTACCGTCATCGCCGGCGGGACCCGCCCGGGCCGATCACCGGGCGTCCCGTGGAGGGCAGGTCCATGCGGTTCGAGACGAGGGCGAGACGGCGCCGGCGGGCCGCGGCGGGCGAGTTCCCGCAGGCGTGGCGCGACGTCCTGCAGCGGCGATGGCCGATCTGGTCCCAGCTCGACGACGACGAGCGCGCCCGGCTCGAGACCCTGGTCGCCGTGTTCGTCGCCGACAAGCGCTGGGAGGGCGCCCGCGGGTTCGAGCTGACCGACGAGGTGCGCGTGCTCGTGGCCGCGCAGGCGTGCCTGCTGATCCTGGAGCTCGACGACGGCACCCACGACGTCTACCGCGGCGTGGGGACGATCATCGTCCACCCCTCGACGATGGTGATGCCCGGCGTCAGGTCGACGGACGTCCCCGGCGTCGTCGCCGAGGGCCAGCACGCGCTGGACGGTGAGGCGCACCACCACCGCGGGCCCGTCCTCGTGTCCTGGCGCGCGGTGCGCTCCGACGCGCACCACCCGTCGCGCGGGCACAACGTGGTCCTGCACGAGTTCGCCCACAAGCTCGACATGCTCGACGGCACCGTCGACGGCACGCCCCCGGGCCTGGACGACGACGCCCGCCGGCGCTGGATCCGGGTCTGCCGGCGCGAGTTCCGCGCCGTCCGAGCCGGGACCGCCGGGCCGCTGCTGCGCGGGTACGCGGCGACCGACCCGGGTGAGTTCTTCGCCGTCGCGACCGAGGTGTTCTTCAGCCGGCCCGTCGAGCTGCGCGCCGACAAGCCCGAGCTGTACGAGGTGCTGGCGGGCTTCTACCGCCAGGACCCGGCGGCCCGTGCCGAGCGTGCGGCGGCTCGGACGCTCGGCGCCCTCCGGCGCGACCCGCCGGTCTAGATCCGCTCGATGACGGTGGCGGTGCCCATGCCGCCGCCGGTGCACATCGTCACGAGCCCGGTCGTCAGGTCGCGCCGCTCGAGCTCGTCGAGCAGCGTCCCGATGAGCATCGCGCCCGTGGCGCCGATCGGGTGCCCCAGCGCCATCGCCCCGCCGTTCACGTTCACCTTGCCCCAGTCAACGCCGGTGTCGCGGAGGAACTTCAGCACGACCGCGGCGAAGGCCTCGTTCACCTCGAACAGGTCGATGTCGTCGAAGGTCATGCCGGCCTTGTCGACGCAGCGCGCCGCGGCGGGTCCGGGTGCAGTCAGCATGATCACGGGCTCCGTGCCCGCGACGGCGGTCATCACGATCCTCGCCCGTGGCGCCATCCCGTGCGCACGCGCGTACTCGGGGGACGTGACGAGGACCGCCGCGGCGCCGTCGACCACCCCGGAGGAGTTCCCGGCGTGGTGGACGTGCTCGATGCGCTCGAGCTGGGGGTACGCGAGCAGCGCCGTCTGATCGACCGTCAGCCCGGCCCGCTCCCCCTCGCGCTGGGGGACGTGCGCGCCCATGGCGGCGAAGCTGGGCGCGAGCTTCGCGAGGTCGGCGAGCGTCGTCCCCGGCCGGGGGTGCTCGTCGTGGTCGAGGGCGAGGCGGCCGTCGTCGTGGCAGATCGGCACGATCGAGCGCTCGAACCGGCCCTCGGCGATGGCCGCCTGGGCCCGCTGCTGGCTGTCGACAGCGAGCTGGTCGCACTCCTCACGGCCGAAGCCCTCGAGCGTGGCGATCAGGTCGGCGCTGATGCCCTGGGCGACCATGTCGTAGCGGTCGCGGAGGTGGGCGTTGTTCGCCGTGAACCCGTCGACGTGGAGCGGCGCGGGGCGGGACATCGACTCGACGCCGCCGGCGACGACGAGGTCCTGGAAGCCCGAGCGGATCCCCATCGCGGCGAAGTTGACCGCCTGCTGGCCCGACCCGCAGAAGCGGTTGAGGGTGACACCGGGGGCGTCGAGCGACCAGCCGGCGTCGAGGGCCGCCATGCGGGCGATGTCCATCGCGTGGTCCCCGCTGCCGGCGCCGCAGCCCATCACGACGTCGTCCACCTCGGCGGTGTCGAACCCGTTGCGCTCGCGCAGCGCCTCGAGCACCTGCGCGAGGATGCGCTGCGGGTGCACCTCGTGCAGCGAGCCGGACTCCTTGCCCTTGCCGCGCGGCGAGCGCACCGCGTCGATGATCCAGGCCTCGCGGGCCGCCGTGTCGTCCATGCGGGCGACGCTAACGACGGGCCAGGAGATCGCCGTAGTCGGGGTGCTCGTCGATGAACTGGGCGACGTACCAGCACGAGGGGACGACGCTGCGGCCCGACGCCCGTGCCGCGTCGAGGACGTGGCGGACGAGGACCGCGGCGAGGCCGCGCCCACGCATGGACCGGTCGATCACCGTGTGCGGCAGCACCATCGTCGTCCCGTCGAGGACGTAGTCGGCGACGCCGCACACGCGGCCGCCGACGCGCAGCTCGTACCGGCCCGCCTGCTCGTCGTCGATGACCTCGATCGCCTCGGTGTCGTCCACGCCCCCGCCGTACCCGCCGCGGCGCGCCGGCAACCGCCGGCGCCTGCAGTCACCGTGACCCGCCCGCCGTGCCGAGGTCCGTCGGACGTGCACGCGCCGCCCCCGGGCCCGTGGCGGCACGACCCGTACACTCCGCTGCGATGGGTGAGGGCGCCCGTGAGCACGGGCACGAGCGCGAGCCGGCCGATCGCGCCGATCGGCGCGACCACGCGCATCGGCACGGACACCACCACGGCCACGGCGTGCGGGCCGGCGAGCGCCACCGGCGACCGCTGGCGATCGCGCTCGCGCTGGTGGTCGGCTTCCTCGTCGTGCAGGTCGTGGTCGGGCTCGCGTCGGGCTCCCTCGCGCTGCTGTCGGATGCCGGTCACATGGCCACCGATGCGCTCGGGCTCGGCATGGCGCTGGCGGCGATCACGGTGGCCAGCCGGCAGGCACGTCGGTCCCAGGCCGACCTCCAGCGCACGTTCGGCCTGTACCGCCTCGAGATCCTCGCGGCGCTCGCCAACGCGGCGCTGCTCGTCGCGGTGGCGGTGGCGGTGCTTGTCGAGGCCGCGACCCGCCTGGGCGATCCGCCGGACGTCGACGCCGGCGCGGTGCTCGTGACCGGGGTGCTCGGGCTCGCGGTGAACGTCGTCGCCTTCCTCCTCCTGCGCGAGGGCGCGGCCGAGAGCCTCAACGTCCGTGGCGCGTCCCTCGAGGTGATGGCCGACGCGCTGGGCTCCGTGGGCGTCATCGTGGCGGCCACGATCGTCGCCACGACCGGGTGGTCGGTCGCGGACCCGCTCGTGGGCGCCGGGATCGGGCTGTTCATCCTCCCCCGGGCCGTCCGCCTCGGCGCGGACGCGCTCCGCGTCCTCGTGCAGGCCGCGCCGCGCGGGCTCGACGTCGCCCAGGTGGGGACGACCCTCGCGTCGATCCCGGGGGTCGTGGACGTGCACGACCTGCACGTGTGGACGCTCACGAGCGACATGGACGTCGCGAGCGCGCACCTGATGGTGGCCGCCGGCACCGACACCCACGAGGTCCTCGACCGGGCCCGGGCCATGCTCATCGATCGGCACCACCTGCACCACGCGACGCTCCAGATCGAGCCCGACGACCACCTCGGGTGCGAGGAGGTGGGCTGGTGACCCGGCGCGCGACCGGCGGGGAGCACGTCAGCGGGGACAGGTCATGGCGCCGGGGGCCCGTCGGGGGCGGGACCGAGGGCCCCCGGCACACACGGCCCAGTCTGCCCGTCCCTCCCGTGACGTAAACATCCGCTCGCGTGCTCCGGCCGCAGCGTCACGAGTAGGGTCGTCATCGTCATGAGACTGCAACACAAGGGCGGGGCCGGCGGCCGCACCGTGCTGCTCCTGGTCGCGCTCCTCGCGCTGCTCGCGCCCCTGGCGCCGGGCGTCCCCGTCGCCGGTCAGAGCTCCGACGACGTCGCGCGCGAGATCCAGCGCGTGCAGGCCGTCGCGGACGAGACCACCCGGCGGTGGGCTGACGCGCAGGAGCGCGCGAGCCGCCTCGAGGTGGAGCTGGCCGCCGCCGAGGCCGACCTGGCCGCAGCCGACGCGGCGCACGCCGCGATGACGACGACCCTGCAGGCCGCGGCCGTGCACCGCTTCACCACGAGCGGCGCCGGACCGGTGGCCTTCTTCGACGCCGACCCGATGGCACGGGCGGAGGCCGCGGCGCTGGCCGAGCTCGCCACCAGCGCCGGCGTGGTCGACCTCGACGAGCGCGCCGACGTCCGCGACGCCTTCGCCGCGGCGCAGCGGCGGGTGGCGGCGCTGCGCGCCGACAACGAGGCCGCGCTCGTCGATCTGGCGGCGCGCTCGGAGCAGCTCGAGCAGACGCTGGCCGAGCTCGAGGTGGCCCGCCGCCGCCTGGAGGACGCCGAGATCCGGGCGGCGTACGAGCGCCGCCTCGCCGAGCAGCGGGCCGCCGACGAGCGCGCCGCGCGCGAGGCCGAGGCCCTCGCCGCGACCCAGGAGCGCACGGCGTCGCCCGTCGCCACGGCACCTCCGGCCGTCGGCCTCGCGCCCCGCGGCAGCGGGTTCGGCGCCGCGCCCACGGCGCCCGCGCCGGTCGCCACGGATCCCGGCCCCGCCCCGGCCACGACCGCCCCGGCGCCGCGCGCGCCGGATCCCGCCCCGAGCACCGCGCCGACGCCACCGCCGGCGCAGCAGCCCGGTCCCGCCCCCACCGATCCCGCGCCGACGGACCCGGAGCCGAGCGCCGAGCCGGCGCAGGAGGCCGACCCGGAGCCGGCGCCGGAGCCCCGACCTGCCGCCGGCGGCTGGCGCTGCCCGGTCGACGGCCCGCGCTCGTTCATCGACACCTGGGGCGCGCCGCGCAGCGGCGGGCGGTCCCACCAGGGCGTCGACATCATGAGCCCCCGCGGCACACCACTCGTGGCGGTGGTGGCGGGCAACGTGACCATGGGGACCAACCGCCTCGGCGGCAACGTCGCCTGGCTGAGCGGCAGCGACGGCAACCGCTACTACTACGCCCACCTCAGCGGGTGGGAGGGCGGCGCCCGCACGGTGGCCGCGGGCGAGGTGATCGGCTACGTCGGCGCCACGGGCAACACCTCCGCGAACCACCTGCACTTCGAGATCCGCCCCGGCGGCGGCGCGCCGGTGAACCCGTACCCGACCGTGCGCCAGCACTGCTGAGCGGCCCGGCGCGGCCCGACGCGATATTCGCCGCGGTCCGCCGGCGGCAGGCCGTAGCCTCGGTGCTCCCCCCATCGGCGGGTGCCCCCGCGCCCGCTCCTGCCGCACCGAGGTCCCCGTGCCCATCGTCGACGTCACCGCTCTCGAGAAGCGCTTCGGCTCCACGCGCGCCCTCGCCGGACTCGACCTCGCCGTCGAGGCCGGCACCGTCCTCGGCGTGCTCGGTCCCAACGGCGCGGGCAAGACGACGGCCGTCCGCATCCTCACCACGCTGATCACGCCCGACGCCGGCCACGCCACCATCGACGGGATCGACGTCGTGCGCGAGCCGCAGCGCGTCCGCGCCCGCATCGGCCTGACGGGTCAGTACGCCGCCGTGGACGAGCGGCTGACCGGCCGCGAGAACCTGGAGCTGGTCGGGCGGTTCTTCCGCATGTCCGGCTCGCGGGCACGCGAGCGGGCGAGCGAGCTGCTGCGCGTGTTCGACCTGGAGGAGGCGGCCGACCGGGTCGTGAAGGGCTTCTCCGGCGGCATGCGCCGACGGATCGACATCGCCATGAGCCTCGTCGCCCGACCGAAGGTGCTCTTCCTCGACGAACCGACCACCGGTCTCGACCCGGCGAGCCGCCTGGGCATGTGGGACCTGATCGAGTCGCTCGTCGCCGAGGGCACCACGACGCTGCTGACGACGCAGTACCTCGAGGAGGCGGACCGCCTCGCCGACCGGATCACGGTCATCGACCACGGCCGGGTCATCGCCGGCGGCACCTCCGACGAGCTCAAGGCCCACCTGGGCGGCGACCAGGCCAGGATCCGGCTGCGTCACGCCGCCGATGCGGACGCGGCCGCGTCGGCGATCGCGCCCATGACCTCGAGCTCCGGCGCGCCGACCCGCGAGGGCCTCGAGCTCGCCGTGGCCCTCCGGGCCGGCACCACGACGCCGGCGATCGTGCGCGCCCTCGACGCCGCCGGCGTCGACGTCGACGACGTGTCGGTGGAGCGGCCCACGCTCGACGACGTCTTCCTCGCCCTGACCGGGCGGCCACCGGGCGACGACCTCGCACGCGCCGACGATCCGGCCACGACCCCCCAGGAGGCAGTGCGATGACCGCGACCACGACAGGGCTCCGACCCGGCCGGGCACCCGCCCACGGCCGCAGCGACGAGCTGCCGCAGGGACTGGCGTGGACGTTGCGCGACTCGTGGAACGAGGCCACGCGACACCTGCGCGCCGTGCCGCGCAACGCCGACCTGCTGGTGTTCGCCACCCTCCAGCCGATCATGTTCGTCCTGCTGTTCAAGTACGTCTTCGGCGGCTCGATCCGGGTGACCGGGTTCGACTACGACCAGTACCTGATCCCGGGCATCTTCGCCCAGACGGTCGTGTTCGGCTCCAGCTTCACCGCCGTGGGGCTGGCGGAGGACATGCAGAAGGGCTTCATCGACCGGCTGCGGTCGCTGCCCATCTCCCAGCCGGCGGTGCTCGTCGGGCGCACCATCAGCGACACCGTGCGCAACCTGATCACGTTCTCCGTCATGCTCGCCGTGTCGTTCGCGATCGGGTTCCGGTTCGACGGCGGGCTCGTCCGCGGCCTGCTCGCGACGGGGTTGCTGCTCGCCTTCAGCTACGCGTTCAGCTGGATCCAGGCCCTGATCGGCCTCTCGGTCCGGTCCGTCGAGGCCGCCAACTCGGCCAGCTTCATCTGGATGTTCCCGCTGACGTTCCTCAGCTCCGCCTTCGTCGACACCAGCACGATGACGCCGTGGCTGCGCCGGATCGCGGACGCCAACCCGTTCACGATCGCGACGAACGCGGCTCGTGCGCTCTACAACGGCCGGGATCCCGGCGACGCCGCGTGGCAGGCGCTGGCGTGGGCCGTCGGGCTCACGGTCGTGTTCGCCACGCTCGCGATCCGGCGCTTCGCGGGGGCTGCGGCACGCAGCTGAATGCGTGCGGGCCGTCAGCGTCCGTCGCGCTCCCGGCCGGGCACCACGAGCACCGGGCACCGGGCGTGGAGGACCACCTGCTGGCTGACGGACCCGAGCAGCAGGCCGCGGAAGCCGCCGCGCCCGCGGCTGCCGACCACGAGCGTCCACGCTCCCTCGCTCGCCTCCACCAGCGCCCGCGCCGGGAGGTCGTTCACCGACCGGAGCACCGTGCCGTGCGGGCGCCCGTCACCCAGCCACTGCTGCACCTCGCGCTCGAGCCAGGCAGCGGCTCGCTCGTGCGTCACCGGCGCCGCCTCGTCCTCGATCGGCGTGAGGTGGTCCCACGCGTGCACCACCTCGAGCACCGCGGCGTGGGCGGTCGCCTCGCGTGCCGCTCGCCGGAGCGCTTCGCCCGAGGCCGCCGATCCGTCGATCGCGACGACGATCCGGAGGGCGGCGGGGGGCTGGGCATCGCTCATGGCGCGCAGCTTGCCAGATCCGGGGCGGCAGCGCCCCCGTCATGTTTCGTGCGGGGCGCGAGCGGGGCACGGTGGACGCCGGCGGCGTCCGACGGCGAATCACCCGATCGGGTGGGATGTCCCGCGCGCTCGCGTGGGTACCGGGCCGGCGATGGATGAACGACGTCGCGCGCTCCCGCGCCGGGTGGTGCGCGTGCCAGCGACGATGGCCGCCTCCTCCGAGCGCCCGCTCCCCCACGCCGAGGCGATCGACGTCTCCCCCTCCGGTGCGCTGCTGGCCCTCGCCGAGCCGGTGGGCCTGCCGCTCGGGCAGCGGGTGGTGGTGTCCCTCGGCTTCGACGACGGCCGCGTCCACGCGTTCGGGTTCGTGCGGCGACTCGCGCGGGGCGACGACTTCCGCACCTACGTCGCCGTGGAGTTCGACCCGCTGTCGGACGAGGAGTGGGAGCGCCTCGTCGACCGGCTGGACGCGCTCGAGCGGGGCGCGGAGCGAGAGGTGGAGGACGCGGCCGTCCCCGCTCGGCACCCCGCCGACGCGAGCGCCTGAGGCGCCGCGGCGCGGCCGACCGGGCCCCTGTGGCTCAGCCGGCGCGGGTGTCGAGCGCCCGCACCGGCGTGGCCAGGCCCTGGAAGCCGGAGCCGACGGTGCCCAGCAGGTCGACCACGAGATGGCTCGCGACGTTCGCTGCGACGCACACGTCGCCCGCCGCGTCCGGCCGCACGAGGACGAAGTTGCCGCGGGTGCCTCCCCCGTCGACGTTCAGGTTCGCGGTGGCCGGCACGGCGCCGTCGCACGGCCACGCACGGACGAACCCCGTCGCGGCGGCCTCGGTGGCCGTGACGTTCAGCAGCACGCCGGCCGATCCCGCCGCACCGGTCGCGACCCGCCGCACCTCGCCCGCCGCGGGCGGGGCGCCCGCGGCGCGCGTGTCCAGGAGCCGCTGCGCGCCCGGCAGGTCGACCGCCGCAGCCGACAGCGCGCCGAACCGGTCGACGACGAGGTCGGTCGTGCGGTTGGCCCGCAGGCAGATCTCCGACCCCTCGCCGCTGTCGACGACCACGACGTTGGGCGTGATCGAGCCGCCGGCGAAGTTCAGGTTGGACGTCGACGGTTCGACGCCCCCGCAGGGGTAGGCCCGCACGAACCCGGCGTCCGCACCGGCCACGGCGGTGACGTTCAGGATCGCCGCGGTGCCGGCCGCACCCGGGACCGGCACGCGCAGCTCGACCCCCGGCACGATCGCCCCGCTCCCGACCCGGGTGTCCGCCAGCCGCTCCGGTCCGGCGCGGGAGTAGGCGCCACCGGCACCGAACCAGCCCATGACGTCGACGACGAGGTGCGTGGCGGCGCTGTTGTAGATGCACACCGAGCCCCCGGGGCCGACGGGCACGACGGCCGAGGCGGAGACGGTCTGGCCGGCCACGTGGTTGAGGTTCGCCGCGAGCGGGGTCGGCTCCCCGCAGGGGTGCGCGGTGAGGAACCCGGCCGTGCGAGCGCCCGTGACGGCGAGGTTGAGCGCCACGGCCGTGACGTCCTGGCCGACGCCCGCGAGACCGGCGACGCGCACCTCGGTGACGGAGCGGCTCGGCAGCCGTCCGGCCGTGGCGAGGACCGTCGACGCCACCAGGCCGGCGTACTCGGCCGCGCCGTACGTGCCGAGGTGGATCGCGTCGTAGGTCAGCCCGGGGCGGTTCGCGATCGCGGCCCAGTCGATGAGCGTCAGGTCGTCGTGGCGGTCCAGCGCCGCCCGGAGGTGGCGGTTGACGGTCGGGAAGTACCAGAAGTAGGGCTGGATCTGGCGCCACGCCGCCGCCGAGACGTACCGCGGGTCGACCTCGCGCAGCGTGACCCAGTAGATGTGCCGGACGCCGGCCTCGCGCAGGGCGCCGAGGATGCTGTCGATCGAGCGGTCGAAGCGGGCCGGGTCCCAGTAGGGGTAGTTGTACCCGCCCGCGACGATCGCGTGGTCGCCGAACACCCACGGCGTCTCGCGCATCGCGCGCCGCACGTGGTTGGCCTCCATCTGCTCGACGAACAGCGCGGGGAAGCCGTCCTGCGTCACCTGCCACGCGGGCGGGAAGGCCGCCGCGATCGCGCTCCGCGCGCCGAGCCCGACGGAGTCGGCGATCAGGTACACCCGCTGCGATCGGGGTGCCTGCTCCGGGCGCGCCGGGCCGGCGCCGGCGCCCGCGGCCGAGGCGACCGTCGCCAGCAGCGCCACCGCCAGCGTGGCGGCCAGCCGCCGGCTCACGGCACCCACCAGCCGGCGACGTCGAGCACCGCGTGGGTGGCAGCGAACCCGACGAGGCACAGCCGTCCGGCTCCGGAGAGCCCGACGGTCAGGCTGTTGGCCATGATCCCGCCGCGCGGGGCGTTCACGGACGCCGTCGCGCCCGGCGGGGTGCCGCACGGCGTGCCCGTCAACCAGCCGTCGGCCACGGGTTCCACCGCCACGATCGTGCCCGTCACGGCCGCCGCCTCCACCGGAGCGACCGCGACGTCCACGGGCTGCAGCGGACCGAGCGGGCCGCGCCAGCCGCCGGTCGCCGTGCGCGTGTCGAGCATCCGGGTCGGCGGCGCCGGCACGAACCGCAGCCCGCCCTCGGCACCGAAGGTGCCGGTCAGGTCGACCACGACGTCGGCGGGCTGGTTCGTCGCGACGCAGACCCCGCCGTCGGCGCCGACCGGCACGAACGCCGCGCCGGAGACGATCTCGCGCGGCGCCCAGTTGACGTTGGCGACGACGGGGACCGCGCCGCCGCAGGGGAAGGCGGTCAGCACGCCGGCGGCGGCGTCGCCCACGACCGTGAGGGTGAGGGCGACCGCGGCCGCCCCCGGCGGCGCCTCCACCCGCGAGACCAGGGCGCGCCCCGCGACGCGGGTGTCGAGCAGGCGCGTCGGCGGGAGCGGCGAGAGGCGGTGCCCGCCGGCGCTGCGGAACACGCCCTGCAGGTCGACCACCACGTCGGCGGGCGCCGAGCTGAAGGCGCAGAGGGTGCCCCCGGCATCGAGCAGCGCCGTCGCCTGCGCGCTCCGTGGCTGGCCGGCGGGGAAGTTCACGCTGGCGGTCAGCGGCCGCGGCGCGTCGCACGGGTGCAGGGTCAGGAACCCGGGGGCGGCGGGATCCGCGGCGGCGAGGTTGACCGTGACCGCGGTGACGCCGGCGTCGACGACGCCCGGGACGAGCGCGCGCAGGTCGAGCCGGAGCGTCCCGCCGGCGGCGAGGCGGGCACCGGGCACCTCGCGGGTGTCGAGGACGCGGCGCGGCGGCACGGGGACGTACTCGAGCGGTGCGCCGCCGGCGGGGGGCGCGACGGGCCCGCCCTCGCGACGGGCGAGCCCGAGGCGTGCGCTCGCGTCGTCGGCCATCAGCGCGCTGCGGGCCCGGTAGGCGCGGGCGTCGGGGAGGTGGATCCGGTCGGGCGCCAGCGGGACGCCCGCGGCCCGCTGCACGGCCGGCCAGTCCCAGGTGAGGAGGTTCGCACGCTCCCCGGCGACCGTGAGCAGCGCCGAGTTCCACGCCGCCTGCTCGCCCGGGTCCGTCATCGTGATCAGCGACCACCAGACCTGCCGGTCGGGACCGGCGACGTCCATGAACGAGCGGATGCTCGTCGCCGCGCACGTCGTGGACCCCCCACACGCCTTGATCTCGTTCGGGCCGAGGCTGACCATGATCACCGGCGGGTCGAAGCCGGCTGCGCGCTGGTCGAGCAACCAGCGGCTCATGTTCGCGCCCGGGTTGCCCGGGATCAGCCGCCCGGTCTGGAACCCGACGCCCGCCTTGAGCCGCACCGGTCCCCAGCCGCGGTCGACCATCATCTGCGCGACGGACGGCCCCCACCCGTCGGTCTCGTAGGCGGAGCCGAGCATCACCGAGTCGCCGATGATCGCGACCGCGCCGCGCGGCCCGGGCGCGGGCTTCACGAGCTCGACGAAGATCGGCATCGGCGCCGCGTGGGCGACGGAGCCGCCGAGCGGCGTCGTCGCCACGACGGCGGCGCACACGAGGGCCGTGAGGAGCGCCGCACGGGCGGAGCGGACGTGGGAGCGGGGCCGCTGGTGCACGGCCGCCGACGATACCTCTCCGACATCGCCCGCCCCGGGTAGCGTCCCCGGCCATGGTGCCGGCGGAGCGGTCCCGGAGCCGGACGATCGGGTACCAGCCCGCGCTGGACGGCGTCCGCGCGCTGGCGGTGGCCATGGTGCTCGTGTTCCACCTCGACCTCGGGTTCTACGAGGGCGGCTACGTCGGCGTGTCGGTCTTCTTCACGCTCTCGGGGTTCCTGATCACGACGCTGCTGCTGCGCGAGCACGAGCGGACGGGGACGGTGTCGGTCCGCGACTTCTACCTCCGCCGCGTCCGGCGGCTGCTCCCGGCGTCGCTGTGCTGCACCGCCCTGGTGGGAGCCGCCGCGGCGGCGGGCTGGTACGACCGCAGCGGCGACCTCCGCCCGAGCCTCCTCGGCACGCTGCTGCAGGTGCAGAACTGGGTGGCGCTCCTGCGCGACGAGTCGTACGCGGACCTGTTCGCCGCGCCGTCACCGCTCGACCACATGTGGTCCCTGTCGCTGGAGGAGCAGGTGTACTGGGTCTGGCCGGTGGCGATCGCCGCCGTCGCGTCCGTCGCCGCGGCTCGATCGGCGCGGACCGGCCGGACCACGACGCTCGTCCTGGGCGCGGCGTTCGCCGTGTCCGCGGCATCGGCGCCCATCACCGCGGCGACGCTGGGTGGCGACGCCGCCTACCTCGCGACGTGGACGCGGGTCGCGGAGGTCCTCGCGGGGGCGGCGCTGGCAGCGGCGCTGGCGGCGCGCCCGCGCGTCGGCGACGGCATCGCCCCGCCCCCGGGGCCGGCGCATGCGTGGGCGGTGGCCGGTGCGGTCGCGCTCGCGCTGCTCCTCACGGCGGGCGCGGCGCTGCCGGCCGGGCGCGGGCTCGCCTACGAGGGCGGGCTCCCGCTGGTCGCGCTCGCCAGCACGCTGCTCGTCGCCGCGCTCCAGGCGGACACCCCGCTGCGGCGGCCGCTCGAGTGGGGCCCGATCGTCGCCGTCGGGCGCGTCAGCTTCGGCGTCTACCTGTACCACTGGCCGGTGTTCGTGCTGCTCGACGGCGAGCGGACGGGCCTCGAGCGCTGGCCGCTCGCGGTGGTGCGACTGGCGGCGACGGCCGTCGTCGCGACGGCGTCGTACCACCTCCTCGAGCGCCCGATCCGCGAGCGGCGGCGGATCGTGGGCGCCCGACGCCTCGTCGGGACGCTGGCGACGTGCATGGCCGCGCTGGTCGTGTTCGCCGCGCTCGGGGTGCCTGCGCCGGCCGGCTCGGAGGCGTTCGAGCAGGACGTCGCGGGCGCCGGCACCCTCGCCCCCGCCGACGGGCGGGTGCCGCTCCCGCCGCTGGCCCCGGCGAGCGTCCCGCCGGTGACCGCCGCCACCGCGGCCGCGGGCACGCCCGCGCCCGCCACCACCGAGGCCAGTCCCGGCACCCCGACGGGCGGCCCCACCACCGCGGCCACGTCGGCCTCGCCGACCCCGTCGGTCACGGCGACCACCACCACCCCGGCGCCCGCCACCGGGGTGGCGTCGACGGCCATCTCGTCCCCCGCGCCCGCCCGTGCGGTGCGGATGCTCGTCGTCGGCGACTCGACCGCCCAGGCGGTCGGCAACGGGCTGGCCGCCTGGGCGCAGCTGCGCCCCGACCTCGCCGAGGTCGAGGTGATGGCGTACCCCGGGTGCGGCCTGCTGACCGGCGGCGAGCGGCGCTTCGCCGGCGCGTGGCAGGAGGTGCCGGCGGGTTGCGCCACCCTCTTCGACGTCGACGTGCCCGCGCGCGTCGCCGCCACCCGCCCCGACCTGGTGGTGGTCATCACGTCGTTCTGGGACGTCGCCGACCGCCGCTGGGGCGACGACGGCGGCGCGGAGCTGACCCCCCTCGACGAGGCGTACGCGCAGCGCCTCACCGAGCGGTTCGCGGCCTACGACGAGATCCTCACCGCCGCGGGCGCCGCCGGGGTCGCGTGGGTGCAGCACCCCGTCGCCGACTACCGCTGGGACGAGGTCGACGAACCGTCCGACGACCCCGCCCGCTACCAGGTGCTCGCGGGCGCGATCCGGTCGTCGTCGGCGCAGTCGCAGGACGTCCACGTGATCGAGCTCGCGAGCTGGCTGGCATCCCGGGGCCTCGACACCGACCGCGGCGTCCGCCCCGACGGGGTCCACTTCACGATCGAGGCCTCCACGGAGCTGGCCTCGACGTGGCTCGGCGTGGAGCTGATCGCCGCCGCGCTCCGCAGCGCCTGACCCCCCTCGCGCGGCAGATTCCGCTTCAGCGCGGGGCCCCGGCGGCCGATCACCCCAGCGAACGTCGGCGGGCCCAGGCGGGCCGCTGCCCGGGCGCACCCGGGCCCCGTCGACGTCGGCGTCGGGAGGAGCCCCATGAACCGCAGGATGTCGATCCCCACGAAGCTCGCGCTCGCCGCGCTGCCGCTCGTGATCGCGATCGTCGGCCTCCTCGCGCTGAACGTGCGGGCGAGCCTCGACGACGCGGCGCGCGAGCGGCGCACCGCCTCGATCGTCGCCGTGTGGGAGCCGCTGACCGTCGCCATCGACGCGGTCGACGCCGAGGGCGAGCCCTTCGAGCAGCCGCTGGTCGCGGGCTCGGGCGTCCCCGCCGCGGCGGTGTCGCCGACGGCGCGGGCAGCCACCGACGCGTCCATCGTCGCGCTCCGCGCCGCGCTGGAGGACCTCGACTCGCCCCCGCAGCTCGTCCGCCAGGTGGAGCGGGTGGCGGCCGATCTCGCCGCGGCGCGGACCGCCGCGAGCCAGCAGCGCAGCGAGACCTCGGCCGAGTACCAGCAGGTCGAGCTCGGCCTCGGCCGGGTGGGAGCGCTGCTGCCCACCGAGGCGAGCGCCGAGGGCCTCGGTCGCGACCTGGAGGCGCTCGGCTCGCTGCTCGCGGCGAAGCAGGGCGTCGACCGCGTGTCGGAGATCATCCGCCCCGCGGTGCGCGGCGCCGCCATCGAGCCGGTGTCGTTCGAGCGGCTGGTGGAGGACAACCGCAGCGCGATCGCCGGCTTCGAGGCGGCCGCCCCGACGACGTGGCTGGAGGAGTGGCAGGCGAGCGGCGTCCCCGACGTCGTCGCTCGGAGCGAGTCGACCTACCTCGCGCTCATCGCCCTCCCCGCCGACCAGCTCGCCGGTGAGCTGGTGCGGACGGACCTGGGCGACTACCGCCAGTCCGTGCGCCGCATCGGCATCCTGTTCGACGGCTTCACCACGTCGATCCTCGACGACGCGCAGGGCCGCGAGGCCGACGCCAACCGCGCCAGCCTCGTCAAGATCCTCGTCTCCTCCCTCGCCGTGCTGGTCGCGCTGCTGACCGCGTGGCGGATCACCCGGTCGATCACGTCGCGGATCCGCAAGGTGTCCGACCGGGCGCACGAGGTCGCGGTGGAGCAGCTGCCGGCGCTCGTCGCCGCGCTGCGCGACCCGAAGGGCAAGACCGCGCTGCCGCCCGCCACACCGATCATCGGCGCCGGCCACGACGAGGTCGGCGAGCTCGCGGAGTCGTTCACGGCCGTCCAGCGCACGCTCGTCGACGTCGCCGCGGAGCAGATGCAGGTCATGCGCCGCGGCGTGTCGGACATCTTCGTCACCCTCGCCCGCCGCAACCGCACCCTGGTCGACCGCCAGCTGACCCTCCTCGACACGCTCGAGAGCGAGGTCGACGACCCACGGACGCTGTCCGACTACTACAAGCTCGACCACCTCGCGACCCGCATGCGCCGCAACGCCGAGAACCTCCTGGTGCTCGCCGGCAGCGAGTCCCGGCACCGCCGCCACTCGGCGCTCGCCATCGACGAGGTGGTGCGTGCGGCGATCTCCGAGGTGGAGGACTACCGCCGCATCGACGTCGCGGTGATGGACCCGCTCACGCTCCGGGGCGACGTCGTCGCCGACCTGGCGCACATGCTCGCGGAGCTGCTCGACAACGCCGCCGCCTTCTCGCCGCCCGACACCGACGTGCGGATCTCCGGCCGGGCGACGCCGGGCGGCTACGCCCTCACGATCGCCGATCACGGCGTCGGCATCGGCAGCGAGCGGCTCACCGAGCTGAACGACCTGCTGGCCAACCCCCCGATCATCGGCCTCTCCGTCGAGCCCACCCTCGGCCTGTCGGTCGTGTCGCTGCTGGCGGCCAAGCACGGGATCACGGTCCGCCTCGCTCCCGCGACGCCGGGCACCACCGTCGAGGTGCTGCTGGCTCCGACCCTGCGGGAGGGCCACGACCGCGATGCGCCGCCGGAGGTCGCGAGCGACGAGCCGGTGGCGCCACGGGCCGTCGACGGCGCCGTGGTCGACCACGTCCTCGAGCAGCCCGAGCCCACGCCCGCACCCGCGGCGCCGGCGGTGAGCCCGCCGCCCGTCGCCCCGCACGAGCCGGCGCCGGCGCACGAGCCCGCCGCGCCCGTCGCGGTCGATCGCGACCTCGTGCTCCCGCGCCGGACGCCCGCGCCGGCCGCGCCGCCCACGGCACCGGCCCCCTCGGGCCACCTCCCGGCCGGCGCCGCCGACGCGCCCACCGCCGCCGAGGCGACGCGTCCGCCGGCCGCGGCCTCGATGCCGTCGATCGCGCTGCCGGACCTCCGGGTCCCGACGCTGCCGACCCGGGCCGGCGCGGGGACGGCGCCGCCGTCGATGAGCCTGTCGGGGCTGCCCGTGCGCGTCCCCGGATCCGCGAAGCCGGACGTGGACGCGGACGAGCGCCCGGTCGCGGCGAGCCGGCCGGAGCAGGTGCGCTCGACCCTCGCCGCGTTCACGAGCGGCCGGGCGACGGCGATCACCGGCTCGCTCCCGGTCATCAAGCTGCGCCTCCCGGACGCCCCGGCGGCGCGCACCGAGCCCGACGGCGCGAGCGCCGACACCAGCGGAGGAGACCGCACGTGAGCACAGGAGCCGACAACCTCAACTGGCTGGTCGCGAGGTTCGTCCAGCAGGTCCCGAGCGTCCGCCAGGCCGTCGTCGTGTCGTCCGACGGGCTGTCGGTCGCCGTGTCCGACGGGGTCGGGCGCGAGACGGCCGAACGGCTCTCCGCGGTGGCGTCGGGAATGATCGGCCTCGCCTACGGCTCCGCCGGCCGCTTCGGCGCCGGTCCGGTCATGAACGTCATCGTCGAGATGGAGAACGGCTGGATGTTCGTCACCGGCATCCGCGACGGCTCGCTGATGTGCGTGGTGACGACCCGGGACGCGGACATCGGCACGATCGGCTACGAGATCGCCGTGTTCGCGCAGCGGGCGGGCGACGTGCTCACGCCCGAGGTGCGCGAAGAGCTCAAGTCGAGCATGCTGGCTCGGAGCTGACCGTGACGGGCGAGCACCACCTCGAACCCGTCCCGAGGGACGACCCCGACGCCGGGGACGGCGGTGAGATCACCGGCCGCCTGATCCGCCCGTACGCGATGACGCGCGGGCGCACCTCCGCCGACGTGGCGGAGATCGACCTCGAGGCGCAGATCGTGCGCAGCCCGACCGGGCCGAGCGTGCGTCGCGAGCACCGCTGGGAGGCGGCGACGATCCTCGGCCTCGTCGAGCGGCCCATGGCGCTCATCGAGGTCGCCGCCCGCGCCGGCGTCCCCATCGGCGTGGTGCGCGTCATCATCGCCGACCTGATCGCGGAGGGCGCCGTCGTCGTGCAGCGCCCCGAAGCGAAGACCACCTACGTCAGCCTGCTCGAGAAGGTCCTGGATGGTGTCCGTGCACTCTGAACCGCTCCCCCACGCGCTCGCCGCCGAGCAACCCGTCCAGAAGGTGCCGGTGAAGATCGTCGTCGCCGGGGGCTTCGGCGCCGGCAAGACCACGTTCGTCGGCGCGATCTCCGAGATCGAGCCGCTGCGCAGCGAGGCGACGATGACGTCGGTCAGCTCCGCGCTCGACGACCTGTCGTTCACGGCGGACAAGACCACCACGACCGTGGCGATGGACTTCGGGCGCATCGGACTGGGCGACGACATCGTCCTGTACCTGTTCGGCACCCCGGGGCAGGAGCGCTACCACTTCATGTGGAACGAGCTGTCGCGCGGGGCGATCGGCGCCGTCGTCCTCGCCGACACCCGACGCCTCGGCGACTGCTTCGCCGCGATCGACTACTTCGAGTCGCGGGCCGTCCCGTTCATCGTCGCCGTGAACACCTTCGACGGCCAGCGGACCCACGACCTCGGGCAGATCCGCGAGGCGCTGCAGGTGCCGCACCAGGTGCCGATGCTGTTCTGCGACGCACGCCTGCGCTCCGACGTGAAGGCGGCGCTGGTGACCGTCGTCGAGCACGCCCTCAGCCGGATCCGGAGCTCGAACCGGGCGGGGTGAGCCGTCCTCGCCGGCGCCGCGGCGCCGGCGGGTTCGCCCCGGTCGAGGCCGGGTACGCGTGGCCATGGCCGCACCCGACACCCCCGACACCGTCGAGCCCGAGACCCCCGACGACGACGCACCGACGGGCAACCCGGCGTACGACCGCGAGCACCCGCCCGAGGAGCGCTTGGGCGCCGATCCCGGCGACCGCGAGGCACCCGATCCGGAGCAGCCCGCGGACATCGACCACTTCTCCGCCGACCTCACGGGGCCGTGGCGCGAGGAGCCACGAGCGGGGGCCGCGACGGGCGTCGAGCCGGCGCCGCCGCCGACGGACGAGCAGCCCCTCGGCGCCGATGCGGAGTTCTTCGAGCGCGGCAGGAGCGGGACGCTCGCGCAGCAGCGCGAGCTCGTGGACGAGCAGGGCACCGACATCCGCATGTACACGGGCGAGCCCGTGGAGACCGACGACGGCGTGGTGATCCCTCAGCAGACGAACGTCGGCAGCGACAACATGGCCGGGTCGGGCGAGTGGCCCTCGGGCGAGCGTCCGGACGGCGTGGACGACGCCGGCCAGGAGTCCGGCGCCGACTGACCCGCGGCCGGCGGACCCTGCCGGCCGGCGGCCGCTCGCAGGCGCCGGCGCAGCACGCGAGGCGGCGTCGCCGCACGGCGCAGGCGACCGTCGCCGTACCGCACGCCGCCACGCGCGCGAGATGCGAGCGCGAGCCAGGTGCAGACGCCCCGCTCGAGCACCCAGGCGGGCGCGAGGAGCGACGCGCTCGCCGGGAACACCTCCCGGGCGCCGGCGCGGCGGCGGCCGACCTCGGCGAGCCCGACGATCGCCGCCACGACGGCCGCCGCGGGGCGCCAGCGGCGCGTCGCCGCCGCGAGCAGCCCGGCCGGCACCACCGAAGCCCACACGCCGAGCCGCACCGGTCGCGCCAGCTCGTCGTAGGCCTGGCGGACCCGCTGGCCGAGGAAGTGCCGCGTCGTCGGCGGGAGCCGCCGCACGTGCAGGTCGAGCGGGGTGGCGACGCGCCCGCCGGCGGCGCGCACGGTGCGGATCAGCTCCAGGTTCTCGAACAGCACGTCGCCGTCGTAGCCGCCGGTGGCGCGCAGCGTCGCGGTCCGCACCACGAGCGTCCCCGGGAAGTCGCCGCCGGTCGCCCGGTTGAGCAGGGTCCGCGCGGTGTCCCACCGCGCGTGCCACGGGAGCGGGTCGAAGTGGTTCTGCGGCCGGACCACGTCGGCGTGCGCGAGGAGCACGAGCGCCCGTTCGAGGGCCTCCCGCTCCCAGCGGACGTCGTCGTCCGCGATCACGAGCGCCGGCGTCGTGACGAGGTCGAGCCCGGTGAGGACGCCGCGCACCTTGCCGTTCGCGCACGCGTGCACGGGATCGGGCCGCACGTGGCGCAGGCGCCCACCGCCGCCGCCGTAGGAGCTCCAGCGCTCGTGCACCTCATCGTGCACCGCGGGCGGTGAGCCGTCCACGACGACCACGTCGCACCATGCCGCCACCTCCGCGAGGTAGCTCGACAGCTCGCCGTCGTGCTGCCGTTCCGAGCGGATCGGCAGGACGTAGGTGATCCGCCCGTCGAGGCCCGCAGCCACGTCGCGCCCTCGGGACGCTCAGGCGGCGAGCGACGGCCGCAGCGACGTCCGCCGCGACGACCACCGGTCGAGCAGGTGGGTCGCGAACCGCCGCTCCACCTCGAGCACGGCGCGCGCGCCGAACTCGACGTCCTCGCGCAGCGCCGGCTCGTCGGCGACCAGGGCGTCCACCATCTCCAGCGCCACCCGCTCGTGGACCGCGTCCGCGAGCACGTGGACGTCGTAGAACCGGGCGGCGGCGTCGCTCGCGCCCATGCGCCGCAGGGCCTCGCCGTAGCGGCGCATCGGCTCCACGGAGGTCAGCTCGAACACCGCGAGGTGGCCCACCGCGGCGGCGCGCAGGCGGCGGTGGAGGCCGAACATCGACACCAGGTTGCCGGTGGCGAGGGTGCTGGCCGGCAGCAGGTCGAGGTACGCGAGCGGCCTCGGGTCGAGGTCCAGCTCCTGCATCGTCGTCGCGAACAGCTCGGAGTGCATCCGGTGGTGCGGCTCGTCGGTCCCGTACTCGCCCGACTGGATCTCGGCCAGCAGGCGCTTCGCGCCGCCGGTCAGCCGGGGGATCGTCCACGTGTGCGGGTCGGCCTCCTTCAGCTGGTACGCCGAGCGGTGCACGACGAACTCGCGCATCTCGGCGAGGCTGCCGTGGTCGCGCATCCAGCGCGAGAGCGAGGGACCGTCGTCGTGCTCGACGAGCGCGGCGACGAGCTCGCTCGTGCGGCCCGCCGTGACGGGAGCCGGGCCCGCCGTGAGCTCGCGCAGGCTGGTCTCGACCGCGGCTTCCAGCGTGGACCGGAACGCGATCAGCGCCGGGTGCCACTCCATCCCCGCCGGCACCCCCGGGAGGCCGGTGTAGTGGAGCTCGTAGCAGAGGAACAGGGCGAGCTGCAGGTCGTCGTCGGCGATCGGGTCGACCGCGCGCGGGTGCGGGGGGCAGGGCGTCAGCGCGGCGCGCTCGGTCGGCGACCGGTCCAGGAGCAGGTCGAGCACGTAGCGGCTGAGGGGGCCCCGCGGCGCCGGGAGGCTGATGGTGCGGTCGATCGTCGCGGCCGGCGGAGTCGCGGGAGGGTTCATCGGATCAACCCTGCCCACCCGGGTGAGCTGCGAAACCCGCCCGCCACCGCCGGGTTGGGTCGCGGCCGGCGCGGGGAACGGCAGCGACGTGGCATCCGAACCCACCGCGTCCGGGCGGGCACGCATCGGCACCTCCGGGTGGATGTACGCGGACTGGCGCGGCCTCGTCTACCCCGACGAGATCCCGAAGCGCTCCTGGTTCGCCCACTACGCCGCCACCTTCGACACCGTCGAGCTCAACAGCACCTTCTACCGCCTGCCCAGCGAGTCCACCGCCGCGGGGTGGGGCGCGCAGGCGCCGCCCGGGTTCGAGTACGCGCTGAAGCTCGGCCAGTTCGGCTCGCACCGGATGAAGCTGCGCGACGCGGCGTCGTGGCTGCCGCGCCACGTGGAGCGCGCCGAGCTGCTGGGCGCGACGCTCGGGCCGACCCTCGTCCAGCTGCCGCCGCGCTGGCGGCGCGACGTCGCCCGTCTCGACGAGCTGCTCGAGGTGGCCCCGCGGCGGCTGCGCTGGGCGGTGGAGCTGCGCGACCCGACGTGGCTCCACGACGACGTGTTCGAGGTCCTCCGCCGCCACGGCGCGGCGCTGTGCGTCCACGACCTCCTCGCGGACCACCCGTTCATCCTCACCACGGACTGGACCTACGTGCGCTTCCACGGCCCGGACGCGATCGCCCACCCCTACTGGGGCCCCTACGGCGCCGACCGGCTGGCGCCGTGGGCGGAGCGCCTGGGCGCCCTGCTCGACGACGGCGTCGACGTGCACGCCTACTTCAACAACGACCACCAGGCGCACGCCTGGCGTGATGCGCGGTGGCTGCGCGACCGCCTGGCGGAGCGCCGTCAGGCGGTGCCGTCGAGCGGAGCCAGCGGCTGACTCGCCGGTCCGTCGAGGACGTTCCCGTCGAGCGTGAAGCGCGACCCGTGGCACGGGCAGTCCCACGTCTGGTCGCCGTCGTTGAACTGCACGATGCAGCCGAGGTGGGTGCAGGTCGCGCTGACGCGGTGCACGACGCCGTCCTCGCCGCGGGCGACGGCGACGGGTCGTCGGCCGTCACGCAGGATCCGTCCCTCGCCGGGCAGCAGGTCGTCCGTGCCGGCGGTGGCCGCGAGCGAGCGCAACCGGTCGCCGACGAAGCGTGTCGCGACCTCCGCGTTGTTCACCACCACCTTGCGCCCGAGCGTCGGCACGAGGCGCGCCGCGTCGAACAGCTCGGCGTAGGGGTTGGGGCGGGAGGCCACGAGGTCGGCGATGATCCCGGCGGCGACGACGCTGGTCGACATCCCCCACTTGCCGAAGCCGGTGGCGACGAACCGGCGCGAGCTCCCGGGTGAGAGGCGCCCGATGAACGGCACGCCGTCGACCGCGACGTAGTCGAACGCCGACCAGCGGTGCCGCGGCTCGACCTGGCAGCGGTCCGTGGCCCACGCCTCGAGCCGGGTGTAGTGCTCGGCCGTGTGCACGTGGTGCGTCATCGGATGGCCCTCGCCGCCGACCACCAGCCACCGCTCCCCCGGAGACCCGGGCACGTCGCGCGCCGCGGGCGTCCACGGCCGGATCGTCCACCCGGCATCGGCGGCGAGGTACATCCCGTCGACGCGGTGCGGGGACGGCCCTGCGAGCGCGTAGGACCGCTCGGGCCGCACCCTGCCAGCCAGCAGCGCCGGATCGACGATCGGCAGGTGCGTCGCCTGGACGACCAGCCCGGCCGGCAGCTCGACGGGCTCGCCGTCCGCCACGGCGACGCGGACCGTGCACCCGTCGCGCCGCTCCTCCACACCGAGGACGCGGCACCCCTCCAGCACGGCCACCTCCGCCGCACGCAGCGCCGCCACGATCCCCCGGCAGCACGCGGCGGGATCGATGTGGTGCTGGTCGGCCAACGCGACCGCGACGTGCACGGGCACCGGCAGCTCCGTCGGGTGGACGACCTCCACCGGCAGCCCGGCGCGGGCTGCAGCGGCGGCCTCCCGCTCGATCGTGGACGCGCCCGACGCGTCCTGCGCGCAGGTGTAGGCGGTGGCCGGCGTGAGGTCGCAACGGATCCCGAGCTCCTCGACGAGCGACCGCAGGCGGAGCACCGCCGCGCTGTTCGCCGCGGCGTAGAGGCTCGCCGCCTCGGGGCCCTTCCCACGCTCGAGCTCGCCGTAGATCGCGCCGTGCAGCGCGGTGACCTTCGCGGTGCTGTGGCCCGTCGTCCTGGTGCCCACCCGCCTCGCCTCGAGCACGACGACGCGCAACCCGTCCTCGTGCAGCTGCCACGCCGTGCAGAGGCCGGCCAGGCCCGCCCCCACCACCACCACGTCCGGGGTGCCGAGCCCGCGGAGGGCGTCGGCGGTGGGCGCCGTCGTGGCCTCCGACGCGGTCCCCCCGTCGTCGTCGGACGCCAGCCACAGGGAGGTGGTCGCCTCGCCGCTCACGAGGCGCTCACGGTGCGCCGCGCGACCACCGAACCCGCGAGCAGCCGGCCGCTGTCGCACACCCCGGCGAGGTGGCGCTGGTCCTCGTCCCACGCGCGCAGCCGGGGGTCGCCGCCGTGCAGCTCGCGGACCCGGTCGTCGACGGACTGTTGGAGCTCGCCCCAGAGCGGGTCGGGCTCCACGCCGCCGATGCCCACCTCGAAGATCTCGTAGCCGCAGGCCTCCAGGTCGCGGCGGAGCCGCTCGACCGAGCGGAAGGTGTTCGGGCCGATCCGCTCCACGTCACCCTCGGCGAGGAAGAGGTCCGAGATGCCGACGATGCCGGCCGGTGCGAGGATCCGGTCGATCTCGGCCAGCGCGTCCTCGAGCGGGTCGACGAGGGAGATGACCCCCAGCGCGGTCACCGCGTCCGCCATGCCGGACGGGAGGGGCACCGCCTCGATCGTGCCGGCCATCATCGTGAGCTCGGGGAACAGCGCGGCGGCTGCCTCGCGGGAGCCCTCGGCCGGCTCGACGCCGATCACCCGAGCGGCCGAGTGGTGCTGCAGCCACAGCGAGGCGCCCCCGATGCCGGCGCCGAGGTCGACGACGATCCGGCAGCCGTGGGCGCGCAGCTGCGCGGCGATCGTGCGCAGCGCCGCCGGGAAGGACGCTCCCGGGCTCACCGCGGCGGCGGCACGGAGCTCGCGCAGGCCCAGTTGCACGGCCGCCTCCGCGCGCCAGCGGGCGGGTTGGTCGAACACGCCGGCGTCCGGCGAGGTGGTGTCGGACGCGGGCGAACCGAGCGGGGGCGCGGGCAGCGCCGAGGCGGAGGTGGTCACGTCGACCCGTGCCCGGGGTCGCGGAGCACCAAACCCGGCCCGGGCCGCTGGTCTACGCTGGCGGGCGGGCGGCGTCGTGGTCCGGCGCGGCCTGCGCGCCGAGGTTCGACTCGTCGGGCTCGAGGCCGGGAAGGGGTGCGGTGGACGAGTCGACGACGACGCGGCGCCTGCTGCCGGGGACCGTCGTGGTCCTCGCGGTCCTCGTCGTCTCGCTCCTGCTCGCCGTGGCCTCCGCCGTGGTCGCCACCCGCACCTACGACGACGCGGTGGCCGAGGAGCGGGCGGCCAGCGGGCGGCTGGCCTACGAGGCGGCGGCGAGCTCCGCGCAGTACCTGCGCGGGCGCGTCGACCTGCTGCGGACGTTCGGCGGGCGCAGCGGTTTCGTCGCGGGCGATCCGGCGCGGGTGCTCGCCCAGCTCGGCGCGCTCCCGACCCGTGAGCTGTTCCTCGACGGCGGCACCGCCTGGTACGACACGGCGGGGGCGCTGCTCGCCGCCCGGCCGGCGGAGGGTCCCCCGCGGGAGGTGGCCGCCCCGGATCCCGCCGTGCGCGAGTTCGTCGCGCAGGTGCTCGCGGGCGCGCACCAGGTCTCGGCCGTCGTGTCGAGCCCGGAGTACGACGGGGAGGTCGTGCTGCTGGGCGTGCCGACCCTGGACGCCGCGGGTGGGCCGAACGGCGTGCTCACCGCCGGCGTGCGCGTCGAGTGGCTGCGGGAGGTCGCCGAGCGCCAGGGCGAGCTGCGCGGGAGCACGAGCTTCATCTTCGACCGTGCCGGCCGGGTGGTGGTCGGCTCCGTGGAGGACGGCTACCAGGTCCCCGATCCCGCGACGCTGCCCGGCGCGTCGCGGCGGGGCAACATCGACCTCGCCGCCCGTGGCGACGATCGTGACCCGTCGGGCACCGGCGACCGCCTGATCGGCTACGCGCGCGACCAGGGCCTCACCGGGTGGACGTCGCTCGAGGTGCGCAGCGAGCACGCCGCGTACGCCGACGCCCGCTCGTCCCTGCAGCGCACCCTCCTCGGGGTCGGCTCGTTCGTGGTCGCGGCCGTGCTCGGCGCGTTCGTCGCCGGGCGACGGCTGAACCGGCTGGCACGGCGGACCCGCGCCGCCGAGGAGGCGACCGCGCTCGAGCGGGAGCGGGCCGAGGAGGAGCACCGCGACCTGCTGCTGACGCTCGACGCCACGCAGACCGGGACGTGGCGCTGGGATCCCGCGGCGGGGATCGCGTGGTCCCCGGAGGTCCGTCGCGTGCTGGGGATCGAGCAGGACCTCCCGGCCGATCCGGGCGCGGCGACCGACCTCATCCACCCCGAGGACCGGCCGCTGCTCGCGGACGTGCTCGGGCGCGTGGCCGCCGAGGGCGGCGCGGCCGACGTCGAGGTCCGCCCCCAGCGCGACCCGTCCCGCTGGATCTGGATCCGGGCCAGCGCCGTCGGCGGTGGACGTGTCGTCGGCCTCGTCCGCGACGTGACGGAGCGCCGCACCGCCGACGAGCGCCTCCGCAGCGCGTCCGCGCGCGAGCGCGAGATCGCATGGACCCTGCAGCAGAGCCTGCTGCCGCCGTCGCTGCCGGAGCTCGAGGGCCTGACCGTCGTCGCCCGCTACCGCGCCGCCGGACCCGACGTCGTCGTCGGCGGGGACTTCTACGACGTCGTCCCGGCCGCGGACGGGACGTCCTCGCTGGTGATCGGTGACGTCTGCGGGCGCGGCGTGGAGGCGGCGACCGTCACCAGCCTCGCGCGCCACACCCTGCGGGCGGCGGCGCGGCACAGCGCGTCGCCGGCGACCGACCTGCTGTGGCTGCACGACGCGCTCGTCGCCAGCGGCATGCCGCTGTTCCTCACGGCCATCGCGCTGCGCGTCGCGGCGCCCCGGGGCGGTGGGGTGGACGTCGCGCTCGCGCTCGGCGGGCACCCGCAGCCGGTGCTGCTGCCGGTGGACGGCCCGCCGCGCTCGATCGGCGTCCCCGGCACGATGCTCGGCTTCGCCGCGCCGAGGATCACGGACGCCACCCTGCGGCTGCGCTCGGGCGACCGGGTGGTGCTGTACACGGACGGCCTCACCGACACGCCCCACCCGCGCCTCGACGACGAGGCGCTGCTCGCGCTCGTGGCGACGGTGCGCCACCTCGAACCGGAGGAGATGGCCGACGCGCTGCTCCGCGCCTCGTCACCGCCTGAGGGACGGATGCACGACGACACGGCGCTCGTCGTGCTCCGCGTCGACGCGACGTCCTGAGGCGCCGCCAGCGGGAGGCGCCGGCGTCGTCAGGCGCGGTGCGCGACGAGGAAGCACGCCACGACGTGGTCGACGAGCACGTGGTCCGTGGGCAGCGCGCCGGTCAGGTGCGAGAACAGGACGGGTCCGGCGAGGAGCGCGCAGGCGACCTGCGGGTCGACGCCCTCGCGCAGGACGCCCTCGGCGACGCCGCGGTCGAGCACGCCGGCGACCACGTCGACCTGTCGTCGCTCGAGACGGTCCTCGATGTCGGCGATGTCGCCGCCGTCGCGCTTGAGCAGGAGCAGCGCCGGGATCACCCGCGCCCGCTCGGGGTCGTTCATCACGTCGACCATCGCCTGCACCAGCGCCCGCAGCGCCTCGGCGAAGGGCAGGTCCGGGTCGGGGGCGTCCAGCGCCGGTGCGGCGTGCTCGAGGACGTCGACGAGCATCGCGTCGCGGGTGTCCCAGTGGCGGTAGATCGTCGACTTCGCGACGCCGGAGCGGGCCACCACCGCGTCGACCGTCACCCCCGACGGCCCGGACTCGACGAGCAGCTCGAGCGCGGCGCGCAGCACGGCGGTGCGGGTGCGGAGGACTCGCTCATCCATGAGGACCGAGACCGTAGCGGCATCGACCCTGGCAGGAGGGGCTGGTGGTGCGGCGGGCGCTCCAGTACGATACCGTCTCGTACCGCTACGCGACCGTTGCGTAACCACGGCTCAGGAGGTCCCCCCATGGCCCGCACCGCACCCCCCGCACCCGCCCCGCCCCCCGCCACGGGCGACGGTCGACCGCCGCGCGCAGCGGAGGACTCCCCCGGCGGCACGCCGGCGACCCCCGGGTACGTCACGGATCCCCGCCGGCAGCGGGCGATCCTCGTCGCGATGTGCACCGCGCTGGTCGCCGTGGTCGCGTCGGTGTCGGGCCTCAACGTCGCGCAGCAGGACCTCGCGGTCGACCTCGGCGCCTCGCAGAGCACGCTGCTGTGGATCATCAACGGCTACACCCTGGCCCTCGCGGCGCTGCTGATGCCCATCGGCGCCATCGGCGACAGGTTCGGGCGCCGGCGGATCCTCGTCGGCGGGCTCGTGCTGTTCGCGGCGGCGAACGTGCTCGCCGGTCTCGCCTCCACCGTGGGCGTCCTGCTCGTCGCCCGTGTCGTGGCCGGCGTCGGAGCGGCGATGATCATGCCGGTCACGCTGTCGGTGATCACCTCCAGCTTCCCGCCCGAGCGGCGTGGGCGGGCCGTCGGCGTGTGGGCGGGGTTCGCGGGAGCGGGCGGCATCCTCGGGCTCTTCGTCTCGTCGTTCCTCATCGACCACTTCACCTGGCCGTGGCTGTTCGCGATGCCGGTCCTCTTCGCGGCCGTGTCCCTCGTGGTGACGCTGCGGGTGGTGGTGGACACCCGGGAGGTGCACGACGGCCGCTTCGACGTCGCCGGCTCGATCCTGTCGGCGCTCGCGATCGGCGGGCTCGTGCTCGGGATCCACGAGGGCCCAGCGCGCGGCTGGGGCGACGAGCTCACGCTCGCCGGGCTGCTCGTGGGGCTCGTGGCGCTCGTGGGGTTCGTCGTCTGGGAGCTGCGCCAGGGGCTGCCGCTGCTCGACATCCGCGTCTTCCGCGACCGCGGCCTCGCGTCCGGGTCGTCGACGCTGCTCGTGCTGTTCGCCGTGGTGTTCGGGCTGTTCCTCGTCGTCGTCCAGTACCTCCAGACGGTGCTCGGCCACTCGGCGCTTCGCGCCGCGGCCGGGCTCCTGCCGATGGCGCTGACGATGATGCCGCTGTCCGCCATCGCACCCGCGCTGGCCCAGCGGGTGGGCACGCGTGCCGTGATGGTCGCCGGTCTCGGCACCTTCACCGCCGGTCTCGCGGCCTTGGCGACCTCGGCATCCGTCGACGGGGGCTACACGTCGGTCCTGCCGGGCCTGGTGCTGATCGGGGTCGGGATGGGGTTGACGATGACGCCGGCGACGACGGCGATCACCGAGTCGCTCCCCGCCGACAAGCAGGGCGTGGCCTCCGCGCTCAACGACACCGTCCGCGAGCTCGGCGGCGCGATCGGCATCGCCCTCCTCGGCTCGGTGCTGAACGCCGGCTACCGGCGCGAGGTGCGCGGCATCAGCGACTCGCTGCCGCCCGAGCTGGCCGAGCGCGTCGAGGAGGGCATCGGGTCGGCCTTGGCGTCGGCACCGCGGCTCGGCCAGGACGCCCCGGCCGTGCTGGCGGTCGCCCGGGAGGCGTTCGTGTCGGGCTGGCGGACGTCGATGTGGCTCGGCGCCGGCATGTCCGCCGTGGCGCTGGCCGCCGTCGTGCTGCGCGGTCCCCGCACCGAGGCGCGTCAGCGCCGGCCGGGGGTGTCCTGATCGGATGTGCGTCGATCGGCAGCGGCGTCGTGGGCGCGGTCGTGCGTCGCCCGCCGGCGGTCGTGGCGCTCGGTGCCGGTGCGCCGGCAGGGCGCTGCGGCGGCTCGCCCCTGGCACGTGCGCCGGGCGGGGGGGGGCCCGAGCGGCACCTCGGCGGCCGGGGCGACGGGCACCACGGGGCAGCGCCGGCGGATGCGGGCGACGGCGGCCGCGCCGAGCACCACGATGACGCCCGCGACGGCGGCGTCGAGCCAGTAGTGGTTGCCGGTCGCGATGATCGCGAGGAGCGTCAGCGCGGGGTGGAGGACGGCCACGAGGCTGCTGCGACGGGGCCGGAGCCAGAGCACGCCGCCGGCGACCATCAGCGCCCAGCCGAAGTGCAGGGACGGCATCGCCGCGAACTGGTTGGCGACGGAGCCGGCCGGGTCCTCGCTGTAGATCCGGGGTCCGTAGGTCTGCAGGGTGTCGACGAAGCCGGGCAGCATGCGCGGCGGGGCCAGGGGGAACAGGACGTGCACGACCAGCGCGGCGAAGGTGACGACGGCGAACCACGTCCGGATCACGCCGTACGCCGACCGGCGGCGCACGAACGCCCAGGCGAGGAACGCCACGGTCGCCGGGAAGTGCACGCCGACGTAGTACCGGTTGAGCAGCTCGATGACGAGCTCGCTGCTCAGCGCGGCCCGCTGCACCCCCTCCTCCAGGGCGAGGCCGACGGCACGCTCGAGGTCGAGGACCCGCTGCGCGTTCACCAGCGCCTGCTCGGTGCTGTCCCGGGTGAGCAGGCGCACGCTGCGGTACAGCAGGTACAGCACCGCGATCACGACCAGCTCGGCGGCCACCGCACGCGGCCTCGGCCGCGTCGCGCCCTCCGATGACGTCGTCGCCCCCACCAGGTGAACAGTAGACGAACTCGTTGAGGTGCTCAACGATCGATTCCGGCACGGTCCCGACGTGCCGGGGCGTCGATGCGGCCCCGGTCGCGACGCCGGCGACACGGCCACCCCACCGACGGGGTTGCGGGCGATGCGTGAGCTGCCGCCTCAAGCCCAGGGGCGGCGCGGCCGATCACACCCACGCGGGCGCCCCAGCCGGAGGCGCACGGCGACGGCGCGACCGGTGACGGATCGAGGTGGGATGGAGACGACGACCGAGGCGGGGGCGGAGGGCGTCCGCCGCCGCGTCGACCCCATGAGCGGGACCTGGCCGATGGTGCTCGTCAACGTCGTCGTCGTCCTCGCGCTGACGAGCGCCGGCATGGAGCTGGCCGTGCTCGCGGCCTCGGGATGGTGGCGGTGGGTGGCCTACTGGGCGATCGGGGGGCTCATCCTCGTCGTCGTCGTCGCCGCGCCGCTGCGCTTCTTCCTCCTCGAGCAGCGCCGGCAGGCCGCTGCGCGCGAGCGCCAGCTGGTCGTCGAGGGGCAGCGGCGCGAGTTCGCCTCGCGCCTGACGCGCGGCCTGGAGATGGCGGACGTGGAGCCGGACGCCCTCGCCGTCGCCGAGCGGGCGTGCGCGGAGCTCGCGCCGACGATCCGCGTCGACGTCCTGATCGCCGACTCGAGCCAGGCGCACCTCTCCCTCGTGGCCGGCCACCGCCCCGAGGGCGCACTGCCCGGCTGCGGCGTGACGACCCCGAAGGGATGCCCCGCGGTGCGCCGCGGGCACGCGCTGCGCTTCGGCGACGCCCGCGCGCTCGACGCCTGCCCGCACCTCGCCGAACGGGCGGCCCACGGCTGCGGGGCCGTCTGCGTGCCCGTCAGCATCATGGGCTCCACCGTGGGCGTGGTCCACGCCGTGCACCCGGTGGACGCGGTGCCGTCGGAGTGGGCGGTCGCAGGACTGGAGGTCGTCGCGCAGCAGCTCGGCGCCCGCGTGGGCCTGCTCTCCGCGATGGCGCAGAGCCAGGTGCAGGCCAACACGGACCCCCTGACCGGTCTGCTGAACCGGCGGAGCCTGGAGAACGAGGTGCGCCGGCTGACCCGTGCGGACCAGCCGTTCGCGCTCGTGCTGGCCGATCTCGACCACTTCAAGATGCTCAACGACACCCACGGGCACGACACGGGCGACCGGGCGTTGCGGCTGTTCGCCCGCTGCCTCGCGAGCAGCGTCCGCGACGGGGATCTCGTGGCGCGCTACGGCGGCGAGGAGTTCGTCGTCGTGCTGCCGGGGATCGGGGCGGACGCGGCGGCCGACGTCGTCGACCGCCTCCGGCTCGAGCTCCAGGTGCGCACGAGCGACGGGCGGATCCCGCCGTTCACCGTGTCGGCCGGGGTCGTGGACACGAGCGCGGGCCAGGCGCTCGACGAGCTCGTGCGGCTGGCCGACGAGCTGCTGCTCGAGGCCAAGCGCGCCGGGCGCGACCGCGTCCTCGTCAGGGCGTGACGACGGCCCGGACCTGCACCGGGATCGCGCTCATGACCGGCAGCCCGGTGATGGGGTCGTAGAGGCTCCCGGAGTCGGTGAGGCGCCCGGTGGTGTCACCGAGCACCCTCGGGTCGGCAGCCGGTCCCGCCTCGCCCGGCAGGTCGCCCCACGCGTGCGCCATGGAGATGCTGCCCGGCTTGACGTCCGGCGCGGCCTTCACGACGGTCCGCACGGTCGAGCGCGGCGAGGTGATGTCGACGAGGTCGCCGTCCGCCACCCCCCAGCGCTCGAGATCGCTCGGGTGGGCGTGCGCGTAGGACGTGCCCTCCTTCGCCCGCAGCTTCTCGATCTCGCGACCGCTCGAGTTGAAGACGCCCTTCAACCGCCGCGACGTGACGCGGTGGGTGTGCACGGTGCGGTCGTAGCCGGTGAGAGCGTCGTAGCTGTCGATCTCGCTGCGGACGGCGGCCAGCTCGTCGGCGACGCCCGCGGGCGCGACCTGGAACCGGTCGGTGCACGACGGCTCCGCCGGCGCCACGACCTCGGTGAGCTCGGGCCGCAGCGCGCCGCCCGTCCCGGCCCGCAGCTCCTCCCACGGCACCCGGGCGAACGGGTAGCTCAGCTCGAGCAGGTCGTCGGCCGAGGCACGGTCGTCGGGCGCGAGCTCCCCGCCCGGCAGGCGCAGCGTCACCCCGAGCCGCCGGGCGATCTCCACGTACAGCCCGGCCTCGTCGACCATCGCCGGATCCGGCGCGAGCACCGCCGGCGTGTACATCACGTACGGGTCCTCGAACCACCGGTCGACGTTGGTCGGCACGTCCGGCCGCTCGAGGGAGAGCTGCGACGGGATCACCCAGTCGGCCAGCCGGGCCGTCGCCGACATCCGGATGTCGAGCGCGACGTGCAGGTCGAGCGACTCGAGCGCGCGCACGACCTTCGTCTGGTCGGGCCAGGCCAGCACGGGGTTCCCGCCGACGGTCAGCAGGGCCCGCACCCGCCCGTCGCCCGGCTCGAGGATCTCGTCCGCGAGCGCCGCGGTGGGCGCCTGCCCGAGGATCGCGTGCAGGTCGCGCACCCTGGCCGCCGCACCGTTCGTGAGCAGCTCCGGGCGAGGCGCCCGCACCTGCGCCCTCGGCGGTGCCGCCGGGCCGGTGAGGCCGAGCACGCCGGTCGTCGCCTGCACCCGCTCGCCCTCGCGCGGGAAGCGGCCGCACACCACGTTGCAGGTCGCGGCCAGGTGCTCGAGGAGGGTGCCACGCGGCGCCATGTTCGGCCCGGTGCCGCACGTGGCCATCCCCCGCGGGCCGTCGGCGAACATCCGCGCCGCCCGGACGATGTCGTCGGCGTCCACGCCCGTGCGCCGGGAGACGTGGTCGAGGTCGAAGCCGCGCACCGCCCGGTGCAGCTCGGCGAGCCCGTCGACCCAGCGGTCGCAGAACTCGTGGTCGATGCGGTCCTCGTCGAGGATCACGCGCAGCATCCCGGCGAGCAGGGTCGGGTCCTCCCCCGGCGTGACCTGCAGGTGCACGTCCGCCATCGCCGCGGTCTCGGTGCGGCGCGGGTCGACCACGATGAGCTTGAGGCCCCGCCGCTTCGCGTCGCGCAGCGACGCGAGCGGGTTGACGAACGTGGGGCCGCCCGGGATCCCGAACATCGACACCGGCACGTTGATGCCGACGACCATCGAGACGTCCGCCGTCGACCACGGCTGGGGACCGGCCATCCAGGCGCCGAGCCGCAGCGGCGTGACCATCTTCGCCGGCTGGTCGATCGTGATCGAGGTGTAGAACGACGGCGAGCCGATCGCCTGGTGGAAGGCCCGCGCGACGGGGTGCGCGGCGGCGTTCTGGAACGTGGCCGTGCCGCAGTAGCTGGCCACCGCGCGCGGGCCGTGCGCCTCGATGATGCCGGCCATGCGCGCCGCGATCTCGTCGAGGGCCAGCTCCGTGCGCACCTCGTCGAACCCGCCGTCACCCCGGCGCCGCAGCGCCGTGCGCAGCCGCTCGGGGTGGTGGTGCTGGTCGCCGAGGTGGCGCCCCTTGATGCACGTGTAGCCGCCGAACAGCGGGTCCGCGCCGTCGCCCCGCACGGCCACCACCCGCTGCGACTCGACGTCGACGTCGACCTCCACCGGGCAGGCCGCGTGGCAGAAGCGGCAGAACGTGCGGGCGGTGCGCAGCTGCGGCGGATCGGCGATGGTCATGGCACATCCTCCCGCGCCACCCGGTCGCGCCGGCGAGTCGGAGGGCTCTGTCCTCGCCCCACGGCGGGGCCCCCGACCTGCGGGGGTAGCGTCGGGTCCACCGGGAGGTGTGCCGTGCTCGCATCCGAACTGATCGCGGCCCGCTACCAGATGGCGCTGTCGCTCGGCTTCCACATCGTGCTCTCGTGCGTGGGGGTCGCGTTCCCCGCCCTCGTGTTCCTCGTGCACCGCCGGGGCCTGCGCGACGGTGACGCCGACGCGCTCGTGCTGGCGCGCCGGTGGTCGAAGGTCGCGGCGGTGCTCTTCGCCGTGGGCGCCGTCAGCGGCACCATCCTGAGCTTCGAGATGGGGCTGCTCTGGCCCGGCCTCATGTCGACCTACGGCGACGTCATCGGGCTGCCGTTCGCGCTGGAGGGCCTCGCGTTCTTCGTGGAGGCGATCTTCATCGGCATCTACCTCTACGGCTGGGACCGGCTGCCGCCGCGCGTCCACCTGCTCACGCTCGTGCCGATCATCGCGTCGGGCGTCTTCGGCACGTTCTGCGTGATCGCGGTCAACGCGTGGATGAACGCCCCGAGCGGCTTCCGGCTGGTGGACGGCGAGGTCGTCGACGTGGACCCGCTCGCCGCCATGTTCAACCGTGCGCTCTGGGGCCAGTTCACCCACATGCTGGTCGCCTGCTACATCGTCGTCGGCTTCGGCGTCGCCGCGGTGTACGCGGCCGGGATGCTGCGCGGCCGCCGCGACCACCTCCACCGCACCGCCTTCCGCGCCGCGATGGCTGTCGCGGCGGTCGCCGCGGTGATCCAGCCCGTCGTCGGGCACGTGACGGGGATGCGGCTCGCCACGGACCAGCCATCGAAGCTGGCGGCGATGGAGCTGGCGACGGAGACGACCGCCCGGGCCCCGCTCGTGCTGGGCGGCGTGCTCGTCGACGGCGAGGTCCGCGGCGGCATCGAGGTGCCGAACCTCGGATCCCTCATCGCCCGCGCCGGCATCGACCGGGAGGTCCCGGGCCTCGACGACGTCCCCGTCGACGAGCGGCCCCCGGCCAACGTCGTGCACCTCGCGTTCCAGCTGATGGTCGCGATCGGCACGGCCCTGGCGGCGTTCTCCGCGTGGTTCTGGTGGCGCGACCGCCGTGCCACCCGGCGCGGGACCGCCCCGCCCGCCGAGTCGCGCCGGGTGCTGCGCGCGGCGGTGCTCGCGGCGCCGGCCTCCGTCGTCGCGGTGCAGGCGGGGTGGGTGACGACGGAGGTGGGGCGCCAGCCGTGGATCGTCTACCGGGCGATGCGCGTCGAGGACGCGGTCACCTCGAACCGCGGCATCTGGATCAGCCTCGCGGTCGTGGTCGTCGTCTACGCGGCGATGACGGCCGGTGCCGTCGTCGTGATCCGCGGGATGGCCGCCAGGTGGCGGGCCACGGGCGGCGCGGAGCTCCCCGCGCCCTACGGACCCGAGGACCCGCCCGGCGGCGACGAGCCGGACGCCGCCCGCGCAGCGGCCGAGCGGGACGTCGTGCGGTGACCCTCGTCGACGTCGTCGCGGTGCTGCTGTTCGTCGGCGTGCTCGCCTACGCGCTGTTCGGGGGCGCCGACTTCGGCGGTGGGTTCTGGGACCTCCTGGCCGGCGACGCCCGCCGGGGCGCGGCGCTGCGCGCCCAGGTCGACCGCAGCATCGGCCCGGTGTGGGAGGCGAACCACGTGTGGCTGATCTACGTGCTCGTGTTCCTGTGGTCGGGGTTCCCCACCGCGGTCGCGCCGATCATGGAGGCGCTCTGGATCCCCTGGATGCTCGCCGGCCTCGGGATCGTGCTGCGAGGCGCGGGCTTCGCCTTCCGCAAGTACAGCGGCACCCTCGCGCAGGCGCGCCTGTTCGGCGCCGTCTTCGCGTCGTCGTCGGTGCTGACCCCGTTCTGCTTCGGGATGATCGCCGGCGCCGTCGCGAGCGGTCGCGTGGACGCCGACGGCGGCGACGTGTGGAGGAGCTGGACGGGCCTCACGTCGTGGATCGGCGGAGCGCTCGCCGTCCTCACCTGCGCGTTCCTCGCCGCCACCTTCCTCGCCGCCGACGCCGCGCGCGCGGGGCGCACCGAGCTCGCCGCGTGGTGCCGGCGGCGGGCGCTCGTGTCGGGCGTGGTGACCGGCGCCGTGGCGCTCACGGCGGTCCCGGTGATCGAGGTGGACGCGCCCACGCTCGCCAACCGGCTGGAGGGCCGCGCCGCACCGCTGGTCGTGCTGTCGGCCGTCGCCGGCGCGACGACGCTGTGGCTGCTGCGACGTGGCCGGCTCGGCTGGGCGCGCCTCGGCGCCGTGGTGGCGGTCGCCTCGATCGTGGCCGGGTGGGGGGTGGCGCAGTACCCCGACCTGCTGGTGGACCAGCTGACGCTCGACGAGGCGGCGGGCGCCCGCAGCACGCTGATCGGGTTGGTGATCGTCTTCGCGCTGGCCGCCGTGACGGTGGTGCCGGCGCTGGCGTGGTTGTTCGTGCTGGTGAACCGCTCGCGCCGCGGCCTGCAGCACTGACGCCGGCCCGTCCGCCTAGTCCGCTTCGAGCTCTCCGGTGACCGCGGGGTCGTCGCTGTCCTCGCCCGTCGGGCCGACGACCACGCCCGTCGCCGACGGCTTCACGGCCTCCGGCACCTCGGGCGGCACGCCGACGACCGCCGGGTGGTCGAGATCGCCCTCGTCGCCGGGAGCGCGCTCGTCGCTCGGTTCGAGATCGGGCGGGACCGCCACGGCGGGATCCATCGGTTCGTCGTCGCTCATGGGGGTCCGTACCCGGCGCGCGACCCGCTCCACACGTCGCCGGCGCGACGATGGGCCGATGGCGACCGAGCTGCTCCACCTCCGCGACGCGTACCTCCTCGAGTTCGACGCCAGGGTCGTCGGCGTGCGCGACGGCGCGGTGGCGCTCGACCGCACGGCCTTCCACCCCACCGGCGGCGGCCAGCCGCACGACACGGGCACGCTCGCCGGCGTGCCGGTCGTCGACGTGCGCCTGGAGCGCGACGAGCAGGGCGAGGCGGTGGCCTGGCACGTCCTGGCGGACGGGGCGGCGCCGCCGCCGCCGGGCGACACGGTGCACGGCGTCGTCGACCGTGAGCGGCGCCACCGCCTGATGCGCACCCACACCGCGCTGCACGTGCTGTGCGGCGTGATCTGGAACGAGTGGCGCGTCCCGGTGACCGGCGGCGCGATGGAGCCGCTGGCGGCGCGGATGGACTTCGCGTTCGACCCCCTCCCCGCGGGCTTCGGGGCCAGGATCGAGGAGCTGGTCAACGCGGAGCTCGCCGCCGACCGTCCCGTGGAGGTGTCGTTCCTGCCGCGCGACACCGCCGTCGTCGACCAGGACCTCGTGCGCACGAAGGTGTCGCTGATCCCCGAGGACGTGCCCGAGATCAGGGTCGTGGACATCGTCGGGCTCGACAAGCAGGCCGACGGCGGCACCCACGTCCGCTCGACGGGCGAGGTCGGGCGGATCCGCGTGCTCAAGACCGAGAGCAAGGGCGCCGGCAACAAGCGGATCCGCCTCGAGGTGGTCGACGCCTGAACGGCGCCGCGATCAGCCGACCAGCGCTCCGGCGGCGAGCTCGCCGGCGAGGTCGAAGACCTCGTCCAGGTCCATCGTCGTGCCCTGGAGGTCGAGGATCAGCTCGTGCACGCCGAGCTCCCGATGGCGCTCCACGTCGTCGCGCACCTCGCGCACCGACCCGACGAACGGCGGGCGCTGCGGGCCGAGGTCGCCACCGGTGACCTTCACGTTCGCCCGCACGACCAGGCGCATCGTCGAGGTGTCGCGCCCGTAGCGCTCGGCGGTCTCGACCACCGACGCCCACATGGAGCCGACGAGCTCGACCGGGAGGCCGGCCGGGGTCCATCCGTCGGCGCGGCGGGCGATCCGCTCGAGGCCGGCGGGGCTGTAGGCGGCGAGGAGCACGGGCGGCCTCGGACGCTGCACCGGCTTGAGGCCGATCGTGCTCGGCGCGATCACCTCACGCGACGTCTCGATCTCGACGACGTCCTCGCGCCACGCGACCGACAGCACCTCGAGGATCTCCTCCATCCGCATCGCGAGGCCGCGCTGCTCGACGCCCACGGCGGCGTACTCGTCGGGCGACCAGCCGAGGCCGAGCCCGACGTCGAGGCGCCCGCCGCTGAGGTGGTCGAGCGATGCGAGCGAGCGCGCCAGCAGGACCGGCGCGTACCACGGCGCCACCAGGACGTTGGTGCCCAGGCGTACCCGGGTCGTGGTCGCGGCGGCGAAGGTGAGCGCGACGAGCGGGTCGAGCACGACGTACTGCTCGGGTGGGAGCCGGCCGTCCGCGGACGCCGGGTACGGCGAGCGAGGGTGCTCGGGGGCGAGCAACCGGTCGAGCACCCAGAGCGAGGAGTAGCCGGCGGCCTCGGCGCGCGCCGCGCCGGCGCGGATCAGGTGGGGATCGGCGAAGGGGCCGACCTGCGGGAGTCCGAGTCCGATGTCCATGTGGGTTGCCTCCAGGGTGCGCCGCGCCAGGGGCGCGGGTGGGTGCCGCTCACCCTGGAGGTGCTCCCTTGGAGTCGGCTTGCACCCGGCTGCCCGGCGAGGCGTCAGCGGTGGAGGACGGCGAGTGTGAGGACCGCCCCGGCAGGCGCGGCGAGCTCCCCCTCCACCCGTCGCAGCGCGGGTCCGCGGCGTGCGTGCGCCGGGTCGACGACCGCGGCGAACCGGCCGCTCGCGAGGTCCAGGTCGACCTCGACCAGCTGCGGGTCGAGCGCGGCGAGCGCGCCGCCCGCGGACCCCGACCACGCCTTGAACGCCGCCTCCTTGGCGCTCCAGAGCACGGTCGCGAGCGCGGCGGGGTCCGCCGCCGCACGCACCAGCGCCCGCTCGCGAGCCGTCAGGACCACCGCTGCGTCGTCGGGGTCGAGCGCCGAGGCACGTTCGAGGTCGAGCCCGACGGCGGCGGCGCGGTCCGCCGGCGCGACCACGGCCGCGGTCAGCCCGGCGCCGTGCGAGACGCTGCCCACGACCCCGGGCGGCCACAGGGGGCGGCCGTCGTCGGCGTGATCCAGCCCCCCACCCGGCGGCAGGTGCGGGTGGACCAGGCGCGCACGGGCGAGCGCCGTGGCCGCGACGGCGGCGGACGCCTGCCGGCGCTGGACCCGCGTCCCGCCGTCCGAGGAGCACGCCACCGCGCCGACGAGGCCGCACCCGCCACCCGTGCAGAGCGCGTCCAGCGTCGCGAGCACCGCCACGGGCGCCGGCCGGCTCGGCACGGCGGCGGCCGTCACGCCGGTCGCGCCCGGTCGGCTCGGATCAGCGCCTCCCGCACCACCGCCCCGACCGCCGGCACGTGCTCGGGGTACAGCATCGAGTGGTGGTCGCCCTCGACCCAGCGCACGTCCAGGCGGCCGCGGACGTGGTCGCCCCACCCGTAGTCGTGGCGCTGGACCGCACCGCTGATCGAGGCCTTGAGCAGCGTCACGTCCACGTCGTAGGTCGACGTCCGGTAGCGCGCCGCGGCGGCGGTGAAGAGGTCGTAGAGGTCGTAGACGCCCTCGATCTCCACGTCCCCGTACCCGAGCGTCCGCCGCACCTCGGCGTCGTCCGCGCCCTCGCCGGGGCCACCTCGCGCGACACCGGGGAGGCGCCGCGCGGCCTGCCAGCGCACGTACGGCTCGATCGAGCGCCAGCCGGAGCGGCGGGCGTTGCCGACGAGGTGACGGATCTTGACCGGGGCCGGTGGGACGGCGTACCGCTCCGGCGGGAGGGTGTCGAACATGACCACGTGGAGCACCTCCTCGCCGGCGGCCTGGAGCTGGCGGACCATCTCGAGCGCCACGACGCCGCCCCCGGAGTATCCCCCGAGGAGGTACGGACCCGGTCCCTGGGCGACCAGCTCGCCGACGTAGCGCGCGGCCATCGCCTCGATGCTGCGGTCGGGCAGGGACCGCCCGTCGCTGCCGAGCGCCTGGAAGCCGAAGACCGGCCGGTCGACCGCGAGCTCGCGCGCGAGGCTCAGGAGGAACAGGACGTTGCCGCCCGCGCCGTGGACCACGTGGAACGGCGTCCCCGCCCCGCCCGCGGCGACGCGGACGTGCGCGCGGAACCCCTCCGTTCGTGGCGCGTCGGACGTCGTGGCCGCGTCGTCGGCCGCTCGCGTCCCGGGCGGCGCGTCGGGGACCGGAGCCGCCGGTGCGGCCGCCGGCGCCGGCGCGGCGGCGGGCAGGTCGGCGCCGACCAGCGCCGCCATCGCGCCCAACGTGGGCGCGTCGAACACGCTCGCCAGCTGGAGCCGCACCCCGAGCTCCCGCTGCAGCCGGGCGACGAGGCGGATCGCGACGAGCGAGTGCCCGCCGAGATCGAAGAAGTCGTCGTCGTCCCGCACCTCGTCGACGCCGAGCAGGTCGCCCCAGATGGCGGCCAGCCGCTCGCGCACCGTGCCGCCGACCGCTCCGTCGACCGGCGGCGGCGTCGCCGTCCGGCCGGGACGGTCCCCCCGGCCGGGGGCCGTGCGACGGAGGAGCTCGTCGACGTCGACGCTCGACACGACGAGGCGCCCGCCCGGCACGGCGAGGAGCCGCTCGAACGCGGCAGCGCCCTCCTCGGGGTCCAGTCCCAGGTGGTCGGCCAGGTCCAGCAGCTCGCTCGTGGCGGCACCCGCCGGGTGCCGGCGCGCGGCGGCGGTGCCGGCCGCGCCGCCCGTGCCCGCCCCGCGGCCGAGCGGCCGGTCGGCGGGGACCGGCCACAGCTGGAGGCCGCTGATCCCGAGCACGTCGGCGCCGTCGGTGCCGCGGACGAGCAGGTCGCAGGCGATCCCACCGGAGGCGGGCCGGGCCACGACGTCCACGCGCACCCGCGTCGGGACCGCGTGGTGGAGGGAGACGGATCCGTAGCCGATCGGGACGAGGAGCGTCCCCGCGCCCGCGTCCGGCGCCGCGGACGCCAGCACCTGCACGGCCACACCGGTCGCGGCGTCCACGAGCGCGGGGTGCGCGAGCCAGGCACCCGCGTCGCCCGTGACGGCGTCGGGGAGCTCGAGCGTGGCCACCGCGCTGCCGTCGGCGCGGCACACGGTCGCGTCGACGTCCCAGCGCGGGCCGAGCACGAGGTGGTCCCGCTGCGCCCCCATCGCGTCGACGCGGGCGGCGTCGTGCTGGGTGAGGACGCACCCGGGCGTGGCGGGCAGCGGTCCGGGCACGTCGGCGGCGAGCTCCGCCTGCGCGTGGGTGATCCATCCGTCGTCCGGGTCGTGGGCGTTCAGCTCGAGCGCCGTGCGCCCGTCGCGCGCCTCGACGCGCACGCGGATCGGCAGGGGCCAGTCGTCCGCCACCACGAGCGGCCGGAGGATGCTCACGCCGTCGAGGCGCAGCGGGGTACCAGCGCCGCGGACGTGCGAGGCGGCGGCGAGGAGCAGCTCGAGGTGGCCCGTGCCCGGCAGCACCGCCACGCCGCTCGCGTCGCGGTGGTCGGCGACCATCCAGTGGCGTGCGGTCGACAGGTGGCCGACGACGTCCAGCACGCCGCCCGTCCCGTCGACCACCTGCTCGAAGACGGGGTGCGCGAGGCGCTCGCCGCCCGTGGTCCCGAGGCGCGCCTCGCGTGCCGCGCGCGCCGCCATCCCCTCGCCCCGCCACACGCCGAAGGCGATCGTCGACACCTCGACGTCTGCGTGACGTCCGGCGAGGGACTCGAGCACGGCGTTCGCGCCGACGTACGCGACCTGCCCGGCAGGTGCGAGGGCCGTGCTGGTGGAGGAGATCAGCACCAGGCGGCTCGGGCCACGGTGGCGGAGCGCGTCGAGCAGCTCGACGGCCGCGGCCGCCTTCGGCAGCACCACGGCGCCGAGGTCGTCCTCGCTCAGGACCTCGATCAGGCGGTCGCGCAGGACCCCGGCCGCGTGGACGACCCCGTCGAGGCGCCCGCCGAGCGCCCGCTCCGCCCGTTCGACGGCCGCGTGCCCCGCGCCCGCCGCGATGAGGTCCCCCACGACGACCTCCACGGTCGCGCCGCTCGCCCGCAGCTCCGCGAGCCGCTCGATCCGGACGCTGGTCGGGTCGAGCGGGCCGTGGGACGCGAGCCAGGCGGCGGCCTCGGCGCCCTCCGGGATCGGCGTGGAGGTGACGACGGCGAGCCGTGCGCCGTGCACGCGCGCGAGGTGGAGGGCCAGTGCGTGGCCGACGGCGCCGAGCCCGCCGGTGATCAACCACCGGCCGCCCAGCGCGGCCGCCGGCGCGGGCGCGGGGTCACCGGCGCCGCGGCGGAGCACCGGCACGAGCGCGTCTGGCCGGAGCGCGACGACCCTCGTGTCGCGACGTCCGCCGAGCTCGCGCGCGAGGGCATCGAGCGCTGCCGGCGCGGGCTCGCCGCCCACGTCGACGAGCAGCGCGTCGAGGTCCTCGTACTCCCGCGGCGCGACGGCTGCGATGCCGGCCGCGAGCGCGTGGAGGGGGCGCGTGGCCGGTCCTCCGGCGGCGAGGCCGCCCCGCGTCACGAGCACGAGCCGGTGGTCCCGGGTCGCCGCACGACCGAGGCGCCGGGCCGCGTCCAGCGCGGGCGCGCACCACGCGGGCAGGCCGCCGGCCCCGTCGTCACGGGGCACGAGCACCACGACCTCGTCGCCGTCCTGCAGCTCCTCGTCGGCGGGCGCCCCGTCGAGCGGGCGCTGCTCCACCTGCCGGCCGAGCGCACGCAGGTCCCGCGCCACGTGCGCGGCGAGCTCGTCGCCGCCCGCGGCGAGGAGGAACGAGCGCCGGGTGGAGGCGGGGGCCGGCGCCGGCGGCCCCGCGTCCTCCCACGACGGCGTCCAGCACATGCGCTCGACGCCGTCGATCCGCTCGAGCGGCAACGGGGCGGTGAGGTCGTCAGCGGTCGTGCCGTCGGGCCGCCGCCGCTCCGCGTCCACCTCGACGGACTGCGCGCCCGCAGCCGGTGTGAGGGCAGGGCGGTGCGAGGGCGGATCGATCCAGTGCCGCTCGCGGGCGAACGGGTACGTCGGCAGCGGGATCCGCCGCCGGACGCGTCCGACCGTGCGCTCGAGCGGCACGTCCACCCCCGCGGCCCACAGCTGCGCCGTCGCCCGGAGCGCGTGGACCGTGTCGTCGACGTCCTGGCGCGGGTGGCGCAGCACCGGGATCGCGGCGAACGGCGGCGGCGTCGCTCGCCGTGCGTACGACGACAGCGACTGGCCCGGGCCCAGCTCGAGCGTCACGACCGACGCTCCCTCGCCGTCCGGCGCGCTCAGGACCGTCCTCAGGCAGTCGGCGAAGCGGACCGTGCCGCGGAGGTGGTCGACCCAGTAGGCGGGGTCCGTGGCCTGTGCGGGGGTGATCCAGGTGCCGGTGAGGTTCGACGGGTACGGCCGGGCCGGCGGGCGCAGCGGCACCTGCGCCACCACCGCGTGGAACTCGTCGAGGACGGGATCGAGCACGGAGCTGTGCGCGGCGGCGGCGAGGGGCACGAGGCTCGCCTCGACGCCCTCCGCCGCGAGGCGGTCGCGAACCGCGGCGACGCGCCCGGCCGGGCCGGCGAGCACGCACTCGTCGGCGCCGTTGACGACCGCGAGCGACACGGCGTCGTCCACGAAGCGACGTGCGCCGGCCTCGGCCAGCGGGACCACCAGCATGGAGGCGCCGCCGGCGCTCGCCCGCTCCATGAGCTCGGCCCGCGCGACGACCAGGCGGAGCGCGCCGTCCAGGTCGATCACGCCGGCGAGGTGGGCGGCGACGTACTCGCCGAGGCTGTGGCCGACGAGCGCGGCGGGCTCGACGCCCCACGCGATCCACTGCCGCGCGAGGGCGACGGAGGTGGTGAACACGGCCGGCAGCGACACCGTCGGCGCGCTCGCCCGCTGCGGATCCGCGCCCGGGGCGAGCAGCGCGTGCAGGTCGACGCCCGAGAGCTCGCGCACCGCGTCGAACGCCTCGGCGCGCACGGCGTGGAACGTGTCGAAGCGCGAGTCGAGCCCGGCCGCCATCCCCGGGTGCTGCGAGCCGCCGCCGGGGAAGAGGAACGCCACCTCCCGCCGCCGGTCGTCGCCCTCCGCGGCCCGCGACGGTCGCCGGAGCTGGGCGATCGCGTCCGCGCGGTCCGTCGAGACGACGGCGCGGCGGCGTGCGAACCGCCGGCGACCCGTCGCCAGCGTCCACGCGACGTCGCCGAGGTCGACGTCGGGGTGCGCGTCGAGGTGGTCCGCGAGCCGTCCGGCCGCCGCGTCGAGCGCTGCCTCGTCACGCGCCGAGACGGCCAGCACCTGTCCGGCGGGCGAGACCGGGAGGGCCGGCCGCTCCGGCGCCTCCTCGACGACGACGTGGGCGTTCGTGCCACCCACGCCGAGCGAGCTGACCCCGGCGCGCCGGGGCGCGTCGCCGGGCCAGGGCGCGGGGTCCCCGGAGAGCGTGAACGGCGATCCCTCGAGCTCGAGCAGCGGGTTCGGTGCCGTGAACCCGGCCATCGGCGGCAGGGTCCGGTGCCGCAGCGCCTGGACGACCTTCACCAGGCTGGCGACCCCGGCGGCGGTGTCGGTGTGGCCGATGTTCGGCTTCGTCGAGGTGATCCGGCAGAAGCCGACCTCGTCGGTGCCGGCGCGGAAGGCCTCCGTCAGCGCGGCCAGCTCGATCGGGTCCCCGACGGCGGTGCCGGTGCCGTGCGCCTCGACGAGCTGGATGTCGCGTGGCCCGAGCCCGGCCACCGCGAGCGCCTCACGGACCACGTCGGCGTGCCCGTCGACGCTCGGCGCCAGGTACGACACCTTCCGTCCGCCGTCGTTGCCGATGGCGGTGCCCTTGACGACCGCGAGGATCGGGTCGCCGTCGGCCCACGCGTCGGCGAGCCGCTTCATCGCCACCACGCCGACACCGCTCGTCAGCACCGTGCCAGCCGAGCCGGCGTCAAAGGCGCGGCACCGACCGTCCGGCGCGAGGATCTCGCCCTCGCGGTACCGGTAGCCCACCCCGTGCGGCACCTCGATCGTCACCCCACCGGCGAGGGCGACGTCGCACTCCATCGCGAGGAGGCTCTGGGCTGCGAGGTGCACCGCGACGAGCGAGGTCGAGCAGGCGGTCTGGACCGTGACGGACGGGCCGCGCAGGTCGAGGCGGTAGGACACCGTCGTCGCCAGGAAGTCCTTGTCGTTGCCGGTGTGGCGCAGCAGGAACCACCCGAGCTGGTCGACGAGGCGCGGGTCCGCCAGCAGGTTGGTGACGAGGTAGGTGTCCATGCCGCACCCGGCGAAGACCCCGATCGTCCCGTCGAGGCGCTCGGGCACGAGCCCGCCGTGCTCCAGCGCCTCCCACGCGCACTCGAGGAGGTGGCGGTGCTGCGGGTCCATGATCGCCGCGTCACGCCGGCCGATGCCGAAGAACGCGGCGTCGAAGCACTCGACGTCCTCGATCGTGCCGCCGCGGCGCACGTACGTCTCGTCCAGCGTGGCCGGATCGATGCCGTGCCGGCGCAGGACCTCGTCGCTGACGTCGGTGAGGCAGTCCTCGCCGGCGAGCGTCCGCTGCCACAGGCGCTCGGGGTCACGGGCGCCGGCGAACCGGCCCGACATGCCGACGATGGCGACGTCGGTGCCGGCGGCGTCGTCGGGCAGGGACGCTCCGGCGTCGCTCATCCGCCGCTCCGGGCGCGCTGGAGGGTCCGGCGCCGCAGGGCGCCGCGATCACCGCCCGACGGGGCGGCCGGCGCGGCCGGCGCCGGGCCCGTCGGGGCCGCAGCGTCTCCGGCGGGGTCGGCAGCGGGGTCGGCCACGGACGCCGCCGCGGCACGAGCGAGCCGGTGCAGGTGCGCGCCGAGGGTCGCGACCGTGGGGTGGCGGAACACGTCGGTCAGCGCGAGGGGCAGCCCGGTCGTGTCCTGCAGCCGGCGCAGCACGGCGACGGCGAGCAACGAGTGGCCGCCGATGTCGAAGAAGTGGTCGTCGCGGCCGACCACCCGACCGAGCAGCTCGGTCCAGAGGTCGGCGACGACCGCCTCGTGGTCCTGCGCCGTCGCCCGCGCGGCGGCCGCGTCCGCGCCCGCCGCGGGCACCCGCGTCGCCGTGTGCACCGGCGCGGCGGCGGTCGTCGTCGCGACCGCCGCGGGCCGCGTGCGCGTCGCGCGGTCGGCCACGGGGACCTGCACGACCTCGTCCGGCAGCGCGCCCCGGTCGACCTTGCCGTTGGGCGTGAGCGGCAGCGAGGCGACGACGGCGACGGCGTCGGGGACCATGAACGGCGGGAGCTGCGCGGCCAGCGCGCGGCGGACGCCGTCGGGATCCAGCGCCGTGCCGGCGCGCGGGACCAGGAACGCGAGCACACGGGTCGCCGGTGGCTCGCCCCGCACGACCACCGCCGAGCGGGCGACCCCGTCGAGGCGGTCGAGGGCGGACTCGATCTCGCCCAGCTCCACGCGGTGCCCGCGGATCTTCACCTGGTGGTCGACCCGGCCGGCGAACTCCACGACGCCGTCCGGGCGGAGCCGGGCGAGATCGCCGGTGGCGTACCACCGGAGGCCGTCGTCGCCGGGCACGAACCGCTCCGCCGTCAGCTCGGGGCGGTCGAGGTAGCCGCGCGCCACGCCGGCTCCGCCGAGGTGGAGCTCGCCGAGCGCGCCGATCGGCACCTCGCGCCGCTCCTGGTCGAGCACGCGCAGCGAGGTCCCGGCGATGGGGCGCCCGATCGGGACCGGTCCGCTGTGGTCCGGGGTGATCTCGTGGACCAGGGACCAGATGGTGGTCTCCGTGGGGCCGTACATGTTCGTCAACCGGCCCCGCAGCGCCGCCCGCAGGTCGCGGCACAGCGGCTCCGGCAGCGCCTCGCCGCCGACCAGGAGGTGGCGCAGCGCCGTGAGCGCACGCCGGTCGGCGTCGTCGGCGAGCAGCATCGCGGCGAGCGACGGCGTGCACTGCAGGTGCGTGACCTGGTGCCGGGCGACCAGAGCGGCCACGGATGCGTCGCCCGCCTCGGCCCGGGCCGGCTGCTCGATCTGCTCCCGGGCTAGCTCCCGCGCCTCCGCGATGGCCGGGAGCGACGCGAGCACCCGGTCGGGGTCGACGCCGAAGTCCACGAGGCACGCGACCTCGTCGACGCCGCAGCGGGCCAGCTCGACCACGCGCGACGCCGCCTCGGCCGGGGTGCCGAACAGACCGCTCGTGTGCAGGTACCGCTCCGCCGCGAGGGCGGCCAGCTCGTCCACCTCGTGCTCGTCGAGGGAGTCGAAGGCGGCGTCGGCGTCGGCTCCCGCGCCCGCGAACGTCGGGAACGACGACGCGGTCCCGCGCAGGAGGCCGGACACGCTGCGCAGGTAGCGCTGCAGCGGCTGGCGCGCCGCGTCCCGGGCGGCATCGCCGTCGGCGTCGAGGAAGGTGTGCAGCATCAACGTCACGTGGCCCTCGCCGGCGTGACCGGCCTCCCGCCACGCCGCCCGGTAGGCGTCGACGTTCGCCGCGAGCTGCTCGACGCTCTGGCCGAGGAGGTGCGTGAGCACCCGGTAGCCGGCGCGACCAGCGCGCTCGAACGTCGCCGGCGTGCCGGCGCTCGTCAGCCACACGGGCAGCTCCGGCTGCACGGGCCGCGGCAGGGTGGCGACGGGGTGCGACGTGCCGTCCGGACCGGTCATCTCGACCGCGTCGCCACGCCAGAGGCGGCGGACCTCCTCGATGCGGGCGCCGAGCGAGGTGCGCGCGTCCGCGTGGCCGCCCGGGTTGAGGACGAAGTCGCGTGGCTGCCACCCGGGCGCGAACGAGATGCCGACCCGGCCGCCCGAGAGCTGGTCCACCACCGCCCAGTCCTCCGCGACGCGCGCCGACGGGTGCAGCGGGAGCACGACGCTGCCGGCGCGCAGCCCGATCCGGCGGGTGGTCGTCGCGAGCGCGGCGGCGATGACGCTCGGGTTGGGGTAGGCGCCGCCGAAGTCGTGGAAGTGCCGCTCCGGCACCCAGAGCGCCTCGAACCCCTGCTCGTCCGCGAACCGGGCGCTGTCGAGGAGCAACCGGTACGCGTCGTCCATCCGAGCGCCGCCGGCGGCGAAGTAGAACAGGCTGAACCCGGGGGTCCGGGCGCGCGTCGGCGCCGACGAGCCGGGCGGGCGGTGGAGCACGACGTGGAACCCCCGCGTCAGCGTCCACAGCAGCTCGAGCACGGAGATGTCGAACGAGAGGCTCGTGACGGCGAGCCACGTGCCCGGCGGGTCGTGGTCGATCACGCCGTCCATCGCCGCGAAGAACGCGTCGACGTTGCGGTGCTCGAGCATCACGCCCTTCGGCCGGCCCGTCGAGCCGGACGTGTAGATCACGTACGCGAGGTCGTCCGGTTCGTGGCCGGGCGCACCCGGGAGCGGCGAGGGGGGTGCGGCCGGGCCGGCGTCGTCCGCCGGGTCGACGACGGGCAGGCCGTCCGGGGCGAACCGCTCCGCGGTGGCGGGTCGCGCCACGAGCGCTGCCAGCCCGGCGTCGGCGATGACGAAGCGGAGCCGGTCCTCGGGGTAGTCGGGGTCGAGCGGGACGTAGGCGGCGCCGGCGGACAGGATCGCGAGGACGGACACCACGAGGTCGAGGTCGCGCTCGAGGGAGATGCCGACCCGGTCGCCGCGGCGCACGCCCGCCAGGCGCAGGCGCGCGGTCAGGCGCTCGACGTCGGCGTGGAGCTCGCCGTAGGTCCGGCTCCCCGACGGCCCGGTGAGCGCAGGGGCGTGCGGTGCCCGCGCCGCCTGTTCGCGGAACCTCGCGTCGATCGTCGCCCGCGGCCCCGGCAGCGCGACGGGCGCGGCCAGCGCGGCGAGGGTGGCCGCACCTCCCCGGCCGGCGAGCGGCAGCTCGCCGGCCGGCGCATCGGGCGCGCTCCGGGCCGCGTCGAGGAGCCCGTCGATCTCGTCGGCGACCCGTGCTGCCGCGTCCTCGTCGAGCACGTCGAGGCGGTGGTGGAGCCGTGCGCCGCCGTCCGGGCGCACCTCGAGCGCCAGCACGACCGACGGGTCGAGCACCGAGGTGGGTGCCGCGCCGCTGACCGCGAGCAGCGGGTGCGTCTCGCCGGCGCGGAGCGCCGGCGTGCGGGCGACCAGGTCGCGGAGGAAGGGGCCGAGGCGCGCGGCGTCGTCGCAGGCGGCGCGGACCGCGGCGGCCACGTCGCGCAGCGGCGAGCGCAGCGCCGGCGTGACGGCCACGACGGGCGCGCGCAGCAGGGGCGCCAGCTCGCGCAGCTGCCGGTCGGCGTCCGCGTCGTGCCACTCGAACGACGTCGCGCCGTCCGCCGACGTGCGGGCCCACCACACCACGAGGCCGGCGAGCACGTCGTCCGCGTGCGACCCCGTCCCGAGCTCGACGCTCCCCCAGCGGGTCGCGCCAGCGGGGCGCGCGCCGGCCGGTGTACGGCACCGGTCGAGGTGCGCCGGGAGGGTCGCGGGCAGCGCGTGGAGGCGCGTCACCCACGCCGTCTCGTGGCGTGCCATCTCGTGGTCGTGCAGGTGCCACCCCTCCCGGACGCCGGCCCCCGGGCCGGCGAGCACGCGCCCGGGCGTCAGCGCGTGGTCCGCCACGAGGCGCTCCAGCGCGACGGCGTGCCCGTCGGGATCGTCGACGGCCGACACGAGCAGGTCGTCGGTGGCGGTCGCGATCCGCAGGACCCCCTCGTCGGCCGCGACCACCGTCCCCGGGGCGAGGCCGCTCGGGGGCGCCGTGCCCGCCGCCGCCAGCAGGTAGAGGCGGCTGTCCACGATCCACCGCACCCGCCCGAGCCGGTTGCGGATCCGAGGTCCGACGTCGAGCGCGCGCACCGCTCGTGCCACCCGTTCCGCCGGCACGGTGGCATCCAGCAGCTCGAGCGGCCGCTCGTAGCGGCCGTGGAACCGCTGGACGGGCGCCGGCTCGCCGGACGCCGGTCGCGCCCGCCCGTCGGGCATCGCACGGAGCAGGTCGAGCAGCGCCGGGAAGGTCGCGAGGCCCGCCTCGTAGCACCGGGCGTTCAGCGACAGCGCGGTCTCGTCCGCGGCGATCGGCAGCTCCTCGGCGAGCAGCACCACCCCGGCGTCGACGGCCGGGGTCATCTCGTGCCACGTGATCCCGTGGCGCTCGTCCCCGTCGAGCAGCGCCCACGTGGTCACGCCGACACCGCCGCGCGCGGGGAGCGGGCCGTCGTGGAAGTTCACGGCGAGCGGAACGGCGTCGAGGACCTCGGCCCCCAGGACGAACTCGTTCGCGACGCTGAGCAGCACGTGGGGGCGCAGGCGGCGGAGCTCGGCGAGGAGGTCGCGGGCGTCGACCACGTGCACCCCGTCGCCGCCGGCGGCCTCGCGGACGGCCTCGCTGCGCGTCGCGAGCAGCACCACCTCGTCGCCGCCGCCGAGCGCGGTCCGGGCGCACTGCACGACGAGCGACTCGTCACCGACGAGCGCCAGCCGCAGGCGCCGGGGCGCGCCAGCCGTGGGCTCCGCCCGGTCGTGCGCCGGATCCGCCGATTCCATCGCGTGTCACTCCCGTTCCTGGGGAGCCGCCCTCCCCGTCCGCGCTGCCATCATGCCCCCTGACGTAGCGCGACGAAACGGTGACGCAGAGGGAGAGTGCTCCCCTGGCCGGGTGAACGAGGATGGGGGCGGTCGCTCAGCCCCCCTGGAGGCGCAGGGCCAGCACCTCCGAGCGCTGGAACGCGAGGGCGTCCCCGCCAGCGGCCGGGGTGAGCATCCCCTCGGCCGCCATGGCCCGGACCTGCTCGACCGGGACCGTCAGCAGCTCGGCCGCCTCCTCCAAGCCCACCAGCTCACCGGGATCCGCCACGGACGCCGCCTGGGCGGTCGACCACCCGAGGGCGGTGGCCGGCAGCGCGTCACCGCCGACATCCGCCAGGGGGTCGGACCCGTCCATGCCGCGCAGCTCGACGCTCGAACCCCGGCCGAACGACATGTGACCGCCGAGGTAGCCGGTGACCCAGGCCAGCGCGCCGCCACCGAGGCCGAGCAGGACGCCGCGTGCGTAGTGTCCCCGTCGGCGCTGCAGCCACGACATCAGGTAGAGCCCGCCGACCACGGAGTTCCCGATGGCGTGGGCGGCGCCCACGCGCTGGATCCTGGCGTCGCCGACGGTCGAGTAGTCGGCCATCCCCGCTGCGGCGGTCGCGGGCACGAACGCGACGCCGAGACCGACGAGGCGTTGCGCCGCGGCGCGGGAGCGGCGACCGCCGACGACGTCGAGGAGGCCGGCGGAGAGCCAGCAGCCGAGCGGCAGGTCCGTGAGGAGCGGGTGCAGGGCGTGGCCGAGCCAGTCGCCGCGCAGCGCGGGGCCGGCGGGTCCCTCCCCCACCTGCTCCGCCACCGGGCGCAGGCGGCCGGCCACCCGGTCGAGGCGCTCGTCCCGCTCGATCTTCGCGACGCTGCCGCTGATCCACCGTGGTGCCTGCATCTGCCGAGCCTCCTCTGCTCCCCGTGGACCGGGGCTGCACCCTCACCTACCCACGTGAGCGCGTGGATGCACGCGCGACCACCGCGCTCAGGCGGCCCTGCGCGAGGTGAAGTCGCGCACCGCTGCCGCGACCTGCGCCGGTCGGTCGAGGGGCGAGAACGCACGGCTGCCCTCGATCCAGGTGAGCTCGCCACCGAGGTCGGCCGCGAGGCGACGTGCGTCGGCCTCCGGGAACAGGGGGTCGCCGCGCGACCAGGCGATGAGCGTCGGCGTGGACCACCCGCGGAGGCGGTCGATCGACGCCGTCGTCACGGCCGGGCGGCACGATCGCAGGAACGAGCCGAAGTCGGCGCGGTTCGCCCGCGACGCAACGAAGCGCCCGAAGGCCGCGTGGATCGCCGGAGCGTCCGCGTGGTGCGCGGTCGCCAGCCCGGCCCCGGCGAACGACCGGCGGACGCGTCGCGACCGGTAGGCCAGGCCGAGCAGGTCGAGGGCGCCCGGCACGGCGAGCAGCGGCTTCACCGGCTTCAGCGGCGTCGGCGGGAAGTGGCGGTAGGCGTCGCACGAGGTCAGCACGAGGCGGGCGACGCGCTCGGGGTGGCGGGCGGCGAGCACCTGGCAGAGCGCCCCGCCGCTGTCGTTGCCGACGAGCGTCGCCCGCTCGACGCCGAGCCCGTCCAGGACGTCGACGAGGGCTCCGACGACCGAGTCGACGGTGACGCGGGCCGTGGGGGCCAGCCGGTGCCCCCCGAGGGGCAGGTCGGGTCGGATGCACCGGTGGTCGGTCGCGAGATCCCGCGACACGCCGCTCCAGAGCGTGGTGCTGTCGACGAGCACGCCGTGGACGAGCAGCAGCGGGTCACCCACGCCCTCGCCGTGGACCTCGAGGGGCCCGAGGCGCGTCTCGACGACGGTGGTGCTGGTGGCGGTGGCGGCGGGAGCGGCGCGAGGTCCGGGGGTCATGTAGCGGATGCTACATCACCGGATGTAGCGGTCGCTACACGTCGGGCGTCGTGCCGGTGGACCTACGGCAGCAGGTCGAGCAGGTCGTGGTCCATCACGGTCGCGCAGGCGCGGGCGACCAGCTCGCGCATGAACGCCGCGCCGCGCTCGTTCGAGGGGTCGAGGGTGCCCGCGATCACGATCGCGTACGCGAACATGTGCAGCACGGACAGCCGGTAGTCCTCCCAGCACTGCTCCGGGGTGTAGTCGCGGACCCCGAGCTCCTCCAGCCGGCGGTGGTGGTGCTCGATGATGCGCCGCTCGTTCGCGCGGCGCTCGTCGGTCCGCACGTTCTGGCTGACGAGGTACGCGACGTCGTGCATCGCGTTCGTCTTGATGAGCGACCAGTCGAGCAGGACGACCTCGCGCTGGTCCGGCGGCGAGCCGAACATCATGTTGTCGAGGCGCACGTCACCGTGGATCACCGTCTGGCGCCGGCGCGCCATCATCCGGTGCAGCTCGGGAACGGCGGCGATGAACCGGTCACGCGCCCGCCGGATCTCGTCGGGCACGACGTCGCCGAAGATCTCCATGCAGGGGTCCCAGCCGGCAGCGGTGCCGGCCGCGATGCCGTCGATCTGGAACTGGTCGTCGACGGAGGGCACGCTCGCGAGGACGGGGTCGTCCGTCCTGTCCCAGAAGCGGGCGTGGAGCGCGACGACGGCGTCGAGGATCGTGATCGCCTCGTCCGCGCTGCAGCCGGCGACCTGGTCGCCGGTGCGGTACCCGCCGAGGTCCTCCAGCAGGAGCACGGCGTCACCGCTCGCGGTGTCGATCTCGCCCCCGTAGCAGCGCGGCGCGGAGACGTCCACCTGCGGCTCGATGTCGAGGTAGAAGCGGATCTCGCGCTCGTAGAGGCGGAAGGCCATCGCGACCGCCCGGTTGCCCGCGACCTGCGTCGGGAACTTCGCGATGAGCGAGCGGGGCGCGCCGTCCGTGTCGCCCTCGAGCTCCAGCTCCGCCCGGGCGAGCACGCCGAGCATGCCGATGCCCTCGCCGACCGGGGTGGTGGACAGGCCCGTCACCCGGCCGCCCGCCGGCAGCGCGCCGCACGCCTGGAGCACCGTCGTCAGCCACTCGCCCGAGAGCTCGCTCGGTGAGGTCGGAAACCGCTGCGTCGTCATCCTCGTCCCCCCGGTCCGGTCCGTCGCGAGCGCAGTGTCGCGCGTCGGAGCCCTGGCGGCCGACGTGGGCGGAACGCGCGGGCGCGTCGGGGCGGGCGTCTGACATGCTCCGCGCCGTGACCGTCGACGTGCGTCCCACCCGCCCGGAGGAGTTCCGCGCCGTCCACGAGACGATCGCTGCCGCGCTGATGTTCCCCCCGCCGACGGATGCGGAGTGGCCGACGAGGGAGGAGGGCTGGCGGTCGAGCGACACCATCTCCGCCTGGGAGGGCGGGCGCTGCGTCGGGCACGCAGGGGCCTTCCGGTTCGACACGCTGGTCCCCGGCGGGGCGCGCCTCGACACCGCCGGGGTGACCCGCATCGGCGTCCTGCCGAGCCACACCCGCCGAGGGCTGCTGACGGAGATGATGCGGGAGCTGCTCGCCGCGGCGCGCGGGCGCGGCGCCTCGCTGGCGTCGCTGCGCGCGAGCGAGGCGGTCATCTACCGCCGGTTCGGCTTCGGCGTGGCGGCCGAGGCGGCCGGCGTCGTCGTCAGGCCCCGCGAGGCCGGTCCGGTCGCGGGCGCCGCCCCCGGCCGGGTCCGACTGCTCCGGGCGGACGAGGTGATGGACGTCGTCCCGCCGCTGTACGACCGGATCCGCCGCCGGGTCGGCACGCTCTCGCGCCCGGAGTTCCTGTGGCGGGGCGTGCTGCGCGACGCGGTCGAGCAGCAGAAGGCGGCGTTCGTGGCGGTGCACGAGGGACGGGCTGGCGATCCCGACGGCTACGTCGCGTACGACCTGGCCTGGCGGCCGGCGGCGCACCCGATCCGCGAGCGCGGGGGCGGGAACGTGTACGACCTGATCGGGGCCGACGACGCGGTCGAGCTGGCGCTGTGGCGCCACCTGCTCGAGATCGACCTCGTGCACGAGTGGAGCGTCCGCGAGCGGCCGGTGGACGACCCGGTCCGGTTCGCCGTGGCCAACGCCCGTGCGTACGAGGCGACGCCGTGGGACGAGCAGTGGGTGCGCCTGCTGGACGTGGAGCGGGCGCTCGGCTCGCGCACGTACGCGCCGGCGCACGGCCGGGTGGTGGTGGAGGTGCACGATCCGGTCTTCCCGGCCAACGACGGCGCGTTCGCGGTCGAGGCCGCCGGCGCCGCCCGCGTCGAGGACGAGCCCGATCTCGTCGCCACGATCGACGGGCTCTCGGCGGCCTACCTCGGCGGCACGTCGTGGAGGGAGCTCGCGGCTGCGGGGCGGGTGGAGGCGCGGCGGTCTGGCGCGATCGAGGTCGCCGACGTCCTCTTCGCCCAACGGCCGGCCCCCTTCAGCGGCACCTTCTTCTGACGCGCCGGCCACGCGGGGCGAGCCCCCCGCAGCTGCGTTGCATCGGTGTGAACGGCGTGCGCGGCGGTTGACGGACTTTCATCAGTGCGCTTACAGTCGTCGGACGTAGGAAGTCCTCCGGGGGGAGTTCACGATGCTCGTCAGCGATGTTCCGGCGCTCCGGGAGTACTGGTACCCGGTGGCGTACTCGGCCGAGGTGACGGACGAGCCGAGGGCGGTGCGCCTCTTCGGTGAGGACTACGTCGTCTGGCGCGCCGGTGAGGGCGGCGGCGTGCACGCGGCGGCGGACGAGTGCCCCCACCGCTCGTCGAGGCTGTCCCAGGGCTGGATCGCCGACGGGTGCCTCGTGTGCCCGTACCACGGCTGGCGCTTCGACGCCTCCGGCGCGTGCGTCGAGATCCCCGCCAACGACCCGGCGCTGCCGATCCCGCCACGCGCGCACGTCGAGTCGATCCTGTGCGACGAGCGGTACGGCCTGGTGTGGGTGTGCGTCGGCATGCCGCGCGAGGGGATCCCCGACCTCGCCGAGGCGGAGGACCCGGACTACGTCCTGATCCACGAGCTCATGGACACCTGGAAGGCGTCGGCGCCACGGATCATCGACAACGCCCTCGACGTCAGCCACGTCGCCTGGGTCCACCGCAACTCGGTCGGATCCGCGGCCAACCCGCGCCTGTCGGACTTCAAGGTCGTCCGCGACGGGCTGAAGCTCTCGTTCTCCGTGAGCTACATGGTGGCGGTGAACGACCAGCAGAAGGCGAACCTCGGCATCGCCGACGACCTGACGCAGCGCTCGACCCACGCCGAGCTCGTCCAGCCGCTCGTCTTCCGGGGCGTCCTCGAGTACCACGTCAACGGCTTGAAGCACGTGCTGTACAAGACCGCCACGCCCGTGGACGACCACACGACCCTGTTCTGCCAGTTCATCGCCCGCAACGACCGGCCGTCGGTCGAGGTGCGCGAGCAGATCGCCGCGGTCGACCGCATCGTCCAGAGCGAGGACAAGGCCCTCCTCGAGGGCGTCAAGGCCGACCTGCCGCTCGACGTCACCTCCGAGCTGCACACGAAGTCCGACCGCATGACCCTCGAGTACCGGCGGGTCCTCGCCGACCTCGCCTCGGAGTCCGCGCGCACCCCCGTCGTCGGCCTCTCGTCCTCGCGCTGATCCACGTCCCTGCCACCGCCCACCACCGAGGAGACCGATGAAGACCAACCACCCACTGCTGGCGGTGCTCGCCGTCTCGCTGCTCGCGCTCGCCGCCTGCGGCGACGACGACGAGGAGACGACGGCGACGGAGCCGGCCGCCACGAGCTCCGCCACGGGCGCTCCCGGCTCGACCGCCGCGCCGGGGTCGACGCCCGCCGGCGGCGACGACTACCAGTGGGTGATGGTGACCGACCAGGCGGGCCTCGGGGACCAGGGCTTCAACGACCTCGCCAAGGCAGGCCTCGACGAGGCAGCGTCCACCCTCGGCGGGACGGCGCAGGCCATCGAGTCGAGCGAGCAGGCGCAGTACGTGCCCAACCTCCAGCAGGCGATCGAGGGCGGCGCCAGCCTCACGGTCGGCGTCGGCTTCCTCATCACCGACGCGATCGTGGAGGTCGCCGGCGAGAACCCCGACGCCAACCTCCTCCTGATCGACGCCGTCGCGGCGGACGAGAGCGGCGCCCCGCTGCCGAACGTCGCGAGCGTGACGTTCAAGGAGCAGGAGGGCGCCTACCTCGCCGGCGTCATCGCCGCCTCGACGACCCAGACGAAGAAGATCGGCTTCGTCGGCGGCATCGAGATCCCGCCGGTCGTGCGGTTCCTCACCGGCTTCCGGGAGGGCGTCGCGAGCGTGGACGACTCGATCCAGATCGACGTCGCCTACGTCGGCGCCTTCGACGACCCGGCGCGCGCGAAGGAGCTGACGGCCGGGTACTTCGACTCCGACCACGACATCGTGTTCGAGGTCGCCGGTGCCGGCGGCCTCGGCTCCTACGAGGAGGCCAAGACCCGCGGCGAGGGCTTCTGGGTCATCGGCACCGACACCTGCAAGGACGACCTCGCCCCCGACAACTTCCTCACGTCGGCGACCAAGGACGTCAGCGGTGCCGTCCTCCGCCAGGCCCAGGCGGTGGCCGACGGCTCGTTCGCCGGCGGGGTGTTCAACGAGGGCCTCGCCGAGGACGCCGTGGGCGTCTGCGAGGAGACCTTCGGCGAGCTGCCCCAGGAGGTCCGGGACGCGGTGGAGGCCGCGCGGGAGGCGATCGCCAGCGGTGAGCTGACGGTGTCGACGGGGGAATGACCGTCGTCCGCCATGGCTGCTGAGGCGCCCGCCGTCGCCCAGGCGGCGCCGTCCGTGCGGCTCCGGGGCATCACCAAGTGGTACCCGGGCAGCGCGGCCAACACCGACGTCGACCTCGACCTGCGGCCGGGCACCGTCCACGGGCTGCTCGGCGAGAACGGGGCCGGGAAGTCGACGCTCGTCAAGGTGCTCTTCGGCCTCGTCCACCCGGACCGGGGGACGATCGAGATCGACGGCCGCCCCCGGCAGTGGCGCTCCCCCGCCGACGCGCTCGCCGCGGGGATCGGGATGGTGCAGCAGCACTTCAGCCTCATCGCCGACTTCACGGTCGCGGAGAACCTCGTCCTCGGCGCGGAGCCACGGCGGCGGGGCCTCCTCGACCGCTCGCGGGCGACGGCCGAGGTGCAGGCCCTCGCCGACGCGTACGGCTTCCGGCTCGACGCCGACCGGCGCGTCGGCGAGCTCGCCGTCGGCGCGCGCCAGCGGGTGGAGATCCTGAAGGCGCTCCACCGCGGCGCGAAGATCCTCGTCCTCGACGAGCCGACGGCCGCGCTGGCGCCGCCCGAGGTGGACGAGCTCTTCCGGGTCCTCACGCGCCTCCGCGCCGAGGGCTGCACGATCGTGCTCATCACGCACAAGCTGAACGAGGTGCTCGCGATCTGCGACGAGGTGACGGTGCTGCGCGACGGCCGCGTGTCCGCTCGGCGGACGATCACGGACGACGAGCGGGCACCGGGCGCCAGGCGGGACGCGTTCGAGCGCGACCTCGCCGTGGCGATGGTCGGCCGGGAGCTCGAGCTCCCGCTCGCGCGCGCCGACGCGGCGGGAGCGCCCGAGCTCGTCCTCGAGGGCGTCGTGGCGCCCGGCGTCGGCCCCGTCGACCTCGAGGTGCGTCGCGGCGAGATCGTCGGCATCGCGGGCGTCGAGGGGAACGGCCAGACGGAGCTCGTCGAGGTGATCGTCGGGGTCCGCCGGTGCAGCGCCGGCACGATCAGCCTCGGCGGAGCGGACATCACCGCCGCGTCGGTCCGGCGGCGCCTCGCGAGCGGGCTCGCGCACATCGCCGAGGACCGCCACGCGGCCGCCGTCGCGCTGGAGATGGACGTGACCGCGAACTGCGTCCTGGGCTCCCACGACGCCAAGCCGTTCGCCACGAACCGGCTCCGGCTCTCGCCGCGGGCGATGCGCGGGTTCGCCCGTGACGTGCTGCGCCGGTACTCCGTTCGCGCCCCCGGGCCGCAGGCGGCGCTGCGCCACCTCTCGGGGGGCAACCAGCAGAAGCTGGTGGTGGGCCGGGAGGTCTCGCGCGACCCGCGGGTGATGGTGGCGGCGCAGCCGACGCGAGGGCTCGACATGGCCGCCACCGCGTTCGTGCACGAGGAGCTGGCCCGCCTGCGCGCCGAGGGCTGCGCCGTCGTGCTCGTCAGCCTCGACCTGGCCGAGGTGCTGTCGGTCGCGGACCGGATCGTCGTGATGCGCGGCGGCAGGGTGGTCGGGGGTGGGCGCCCCGACGAGCTCGACGTCGGGCAGATCGGGGCGTGGATGACGGGGGCCGCGGGGTGACGGAGACGCTGGTCGAACCGGCGCACCCGGGCGCGCCGCCCGAGCCGCCGGGCCGCGACTGGGTCGGCCGCCTCCGCTCCCACGAGGCACAGGGCACGCTGCTGCGGATCGGCCTGTTCCTCCTCACGGTGCTGGCTGCGCTCGTGGCGGCCGCGCCGATCATCGCCATCGCCGGATCGAACCCCCTGAGCGCCTACTCCGCGCTGTTCCGGGGCAGCCTGGGCAGCCAGCGGGGCATCGCCGAGACGCTGGTGTCGGCCACGCCGCTGCTCGCGGCGGGGCTCGCCGTCGCCGTCGGCTTCCACGCCGGCCTGTTCAACATCGGCGTGGAGGGTCAGCTCGTCGTCGGCGGACTGGCCGCGGGCGCCGTCGGTACGAAGCTCGACCTGCCGTCGGTCCTGCACGTCGTCGTGGCGCTCGCCGCCGCCGCGCTGGCCGGCGCCCTCTGGGCGCTCGTCCCCGCGCTGCTGAAGGCGTTCCGGGGCGTCCACGAGGTGATCACCACCATCATGCTCAACTACATCGCGTTCAGCGTCTCGACCTACCTCGTGAGCCCAGGCGGGCCGCTCGTCAGCGCGACCCAGCCGTCGGCGACCGACCGGGTGGACGAGAGCGCGAAGCTGCCGCGCATCTGGGACCCGACCCGCCTCCACGCCGGGATCGTCGTCGTCGCCGTCCTGTGCCTCGCCTCGTGGTGGTTCCTCTTCCGCACCCCCGCCGGGTACCGGTTGCGGATGGTGGGGTCGAACCAGCGCGCGGCGGCCTTCAACGGCATCGCCGTCCGGCGCACGATCGTCGAGGCGATGCTCCTCTCCGGAGCGCTCGCGGGCCTCGCCGGCGGGATCGAGGTGCTCGGCCTCCACGGCCGGTACTTCGACTCGTTCAGCCCCGGCTACGGCTTCGACTCGATCGCGGTGGCGCTGCTCGGTGCGCTCAACCCGCTCGGCGTCGCCGCTGCCGCCGTGTTCTTCGGCCTCCTCCGGGCCGGCTCCGTGCTGCTGCAGTCGCAGGCCCGCGTGTCGAAGGACATCATCACGGTCATCTCCGGGCTGGTGGTGGCCTTCGTCGCCGCCCGGGTCGTCCTCGAGCGCCGCATCGAGCGACGGCGGAGGGTGCGATGAGCGACGTCTTCTCGGCGAACCTCGTCGTGTCGGGGATCTTCCTCTCGACCCCCCTGATCCTCGCCGCGTTCGGCGGCCTCCTCTCCGAGCGGGCGGGGGTGATGAACATCGCCCTCGAGGGCCAGATGCTGTTCGGCGCCTTCACCGGCGTCGCGGTGTGCTGGTGGGTGGGCTCCCCGACGCTGGGGCTGCTCGCCGCGCTCGGCGTGGGGGCTCTCGTCGGCGGGCTGCACGCGTGGATGTCCGTGACGCTGCGCGCCAACCAGACCGTCGCCGCGACGGCCATCAACCTCGTCGCCGTCGGGCTGACGGCGGCGCTGATCGAACCGATCTGGGACGCGCCGGGGGTCAGCCCCTCGGTCACGCGCTTCTCCCCCGTCGAGATCCCGGGCGCGTCGTCGATCCCGTTCCTCGGCCGGATCCTCGACCGGCTGACGCCGCTCGACTGGGCGGGGCTCCTCCTCGCACCGGCCGTGTGGGTGGTGCTGTTCCGCACCCCGTTCGGGCTGCGGCTCCGCGGGTGCGGCGAGGAACCGTCGGCCGCTGCGTCGGTGGGCGTGGACGTGATCCGCGTCCGCTACACCGCCGTCGTGCTCTCCGGCGTGCTCGCCGCGGCCGGCGGCGCCTACCTCAGCCTGGCGCAGGTCGGCGTCTTCCAGCGGGGGATGACCGGCGGGCGCGGCTTCATCGCGCTCGCGGCGATGATCTTCGGCAAGTGGCGGCCCGTCCCGGTGCTCGGCGCCTGCCTCCTGTTCGGCTTCGCCGACGCGTTCCAGCTGCGGACGCAGGCGGTCGGCGTCGACCTGCCGCACGACCTGATGATCGCGCTGCCCTACATCGTCGCCCTGCTGGCGCTCGCGACGGTGGTCGGCAAGGCGTCCGCCCCGGCCGCGCTCGGCAAGCACTACGTGAAGGAATGACCCGAGGAGGTCCACCATGACGACGCTGAAGGTCTCGTTCCAGACGCCGCCGGAGCACACCGGCTTCGGCGCGCTGCGCGACGTGTGGGAGGCCGCCGACGAGCTCGGCTTCTGGGGCGGGTTCACGTTCGACCACCTCGTCCCGCTGAACCCGGGGCAGCGGCCGTCGGCCAGCGCCTCGGTCCCGTCCGGGCCCCAGCTCGAGGGCTGGATCACGCTGGCCGCGCTCGCGGCACGGACCCGCAACCTCCAGGTGGGCACGCTCGTCACCGGCGTCACCTACCGCCACCCCGCGCTGCTCGCGAAGATGGCGGTCACGCTCGACCACGTGACCGACGGGCGGGCGATCCTCGGCCTCGGCGCGGCGTGGCACGAGGCGGAGCACCGCATGTACGGCTTCGACTACCCGCCCGTCGGCGAGCGGATGGCCCGCCTGGACGAGGCGCTGACCATGTTCGGGCTGCTCTGCGGCCCGCAGGAGACCGTCGACTTCGACGGACGCCACCACCAGCTGCGCGGCGCCGTCTTCGATCCCCGGCCCGTGCGCCCCGAGGGGATCCCGGTGCTGGTCGGCGGCAGCGGCGAGCGGCTGAAGCGCATCGCCGCGCGCCACGCGACGATGTTCAACAGCTTCGCCGCGCCCTGGGAGTGGGCCGCCGTGAACGCCGACCTCGACCAGAAGCTCGCCGCAGCGGGGCGTGAGCCGTCGTCGATGATGCGGACCGCGTTCGTGTTCGGCGAGCTGTCGGGTGACACCGCCGCCGAGGACGCGCTCGTCGCCCACTTCCAGCGCCAGCGCGGCGGCACCGAGGACGAGGTGCGGTCGCGGATCCTCGTCGGCGACCCGGACGCGATGCGCGCCGTGCTCCGCAGCTACGCCGATGCAGGCGTCGAGATGGTGATCCTGAACCTGCGTCCGCCGTTGCGCGTGGAGCACGTCGAGCGCTTCGCGCGGGACGTGATGGCGGGTGCCTGACGCCGTCGACGACCTCGACGCGCGGCCCGTCGACCTGCTCGTGCGGGGCGGCACGGTCGTCACGGTCGACCCGCACGACTCGATCGTGCGCGGCGACGTCGCTGTGCACGACGGGGTCGTCGTCGCCGTGGGTCCGGAGCTGCGGGTCGACGCGAGGCGCGTCCTCGACGCGCGCCGGGCCGCCGTCATGCCCGGCTTCGTCAACGCCCACATGCACGAGACCCTCGACCGCGGGATCTTCGAGGACCTGCCGTTCACCGAGTGGCTGAACGACTTCGCGCTGCCGAAGGACCGTGCCTACGAGCGGCGCCACATGCGCGCCGCGGCGATGCTCAACCAGGCCGAGATGATCGCCGGCGGCACGACGTGCTTCATCGACATCTTCCGCCACCCGGACGAAGCAGCCCGCGTCGCGGTCGCCTCCGGGCTCCGCGCGATCTTCAGCCCGCAGGTGATCACGGAGCCGGTCGGCCCCGGGGAGTCCCTCGAGTCGAACCTCGAGTTCATCGACCGCTGGCACGGGCGCACGCCGCTCGTCCACACGTGGTTCGGCCCGCACGGCCTCTACTCGTGCTCGCCGGCCACGTACGAGCGGATGCGGGCGGCGGTCGAGTCGTACGGCGGCGGCGTCGGCATCCACACCCACCTCGCCGAGAGCCGCGACGAGACCGCGATCGTGGCCGGGCTGAGCGGCGGCCTCTCGCCCGCTCGGTGGCTCGACCGGCTCGTGGGTCTCGGACCGGACGTGGTGTGCGCCCACTGCGTCGAGCTCGACGACGCCGACCTCGAGCTGCTCGCCGCATCGGGCGCAGGGGTCGCGCACTGCCCCACGTCGAACGCGAAGCTCGGCAACGGGATCGCCCGGATCGTCGACCTCCGCCGAGCCGGAGCGAACCTCGGGCTCGGGACCGACTCGAACATGACGAACAACAACCTCGACATGTTCGAGGAGATGCGGATGGCGGCGCTCGTGCAGAAGCAGCACCACCGTGATCCCACCGTGCTGCCGAGCGCCGACGTGCTGCGCCTCGCGACGCTCGGCTCCGCGGGTGCGCTCGGCATGGCCGGGTCCATCGGCAGCATCGAGGTGGGCAAGCAGGCCGACCTCGCGGTCGTCGACCTCCGCGGCGCGCACGCGCACCCGATCGTCAACGTCGGCCGCGGCAACGTCGTCGAGCAGCTGGTCTGGTCGTGCAGCGCCGGCGACGTCCGCCACACCGTCGTGGCGGGGCAGGTGCTGATGGAGGACCGCCGGCTGGCCACGCTGGACCTGGCCGAGGTCGTCGACCTGGCGGACGCCGAGACCCGCCACCTCCTGACGACGGCCGGGGTGCTCGAGCGGCGCTACGGGGGCGGGCGGTGAGCGAGCTGGTCGTCCGCGGCGGGACCGTGATCACGTCGGGCCCGCTCGGCACCCTCACGGCCGACGTCGCGATCGACGGAGGCGTCGTCGCCGCCGTCGGCGCGGACGTGGGGGCCGGCGACGACGAGATCGACGCGCGCGGGTGCATCGTGATGCCGGGCCTCGTGCAGGCGCACGTGCACCTGTGCCAGACGCTCATGCGCGGCCTCGCCGACGACTACGACGTCATCGACTGGCTGCGCGAGCGCGTGTGGCCGATGGAGCAGGCGCACGACGAGGCCACGCTCGGCGCATCCGCGGCGCTCGGGATCGCCGAGCTGCTGTGCGGGGGCACGACGACCGCGCTCTCGATGGAGTCGATCCACCACACCGAGGCGTCCTTCGCCGCGGCGCACCGGCTCGGCATCCGGGCGGTGATCGGCAAGGCGCTGATGGACCGGTGGGAGCCGGGCACCGAGATGGTGGGCGAGGACACGGAGACGGCGTGGAGCGACGCCGTCGCGCACGTCGAGCGCTGGCACGGCGCGGCGGACGGACGGATCGGGGTGGCGCTGTCCCCGCGCGGCCCGCGCAACGCGACGCCCGAGATGTGGCGGCGCGTCGTCGCGCTGGCCGACGACGCGGACCTCTGCATCCACACCCACGTCAACGAGAACCGCGCGCAGGCCGACCGGCTCGGCGCCACGCCGGAGGGGCGCGACCTCGTGGCGCTCCGCTCGTGGGGCGCGCTCGATCGACGCCTCGTGATGGCGCACTGCGTGTGGCTCGACGAGCAGGAGCGCCACCTCCTGCGCGGCAGCGGCGCCACCGTCTGCCACTGCCCCTCGGCCAACTTGAAGCTCGCGTCCGGGATCGCGCCGATCCCCGAGTACCTCGGCGACGGCGTGAACGTCGCGCTCGGCGCCGACGGGGCGGCGTGCAACAACCGGCTCGACATGTTCACCGAGATGCGGTCCGCCGCGCTGCTGCACAAGCCGCGCTACGGGCCACGGGCGATGCCGGCCGCGACGGTGGTCGACATGGCCACGATGGGCGGCGCCCGGGCGCTCGGCCTCGAGCGCCGGATCGGCAGCATCGAGCCCGGCAAGGCCGCGGACGTGATCGTCGTCCGCGCCGACCGCCCGCACTCCCGCCCGCTCGGTGGGAGCCACCCCCACGACACGATCGTGTACGCCACGGTCGCGTCCGACGTCCGCGACGTCGTCGTCGACGGGCGGGTCGTGGTGCGCGACGGGCAGCTCCGCACGGGCGACCCCGCGGCGATCGCCGCGGACGCCGAGCACGCCCGCGCCACGCTGCTCGAGCGGTGCGGGCTCGCGCAGCCGGCCGCGTCAGCGGGTCCGGCGGGGGGCTGAGGCCTCGCCGAAGACGATGTCGTGCGGGCGGACCGGCACGTGCGGCAGCCGGCGACCCGTGGCGGCACGGATCGCGCCGACGATCGCCGGCGTGGACGACAGCGTCGGCGGCTCCCCCACCCCCTTCAGGCCGAGCGGCGCTCCCTCCTCCTCCTGCTCCACGAGCGCCACCTCCGTGGGCGCGACGTCGACGACCGTGGGCACGAGGTAGTCGCCGAAGGAGGCGTTGCGCACGTGGCCGTCGGTCGCCACCAGCTCCTCCATGACCGCGAGCCCCAGCCCCTGCGCGATGCCGCCGTCGATCTGCCCGCGCACCTCGCGGGGGTTGAGCGCGCGCCCGACGTCCTGCGCCGTCGCGACCTGGACGACCTTCACCGTCCCGAGCTCGACGTCCACGTCGACGACGGCGCGGTGGGCCACGAACATCCAGCCCACGTGCACGTCGCCCTGGCCGTGCTCGTCGCCACGTTCGGTCGGCCGCACCTCGTGCACCGCCGTGCACTCGACGAGCTCGTCGGCCAGGGCGTGCTCGAACGAGATCCGCTCGCCGCGGACGACGACCCCGCCGTCGGCGAGCTCCACCTCGTCGGGCGGGACCGCCCACCGCCGTCCGACCACGCTGCGGACCTGTGCGGCGGCGCCGACCGCCGCCAGGCGGGCCGCGCCACCCGACGCGTAGGTCTGCCGGCTCGCCGACGACGAGCCGGCGTAGCCGTGGTCCGTGCTGGCGGGCGCGCTCCGCACCTCCGTGCCGCCCAGCTCGTCACCGACGATCTGGGCGAGGGCCGACTCGATCCCCTGGCCCACCTCGGCCGCGGCGCTGCGGACCTCGACGCCACCGGGGCCCACGACCACGGTCGCCGTCGCGTGCTCCGCGAACCCCTCCGCGTACAGGTGGTTCTTGACGCCGAGGGCGAACCCGACGCCGCGACGGACGCCCTCGCCGCGCGTGGTGCGCCCGAGGCCGCCGGGCAGCGACAGGGGCCCGTCGTGCCCGGGCGGTGGCATCGGCAGCGCGGCGCAGCGGTCGATCAGCTCCTCGACCGGCGCGGCCCCGGTGACGAGCTGGCCCGACGTGGGGAAGCGGTCGCCCGGACGCAGCGCGTTCCGGCGGCGCAGCTCCACCGGATCCATCCCCAGCTCCGCCGCGAGCAGGTCCATCGTGGACTCCATCCCGAAGCACGCCTGCACCGCGCCGAAGCCGCGCATCGCCCCGCTCACCGGGTTGTTGGTGTAGACGCTCTCCGCGAGGACGTCCACGGCGGGCACGCGGTAGGGCCCCGCGGCGAAGTACGCCGCGCTGCCCACCACCGGCCCGGACGTGCTGGCGTAGGCACCGCCGTCGAGGCGGATCGTCGCCCGCACGTAGCGCAGCGTCCCGTCCGCGTCGGCGCCGAGGACGTAGCGCATCCTGGTGGGGTGCCGCTTCGGGTGCGCGAGGAACGACTCGTGGCGCGAGTAGGTGACCGTCACGGGCCGCTGCGTCCGCAGCGCCGCGAGGCACAGGTGCACCTGCATCGTGATGTCCTCGCGACCGCCGAACGCACCCCCGATGCCGGACATCCGGAGCCTCACCTTCTCGGCCGGCAACCCGAGCGCGCCGCAGATCTGGTGCTGATCCGTGTGCAGGTCCTGCGTCGCCAGGTGGAGCGTCACGCCTCCGTCCGCGTCGGGCACCGCGAGGGCGCTCTCGGGGGCGAGGAACGCCTGGTCCTGGCGGCCCGTCGACCACTCCCCGGTCACCTCCACGGGCGCCCCCGTCACCTCCCCGCCGTTGCGGAGGTGCAGCCGGCGGACGAGGTTCCCGCCGGGGTGGAGCGCCGGCGCATCCGGATCGAGCGCCAGCGCCGGGTCGTGGAGCGGCGGGAGGACGTCGTAGCCCACCACGACCGCGGCCGCCGCGGCGGCCGCCTCGTGGGCGGTGGCGGCCACGACGAACGCGATCGGCTCGCCCTCGTAGCGGACGACGTCGCTCGCGAACACCGGCTGGTCGGTGACGATGTGGCCGATCAGCGGGCTGCCGGGGACGTCCGCGGCCGTCGTCACGTCCACCACGCCGGGCATCGCCCGCGCCGCCGTCACGTCGACGTGCAGCAGCCGTGCGCGCGGGTGTGCGCTGCGCACGGTCGCGCCGTGGAGGGCTCCGGTCGCGACGAGGTCGTTCGAGAACGTGAAGCGGCCGCGGACCTTGGGCTCGAGGTCGCGGCGCCGGACGGAGGTGCCGACCAGCCGTGGCGACGACCGCCTCACGCCGCGCCACCCGCCGCCCGCACGTGCGCCACCTCGAGCACGGCGGCCACGATCCCGCGGTAGCCGGTGCAGCGGCAGAGGTTCCCGGCGAGGCCCTCCAGCACGTCGGCCTCCGCGAGGGCCCTGCCCTCCGTCGCCGCGCTCCCCAACAGGTGCGCGGCCGAGACCACGATGCCCGGCGTGCAGAACCCGCACTGCACGGCGCCGTGGCGCGCGAAGGCCTCCACGAGGTCGTCGCTGGCCGCGCCCGCCGCCGTGGCGACGACCGCGCCGTCGCAGGCGCCCGCGGGGACGAGGCACGAGCACGCCAGCGCCCCGTCGACGACCACGGTGCAGGCGCCGCACTCCCCCTCCTCGCACCCGTTCTTCACCTCGCACCGGCCCGCGTCGCGCAGCGCTCGCAGCAGCGACGTCTGCGCCCGGACCGTCACGGACGTCCACTCCCCGTCCACCTGGAGCGAGATGCGCTGCTCAGCCATCGCGCACCCAGCGGTGGGCGCGGCGGGCGAGCACGTGGACGGCGTGCCGCCGGTACGCCGCCGTGCCGCGGACGTCGTCGATCGGCCGGGTGGCCGCCGAGACCGCCGCTGCGAACGCGTCCGCGCCGTCGGGGTCGAGCAGGTGCCCCACCGCGTCGCCTGCCTCGACGATCGTCGGGCCCGCGGAGCCGACGGCGACGTTGCCGCCCGCACCGTCGGCGTGGAGCACGACGGCGATGTTGCACACGGCGATCACCATCGCGCCGCGGGGCCCGGCCTTCGCGAACACCTGCCGCGGCCCGCGGTCGGGGACGTGCACGGCGACGAGCAGCTCGTCGGCGCGCAGCGCGGTGCGCTTGGGGCCGAGGAGGAACTCGCGCAGCGGGAGGCGCCGGGTGCCGGCGACGGAGCGGAGCTCGACCTCGGCGCCGAGGCACACGAGCGGCGTCAACGTGTCACCCGCCGGCGATCCGGTGGTCACGTTCCCGCCGATCGTCGCCATGGCCCGGATCTGCGGACCGCCCACGGTTCGTGCCGCGTCCGCGAGCGCCGGCAGCCGGGCGGCCAGGCCGGTCACGATCGACTGCATCGTCGTGGCGGCCCCGATCGAGACCGTGCTCTCGTCGTGCGTGATCGAGCGCAGCTCCTCGACCCGGCGCAGGGACAGCCACCCGACGAGGTCGCCGCGACCGGCGTTCACCCCGACCATGGCGTCGGTTCCACCGGCGACGACCGACAGCTCGGGGTGGGCGGCGCGGAGCTCGAGCGCCTCGTCGAGCGTGGTCGGGCTCAGCGCTACGCGGTCCGCGATCATAAGTGCGCTGATCATCTTAGCGCTGACGATGGCCCCGCTAGGCTCCGGCCGATGTCGAGGAGGTCGACCTTCCCGCGAACGCCCGCGTGGGACCGTCCCGGCTTCCTCCTCTGGCACGCCACCCTGCGGTGGCAGCGGGCGGCGGCGGCCGCGCTCGAGCCGCTCGGCCTGACGCACACCCAGTTCCGCCTCCTCGCGAGCGTGATGTGGCTCGAGGAGCACAGCGGGCCCCCGAGCCAGCGCGAGCTGGCCGACCACACCGGGATCGACGTGATGATGACGTCGCAGGTGGCGCGCGCGCTCGAGGCCTCCGGTCTGCTCAGCCGCCGGCCCGACGCGACGGACAGCCGGGTGCGGCGGCTGCGGTGCACCCCGCGCGGCAGGGAGGTCTCGATCGCCGCGATCGAGTCCGTCGAGGAGGTCGACGAGGCCTTCTTCGGCCCGGACGGCGCACGCGACGAGAGCGTCGACGAGCTGCGCCGGCTGGCCGGCCGCGACGCGGAGGGCCGCATCGTGGACGAGCGCTGGAACCGCGCCTGACCGCAGGCGCCGTCAGCCGCCGAACAGCGAGCGGACCGCTCGCCGGAACGCCCCGGCGTCGGCATCGAGCGCGACGCGGCAGGCGCTGAAGCCCTCCGCCTCGCCGGCCGGGCGGACCCGGCCGTGCGAGCGCACGTGGCGCCGGTCGACGACGGTCGTGCCCCACGCCGGCCCGCCGCCGCAGTCCACCGCGACCGGCAGCACGGGTGCGTCGGTGATGACGCCCGGGTCCGCGAGCGCCATCACCGCGAGGAGGTCGTGGCACGGGCACTCGGGATCGGTGAAGGCGCCGCCGGCCGCGCGGTAGAACCGCAGCGGCGCGTCGAGGAACGCGGCGGCCGGCGTGCGGTGCTCGGCGAGCAGCGAGAACTCGGCATCGGTCAGCGTCGCCCGATACGTCGCATCCAGGCCGACGACCAGTGGCGGCTCCGCCCACGGCGCCGACAGCACCTCGGCCGCGGCGATGGGGTCGTGCGCGACGTTGGCCTCGCCGAGGGGCATCGCGTTGCCCTCCGTCGCGGCACTGCCGCCCATGACGACCAGCGAGTGCACGTCGCGCGCCACGTGCGGGAACCGCCGGAGCGCGTGCGCGAGGTTCGTCAGCGGGCCGATCGTGACGACGCTGACCTCGCCCGGGCGGGAGGCGACGACGCCCGCCAGGTGGGCGACCGCGTCCCGCGACACGGGCTCCACGTCGGGTCGGACCGGCGCCGTGCCGCCGAGGCCGTCCTCGCCGTGGACGAACGTCGCCCGCCGCAGCGCCGGGGCCGGCTGGATCGGCCCGCGCTCACCGACCGCCACCGGGATGTCGAGCCGCCCGGCGGCGGCGAGGACGGCGAGCACGGCCGTCGTCGCCACCTCCAGCTCGACGTTGCCCCACACGATCGTGACGGCCACGACCTCGAGCGCCGGGTTCGTGACGGCCCACCACAGCGCCGCCGCGTCGTCCACGCCGCCGTCGGTGTCGATCACCACCGGCACCGTCACGACCGGCCACCTCCGCCGTGCCCTCGCCCCGCCCGCGCTGCCATCGACCGGACCCTACGCGCGCCGCCCGTCGCGCACCTCCACGACGCGCCGGGCGAGCCGGATCACCGGGTGACGACGGGCGAGCGGCCGGCGACCCGGACGACCTGGCTCAGGCCTCGTCACCCGCCGCCGCACCGGCCTCCGAGGTGCTCTGCGACGGTCGCGCCGTTCCTCCGCAGCATCTCGACGTAGCTGCCGGCCTGGGCGAGCGAATCCGTGCGCAGCTCGGCCACGGCGATGCCGGCGTCACGAGCCACCGCCTCCACGGCCGGCGACCCGAGGTGCGGATCGCTGAACACCACCGGCACCCCACTGGAGCGGACGGCGTCCACGACGTGCGCCACGTCACCGGCCGACGGGCTCGCCTGCGTCGCCCCGAGCACCACGGCCAGGACCTCGAAGCCGTACCGGTCCGCGAAGTACGCGAACGCGTCGTGCTCGACGACCAGCGTCCGGCGATCGGGTGGGATCTCGTCGAAGCAGTCGACGAGCTCGTGGTGCACCGACGCAAGCTCGTCGGCGTACGCGGACGCTCGCGCGCGGTGACCCGCGGCGCCCGGCGGGTCGACCTCGGCGAGCGCGGCGGCGATCTCGGGAAGGACCGCTCGCACCCGGAGGGGGTCGAGCCAGACGTGGGGGTCGCCCTCGCGCAGGTCGTGCACGTGGTCGCCGTGGTCGATCACGCGGTCCGTGGCGATGAGGTCGTCGATCTCGTCGGCGAGGGTGAGGGTCGGGACCCCTGCCTCATCGGCTGCGCGCCGCCAGGCGCCGCCCTCGGAGAACCGCTCGAGGCGTGCGCCGAGGGTCACCAGCAGGTCGGCGTCCGCGAGCGCGGCCACGTCACGCGCGGAGGCCTCGTACGCGTGCGGGTCGCCGCCCGCAGGGACGACCGTCGTGACGTGGACGCGGGAGCCGCCCACCACGGCGACCACGTCGGCCAGGACGTCGAAGCTGGCCAGCACCCGGAGCGGAGGGTCACCCCCGGCGCGGCCTGCGGCGACGTCGTCGGACGCGCAGGCCCCCAGCTGGCCGGCGAGCGCCGCGACGGCCGTGCTCCTCACCACCCACGCCCGCGTCCCCCGCGCCCGCACGCTCACCGGCCGAGGGTGTCGGTGACCGGGCCGGCCTCGACCACCGCGACGTAGCCGCCCCCGGACAGCGGCGTCGGGGTGGCGACCGACGTCGTGATCGCGCCGCGCGCCACGTCGACCACGTGGATGGTGCCCGCGCCTCCGTCGGTGACGAACGCGGTCGTCCCGTCGCGGTTCGACGCCACGCGCCGCCCCTGTGCCTCCCACGGCTCGATCCCAGCGAGGGGGCCTCCGGCCAGCGGTGGGAGCGGGATCGTGGCGACGACGTCGCCGAAGCCGTCCGCACCTCGCTCGGCGCCGACCACGTGGAGCACGTCGCCGTCGGGATGCTGCCGGAGGTAGAACGCCGCGTCCTCGGCCATCCAGAACCGGTACACGAGCCCGGGCCCGAGCTCGACGCGCGTCGCGGTGAGCTCGTCCAGATCGGCCACGTACAGGTCGTTGCCCCATCGCTCCCAGGCCGCGTACGCGGCGTCGTCTCCTGGCGCGGGCACGATCCGCAGGTAGCTGAAGGCGTGCCGGCCGTCGTCGTCCAGACGCGCGTAGTAGCCCCGGCCACCGTTACGGCCGTCCGCCGCCCACGGGATCTGCCCGACGAAGTCGAGGTCGGCGCCGACGTCGACCACGTCGATCCCGCCATCGGTGGCGACAGCCAGTCGCGCCGACGGCGTGATCGCCTCGCCGTGACCGCCGGCGTCGATGGCGACCGTCGACGTGGGGGCGAGGTCACCGGCGAGGAGGGACTCGATCGGGTACGCCTCGATCGCGCCGGGGTCGTCGTTGCGGTGGAGCACCGCTGGGGGCGATCCGCCGATGGCGACGCCGGGTTCGCCGGTCGTGAGCGGGACGTCCACGCGCCGGCGGGAGTCCAGCTCGACGAGGGTGAAGCCATCGGCCCCCACGCCTGCGTCGTCGTCGCGGGCGGTGCTGACCGCGACGTACCGGCCGTCGGGGTCCGTCGCGAGGTGCACCGGGTCGCCGGGCAGCCCGAACCGGTCGACGGTCGTCGCGGCGACCGGGTCGATCACGAGGAGCTCGTCCGCGGCGTCGTCGGTGACCACGATGCGCCCGTCCGGCAGCGCCCCGATGCCGGGGTGCTCCGCGAGGTGCACGCCCTCCATCGTCGCCGTCAGGCGCATCGTGGAGGTGTCGTAGAGGTGGACCACGTCCGCGGCCGCGTCCGCGACCACGAGGACGGGCGATCCCCCGCGTCCCTGCCTCTCGCCCTCCGTGGTGGTGGACGCGGCGGGTGCCCCGTCGGCCGGAGCGGTCGGTGTCGCCGCAGGGGGTACGGCGTCGTCCCCGTCGTCGCCGCACGCGACGGCGGCGAGCGGGAGCGCGGACACGATGAGGATGGATCGCAGGGAGGCCATGGCCGCACCGTAGCCTGATCTAGGAATAGTTCCTATTCCTATATCGAGCACGACCACCGTGCTCCCGTCCCGGGCGCGCTCGGGCGACGCCGCAGCGGCACGGCCACCGACCCGTGGGACGTAGGTTGTGCAGCGACAGCGAAGGGTGGTGGGTGCATGGAGCAGGGACGAACCGAGCACGCGTTGGAACGTGCGCTGAGCGCGCTGGCGAACTACTGCTTCGGCGGCAAGTCGCTGCAGGACACCCTCGGCACCGTCGCGACGATGGCGCTCGAGGCCGTCGAGCCCGCCGACTTCGTGGCGGTCATCGTCTCCCTCGAGCGGCGACCGGTGACCACCTTCTTCACCGACCGACGCGCGTTCGATCTCGATCAGGTCCAGTACGCGGCCGACTCCGGTCCGTGCCTCGACGCCTTCCGCGACGGCACCACGTACGTGATCCCCGAGATGAGCGCGGAGACCAGGTGGCCGGAGTTCGCCGCCGCGGCGTGCCAGCAAGGCGTCAACAGCACGCTGTCGCTCCCGCTCACCGCCGCAGGCCTCCGGCTCGGCGCGTTGAACCTGTACTCGCACCACGAGTCCTCGTTCGGCGACGACGAGGCGGCGGTGGCGGCGTCGTTCGCCGCGCCCGCCTCGGTCATGCTCGCCAACGCCGCCGCCTACTCGGACGCGGTGACCCTGAGCGAGGACCTCGGTCAGGCGATGGCGAGCCGGGAGACGATCGAGCAGGCCAAGGGGATCATCATGGCGACCATGCGCTGCACGCCGGACGAGGCCTTCGCCGTGCTCGTCCAGCAGTCGCAGACGCAGAACGTGAAGGTGCGCCACGTGGCCGAGGAGATCGTGCGCAACGCGACCCGGCGCTGATCCGGCGGCGCCGGCCCCGCGGCCGCCGAGTCGCGGTCCCGCGGCCGGCGCGGTCAGCGCCGGTGCGGCGCCCGCGCGAACGTGGCCAAAGGGATCTGCCCCGCGACCACGTCCGCCGCGACCTTCGCGAGCTTCAGGTTGTTGCTGCGCGCGTGGTCGCGCAGCGCCAGGAACGCCTGGTGCATGTCCGTGCCGCCCCACTGGGCGAGCATCCCCTTCGCCTGCTCGACGGCGATGCGGCTGTCGAGCGCGTGCTGGAGCTGCCCCTCGCGCTCGAGGGCGTGGCGCGTCGCCTCGTTCTGCACGATCGCGATCGTGGCGACGTCGGCGAGGGCCTGTGCGAGCCCGAGGTCGGTGGCGGGCAGCTCCTCGGGTCGGTCCATGAACAGGTTGAGCCCGCCGAGGATCCGGTCCTTCAGCCGCAGCGGGATGGCCGCCACGGAGGGGAAGCCGGCGCCGACGCTGGCTCGCGCGAAGACCGGCCAGGGCGTGGGCGCGTCGTCGAGGTGCGCGTCGGTGACGATCCGCCCGGTCCGGAAGCTGTCGAGGCACGGCCCCTCGTCGGTCTGGATCTGGATGAGCTCGAGCAGGTCCCCGGCGTCCGTGGACGCAACCACCACGCGCAGGTTCCCGCGGGGGTCCGCGAGCAGGATCCCGGCAGCCGTCGCGTCGAGCAGGTCGATGCAGCGGGTCGTCAGCGTCGTCATCAGGTCGATGACGTCGAAGTCGTCCACCAGGGTGTCGACGAGCTCGACGAACGTGGACGCGGTCAGCTCGAGGCGTGCGGTGGGGTCGGTGGTCGACATGTCAGTCCCCACCCGCGTCGTCGCGATCGTCGGAGAGGGTGAGCCGTCGGGAGACGATCTCGGCGGCGACGTGGCCGAGGGGCAGCCCGCGGGCGAAGGCGTGGGCGCGCAGTCGGGTCATCGCGTCGTCAGCGGGGATCTGCAGCTGCACCGCGAGCATCCCGCTCGCCTGGTAGATCTCGGCGCGGTAGGCGCCGGCGTCCTCCAGCCCGGCGGCGAGCTGACCAGCGGGCGCCTCCGCCTGCAGGCTGAGGACGGTCTCGGCGAGCACCTCGGCGACGGCCAGGCTGTCCTCGTGCTGCGCGGCCGTGAACTCGCCCTCGCCCTCCTGGTAGAGGGTCAGCGTCCCGACGCTCACGCCCGCCGTCTCCAGCGGGTAGGCGTGCACCGACCGGATCGACGTCGCCGTCGCCGCGTCGACGAAGGCCGGCCACCTCGCCGAGACGTCCGAGTCGAGCCGCGGCGCGTGCACCGGACGGCGCTCGCGGTACGCGTCCTGGCAGGGACCGGCGCCCGTCGTGAACTGCGTGTCCTCGAGGAGCTGGATCCGGGCGCTGGAGACGCACATCGGGCCGGCGCTGCGGCCCGCCATCAGCGTGATCCCCGCTCCGGTCACGGCGAGCACCTCCACGCACGCGTGGCACAGGCGCGCCGACGGCGTCCGCGCCGCCTCACGAGCGAACGCCACCGCGATCCGCATCCGCTGATCATGCTCCATCGGCGGACTCGGCATCGGGTCCGACCTCGAGGGCGAACAGCTCGCGTGGATCGCCCGCGTCGACGCCGCGGGGCACCTCCCACGGCAGCTCACCGAACGCGGTGCCGGCGAGGTCCACCGGGGCGACCCACCGGAGGGCGGTCACGAGGAGGGACATCGGGTCGTCGACGCTCACGGCGGCTCCCATCGCTGGGTGTCGAGCCTGCACCGAGGTCAAGAGCGCGGACACATCCGCACGGAGCGGATGTGGCCGCGACCGTACCACCTGCACTCGTCCCCGCCGCCCTCTCCGGCCTCGGCGACCGCGAGGTGGCGGATCGGCTGGGGGTGCGTCCGGTCGACGCCGCCCGCCTCATGCGCACCGCGCTGACCCGGGCGCGCGCCAAGCTCGACAGGACACGCCCCCCCCCCCCCCCTTGACCCGGGCCCGTTGGGGGGGGGGTCCGTTTCGGGGGTGGACGGGGGGGGGGGCCGGGGGGGCCCCCCCCCCCCCCGGCCCCCCCGCCGGCCCGGGGGGGCGGCGAGGCGCGCAGGGACCGGCCCCCCCCCCCCCCGTGAGCCGAGCCCGTTCGGCGGGGGGTACGTTGCGGTGATGGACGAGGGCGGGGGCCAGGCGTCGGAGACGATCACACGGCTGGAGGCCTTCCTCGGCCGGCGGATGGAGGGCAGCGGGCCGGTGCGGGTCGTCGATCACGCGCCGATCGTCGGCGGGTACAGCCGCACCATGGCCAGGTTCACCGTCGAGCGGGGCGGGCAGCGGCGGGGGTTCGTCAGCCGCGCCGACCCGCCGCCGGGGCAGTCGATCCTCGACACCGACCGTGGGGTGGAGTGGGAGCTGCTGTCGTGCCTCTGCGCCGATGGGTCGATCCCGATGCCGACCGCCCGCTGGTTCGATCCCACCGGTGACGAGCTCGGGTCGCCGGCGATCATCATCGACCTCGTCGACGGTGACCCGCTGCCGGCGCTGATCGCCGCCCGCCCGCAGGACCACCCCTCGTACGTCCAGCGGCTCGCCGGCGCGATCGCGACCGTGCACTCCTTCGACACCGCGTCGCTGCCGGCAGCCACCGAGCGACCGGCGTCGTGGGAGGACTACATCGACAGCTGCATCGACCGGTGGCCGGTCGCGGAGCACGCACACGTGGAGCACGACCCGTTCATGCGGCTCGTGGCCGCCTGGCTGCGTGCCAACCGGCCACCGCCGGCGCCGCTGACGCTCGTGCACGGCGACTTCCAGGCGCCGAACGTGCTGGTCGAGCGCGCCGGCGGACGGTTCCTGCTCGTCGACTGGGAGCTGACCCACGTCGGCGATCCTCGCGAGGACCTCGGGTGGTGGGTGCTCGCGCACACCTCGCAACCTCCGGACCTCATCGCGGCGGACAGCGACGCGTTCTTCCGCCGGTACCGGGAGCTGAGCGGCCTCTCGGAGGAGATCGTCAACCCGGCCACGGTCGCGTACTTCACGGTGATGGCCTCCGCCAACGTGTTCATGGGGGTGATCCGCCAGACCGCGCTGATGGCTCGTGGCGAGTCGACGGCGACGAGCGTCGCGTACATGACGAACGCGATCCCCTTCATGCACGGCGTGTGGATCGACGCGATGCGCAGCGCCGGCGCGTGGACGGGAGCGGCACGATGATCACGAAGCCGACCATCGCCCAGCTGCTCACGTCGATGCAGGCGGAGCTGACCGACAAGATCAGGCCCGGGCTGACCGACCCGACCCTCGTCGTCAACGTGGACATGATGACGGCCGTGCTCGGCGCCCTCGCCGTCCGGGTGGAGCACGAGCTGGCGTGGATGCGTGAGGAGGCCGACCGCATCGAGGCGGCCGCGGACACCGTCTTGGCCGCGCGGCCGGACACCACGGCGCTCGCCGCCGCGCTCGGCGAGTACCGGGCCCGGCGGACGCCGAGCCTGCTGCTCAGCGAGGCACAGGCCGACTACGACCGGGCGAGCGAGGTCCTGTCGCAGATCACCGAGGTCGGGTTCGCGAGCGGCGACCCGGCGCTGGTGCAGCTGGTCGAGCAGCTGTTCGAGCAGCGCCTGGCGACGGAGCAGACGGCGATCGGCACCTTCGTCGCCGCGGGGCGCTGACGCTGACGTCGATCCGACCCACCGTCGTGGCCCGCACGACGAACCGCTCGCCCGATGTCCCGCGACATCACACGTGGAGCTGAGGGGAATCGAACCCCTGACCTCTTCCATGCCATGGAAGCGCTCTGCCAACTGAGCTACAGCCCCGGATGGGACGCCCGAGATTACCGCCCCCGTCGCGCCCATCCCAACGCACGCCCGCCGGGGAGGGCCGGGCGAGGGCTCAGAGCCGGCGGCGGGTGCGCAGCGCCTCGCGGAACGGGGCCACCACCAGCTGCAGCGACACCGTGATCAGCGTCGCGCCGAGCAGCACCCGCACCGGCATCGCCAGCGTCCCGAAGGCCGGCGCCACCACCAGCGCCACCACCAGCGACACCGGGTACACCCACGCGACGTCCAGGAACAGCCGCTTCCACAGCGGCCGGTGCGGCTGCGCGTGCGCGGCGGCCTCGAACCAGGCGTCGACGCCGACCGTGCGCTGCAACCGGGCGCCCACGACGAACGGATCGGCTCGCGCCATCAGCTCCTCGCGCCGGGGTGAGCGCTCCCACTCGCGCAGCGACAGGCCGTCACGGAAGCGCACCACGATCTGGTACTCCCCGCCCGCGTCGCCGGGGTGCAGCACGCCGGCACCGAGGCAGCCGGGCGCCTCTCTGACCGCGGCCACCAGCTCGTCGGCCCACCGCAGGAACTCCGCCTCCCAGCCCGGCACCACCCGCCTGGCCACCGTCACCGTCACGGGAACCGGTGCGATCCGTGGGAGCTGCGCCGTGTCGAACGGCCCGGTGAGCGGCAGGGTCACGTCGGCCTCAACACCGGGCGGGCGCCGGGTGTTCCACGGCCTCCCGCTCACGCCGTCGGGGCCCCGCCCGCCCAGTCGACCTTCGGCACGTCCCGGTAGAGCCGCTCGATCTCGTAGTACGCGCGGATCTCGTCGGTGAAGACGTGCACGACGACGTCGCCGTAGTCCATGAGCACCCACTGCTGCTCGGTGACGCCCTCGACGCGCAGCGGCGACCGGCCGTGGTCGGCACGGGCCCGCTCGTCCACGGCGTCGACGATCGTCCGCACGAGCCGGCGGTTCGACGCGCTGCACACGACGAAGTACTCGGTGATCGCGAGCAGGTCGCCGACGTCGAGCACGAGGATGTCCTCGGCCTTCTTCTCGTCGGCGGCGCGCGCCGCGCCGACCGCAAGCGACTGCGAGTCGGGGAAGTTCACGCGGCGGTCCTCAGGCATCCACGCCCTCCAAGTAGTCGGTCCCGAGCGTGATCGTCAGGTCGACGCCGTCGATGCGCGTGGTCGGTTCGACGAACTCGAAGTCGCCGAAGATCTCGTTCGTCCGAGCCGCGTCGTCACGGTTGATCTCGTCCGGGACCGACATGACGGTGCCGGAGCGCGGCTCGACGGTCGTGTCGACGGAGACGATGTTCCCGCCGACGAACAGCAGCCGCTCGATCGTGCGCTTCACCGCGGCGTCGTACCCGGCCGGCGCCTCGAGCCGGATGTAGAGGCCGTCGGCCGTGCCGGACACCGATCCCGGCGCGACGGAGGCGAAGACGAACAGCGCCTCGGCGCCGTCCAGCTCCACCACGTCCAGGTCGTCGGGGTTCTCCGAGCCGGCCAGCGCCCGAGCGGGCAGGCCGCGGGCGCGCACCGGGCCGGCGGCGAGCTGGTCGACGAACTGCTCGATGCCGGCGGGCACGGCCGCCACCGCGAAGCCACCCGCCGACGTGGCCGCGGTCGTCGTGGCCGGCGCACGCTGCGGGTCGCCCTCGCCGATCGCCGCCGCCACCGCGCTCCACAGCGCCGCGACGTCACCGGTGCGGGAGATCTCGCCGCCCTCGGCGCCGTCCGCTGGCACCGCGGTGAGCAGCGCCGCGGCGCCGGCGGCGTCCAGCTCCACCGCCCCCGGCCCGATCGTCTCCTCGCCCAGGTCCACCTGGCCGGTGAGCGTCACGGAGAGCGGGCCGAACGAGCTCAGCAGCGCGGCCACGGCGGGCTCGTCGGCCTCGGCGGCGAGGTTGAGGGTGATCCGGAGCACGGACTCCACCGCTGGCCGCAGCGCCTCGAGACCCCCTTCGGCGTACACCTCCTGCAACGACTGGCGGGCGTCGTCGGCGAAGCCCACGTCCGCGTTCACGGGCACCGACACGACGCTGCCCCCGACCCCGGCGCCGTCGAGCACGAAGACGGTGGTGCTGGTCAGCCGGCCGTCGGCCACCGTGGCGTACAGAGCGGTCGGGGTGGACGGGAAGGTCTGGACGGGCAGGTTGTCGTCGGTGGCGTCGCGCCCGCCGGTGGAGTCGAGCAGCGCCCGGGCCCCGACGAAGCCGAGGACGGGGATCGCGCCGAGCACCACCAGGGTGACGACCAGCATGGCGATGGTGATCCGACGGCGACGCGCCGCGAGGGCCGTCACCCCGCCGCTCCGACGCCGGCCGGCGCGACCGAGGCCTCGCGGTAGAGACCACGCTCGCGCACGATCTGCAGCACGGGGTCGGTGAGGAGGTAGTCGAGGGGGCGCCCGTCGGCCACGCGGGCGCGCAGGTCGGTGCTCGACACCTCGAGGTGCGGCACCTCCACGCGGATCCAGTCGAACTGCTCCGGCAGCCGGACGGGGGCGCCCGGGCGGTCGACGACGACGAGGTTCGACCTCGCGACGACCTCGTCGTGGCGCTCCCAGGTGGTGATGCCCGCCGCCGCGTCGTCACCGACGATCGTGAACAGCGTCGCCGCCGGGTGCTCCCCCGCCAGCACGGCCAGCGTGTCCGCCGTGTAGCTGGCACCGCCCCGGCGGATCTCCGCGTCGCCCGCGATCAGGCCGTCCACGTCGGCCACCGCGGCCCGGACCATCGCGAAGCGGTCGTCGGCGGGGCTGATCGTGCGGGCGCCCTGCTTCTGCCAGGGCACGTTCGCCACCATCAGCACGACGACGTCGAGGCCGAGGGCGTGGCGGACGTTGACCGCCGTGACCAGGTGCCCCACGTGCGGGGGGTCGAACGTGCCGCCGAACAACCCGATCCGGGACGGCGCAGCGGCAGCGGGCACGGGGCTGCAGTGTAGGGGCCGCGGCTCGCGCGCTCCCGTGCGCGTCCGAGAACGGGGCGCGCTCCGACAGGACACCCGTTGACAGGTGTTGTACTGTACGTAGTCCCCCCCAATCGACCGCCACGCGGGCGCGGGAGACGCCGACGAAGGCGTCCGACCACGTTTCGCACCATGTCCGAGGCACACCGTATCGGCGCCTGTGGCACCCGACACGCCGGACATCCGGAATCTCCCCCACCCCCGAAGAGTTGGAACTCCTGTCATGAACGATTCGATCGGCCTGTACCTGAACGACATCGGCAAGGTGTCGCTGCTGAACGCAGAAGAAGAGCGCGAGCTGTCGCGCGTGATCGAGGCGGGCCGCGAGGCCGCAGAGCGCCTCGCCAACGGTGAGAAGGGCGCAGCCCTGAAGGCGGCCGTCGCCGCTGCCGCCGATGCCAAGGACCGGTTCATCCGGTCCAACCTCCGCCTCGTGGTGAGCATCGCCCGCCGCTACCCCCTGCCGCAGGGCATGGACCTCCTCGACCTCATCCAGGAGGGCAACCTGGGCCTCGAGCACGCGGTCGACAAGTTCGACTGGCGCCGCGGGTTCAAGTTCTCCACCTACGCCACCTTCTGGATCCGTCAGGCCATCGGCCGGGCGCTCGACCAGAAGGCGAGCCTGATCCGCATCCCGGGCGACCGCTCGGCCAGCCTGCGCGCCGCGCTCCGCCAGGCGAGCGGCGACGGCGAGACCCTCGACGTCGGCAACGCCGAGCTCCACCGGCTCACGACGCCGGTGTCGCTCGACAAGACGATCGGCGACGACGGTGACGCCACGCTCGGCGACCTGATGGCCAACGGCGACGGCACCCCCGAGGACGCCGTCATGGCCATGGTGGACAGCGACCTCCTCGACGAACTGCTCGGCACCCTCGACAAGCGTGCCCGGTACGCGGTCGAGGCCCGCTTCGGCCTCATCGACGGCGAGCGCAAGAGCTTCCGTGAGGTCGGCGAGAACCTCGGCGTCACGGCCGAGGCGGCCCGCCGGCTCGTCAGCCGGGCGGTCGCCGGGCTGCGCGAGGACGCCGTCCGCATCCTGGCCGCCTGAGCCGGCCCAGCGGCCGGCCTCCAGCCGGTCGATCCCGAACCCCCCGCACCGACGACGAGTACGCTGCGATCTCGATGAAGATCGGCGTGCTCGTCGTCGCGTACAACGCCGAGACGACCCTGGTCGACGTCCTCGACCGCATCCCGGCCGAGGTCCGGCGCGACCTCGCGGAGGTGCTCGTCCAGGACGACCACTCCACCGACGCGACGTTCGAGGTCGCGTCCGCGTACCTCCGAGACGGCACGGACCTGCCGCTGACCGTGCTGCGCCACCCGGCGAACCTCGGGTACGGCGGCAACCAGAAGGCCGGCTACACGTACGCCATCGGGCACGGCTGGGACGTCGTGGTGCTGCTGCACGGCGACGGCCAGTACGCGCCCGAGGTGATGCGCGACCTCGTCGCCCCCATCGCCGCCGGCGGCGCCGACGCCGTGTTCGGGTCGCGGATGATGACGCCGGGCGCCGCGCGCGCCGGGGGGATGCCCGGCTACAAGTACGTCGGCAACCGGATCCTGACGACGTTCCAGAACGCGGTGACCGGCGCGTCCCTCAGCGAGTGGCACAGCGGCTACCGCGCCTACCGCGTCTCGACGCTCGCCGAGCTGCCGTTCCTCGGCAACTCCGACGGCTTCGACTTCGACACGGAGATCATCCTGCAGCTGCTCGCCGGCGGCGCCCGGATCGTCGAGGTGCCGATCCCCACGTACTACGGCGACGAGATCTGCCACGTGAACGGGATCGCCTACGCCCGGGACGTCGTCGTCGACACCGTGCGCCACCGGGTCGGCCGCTCGGGCTTCGGCCGCGGGCGCCTCGGGCGGGTGCGGGAGCCGTACGCGTACAAGCCCTCACCGCACAGCTCCCACGGCCGGGTCCTCGAGATCCTCGGTGAGCGCGGGGCGGCGCGCGTGCTCGACGTCGGGTGCGGCCCGGGATGGCTCGGCGAGGCGCTGCGCGCGCAGGGCCACGAGGTGACGGGTGTCGACGTCGCGGAGGAGCCCGGCGTCCGCGACCGGCTGCACCGGTTCGTGCGCGCCGATCTGGAGCAGGGCCTGCCCGACGAGGTCGGCGACGGGTTCGACGTCGTCCTCGCCGCCGACGTGCTGGAGCACGTCCGCCGCCCGGAGTCGCTCCTCGCGTCGATGGCGGGTCGGCTGCGCCCGGGGGGCTCGGTCATCGCGAGCGTCCCCAACATCTCGCACTGGTACCCGCGCGGCCGCACGGCGCTCGGCCTGTTCGACTACGACCAGCGGGGCATCCTCGACGTCACGCACCTCCGCTTCTTCACGCGCCGGTCGTTCCTGCGCCTCGTGCGCCAGTGCGGCCTCGAGCCCGTGGCGCGACGGCACACCGGTCTGCCCTTCGACGCGCTCGGCGTCGAGACGGGTCGCGGTCCCGGCGGCGTCGCCGCCCGGCTCGACGCGCTCGCGGTGCGCGCCTGGCCGACGATGTTCGCGTACCAGTTCGTGTACGAGCTCGCGGTGAGCCCGGCGCTCGATGTGGCGACGGACCGCCCGGGCTGACCCGGCGGCGCGCGCGGCCAGAGCGGTCACCCTCGCCGCCACCGCGGTGTTCGTGCTCGTCGCCTGCCGCTGGCGCCCGTGGGACCTGTTCGACCGCGGCGGGTTCACGGCGGACTTCTACGACGAGCAGGCGAGGTCGTTCCTCCACGGACGCCTCTGGGTCGACCCCGCCGTCGCCGGCATCGAGGGGTTCGTCGTCGACGGGCGGACCTACCTGTACTACGGCCCGCTCCTGGCCCTCGTGCGGATGCCGGTCGCCGCGGTCGACCTGGTGCTCGACGGGGCGCTGGCGGGCCGGCTCGCGCGGCTGTCGATGGTCGTGGCGTTCGTCGCGCTGTGCACCGCCGCGCAGCGGCTGCACCGCGCCACCTGCGCCTGGTTCGGCCTGGCACCGACGCCGTGGCGGGAGGGGCTGCTCGTCGCCGCGGTCGCCGCCTCCCCGGCGGTGTTCCTCGCCGGGTGGGTGAGCGTCTACCACGAGACCGAGCTCTGGGCGGCGGCGTTCGCGGTCGGCGCCGCGGGCGCTGCGATCCGCTTCGCGCTCGAGCCGTCCCTGCGGACCGCGTGGTGGGTGGCGGCGGCGGTGGCGGCCGCGACGCTGACGCGGGCGTCGGTCGGCATCGGGGTGGCGTTGGGCGCGTGCCTCGTCGCCGTGCTCGTCGCTCGGCGCGACCGCCCGCACCGGCGGCCCGCTGCCGTGGTCGTCGGCGGCGCCGGCCTCGCGGTGGCGGTGCACGTCGCGGTCAACCTGGCGCGCTTCGGCACCCTGCTCGACCTGCCCGCCGGGCGGCAGGTGCTGACGCTCCAGGATCCCTCACGAGCGGCGTGGTTCGCCGGCAACGGCGGCAGCTTCTTCAGCCCGCGCTTCCTGCCGACCACGCTCGCGCAGTACCTGCGGCCGGACGCGCTGCGGGTCGAGCGGCTGGTGCCGTTCGTCCGCTTCGGCCCACCCGCTCCCGACTACGCGTCCTACCCGACCGAGACGACCACCCCGGCCGGCTCCCTCACCACCTCGGCCACGCTCCTCGCGGCCGCGGCGGTGATCGGGATCGTGATCGTCGCGCGCCGTCGCAGCTGGCCCCTCGCCGCGCTCACCGCCGGCGGCGTCGTCGCCGCGATCCCGTCCTTCACGATCGGCTTCGTCGCCCACCGCTACCTGGTCGACGTGCTGACGGCCCTCGCGGTGCCCGCTGCGGTCACCGCGTCGTGCTGGCGGCCACGTCGGATCGGCCGCCGCCCGCTGCTCGTGACCGGCGCCGCGCTCGCGGCGTGGGGCCTCGGGTCGAACGTCGCGCTCGCGACGTGGACCCAGAACCTGAAGGAGCCGGGGTTCACGGCGTGGCGCTACCAGGTCGACGACGTGCTCTTCGGCGATCCGGCACCGGGCATCGTGCTGCTGCCCGCGACCGGTCCCGCGCCGCCCCCCGCGCGCGACGGGATCGTCGGGCTCGTGGCCGACTGCAGCGGGGTGTACGTGGGCGAGCAGGAGCGCTGGGCCGTGCTGGAGCGCGGCGAGGGCGCGAGGCAGCTGACGGGCGTGCTGCGCCTCGGCGGCGACCTCCGCACGGAGGGCGACAGCGCCACCGTCGCCACCGGTGACGGCTGGCAGCTCGTCGCCGCCCTCCACCCCGACGACGCGGAGCTCGAGCTCCGCCTCGAGCGCGAGGGACGCGACCCGCTGGCCGGGCGGGTGGGGTGGGACGGCGACGCCGCCGTCCCGGTGCACGTCGTGGTCGACCCGACGGTCCCCGAGCTGTCGGTGTCCGTCCGCGGCGACGTCGCGCTGTTCTCCTTCGACGTCCCGCCGCCGCCCGTCCGCCCGACCGCCGCCATCGAGCCGGGATCCGCCGGCGCGCCCCGGGAAAGGCTCTGCCGCCAGCTGCTGGCGCGTCGGTAGGCTTCGGCGCCGTGGCACCTGCCGAGCACGCGTCGTGGACCCCGTCGTCGTGGCAGGCCCGCCGGGCCGACCAGCAGCCCGACTGGCCCGATCCCGGCGAGCTCGACCGGGCGCTCAAGCAGGTGGCGAGCTTCCCGCCGCTGGTCTTCGCCGGCGAGGCGCGTTCGTTGCAGGGATCGCTCGCCCAGGTGGCGGGCGGCAGGGCGTTCCTGTTGCAGGCCGGCGACTGCGCCGAGAGCTTCGAGGAGTTCTCCGCCGTCAACATCCGCGAGAAGCTGCGCGTCATCCTCCAGATGGCGGTCGTGCTCACGTACTCCCTCGGCGTCCCGGTCGTGAAGGTCGGCCGCATCGCCGGGCAGTTCGCGAAGCCGCGGTCGGCGCCGTTCGAGCAGGTCGGCGACGTGCAGCTGCCGAGCTTCCGCGGGCACATCGTGAACGACCCCACCGCGACCGAGGCGGCGCGCACCCCGAACCCCGAGCGGCTCGTGCAGGCGTACCACCAGTCGGCGTCCACGTTGAACCTCGTCCGCGCGTTCACCAAGGGCGGCTTCGCCGACCTCTCCCGCGTCCACGCGTGGACGCAGGAGTTCGTCGCGTCGAGCCCGGAGGGGCGGCGGTACGAGCAGATCGCGAACGAGATCGACCGCGCGCTGCGGTTCATGAGCGCGTGCGGTGTCGACACCGCCAGCACGCACAGCCTCCACGAGGTCGACGTGTACACGAGCCACGAGGCGCTCCTGCTCGGCTACGAGGAGGCGCTCACCCGCCAGGACTCGCTCACGGGTGACTGGTACGACTGCTCCGCGCACATGCTGTGGATCGGCGAGCGCACGCGCGACCTCGACGGGGCCCACGTCGAGTTCCTGCGCGGCGTCGGCAACCCCGTGGGGTGCAAGGTCGGCCCCTCCACGGAACCCGAGTACCTCGTGGAGCTGTGCGAGCGCCTCGACCCGGACCGCACGCCCGGCCGCCTGACGCTGATCAGCCGGATGGGCGCGGGCAAGGTCGAGGACGCGCTCCGGCCCCTGCTGCGCGCCGTGCGCGACAGCGGCCATCCCGTGGTGTGGGCCTGCGACCCGATGCACGCCAACACCTACACGTCGCCCTCGGGCCACAAGACGCGGGACTTCACCGACATCTGCGCCGAGTTCGACGGGTTCACCCGGGCCCACCAGGCCGAGGGGACCTGGCCGGGCGGCATCCACATCGAGCTCACCGGCGACAACGTGACCGAGTGCCTGGGCGGCGCCGACAAGATCCTCGACTCGCAGCTCGTCGACCGGTACCAGACCGTGTGCGACCCGCGCCTCAACGCGCGCCAGAGCCTCGACCTCGCCTTCCACGTGGCCGAGTCCGTCCGCGCCGCCGGCGCGGCCTGATCCCGCCCGGAGCTCCCGGACCGATGGTCGGCACCAGCCCCACCGCCGGCACCGGGGGCGGAGCGGCAGCGGCGCTGTCCCTCGTCGCGCGGTGGCCCGTGGCGCACGTCTCCGCCGCGGTGCTCGCGCGCGGCCGCGACGGCTCGGTGGTCACGACGACCGCCGGCGACCCCCACCACCGCTACCGCCTGGCGTCGATCGCGAAGCCGATCACGGCCTGGGCAGCGCTGGTCGCTGTCGAGGAGGGCACGATCGCGCTCGACACGCCGGTGGGCCAGCCGGGGTCCACCCTCGAGCACCTCCTCGCCCACGCCGGCGGCTACGCCTTCGACGGCCGCGAGCCGATCGCGGCGCCCGGGGTGCGCCGCATCTACTCCAACACGGGCATCGAGCTGGCCGCCGAGGCCATCGCCGGGTCGACGGGGATGCCCTTCGGGACCTACCTGCACGACGCGGTCCTCGCGCCGCTCGGGATGGCGTCGACCGAGCTCCTCGGCTCGCCGGCGCACGCCGTCTGGAGCACCGTCGAGGACCTGTGCCGCTTCGCGGCGGAGGTGCTCGACCCCACGTTGATCAGCGCCGCGACCGCGGCCCGGGCGACGTCGGTGGCCTTCGGCGGCCTCGCCGGGATCGTGCCCGGGATCGGGCGGTTCGACCCCTGCCCCTGGGGCCTCGGGTTCGAGATCCGGGGGGACAAGTCGCCGCACTGGTCGGGGCGGCGCAACTCGCCCGCCACGTTCGGCCACTTCGGCGGCGCGGGTACCCTGTTCTGGGTGGACCGGGGTCTGGGGGATCCATCGCTGGCGTGCATCGCCCTGACCGACCGATCGTTCGACGAGTGGCCCGCCGAGGCGCTGCGCTCGTGGTCCGAGCTGAGCGACGCCGTCGTCCACGCGCACGCGCCGGGAGCCGTCGGGTGAACCTCCGCCCGGGCGACCGGATCCGCGTGGAGTCGACCGGCGACGACGGCTTCCCCGTCGTCCGGTACGGCTTCGTCGGCGGGGTCGCCGGGCGCGAGGGTCCGGTGGTGGTGATGCTCGACGGCGAGCTGGGCGGGGACGTGATCGACGTGTCGCAGATCTCGCCGGTGAGCATCACGGACCTCGAGCTGCGCCTCGACGGCAGCGACCTCATGAGCGAGCCGCAGCTGCGACGTGGGCTCGTCGCGCTGTGGCACGCCGAGGCCGACACGGCCGGCCTGGACGTCGACGCGCTGCACCCGCTGGGCGACGGCCTGCGTGACTCGAGCGACTCGTGGGCGCTGGCCGAGCTGGTCACCGGCGGCGAGCAGTACGTCGTGCGCGCGTTCCAGCTGCCGAACGAGCCCGGCATCGTCCGGGTGCGCGCCGACCGGCCCAACCGCTGGCCGGACCCGTGGCACGGGTGACGGCGCAGCGCACCGACGGCTGGCTCCCCCTCCTCGCCGCGACGTTCGCCATCGGCGTCTCGAACAGCGTGGTGTTCGCCGTGCTGTCGGACCTGCAGGACGCCTACGGCTTCAGCAACCTCGGCCTCGGGTGGATCGCGGGGTCCGGCTTCCTGGTCGGGTTCGTCGCGCAGCTGTTCATCGCGCCCTACGCGGACCACGGCCACTCGAAGCGGCTGCTGCTGGTGGGGCTCGGCCTCGCCGTCGCCGGCGGGCTGCTGTTCGCGGTGGGCTCGTCGATCGCGGTGTTCGTGCTGGCGCGCGGGATCCTCGGCCTCTCGAACGGCACGTTCCTGCCCGCCGCGCGGGCCATCGCCGCGAGCATGTCCGACCAGGGCGTGGCCGAGCGCCTGGGCCGCCTCGGGGGCATCGAGCTCGCAGGGTTCGTGACCGGGCCGGTCATCGGCGGCGTCCTCGTCGGCCCCCTCGGCACCCGGTGGCCCTTCGTCGTGTGCGGCGCGGCCGCCGCGCTGGCCGCCGCCCTCCTCGCGCCCCGGCGGCTCCCCCACCCGCCGCTCGACGTGCGGCGTGACCGGATCGCGCTCGACCTCGTCCGGATCCGCGAGATGCGCGTCGCGCTGCTGCTCGCGATCGGCCTGTTCCTGCCTGTCGGCGTGTACGACGCGCTCTGGGACCGGTACCTGACCGATCGCGGCGCGTCCAACACCGCCATCGGGCTCAGCTTCTTCATGTACGGCATCCCGTTCGCGCTGGTGGCCGCGGCGGGCGGGCGGCGGGCGGACCGGATCGGGCCGGTGCGCGCCTGCCTGCTCGCGCTGTTCGTGGCGGCGCCGCTCACCGGCAGCTACGGGCTGATCACGGTGGCCTGGCTCATCATCGTGGTGTCCATGGCGGAAGGCGCCGCGCAGGCGCTCGCCGTCCCCGCGGCGCAGGCCGCGGTCGCCGCCGCGGCCCCGGCGGGGCGGGCCGGCGCGGCGCAGGGGCTCGCCGGGAGCGGCTCGCTCCTCGGCGCGGCGCTCGCCTCGATCGGCGCGCCCGCGCTCTACGGCTCGCTCGGCGCCGGCGCGGTGTTCGCGCTCGCGGGCGCGGCGACGCTCGCGTTCGGGCTCGCCGCGTGGGCGATCCACCCGCAGCGGGCGACGCTCCTCGGCCGCCGGCCCCCTCCCGGACCGGCAGCCGTGGGCGCGGTCAGCTCAGACGCTCGATGACCATCGCCATGCCCTGCCCGCCGCCGACGCACATCGACTCGAGGCCGTAGGTCTTGTCCTCGAACTGCAGGCCGTTGATCAAGGTGGTCATGATCCGGGCGCCGGTCATGCCGAACGGGTGGCCGAGCGCGATCGCGCCGCCGTGCACGTTCAGCTTCTCCATCGGGATCCCGAGGTGCTTCGCCGACGGGATGACCTGCGCGGCGAACGCCTCGTTGATCTCGACGAGGTCGATCTGATCGATCGTCATCCCGGCGAGCGCGAGGGCCCGGCGGCACGCCTCGATCGGGCCGAGGCCCATGATCTCGGGGTTGAGCCCCGACACGCCGGAGGCCACGATCCGGGCGAGGGGCGTGATCCCGAGGCGGCGGGCCTTCTCGTCGCTCATCACCATCACGGCGGCCGCGCCGTCGTTCAGCGGGCACGCGTTGCCGGCGGTGATCGAGCCGTCGGGGCGGAAGACCGGCTTCAGCTGGCTGACGGCCTCGTAGGTGGTGCCCGGGCGCGGCCCGTCGTCCTTCGCCACGACGGTCCCGTCGGGCAGCGTCAGCGGGGTGATCTCGCGCTCGAAGAAGCCCTGCTCGATCGCCTCGCACGCGAGGTTCTGCGACCGGACCCCGAAGCGGTCCATCTCCTCCCGGCCGACGCCTTCGACCTCCACGACGTTCTCGGCCGTCTGGCCCATCGCGATGTACATGTCGGGCAGCCCCTCCGGCGGGGTCCAGCCCCCCTGACCACCCTGGGAGCGCGCCTTGGTGCGCTCACCGGCGCCCTGGAAGGTCGGGTTGGGCGCCGTGTCGGAGGCGCCGGAGGCGTAGCGGCTGACGGTCTCGACGCCCGCGGCGACGAAGCAGTCGCCCTCACCGGCCTTGATCGCGTGGAACGCCATCCGGATCGTCTGCAGGCTGGAGGAGCAGTAGCGGTTGACGGTGACGCCGGGGACGTCGTCGAGCCCGGCGAGCACGGCGACGACCCGCGCGATGTTGAAGCCGCCCTCGCCCGCGGGCTGGCCGATCCCCATCATCAGGTCGTCGACGTCGCCGGGCTGCACCTGCGGCACCTTGTCCATCAGCGCCCGCACGATCTGGGCGCTCATGTCGTCCGGTCGCAGGGTCGTGAGCGACCCCTTGTTCGCCCGTCCGATCGGGCTGCGGGCGGTGGCGACGATGACGGCTTCGGGCATGGCGTTGACCCCCTGGTGTCGACGTGACGTGTCGCGTGACGTGTCGACTTGACCAGGCGGTCAAGTCCTGCGACCGAGGTTAGCTGCCGGCGCGGACGGCGTCGCGATCAGCGGACGTCGACGACCTGGAAGGGCTCGGCGGAGCGGCCCTCCGCCAGCCCCGCCGCCCTCGCGGTCGCGAGCATCCACGCCCGGATCCGCTCCTGCGTGGCGGCCGGGTCCGGGTGCTGGCTCTCGTGGGCCATCAGCGCGCGCAGCTTGCGCTCCACCTGGTCCGTCACGTCCACCGCCCGCTCGGGACCCGTGCCGCCGGTGAGCCACACCTCCTCGACCGCCCACGGCTCGAGGCCCTCCTCGGCCAGCTCCACGTGCGCGAACGGGTTGCGGCTGTCCGGGTACACGGCGGCGAGCAGCGCCTGGCCCGTCGCCACGTGGTCGGGGTGGCTGGCGTAGATGCGGGCGAGGTTCATCTCGGGCGACTGCCCGATGACGAGGGTCGGCCGGACCTGGCGGATCACCCGCGACAGGTCGCGCCGCAGCGCGAGGTCCGCCACGACGCGACCGTCGGGGTGGCCGAGGAACACGAGGTCCTCGACGCCGACCTCCTTCGCCGCGCGCGCCTGCTCGTGCCGGCGCAGCGCCGCCATCTCCCGCCGGGGCATCGCGAGGTCGAACCCACCCGCGTCACCGTCGGTGACGAGGCAGTACGTGACGGCGACACCGCGTCCGTCAGCGTGGCCACCGTGCCGGCGGCGCCGAAGTCGACGTCGTCCGGGTGCGCCATGACGACGAGGGCGCGGGCGATGCGGTCGGGCGTCAGCATGGCGGCAGGCTACGACGCCGCCCACCCGCTCCGTTCTCCCTCGTGAGACACGACGGGTACGATCGTCTCATGTCGGACGTCCTCCACGCCGGGCCGCACAGCGGCGCCCGCTCACCCCTCGTCGACCGCAGCGTCACCATCGACTCGATCCAGCTGTCGAACCCCGAGTGGTGGCTGCAGCCGCGGACCGTGCGCGAGGGGGCCTTCCACGCGCTGCGCAACGCCCCCGAGCTGCTCTACAGCGAGGAGTGGGAGTTCCCCGACAGCCCCTTCCCGAAGGGCCCCGGCTACTGGTCGCTCGTCACCCACGAGGACGTCTGGTTCGCGAGCCGCAACCCCCAGCTGTTCATCAGCGGACAGGGCAGCAACATCGCCGACCTGCCGCAGGAGATGAACGAGTTCTTCGGCTCGATGATCGCCATGGACGACCCGAAGCACTTCCGCCTCCGCTCGATCGTGGCGAAGGGGTTCACCCCCAAGGAGATCAGCCGGGTCGAGGGCTACGTCCACGCCAAGGCCACCGCGCTCGTCGACGGCCTGCTCGAGCGGTTCCCCGACGGCGAGTGCGACTTCGTCACCGAGATCGCCGCGCCGCTGCCGTTGCAGATCATCTGCGAGATGATGGGCATCCCGACCGAGGACGAAGCGCAGATCTTCCACTGGACGAACACGATCCTCGGCGCGGGCGATCCGGAGTTCGGCGGCACGCTGGAGGCGCTCATGGGCGCGGCGATGGGGATGTTCACCTACGCGCAGCAGCTCGGCGAGAGCCGCCTCGCGACCCCCGGCGACGACCTCACCAGCCTGATGATGCACGCCGAGGTGGACGGCCAGCGCCTCAGCACCCAGGAGTTCGGGTCGTTCTTCATCCTCCTCGCGGTCGCCGGCAACGAGACCACGCGCAACGCCATCAGCCACGGCATGCACGCGCTGACGTTGCACCCGGAGCAGCGCCGGATCTGGTGGGACGACTGGAACGGCGTGACGAGGACCGCTGTCGACGAGATCGTGCGGTGGGCGAGCCCCGTCATCCACTTCCGCCGGACCGCGACGGAGGACGTCGTGCTGTCGGGGACGAAGATCGCCGCCGGCCAGAAGGTGGTCCTCTGGTACAACTCCGCCAACCGCGACGACCGGGTGTGGTCGAACCCGTACGAGTTCGACGTCCGTCGCCCGCTGCAGCCCCAGCAGGCCGGCTTCGGCGCCGGCGGGCCGCACTTCTGCCTGGGCGCCAACCTCGCCCGCCGCGAGATCGCGGTGATGTTCGACGAGATCCGCCGGCGGTTGCCGGACATGCGGATCACGGGCGAGCCGGACTACCTGCAGAGCAACTTCATCAACGGGATCAAGCACCTCCCCTGCGCCTGGCGCTGAGCACCGCGCGCGGTCGCGGCTCGCGTCAGGTGCCGAGCTCCGCGAGCGCGTAGTGCCGCCGGCAGAGCAGCTCGTAGCGCACGGTGTCGCCGAAGAGCGGCTGGTCGATGGCCTCCTCGGTGTCGCCGACGACGATGGTCTCGCCCTCCCGCGTCATCTCGCCGTTCACGACGCGCGCGTTGTGCGTCGCCCGTGCGCCGCACCAGCAGCGCGCTTCGACCTGCATGGGGACGCGCTCGTCGGCGATCTCGAGCAGGCGCTGCGTGCCGGCGAACAGGCGGCCACGGAAGTCGGTGATCAGCCCGAACGCGAACACGTCGACGGAGAGGTCGTCGACCACCCGCGCCAGCTGCTCGCACTGCTCCACGGTGTAGAACTGCGCCTCGTCGCAGACCAGGTAGTGGATCGGCCAGGTGTCGACCGCGAGGCGGTACAGGTCGAGCGACGGCACCACCTCCACGGCCTTCGCGGCCACGCCGAGGCGGCTCGTGACCTGTGCCCCCTCCCGGTCGAGCGTCGTCAGCAGCAGCCCGTACAGGTCGCGGCTCGCCAGGTTGTGATGGATCTGCAGCGCCATCGTGCTCTTGCCGGAGCCCATCGTGCCGAAGCTGAAGCGCAGGGTCGCCATGCGAAGATGGACCCTATATGGTCGCTCACCGGGTCCCCCGGACGCGCACCGGCATCCGCGGGTCGTGGCGGTGGGCGGTCGTCGGGATCGCGGTCGCGGTCCTCGTGACCCTGCCGAGCATCGTCGCGCGGCGTCCGGTCGCCGACCCGGACGTGGACCTGGCGACCCTGCTCCAGCGGGTCGGGCGATCCGGAGGCGTGGCCCACGAGGGGCTGTTCGAGTCGCGTGGCGGGGTGCGCCTTCCGGACCTCGGGCGGTTCGACGACCAGCTCGGCCTGTTCAGCGGCACGACCCGCGTCCGCGTCTGGTACGGGGCGCCCGACCGCTGGCGAGCCGACGAGCTGGGCACGGGCAGCGAGCGCGGCTGGTACCGCGAGCCGGGTGCGATCTGGCGGTGGCAGAGCGGGTCGCGCGAGGCCATCCGCTCCGAGCGACCGCCACCGGGGTCCGAGGCCGCGAGGCTGCCGCGCCCGCTCGACCTGTCGCCTGCGGAGCTCGGACCACGCCTGCTCGCGGCCGCCGCCGCCGACGAGATCCGTCGCGTCGAGCCGCGGCGCGTCGCCGGACGTGCCGCGGTCGGGATCCGCATCGAGCCGGCGGCGGCGAGCGCACCACCGACCACGATCACGTCCGCCACGCTCTGGGTCGAGGCGCGATCGGGGCTCGTGCTGCGCGTCGAGCTGCGCACCGGCGGACGGGTGCCGATCCTGGAGTCGGCCTTCCTCGACCTCTCCGTCGGGCCGGTCGACGCCGGCGTGATCACGTTCGACCCCGACGGCGCCGACGGGATCCAGGTGCGGCGTGCGCCGACGCTCGACGCCGTCGAGGCCCTGGGGCGTGCGTCGGCGCTCGCGTCGCCGGAGCGGCTGGCGGGTCTGCCCCGCCGCAGCGCCGCCGGGAGCGCCGTCACGACGTACGGCGAGGGGTTCGGCCTCGTGTCGCTGCTCGTCGTGCCGGCGGGCGTGCTCGGGCGCGGCGGGCTCCCGGATCCCTCCACGCGCCCGTGGGGCGGCGAGGCCGTCGTCGTCGAGGCGCGGCTCGTCAACGTCGAGGTCGTGGTGGTCGCAGGGCTCGCGCACGTCCTGGCCGGCACCGTGCCCGTCGGCGAGCTCGACCGCATCGCCGCGGAGCTGGTGGCCGGAGGCGGGGTCGCCGGGTGAGCGCGCCGACGGTGGTGCGGACCGAGGAGCTGGTCAAGGAGTTCCGCGGCGGCGTGCGGGCGGTCGACGGCGTGTCGCTCGACGTGCGCGAGGGGGACCTGTTCGGGTTCCTCGGACCGAACGGCGCGGGCAAGACGACCACGATCCGGATGCTCCTCGGGCTCGTGCACCCGACGAGCGGTCGCGTCGAGCTGCTCGGTCACGACGTCCGGCGCGACGTGGCGGGAGCGCTCCGCGACGTCGGCACGCTCGTGGAGGGCCCGGCCTTCCACCCGTACCTGTCGGGGACCCGCAACCTCGCGATCCTCGACGCAGCGGGCCCCGGCGGCCCCCGCCGCACGCGGCGCGCGCGGATCGCCGACGTCCTGGAGCGGGTCGGCCTGAGCGGGGTCGACCAGCGACCGGTGCGCGCCTGGTCGTTGGGGATGCGCCAGCGGCTGGGGCTGGCGGCGGCGCTGCTGCGCGCCCCGCGGCTCCTGGTGCTCGACGAGCCGACCAACGGGCTCGACGCCCAGGGCATCCACGAGCTGCGCTCGATGTTCGTCGAGCTCGTCCGCGACGGGACCACCATCGTGCTGTCGTCGCACCTGCTCGGGGAGGTCGAGCTCGTCTGCACCCGTGCGGCGATGATGTCGGGCGGGCGCCTCGTCGCGCAGGAGGACGTCGCGACGCTGCTCGCCCCCACGGGGTGGGCGCGGCTGTCGACGCCCGACACGGCGGCGGCCCGGCGCGTCCTGCTCGACGGTCCGTTCCGAGCGGACGGCGCGCACGAGGACGGCGCCGTGCGCGTCCACGTCGGCGGGCGCCCGACGGAGCTCCTGGTCCGCACGCTCGTCGAGGCCGGGGTGCGCGTGCGCGAGCTGACGCTGGAGCGGCGCACGCTCGAGGACGTCTTCCTCGAGCGCACCGCCGGCGAGGAGATCCGGTGATCCGCGTCGAGCTGTCGAAGCTCCTCCGCCGCCCGCGGACGTGGGTGACGATCGCGCTGCTGGCGGGCCTCCCCGTGGTCGTCGGCGTGTTCGTCGAGACGAGCGGCCTCGCGCCCCGACCGGGCGAGGGCCCGGCGCTGCTCAGCGAGGTGCTCAGCAACGGCCTGCTGTTCCCGGCCGCCGCGCTCGCCATCGTGCTGCCGCTGTTCCTGCCGATCGCGGTGTCCGTCGTCGGCGGTGACGCGATCGCGGGCGAGGCCGCCAACGGCACGCTGCGCTACCTGCTGACCCGCCCCGTCGGGCGGACCCGGCTGCTCGTCGCCAAGCTCGTCGCCGTCTCCGTGTTCGTCGCGCTGGCGGTCGTGGTGGTGGCGCTCGTCGCCCTGGCGGCGGGCGTGGTGCTGTTCGGCATCGAACCGCTCTCGACGCTGTCGGCGACCGAGCTGTCGCCGTACGAGACGTCGCTGCGCACCGCGGGAGCCGTGGCGTACATCGGCTGGTCCATGCTCGGCCTCGGCGCGATCGCGCTGTTCGCGTCGACCCGGACCGACTCGCCGCTCGCGGCGTCGCTCGCGACCCTGGCGGCCTTCGTCGCGTCGCAGGTGCTCGACCTGATCGCCGCGACGCGCTCGATCCAGCCGTACCTGCCCACGCACTACTGGGTGAGCTTCGTCGACCTCTTCCGCGACCCGATCCTGTGGCGCGACATCCACCGCGGCGTGCTCCTCCAGCTGGTCTACATGGCGGTGTTCCTCGGCTGCGCGTGGGCCGGCTTCGCACGCCGCGACATCACCAGCTGATCCCCCTCGCGGACGTCAGGCGCCGGGGAGGTCGGCGCCGGGATCCTCGCCCGCCGGGAGCTCGTCGACGAGGTCGACGACGACCGCGGCGTGATCGCTCGGGTGGAGGCCGTCGACCGGCTCGTGGCCCGCCAGCCACGCCCGGACCGGGTTCCCGGCCGGCTTCGGCCGGGGCCAGCTGACGAAGACGTAGTCCAGGCGGCGCTCGGGCCACGCCGTCGCCGCCTGGTACGGGTTGTCCCGGCGCCACGTGGGGCCCGGCCCCTCGCCCACCTGCTCCCAGCAGTCGCTCAGGACGAGCCCCGGCAGCGGCCCCGCCCGGCGGCCCGTGAGCAGCCGGATCTCGTCGCTGTCGGGCACGGCGTTGAAGTCGCCGCCGACGATCACCGGCGGCGTGGTCGCCGGGTCGGCGCGGACCGCAGCGACGATCCGCAGCAGCGCCTCGCACTGGCGCTGGCGCACCAGCGACTCGTCGAACCGGTAGTCGAGGTGGGTGCTCACGACGGGCCAGCGCCCGGAGGGCGCGTCCACGACGGCGGTGAGCGCACGGCGGTGGCCGGGCTCGCCGTCGAGGCGCGGGAGCGGGTGCGATGCCACGTCGAGCAGCGGCCAGCGCGACAGGATCGCGTTGTGGAACCCGGCTGCCTCCTCGCCCGCGGCGCGCCGGGCGGCCCGGTGCTCCGCGAACGGGTCGTCGGTCAGGGCGACGTGGCGCCCGAGCGCACGCCCCAGCCGGTGCGCGAGCGAGTCGAGCGGCACGTCGCCGGGCGCGTCGCCCGGACGCGCCGTGGCCGCGGGGTCCTCGGGCTCGGACCACACCTCCTGGAGCAGCAGGAGGTCGGGGTCCTGCTCGCGCACGACCCGCTCGATCGCTGCCGCCCGGGCCTCCCAGTCGCCGAAGCGCCACCACAGGTTCCAGGTCATCACCCGCACGAAGGTCTCCCCCCGCGACCGTCGCGCCGCGCCGGCGTCGTCATGCCAGGAAGCCTCGCACGCGCTCGATCGTGTCCGCCTCGCGGGCGGACTTGTCCGGCCGGTAGCGGCGGACGCGCGCGAACCGCAGCGCGACGCCGCCCGGGTATCGCCGCGACACCTGCACGCCGTCGATGGCCACCTCGACCACGAGCTCCGGGCGGACGTGCACGGTGATCCCCTCCGTGGCGAGGGCGAGGCGCTGCAGCTCCTCGGTCTGGCGACGCAGCAGGTCGTCGGTCATCCCCTTGAAGGTCTTGCCGACCATCACGAACGTCCCGGCGTCGCCCGGGTCGCGGGCGCCGAGGTGGAGGTTGCTCAGCCAGCCCGTCCGGCGACCGTGGCCCCACTCCGCCGCCAGCACCACGAGGTCGAGCGTGTGCACGGGCTTGACCTTGCGCCACGTGGCGCCGCGCCGGCCGGCCTGGTACCGCGACGACAGCGCCTTGACGACGACCCCTTCGTGCCCGGCGGCGCCGGAGGTCTCGGCGAAGCGCTCCGCCTCGCCCGCGTCGGCGGTGTCGATCGACGGCATGATCGCGCGCTCCGGCACGAGGCCGTGGAGCAGCCGCTTGCGCTCCGCGAGCGGCTCGTCGATGAGCGAGACGTCGTCGAGGTGGAGCAGGTCGAAGAAGAACGCCCGCGTCGTGTCCAGGCCGCTCATCGTGTCCTGGAACCGTCGCGGCCGCCCGTCCTCGTCGACGGCGAGCGACTCCCCGTCGAGCACGAGCGAGCGAGCCGGTGCGGCGCGGATCGTCGCGACGACGTTCGGCAGCGCCGGGGTGATGTCGTTGAGGCCCCGGGTGAAGAGGCGCACCTCGTCGCCGAGCTTGTGGGCCTGCACCCGGATGCCGTCGAGCTTCCACTCCACGCTCGCCGGACCCGTGGCGGCGATGGCGTCGGTCGCGCTGGGCGAGGTGGCTGCGAGCATGGGCTGCACCGCGACGAGCGGCGTCAGGCCGACGTCGAGCGCCTCGCCGGCGAGCGCGCGCTGCGCCGCCCGGCCGAGGTCGCCGAGCAGCATCGTCGCCCGCCGCAGGTCGGGCGCGGCGACGCCGGCGGCGCGGGCGGCGGCGTCGCACACCAGCCCGTCGTTCGCGCCCTGGCGCACCTCGCCGGTGAGCAGTCGCACCAGGTGGTGCTGCTCGTCGGCGGTCATCCGCCCGAGGAGCGCGCCGAGGAGCTGCTCGCGCGCCCGCTGCGACCCGCCGCCGCTGGTCGCCGCCAGGCGGTCGAGCGCCGCGTCGAGCTCCTCCACGGTCACGTCACCACCGCCGTCGCCGTCGACGGGCGCGGCGCCGGCGACCCGGGCGTCGCGCAGCCGGGCCCAGCCGACGCCGAGCCGGCCCTGGCGCGGCTCGCCGACGAGCATCCAAACGACGGCGGGCACGAGGGCCACCGGCGTGCGGCCGAGCAGCTCCGCGAGGCGGGCCACCTTCTCCGAGCGGCGCGGCGTCGCGCCCACCGCCGCGGACGTCGCGACGACCTCGTGGTACCGCACCGCCGGGCCGCGGCCTCAGGCCGTCGGGACGGAGCCCGCGCTGCGATCGGCGCCCACCTGCGCCTCCATCCGCGCCAGCACCTCGGCACGCAGCGTGCGCACGGTGCCCGCGTACGCGCGTGCGTCCAGGCCCGCGAGCTCCTCCCCGCGGGCGACCGCGACCGCGAGCACGTCGTCGGCGGGCACCAGCTCGTCGAGGAACCCGGCGTCGCGCGCGCCCGCGGGGTCCAGCACCCGCGCGGTCGCGACCGCGAGCTGCAGGTGGCGCCGGCTCAGCCGCTCGGCCGAGATGGTCATCGCCCACGCCGGCAGGACCATGCCGATCGCGACCTCGTTCAGCCCGATGCGAGCCGCGGCGTCGGTGCCGACGCGGACGTCGCAGCCGAGCAGCACCAGCGCGCCTGCGGCCAGCGCGTGGCCGGTGCAGGCCGCGACGACCGGCACCGACGCGCCGTACAGGGCGCGCACGAGGTCGCCGCCGTCACTGACGAGCGCGGAGATCGCGCTCGTATCGCCCGCGCGCATCACGCCGAGGTCGAAGCCGGCGCAGAAGCAGCCCGGCCGCCCGTGCAGGACGAGGGCGCCGACGGAGGGATCGGACTCCGCCTCGGCGAGCGCCGCCGCGACCGCCTCGATCACGGGCGCGGAGAGCGCGTTGGCCTTGCCGTCGTCGAGGTGGACGATGCTGACCGCGCCACGTCGCTCCGTGGTGACCGCCGAGGACGTCATCGGCTCACTCTGACACAGTTGCGGCCCGCCCGTTTCGCCGTGTACATCGCGTGGTCGGCGTCGATCAGGAGCGCATCGGGCTCGATCGCGTCCCCGGCTCGATGGGCGACGCCGACGCTCACGCCGAGGTGCACCTCCGCCGTCACCGACCCCGCCGTGGCGACGATCGGCTCGCCGATCGCGCCCACGATCCGCTCGCCGATCGTCAGCCCGCCGATCGCATCGGTCTCCGGGCACAGCAGCACGAACTCGTCGCCGCCCGTGCGCGCCAGCGTGTCCACCGGGCGGGTCAGCGACGACAGGCGCGCCGCGACGGTCCGCAGCACGTCGTCACCGACGGCGTGCCCGTAGGTGTCGTTGACGTCCTTGAAGCCGTCGAGGTCGAGCAGCAGCACCGACACGTGGTTCGGGTCGCCGCGCCGCGCGGTCGCGACCTCGAGCCGGCTTCGCAGCAGGATGCGGTTGCCGAGCCCCGTGAGCGGATCGTGCAGCGCCTGGCGCTCGAGCTCGGCCTCGAGCCGCTTGCGGTCGGTGATGTCGCGCACGCTCGCCCGGTACTCGGTCGGCCGGCCGGTCACGGGGTCCAGCACGACCGACGTCGACTGCGCCACCCACACCCGGCTGCCGTCGGCGCGGACCAGCTCGAGCTCGGACACCAGCGGGAGCCCGTCGGCCAGCCGCTCGGGCAGCTCGAACTGGCGCGGGAGGTGGTCCGGGTGGACGATCGACGCCGCGCTGCGCCCGACGAGCTCGGCCGGGGTCCACCCGAGGAGCCCGGCCGACGACGGCGAGACGTACGAGATCGTGCCGTGCGCGTCGACGAGGACGACGACGTCGGCTGCCGTCTCGGACAGGGTGCGGAACCGGGCCTCGCTCTCGCGCAGCGCACGGTCGAGGCGCGAGCGCTCGAGCACGTGGGTGATGGTCTCCGCGAGGATGCGCAGGAACGTCACCTCGTCCTCGGTCCACTCGCGCGGCGAGCGCGACATCGACATCCCGACCACGCCGAGCAGCTCGCCGGCAGCGGTCATCGGGATCGCGACGAGGCCGCCCTCGGCGCCGAGCACGCCCCGCTTCTCGAGCGCCCACGGCTCGTCGCAGGCCGTCGCGTCGCGCACGCGCACCACCTCGCCGGAACGGAGCCGCTCCACCCACCGCGGCAGCTCGTCGAGCGGCAGCACGTCGTCGGGGTGCACCGTCTGGATGCCCTCGCCACCGACCCAGCTGCCGATGTTCGTCAGCGTGCCGGCGCGCTCGTCGATCTGGTCCATGTACACGAACTCGACGCGCAGCATCTCGGCGATCCGGCGGCACACGGCGTGGAGGCGGCCGGTGAACTCGTCCTCGCCGAGGTCGAGGGCCGCCTGCGCGACCTCGAACGCGTAGGTGAGCTGCTCGACCCGGCGGGCGGCCTCGAGCTCGGTCTCGAGCCGCTCGGTGACGTTGCGGCAGGTCAGCACCCGCCCGCCGGCGATGGGGTCGGGGGTAACGCCGGAGATCACCTCCCACGAGGTGACCTCGCCGCTGGCCGCGACGAGGCGCACGACCACGCTCGGGGTCGGATCGCCGGCCATCAGCGACGACAGGCGCTCGAGGGCGAGGGCGAGGTCGTCCGGGTGGACGACGTCGGCGACGCTGTGGCCGACGAGCTGGTCGCGCCGCCAGCCGAGCTCCCGCTCGACCGAACCGTTGGCGTAGCGGATCGTGCCGTCGGCGGCGACGACCACGACGAGGTCGAGGGACCCGTCGAGGAGCGCCGCGAGGCGCACCTCGCTCGTGCGCAGCGACGTCTCCACCTCGCGCCGCGCGAGGACCGCCGACACCGTCTCCGAGACCCGCCGGACGACCGCCACCTCGTCGGTGGTCCACGCGCGGGGACTCGCGTTCATCGACACGCCGAGGTTGCCGAGGCAGCGGCCGGACGCGACCAGCGGCACGTTCAACCCCGAGCGGTCGGGGACGGGGAACGCCCGCCACTCGTCCGCCCACGCCTCGTGGTGGCGGTCGATGTCCTCGACCACCAGCGGCTCGAGCGTGCGGTAGCGGCGGACGAGCTCGGGCACCGGGTGGTCGTCCGGTAGGTCGTAGCTGCGGGGCAGCGCGTCGCGCGACGCCCACCCGGCCACGTTGCGGATGGAGTCACCGTCGAGGAGCCCGACGAACGCGGCGTCCGCGCCGAGCGCGCGGCCGAGCAGCTCGAGCTGGCGGACGAGGCCGTCGACCACGTCGTCGGCCTCGACCAGGAGGCCCCACTGCGACACCTCGAGCACCACCTGCTCGAGCATGGCCCGCCGCTCCGCGGAGTCCGCCGACGCGCGCTGGACCGACACGTCCCGCAACGACACCATGTACCCGCCGACGACGGGGTCGTCGATCCCGCTCGTGTCGAGGTCGTACCACACCCGCGTCCCGTCGGCCGCCATGACCCGCAGCTCCGTCACCGGCAGCTGCTCCCCGACGCCGGCCACGGTCTGGGTGAAGCGGTCGATCGCGAGGGCGCAGTCCTCCGGCTCGACGACGTCGAGGAAGTGGCGCCCGACGAGGTCGCACGGGGCGTAGCCGAGCGTGGCCACCCGCGGGTTCGCGTAGCGCACCCACCCCTCGCGGTCGATCACGACGAGGACGTCGGAGACGCTGGCGAGCATCGCGCTCGCGCGGTGCTCGCTCGTGCGCAGCTCGTCTTCCGCTCGCTGGCGCGACACGAGGTTCGCCAGGGTGTCGGCGACGCGCTGGAGGGTGGCCACCTCGTCGTCGGGCCAGCGGTGGTCGGGGTCGACGCGGCCGATGCCGAGCACGCCGAGGAGCTCGCCCGCGACCCGCAGCGGGGCGTACACGTTCGCGCCGATCGGCTGCCCGGGGAACACCTCGCCGATCTCCTCCTGCCACGGCGCCGGCGTCTCGTCGTCCGCCTGCCCGGGCAGCACGGCGGTGGACTCGAGGTGCGCGATCCAGTGCCGCAGCCGGTCGAGCGGGATCTCACGCGGCGGCTCGGCCCGCTGGCGGAAGCGTGCGCTCGACCAGCCCCCGACGGGGCGGAGCACGCCGGCGGCGCGGTCGACGACGTCGAGGTACGCGAGGTCCGCGCCGAGGAGCTGCCCGAGCTCGCCGAGCAGCGGGTCGACGTCCGCGAGCAGCCGGTCGCGGCCGCGGTCGAGGGCCTGCTGGGCGACCCCCGCGGCGTACGCCTCGAGCTCCCGGCGGCGCGCCGTCACGCGCTCGAGCTCGCGCAGCGGGCCGATGTCGCGGCACACCGCGGCGAACACGCGCGTCCCCGGCCGCAGCGGGTCCTCCACCATCTGCACGTCGACGGCCACCTCGGTCGACCCGCCGGTCACGCGGTGGCGCAGGGTGGTCTCGCCGCTCCAGGTCCCCGAGCGCTCGAGCTCCGGGAGCACCTCCACCCGGAACCGCTGCTCGTGCTCGGGGAGCAGCATCGAGCGGCTGGTCACGCCGTCGAGCGGCTCGTCGAGGCCGAGTCCGACGGCGCGGCGCATCGCCGCGTTCGCGTAGACCCACCGCCCGCCGGCCTCCGCGATCAGCACGAGCGAGGTGGACTGCTCGATCAGCCCCTCGAACCGGGCCCGGTCCCCCTCGGCGGCCAGGCGCTGCGTGAGGTCGCGGCGCACGTGCAGCCAGTGGGTGTGGATGCCCCGCTCGTCCCGCAGCGGGCTGAGCGTCAGCTCGCACAGGAAGGTCGAGCCGTCGGCACGCCGGCTCGGCACCTCGGTCGTCCCGGCGCGGACCTCGGCGTGGGCGCGCGAGAACCACGCCTGGACGTCGTCCGCCACCGGCTGCGCCAGCAGCACGGAGATGTCGCTGCCGACGACGTCGCGGGCGGTGAACCCGGTCTCGGACTCGAAGGCCGCGTTGACGTACACGATCGGCGGGCCGAACGAACCCGGGGCCGGCGTCGCCGCCGTCACGACGACGGAGTCGTGGGCCGCCTCGAGCGCGGCGAGGAGCAGGCGCGCACGGGGCGAGCCGAACCCCGGCAGCTCGTCGGCCCGCGCGTCGCCGCGCCCGTGGAGCACGTGCGGGACCGCGACCCCGCACCACGGGCGCTCGAACAGCGCCTCCACCTCGGCCGGCGGCTGCGGGCGGGCGAAGAGGTACCCCTGGGCCTGGTCGGCGCCCATCCGCACGAGCGCGTCGAGCTGGGCGTGGTCCTCGATGCCCTCCGCGACGACCCGGAGGCCGAGGGCGTGGGCGAGGTCGACGACCGCCTCGACGATGGCCTGATCGGCGAGCGAACCGCCGATGCCCGCCACGAAGCTCTGGTCGATCTTGACCACCGTCACCGGGAGGCGGCGGAGGTACGAGAGCGACGAGTAGCCCGTGCCGAAGTCGTCCAGCGCGATCTCGAACCCCAGCTCGCGCAGCGACGACAGCACCTCGACGGCCGCCGGCAGGTCCTCGAGGAGCGTCGACTCGGTCACCTCGAACCCGAGGGACTGCGCGGACACCAGCCCCTGCTCGATCGCCTGGCGCACCTGATCGACCAGCGGAGAGCCCTGGCGGAGCTGCTGCGCGGCGAGGTTCACCCAGATCCGCATCGGCGCACCGGCGCGGGCGGTCCGCCACCGGCCGGCGAGCGAGATCGCCTCGGACAGGACCCAGCTCCCGATCGAGGTCATCAACCCGCTGCTCTCGGCCTCGGCCATGAACGCACCGGGACCGAGCAGCCCGTCCGTCGGGTGCTGCCACCGGACCAGGGCCTCCACCCCGACGACGCGGCCGTCGCGGAGGTCGACCTTCGGCTGCACGTGCAGGCGCAGCTCGTCCTCCGCGATCGCGTGCCGGAGCCCGTCCTCGGTCCGCTGGCGGCGGGCCGCCTCGGCACCGAGCGCACGCTCGTACGCGACCACGCCGCCCCGCGCGACCTCCTTCGCACGCCGGCAGGCGAGGAAGGCCTGCTCCGTCGCTTCGCCGCTGTCGCCCGGGCCGACGGTGGCGAGACCCGCGGAGGCGCCGAGCGTCAGCCGGACGCCGTCGACCACGATCGGTTCACGGACCGCCTCCACGAGGACGTCGGCGATGACCCGAGCGGCGGGGCCGGCCGTGTCCGGCAGCAGGACGAGGAACGAGTCCCCCTCCACGCGCGCCACGGACGCGCCCGGCGGCACGCGCGTCGCGAGCCGCTCGGCGACGGCCCGCAGCACCCCGTCGCCGGCGCGTTGGCCCCAGCGCGTGTTGACCTGGTGGAAGCGGTCGAGGTCGAGGTGGACGACGGCCACGTCCGACCGCCCGGCGCGGGCGCGCCCCAGCGCCTGCAGCAGCTGGGCACGGTGCACGACGACCCGCCGGCCACGCTCGCCGGCCGGCGCGGTCACGTTGGGGTCGCGGGTCGGGGGCATCGTGGTCGGACCTGCGGGGAGTGTAGGACCGCGCTCGTCGGGGCCGGCGGCGCGCGCACCGGTCACCAGGTCGAGGAGAGGGTGTCGCCGGGTCACATCGACCGTGTGTCGTGCCGCCGGACGGGATCCTGCGCGACGAACCGCAGCGGCCCGGCGGCGTCGAACACGCCCTGGATGTCGACGATCACGTGGACGGGCCCCGACGCGTAGACGCAGAAGCTCCCGTCCTCGGCGACCGGGACGACCGCGAGGTTCGACACCGTCCGACCTCTCGAGGTGTTGCCGTTGGCCCGCAGCGGCCGGTTGGTCGCGAGGACGTCGCAGCGGTCGGCGACGACGAACAGGTCCCCGCTCGAGTCCGTGAGCGAGATGTTCACGAGCGCCGCCGATCCGCCCGCGCCGCGGACCTCCACCAGCTGCCCGGCGCCCACGCGCTCGCCACATCGGCTCGCGCCCCCGTGCGTCGCGCACTCCCGGGTGTCCACCAGGCGCCGGGGCCCGACGAGGCGCAGCCCCAGGCCGGCCCCGGGGACGAAGGCGCCCTGCGCGTCCACGACCACGTGCGTCGCGGCCATGGGCCACACGCAGCCGGAGCTCGGCGCGCCGGCCGCCTCGGTCGGCAGCGCAGCCGTGCCCCCGGCGGGAGGCTGCGGGACGACGGCGAGGTTCGCGACCGTCGTGCCGGGGACGTAGTTCACGTTGGCCCAGGTGGGATAGGAGCTCGACAGCCGGGCGCAGCGGTCGAGGGTGGCGAAGCCCGGCCCGGACGCCTCCGCGATCGCCGTGTTGACGAGGATGCCGGTCGCTCCGGCCGGGACGTCGGCCAGGGCCGGCAGCGCGAACGGCGACTCCCCCGGCGCACGCCGGCCCGATTCCCGCGTGTCCACGATGCGGCGCTGCGCGATCGGGACGAAGCCCGCGGCGCCGGCGACGCCGCCGCCGACGAAGAACCCCTGCACGTCGACGATCGTCTGGACGGGCTTCGAGGCGAACAGGCAGAACCTCCCGTCGGGGTCGAGGGGGACGACGGACAGGTTGCTGACCGTGCCCGCCGCGGGGAAGGTGCCGTTGGCCCACGCCCGGACCGGCGACGCCACCGGGCCGCAGCTCTCGGCCGTCACGAACCCTGCGGTCGCACCCTCGGTGAGGGCGATGTTGACCAGCGCGGCGGCCGCGCCCTTCGGGGCGCCGACGTCGACGGGGAGCCGCCAGCCGCCGACGGGCAGGCGCGTCTCGGAGCACGCCGGCCGGATCACCCCGTCGTCGCCCGCCACCTGGGCGCACACGCGCGTGGCGGTGGAGCGGAACGTGCGCGTCGCCGCGATCGCGCGGGCCTGCGCGACGTCCCCCCGGAACTCGAAGTGCATCGGATCGCGCAGCACGGAGCTCTTCTGCTCCGTCGGCGTCCGGCACCCGCCGTCCCAGCCGTAGCCGCCCCAGTACAGGCCCCACCGCAAGGCGGCGTCCAGCACCCACTGCGGGATGTCCGTGGTCTGGGGCACCGAGCACGCCGTGCCCCCGGCCGGGGCCCGGTACGTCAGCTCCGGGTTGGCAGCCGTGTTGACGTCGATCGCGAGCCCGAACGCGTGGTTCGACAACGACGACGGCGTCAGCGAGTTGCAGTCCTTGCGCGTGTTCGAGGTGCAGCGGAAGACGTAGCCGCCGAGGTCCCGGATCGGATAGCCGCCGTCGACGACCTCGCGGAGGAACCCCTCGAACAGGACGAGGACCTCCGGATGGACGCGCAACCGCCCGGCGGCGAGGCCGCCGATCGCGGTGCGGTTGGCCGCGATCCGGGCGTCCCAGGCCTCGAGCGCCGGGGAGCCGTTGTAGCCCCAGCCGTTCCAGCGGAACCCCGTGGGCGGGAACGGCCCGGGTTCCGAGTTCGAGATGCCGAGGCGGGCCGCGGTCGCCCCGTCGGCGACGCCCGTCGCCGGCAGGCCCACCCGCTGCTGGTAGTCCTTGACCGCCGTCACCGTCTTCGCCCCGAAGCTGCCGTCGACGACGAGGTCGACGCCGGCGGCGTCGATGGCACGTTGGAGGGCCACCACGACGTGGCCGGAGCTCCCGAGCGTGAGGTCCACCCAGGGCAGCGGCGCACCGGCCGTCACCCACGGGAACGGCGGCTCCCCGAAGCCCCGTGCGGTGGGGGTGCCACCCGGGCCGCCGAGGAGGCACGTGGCGACGTCGCCCGCTGCCGCTTGCTGCGCGGTGCACGGCTTCGGCATCGTCGGCAGCACCACCGGCGCGCCCGATGCGGACGCGGCCACGGGCGCGACGACCGGGCTCGTCGGCGCGACGAGCACGAGGTGCGCCACGAGGGCGCACGCGACGAGCAGCGGTCCACTCCGCCAGCGGTGCACGTCGTGTGATCGGCTCGCGCGCCGCGGCGCTTGAACGCGGCCCGGGCAGGGACGCGGCCGGACGCCGCTCCTAGGATCGGGTCGATGGCGGTGGAGCGCGGACCGGACGCCACCACGGGGACGCCTGGCGCCGGACGTGACGGGGGGACCGACCCGGACGTGCGCTTCTCCTACGCGAACGAGCGCACCTTCCTCGCGTGGAACCGCACCGCGCTCGCGCTCGTCACCGCCGGCCTCGCCGTGACGCAGCTGCTCCCGCCGTTCGACGTGCCGGGCGGGCGACGGATGATCGGCCTCCCGCTGATCGCGATGGGGACGCTGCTGTCCGTCGCGAGCTACGGGCAGTGGCAGCGCAACGAGCGGGCGATGCGGCTCGGGCGACCGCTGCCGCGCTCCGTGCTCCCGGCGCTCGTGTCCGCGGTCGTGGCCGTGAGCGCCGTGATCGCGCTCGTCCTGGCGATCGGCGCCGATCGCGGCGGGTCCGGATGAGCGGTGCCGGCCCGCGCGACCCCGGCCTCGCCGAGGAGCGCACCGAGCTGGCGCGCAGCCGGAGCGCGCTCGCGCTGCTCGCCTGTGGCGCCGCCGTGGCGCGCGGGGTGCCCGACCCGGCGGGTGGTGGTCGGCCCGCCGCCGGCACCGCCCTGCTCGTGCTCGGCGTCGTGGCGTGGGCGGCCAGCGTGCCGCTGCAACGTGCTCGGGGACGTCGCGCCGGCGCGGCACGAGCGCCCGAGCTGCTCGTGATGGCCATCGGCACGGCCCTCGTCGGCGTCGCCGCGCTGGTGCTGGCGGCCGTGTCACCCGCGTGAGTGGACCGCCGCACGTGCGGGGGTGAGCTGCGTGCCCGCGGCCTCCGTCCCCGCACCGTCGGGCCCGCCATGGCGACCGACGCGGACCTCTGGGGAGCGTTGACCGACACCGTCGGCGACGGCATCCTCGTCACGGACGCGGACCTCGACGCCGGCCCGACGATCGTGTTCGTCAACGGCGCCGTCGAGCGCTCCACCGGCTACCGAGCGGCCGAGCTCGTGGGGGCGTCGCCACGGATCTTCCAGGGCCCGATGACCTCGGCCGTGGAACGACGCCGCATCGCCGCCGCGCTGCGTGGCGGCGAGCACGTGCGCAGCGAGCTCGTCAACTACCGCAAGGACGGCTCGCAGTTCCTCGTCGAGCTGGACATCACGCCCGTGCGCGATCGCGCCGGCGCCCTCACGGGGTTCGTGGGGATCCAGCGCGACGTCACCGAGGCGCGCCTCACGGACCGGTGGTTCCGGTCGCTGATCGAGCACTCGTCCGAGATGATCACGGTCAGCGACCCCGACGGCGTCGTGCGGTACGTGAGCCCCTCGATCGAGGCCGTGCTGGGCTGGGACCCGGCGTCGCTCGTCGGCCGCAACGGGCGCGACTTGGTCCACCCCGACGACCGGCAGCGGGTGGCGGCGGGGCTGGCCGAGCACAGCCGCCGGCGCGGCACCACGGGCAGCGTCCAGTTCCGGCTGCTCGCGGCCGACGGGAGCTGGCACTGGCTCGAGGCCGTCACGACGAACCTCCTGGAGGATCCGGCCGTGCACGGTCTGGTGGTCAACGCGCGGGACGTGACCTCCCGCCGCGCGGTCGAGGAGGAACGAGATCTGCTGCACGCCGAGCTCCACGCGCGCGCGATCCACGACCACCTCACCGGCCTCGTGAACCGCGACGAGGGGAAGCGCCGCCTCGTGGAGGACGCCGCAGGGCCCGGGCGCTTCGACACGGTGGTCACCATCGACCTCGACGGGCTGTCGCTCGTCAACGACACCTTCGGCCACGACGCCGGCGACGTGGTGCTGCGCGACATCGCGCACCGCCTCCGCGCCGTGGTCCCCCCGGGCTCCCTCGTCGCCCGCTTCGGCGGTGACGAGTTCCTCCTCGCGCTCGTGCGCGCCGGCGCGCCGCTCGAGGAGGTCGTCGAGGACGTGATGGCGGCGGTCCGCACCCCGCTCGCGCTCGCCGGTCGGCCCGTCTCGGTCACCGGGTGCGCCGGTGTGGCGGCCACCGTCGCGGGCGACGCGGAGCGCACCCTCCGCCACGTCGACATGGCGCTGCGCCTCGCGAAGTCCCGCGGCGAGGACGGGTGGGCGCGCTTCGAGCCGGCGCTCGAGGCCCGCGCGCACGAGCGGGTCGAGATCGAGGTCGGCCTGCGCACGGCGGCGTCGGCGGGCCAGCTGCGCCTCGAGTTCCAGCCGAGCTTCGACGTGGCGAGCGGGGCGGTGCGCGCGGTGGAGGCGCTCCTGCGATGGGATCACCCGCAGCGGGGGCTGCTGCTGCCCGGTGCCTTCATCCCCGTCGCGGAGGCCACGGGGCAGATCGTCGAGCTCGGCCACTGGGTGGTCAGCCAGGCCTGCGCGGCCCGAGCCCGGCTGCGCGCCACGCACCCGCACGCGACGGACGGCCTGACGATGTGGGTCAACGTGTCCGCTCGCGAGCTCGAGCGCGACGCCTTCGCGAGCGAGGTCGTCGCCCGCGCGGCGATCGCCGGCCTCGGCCCCGGTGAGCTCGGGGTGGAGATCACCGAGACCGCCGTCATGGCCGACCCGGCGCTGGCGGTCCGCCACCTGCAGACCCTCGCCGCCGCCGGGATCCGCGTCGCGATCGACGACTTCGGCACCGGCTACTCCTCGATCGCGTACCTCGCCCGGCTGCCCGTCGACCTCGTCAAGTTCGACTGGACGTTCACCCAGGCCGCCGTCGCCGATCCGACGACGGCGATCGTGCTGCGCGCGGTGACCGGCCTGGTGCGCGACCTCGGCGCCACCACCTGCCTCGAGGGCATCGAGACCCCCGATCACCTCGCCGCCGCCGCGGAGCTGGGGGCCGACACGGTCTCGGGGTTCCTCCTCGCCGTGCCGGTGCGCGAGGACCAGCTGGCCGCGCACCTGTGCCCCCTCGGTCGCAGCGCGCGGCCGCCGTCCGGCACCTGGGCGATCTCGTCCGGACCCGCTCAGGAGAGGCGGGCGATGAGCCGCTGCACGGTGTCGATCGGTGCCACGTCGAGCGCCATCGAGGCGCGCACGATCGCGTAGGTCACCGCCACGAACAGCCCCACCGCGGTCGGCAGCGACGGCTCCGGGGCACCGAGCAGCAACATGCCGGTGGAGGCCACGAGCATCGGCGCCGGGTCGAGCGCGGCGGGAGCGCGCAGCGAGCGGAGGGCGGTCGACAGCGTCACCGAGGCCACGCTCGCGGCCCCCTCCGGCGCGAACCCCTGGCTCGCGCAGAGCGCAGCGGCCACAGCCGCCTCCCCCGGCTCCGGCGGCGGATCGACCAGGCCCAGGTTCGCCTTCGTGAGGTACATCGCGGCCCACGCGACGGCCTCCGGCTCGGGCAGCAGGGGGATGCTCGCCGCGAGGAACTCGACCTCGTCCCACTCGCCCTCGAGCTCGGCGGCCGCTGCCGCGAGCGTCGTGCGCACCGCGATCCCGCGCGGCGTCGAGGCCGGCTCGTGCTCACCTGCCATCACCATGAGGGGACGCTACCGCGCCACCGCGCGCCGCCGCCGGGCACCTGCGACCGTGCGCCGCCGCGCCGCGCCCGCACGCCCGCCGCGGCACGGGCGACCAGGCGCACGGTGGCCGTCGCGCACCACCAGGCGCCGACGCCGGCGGCGAGCGTGGCGGCGAGGGCCGGCCACGGCTGGAACCACCCGAGCATCACCGGCCACACCTGCCAGTGGACGAGGTAGGTCGCGAGGGAGGCCGACGCGAGCGCGCCCAGCACCCGCGGCAGGGGCCTCGGCACCGGCACCTCGGGCACCCACGCCAGCAGCAGCAGGCCGGCGAGCACGACTCGCTCGCGCCCCGGCTCGTCGAAGAACCCGGGCACCGACACGAGCGCCACGGCGGTGACCGCGAGGCGGCGCCACGCTCCGTGGGCGCGCTGGATCGCCCAACCGAGCAGGAACAGCCAGACGATCGTGTGCGGCCGGAACAGCGCGTTGTACGGATCGCCCCACCGCACGACCTCGAACCGGAGCGCGAGCGCGGGGACGAGGAGCGCGAGCGGGAGGGCGAAGGGGTAGCGGCGCTCCGCGCGTCGCACCGCGGGGATCGCGAACGCGGCCGCGAGGACGAGCATCACCTGCACCAGCGCCTCGAGGTACCAGTACTGCCACCGCCCGTCGCGGCGCCACGACGAGCCGGTGTAGTTGTTGACGAGCAGCAGCGAACCCAGGCTGTAGCCGCCCACGACGGCCATCTGCAGCCCGATCCACGCGGAGGTCGGCACGGCGACGCGGGCCACGGACCGCAGGGCGTGGCGGGTCCGCGACGGGTGACGTGCGCCGAGCTGGAACCGGGCGACGTTCGCGCCGGCGACCGCCAGCAGCAGGTGCGCGCCGCCGCGCAGGTGGTACACGCCCATGTGCGTGCCGACCACCAGCACCATGGCGACGGCCCGCAGGACCACGCTGGTCTCGGTGCGCGCGACCGCCCGGGCGCCGCGCCGGACGGCTGGCCGCGCCGCCGTCGTCAGCTCGCCGAGCGGCGTCACGTGCCAGTCGCGCGGGAGCGACCCGAGGAGCTCCTCGAGGCGCACCGACATCTCGACGTACGAGAACGAGTCACCTCCGAGGGACACGAAGGTGTCCTCCGGGCCCGCGTCCGGGCGGTCGAGCACCTCGGCCGCGAGCGCCAGCACGGCGGCCGCTCCGCCACGCCATGGCGCGCCGGGCCCGGCCGAGCCGCCCGCACCCATCGCACGGACCGCGGCGTGGTCCGGCTTCCCGTTCGGCAGCCGGGGCAGCTCGTCGACCAGGTGGAGGTCGAACGAGCGCGGGGGGATCCCGCTCGCCGCCGCGACGGCGGCGCGGGCGCGGCACCCGTCCGTCGCCGCGCCCTCGACCGCGACCACGAGGCGCTCGTCGGTCCCGGTGCACAGCGCGTGCATCCCGGCGGCGGCCAGGGAGCGCTCGAGGTGGTCCAGGTCGATGCGCACGCCCGAGACCTTGAGGAACCGGCTCCGCCGGCCCACGATCTCGAGCAGGCCGTCGTCGCCGACGCGCCCGAGGTCGCCCGTCGCGAGCTCGTCGACCGTGCGTCCGAGCGCGAGGTCGCCGGCACCCGCCGCGTAGCCGAGCATCACGTTCGGCCCGCGGTAGACGACCTCACCACACCCCTCGCTCGCCTCCGGGCACGCGCGCAGCTCGAACGAGCCGCCGGGGATCGGCACGCCGACGGCCTCCGGGCGCCGCTCGGCGAGCGCGGGAGGGAGGTACGCCATCCGAGCCGTGGCCTCCGTCTGGCCGTACATGACGAACAGGTCCCACCCGTGGCGCCGGCCGAGCTGGGCCAGGCGCCGGACCCGCTCGGGGGCCATGCGCCCGCCGGCCTGCGTGACGCGGCGGAGCGACGGCGCGGCCAAGCGGTCGGCGCCCGACAGCTCGATCAGCTCGAACGTGCGCGGGACACCGGCGAGCGACGTGCAGCGGTGCTCGTCGACGGCCCGCCAGAAGCAGGGGTCGACCACGCTGCGATCGGTCACGACGACCGACGCGCCCACGGCGAGGTGGGAGTGGAGGACCGACAGGCCGTAGCAGTAGGTGAGCGGGAGCGACGTCGGCGCGCAGTCGTCGTCGCGCAGGGCGAGGTACGACGCGATGGCGGCGGCGTTGGACGCGACGTTGTCGTGCGAGAGCCGCACGAGCTTCGGCGCCCCGGTGGACCCCGACGTGCTGAGCAGCAGCGCGAGGTCCGGGTGGAGCTCGTGCGTCGTGCCGCGTGCGCGCTCGTCGATCGTGCACGCCCCGCCGGTCGCGACCACGTGGACGTCGGGCCGGTACGTGTCGAGCAGCACCGCGGTGTGCTCGGCGTTCGCGCCGCCGTGGAGCAGGACCGCGTGCCCCCCTGCGAGGGCGGCGAGGTGCGTCACCACCAGCTCGACGCCGTTCGTGCCCGTCAGCAGGACGAGGCGGCGCGGTCCCCCGAGCTCGCCGGCTCGCGCCTCGACCCGCTCGGCGAGCTCGCGGTAGGTGGTGGTCCGGCCGTCGTGGTGGAGCGCCGGCGCGTCGCCGAAGCGCCGCAGCTCGGTCGCGACGGCGATCCCGTGGATCCCCGCCCGCCGCAGCCCGCCCGTGTGAGGCCCGCTGAACATCACCAGTGAGGCACCCTAGCATCGGACCCCGCGGCGGCCCCGCCCCGCGAAGGTCCGCCCGGAGCCTCGCCCTCAGCGCACGGGGACCGGACCGCCGTCCCACACCAGCGGGAACGCGGGATCGGCGTACGCGGTCCCGGGCCGTGGACGCGGGCCGAGGAACAACGTGTGCGGCGTCCGCCGGCCCGGGTGGCGGCGGAAGCTCGTCCCGTCGGGCACGTAGCCGATCGCGATCGCGAGCCGGGGCGAGGTGGACCCGTTCGGCCCGGAGCCGTGCAGGAGGAGCGAGTGGTGGAAGCTCGCGCCACCGGCGCGCACCTCCACCAGACGTGGCGACAGGTCCCGGCCGGCCTCCGCCGCGAGCCGCGCCCGGACGCCGTCGAGGTCGGTGTCGAAGAACGAGCCGCCGTCGCCGATCAGGCCCAGGTGGTGCGAGCCCGGCACGACCCGCATGGCCCCGTTGCGCTCGACGTTGTCCTGCAGCACGACGTTCGCGGTGAGCATCTCCGGCGACGACGAGTCCTGCCAGTAGCCGTAGTCCTGGTGCCAGCCGATGTTGCCCGCCACGTCGGCGTCGTCCCGCGCGGGCGGCTTCCAGATCACCTGGTCCTGCCACACGCGGACGCGATCGGTGCCGAGCAGCGCCGCCGCGACCGAGGTGATCGCCGGGTGGTGCACGAGCGCCCGCACCGCGTCGCTCACCCACCAGCCGAACATCAGGGTCTTGACCGCGCCCTCGTCGCGCAGCCCGAGGGGCGGGCCCATCGCGTACCACCCGTCCCCGTCGATCTCCCCGGCGTACAGGCGCTCGACCGCCGCACGCAGCGCCGCCACCTCCGCACCGTCGAGGAACGGCGCCACGGTGCACACGCCGTCTCGGCGGAAGGCGCTGATCAACCCCTCCACCCGCTGGTCGTCGTCCATGGACGCAGGCTACGGGTCCGGCGCGCCGCCGTTCGACGTGGTGCACGCGGGCGGCGTGCAGCGCGGCGCGTCGCCGGCGCGGTCCGGCGCGGCCGAGCGCGTCAGGCGTCGGGCGACCCGGGCGTCACCGCCTGCGTCTCGTAGGCGAGCATGACCAGCTGCGCACGGTCGCGCGCGCCGAGCTTCGTGAGCAGGCGAGACACGTGCGTCTTGGCCGTGGCGTGGCTGATGTACAGCCGCTCCGCGAGCTCGGCGTTCGACAGGCCCCGCGCGACGAGCACCAGGATCTCCCGCTCGCGCTCGGTCAGGGTGTCGAGGAGGCGCGCGGGGGTCGCCGTCGGCGCCGGGCGCTTCGTGAACTCCTCGATCAACCGGCGCGTGACCGCCGGGGCGAGGAGCGCGTCGCCCGCCGCCACGACCCGCACGGCCGCGAGGAGGTCTGCGGGCGGCGTGTCCTTCAGGAGGAACCCGCTCGCTCCCGCGCGCAACCCGTCGTAGACGTACTCGTCGAGGTCGAAGGTCGTGAGGATGATCACCTTCGTGCTCGGCGACTCGGCCGTGACGAGCCGCGTCGCCTCGATCCCGTCGAGCACCGGCATGCGCACGTCCATGAGGACGACGTCGGGGCGCTCGCGCGCCGCGAGCGCCACGGCTTCCGCGCCGTTGGCGGCCTCCCCCGCCACTTCGATGTCGGCGGCGGAGCGGAGCAGGACGACGAACCCGGCGCGCACCAGGGCCTGGTCGTCGACGACGAGGACCCGGATCACGCGTGGCTCTCGAGCCGTGCGCCCGCCGCACCGGACGCCGCGAACGGCAGGTGCGCCCTGACGCGGAAGCCGCCGCCGGGCGCGGGCGCGGCCTGCACGGTCCCGCCCAGCACCGCCGCCCGCTCCTGCATGCCGAGCAGCCCGAACCCCGGCTGGTGGCCGTCCAGCGAGCTGGCCGCGCCGCGACCGTCGTCGACGACCTCGATGTCGGCCGCGCCGTGGTCGACGTGGATCGTCACCGTGGCCCGGGCCCGTCCCGCGTGCTTGAGCACGTTCGTCAGCGCCTCCTGCAGGATCCGGTACCCGTTCAGGTACACGCTCGCGGGGATGTCGACCTTGGGCTCGCCCCGCCACACGAGCTCCACCTCGACGCCCGCGTCGCGGAACGACGCGACGAGCTGCTCGATCTCGGCGTGGCGGCTGGGGGCCGGGGCGCGCAGCCCGCGCGCGTCGCCGTCCTGGCGGAGCACGCCCACCATCAGCCGCAGCTCCTGGAGCGCCGTGCGCCCGGTCGCCTCGATGGTCGCGAGGGCCTTCCTCGCCTCCTCGGGGTTCGTGTCGATCACGTGGGCGCCGACCCCGGCCTGCACCGTGATCACGCTCATCGCGTGCGCGACCACGTCGTGCAGCTCCTGCGCGATCCGGAGCCGCTCGTCGGCGACGGCTCGCCGCTGACGCTCGTCCTGCTCGCGCACGACCTGCGCGGCCCGCTCCTCGAGGAGCGCGATGCGGTCGCGCTTGGCCCTCGCCCGCTCACCCGCGACCCACGCGCCGCAGAAGACGATCACGTTCGCCGCGACGTCGCTCTGGGAGAACCCGCTGCGGTCGTTGAACGCGAACAGGAGCACGAACGCGCCGACGAGCACCGCGGTCGCGAGCAGGCGGCTGCGGCGGCCGTTGCTCGCGGCGACGGTGTAGAAGGAGATGAGGATGGCGAACGGGGTGGACGCCTCGACGTGGCCGCGGATCGTCAGCGCCACCGTCGCCACCGTCGAGACGAGCAGCACCGGGACCGGGGCGCGGGTGCGCCACGCGAGCGCGCCGGTGGCCGTGAGCGCGAGCAGGAACGCCAGCGCGTCGGCGCCCCGCTGGGGCGGATCCGGGTCGACGACGACCAGCGCCAGCACCGCGATCACGCTGAACGTGATCGCGAGGAGCGCGTCCCACGCGCGCACGTCGACCCCTCGCAGGCGACGGACGGCGGAGCGCACGTCGCGACCATACGGGGCGGGCACCTCGCGCGCATCGGCCCTGGGATGGGTCCACGCGTACATCCGCGGGCGTACGCCGCGCGGCCCGCGCGGCAGCGACGCCGGGCGGACGACGGCACCCGCCCTCCGAGCGCACGATGCGGCCATGACCACGCTCACCGCCCACCACCGGGGCCCTGCGGGCCCACGGCCCTCCCCCGTCCCCCCGCCGTCGCCGGACACCTCCGCCGCGCCGGCCGCCGCTCGCGCCGTGGACGCCGTCAAGGTGTACGGCCGGGGCGACGCCGCCGTGCGCGCGCTCGACGGCGTGAGCGTCGAGTTCGCCACGGGTCGATTCACCGCCATCATGGGGCCCTCCGGCTCCGGCAAGTCGACGCTGATGCACGCGCTCGCCGGGCTCGACACGCTCAGCTCCGGCACCGTCCTCATCGGCGACACCGACCTGTCGCAGCTGAACGACCGGCGGCTGACGCACCTGCGCCGTGACCGGATCGGGTTCGTGTTCCAGGCGTTCAACCTCGTGCCGACGCTGACGGCGGCGGAGAACATCCGCCTGCCGATGGACCTCGCCGGCCGCCGGCCCGACCAGGCGTGGCTCGACCACGTCGTGGCGACGGTGGGCCTCGGCGACCGCCTCCGACACCGCCCGAGCGAGCTGTCGGGCGGCCAGCAGCAGCGGGTGGCCGTGGCCCGGGCCCTCGCGGGACGACCCGACATCATCTTCGCCGACGAGCCGACCGGGAACCTCGATTCGCGCACCGGCGCCGAGATCCTGGCGTTCATGCGCTCCGCCGTGCGCGAGCTCGGCCAGACCATCGTCATGGTCACCCACGACCCGGTGGCCGCCAGCTACGCGGACCGCGTCGTCGTCCTCGCCGACGGCCGACTGGTCGACGAGATCCACCAGCCCACGGCCGAGGTCGTCCTCGACCGCATGAAGCACTTCGGGAGGTCGTGATGTTCACGCTCACCATCAAGGGCCTGTGGGCCCACAAGCTCCGGTTCCTGCTGACCGGCCTCGCCGTGATCCTCGGCGTCTCGTTCATGTCCGGGACGATGATCCTGACCGACACCATGGGGCGCACCTTCGACGACCTGCTCGCCACGAACAACGCCGGCATCGACGCCATCGTGCAGCGCCCGAGCGCCCTCGAGGGAGCCGGCGACGACGTGCGCGAGCGGGTCGACGCGACCCTGCTCCCCCGCGTCCTCGAGGTGGACGGCGTCGACGCCGCGGCCGGATCCGTGCAGGGGTTCGCCGAGCTGGTCGAGGCCGACGGCGACGTGGCCGAGCACGACCTCGGCGCCACCATCGGCACCAGCTGGATCGACGACGCCCGCCTGAACCCGTTCGACCTCGCCGAGGGCGTCGCACCGGCGGCGCCGGGCGAGGCGGTCGTCGACCGCGCCACCGTGGAGGACCAGGGGTGGTCGATCGGTGACACGTTCACCGTGCTGGGCAAGGACGGTCCGGAGCAGCTGACGCTGGTCGGCGCCGCCACGTACGGCGACGTCGACGGCATCCCCGGATCGACGATGGTGGCGACCGACGTCGCGACCGCGCAGCGGATGTTCGGCGAACCCGGCCGCTTCGACTCGATCGTCGTCGCGAAGGGCGACGGGATCAGCGCGGACGAGCTCGCCGTCCGCCTGCAGCAGGCGCTGGAGGGCGACGTCGAGGTCGTCACCGGTGCAGCCGACACCGCCGACAAGCAGGCGGAGCTGCGCGACGACCTGCGCTTCTTCAACAGCTTCCTGATGGCGTTCGCCTACATCTCGCTGTTCGTCGGCATGTTCATCATCTACAACACCTTCTCGATCGTGGTGGCGCAGCGCTCGCGAGACCTCGCGATGCTGCGGGCGATCGGCGCGGGTCGGGGGCAGGTGCTGCGGTCCGTCCTGGTCGAGGCCGTCGCCGTCGCGCTGGTGTCGGTGGCCGCCGGACTCGGCCTCGGTGTCGGCATGTCGTACGGGTTGCGCGGGTTGCTCGCGTCGGTCGGGCTCGACATCCCGTCGGGACCGATCGTGATCACCACCGGCACCGTCGTGACCGCGGTCGTGGTCGGCCTGGTGGTCACGCTGGCGTCGGCCCTCGCGCCGGCGGTCCGTGCCAGCCGGGTCGCGCCGATGGCGGCGCTGCGCGAGTCGTCGATCGACCGGACGCACCTGTCGGTGGGCCGCGCGGTCGCCGGGCTGGGCGTCACCGGCCTCGGCGTCGTCGCGGCCGCCGCCGGCGTGAGCGGCAGCGGATCCGAGGGGATGTCGATGCTCGGCCTCGGCGCCGTCGTCACCGTCGCCGGCGTCTTCGTGCTCGGGCCGATCATCGCCCGCCCGTTCCTGCGGGTCCTGGGAGCACCGGCGACCGCGGTCTCCGGTTCGATCGGGCACCTCGCCCGGGAGAACGCCCGGCGCAACCCGAAGCGCACCTCCGCCACCGCGGCGGCGCTGATGGTCGGGGTCGCGCTGGTCGGGTTCATCACCATCCTCGCGTCGTCGACGACCGCAGCGGTCGAGGCGCAGGTCGACCGCTCCTTCCGCGCCGACTACGTGGTCGACTCCGGGCAGTGGGGCGCGGGCGGGCTGTCGCCGGACCTGGCCGCGGAGCTGGCCGCGCTGGCTGAGGTGGCCGAGGTGTCGTCGGTCCGGGTCTCCCCGGTCGCGATCGGGGACGGCACGACGGAGATCGCAGGCGTCGACACCTCCGTCTTCGACTCGCTGTACGACGTGGAGCCCCTCGCCGGCACGCTGGCCGACGTCGGACCCGGCGAGGTCGCGGTGGAGGCCGGCGAGGCGCAGGAGCGCGGACTCGCCGTCGGTGACCGCGTCTCGGTCACCTTCGCCCGCAGCGGCTCCGTGGAGCTCACCGTCGCGGCGATCTTCGACGAGGCGCTGGCGGGCGCCGGATCGACGTCGTGGATCACGGACCTGACGACGTACGAGGCGAACGTCACCGACCAGTACGACCGGCAGGTGTTCGTCGGTGCGGCCGAGGGCGTCGACGCGGCGACCTCCCGGGCGGCGGTCGACGGCGTCATGGCGGCGTGGCCGAACGGCGAGCTGCAGGACCAGGCGGAGTTCAAGGAGACGCTGGTGTCGGAGATCGACACCATGCTGAACCTGATCTACGGGCTGCTCGCCCTCGCGGTGGTCATCGCGCTCATCGGCATCGCGAACACCCTCGCGCTCTCCGTCCACGAGCGGACCCGCGAGCTCGGGCTCCTCCGGGCGGTCGGCACGACCCGCCGCCAGATCCGCACGCTCGTGCGGTGGGAGTCCGTGATGATCGCCGTGCTCGGCACGCTGCTCGGCCTGGTGCTCGCGCTCGCCGGGTCGTGGGCGATCGTGCAGGCGCTCGCCGACGAGGGCGTGAGCGAGGTCGTGGTGCCCAGCTCGCGGCTGGCGGTGATCGTCGTCGTGGCGATCGTCGCCGGGGTCGGCGCGGCGCTCGGCCCCGCACGCCGAGCGGCACGCCTGGACGTGCTGCGGGCCGTCGCCTCCACCTGACCGGCCCGTCCGCACGCGATGATCGCCCGACCCTCACCCGGTCGGGCGATCACGCGTTCGGATCCCGATGATGGGGGGCGGCGGCCGGTCCGCGGCGGGCGCACCCTCCCCGTGGGCGCCGCGGCGCGCGGTCCACGACGGGGAGGACGACGATGAGGATGGGGACGACGGGGCGACGCGCGCCCGGCGTGCGGCGGGCGGCGCTCGCGACGGTGCTCGTGGCGGCCAGCGTGCTGGCGGCGTGCGGGGACGACGATGACGACGAGGCCGGCACGAGCGAGCCGGCGGCCGCCACCACGCAGGTCCCGGCGACGACGGAGGCGGCGGGCACGACCGAGGGTCCGGCGGCCACCGAGGGATCGGCGACGACCGAGGGGTCGGCGACGACCGCCGGCGCGGGCGGCACGCCGACCACGGGTGAGGTGACCGCCGAGTTCGCCGAGTACTGCGAGCTCGCGGCGGAGCTGGACTCGCAGGAGGACTTCCCGAGCGCCGACCAGCTCACCGAGGCCCAGGAGCTGGCGCCCGAGGAGATCCGGGCGGCGGCCGACACCGCCGTCGACGCGCTCCTCCCCGTGGCCGGGGACATGGTCGCCACGTTCAACGCGTTCGCGCGCGACGACGTCGAGGAGGCGATCAAGGAGATCGACGAGTTCGAGGGCGAGCACTGCGGCCTCGAGGTCGACGAGACGGCACCGCCGATGGGGAGCAGCGCGGAGGTGGAGGAGGAGGCGACGCGCGTGGACGTCGTCGCGACGGACTACGCGTTCTCCGGAGCGCCCTCGCTGTCGCCGGGGCGGACCTCGTTCGTGCTCACCAACGACGGGAAGGAGGCGCACTTCCTGCTGCTGACGAAGCTGAAGGAGGGCACGACCCTCGACGAGGCCATGCAGATGGAGGACCCCTCGGGCGTGATCGAGGGCGAGTGGGAGACGGGCCTCGCCGCCGCCGGTGGCGAGGACGAGGAGGTCGTCACCATCGACCTCGAGGCCGGCACCTACGGGATGCTGTGCTTCGTCCCCGGGCCCGACGGCACGCCCCACGCGTTCATGGGCATGGCCCAGGAGCTCACCGTCGGGTGACGAGCGACGCCGGGCGGGTCAGCGCGGCGCCAGCGCGTAGACCCGCTCGGCCGTCCCGGCGAACAGGTCGTCGCGCTCCGCTGCGTCGAAGCCGGCGGCCATCCGCTTGAAGGCGTTCCAGACGGTCCGGTACGACAGCGACCACCGGTCGATGGGGAAGTTCGACTCGAACATGCACCGCGCCGGGCCGAACACGTCGATCATGTGCGCGTACCACCGGCCCTGCGCCTCGACGAGCTCCTCCGACGTCGGCGGCCGCTCCGCGGTGTCCCAGCCGTAGCCGTTGTCCGGCATGGCCATCCCGCCCAGCTTCGCGACGACGTTGTCGCACCGCGCCAGCTCCGCGACGTCGTCGCGCCACTCGGCGAAGATCTCGTCGCGGCGCCCCGCGTACGGCCCGACGCCGAGGGGGGTGCCGAAGTGGTCGAGCACGATCGTCGTGCCCGGCGCGGCCCGGGCGACCGCCAGCAGCTCCCGGTTCTGGTCGTGGTAGTGCCAGCTGTCGTAGGTGAGGCCCCGCTCGCCGAGGCGGCGCACCCCGGCGAGGAAGGCCGGGTCCTCGAACAGCCCCTCGGGCGCCCGGCCCGGGATGCGCAGCGCCTCCGGGTGCTTCGCGCGCGCGAGCGCGTGGCGGATCCCGCGGAACAGGCCGCGACCGGCGGCCTCGTGCGCGTCGAGCACCTCGTCGAGGCGCGGCGAGCGCAGGTCGGCTCGACCGACGATGCCGCCGATGAGCCGGTCGGGGTCGCGCATCGCCTCGCCGGCGACGAACTCGGTCTCGCCGACGGGCGCGAGCTCGGGCGGCGCGTCGCTCCGGTAGGCGGCACCGCACTCGACGAAGACGGTCCGCTCGACGCGGTGCCCGTCGCCCGTGTCGGCGTGCAGCTCGGCGAGGCCGTACGGCAGCGCCCCGCCCTCCGGCCAGAGGTGGTGGTGGGGGTCGACGATGCGCTGGTCGGGATCGACGACGTCCTCCACGACGAGGTCGAGCCACGCCTGGGAACCGGGTGCCGGAGCGGTCATCCCCGCATGATCACCGCCGTCGCACGCGTGCAGCGGGTCGGAGCGCGCGGCGCCGGTGCGACCTCCGACCGGCGCCGAGCGGCGTCCGGCTGGTAGCACGGCGGCCGTGACCGAGCAGCACCCCACGACGGCCGCCGGCGGCATCCCCGCGCTCGGGTCGACCACGCTCGGCGACCACCTGCCGGATCCGACGACCGGGGTGCGCGCGCCGCTCGCGCAGCGCGTCCGGGAGTTCGTCGACCTCGGGGTCCTCGCGGAGGAGCTGGGCTTCGAGGCCCACCACGTCGGCGAGCACCACTTCTGCGACTACGTCCTGTCGTCGCCCGCCCCCGTGCTCGCCGCGCTGGCGGAGCGCACGGAGCGGATCCGGCTCTCCACCGCGGTGGCGCTGCTCCCCCACCTCGATCCGGTGCGCGTCGCGGAGGACTACGCCACGGTCGACGTCCTGTCCAGCGGTCGGGTCGAGCTCGTCGCGGGGCGCGGCGTCTTCGCCGACCACTACGCGCACTTCGGCCAGGACGCCTCGCGTGGCGAGGCGATGCTCGTCGAGGCGGTCGAGCTGCTCCGCCGCCTGTGGACGGAGGAGGACGTGCACTGGCGCGGCACCGTCCGCCCGCCCCTCGCAGGCGTGACGGTCCACCCGCGCCCCCACTCGACGCCACACCCCGAGATCGCCCTCTCCGCGAGCTCCCCCGCGTCCGTGGACCGTGCCGTCGCGCTCGGCTGCCCCATCGCCGTCGCGACCATCTCGACGGGCCCGGAGCTGCCGGCGGAGCTCGCCCGCCGCTACCGCGAGCGCTGGGCGGCGGCGGGTCGCGATCCGGCGGGCGCGAAGGTGATGCTGCACGTGCACGCCTACGTCGGCGACGGCGGAGGCGATGCCGCTCGCGACCGCTGGATGCCGCACCAGACCTCGTACCTGCGCTGGGTGCTCGACCAGGTGCGGCCGGGCACGCCGTTGCCCCCGGCGTGGACGACCGCCGGCACCCCGGCGTCGCAGGCGGTGTGCGGCTCGGTCGACGAGGTCGCCGCGGAGCTCGCCCGCCGGATCGCGTCCATGGGCGGCGTCGACCGGCTCCTCGTGCAGAGCGACCAGGGCGGGCTGCCCTTCGCCGAGGTGGCGGCGTCGATGGAGCGGATGGCGACGCTCGTCGCCCCGCGGATCGGGGAGCACCTGGCCGGGGGACACGGCGCCGCGGACTGATCCCGGACGGCATCCTGTGCCGGTGGCCAAGTACGACCCGCTGTTCCGGCACCTGTGCCGCGCCGGCGACGACCCCGTGGAGATGAGCTTCGACGACATCGAGCGCCTCGTCGGGCCGCTGCCCGCCGCAGCGTCCCGGACGCGGGCGTGGTGGACGAGCGACCCGCGCGCCGGCACGCACCCGCAGGCCAAGGCGTGGGCCGACGCCGGTCGCGACGTCGAGTCGGTGGACGTCGTCGCCCGCCGCGTCCGCTTCGGACGCGCGGGCTGGACCCGCGGGAGCTGACCCGTCCCGGGACCCGCTTGACGGGCGGGGGTACGGTCGACATGCCGCCGCCACGCGGGGCGGCGCGGACGGCGTCGGCGTGGCGGCCTCGACGGGAGGCGCATCCATGGCCATCGCGACCGCGTTTCACAACTGGTCCGACCACCCGCACGCCCAGGCGCAGAAGACGAGACGGGGCTCGCCGGCGCTGATGAGGATCCGCGACCACCACCTCGCCCGCTGGGGCGGCAGGTCGCTGTCGTCGTCGTCGCTGTTCGACTTCCGGCTCCTGGACAACGGCAAGCCGAGCCCGCACGCCGGGTGCGCCGTCGACCTCCGGTGGGAGGACCCGGGCCCCGGCCGCGCCGTCGTCCTGAACGAGATGCTGCCCTTCTACATCGGCAACAGCCGCGAGCTGCACATCCAGGCGATCCACGACTACGTCGGCTGCCGGGTGTGGCGCGCCAACCGCAGCCACGACGCGAACGGCGGCTGGAAGACGCAGCGCCAGGGCAGCCACTCCGGCAACATGGGCAACCCGCGATCGCAGTGGCTGCACCTGGAGGTGAGCCCCGACGGCTGGGGCGACGACCGCCCGGTCGAGGAGATGCTCGGCGTCGCCGGGCAGGTGGTGCCCGACATCGTGCCGAGAGGTGGGCGCACCACCGTCCTGCGGCGCACGGAGGCCGCACCGATCGTGACCGACCTGCGCGCGGGCATGTTCGGGCTCTTCCCCCTCGACCCGGCGAAGCCGAGGCGCGTGCTCGGCGACCGCGGCGACCACGTGCTGTACGCCCAGAGCGTGATCTTCTTCAAGGGCGGCGGCGCGATCCGGCTGGACGCCGACTTCAACGAGCAGACCCGGACGAGGGTCATGGACCTGCAGCGGGTGTTCGGGCTGGAGGACGACGGCCGCATCGGGCGCGACACGTGGGGCGCGATCGACTTCCTCGCCGTGCGCTGAGCGCCCCGCCCGGGCCGGCACCTGCGCCGGCGGCGTCACCGCAGCGGGCGCCCGCCGCCCGGCCGCGCGACCGCGTCACGGCGGGTGCGGCTGCGCCCGATGTGGGTACGAAGGCGGCGTGCAGAGGTTCCCCTTCCGTTGGACGCCCGCCTACCGCGCCCTCGCCGCGCCGTTCCTCGTCACGCCGCGCTCCTCGTGGGTGGAGGTGGACGACGAGCACCTCCTGATCCGGTTCGGGCGGTGGTCGCTGCGGACGCCGCTCGCGAACGTGGTCGGGACGGAGGTGACGTCGGGCTACTCGCCGCTGAAGACGGCCGGGCCGGCGCACCTGTCGTTCGCCGATCGCGGCGTCACGTTCGCGACCAACCCGGACCGGGGCGTGTGCATCAGGTTCCGCGACCCGGTGCCGGCCATCGAGCCGACCGGCCGGATCCGCCACCCCGCGGCCACCGTGACCGTCGAGGACGTCGACGGGCTGCGCGGCGCGCTCGGCCGCTGAGCCGCCCGTCCCTCACCGGCCGGGCCGCCGGCCCGACGCTGTCACCGCGACGGGCCGCCGGCGCCCGCTGCAGTGCACCCGTCAGCGGCGGCGGCTCAGCTGCGGTCCTGCCACGTGCACACGCACGCCTCGTTGCCGTCGGCGTCGGCGAGGATCCACCACGAGCGGGCGAACTCCTCGCTCACCAGCCGACCGCCCGCGGCGAGCGCGGCGGCGATCCGGCCGTCGGCCTCGTCGTGGGGGACGTTCACGTCGATGTGGAACCGGTCGCGGCCGGGCCGGGGCTCGTCCATCTGCTGGAACCAGACCGGCGGCCCGCTGCCGTGCGGGTCGACGAGGGCACCCGCCAGCTCCAAGTAGCCGAGCACGGCGGCCCAGAACGGGCGGATCCGGTCGGCGTCCATCGTGTCGATCGCGACCTCGACGACCGTGAGCGTCGACGTGTCGGCGACCGCGCCGTGCTCGGCCGCGAGCCGCGACACCTCGCGGGCGAGATCGACGTCCGCGGTGGTGAGCCCGCCCGTGGCGTGCGTCGTGACGGCCACCTGCACCAGCCCGGGGTACCGCACCTCGAGGTCGGGATGGTGCCCGAGGCGCTCGGCCGCGTCGGCGATCGCGCCGACCAGCGCCGCCGCCGCCGGGTACGAGGGAGCCCGGAACTCGGCGCGCAGCGCCCGCAGGACCACCCGCCAGTCGTCCAGGCCCTCGGTGGCGGCGATCTGCTCCGGCGTGACGGACGTGTACTGCACGCGCCCATCCTGCCCCACCGCTGCCGAGCGACCGTCGGCCGACGGCTTCACGTCACCGGGCGCCTCCGGCCCGATCACGTGAAGCCGTCGAGAGGGTCACGCCATGACACCCGCGACGACGCACGTCAGCTGCAGCCGCTGGTGCTGCCGCAGCTCGGGCAGGCGTGGCAGGAGCCGGCCCGGTTCATCTGCACCCCGCACTGCATGCACATCGGCGAGTCCGAGTGCCGCAGCGCCGGTGACGCCAGCCGGGCGATGCCGGCCGGGTTGGTCACGTCGTTGTTCGGCGCCGGCGGGGCGACGCCGAGCTCGAGCTGCGTCGCCAGGTCACCCGCCGAGGGCACGCTCTTCGGGTCCGGCGCGAGCTCCGTGCCGTTGGTCGTCTCGATCACCGACTCCTCGACGCCGGGCAGCGTCGGCTGCAGGCGCTCGTCCACCGAGAAGATGCCGAGCTCGGCGCGCTCGTCGTAGGTCAGGTACTCGAGCGCGAGGCGGCGGAACAGGTAGTCCATGATCGACGAGGCGAAGCGGATGTCGGGGTCGTCGGTCATGCCGGCCGGCTCGAAGCGCATGTTCGTGAACGCCTCGACGAACGCCCGCAGCGGCACGCCGTACTGCAGGCCGTAGCTGATGCTCTTGGCGAAGGCGTCCATGATCCCCGACAGCGTCGAGCCCTGCTTCGACACGGTCAGGAAGATCTCGCCCGGCTGGCCGTCGGCGTACTCGCCGATCGTCGCGAAGCCCTTGCAGTCGGCGACCCGGAACTCGAAGGTCCGCCCCCGCCGGCTGCGCGGCAGCTTCTGGCGGATGGGCTGGTGCACGATCCGCTCGACGATGCGCTCGACGACCTGCGTCGCCGCCGGCACCGCCGCGTCGGCCGCGATCGCCGCGTCCGCCGCGACGTCGGCGTCGGCCTTCTTCGCGGTCGACAGCGGCTGCGCGACCTTGCAGTTGTCGCGGTAGATGGCGACGGCCTTGAGGCCGAGCTCCCACGACAGCTGGTGGAGCGCCTCGATGTCCTCGACGCTCGCCTCCTCCGGCATGTTGACGGTCTTCGAGATCGCGCCGGAGAGGAACGGCTGCACGGCGCCCATCATCCGCACGTGGCCCTCGTAGTGGATCGTGTTGTCGCCCATCGAGCAGGCGAACACGGCGACGTGCTCGGACGCCAGGTGCGGGGCGCCGAGGATCGTCTTCTCGCGGTCGATGTAGGCGACGATGTCGTCGACCTGGCGCGCGTCGTAGCCGAGGCGGCGCAGCGCCCGCGGGATCGTCTGGTTGACGATCACCATCGTCCCGCCACCGACCAGCTTCTTCATCTTGCACAGCCCGAGGTCGGGCTCGATGCCGGTGGTGTCGCAGTCCATCATCAGCCCGATGGTGCCCGTCGGCGCGAGCACCGACGCCTGGCTGTTGCGCACGCCGTGCTCCTCGCCGTCGCGCACGGCCGCCTCCCACGCCGCCTGGCCGGCGGCGACGAGCGCGGCGGGCACGGCGTCGGCCCCCTCGATCTCGTACGACGCGTCGCGGTGCATGCGCAGCACGTTCAGCATGTGCACCTCGTTGTCGGCGAAGCCGGCGAAGGGCCCCATCCGGCTCGCGATCCGCGCGCTCGTCGCGTACGCGTGCCCCGTCATCAGCGACGTCAGCGACGCCGCCCACCCGCGGCCCTCGCGCGAGTCGTAGGGCAACCCGAGCGCCATGAGCAGCGCACCGAGGTTGGCGTAGCCGATGCCGAGCTGGCGGAAGTCGCGGCTGGTCCGGGCGATCGGCTCCGTCGGGTAGTCGGCGCGCCCGACGAGGATCTCCTGCGCGGTGAACACGACCTCGACCGTGTGGCGGTACGCCTCGATGTCGAAGCTGTCGTCGCCGACCGAGTCGAGGTCGAGGTACGTGAGCAGGTTGATCGACGCCAGGTTGCACGCCGAGTTGTCGAGGTGCATGTACTCGCTGCACGGGTTCGACCCGTTGATGCGACCGGTGGCGTGCGCGGTGTGCCAGCGGTTGATCGTCGTGTCGAACTGCAGGCCGGGGTCCGCGCACTCCCAGGCGGCCGTCGCGATCTGGCGCCACAGGTCGCGGGCGCGCACGGTTCGCACCGGCGCGCCGTCCATCACGGCGCGCAGCGTCCAGTCCGCGTCGTCGATCACGGCCTGCATGAACTCGTCGCTCACGCGCACGGAGTTGTTGGCGTTCTGGTACTGGATGCTGAAGCTGTCGCTGCCGTCGAGGTCCATGTCGAAGCCGTTGTCGCGCAGGACGCGCGCCTTGCGCTCCTCACGCGCCTTGCACCAGATGAACTCCTCGACGTCGGGGTGGTCGACGTTGAGGATCACCATCTTCGCCGCGCGGCGCGTCTTGCCGCCGCTCTTGATGGTGCCGGCGGAGGCGTCGGCCCCGCGCATGAAGCTGACGGGCCCGCTGGCCGTGCCGCCGCCGTTCAGCAGCTCGTAGCTGGAGCGGATCTTCGACAGGTTGACGCCCGACCCCGAGCCGCCCTTGAAGATCACGCCCTCCTCGCGGTACCAGTTGAGGATCCCGTCCATCGTGTCGTCGACGGAGAGGATGAAGCACGCGCTCGCCTGCTGCGGCACCCCCTCGACGCCGATGTTGAACCACACCGGGCTGTTGAACGCCGCGCGCTGCGTGACGAGGATGAACTTCAGCTCATCGCGGAACGCCTCGGCCTCGGACCCGTCGACGAAGTAGCCGCCCTCGGTCCCCCACCGGGTGATCGTGTCGACGACGCGATCGACGACCTGGCGCAGCGACCGCTCCCGCCGCTCGGTGCCGAGCGAGCCACGGAAGTACTTCTGGGCGACGATGTTCGTCGCGTTGAGCGACCACGACACCGGGAACTCCACGCCGAGCTGCTCGAAGGCGACCGACCCGTCCTTCCAGTTGGTGATCCGCGCGTCGCGCTCCTCCCACACGACCTGGTCGTAGGGGTGGACGCCGGGCGACGTGAAGTGCCGCTGGATCCCGATGGACAGACGCTCCGGCGCCAGAGACATGTGGACTCCCAAGGAGGTGTTGGTGGGTGGTGTGCGACGTGGGCGCACCTGACGTGACCACAAGATGTGGTGGTCGAGCGCTCCCCGAACCGATCACCACCACAAGAGGTTGAAAGATTACAGCACCGTAGTTACATCGCTGTCAACGGCGCCGGGCCGGCTTTTCTTCCCGCCGGCGATCCCACCGGCGCGGGTGCTCCCTGCACCCGAAGCCGGCGAGCGGTGCGCGGTCGCAGGTTCGAGACCTCCTGCCCCACAGCTCCGTCGTTCGCACGTCCCTGACGTGTCAGCGATCGGTCCTGTCCATCCACGCCGCGCACCGCTCAGCGGCGACGGCGGCACCGTAGACCCCGTGGCCTGTGGAGCGGAAGAGGGACAAGCCTGTGAATTTCCCTGTGGGCAGCCTCCGCGACACCCCCCGTTCAGGGACCCGCCGCACCTGGCCCGCAGCCTCAGCCCGGAACGGGGACCACCTCGACCGGGATGCCGTTCAGCACGGAGGTCATCGACAGCGGGTCGAGCGCCTCGTCGTCCGCGAGGACGTTGCTGTTCACGCCGGCGCGCTCGGCCGCCACCCGCAACCTGGTGCCGGGGTGGTCGTGCCCCCAGCCGTGGGGCAGGCTGACGACGCCGGGGCGGATGTCGTCGGTCACCTCGACCGGCGCGTCCACGGTGCCGACGCGGCTCGTCACGCGCGCCGGAGCCCCGTCGTGCAGACCGAGGCGCGCGGCGTCGTCGGGGTGCACCTGGAGGGTGCAGCGCGGCGCCCCCTTCACGAGGACGTCGATGTTGTGCATCCACGAGTTGTTGCTGCGCAGGTGCCGCCGGCCGACGAGCACCAGCGACCGGCCGTCGAGGGCGCCGAGCGCTGCCGCCAGGCGCTCCAGGTCGGCGACGAGGACCGGGTGGTCGAGCTCGATCGTGCCCGAGGGCGTCCGCAGGATCTCGGGCAGGCGAGGCTCGAGCGGGCCGAAGTCGACACCGTGCGGGTGCGCGAGGAGCAGGTCCAGGCTGGCGCCGTCGGCGGGCCCGGCGCCGAACGCCGCGCCCATCGGGCCGCTCTGCAGCATGAGGTCGAGCATCCGCTCGGGCCCGCGCCGCCCCGACGCCGCGAGGGCGGCCAGGATCTCGTCGGGGTCGCGCCCGTGGACCGCCGACGACGGGTCTCCGACGGCGCTGCGGACCAGCCCGGCGATCGCGAGCTCGTCCATCACGGCCGGGTCCGCGTCGGCGCCGTGTCCCTGCGCGATCAGCCCCAGCTTCGCCAGGATCTCCCACTCGTCGGGCTGGCCGGGCTCGAGCGGCAGCACCGACGGGCTGTAGTTGGCGACGTTGCGCACGGCGAACTGCAGCAGCAGGACGTCGTAGTGGCTCCGCTGCAGCTGGGACGGGCAGGGGAGGATGACGTCGGCGTGCTTCGTCGTCTCGTTGAGGTAGAGGTCGACGCTCACCATGAACTCGAGCTCGCGGAGGGCCGCGTCGAGCTGATCGGCGTTCGGCGTCGACAGCACGGGGTTGCCGGCGACCGTCACCAGCGCCCGCACCGGCCGCTCGTCGTCGCCGCTCGGCGGCGTGGTGATCTCCTCGGCGAGGGCGGCCACGGGGTACTCCCCCATCACCTCCGGCAGCCCCCGGACGCGGGTCCGGCCCCGGCCGATGCGGAACCCGGGCCCGGTGCCGGGCGTCCCCCGTGTGGTCGCGCCCCCGGCCACCGGCAGGGGGAACATCGCACCGCCGGGGCGGTCGAGGTTGCCGGTGGCGATGTTGACGACGTCGATCAGCCACGAGGTGGTCGTGCCGAACTCGGTCGTGGTCGTGCCGATCCGGCCGTAGACGCTGGCGCTCGTCGCCGCGGCCAGCTCGCGCGCCAGCGCCCGGACGTCGGCGGGCTCGATGCCGGTGGCGCCGGCGACCGCCTCCGGGGTGAACGGACCACAGGCCTCGACGACCGCCTCCAGGCCGCGGAGGTGCGGCGCGACGTGCGGGCCGGGGTCGATCAGCCCCTCGGCACCGAGGACGTTGACGACCGCGGCGAGGAGGAGGGCGTCGGCGCCCGGGCGGACCGGCAACCACCGGTCGGCCTCCCGCGCGGTCCGGCTGCGGCGCGGATCGACGACGATCAGGCGCCCGCCGCGAGCGCGCATCGCCTCGATCCGACCGGGGAAGTCGGGCGCGGTGCACAGGCTCCCGTTGGACGCGTACGGGTTCGCGCCGATCACGACGAGGAGGTCGGTGCGGTCGAGGTCCGGCACCGGCACCGACACCGCGGTGCCGAAGACGTACGCGGCGGCGACCTGTCGCGGCATCTGGTCGACGGTCGAGGCGCTGTAGCGCTGCCGGGTGCCGATGCCCTGCTGCAGGCTGCGGCTGTAGAGCATGGCCGACAGGCTGTGGGCGGTGGGGTTGCCGATGTACACGGCCACCGACTCCCGCCCGCCGCGCTCGATCACGCCCTGCAGGCCCCTCGCGACCTCCTCCCACGCCTCGGGCCAGTCCACCTCCACGTGGACGCCGCCACGCTTGACGAGCGGCCGCCGCAGCCGGTCCGGGTCCTCGTGCAGCTGGCGAAGCGTCGACCCCTTCGGGCAGATGAACCCGTGGCTGAAGACGTCGTCCCGATCGCCGCGTATGCGCACCACCGCCGGCCGCGGGTCGTCCCGGACCGTCACCTCGAGCCCGCACCCGGCCTCGCACAGCGGGCAGGTGCGGTACGCGGTGCGAACCTCGGACGCCGCGGCGCCCGCTCCCGCGGTGATGGCGTCGTCGTTCCCCATGGATGGCATCATCGCGCCCGTGCGCCGCCTCCTCCCCCACCCGGACGACGACGTCACCGTCGTGGAGGCCTACGGCGTCGACCGCCCTCGGCCTCCCGGGCGCCCGTGGGTCGGCCTGTGCATGGTCGCCAGCCTCGACGGCTCCACGGTCGTGGACCAGCGCTCGACGGGCCTGTCCAGCGATGCCGACCGGGAGGTGCTCCACACGCTGCGCGGCCTCGCCGACCTGATCGTCGTCGGCGCCGGCACCGTCCGCGCCGAGGGGTACGGGCCGCCGGAGAAGCCGGGGCAGCGGGTGGGGGTGGTCTCGCGGACCGGCTCGGTCGACGCCGGCGCCGAGCTCTTCACGAGCGGCGCCGGGTTCCTGATCCTGCCGGAGGACGCGCCCCCGAGCCCGATCGAGTCCGTGCGGGCCGGCCGCGGCGGCGTCGACCTCGTGGCCGCGCTGGCGCAGCTGGACGTCGACTTCGTGCAGGCCGAGGGCGGGGCGGAGCTGAACGCCGCGCTGGCCGAGGCCGACGTGATCGACGAGCTCAACCTGACGATCTCGCCGCAGATGTGCGGCGGCGACGGCCCGCGCGTCACGCGGGGCGCGGCGCCGGTCGTCCGCCGGATGCGGCTCGCCCACCTGCTGGAGGACCGGCACTTCCTCTTCACGCGCTACCTGCGCGCCCGCGACGACTGAACGCCGACGCTCGCGCCGCTCAGACGGGCTCCACCTCGTCCGGCCGGAGCGTCTTCAGCAGGACCAGCTCCCGCTGGAAGTCGGAGGCACCGCCGAACCCCTTGTAGACGCTCGCGAAGCGCAGGTAGGCCACCTCGTCCAGGTCCCGCAGCCGTTCGAGCACCCCGTGGCCGACGGCGGTCGTGGTGAGCTCCCGGGCGCCGCCACGGAGCTCCTCTTCGACCTCGTAGGCCAGCTGCTCGACCTGCGCGACGCTCACCGGTCGACCCTTCGCGGCCGCCGTGACCCCGGCGACGATCTTGCCCCGATCGAACGGCTCTCGGCCGCCGTGGGTCTTCGTGACGACGAGGGGCACCTCCTCGAGGCGCTCGTACGTCGTGAACCGGTGCGAGCAGCTCGCGCACGTGCGCCGCCGGCGGATGGCCGCACCCTCGTCGGCCTCGCGCGAATCGATCACCTTGGTGTCGTCGGCGTGGCAGCAGGGGCAGCGCATGCGCCGCAGACGATATCCCTCCCGTCACCGCCGCGGCGGCGCCTCAGGGCAGCCGGAGCACCTGGCCGGGCACCAGCGCGGTCCCGCCGTTCAGCGACACCAGCGCGTCGACGTACGCCGACACCCCGGCGTGCGGGCGCAGCCGGGCGGCGATCTCCCACATCGTGTCCCCGTGCTGCACCGTGTACGTCGCCGGCAGCTGCGCCGACGAGGCCTCGCCGCCGCCGCGATCGGCGAGGCCGTCGCCGGCGGCGCCGCCGAGCACGACCAGCCCCACGGCGACGGCGGCGACGCCGATCCGGCGGCGGCGGTACCGCGGGACCTCGCGTCGGCCGGACCGCCAGACCTCGCGTCGGCCGGACGGGGCCGCGGCGTGGACACGGGGCGCCGCACGCCGGGGTGCGGTCGGGGCGGTCATCGTGGCGCTCATCGGACGCTCCTTCGGGTGGGGGCAGCTTCGTCCAGCGGTCCGCCGCCGGTCGCCGCCGCGCCTGGCGGTCGAACGTCCGATCGACGAACCTCCGTTCGGTCAGTCTGGCGAACGCTCGTTCGCCTGTCAAGGGCGAGCATCCGTACGAGCTGCGAACGGATGTTTGACCCACCGGCCGAACGCGTGTACGTTGGCGGCCATGTCCGAACAGCTCACCGCCAGGCAGCGAGGGATCCTCGACGTGATCGAGGCAAGCATGCGCGAGCGGGGATATCCGCCGAGCGTGCGCGAGATCGGGGAGGCGGTGGGCCTCACGTCACCGTCGACGGTGCACAGCCACCTGGCGTCGCTGGAGCGGATGGGGTACCTCCGTCGCGACCCGACCAAGCCGCGCGCCATGGAGGTCCGCTACGACCCGTCCTCCGGCGTCGCCATCGAGCGCCGTCCGGTGCGCCACGTCCCCCTCGTGGGCGACGTCGCCGCCGGCACGGACGTGCTCGCGCAGGAGAACGTCGAGGAGCTCTTCCCGCTCCCGGAGGACTTCACCGGCACGGGCGAGCTGTTCATGCTGCGCGTCCGCGGCGACTCGATGGTGGAGCTCGGCATCCTCGACGGCGACTACGTCGTCGCGAAGGCGCAGTCCACGGCCGAACCGGGCCAGATCATCGTGGCGGGCATCCCGGGCGAGGAGGCGACGGTGAAGATCTACCGGCGGACGGGCGACACGATCACCCTCGAGCCCGCCAACGCCCGGCTGGAACCGATGGTCTTCCCCGCCGACCAGGTCGTGGTGTTCGGCCGGGTCGTCACGGTGATGCGACGGCTCTGAGCCACGGCGCCCCCCGCGCGGCGCACGCGCTGGCCGGGGTCCAGGGTGCCCGTCCCTGCCGCGTCAGCTGCTGGGCGGCGCGGGCCAGTCGCGACCGGCCGTCGATCCGGGCGGGGCGGGCGGCGCCGGAGGTGGTTGCACCCCCGGAGCGGGCTGGGTCGGCGGCGTCGGCATCGTCGGTGGCGCGGTCGACGGCGGCGCCGGGGACGGCGGCATCGACGTGGGGGGCATCGAACTGTGCGGGGGTGCGGGCGCCTGGGGCGTCCACGTCGTGGCCGACGCTCCCCCGCCGGGCGCGGGGGGCGGGGGCGTCCCGAGGCCGCCGCGCGCGGGCGCGCCCTTGCGCCGCAGCCCGAGGAGGATCAGCGGGATCCCCAGGACGAGACCGGCGACCGCCGCGGCGATGCCGGCGGTCCGCAACGTGTCGGCGTCGCTCTTCGGGTCCTGGCCGATCGCGATCGCGAAGTCGTCCTCCTCGGACGTGACCGTGATCGCGTACGAGCCCTCCTCCTCGATCTCCACCGACTGGATCGACTCGCCCACGAACCCCGCCGCGTCGTACGACACACCCTCCTCGTCGTCGAGGTCGAGCTCCTCGTCGTCGTCGTCGACGACCACGACCTCCACGTCGGGCAGCTCGTCGCCGCGGTACCGGTAGTCGTCGTCGGACGCGTCGCAGTCGCCGCGCACGTCGCCGGTGCGCCCCTCGGTCTCCACGAAGATCGTGTAGGTGCCCGTCGAGTCGAACTCGAGGCTCGTGGTGCAGCCGATCGGCGCGCGAGCCAGGCTCTCGACCGCGTCGTCGTAGCTCGACCCGCTGGCGACGATCATGGCGACGCCCGTGCCGACGCCGCCGAGCAGCGCCAGCGCCCCGAGCCCGATGAGCCCCTTCCGCCGCCCGCCGCGCGCCGGACCGGGAGCGAACGGCTCTGCCGGTTGCTGCACCACCGGCGGGTTCGGGATCGGTTGGTAGGACATCTAGTGGACCCCCAGTCGCTGCGCGACCTGCTCGATTCGATCGTCCGTTTGTACCACGGCGACCCTGACGTCCCCGGTACCACCGGCGCCGTAGAGGTCGCCAGGGCTCACCAGCGCGCCGCCGCTCCGCGCGAGGTCCTCCGCGAACCTCCACCCGTCCCCGGCGGAGAACCAGAGGTAGAAGCCGCCGGCGGGACGAGGGACGTCGAGGCCGCTCCAACGTCCGAGCACCTCGGCCACCCGGTCGAGGCGGCGACGGTACCGGTCGCGCTGGACCACGACGTGCTCGTCGTCGTCGAGCGCTGCGACGCCCGCCGCCTGCGCGGGTCCCGGCACGAGCAGACCGACGTGCTTGCGGACCTCCTGCAGGTAGTGCACCAGCTCCGCGTCGCCGGCGTAGAAGCCGACGCGGAGCCCGGCGAGGTTGCTGCGCTTCGACAGCGAGTGGACGGCGACCACCCCGTCGAGGCCGTGCTCGAGGATCGTGCGCGGACGCCCCTCCCAGGTGAACTCGGCGTAGCACTCGTCGCTGAACACCGGCACGTCGTGGCGCCGGCCCCACGCCGCGGCCGCGGCGAGGTCGCTGAGCGCGCCGGTCGGGTTCGACGGGCTGTTCACCCACAACAGCAGGGCGCGCGCGGCGTCGGCGGGGTCGATCGCGTCGAGGTCGAGGCCACCGTCGGGTCGTGGCGGGATCCCGACCGAACGGCAGCCGGCGAGGGTCGCGCCCATCTCGTACGTCGGGTAGGCGACCGCCGGGTGCAGCACGGTGTCACGAGCCGGACGCCGCAGGTGCAGGTGGTGCGGGACCGTCGCCACGAGCTCCTTGGTCCCGATGCACGCCGCCACCTGCGCGGGCGGCACCTCCACGCCGAAGCGACGCTCGATCCAGCGCACCATCGCCGAGCGGAGGGCCGGCGTGCCGATGCTCGGCGGGTAGCCGCGCTCGCTGTCGGAGGACGACAGCGCGGCGACCACGGCGGCCGGCGGCGGGTCGCAGGGCGTGCCCACGGAGAGGTCGACGAGACCGCCGTGGTGCGCGGCACCGAGCTGCGCGAGCCGGTCGAGGCGGTCGTACGGGTACGGCGGCGGGACGAACCCCTCCGCCGCGTCTCGGATGTCGGTCATGGGCGTGCTCGCAGTTCGACGTGGCGGGGTGGCTCCGCCCCGGGCGGGCCGGGGCGCGGCTGCGTCAGTCTGGTCTCAGCCGGGCGCGACGACGAACTCCGCGAGCCGCCCGGCGGACGCGTCGGCGAGCCGAGCGCGGACGCGGATGCCGCCGTCCTCGTGCGAGGTCGACACGACCTCACCTTCGCGGTGGACCGACGCCACCACGTCACCACGCTCGTAGGGGACGAGCAGCTCCACCACGCGCGTGATCGACCGCAACCGGTCGCCCAGCGTGGAGAGGAAGACGTCGATGCCCTCCCCGGTGACCGCGGAGACCGCGACCGCGCCCTCGTGCGCGGCGAGCACCACCTTCGCCGCGTCGGGCGCCACGTCGAGCTTGTTGACGACGAGCAGCTCGGGGACCTCGATCGCGCCGATCTCGCGGAGCACGTCGCGCACCGCCCGGATCTGGCCCTCCGGGTCCGCCGCCGAGGCGTCGACCACGTGCAGGAGGAAGTCCGCGCCGCTCGCGACCTCGAGCGTGCTCTTGAACGCCTCGATCAACCCGTGGGGCAGGCGGCGGACGAAGCCGACGGTGTCCGTGAGCAGCACGGGCTCGCCACCGGGCAGCGACAGCCGTCGCGTGGTCGGGTCGAGCGTGGCGAAGAGGCGGTCCTCGACGAGGACGCCGGCCTGGGTCAACCGGTTCAGCAACGTGCTCTTGCCGGCGTTGGTGTAGCCCACGATGGTCACGTTCGCGAGCCCGCTGCGGGCGCGGCTCTTGCGCTGCAGCTGCCGCGTCTCGCGCAGGTGCGCCAGGTCGTGCTCGAGGCGCGTGATCCGCCGCATCAGGGTGCGCCGGTCGGTCTCCAGCTTCGTCTCCCCCTTGCCGCGGGTGCGGGTGCCGATGCCGCCCGCCTGCTGCGAGAGGTTGGCCTTCACGCCACGGCGCAGGCGGGGCAGCCGGTAGCGCAGCAGGGCGAGCTCCACCTGCGCCTTGCCCTCGAGGGTGTGGGCGTTCTGGCCGAAGATGTCCAGGATCACGGCGGTGCGGTCCAGCGCGGTGCGCCCGAGCGCCTTCTCCAGGTTGAACTGCTGCGCGGGGGACAGGTCGTTGTCGAACACGACGGTGTCGGCGTCGACCGCGAGGCAGATCTCCCGCAGCTCGTCCACCTTGCCCTTGCCGATGAACCAGGTGTGGTCGGGCGAGTCGCGGCGCTGCACCAGGCGCGCCGCCTCGTCGGCACCCGCCGTGTCGATCAGCAGCGCGAGCTCGTCGAGGCCGGCCTCCGTGTCCTCGTCGGTCTGTCCGGGCAGGGTGACGCCGACCAGGACGATGCGCTCCCGCTTGCCGCGCTCGATGAGCGTCGCGCCGAGTGCTTCCTGGTAGGGGCTGGTCATGTGGCGATCCTCATTCGATGTCGACGGTGACGGTGCCGATGGCGACGGCGGGGCCGATCAACGTGACCCGACCCGGCGACGGCGCGTCGAGGCGAACCCTCGCATCACCGCCGTCCATGTGCACCACGATTTCGGACGCGCTGGCGGGGACGAGGCCCCAGGACGCCGCCGCCCACGCGCTCGCGCACGCGCCGCTGCCGCACGCGTCGGTGATGCCGGCCCCACGCTCGTGGACGCGCATCGTGATGCCGTGCGGCTCCGGGCCCGGCTCGACGATCTCGAGGTTCGTGGCGGGCACCTTGCGTCCGAGCGCGAGGAGATCGACGGCCCACACGTCGTCGACGCCGACGACGCTGTGCGGGTTGCCGAGCGACACGTGCACCGCAGGTCGGTCGGGGTGGCAGCCGAGGTCGTCCCACGTGGCCGGAGGATCGATCTTGGAGACCTCGCCCATGTCCACGCTGGCGTCGATCGACCCCGGGATCCCCGTCGGGTGCAGCGTCACGAGGCGCGGCCCCGCGTCGGTGAGGATGAGCTGCGGCTCGAGGTGGCCGATGCGGGTCGCCAGGGCCTGCGCGAAGCACCGGATGCCGTTGCCGCTGATCTCGGCCCGCGACCCGTCCGCGTTGTACAGCGCCATGCGCGACACGTAGCCCTCCGCGGGGCTGCCGACGATCAGGCCGTCGGCCCCGATGCCCCGACGGCGGTCGCACAACCGCCGTGCCAGCGCCGGGAGGTCGACCGGCAGCTCATCGAGGACGCTCGTGCGCTTCGAGTCGAACATGACCAGGAAGTCGTTGCCGAGGCCGTGGTGCTTCGTGACCACGAGCTTCACGCGCGTGCCGCCCCGAGGACCACCGGGACCACCTCGTGGACGGGATCGAGCTCGATGTCGACCCACTGTACGCGGGGGTCGCGGCGGAACCACCGCTCCTGGCGGACGGCGAACTGCCGCGTCCGCCGCACCGTGAGCTCGACCGCCTCGTCGAGCGTCAGGCGCCCCTCGAGGTGGTCGATCAGCTCGCGGTACCCGAGCGCCTGGCGTGCCGTGCGCGACAGCGGGCGCTGCCGGCCGAGCAGGCCGCGCACCTCGTCCAGCAGGCCCGCCGCCATCATCGCCGCCACCCGGCGCTCGATGCGCTGCGCGAGCACGTCGCGGGGCCAGCGCAACCCGACGAGGCGCCACCGGGTCGGGGGGTAGGTGTCGATCCCGGGTCCGAAGGAGCTGAACGGGCGACCGCTCCCCTGGCACACCTCGAGGGCGCGGACGATCCGGCGGACGTTCGTCGGCTCCATCCGCGAGGCGGCCACGGGATCGGCCCCCGCCAGCTCACGGTGGAGCGCCTCGGGACCGTCGCGCTCGGCTCGCGCCTGCAGGGCCGCGCGCAGCTCCGGCCACGTGCCGGGGATGTCCATCGGATCGGTGAGCGCGCGGAGATGCAGACCGGTACCCGCGACGACCAGCGGGAGACCACCGCGCGCGGAGGTCCCCTCGATCGCGGCGCGCCCGGCGCGGACGAACTCGGCGACGCTGTACTCGTCCGCTGGATCCGCGAGGTCGAGGCCGTGGTGGGGGATCTCCGCCCGGTCCGCCGCACCGGGCGTCGCCGTCCCGATGTCCATGCCCCGGTACACCTGCATCGCGTCGACGGCCACGATCTCGACGTGCCGGCCCGCCGCCACCAGGGCCCGCGCCGCCGCCATCGCCACGTCGCTCTTGCCGCTGGCCGTCGGCCCCAGCACCGCGACCGGCGACGCCGCCACGCGGTGGCCGTCGTCGCCGCTCACCCCGCGAGGACGGGGATCCGGCGCTTGTGGCGGGGCCCCTCGAGCACCTCGCGCAGCTCGCCGGCGAGGTGGTGCGGCGCCGCCGCGGTCACCTCGACCACCGCGTACGAACCGGTGGGGAGCGGCCGTCCCGGCGCGAAGTGGACGAGCTTGCCCTGCCGGGTGCGCCCGGACAGCAGCGACGCGTCCTTCCGGCTCGGCCCCTCGACCAGCACCTCCTCGTGGCGGCCGATCCGGGCGCGGTGCGCGGCGAGGGCGCTGCGCTCCACGACCACCTTCAGGCGTTCGAACCGCTCGGCGACGACCGCGGCGTCGACGAACCGGTCCGACATCCCGGCGGCCTCCGTGCCCGCCCGGGGCGAGAACACGAACGTGTACGCGGAGTCGTAGCGCGCGGCGGCGGCGACCTCGAGCGTGCGCTCGAAGTCGTCGTCGGTCTCGCCGGGGAAGCCGACGATGACGTCCGTCGTGACGGCGAGGTCGTCGATCGTCGCGCGCGCCTCGGCCAGGCGGTCGAGGTATCGCTGGGCGCCGTACCCGCGGTGCATGGCGGCGAGGATGCGATCGGAGCCGCTCTGGAGCGGGAGGTGCAGGTGCTCGCACACCGCGGGCACGTCGGCCATCGCCGCGAAGGTCTCCGGCCGCATGTCCTTCGGGTGGGGGCTCGTGAAGCGCACCCGGCGGATCCCGGCGACGGAGCCGGCTGCGCGGAGGAGATCCGCGAACAACGGGCGGAGGCGGGCCTCGTCGTCGCCGTCCCGGCGGGCCGCCAGCTGCAGGTCGCGCCCGTAGCTGTTGACGTTCTGGCCGAGCAGCGTCACCTCCGTGACGCCGCTCGCGGCGAGCGCCTCGACCTCGGCCACCACGTCCGCGAACGGTCGGCTGATCTCGGCGCCGCGCACGGACGGGACGATGCAGAACGCACACGAGTTGTCGCACCCGATCTGGATCGTGACCCACGCGTCGTAGGCCGTCGTGCGCCGCGCCGGGAGCGCCGACGGGAACATCGCGTGGTCGTCGAGCACGGCTTCGTCGAAGATCTCGGTCACCGGCCCGTGCTCGCTCGCCTGGCGGATGAGGTCGCTCGCCCGATGCACGTTGTGCGTGCCGAGCACGACGTCCACGTACGGTGCCCGGGCGCGGACGACGTCGCGGTCCTTCTGCGCGAGGCACCCCGACACGACGATCTGCCGGCCGTCGCGCTGCGCCTTCCACGTCTTCAGGTGCCCGAGGTTCCCGTACAGCTTGTTGTCGGCGTTCTCGCGGATGCAGCAGGTGTTGAGCACGACCACGTCCGCATCCGCCTCGTCCTCCACCGCGACGAGGCCCTCGGCGTCGAGCAGGCCCGAGATCCGCTCGGAGTCGTGTTCGTTCATCTGGCACCCGTAGGTGCGCACGACGTAGCGGCGCGTCACGACGGCCGAGGCTACCGCCGCACCCGGCTCACGCCGGGAGGGCCACCGACCCGTCGTCGCCGAGGGCCCAGAACGGGTTGTGGGCGAGCTCCCACAGGTGGCCGTCGGGATCGGCCACGTAGCTGGAGTAGCCGCCCCACGCGGTCGCCGCCGGCGGCGCGACCGCCGTCGCGCCGGCCGACGTCCACGTCCAGAACGCCCGGTCCACCTCGTCACGGCTCGCGACGTTGATCGCGAGGCTCACCCCCCGGAAGCGGGGGTCGTCGTCGCTCGCGCCCGGCATCCCACCGGCCTCCGCCGCCAGCGCCGCCCGCCCGAACAGCGCCAGCGCCGAGCCGCCCATCTGGAAGAAGGTCACCTCGCGGGCGACCGAGGCGCTGGACCGGCGCCAGCCCAACGACTCGTAGAAGCGGCTCGAGGCGTCGACGTCGGCCACGCCGAGGGTGACGAGGGTGATCCGCTGCGGGACGTCCACGCCAGCGGTCAGGGTTCGATCTCGATCGGCTGGTCGTCGAGCTCGGAGAACTCCTCGCCGCCGTCGAGCCCGGCCTGCTTGCGCACGCGGTCGGAGATCTCGACCATGATCTCCGGGTTCTCGGAGAGGTAGTTCTTCGCGTTCTCGCGACCCTGGCCCATCTGCTCGCCGTCGTAGGTGAACCATGCGCCCGACTTCTTGACGATCGCCATGTCGACGGCGAGGTCGAGCAGCGATCCCTCGCGGCTGATGCCCTTGCCGTACATGATGTCGAACTCGGCCTGCCGGAACGGCGGCGCGACCTTGTTCTTGACGACCTTCACGCGGGTGCGCGAACCCGTGATCTCCGCGCCGTCCTTGATGGACTCGATGCGCCGGATGTCGAGGCGGACCGACGAGTAGAACTTGAGCGCCCGGCCGCCCGGCGTCGTCTCCGGCGACCCGAACATGACGCCGATCTTCTCGCGCAACTGGTTGATGAAGATCGCGATGGTCTTGGTGCGGTTGAGGTTGGCGGTGAGCTTGCGCAGCGCCTGGCTCATGAGCCGAGCCTGGAGGCCGACGTGGCTGTCGCCCATCTCGCCCTCGATCTCGGCTCGCGGCGTGAGGGCCGCCACGGAGTCGATGACGAGGACGTCGATCGCCCCCGAGCGCACGAGCATGTCCGCGATCTCGAGCGCCTGCTCCCCCGTGTCCGGCTGGGAGATCAGGAGCTGGTCGATGTCGACGCCGATCGCCTTCGCGTACACCGGGTCCATGGCGTGCTCGGCGTCGACGTAGGCGCAGATGCCGCCGTTGCGCTGCGCCTCGGCCACGACGTGCATCGCGAGCGTGGACTTGCCCGATGACTCCGGACCGTAGATCTCGACGACCCGCCCGCGCGGCAGGCCGCCGACGCCCAGCGCCAGATCGAGCGCCAGCGCACCGGTGGGCACGGTCTCGATCGCCATCGAGCCCTTCTCGCCCATCCGCATGATGGAGCCCTTGCCGAACTGCTTGTCGATCTGGGCGAGCGCCATCTCGAGCGCCTTGTCCCGATCGTTCGTCCCGTTGCTGCTCATGGTTCCTGTCTCCGGTTCTGTCGCGCTGTGGTCGGGTGCCCGGCACCGAGTGGTGATCCGGACCCTACGGAGGGGGTGTTGCAGGGTTCGGCAACCGGCGGACCGGCCCCGGGCTCGGCAGCGCCGTCCTCGAACGACACCAGTGTAAGATCGAACGATCGTTCGATCAAGCACCCTCGTCCGCACCGGCGCCGACCCCGGTCCCCGCGCCGCGCGCGCCCGGTCCGCAGGCCGCCGCCATCTCGGCGAGCTCCGCCTCCTCCGGCGGCTTCACCGCCAGGTCGAACGCGAGCCACAGCGTGTAGGTGAAGGGGTAGATCAGGATGGGCAGCACCACCCCGACCGCCATCAGCGCCAGCACGAACGGCAGCACGGGGATGTCCGGGTAGGTCACGACGAACCCGACGACCATGGCCAGCGTCAGCGCGCCGAAGGTGACGATGGTGTTCATGGTCACCGCGCCGAGCTCGAAGCCCTCCTCGCGGTGCCAGCGCACCCCGCAGGTCCGGCAGCGCTCGTAGCGCCGGAACCACCCGCGCAGGAAGGTGCGGCGGTTGGCGCACCACGGGCACCGCAACGTCAGCGCACGCCCGAACATCCGCAACGGGGAGCGGCGTCCGGTGGCCATCGCCACACCCTACGAGGCGCACGCCGGCCGCTGCTCAGCTGCTGCCGTGGGGCGCGGGGTCATCGGCCATGATGGCGCCCGTGCGTCGATCGTTCGCCGGACTCTTCTTCGGCCTCGCCTTCGCGTGCGCCTGCCTCACCATCAGCGGGTTCCTCCTCCAGCGCACCGCGTTCTCGCCCGACGCCAGCGCCGACGCCGCCGACGTGGTGCTGCAGGACGACGCGCTCCGGGCCGAGCTCGTCGACGTGGTGGTCGAGGCCACCGCCTCGCAGCTGCAGCTCACCCAGCCGGAGGTCCGGACCACGGTCGAGTACGTCGCGCAGCACCCCGCGGGCGCCGAGCTCCTCGCCGGCGTCCTGCGCGACGCCCACGCCAAGCTGATCGGCGAGTCGGAGGCGCCCGTCCAGATCACGGGACCCGAACTGGTCGCGATCGTCCGCAGCCAGGCGGTGGCCGACCTGCCGCCGGTCGAGCTCGACGTCCCGAGGGTGGGAGCCCTCGCGGTGGTCGACGACGTCCTCGCCTGGCTGGTGCCGATCATGGCGATCGCCGCCGTCGCCTTCCTCGCGCTGTGCTTCCTGGCCCACCCCGAGCGGGCCGCGCTCGTGCGCACGCTCGGGCTCGGCCTGCTCGTGCTGGCGTCGCTCGTCCTGCTCTTCGGCTACGTGATCCCGAAGCTCGTCCCCCCGCTGCTCACCGACAGCGTGTGGGCGCGCATGCCCCCGCGGCTGGCGGACCGCTCGCTGCCGCTCGTCGTCGGTGCGGTCCTGGTGCTCGCGGGGGGCGGGCTGGCGATGTTCGTGGCGTCCAGCAGGATCCGCCGCAGCCGCCGGTGGAGCACGCCGGTGTCCACCTACCGCTACCGCGAGGAGCGCAGCTGGAGCTGACGCGCCGTAGCGGCCGCGTCAGGCGAGCAGCTCCTCGACGAACTCGCCGAAGACCGACGCGTAGTGCATCGCATCGGCCTCGTCGTGCAGGACCGAGACCAACCACTGCTCGTCGAGCCCCGGCGGCAGCAAGACGCCGCGGTTGATCCCGTGCATCCACTGCGCGAACGCGAGGTCGAAGTCCGTGGCCTTGTAGTCGCGGTAGTTGCGCACCGGCCGCTCGGACCAGGTGATGCACCCCTTGGCGCCGAACTGCACCGTGTGCGCCGGCAGCCCGGCCGCGTCGATGACGTCCTGGCAGGCGGCGACGAGCCGGGCGTTGCGATCGACGACGTCGCGGGTCACCTCGGGCGTGCAGACCTCGGCGAGCACGGCGCGCGCCGCGGCCATGCACAGCGGGTTGCCGTTGTAGGTGCCGAGGTGCAGCACGCGTCCGGTCGTGATCTGGTCCATGCACTCGGCCGTGCCGCCGAAGGCGCCGATCGGCAGCCCACCGCCGATGCTCTTCGCCAGCGTCACCAGGTCGGGCTGCACGCCCAGCGCGCCGGTGGCGCCGCTCCAGCCCGCCGTGATGCCGGTCTTGACCTCGTCGAAGATCAGCATCGTGCCGTGGCGGCGGGTGATCTCGCGCACGGCCTCGAGGTAGCCGGGCTCCGGCAGGCAGATGCCGATGTTCTCCATCACCGGCTCGACGATGAAGGCGGCCACGTCGCCGCTCGCGAGCACCCGCTCGAGCGCCGCCGCGTCGTTGTAGGGGATGACGATCGTGTCGGCCAGCACGCCGCGGGTGATGCCGGCGGTCGCGGGGATCGAGCGCGGCGCATCCGCAGGGCCGGCGTCGGCGACCGGCGGCTTCATCGAGATCATCACCTCGTCGTGGTGGCCGTGGTAGCCGCCTTCGACCTTGACGAGCTTCTCGCGCCCGGTGATCCCGCGGGCCACCCGGATGGCATCCATCGTCGCCTCGGTGCCCGAGTTGGTGAAGCGCCACATCGGCAGGCCGTAGCGCGCGGCGAGCAGCTCGGCGACGTCGGCGTTCATCTCGCACGGCGTGACGAACAGCGTGCCGTCGTCGAGCTGGCGCTCGACCGCGGCGCGCACGAGCGGGTGCGCGTGCCCGGCGAAGAGGGCGCCGAAGCCCATGTCGTAGTCGATGTAGCGGTTGCCGTCGACGTCCTCCATCCACGACCCCTGCGCACGCCGCACCACGATCGGGTGCGGGTCGTAGGCCTGGAAGCTGGACGGCACCCCGAGCGGCAGCACCCGCTTGGCCCGCTCCGTCGCCCGCTGCGAGCCGGCGGTGCGCTCCACGTAGACGCCGAGCTCTCGGGTGGTGATCTGGCGAGCTCGCTCGGCCAGCTGGGTAGGGCGCAGGGAATCCGTTGCGCTCATCGGTCTCTCCTCACGGATCACGTTCTCACGAGCATAACGCACGACGGATTCCGTGGGCGCGGCGGCTGATCGCGGCAGGACGCGTGGTGGACGCAGCGTCCGAACGGGCCGGGGAACGCTTGGTGGAAGTCGGAGGCGGATGTGGCACACTTTCCGCTCATGACGCCGGTTCGCCGGCTGACATGGTGGCCGTAGCTCAGTTGGTAGAGCTCCAGTTTGTGGTACTGGCTGTCGCGGGTTCGAGTCCCGTCGGTCACCCTGGGGCCATGGGCCCTGCGTCGCGTGGCGGCGTTGTGCGGACGGCGGGGCCGTCCGTACACTGCCCGTTCCCGCGTCGGGCGCCTCTAGCTCAATGGCAGAGCAACGGACTCTTAATCCGCAGGTTCAGGGTTCGACTCCCTGGGGGCGCACTCAGCATCGGCGATCAGGCCCGGCGGCGCAGCTACCGGTCGGGCGCCGACACCAGGCCGATCACGATGATCGCGGTGTCGTCGGAACCGGCGCGGTCGGGGTGAGCGGTGCGGCGCAGGAGCTCCATCGGCAGCGTGTCCACCGAGGCGGCGGCGCTCCGGATGAGCTCGAGCAGACCGTCGTCGTCCAGCCGCGGTCGTGGCGTGTCGGTGAGGCCGTCGGTGTACAGGATGAGGCGGTCCCCGGCCTCGACCGTGAAGGCGACGGGCAGTCGAGGGCTGTCGAGACCCAGGAGGGCTCCCGTCGACTCGACGAGGCGCGCCGAGCCGTCGCGCACGAGCACCGGGCGAGGATGACCGGCGCTGACGAGCGTGCACGCGCTGCGGCCGCCGGCGTCCGGTGGGCGGATCACGACGACGGCTGCGCTGGCGAGGTCGAACTCCTCCGGTTCGAGCAAGCGCAGGGCGCGATCGGCGACCGCCAGCGCGTCGCTCGGCTCGGCGCCCGCGACGAGCTGGGCTCGCAGCGCGTGGCGGATGGCTGCGGCGCTGCCCGCGGCTTCGATGCCGTGGCCGCAGACGTCGGCGATGATCACGGCGACGGCCCCGCCGGGGCACGCCACCACGTCGAGGGTGTCGCCCCCCACCCGGCCGGCCCCCGCGGCGCGGTACGCATGGGCCGCGTGGAGCCACGCGGGCGCGTGCAGGCGGTCGGGCAGGAGGCTGCGCTGCAGCACCTCGGCGACGTAGCGGTCCTGGTCGGCGTGGCGTGCGCGGACGATCGCCTGGCCGAGCACGTCGGCCAGGGCCGTGCACCACTGCCGTTCCTCCAGGCTGATCGTCCGGTCGCGTCCCCACGCGAGGGCCAAGGTGCCGACGGTGGTCCGGCCGACCGAGATGGGCACCGTGCCCACGGCGTGGACCCCGGCGGAGAGGACGAAGTCGGCGCAGTCGGGGAACCGGTCGACGAGGTCAGCCTGCTCCTCGATCCAGATCGGCTGCCCGGTGCGCAGCGTGTGCGTGATGGGGATGTCGATGTCCAGCTGGAAGCGCCGCCACATCGTGATCGAGCTCGGGTCCTGCCCGTACATCGACAGGAACGCGGCCGACTGGCCGTCGACCACCACGATGTTCGCCGACAGGGTGCCGAGCTCCCGGGCCACCGCGGTCGCGATGACCTCACCGATCTCCTCCTCGGTCGTCGCGCTGGCGAGCTGTCCGCCGATGCGGGCGAGCGCCTCCACGTGGCGACGGGCGACGTGGAGCGACGTGTCGTCGACGACGGCGTACCCCCACTCGTCGTCCGGGAGCGGGAACCCCGTGATCCGGACGTCGTGCCGGACGCCGTCGCGGCGGGTGAGCGCGAGCGTGGTCTCCCGGATGGCGCCGGTCGCGCGATCGGTGACGTCGTCGATCGCGGCGGCGAACAGCGGGCCGCCGACCTCTGCGACGGTGCGGCCGACGTGCTCGTCGGCGCTGACGCCGCTCAGCGACGCGCTGGCCTCGTTCACGACCCGGTAGCGGCCGTCGGGGCCGACCACGGCGAGCGCGGTCGGCATCGCACGGACGACCGCTTCGAGGCTGTGCCGGCGGCGCGCCTCGGCGTGCTCGGCGCGGACGCGGTCCGTGCAGTCGATGACCACCGCAGCGGTGGCGACCACCGACCCGTCGCTGTCGGAGATCGGGATCCACGAGGACTCGAAGTGGCGCAGCTCACCGGTGCCCGAAGGAGCGCCCGAGACGAGCACGCCGGTGACCGGTGTCCCGCCGGACACCCGACGCAACGTCTCCGACAGCTCCTCGGCGAACGGCGACGGGAGCACCTCGCTGACCGAGCGGCCGAGGTGCTCCTGCACCGGCCGGCCGTTCATCCGGGCCATCGCGGGGTTGACCGCGACGAAGCGCTGGCGGAGATCGAACACCGCGACGCCGACCGGCAGGGCGTCCATCAGCGCCTCCGCGACCGGTGCGAGGTGCCGGTCGTCCACCACGACGGCGCTGAACTGCGCGAGCGTGCCGAGCCACGCGGTGCTGCGGTGCCTCAGCGCGACGAGCACGACGTCGCAGACCGCGCCAGCACCCCCGAAGCGGACCAGTCGGAGGCGCAGCGAGACCTCGTCCTCACCGCTGGCCAGCGCGTGCTCGGCCGCCGCGAAGGTCGCGTGGTCACCGGGGTGGATCAGATCGACGACGCGGGCCGTGACGAGCTCGTCCCGCCCTCGGCCGACGAGACCGCTGAACCGCCGGTTCGCGGCCGCGATGACACCGTCGTTGGAGACGATGAGGGTCGCCGTCGCGAGCGCGTCGAACCCGTCGCGCATCACGTCGTCCATCGCGAGCGGACCGGCTCCGGCGGGCACGGAGAACGGGGCGAACCGCGCGAGCGACGAGAACCGGCTGGCCCACCTCGACGCGTAGCCCGACATGATCTCCATCTCGGCCGACGAGAAGGCGTGGGGCTCCGCGAACTCGGCCACCCACGTGCCCACCGGCCGCTCGCCGACCGTCATCGGGACGAAGGCCAAGGCCGACCACTCACGCGACGTCCGGGTCGCGAGGTGCGGGTACACCGCGAGCAGCTCCGACCACCGACTGAAGGTCAAGGGCCGCCCCGACCGGACGACGTCGATCACGGGCGCTCGAGACTGCAGCCCCACGTGGTGCCACTCGTCGGCGAGCTCGGCCTCGTAGCTCGTCGCGCCCACCAACTCCAGCGCGTCGCCGTCCGCCGTGATCGTGAGCATCACCACGGACAGCGCCTCGAGCGCGAGCCGCTCGGCCTCCAACCTGGAGGCCACATCGAACGACAGACCCGCCCGCGCCACGGACCAACTGTACGGGCGGGCCGTCGGCCACGCCAGGAGTGCGGGCAGCGGCGGGTCAGCCCACGCTGCGCTGGTGGTCGCGCCAGAAGGGCTCGCGCAGCTCGCGCTTGAGCACCTTCATCGCGCCGGAGAGCGGCAGCGGGTCGGCCCGGATCTCCACCGACTTCGGGACCTTGTACCCGGCGATCGATCCACGTGCGTGGGCGATCACCTCGGCCTCGGTGACGTTCGCGCCGGCGCGCGGCACGACCACCGCGTGGACCTGCTCGCCCCACCGCTCGCTCGGGATGCCGATGACCGCCACCTGGAGCACGGCGGGGTGGGTGGAGATCGCGTTCTCGACCTCGCTGGAGTACACGTTCTCGCCGCCGGTGACGATCATGTCCTTCGTCCGGTCGACCAGGAACAGGTAGCCCTCGTCGTCGAGGCGCCCGGCGTCGCCGGTGCGGTACCAACCGTCGACGAACACGGCGGCGGTCTCGTCGGGTCGGTCGTGGTAGCCGACCATGAAGCTGCCGGCCTTCGCCCACACCTCGCCCACCTCGCCCGTGGGGACGACCTCGCCGTCGGCGCTGCGCACGCTGATCGCCACACCCGGCAGCGCGCGCCCGGCGGAGCGGAGGATGTCGCCGCCGCGCCGGTGGTCGTCGGGGGTCAGGCTGGTGAGCACGGCCGACGCCTCGGTCATCCCGTAGGTCTGCGTCAGCTCGACGTGGGGCAGCACGCGCATCACGTGCTCGAGGAGGGCCGCCGGCATCGGCGAGGCGCCGTACCCGAGCATCTGCAGGCTGCGGAACGCGTCGGGGTCGAACTCGGGGTGGTTGAGCGCCATCGAGATCATCGTCGGCACGAGCCCGAGGTGGGTCACCTCGTAGCGGGCGCAGTCGGCGATCAGGCGCGCCGGGTCGAACGTGCGGTGGACGACGGTGGTGCCGCCGCTGCACGGCATGCCCATCGTGCCGAGCGCTCCCCCGGCGTGGAACATCGGCGTGGCGTTGAGGAACGTGCTCCGGCGCGTGAAGAAGCCGAACATGAACCCCATCCGGTAGACGTTGAGGGTCTGGGACCGCTGCGTGTGCAGCACCCCCTTCGGCAGCCCGGTCGTCCCGCCCGTGTACATCAGCACCGCGAGGTCGTCCTCGCGGACGTCGACGACCGTCTCCTCGCCGGCCGCGGCGAGCTCGTCGTACCGGGCGTCGTGCGGGACGTCCGCAGCGTCGCCGATCAGCACGACGGTGGCGAGATCCGCCAGACCGCCGCGGATCTCGTCCACGACCGCCGCGTACGACGCGTCGACGTACAGCACGCGGGCCCGCGCGTCGCGGAGGATGAACGACAGCTCGGCCGGCGCGAGCCGGGTGTTGAGCGGGTTGACGATCCCGCCGCCGAGGAACGCGGCGTGCCACAGGTTGACGTAGTGGCGGCTGTTCCCCGCCAGGACGGCGAAGCATCCGTCGCGTCCGACGCCGAGGTGCTCGCGGTGCACGTGCGCCAGCCGCAGCGAGCGCGCGACGTGCTCGGGGAGCAGCTCGGCGGAGCCGTCCTCGTCCACGAACGCCGGCACGTCGCTGCGCCGCTCGGCGGCGCCCAGCAGCATGCGCGGATAGATCAGTTCCTCCACGACCTCCACCTCCGGTCCCGCATCGCGGCGCGTCGTCCCACGGCGCCGGATGGTAGGGAGCACCGGCGCGCGCCTCGCAGCCGGAGGCCGCGTGAGGTCGGGCATACTGGCCGGGTGAGCGAGGTGCGGCCGGCGCGGGAGGCGCTCGACATCGACCGGCGTGCGCCCGTCCGGCGGGTGCACCTCGACGCCTCCTCGTGGGTCGACCTCGTCGAGGGGTTCGTCTGCCGGCCGGAGGAGGAGCTGCACGACGTGGTCGACAACGTCCCCTGGCAGCGGTCCGAGGTCCTCCGGTACGACCACTACGTGCCCGAGCGGCGTCTCGTGGCCGGTCTGCGGGCGACCGATCGGCCGATGCTGCGCCAGACCCAGCTGCACCTCGAGAGCACCTACCGGAGGGTGTTCACCGGCGTGGCCGCGCTGCAGTACCGCGACGGGTCGGACTTCCAGGGCCTGCACAGCGACCGCGAGATGCGGTGGCTCGACGACACCCTGATCGCGATCGTGGTCCTCGGCTGCCGGCGGCCGTTCGTCTTCCGCCCACGAGCGCCGGTCGCCGAGGTGACCGAGCGGGTCCCGGCCGGCAGCGGGCCCCACGACGTGGTGCTCATGCCGGGAGGGGGCGACCTGCTCGTGATGGGCGGCGCGTGCCAGCGGGCGTGGTTGCACGGCGTCCCCGCCGTGGACGCCGCGGGGCCGCGTGTGTCGCTCACCTGGCGGTGGACCAGCCGTCGGGGCCGACCGGACACGGCGCCGACGTACTACGACGGCCGCCAGTTCGGCGACTCACCCCGACGTCCCGGTTCGCGCACGCGCTCGGCCTGAGCGCAGCCGCTCCGGGCGACGAGCCCGGGGGCCGTCCGGTCCTCAGCTCAGGACGGTGCCTCGCCGTTCGCGACATCGGCGTCGCGCATCGCCGATGAGCGATCCGGGCCTGGCGCCGCCGCGCCTGCGCTCGCCCCGTCGCCCTCGCTCACCGAGTCGCCGGTCGCCAGCAGCGCACGCACCAGCGCGACGGCCGCGTCCACGCTCGCCTCGCGGATGTCGTTCGGCGAGCCGCCGAAGTGGTGCTCCTCGCACGCCTCGCGCGCCTCGCCGCCGGCCCCCACCCGGCCGGCGACGAAGACCGTCCCGACCGGCTGGTCCTCCTGGCGCGCGGGGCCGGCGACGCCGGTGAGGCCGACGCCCACGTCGGCGCCGTAGAGCTGCGCGGCGCCACGCGCCATCTCGGTCGCGCACCGGGCGCTGATCACGGGGCAGTCGGAGACGCCGAGCACGCGCCGCTTCGCCGCCGAGGAGTACGTGACGGCGCTCCCGACGAACACCTCCCCGGAGCCGGGCTCGTCGACGACGAGCAGCGCGAACATCCCGCCGGTCAGCGACTCGGCAGCGGCGAGCGTGAGCTCGCGCCTGCGCAGCTCGTCGACGAGCGCACGCAGGTTCTGGGTGTCGGGCACCTACTCGTTCAGCGCCCGCTCGAGCTCGTCCTTCGACATCGACGAGCGCCCCTCGATGCCGGCCTCCTTGGCCCGCTCGTAGAGCTCCTCCTTCGTCGGGCCGTCGGAGGACGCGCTCCCGGACGACGTCGAGCGGCCGGATCCCGACGACTCGAGGCCGAGCTCCTGGCGCAGCTTCGGGAAGGCCTCGCCCTCCTCCTCCTCGACGTGGTGCTCGATGCCTGCCTGCACCATCGCGACCGCGGCACCGAAGCCCGGCTGGCCGATGAGCTGCTGCATCTGCTGCAAGCCCTCGCGAGCGAGGCGGTGCTCCGTCTCGGCCTCCTCGCCCATCTCCGGATCGAGTCGGGCGAGCTCGGGGTAGACCTGCGTCTCCTCGATCTCCATGTGCTGCGACAGCGCCGTCATCAGCTGGTCCACGAGGGGCCGCTGCTCGTCGGCCTCCTCGGCCTCCTCCAGCTGCTCCAGCAGGTCCTCGACCATCCGGTGCTGTCGCTCTAGCTCGTCCAGCAGTTCGGCGTCCACGGCGCTTCCTCCTCGGTTCGGTTCGATCTCGCTGCAGCGTCGGGTACCCGAGCCCCGAGCACGCCAAACGGGAGCGGGCCGCACCGGCCTCGGAGGCGGGGCCGGGCGCAATCCCCGACGCCACGTCGCGACGTGACGTGTCCGGACGGGACGAGCCGTGACGTGACGGCCCGCGCCCGGACCATCGCATCCGTGCTCCCGTCGCTCCCGCCGCCGAGCCCGCAGCCGCGAGCCGCGAGCCGCGACGGCGACGGCGACGGGGCGTCCGATCCGGAGCGCCGGCGGTCGAGCGGCCACGACGGCGCCGTGGTGCACACGCGCGCCTCCATCGTGGAGCACGCCGGTCGCGGCGTGACCGAGCTGCTGGGCTGGCAGCCGCACGAGCTCGTCGGGCGGAGCTGGGACCGGCTCCGCCACCCCGCGGACCTCGGCGCCGATGCGGCTCCCGACGAGGGCGCCGCCGCCGCCGGCGCCGGATCGACGACGACCGCGACCGGTCGCCTGCGGCTGCGGCGGGCGGACGGCACGTGGCGGTGGGTGACGTTCCACGCCCGGCCGCTGCTCGACCGCGACGACCGCCCGACGGCGACCACGGCGTGGGCGCTGCACGACGCGCAGGCGGAGGTCGACGCCGAGGAGGCCGCCTCACGAGCCGAGCGCCGTCTCGCCGCCATCCTCGACGCGACCCAGGACGCGATCGTGATCATCGAGGGCGACGGCACCAACGCGTACGCCAACGCGGCGCTGACGCGGCTGCTCGGCTGGATCCCCGACGAGGTGCGCGGGACGCCGTTCCTCGAGCGGCTCCACCCCGAGGACGTGCGCGTGCTCGCGACGGCCCGCACGGACCTGGCGGGCCGACCCGGCGCGAGCACGTCGCGACGGGTCCGGCTGCGCCACCGCGACGGGCGGTTCATCCCCGTCGAGATCTCGGCCACGAACCTGCTCACCGACGAGAGCGTCCACGGTCTCGTCGCCACGGTCCGCGACCTCCGGGCGGAGCTGGAGGCCCAGGAGCAGCTGGCCGCGGCGGCCGCACGCCACCGCGACCTGGTGGAGGCGATCCCCGACGCCGTCGTCGTCGTCGAGGACCTCCGGATCGTGATGGCGAACGAGGCGGCACGGGTCCTGTGCGGCACCGACTCGGCCGATGACCTGATCGGCCTGTCCATGAGCTGCTTCCAGGACCCGGAGGTGCACCGCCGCTCGGTCGAGTACGGCATGCGCTTCCTCACGACCGGGCGCACCGAGGGGCCCTTCGTGGCGTGGATGCACCGCATCGACGGCACCCCCGTGCTCGTCGAGGCGACCCCCGCGCGGGTCCCCGGAAGCGAGTCGTCGGTGCTGCTGCTGATGCGCGACATCGGCGAGCGCGAGCGGCTGCTCGCGGAGCTCGCCGCGTCGGAGGCGACGAACCGCTTCCTCGCGGACAACTCGAGCGACGTCCTGCTCCGCGCGGACGACGCGGGCCGGATCGTCTACGCCTCGAGCGCGACGCTCCCGATCCTCGGCCGAGCGGCGAGCGACGTGCTCGGCCGCGACCTCGTGGAGGTCTTCCACGAGGACGACCGGGAGCACGTCGCGCTGGCCGTCGCCGAGGCGGTGACCCTCGCGCCGGTCCCACCGCTCGAGGTGCGGGCCGCCCGCGCCGACGGCCTCCCGGCGGTGTGGGTGGAGCTGACCGTCCGCGGCGTCGCGCTGGCGCGGGACCCGGGCGACGCCGCCGAGGCCGCGACGGCCCCGAGGGTCGGGTTCCACGTGACCATGCGGGACGTCACGGACCGCCGCGAGGCCCGGCTGGCGCTGGCGGCGAGCGAGCGCTGGCTGCGGACCCTCCTGCACCACGCGCCGATCGGGATCTTCGAGAGCGACCTCCGGGGCGCCTGCACCTACGTCAACCCCACCTACTGCGCCATCGCCGGGCTCGAACGGCCCGAGGAGGCCCACGGCACCGGATGGTCGTCGCACGTGCACCCCGACGACCTGGGGGCCGTGTCGGCCGATCTCGCCGTGGCCATGGGGAGCGGGACGCGCTACTCGGCCGAGCACCGGTTCGTGCGCGGCGACGGGGAGGTCGTGTGGGTCGAGGTGGAAGCGGTCCCCGTGCTCGACGACCACGGGCGGCCCACCTCGTGGCTGGGCACCGTCGGCGACATCACCGAGCGGCGGCGGCTCGAGCACGCGCGGTTCGAGGCGACGGAGCTGTTCCGCTCGGCCTTCGACAACGCGCCGACGGGCATGCTGCTCACGTCGGTGGCGGAGTCGACGGCGCAGCCGGCGCGGGGCGGCGGGATCGGAGCCCGGCGTCCCGTGGTGCTGCGCGCCAACGAGGCGTTCGAGGCGCTCCTCGGCCGCTCCGGCGACGCCCTCGCCACGGTCGACCTCTACGCGATCACGCACCCGGACGACGTGGAGGAGACGCTCGAGGGACGGCGGGCGCTGCTCGCCGGTGAGATCGAGCGACACCACATGGAGCTCCGCCACCTCCACGCCGACGGGCGCTGGATCTGGTGCTCGCTCACCCGCTCGATCGTCCGCGACGGCACGGGCGCCCCGCAGTTCATGGTCGCCCAGCTGGAGGACGTGACCGAGCGCCGGCTGGCCCAGGACCGGGCCGCGCAGCTCGCCTCGACCGATCCGTTGACGGGCCTCGCCAACCGCCGCCGGTTCCACGAGCGGCTCGAGGACGCGCACGAACGGCGCGACGTGGACCTCGCCGTCGTCTTCGTCGACCTGGACCACTTCAAGACGGTCAACGACGAGCTCGGCCACGACGCCGGCGACGAGCTGCTCGAGGAGGTGGCGCGGGCGCTGCGCAGCGCGGTGCGCCCCATCGACACCGTCGCCCGCGTGGGCGGCGACGAGTTCGCGATCCTCGTCGAGGGGGTGGCCCCCGAGGACCTCGACCGGATCGCCGCGCGCCTCCAGGCGCTCGTCGACCTGCGCCGGCTCCTGCCCGACGGCAGCGTCCACCGCGTCACGGCCTCGATCGGCGTCGCGCTGCGTCCACGGGGCACGGCAGGGCCACCGGAGCCGGCGGACCTCGTCCGACGCGCCGACGCGGCGATGTACCGGGCCAAGGTGCTCGGTCGGGCCCGCTGCGTCGTCGATCCCGGTCCGCCGCTGCAGGTCCCGTCGCTCGCGGGCCGCTCGGGCCCCTCGCGGTAGCCCGCCACCCGAGGGCGGGCGGGCGCTCCACGTTCCGGCGCCGGCGGAGCGACCGCTACCGTCCGCGCCGTGGACTTCGAACTGCCCAAGGACCTGCGCGACTACCTCGACGAGCTCGACGAGTTCATCGAGCGGGAGATCAAGCCGCTCGAGCAGCAGGACGACAACATCCGCTTCTTCGACCACCGCCGGGAGGACGCGCGGACCGACTGGGAGCGCGGCGGCCTGCCGAACGAGGAGTGGGAGGCACTGCTGCGGGAGGCGCGGCGGCGGGCGGACGCAGCCGGCCACTACCGCTACCCGCTCGCGAAGGAGCTCGGCGGCAAGGACGGCACGAACCTGGGCATGGCGGTGATCCGGGAGCACTTCGCGCGCAAGGGCCTCGGTCTGCACAACGACCTGCAGAACGAGCACTCGATCGTCGGCAACAACGTCGGGCTGCTCCTGATGATCGCCTACGGCACCGACGAGCAGAAGGCGGAGTGGCTCGACGACCTGATGGTCGGCCGGAAGGGGTTCGCCTTCGGGATCACGGAGCCGAACCACGGCTCCGACGCGACGCACATGGAGACGACGGCGAGGCGCGACGGCGACGAGTGGGTGATCACGGGCGAGAAGACGTGGAACACCGGCATCCACAAGGCCCAGTACGACATGATCATGGCCCGCACGTCCGGCACGGCGGGTGACGGGCACGGGATCACCGCCTTCCTCGTCCCCACCGACAGCCCCGGCTTCGAGGTCCTCGAGTTCCTGTGGACCTTCAACATGCCGACCGACCACGCCCACATCCGCCTCACCGAGGTGCGGGTCCCCGACAGCGCGATCTTCGGCGGCGAAGGCCGCGGCCTGCAGGTCGTCCAGCACTTCTTCAACGAGAACCGGATCCGCCAGGCCGCGTCGAGCCTGGGCGCGGCCGAGTTCTGCATCGACCAGTCCGTCGCGTACGCGAAGGAGCGCAAGCCCTTCGGCAAGCCCCTCGCCTCGAACCAGGCGATCCAGTTCCCCCTCGTGGAGCTGCAGACCCAGTGCGAGATGCTGCGGGCCCTGATCCACAAGACCGCGTGGTCGATGGACACGTACGGCGCGTTCTCGCAGTCCGACAAGGTCTCGATGTGCAACTACTGGGCGAACCGGCTGTGCTGCGAGGCGGCCGACCGGGCGATGCAGGTGCACGGCGGCCTCGGCTACTCGCGCCACAAGCCGTTCGAGCACATCTACCGCCACCACCGCCGCTACCGGATCACCGAGGGCACCGAGGAGATCCAGATGCGACGGGTGGCGGGCTACATGTTCGGCTTCATGAGCCAGCAGGCGCCGAAGGGCGTGCAGGCGTAGTGCAGCCGCGTCCGACCGCGGCCGAGCTGCTCGCCGCCGTCGCCGAGGTCCTCGAGCAGGAGGTCGTCCCGGCAACGACCGGGCCGGTGCAGCACCGCGCCCGCGTCGCCGCGAGCCTCGTCGGCATCGTCGAGCGGGAGCTGCGCCTCGCCGCGGCAGCGGACCGGCGCGAGGCCAAGGTGGTGGCAGAGCTCGTGCCCGGCACCTCGGGCGACCTGCTCGGCGACCGGACGCTGCTCGCGCAGGCGCTGCGCGGCGGCCTGGCCGACGACGAGGCCGACCACGCCCGCATCTGGCCGGCCCTGGTCGAGCTGGTCCGGGCGGACCTCGCGGTCGTGAAGCCCGGCCACGACGGCTGGACGGGCGACTGATGGCCGGTCCCGGCGGGGACGAGCTGAGCGCCGGGCTCGCGCGGTGGATGTCGGAGGCGGAGGGACGCGAGGTCGAGATCCGCGGCCTCGCGCTCGCCTCCGCGGGCGCGCGCCGCGTCAACGCGCTGTTCGAGGCGGTCCACCAGGAGGGCGGCGAGGAGCACCCGCGGCCGCTGGCGCTGACGATGATCCCGACGGCGGCGATCCAGCTGCTGGACGTCGCCGGCGAGGCGGCGGTGCGCACCGCCGCCGAGGAGGCGGGGGTTCCCGTGCCCCACGTCCACCACGTGTGCGAGGACGCCTCGGTCCTCGGCGGACCGTTCTTCGTCAGCACCGCCGTCGCGGGGGAGACCGTCCCGCGGCGCGTGCTGCGGCTCGTCCACGCGGAGGGGATCGGCGACGTCGTCGTCCGCCAGCTCGCCGAGGCGATGGCGCGCCTGCACACCATCGGCGAGGCCGACGCGCCGGCATCGCTCGCCCGGCCGGAGGGCGAGGGGCCGATCGCCACGCAGCTCGCCGGCGTCGACGCCCTCCTCGAGGCGCTGCTCGACCCGTCGCCCGCGTTCGCGATGGGGGTCCGGTGGCTGGAGCGGCACGCGCCGAGCGAGCCGGCCCGCCGGACCGTCGTGCACAGCGACATCCGCACCGGGAACGTCATCGTCGACCGCACGGGCCTCCGCGCCGTGCTCGACTGGGAGACGGCGCGGGTCGGCGATCCGATGGAGGACCTCGCGTGGCCGTGCCAGCGGATGTGGCGCTTCCGCGAGGACGAGCGCCGCGTCGGCGGGCTCGGGTCGATCGAGGTGCTGCGCGAGGCCTACGTCGCCGCCGGCGGCGCCTGGGACGAGGACCGGTTCCACTGGTGGCGCGTGCTCGGCACCGTGCGCTGGGGCCTCGGCCTGGCGGGCCAGGCCCGCGCCCACCTCGACGGCAGCTTCCCGTCGATCGTGATGGCCGCGAGCGGCCGGCGCGTGCCGGAGCTCGAGTACGACGCGCTGATGCTGCTCCGCCCCGCCGCCCTCCGCTGAGCGGCCGCCTCGTCAGCCGTCGCGGCGAGCGCGCCGGCGCGCCCCGCACGCACCCTCGTGCGGCGGCCGCGCCAGGGCCACGACCCCCTCGCTCCCGCAGCCTGGCCCGCTCGCGGCGCTGCCGCGCGGCTCGCCCCGCGCGGGTTGGGGTAGGCCCGCGTGGTCGGAAGGAGATCGCAGATGCGCGCCATGGTCTACCGGGGGCCCTACAAGATCCGCGTCGAGGAGAAGCCGCCGCCGCGGATCGAGCACCCCAACGACGCGATCGTCCGCGTCACGCTCGCGTCCATCTGCGGCTCCGACCTGCACCTGTACCACGGGATGATGCCGGACACGCGGGTCGGCCACACGTTCGGGCACGAGTTCATCGGCGTCGTCGAGGAGGTCGGCCCCTCCGTCCGGAACCTCCAGGTCGGCGACCGGGTGATGGTGCCGTTCAACATCTTCTGCGGCACGTGCTTCTTCTGCGCCCGCGGCCTCTACGCGAACTGCCACAACGTCAACCCCAACGCCACGGCCGTGGGGGCCATCTACGGCTACTCGCACACGTGCGGCGGCTACGACGGCGGCCAGGCCGAGCTGGTGCGCGTGCCGCTGGCGGACGTGGGGCCGATGAAGATCCCCGACTGGTTGGGGGACGAGGACGCCGTGCTGATGACGGACGCGCTCGCCACCGGCTACTTCGGCGCGCAGCTCGGCGACATCGTCGAGGGCGACGTGGTCGTGGTGTTCGGCGCCGGCCCGGTCGGGCTGTACGCGGCGAAGTCCGCCTGGTTGATGGGCGCCGGCCGCGTCATCGTCATCGACCACCTCGAGTACCGCCTCGAGCGGGCGCGCAGCTTCGCCCACGCGGAGACCTACAACTTCACCGAGTACGACGACATCGTGGTCCACATGAAGCGCATCACCGACCACCTCGGCGCCGACGTCGCGATCGACGCGGTCGGCGCCGAGGCCGTCGGCCACTTCCTCCAGCACGTGATGAGCGCCAAGCTCAAGCTCCAGGGCGGGTCGCCCGTCGCGCTGAACTGGGCGATCGACTCGGTGCGCAAGGGCGGGACCGTGTCGGTGATGGGCGCGTACGGCCCGATGTTCAGCGCGGTGAAGTTCGGCGACGCGCTGAACAAGGGCCTGACGCTGAACATGAACCAGTGCCACGTCAAGCGGCAGTGGCCGCGGCTGCTCGAGCACATCCGCGCCGGCTACCTGACGCCGAGCGAGATCGTCACCCACCGCATCCCCCTCGAGCACATCGCCGAGGGGTACCACATGTTCTCGGCCAAGCTCGACGGCTGCATCAAGGCGCTCGTCCTGCCCTCGGCCGCGTGACCGAAAGGGAGCCCGCCATGACCTACACCAGCGAGAAGCCGCCGATCGCGGAGACGCCCGACCAGCTGCGCGCCCGCATCCCGGGGTGGGGCGCCGACATCGACCCCGCCGACCGGCCGTCGGTGCCCCGGCTGCGTGACGTGCCCGACCGGACCGGCGCCCACTGGGAGGTGCCCGAGCGCCAGCCGGAGCACTGGCCCCGGGAGCGCTCGATCGAGCACGGGATGCTCCCGCCGGTGTTCGGCACCTCGTGCCCGCCGAAGGGGCTGTCGGGGGTGATCCGCCGGTACTCCTACCGGCGCTTCAGCGAGGCGCGCGCGGCGCACTGGGTGCTGCTGCTCCTCGCGGACCGGGTCGACTCGGTCGAGAGCCACCTGCGCTCGTTCGCGACGCTGCGGCCGGACAACCCGATCACCCAGACCGGCGTGCTCAGCGAGCGCCGCCGGGGCGGGATCCGGTCGCGCCGCGGCGTCGGCCGCGCCGACCTGAAGGAGCAGGCGCTCGACCCGCTCGTGGTGGCCGGTCCCTGGCTGGTCGGAGCGCTGGTCGCCCGGCGCGGGCTGCGCCGCCTGCGCCGGCGCCGGTCGCGCTGACGCGAGCGAGCGCTCGCTCCCCGCCTCAGCGCGGGAGCGCGCGCTCCAGCTGGGCCTTCGTCATCGACGACCGCCCCGGGATCTTCGCCTTCTGCGCCTCCGCGTACAGCTGCCGGTAGGTGCGGCCCTGCGACCCGCGATGGGACCGCAACCCGCCGCGCCGTGAGGGCGAGAGGTCCTCGACGCTCGTGCGGCTCGCCGTCACGGACTCGCCGTGCTGCGCGCGCTCCTTGTTCACCGTGCGCGCCGCGATCTCCTCCGCCACGTCCTCCGAGCGGCCCCGCTCCTCGAGGCTCTCCTTGATGTGCTCGTACTGCCGCCGCCGCTTCGACGACCACTGCGTCGACGGCTGGGGCGCTCCCTTCGGCCTCCGTGTCGGCACGGCCCTCGCCTCCTCGCTCGGGCGGGCGGGCGCCCGCCGGACGCGGAGCCGGTACCCGCGGCGACGGCGGGCCAACCCGGCGCACGGGCGGTTGACCGGCGGATCCGGCGGGAACGTCGACACGTGCTCTCGACGCCGCCCCCGCCCGCCGCCGACCCGGAGCCGGGCACGCGGCGGCGGATCGGCGTGGTCCTCGGCGCAGGCGGGCACGCGGGCATCGCGTTCCACTCGGGCGTGCTGCTGTCGCTCGAGCACCACATCGGCTTCTCCGCCAACGACGCCGACGTGCTCGTCGGCACCTCCGCCGGCTCGGTCATCGCCGGGCTCCTCGCCCACGGCTTCACGCCCGAGGACCTCGCCGCGTTCACGGCGGAGGTGCCCCTCAGCGCGGGCCGGATCCACCTCGAGCCGTCGCTGCGCGAGTCCGCGGCCGCACGTGCGGTGCACCGCTGGCTGAACCTGATCACGCCGGTGTCGCCCCTCGTCGCGCTGCGCCTCCTGCGCAACCTGCCGCGGGTGCGCCCGGCGGCGGCGGTCGCGGCGCTGCTGAACGGCCCGATCGACCCCGGCCGGTCCATGGCGGCCTTCGACGAGCTCGGCATCACCTGGCCCGAGCGGGACACCTTCATCGTCGCCGTCCGCCGCGACGGCCGCCGCGCCGTGTTCGGGCGGCCGGACTCTCCGACGGCCACGCTGTCGCAGGCGATCGCCGCCTCGTGCGCGATCCCCGGGTTCTACGCCCCGGTGCGGATCGGCCGTCACTCGTACATCGACGGCGGCGCGCACTCGACGACGAACGCCGACCTGCTCGCCGACCGTGAGCTCGACACGGTGCTCGTGATCGCCCCGATGGGCGCCGCGTCGAACGGCGCGTCGATGCGCCGGGCCGACGGCGTGATGCGGCGTGCGGTGAACCGCCGGCTCGCCGGCGAGCTCGCGCGGATCCGGCGGGCGGGCACCGACGTCGTCGTCATCTCGCCCACGGAGGCGGAGCTGCGCGCGATGGGGCTCAACGCGATGAACCGGGCGCGGGCCAAGCCGGTCCTGCGCGAGGCCTTCCTCACCACCGGCGAGCGGATCGCCCGCGGGGAGATCGACCTGCGTGCGCTGAGCCCCCGGCGGACGGCGTCAGGGCTGCGGCGCGCCGGCTGAGGTGCCGACCCGCGGCGCCGGCTGGTCCGCGGCGGCCGACGGAGCGGCCGCCGGGTCGGCGACCGGCCGCCCCGAGCGCCGGTTGACGAGCGGGACGCCCCACCACACGGCAGCGCCGACGAGCACGACGGCAGCTGCGGTCACGGCTGCCGGGCCGTCGTCGAACACCATCTCGGTGATCAGGTACGACACACCGGCGACCGAGACGAGGACGAAGGCCATCCCGGCGATCGCCTCGACGTTCGACACCCGCAGCATCCGGTCCTTGTCGCCCTGTCGGAAGCGGATCCGGTGGTACGAGGCGGGCCCGAGCAGCAGCAGGAACGCCATGGCGCCGGCGAGGAAGGTGCCGAAGAACACGTAGCGCCCGAGGTCGTCCAGCTCCTCGAAGCGGTTCGAGAACACCACCGTGATCAGGAACGCGAGCAGGACCTGGACGCCGGGGATCACCGCACGCAGCTCCTGCATCATCTCCTCGACCTCGCGGTTCAGCCGCTCGTCGCGCGTCTCCCGCTGGCCCGCCGCCGTTCGCTCGTCCATCACCGTGCGTTTACCCGACGTCCACCTGGACCAACCCTTCGGGGTCAGGCGCCGACGGCGCGGTGGTACTTCGCCATGAGGTGCGGCCCGGCCACCACCGGCGCGTGGCGCGGCCGGCCCGAGGCGGGCGTGCACGTCGGCAGGCAGCGCACCTCCGCGGCCCAGTTGGCGTTGTGGAAGAACGCCATGCTGCGGCGGCGCGTCGATCCCGCCGCGCCGGCCGGCGGGTTCACGACACGGTGGAGCGTCGACCGCCAGCGGTCGTCGGTCCACCGCGCGAGCAGGTCGCCGACGTTCACGACGAGCGCGCCGTCCACCGCGGCCACCGCCGTCCAGCGTCCGGAGCGATCGAGCACCTCCAGCCCACCGGGAGCGTCGTCCTGGCGGAGCAGCGTGAGCGTGCCGTAGTCGGTGTGCGCGCCGGCGCGCAGCTGACCCGGCGGCGGCGGGGTGCTCTGGTGCGGGTAGTCGATCGCCCGCAGCGCGCTCGGTGACTCGTCGATCATCGCGTCGAACCACGTCCGGGGCAGGTCGAGGGCGAGCGCCACCAGCTGCATCAACCGGGTCGACAGCGCGAGGAGCTCCCGCCAGCACGGCTCCCACGTCGCCCGCAGCTCCGGCAGGGCGGCCGGCCACGGCGTCGGCGCGAACGCCCACGCCTCCCCCGCGTCGAGCGGCGGGCGCCGCAGCGGGTCCACCGGGCCCGCGTTGAACGTCTGCTTGAGGTCCGGCGTGGCCGCGCCCTCGGCGCGCTCGTCACCGTCGACCGACCGCGTCAGCGCCTCGCCAGCGACCGGCACGAACCCGTACGCCGCGCCGGGCTCGGTGCGGACCGCCATCCGGGCGTCGAGCGGCAGGTCGAAGAACGCGCCCGCCGCGTCCCACGCGGCATCCGCCACGGCGCGCGGGACCCCGTGGCCGACGACCTGGGCGAAGCCGATGGCCTCGAACGCAGCCCCCAGCTCCGCGGCCACGCGCCGCGGGTCCCCGTCCAGGTCGACCACCGGCACGTCGTCGCTCATCGCGCCCGCAGCACCGCCTGGGTCTGGGTGACCTTGCCGACGAGCCGTGCTCCGTGACGCACCTCGGTCTCCACCACGATCGTCGTCGAGCCGACGTGCAGCGGCCGCGCCGTCGCGACCACCTCACCGTCACGGACCGCGCCGAGGAAGTTCGTCTTCGACTCGATCGTGGACGTGCCCGCCGCTCCCGAGGGCAGGTTGACGAACGCGCACGTGCCGCCGGCGGCGTCGGCGAGCGCCATCAGCGCACCGCCGTGCAGCAGGCCGCCGCTCGTGCACCGCTCCGGCGCCCACGACATCGCGAGCACGACCCCGGCTGGATCCAGCGAGCGCGCCGTGATGCCGAGGGTGGCGCACAGCGGCATCGCGCCGCGGACGAACGCGGTCATGGCGTCCGGATCGCCCGGCAGCGCGCCGAGCTCGCTCACGGCACCAGCACCGACTTGCCCGTGACGCGACGCTCGAGCTGGTCGCGGAGCGCACGGTGGGCCTCCGCCAGCGGGTACGCCATCGGCTCGACCGGGCGGAGCTCGCCCCGCTCGACGCACGCCAGCACGTCGGCGAGCATCTCGTGGTTCGCCTGCCGGTCGCGCCCCGCCCAGGCGCCCCAGTCGACCCCCGTGACGCGGCGGTTGCGCAGCAGGACCTGGTTCGCCGGGAGCTTGGGGATCTCTCCGGAGGCGAAGCCGACCACGAGGTACTGGCCGTCCTCGCGCAGCGCCCGCAGCGCCCGCTCGCCCTGCGCCCCACCCACCGGGTCGTAGACGAGGTCGACGCCGTCGCCACCTGCGAGCTCGCGCGCCCGCGCCGTGACGTCCTCGCCCGAGGAGTCGATGACCGCCTCGGCGCCGCGCCCGCGGGCGATCTCGCGCTTGGCCTCGCTGGAGGCGGCGGCGATGACGTGGAGCCCCATCGAACGGCCGACATCGACCGCGGCGAGGCCGACGCCGCCCCCGGCGCCCAGCACGAGGAGCCACTGCCCCGCCGTCGCCCGCGCCCGGTGCTGCAGGGCGAAGCGCGCGGTGAGGTAGCTCTGCGAGAACGTGGCGGCCTGCCCGTCGGTCATGCCGTCCGGCACGGGGAGCGCTCGGTGCGCCCGGATCACCACGTCGGACGCGAACCCGCCGAGGCCGACGCTCGCCGCGACCCGCTGACCCACCCGACGATCCTCGACCGCGGGCCCGACCTCGACGATCCGCCCCGCCACCTCGTTGCCGGGCACGAACGGCAGCGGCGGCTTGATCTGGTAGAGGCCCTGGACGAGGAGACCGTCGACGAAGTTCACCCCCGCCGCCGCCACGGCCACGCGCACGTCGTGGTCGCCCAGCGCCGGCGAGGGGCGCTCCTCCACGCGCAGCTGCTCCGGCGGGCCGAACGCAGAGCACCACACCGCACGCACGCCCCGGCACCGTACTGCGATGCTGGGCGGCCATGCGGCTCGAACCCTTCACGCTCACCGGCCGGCACGTCCGTCTCGAGCCGGTCTCGCACGACCACGTCGACGACCTCGTCGAGGCCGCGACGGCGGACCGCTCGTCGTTCGGCTACACCATGGTGCCCGCCGACCGGCCGGCGATGGTCGACTACGTCGACGCGCTCGGCGCCGACGCCGCCGCCGGCGTCGCGGTGCCCTTCGCCCAGCGGCGGCTGGACGACGGTCGTGTCGTCGGGTGCACGCGGTTCATGTCGATCGCGTGGTGGAGCGTCCACGACGCCCCCGTCGAGGTCGAGGTGGGAGGGACGTGGCTCGCCACGTCGGCGCAGCGGTCCGCCATCAACACCGAGGCCAAGCTGCTCCTCCTCACGCACGCGTTCGAGACGTGGCGCGTGCACCGGGTGGCGATCTGCACCGATGCGCGGAACACCCGCAGCCGCGTCGCGATCGAGCGCCTCGGCGCGACCTTCGAGGGCATCCTGCGCTCGCACCGCGCGTCGATGGGCGACCAGGTGCGCACGGGCGTCCCGCGCGACACGGCGATGCACTCGATCATCGCCGCCGAGTGGCCCGCCATCCGCGTGGGGCTCGAGGAGCGCCTCCGTGACCGGTGAGCGCGACGCGCGCGGTCGGCCCGTCGCCCTCGTCACGGGTGCCGCACGAGGCATCGGTGCCGCCATCGCCAGAGCGCTCGCCGTCGACCACGACATCGTGGTCCACCACCGCACGAGCGGCGCCGCCGCGGGCGCGCTGGTGGACGAGCTGCGCCGCGGGGGCGGGCGCGCGGAGGCGATCGCGGCCGACGTGGCGGACGAGGCCGAGGTGGAGGCGCTGTTCGCCCGGATCGACGAGCGGATGGGCCGTCTCGACGTGCTCGTCAACAACGCCGGGACGGCGGCCGGTCACGGGGGCATCGACCGCGTCACCGGCGCGTCGCTCGCCGCGCTCTGGGCCGTCAACGTCACCGGACCGTTCCTGTGCGCGCGCGAGGCCGTCCGGCGGATGTCGACGGCGAGCGGCGGGCGGGGCGGCTGCATCGTCAACATCTCGTCGAAGGCCGCCGTGCTCGGCGGCGCGGGCGAGTGGGTGGACTACGCCGCGTCGAAGGGAGCGCTCGACACGATGACCGTGGGGCTCGCGCGTGAGCTCGCGCCCGCGGGCATCCGCGTCAACGCGGTGCGGCCGGGACTGATCGTGACCGAGTTCCACCGGCACGCGCCCACGGGGCGCGTCGAGGCGATGGCGCCGGCGGTGCCGATGCAGCGGGCGGGCTCGGCGGCCGAGGTCGCGGACGCGGTCCGGTGGCTGGTGTCGCCGGGCGCCAGCTACGTCGCCGGGGCGCTCGTGGACGTCACCGGGGGCCGCTGAGACGCAGGCGGGCCGGTCAGGACGCTCGCGAGCCCCGCGACGGCCAGGCCGGCGAGCGGAACCGCGAGGAGCCCGGCGCGCAGGCTGACGGCGTCGCCGACGAGGCCGACGAGCGGCGGGCCGACGAGGAAACCGGTGCGGCCGATCCAGGCCACCACCGCGACGCCGTGGCCGGGCCGGACGCCGGGGATGTTCCCGGCGGCGTGGAAGACCAGCGGGTAGATCGCGGCCGTGCCCAGGCCCGCCACGGCGAACGCGGCCACGACGGCCCACGGCCGGTCCACCAGCAGGCCGGCGCCGACCGCGACTGCCGTCAGCAGACCACCCGTGCGGACGGTGCGCGCCTCGCCGAAGCGATCGACGACCCGGTCGCCGAGCAACCGGCTGGTCGTCATCGACACCTGGAACGCGACGTACACGAGGGCGGCGACGGTGGCCGACGTGCCGAGCTCGCTGCGCATGAACACCGCGCCCCACGACGAGGGCGCGTCCTCGATGATCCCGGACATGATCGCGAGCAGGCCCAGGAGGGCGACGAGCACGCCGGCGCGACGCAGCGGCGAACCGGGCGCGCCCTCCGACCCGCTCGCCGCCTCGACCACCTCGTCCGGGCCGGGCAGCAGCCAGCGCGAGAGCACGAGCGCGGTCACCGCGATCGCCGCACCCACGACCACGAGGTGCACCCCCAGCGGGAGGTCCAGCGCGGTCGCGCCCGCGCCGAGCGCCGCGCCCGCCACCGCGCCGACGCTCCACAGCCCGTGGAGGGCGTTGATGATCGAGCGCCCGTACCGGCGCTGCACCCGGAGCGCGTGCGCGTTCATGGACACGTCCATCCACGCGTCGAGCGCGCCGATCACGGCGAACGTCCCGGCGAGGACCCCCCACGCGGGCGCCGCCGCGAAGGTGGGCAGGACCACGCCGAAGCCGATCGCGCAGGCGACGGCCACCCGTCCGCTGCCGAAGCGCGCCACCAACCCGCCCGCGGCCAGCCCGGCGACGAGCGCGCCGGCGGGCATGGCCGCGACCGCCGTGCCGAGCGAGGTGTTGGACAGGCCGAGGTCGGCCTTGATCGCCGGCAGCCTCGGCACCACGGTGGAGTACGCCATCGCGTTCAGCAGGAACAGCACCGACACCGCCGCGCGCGCGGGGGCGTGTGGGTCGCGGGGCCGTGCCACGGGGCCCCACGCTACGGCGCCACCGGGGTGCGGGCGGCTCCCGCGGGCTACGCTCCGCCGGTCATGCGCGCCGTGGTCGTGATCGCCCACCCCGACCCGGCGAGCTTCACCCACGCGGTGGCCGCACGCGTGGTGGCGGGCCTCGCGGCGGGTGGTCACGTCGCCGTCGTCCACGACCTCCACGCCGACGGCTTCCGGGCCGCGATGTCCGACGAGGAGCGCCAGGCGTACCACGGCGACCGACCGATCGTCGACCCGCTCGTCCGGCGCTACGCCGACGACGTCCTCGCCGCGGACGCGCTGGTGTTCGTGCAGCCCTGCTGGTGGGGCGGGCTGCCGGCCCTGTCGAAGGGGTGGCTCGAGCGCGTGCTCGTGCCCGGGGTCGGGTTCGTGTTCGACGAGGCCGGCGCGGTCCGGCCCGGCCTGCGGCACGTGCGCCGGATCGTGGGCGTCAGCACCTACGGGTCCCGCCGGCTGTACGTGCGCGCCGTCAACGACGGCGGCCGTCGGACCATCCTGCGCGCGCTCCGCCTGTGCACGGGCGTGCGCACCCGCTCGCGCTGGCTGGGGATGTACTCCCTCGACACGAGCACGGCACGCGACCGCGAGCGGTTCCTCGCGAGGTGCGAGCGCGCGTGCCGGTCGTTGCGATGAGGGTCCTCGTCGTCTTCTGCCACCCGACGCACGAGTCGCTCACCGGCGCCGCGCTCGCCCGCGCGCTCGCCGGCCTCGCGACCGGTGGCCACGAGGTGCGCGTCGTCGACCTGTACGCGGAGGGGTTCCGCCCCGAGCTCTCGCTCGACGAGCGCGCCGCGCACCTCGTGGACCACCGCCTCGAGCCCGGCCTCCGCGCCGAGGTGACGCCCTCGGTGGAGGCGCTGCGGTGGTGCCAGGCGCTGGTGCTCGTGCACCCCACCTGGTGGTCGGGGCAGCCGGCGATGCTGAAGGGCTGGTTCGACCGGGTCTGGGTGCGGGGCGTCGCCTGGGACCTGCCCGACGGGTCGGACCGGATCCGGCCGATGCTGCGCGACCTGCGCCGCATCGTCACCGTCACCAGCCACGGCTCGTCGAAGATCGTGAACGCCGTCGAGGGCGAGGCGGGCAAGCGCATCGCCTCGCGGTCGCTGCGCGCGGTCTGCAGCCGGCGCTGCCGGGTGCGCTGGATCGCGCTCTACGGGGTCGACACCTCGACGCCCGAGCGGCGGGTCGCGTTCCTGGACCGCGTCGAGCGCGAGCTCGAGCTCAGGCCGTGGTGGCGGCGTAGGCGCCGTCCGGGTTCCCGTTCGACACCACGCCGCCGGCCACCTCGTTCGTCACGACGAGCTGCGCGACCGGGCCGTTGACGGTGAACAGCTCGACCTCCGGGTTGTGCCCGAGGATCCCGAGCGAGATCGCGTTGCCGTCGATGACGCCCCACAGCTGGTAGGTGCGGTCATCGGGCAACGTCGGCAGGCCCGTGGCGATGAGGAACCCGTGCCCGTCCTGGTCGATGATCGCCTCGCCTCCCGGCGTGCCGTCGACCACGGAGACCAGCTCCACCACGATCGAGTCGCGGTCGTCACGGGCGCGGGCGACGGCGGCTTCGAGCGGCGCGTCCGTGGCGTCGTCGTCGAGCAGCGACACCGCGACCACCGCGACGGCAGCCGCGGCCGCCGACGCAGCGGCCCAGGCGCCGAGGGTGCGGGCGACCGAGCGCCGCCTCGGCCGCCCCGGCGCGGCGGCTCGCCGGGTCGGGTCGAGGGCCAGCACCGCCGCGAGCTCGCCCGAGGGTGCCGGCGGCGCCTCGTCGAGGCTCGCCGCGATGCGGTCCCACAGCCCCTCGGGAGCGGCTGCGCCGGTCCAGGCGAGCATCGTCGCGGTCTCGCGGTGCTCCGCCACCTCGGCGCGAGCGCGCGGGTTGACGAGCAGGTACTCCTCGACCGCTCGTGCCTCCTCCTCGCTGACCGCGTCGAGGGCGTACGCCCCCAGCAGCTCGTCCAGGTCCCGCTCGTCCGAGTTCATGCGTCACCCACCGTCACGCCGGCCGCCAGCAGCTCACCGCGCAGCTTCTTGAGGCCTGTCCTGATCCGACTCTTCACGGTGCCCTCCGGCTCCCCGAGCTCGACCGCCACCTCTCGGTACGTGCGGCCTCCGAAGTACGCGAGCTCGAGCGCGGCCCGCTCCCCCGGGTGGAGCGCGTCGAGCGCGGTGCGCACGTGCTCCGCCAGCGCCAGGTCCCAGATCTCGTGGTCGAGGTCGTAGCCGCCCTCGGCCGCCTGCCGGGCGTCGCGCTCCTCGCGGCGCCGTCGGGCGGTGTCGGAGCGGAGGATGTCGACCGACCGCCCGTGCGTCTGGGCGAGGAGGAAGCTGCGCAGCGAGCCGCGGTCCGCGTCGAAGCGCTCGGGGCGGTTCCAGAGCCGCAGGAACACCTCCTGCACGACCTCCTCCGCCTTCGCCTGGTCGTTCAGCAGCCGCTTGGACAGCCCGAACACGGCGCCGGCGTGGCGGCGGTACAGCTCGCCTAGCGCCTCCTGCTGGTAGCGCGCCAGCCCGAGCACCAGCGAGGCGTCCGAGGCGGTGGCCAGGTCGTCACGCACACCCTCTCTACGGAGCCGGGGGCGCGACGGATCACCCTGTCGTCCCGGTTCCTCTGGGCGCTCGCTCGAGGTCAAAGCGGGTCACGGCCTCCACGTGGTGCGTCTGCGGGAAGAGGTCGAGCACGACGCTCGTCGACAGAACGTACCCGTGCTCGCGCAGCGCCGCCGCGTCGCGGGCGAGGGAGACCGGGTCGCAGCTGACGAGCGCCACCACGGGCGCGCCGGTGGCGGCGACGACCGCCGCCGCGTCCCGCCCCAGTCCCTGACGGGCCGGGTCGGCCACGACCACGTCCGCGCGCTCCGGCGCCCACCGCTCGACGGACGACTCGACCACGTCCGCCCCGCGGTCCGCGAGGTTCACCCGCGCGTCGGCGCAGGCGTCGGGTGAGCCCTCCACCACCGTCACCGTCGCCCCCGAGCCCGCCGGCAGGAGGGTCGACGCGAACAGGCCGACGCCGCCGTACAGGTCGACCAGGTGGGTGGCGCCGGCCAGCTCGTCCCCGCACACCGACCGGACGGTGGCCACGAGCAGCTCGGCGGCGCCCGGTCCGGACTGGAAGAACGACGGCGAGCTGACACGCAGCGCGACGCCGGCGACGTGCTCGGTGACCCACCCGCCGCGTCCCGTGCGGACGTCGCCCGGCACCACCAGCCCCGCGACGTGCTCCGGTCGCCACCACGTGGAGCGCTCCCCCGTCGCCGCCGACACCCGGACCGACACCTCGTCGGCGCCCGGCAACCGGAGCTGCCCCACCAGGTCGTCGAGCGACGGGTGGGCGATCGGGCAACCGGCCAGCGGCACGAGGTCGTCGCTGCGGTGGCGGTGGAGCGAGGGCACGCCGTCGGCTCCGAGCGCGAACCGCATCGACGTCCGGTAGTCCCACGGGGCGACGCTGCCGCCCGCACGCACCGGCGCATCGGGCAGCCGGGCCGTACGTCGCAGCGCCTCGCGGACCACCTCGACCTTCAGCTCCAGTTGCGTGCGGGCGTCGACGTGCTGCCAGTCGCAGCCGCCGCACCCCCGGTGCAGCGCCTCGCACGGGGGCGTGACCCGCGCCGGCGACGGCTCGACCACCCCGACCAGCCGGGAGCGGGCGAAGTCGCGGGCGGCGCCGACGAGCTCGACGTCGACGAGCTCGCCGGGCAGCGCGCCGGGCACGAACACGACCCGGCCGCCCGACGGCGCCCGTCGCGCCGGGCCGCCGGCGTCGCCCACGGCCGGGTCGAGCGGCTCCCGCGCCAGCCCGTCACCACCGGCGACGACGCGCTCGACGCGCAGGCGCAGCCGGGTGCGCGTCCGGTGCGGGCGCGTCACGCCGGGAACGCCGATGCAGCGGTCGCTCCCACGGCCACCTCCCTTCGAGGTCGTCACGGTACCGGGACCGCCGGCGGTGCCCCATGCGGACCCGGCGTGGGGGGTGCGTGCCCGGCCGCCGAGCGGGGTGTCGCCGGTCAGGCCCGGCCGCGCGCCGGGCCGCCGCCGTCAGGGCCCGTCGGCGGCTCGCGCCGCGGCACGCGCGGCGAGCCCCTCGGCCCGCGCGGACTCGAGCCGCTCCGTCGTCAGCTTGGGGACCGCGTACACGACGAGCGCCGCCCCGAGCGCGGCCGCCGCCCACCACGGTGCGCGCAGCGCGGCCTCACGGCCCCAGCCGGGCTCGGCGACTGCCACGATCACGCCCCCGAGGGCGGTGCCGATCGGCATCATCCCCCACGCGAAGAACCGGTAGACGCTGTTGACCCGCCCGAGCAGCTGGTCCGGGATGATCGTCTGGCGCAGCGACACGGTGATGACGTTCCACACCGTGCCGACGAGGGTCGCCAGGGCGAACATCGCGAACACGAGCGGCCACCACGACGTCAGCGCGATCGGGATCGGCGTCAGCGCGGTCGCCACGAGCGTGAGCCACAGCGACGGGCCGCTGCCGAGGCGGCGGCTGATGGCGGGCGCCGTGTAGCCGCCGACGACGGCGCCGAGCGCGGCACCCATGGTCAGGACCGCGAACTCGAGCGCGGACGTGTCGAGCACCTCCTGCGCGAACAGCACGAGCGTGGCGAACTGCAGCGTGCCGATGGCGTTGACGATGCCGAGGATGATCGCCATCGGCCGCAGCAACGGGTGCGCCCACAGCCACCGGACGCCCTCGGCCAGCTCGCGCCGCCACGACCCCGGCGGCGTCGCCGCAGCGGCTCCGCGTGCTCCGGCACGGGCGCGTGAGCGGAACTCGCCCACGAGCAGCGACACGATCGCGCCGGAGACGGCGAAGGTCACGCCGCTGACGGCGAACGGCAGGAACAGCGCACCGGCGATCAGCGCGCTCCCGAGCGGCGGGCCCACGAAGGTGTTCGCCACCTGCTCCGCCGACCAGAGCCGGCCGTTGGCCCGTTCGAGGTGCTGTGGCTCGACGATCGCGGGCACGATCGTCTGCGCGGAGTTGTCGCGCAGCACCTCGGCGCAGCCGAGCAGGAGGCTCGCGCCGAGCAGGATCGCGTAGAGCAGGGCGTCGGTGCCCCCCGCCGCGCGCAGCGCCTCGACGTCCCCCGGCGCCGGGAGATCCGAGCCGAGCCACAGCACGGCGAGCGCCACGAGCGCGGTGACGGCCGACCGAGCCGTGTCCATCGCGACGATGAGCCGCCGCCGGTCCGACCGGTCGGTGATGACGCCCGCCGGGAGGGTGAACAGCAGCCAGGGCAGGCGCTGCGCCACGGCGACGAGGGCGACCAGCACCGGGTCGCGGGTCACCGCGGAGGCGAGCCACGGGTACGCGATCTGGGCCACGCCGTCGCCCAGGTTCGACACGACGCTCGCGCCGAACACGCGGCGGTAGTTCCGGCCGAGCGACGGCCGCGGCTGCCGGCGCGGCGCGTCCGGTGCGGCGAGCGGCTCCGGGTGGAGGTCGGTCACGGTGCCACCTCGGCGGTGCCGCCGTGCGCGGCGCCCCCCGGCTCCGGGAGCGTCGGCCGGTCGGTCGGGTACAGCGCGAGCAGGAGCCCGTGCACCCGGGCCCCGCCCCGGGGCGCGCCCACGAACTCGAGCGCCAGCTCGTCGAGGCGGCGCACGAACTCCGCCAGGCGTTCGGGGGCGAGCCGCGCGTGCCGCAGGGTGGTGAACGCGACCTCGTCGGGGTGCGGCGGACGTGGCCGCGCCGCACCGTCGTCGAGCGCCTCCTGCAGGAACGACCAACCGTCGCCTGCACCGGGCGGCATGGAGATCTCGATCGTGCGGCCGGTGCGTCCCCAGAACCGCTCCGTCACCGCCCGGACCCGCCGCGTCCGCACCACGCGCACCAACCCCGCGCGCTCGAGCACCTTGAGGTGGTGGTCGACCGAGCCCTTCGGCCGCCCGAGCGCCGCCGCCAGCTCGGTGGTCGTCGCCGCCCGCTCGAGGACCAGGTGGAGGATGGCGCTGCGGGTCGGGTCGGCGATCGCCTTCCACTGCGCGGGCCCGTCGGCGACCACGGCGGGAGCGAGCTCGTAGTCGGGGACGGCGGCGGGCGCCGGCGGTCCCCCCGAACCGGCAGCGCCTCGCCGATCGTCCCGCTGATCCGGAACGTCCGACATCGACCGGACGTTAGCAGGCGACCGAGCCGGCGCGGGTAGGGTCGTGTCGTGGCGCGCCCGATCGAGATCGCTCCGAGCGTGCTGCCGGTCGACTTCAGCCGCCTCGGCGACGAGGTGCGTGCGCTGGAGGACGCCGGCGTCGACCGCATCCAGTGGGACGTGATGGACGGCCAGTTCGTCCCCAACCTCACGTTCGGGCCCGCGGTCATCGCCGCTGCCAGGCCGCACACGTCGCTGCCGTTCGAGGCCCACCTGATGGTGCTGACCCCCGATGCGATGGCGGCGCGGTACGTCGAGGCCGGGTGCTCACGGCTGATCGTCCACGCCGAATCCGTGGTCCACCTCCACCGGACGCTCGCCACGGTCTCGGAGCTGGGCGCGACGGCGGCGGTCGCGCTCAACCCGGCCACGCCGGCGTCGGCCGTCGCCCACGTGCTGGACCTCGTCGACATGGTGCTCGTCATGACGGTCAACCCCGGCTTCGGCGGGCAGGGCTACCTCAGCTCGATGGAGGCCAAGGTGCGCGAGGTCCGAGCGATGGTCGAGCGCGCCGGCCTCGCCGACGTCGTCGACGTCGAGGTCGACGGAGGGATCGGTCCCGACACCGTCGCCGGCGCAGCGGCGGCCGGCGCGAACGTGCTCGTCGCCGGCACCGCGCTGTTCCGCGACCCGTCCGGGCTCGAGCACGCTGTGGCCGACCTGCGCAGCCGCGCCCTCGCGGCCCGCCCGCTCGCCGCCTGAGCGCCCCTCCTACCCTGCGCGGCGCCCGAGGCGGGAGGTGCGCGGCCGGTCCGGGGCGCCGCCGAGGTCGCGCAGGGTGCCGACGAAGCCGAACACCAGCAGCTTCATCCCCGCGAGTCCGGCCAGGACCGCGAGGGCGACGGCCAGCGGCCGGAGGACGGCGAGCAGGAGCTCCCGCTTCGCGTCGCGCAGCGGGGTCAACACCCCCGACTCGACGCTGCTGCCGTCGAGGTGCACGGTCCGCACCGGGTCCTCGACGGAAGGGCAGGGGACGTCCGGGTCGTCGATCCCGGCGATGTCGCTGCCGCCGAACAGCGGCGCGGGCGCGCGCACGGTGGACACGAGCACGCCGGTGTCGTCGCGGCCGGCGCCGACCACGTACCGCTCGCCGACCTGGAGGACGTCGACCTCGTCGCCGTAGCGCACGTCGACGAGGCCGTCGACGGCGAAGCCCTCGAGGCTGCCCGCGCGCACCTGCTCGATCCGGAACCGGGCCGTGGAGGCGTCGCGCACCGTGAGCGACCCGACGAACACCGCCTGCTCCTGAGCGGGCGCAGGACACCCGGCAGGGACGGGGACGAGCCGCGTGGACGGCGCACCCGGGTACTCGATCGGAGGCAGCGAGGGAACGGGCGCCGGCGGCGGCAGGTCCTGCGCACCAGCGGCGGGCGCCGTGGCGCAGAGCACGGCCGCGACGGCGACCAGCAGCGCCCTCCCCGCTCGTCCTGTCCGGCTCACCGCCCGGAGGCTACCGAGCCGGCCGGCGCGGGCGAGGTCACCCGCGCCGAGGCGCTCCCCCGCCGCTCACCGCCCCTCGAAGCGAGGCGCGCGCTTGTCGACGAAGGCCCGCATCGCCTCCATCGTGTCCTTGGTCGAGAAGTTGACGGTCTGCGCGGCGCCCTCGTCGTCGAGGGCCTCCTCGAGGGTCACCTGCATCGAGTTGTTGAGCATCCGCTTCGTCATCGCGAGCGCGAGGGGCGGCCCGTCCGCGAGGCGCCGGGCCCAGTCGTCCACGAACGCGTCGAGCTGGTCGTCCGCGACGACGCGGTTGACGAGGCCGATGCGCTCCGCCTCGGTGGCGTCGATGATGTCGGCGAGCAGGGCCAGCTCCTTCGCGCGGTGCAGCCCCACCCGGCGCGGGAGCAGCCACGTCCCGCCGAAGTCCACGGACAGCCCCCGCCTCGCGAAGATCTGCGAGAACCGGGCGGTGGGACCCGCGACGACGAGGTCGCAGCCGAGGGCCATGTTGCACCCGGCGCCCACCGCCACGCCGCGCACCTTGGCGACGACCGGCTGCGGGAGGCGGGCGAGCGCGAGGCAGACGTCGCCGACGTGACGCATGGCCGCCAGCTGGTGGCGCTCCTGGCCACCTCCGCCCGTGAGGTCGGCGCCGGAGCAGAACTCCCCACCCGCGCCGGTGATCACGACGGCCCGGTCGGTGGCGCTCGCGCCGATCTCCCGGAAGGTCGCGAGCAGCTCGTCCCACATCGTCGCGTCGATCGCGTTCTTCTTCGCCGGGCGGTCCAACGTGATCGTCACGATGCCGTCCGCCCGCTGCACCTGGATGGTCTCCACGGCCGCGGACGATACTGACGCGATGGGATTCGACCCGCATCGCAGGCGCGTCCGCCGTGCGAGCGACTACGTCTTCGTCGCCGCGGCCGTCGTCGCCGCCGTGGCCCTCGTCGCGTGGGCGCTGCTCGGCTGACCACCGGCGCCCGGCACCGTCAGAACGCGGCGCGGACGACCTCGACGCGGGTCCCCGTCACCGCCACGACGTCGAAGCGCACCGCCCGCCACGGCGGCCACCCCTCCGCACGCCGCTGCGCGAGCCAGCGCGTGGCGAGGATCCGCAACCGGCGCTGCTTGCGGTGGTCGACCGCGGTCGCGGGCGTGCCGAACCGGTCGGTCGCACGTGCCTTGACCTCGACGAAGACCACGACGTCACCGCTGCGGACCACGAGGTCGATCTCCCCCTCGGCGCAGCGCCAGTTGCGATCCACCACCGTGTCGCCGTGGGCGACGTACCACGCGGCGGCCGCGTCCTCGCCGAAGCGACCACGAGCGCGGCGGCTCAGATCGACAGGTCGGTGTGCGGGAGCTCCTCGACGTTGACGTCCTTGAACGTCAGCACCTTGACCTTCGGCACGAAGCGGCTCTTCCGGTACATGTCCCAGACCCATGCGTCGCTCAACTCCACCTCGATCACGGGGCGAGCGGTGTCACCGGTGACGGTGACCTTCACGTCGTTCGCCAGGTAGAACCGGCGCTCGGTCTCCACGGCGTAGCGGAACATGGCCGCGACGTCCTGGTACTCCTGCGCGAGCTGGAGCTCCCGCTCGGACTCGAAGTTCTCGAGGTCGTCGGAGCTCAACGTGGATGCCCGTTCACGGCGAGGGCACGAGGTGTCGGGACGGGACGCGTCAGCGGTCCCGCTTCTCCTTGATCTTCGCAGCCTTGCCGGAGCGCTCGCGGAGGTAGTACAGCTTCGCCCGCCGGACGTCGCCGCGCTTGGTGACCTCGATCTTCGCGACGGTGGGCGTGTGGAGGGGGAAGGTGCGCTCGACGCCGACGCCGTAGCTGACCTTGCGGACGGTGTACGTCTCGCCGATGCCGCTGCCCTGGAGGCGCACGACGTGGCCCTGGAACACCTGCACGCGCTCCTTGTTGCCCTCGACGACCTTGACGTGCACCTTCACCTCGTCACCGGGCCCGAACGCCGGGAGGTCGGTGCGGAGGTGCGGGTCGTCGACGAGATCGGTGGACTTCATGGCGCGGACATCCTGCTGGCTGGCGGACGGGGGAACGGTTCAGGATAGGTGACGGGAGGGAACTCTTCCAACAGCCGCCGCTCCTCGGGGCTGACACCGCCGCGCGCGGCCACCAGGTCCGGCCGGTCGCGCAGCGTCCGGTGCAGCGCCTGCGCCCGCCGCCAGCGGGCGATCCGCCCGTGGTCACCGCTGCGCAGGACCTCGGGCACGTCCCACCCGCGGAAGCTCGCCGGTCGGGTGTACTGGGGCTCCTCCAGCAGCCCGGCCGCCCCGAAGCTCTCGGTCAAGGGGCTGGTGGCGTTGCCCATCGCGCCGGGGAGCAGCCGCACGACCGCCTCCACGACGAGGCACGCAGCCACCTCGCCGCCGCTCAGCACCACGTCGCCGACGCTCAGCTCGCCGTCGACGAGGTGCTCGCGGACCCGGTGGTCGACGCCCTCGTAGCGCCCGCACAGCAAGCTGAAGCCGGGCGCCTCCGCGAGGTCGTGCGCCAGGCCCTGGTCGAAGCGCCGGCCGCCGGGGCCGAGCAGCAGCAGCGGCCGCGGCGGCTGCTCGGCGTCGACCGCGGCGAAGACCGGTTCCGGGCGGATGACCATCCCGGCACCGCCACCGAAGGGCGTGTCGTCGACGCTGCGGTGGACGTCGGTCGTGTGCGCGCGCAGGTCGTGCACGCGCAGGTCGACCAGGCCGGTGGCGCGCGCCCTGCCCAGCAGGCTCTCGGCGCAGAACGCGTCGACCATCGCCGGGAAGATGGTGAACACGTCGATCCGCACGATCTGCCAGCCTACGGTTCGTGCTGTTCCACCTCGCCGAGCGCCACCGCTGGGAGCGCGCCGTCGCCGACGGCGCGTACACCGCCTCCACCCTCGGGCGGGAGCTCGCCGACGAGGGGTTCATCCACCTGAGCCGCGCGGAGCAGGTCGCCGGCGTCGCCGAGCGGTGGTACGCCGGTGTGGCCGACCTGGTGCTGCTGCACGTCGACGAGGCCCGGCTGCGTTCCCCCGTGGTCGACGAGCAGGTCGGCACCGCGGCCGACGGCACGCCGCTGGTGTTCCCGCACCTCTACGGCCCGCTCGACGTCGACGCCGTCGTGCACGTCGAGCCGTTCACCGCCCCGGCGCCCTGACCACACGATCGCCGGCGGTCCCGGCACGCCGAGCGGGCTCGGACCGCCGAGGGATCAGTCGAGGAGGTCGAACAGGCCCTCGGGCGCGTCGACGCGGATCGTCCGGCGCCCGTCCGCGGCCTCGTCCACGCCGGTCACGAACGTCACCGGCACGAGATGGCCCGTGTCGAGCTCCAGCAGGTCGGCCGCCGGGTTGTCGACCACGGCCGTGCACGTGCCCCGCTCGGTCCCGCCCGCGTCGACGACGACGCCGCCGATCAGCTCGTGGACCCACAGCACGTCGTCGTCACCGGCGTCGACCAGCGGCTCGGCCGACAGCGTCCGCCCGGCGGAGGCCTCCGCCGCGGTGCGGTCCTCGATCCCCTCGAAGCCGACGACGAACCGACCGGGGCCCTGCGGGCGTGAGGACGTGACCACCAGCCAGCGGCGGCCGTCGTGCAGGCGGGCACCGGGCGCGACGCGCTCGTGGCGATCCGTCGTCAGCGTGACCACGAGCCCGCCCCGGACGCCGTGGGCGCGGCCGATGCGACCGACCTCGAGCAGGCCCGCCGGTGGCCCGGGCGGAGGGCCCGACGACACGTTCAGTCGGCGAAGTCGACGTCGACGTCGACGCCGTCGCGGGTCGCGGCGGCTCGCACCACGGTCCGGATGCTCTGCGCGGTGCGGCCGCGCCGGCCGATGACCCGCCCGAGGTCGCCGGGACCGACCCGCACCTCGAGGCGCACGCGGTGGCGTCCCTCGTTGGCGGCGACCTCCACAGCGGCGGGGTCGTCGACGATGGAGCCGACGATGTGGCGCAGGACCGCCGTGGCGGTGGGTGCCGGGATCTCGTTGCCGGCGTCGTCGGCGTCGTCGACGACGTCGAGGTCGGCGTCGCTCACTTGGCCGACCGGGCGGCCTTCGCGGTGGTGAAGGCCTCCCACGCGCCGGTGATCTCGAGCAGCTTCCGCACGCGGTCGGTCGGCTGCGCCCCGTCCATCAGCCACTTCACGGCCTTCTCCTCGTCGATCGACACGACGGAGGGCTCGGCGCGGGGGTTGTACGTCCCGAGGATCTGGATGAAGCGTCCGTCACGCGAGGACCGGCTGTCGGCAGCGACGACGCGGTACTGCGGCTGCTTCTTCTTGCCGACGCGGGTGAGCCGGAGCTTGACTGCCATGGGGATGTGCACTCCTCGGTGAAACGAACCCCGAGATGTTAGCCCCGCGACCCGGGGAACCCACCGGGCAGGCCCGGCAGCCCGGGCATGCCGGGCATCCCCGGGAGGCCGGGCACGCCGGCGGGGATCCCGCCGCCGAAGCCGCCGCCGCGCTTGCCCTTCTTGCCCTTCTTGCCCTTGCCGGGGCGACCGAGGCCCATCGCGCCCATGCGCTTCATCATCTTCTGCATCTCCTGGAACTGCTTCACCAGCTGGTTGACCTCGCCCACGGTGGTGCCGCTGCCGTTGGCGATGCGCGTGCGGCGGCTGCCGTTGAGCAGCTCGGGCCGCCGGCGCTCGAGCGGTGTCATCGAGCGGATGATCGCCTCGACCGGCTTCAGCTGCTCGTCGCCGATCTCCGCGCCCTTCAGCTCCTTCGGGACGCCGGGGAGCATGCCGAGGACGTTGCCGAGGGGCCCCATCTTCTTCAGCTGCTGCATCTGCTCGAGGAAGTCGTCCAGCGTGAACTCGCCCTCGAGCAGCTTCTCGGCCGCCGCCTCGGCCTCGTCCTTCTCGAACGCCCGCTCGGCCGTCTCGATCAGGGTGAGCATGTCGCCCATGCCGAGGATGCGGCCCGCCATGCGGTCCGGGTGGAACTGCTCGAACGCGTCGAGCTTCTCACCGGTCGACGCGAACGCGATCGGGCGGCCGATCACCTCCTTGACGCTCAAGGCCGCGCCGCCGCGGGCGTCGCCGTCGAGCTTCGACATGATCACGCCGTCGATCGCGAGCGTCTCGTGGAAGGCCTCGGCCACGCCCACCGCGTCCTGGCCGGTCATCGCGTCGATGACCAGGAACGTGTAGTCCGGCTCGACGGCGACCGAGATCCGGCGGACCTGCTCCATCATCTCCGCGTCGATCGCGAGGCGCCCGGCGGTGTCGACGATCAGCACGTCGCGACCGAGGCGGCGCGCCTCGGCGAGCCCTCGGGCCGCGACCTCGACCGGGTCCGACGGCTCGCTGAAGACGGGGACGTCGATCTGGCGGCCCAGGGTGCGGAGCTGCTCGACGGCGGCCGGGCGCTGGAGGTCGGCGCCCACGAGGAGCGGCTGGCGGCCCTGGCCCTTGAACCAGCGGGCCAGCTTGGCGGCGTTCGTGGTCTTGCCCGAGCCCTGCAGGCCGGCCATCAGCACCACCGTCGGCGGCCGGCTCGCGTAGGTGATCTTGAGGGTCTCGCCGCCGAGCATCGCGGTGAGCTCGGCGTTGACGATCTTGACGACCTGCTGGCTGGGGTCGAGCGCCTGGCTGAGGGTCGCCCCCACGGCCTGCTCGCGGATCCGCCCCACCACGGCCCGGACGACGCCGACGTTGACGTCGGCCTCGAGGAGCGCGGTGCGGATCTCGCGCATCACCTCGTCGACGTCGTCCTCGGTGAGGCGTCCCTTGCCGCGGAGCCGCTTGACGATGCCTTCGAGGCGGGACGAGAGGGAGTCGAACATCGGCTCCGACGCTACCGGCCGCCGGTCCCCCGCCTCGCGCCCGCCCCCGCACGCCCACGTTCGTGGACCGGGGCACCGCCACGGTGCCCCGGTCCACGGACGCGGGTGGGGGCGGGCGCCTCAGCCGACGGACTCGACGGCGGTGACGACCCCGTCGGTCACGACCACGTTGACCCGGTCCGAGCGCAGGTCGTCGGTGCGGGCGAGGGCCTCGCCGTCGCGCTCGACGACCCGCAGCTCCCAGCCGGAGCCCTTCGCCACCTCGGCGGCCGCGACCTCGTCGAGCCCGACCAGCTCGGCCGCGGCCACCGCCTGGTCGGCGGCGGGCGTGTCCGCCGGGTCCACGGCCGGGTCCACGGCCGGCTCCACGGCCGGCTCGGGCCTCGCGACCGGGTCCTCGCCCACGACCGGCTCCTCGATCTCCAGGTACTCGTCGGGGAGCGCCGTCGCCGTGTAGCGACCGCCGTCGTCGGCGGTGAACGAGTAGGCGGGGACGAGCCAGATCGTGCCGTCGCTCGACCACAGCTGCTCGAGCGCGGGCTGCGGGTCGCGGAGCACGACCGTGATCGGCTCGGCGTCGACGTCGGTCGGCACGCAGTCCGCCGCCGGGTCGCAGACCGCCGGATCGACGAGCACGAGGTCCGTGCCGGGCACGGCGCCGGGCTCGCCGGGCGCCGCGGCCGTCTCGCCGGCGACCGGCGCCTCGCCGGTCTCACCGCCGCCCGTCGCCGCGCCGTCCGTGACGACCACCGGCTCCTCCGCGGCGGCCGTGCCCGGAGCCTCCTCGGCCGTGGCGTCGCACTCGGGTGTGAGCTCGACGCCGGCGAACTCCACGCACGGCGGCGCACTCGCACCGGTCGATCCCGCGGATCCGCTCGCGTCGACGGCGACGCCGGTGACCCAGCCGGAGCTCCCGGCGTTCAGGCGCTCGACGGCGGCCTCCACGCCGATGCGGGGGTAGTCGGCGCCCCGCTCCGGGGTCGCCAGGAAGCCCGACGCCCACGTCAGCGCCCCCTCGGCGCCGAACCCGGCGCTGATCGACACGTTGGAGCGGACGCCGTCGAGCACGAGCCACCCGGTGACGCCGGCGCCCCACTGGTCCGCGTAGGGCTCCAGCTCGTAGCTCGCGGCGTCGACGCCCCACGCGGCGAACAGCTCCGCCGACCGGGCCTCGGCCTGCGCCGCGGTGGGCACGCCCACCGGCGGGGTCGGCTCGCACACGGGCGACGACGCCGCCTCGGCGTCACCCGTGGGGTCGCCGGGCGGGTACAGCTCGCAGTCCTGCGGGAACGAGCTCGGCTCCGGCGGGCCGGGGTTGAACCACCAGCTCGACATCGCGTCGCCGCTGACCGTCAGCGTCGGGCCGCTGTAGTCGTCGGGCCCGACGATCCACCCCCCGCCCAGGTCGGCGTCCTGGCGTCGGGGCTCACCGTCCACACCGAGCGCCGCGGCCAGCGCCGCGACCTGCTCCGCCGTCGCGCCCGAGCCGGGGGCGAACGACCACGACGCCGCGGGCGAGGTGAGGTCCGGCGCCTCGCCCTCGAACACGAACCGCATCCAGGCGGCCATCATCTTCGAGTCGGCGGCGGCGGCGACGTCGGCATCTGCGCCGGACTCGGCCACCGCCGGCGCCGCGCTGCGACCGCCACCCGCGCCGCCGCCGGCGACACGGATCACCGGCGGGCCGGCGGTGGTCGTGGCCACGGCGGCGGCCGGTTCGGCGGTGTCCTCCGTGCCGCACGCCGCGGCGCCGAGGACGAGGACGGCGGCCACGAGGGCCAGCCGGTGGGAGCGGAGTCGGTGCGTCATGCCCGTTTCGACGTCCGCTCACCCGGTCGCGGTTCCCGCGACGGCGAGATCATCGAGGACCCGTGGGCCGGCTGCGTTCAGGCGTCGGAGAACAGCGCACCGACGAAGGCCGCCGGCTCGAACGGCACGAGGTCGCCGATCGTCTCGCCGAGGCCGACGAGCTTGACGGGGATGCCGAGCTCGGTCTCGATCGCGAACACGATGCCGCCCTTCGCGCTGCCGTCGAGCTTGGTCAGCACGACCCCGGTCACGGCGGTGCTGTCGCCGAACTCGCGCGCCTGGGTCAGGCCGTTCTGGCCGGTCGTAGCGTCGATCACGAGCAGCACCTCGGTGACCCGCCCGGCGCCCTTCTCGGCCACGCGCCGGACCTTGCGCAGCTCGTCCATCAGGTTCGTCTTGGTGTGCAGGCGGCCGGCGGTGTCGGCGAGGACGAGGTCGATCCGGCGCGCCGCGGCCCGCTCGACGCCGTCGAAGATGACCGAGCTGGGGTCGCTGCCCTCGCTGCCGCGCACGAACTCGGCGCCGCTGCGCTCGGCCCAGGTGTGGAGCTGCTCGGCGGCGGCGGCGCGGAACGTGTCACCGGCCGCCATCAGCACGCTGCGGCCCTCGGCCCGCTCGAGCGCGCCGACCTTGCCGATCGTCGTCGTCTTGCCGACCCCGTTGACGCCGACGAACAGCCAGACGTTCGGCGAGCCCTCCTCGCCGGGTTCGAAGCGCAACGCCCGCTCGGCGCCCTCGAGGCGGCTCGTCATCTCCGTGCGCAAGGCGTCGAGCAGCGCGTCGGGGTCCGTGATCTCCTTCGCCTTCACCCGGGACCGCAGGCCGCCGAGCAGCTCGTCGGTGACGCGGACGCCGACGTCGGCGCGCAGCAGCGCCTCCTCGAGGTCGTCCCACGTGTCCTGCGTGATCCCGGCGCGACCGCGGATGCCGAGGAAGGCGCCGGCGAGCGTGCTGCGCGCCTTGCCCATCCGCGACCGGAACGTCGGGCGCTCGATGACCTCGGGCTCGACGACCTCGGGCTCGAGCACCTCCGGCTCGACCAGCTCGGGCTCGAGCACCTCCGGTTCGAGCACGTCCGGTTCGAGGACCGCCGTCCCGGCCGGTGCCGGATCGGCGGGCGGCCGCTCGCGCAGGTCGGTCGCGCCACCGCCCCTCGGCGGGCGCTCCAGGGTCGCGGTCCGCGCCGAGGGCGGCAGCACGCCGCCCCCCGGCGCCCGGCGGCTCAGCAGGAGGACGCCGATGCCGAACACCAGCACGACCGCGATCAGGACGAGGTAGATCCACTCCATGGCGCCGGCCACGCTACCCGCGCCTCGCGCGGCGGGACCCGGCGCGCGCCGGGCGCCGTCCCGGGGTCAGTGCGTCGGACCGACGGAGGGGCCGTCGCTCAGCCGCTGCGCGAGCCAGGCCAGCGGGATCGACACGAGCATGACGAACGTGGCCATGACGTTCACCAGGTTGACCTCGCTGGAGCGCCCGATGCGGTTGAAGATCCACTGCGGCAGGGTCTCGATCCCGGGCCCCGACGTGAACGTGGTGACGACGATCTCGTCGAAGCTCAGGGCGAACGCGAGGATCCCGCCGGCGAGCAGGGCCGACCGGACGAGCGGGAAGGTGATGTACCGGAACGTCTGCGCGCCGTGGGCGCCAAGGTCCGCCGACGCCTCGAGCAGGTTCGGCGACATCCGCCGGAGCCGCGCGGCCACGTTGTTGTAGGCGACGACGATGCAGAACGTCGCGTGGGCGATCACGAGCGAGTGGAAGCCGAACCCGATCTGCACGTCGAACAGCCCGAGGTCGATGCGGCGCGAGAAGCTGTTCTGCAGCGCGACGGCGGTGACGATGCCCGGGAGCGCGATCGGCAGGACCATGAGGTACGAGATCGAGCTCTTGCCGAAGAACGAGTACCGCTGCATCGCGAACGCGGCCAGCGTGCCGAGCACCATCGCGATCGCGGTGGCGCCCGCCGCGACCTTCACCGAGTTCCACAGCGCCGCGCGCGGCCCGTCCGTGTCCCACGCGGTCTGCCACCAGTCGAGCGTCCACCCGTCCGGCGGCCACCCGAGCGACTGCGTGGGGTTGAACGACAGCCGCGCGACGACCGCCAGGGGCAGGTACATGAACACGATCACGACGAGCGTGAACGCGCACAGCGCGACCCGGGTGGGGAGCGACAGCCGCATGCCCTACACCGTCTCGAACGCGCCGACGCGCTTCATCGTCACGAGGTACACCACGATCACGAGCAGCGGCCACAGCGTGTACGCCGCCGCGAGCGGCTGGTTCGGCGCGAGCAGCGTCCGCTCGATGAGGTTGCCGATCAGCTGCACCTTCCGCTCGGTCACCACCGCCGGGATGATGTAGTCGCCGAACGACAGCGAGAACGTGAAGATCGACCCGGCGGCGATCGAGGGCACCATCAGCGGCACGACGATCGTGCGGAACGTGCGCGCCGGCCGTGCGCCGAGGTCGCCGGACGCGTCCAGCAGGGAGTCCGGCAGCCGCTCGAGGCCGGCGTAGATCGGCAGCACCATGTACGGCAGCCACAGGTACGTGAGCGACAGCACCACCGCGAGGGAGCCGAAGCCGGGCGTCCAGCCGAACACGCTGGCGAGGAAGCCGCCGTTCGTGTCGACCCCGAACTCCGACGCCGGGCGCAGCATCGCCTTCCACGCGTACGCCTTGACGAGGTAGCCCGCCCACAGCGGCAGCAGCACGAGCACCACCACGCCGCGCCGGGCCCAGCGGGGCAGCACCTTCGCGATGCAGAACGCGACCGGCAGCGCGATCGCCAGGCACAGCAGCGTCACCTGCGCCGCCGTGACGAAGCTGCGCCACACCACCCGCACGAAGTCCCACCGGGTGAACGCGGTGCGCAGGTTGTCCACCGTCAGCTCCGTCGTCGCCTTCTGCGAGGCGGGATCGAGCGCGAACAGCGAGAAGACGACGAGCAGCGCGAGCGACGCGATGTACACGACGAGCATCCACGCGACCGGCGGCGTCAGCGTGGTCGCGAGCGCGAGCCCGCGGTGGCGGAACGCGCGGCTGACGCCGCGCATCCCGCCACCGCGACGCGCGACCGGGCCGATCAGGCCCGGAGCGCGTTCCAAGCCTCGACCCACTCCGTGTACGGGACGCACTCGACGTCGGTGCGCCCGTCGAGGCACTCCTCCGTCGCCGTCGTCCAGTACCAGACGTCGGTCCAGAAGTCCTCCTCCTCGGCGTGGAACACGGCGCAGTGCTCGGGATCGGCGGTCAGCCCGCACGACTCCGCGTTGGACGGCGCCTCACCGAACCACTCGGCGACCTGCGCGTTCGCCCACGGCGACGCGATCCAGTCCATCCAGAGGTACATGCAGTTCGGGTTGGCGGCCTTGGACGACAGCATCCACGTGTCGGACCAGCCGGTGGCACCCTCCTTCGGCTTGACCGCGTCGATCGTCGCGCCGTTGCCCTTCGCGAGGTTCACGATGACCTGCCAGGTCGTGCCGGCGAGGACCGTTCCGCCCTCGAGCGCCGCCTGCTGGTCGGTGTACAGCGCCCAGTACTGGCCCGCCAGGTCCTTCTGCTCCTCGAGCAGCGCGATCGCGGCGTCGAACTGCTCCTGGTCGAGCGCGTACGGGTTCTCGATCCCGAGCTCGGGCTGCGTCGCCATCAGGTACAGCGCCGCGTCGGCGATGTAGATCGGGCTGTCGTAGATCGACACGGCGCCGTCGGCCGGCGTCCCCCCCTCGAACAGCACGCTCCACGAGTCGGGCGCGCCGTCGGCGAAGGCCTCCGTGTTGTAGACGAGCAGGTTGGCGCCACGGCCGTGCGGCATGCCGTAGGGCTCGCCGTCGACGGAGTTCCACGGCTTGAGCTTCAGCCCCTCGAACACCTGCGGGTAGCTCGACAGCTTCGACGTGTCGATCGGGACGACCTCGTCGCCCTGGATCAGGCGCGTCGTCGCGTCGCCGGACGCCGACACCCCGTCGTACTCGCCGCTCTGCATGAGCTGCACCATCTCGTCGCTCGAGTTGCCGAGCTTGACGTTGACGGCGCAGCCCGTGATGTCGGTGAAGGGGGTGGCCCAGTCGACGGCCGGGTCGGTCGAGCCGTTCTCGACGTAGCCCGCCCACGCGATCAGGTTGACCTCGCCCTCGGCGCCGGCGAGGAGCTCCTCGTTCGGCGTCCACTGGTAGTCGACCTCGCCGCCGCCGCCGGCCGCCGTGGTCTCGCTCGCGCCGGTGGTGCCGGGCGCCTCGGTGGCGGGCGCCTCCGTCGCCGGGGCGGCGGTGGTCTCGGCGTCCTCGTCGTCGTCGTCGCCGCACGCCGCGGCGAGCAGCGACAGCGACGCCAGCAGCGCGACCCCCGCCGTGGCCCGCGGGCTCCTGCGCCGGGACGCCCTCGCGCCCCCTGTGCCCGATGTCGTCGTCGATGTCATCCTGGTCCCTCTCCCCCCTGTCGGCCGGCCGAGCCGGTTCCGGTGTCTGCGACCGCGAAGGCCGCTGCTCGCGGCCAGGCCAGGCGGACACGTCCGCCGATGGCCACGTCAGCGAGCCCGTCGCTCGGCACGCTGACGAGGAGGTGGCGCCGGCTGCCGGCCGCCCCCTCGATCTCGACCCGCACGCGCGACTCCGCGCCCAGGTACTGCACGTCGGTGACCGCGCCCGTGACCTCGACCTCGTCGTGCGCGACGGGTGCTCCGGCAGGCACGATCCGGATCCGCTCGGGGCGGACCGAGTGCGGCACCCGCACGCCGAGCAGCTGGTGCGCCTCGTCGGCGGGCAGCACGTTGGAGGTGCCGACGAAGCTCGCGACGAACGAGCTGGCGGGGTGGTCGTAGATCTCCCGCGGCGTGCCCACCTGCTCGATCCGGCCGGCATCGAACACGGCGATGCGGTCGCTCATCGACAGGGCCTCCCCCTGGTCGTGGGTGACGAAGACGAACGTGATGCCCACCTCGCGCTGGATCGTCTTCAGCTCGACCTGCATCTCCTCGCGCAGCTTGAGGTCGAGCGCCCCGAGCGGCTCGTCGAGCAGCAGCACCTTCGGGCGGTTGACGAGCGCACGTGCGAGGGCCACCCGCTGGCGCTGCCCGCCGGACATCTGGCTCGGTCGCCGGCCGCCGTAGTCGGCGAGGCGCACCGTCGCGAGCATCTCGAGCGCACGGCGTCGCCGCTCGGCCTTCTTCACGCCCTTGACCTTGAGCCCGTACTCGACGTTGTCCAGCACGCTCATGTGCGGGAACAGGGCGTAGTCCTGGAAGACGGTGTTGACGTCGCGGTCGTACGGCGCGAGGCGGGTGACGTCCTGCCCGGCGAGGAGGACGGCGCCGGCGCTCGGCTGCTCGAAGCCGGCGATCAGGCGCAGCACGGTCGTCTTGCCGGACCCGGACGGGCCGAGGAGCGAGAAGAACTCGCCGTCGTGGATCTCGAGGTCCACGTCGTGGACGGCGTGGACGGCGTCGCCGGCAGCACCGAACGTCTTGCGCAACCGGACCAGCTGGATCGCCGCCGCGCGCCGCACGCGCGCGCTCGTCGCCGGCTCGGCCGCGCCGAGCTCGACCGTCCCGCTCATCCGATACCGACCACGGTGCCCGCGTCCCCTCCCGCTCGGCCCGGTCCCTCCCCCGGGGCGGGGTCCAACCTAGTCGCGCGCACGCCGCGTCCGGGACGTTCGTTCCACCGGGCGGTGCGCCGGCTCAGGCCGTCGCCGCGGACACCCGCTCGACGATGACGCGCGACGACCCGCCGGGCTGCATCGTGACGCCGAGCAGGCTGTCGCCGGCCTCCATCGTCCGCTTCTGGTGGCTGACCACGAGCAGCTGCGCCTCGCGCCGGAACTCGGCGATCAGGCCGAGGAAGCGGTGCAGGTTCACGTCGTCGAGCGCTGCCTCCACCTCGTCCATCACGTAGAACGGCGACGGGCGGCTGCGGAACACGGCGAACAGGTAGGCGAGCGCGGTCAGGCTCCGCTCGCCGCCCGACAGCAGCGAGAGCTTCTTGACGTTCTTGCCGCTCGGCTTCGCCTCGACCTCGATGCCGGTGTTCAGGAGGTCGTCGGGCGCGGTGAGCACGAGCTTGCCGCTGCCACCCGGGAACAGGTTCTCGAACAGCTGGGTGAAGTGACGGCTGACGTCCGCGAACGCCGCGGCGAACACGGTCTGGATCTCCAGGTCGACCGCCTTGATCACCCGCAGCAGCTCGCGTCGGGTGTCGCGCACGTCCTCCAGCTGAGACTCGAGGAACGCGTGGCGCTCCTGCAGCTCGGTGAACTCCTCGAGCGCGAGCGGGTTGATCGGCCCGAGGAGGCGCAGCTCGCGCTCGAGGTCGCGGACCCGCGCCGGCGCCGCCACCCCCTCCGGCAGCGGCGGCATCGGCGCCGCCTCGGCGACGGCGGGCTCGACGTCGTGGTCACGGCGGAGCGCCTCGACGGCGGTCTCGAGCCGCAGGCGCACCTCGGCGTCCTCGAGCTCGATGCGCCGCGACCGCTCCCGCAGCTCGTCCAGCTCGCGCTCGGCGCCGCTGCGGCGCCGGCGCGCCTCGTCGAGCCGGGCGGCGATCGCGCGCACCTCGTCGCTCTGGCGCCGGCGGACCTCGAGCAGCTCGCCGTGGCGTCCCTCGATGGTGCGCCGGTGCTCCGTCACCAGCGCGCCGAGCCGATCGAGCGCCACCAGGGAGCGCTCGACGGCGACGCGACGCTCCGCGGCCTCGGCGCGCGCCTGCGCGTCGGCCTCGAGCCGTCGCTCGGTCTCCTCCAGCCGGCGCTCGAGGAAGGCCTCGCGCTCGTGGAGGCCGGCGTTGCGGACCTCGAGCTCCTGCCGGCGAGCTGCGAGCGCCGCCGCCCGCGCGTCGAGCTGCGCCCGCAGCTCTCGGCGTGCACGGGCCGCGTCCGCTTCGGCGGCCTCGTCGGCCTCGAGCGCCGGCACGAGCTGCTCGAGCTCGGCGACCCGCGCTCGCTCGCGCCCGATCCGCTCCTCCATCTCGCCGAGCGAGCGCTCGAGCGCCTCCAGCTCGCCGGCGGTCTCCCGACGCTCGCCGTGCACGCGCGCCAGCCCCTCGGACGACGCGGTGAACGAGGCGTCGTGCTGGTCGAGCCGCCGCGTCAGCTCCTGCTCGTCGCGGCGCGCCGCCACCAGCTCGTCGCGGGCGGCGTCGGCCTCCGCGCTGCGGCGGGCCAGGACGCCCTCGGCGCGGGTGAGGTGGTCCGTCGCCTCGTCGAGCGCAGCGGCCGTCGCCCCACCGCCCGCGACCCCGATCCGCCAGCCGGAGGGGCCGAAGCGGTCGCCCTCCGCGGTCACGACGACCGCGCCCGGGTCGGCGACCGCGAGGTCGAGGGCCTCGCCCCAGGAGCCGGCCCGCACCGCCCCGGCGAGGACCACGTCCAGCAGGCGCTCCACCTCCGGCGACCGGCCGCGCACGTGGGGCCGCACGGCCCCGGGCGACGACGGCGCAGTCACCGCCGCGGTGCGCAGGCCGAGCGCGAGCACCGCCCCGTGCACGTTCGACGCGCGCAGCGACGCGAGCGCCCGGCGAGCCGCACCCGGATCGGCGACCACCACCGCGAGCAGCGCGTCGCCGAGCGCCGCCTCGACGGCCGTCTCCCACCCCTCGTCGATCTCCACGACGTCGAGCAGCGTCCCGAGCGCGCCCTCGACGCCGGCGAGGTGATCGGCTCCCGCTCGTGCCCGTGCCGCCTCGAGCGCGAGGTGCAACGCGTCGGCCCGCGCCCGCCAGCGCGACAGCTCCTCGGCCGCGGCCTGGCGTTCGCTCGCCGTGGCCTCCGCGGCCGCCTCGGCCGCCGCGAGCCGCGCCTCGGCCCGCTCGACCTCGGCCACGAGCGGTGCCTCGTCGAGCTGCGCCTGCTCGCACAGCCCCTTCAGGCGCGCCGCCTCGGCCTCCAGGCGCTCGGCCCGCTCGCGCAGCGCCGCCGCCCGGGCGCGGGCACGGGCGCCCTCGGCCTCGTCCCGCTCCAGCGCCTGGCGCATGGACCGCAGCTCGCCACGGACCTCGGCCGCGGCGCTCGCAGCGGCGGACGCGGATCCGGTGATCTCGGTCGAGGGGTCCAGCGCGCCGCGCCGATGCTCGGCGAAGGCCTCCTCGTCGGCCGCCAGCGCCTCGGCCTGCGGCCCGACCTCGGCGAGCGCCGCTCGGACCGACGCCACCTCGGCGCGCAGCCGCGCCGCCTCGGCCTCCAGGTTGGCGACGACGCCGGCGTCCATCAGCTGGCCCCGATCGCGCTCGAGGGAGCGGCGCCGCTCGGCCATGACGGCGGCGATGCCACGCGCCCGCTCGCGCAGCTGCTCGACGCGGACCAGCTCGTCGCCGACGTCGGTGTCGCCGCGCGCGGTGAGCTCCGACTCCGCCGCGAGCACGGCCGTGTCGAGCGCGGCGAGCTCGCCGCGCAGCACGTGCTCGGCCGCGGCGGCCTCGGCCGCGGCCGACGACAGGCCCGTCATGCGGGCGCGCAGCGCGGCGATCTCCCGGCCCGCCAGGAACAGCCGGAGCGCGGCGAGCTCGGCCACCAGCGAGCCGTGGCGGCGGGCGGCGTCGGCCTGGCGCTCGAGCGGCCGGAGCTGGCGGCGCACCTCCCGCAGCAGGTCCTGCACCCGCAGCAGGCTGCCCTCCGTCGCGTCCAGCCGGCGCTGCGCCTTCTCCCTGCGCCGGCGGTACTTCAGGACGCCGGCCGCCTCCTCGATGATCGCCCGGCGCTCCTCGGGGCGGGCGTTGAGGACGGCGTCGATCTGTCCCTGGCTGACGATCACGTGCTGCTGGCGCCCGACGCCCGCGTCGCTCAGCAGCTCCTGCACGTCCAGCAGGCGGCAGCCGACGCCGTTGATCGCGTACTCGCTGTCACCGCTGCGGAACAGCGTGCGCGAGATCGTCACCTCCGTGAACTCGATCGGCAGGAGACCGGCCGAGTTGTCGAGGGTCAGGACGACCTCCGCCCGGCCCAGCGCCGGGCGCTTCGCGGTACCGGCGAAGATGACGTCGTCCATCTTCTGGCTCCGCACGGCGCTCGGTGCCTGCGCCCCGAGCACCCAGGCGATGGCGTCGACGACGTTGGACTTGCCCGAGCCGTTCGGGCCGACGACCACCGTCACCCCCGGCTCGAGGTGCATCGTGGTCGGGTCGGCGAAGGACTTGAAGCCCTTGAGGGTGAGGGAGCGCAGGAACACGGCGCTCCGACGTTAGCGAGGCGGCCGGCGCGCGACCCGTCTTCACCCGGGCGAGGCGGGGGCGCCGAGCCCGCCGTTCAGCGCTGGCAGCGCGCGCAGAAGCTGGTCGACCGCCCGGCGAACGCGACGCGACGGATCGCGGAGCGCCCACAGGTGAGGCACGGCATCCCGGCCCGGTCGTACACCCGGTGCGCGAGCTGGAACTGCCCGCCGTTGCCGGCGACGTCGACGTACTGCGTGTCGGCCAGGGTGGACCCGCCCGCCTCGATCGCCGCGCCGAGGATGCGGTGGATGGCCTCGTGGAGCCTCGTGATCTCGCGCCCGGTGAGCGTGCTGGAGACCCGGTCGTGGCGGACGCGGGCCGCATGGAGGATCTCGTCGCAGTAGATGTTGCCGATGCCGGCGATCACGTGCTGGTCGAGCAGCAGCGCCTTCAGCTGCCGGTCGCGACCGAGCAGCAGCGCACGCAGCTGCGCGCGGCCGAGGCCGTCGGTGACGGGGTCCACGCCGAGGCGCGCGAGGTCCGGCACCTCCACCGCGACGTTCGCCGGGTCGAACACGACGACCTCCCCGAACGTGCGCGGGTCCACGAACCGCAGCTCCTCCGCCGGTTCGCCCGACAGCCGTGCGGCGACGTGCGTGTGCGGTGGTCGCGGCTCGCCGACCGGTGAGATCAGCACCCGGCCGCTCATCCGCAGGTGGATCATCACGTCGTCGCCCGTGTCCAGGCCGAGCAGCAGGTACTTGCCGCGCCGGCGGGCGTCGACCACGGTCGCACCGGTCAGCCCGGCGACGAGGGCGTCGCGGGAGGTCCGCCGGACCGTCCGCTCGCGGCCGACCTCCACGTGCTCGATCCGCCTGCCGACCAGGCGGGCGGCGAGGCCCCGGCGCACCGTCTCGACCTCGGGGAGCTCGGGCACGTCAGCGCCGGCGCGCTGCGGCGGTCGAGCGCGCCGCCCCGCCCGGCGGCGCCTCGCCGTCCATCGCGGCCATCGCGGCCTCGGCGGTCAGCAGCTCGAAGCCGGCCTCCGCGGCCATCTGCTCGGCCACCTTCTTCGACCGGCCGGTTCCCTCGCCGATCGGACGTGCGCCCACCAGCACGGTGGCGTCGAACTGCTTGGCGTGGTCCGGTCCGCTCTCGCGCAGGACGTAGACGGGTGCCGCGTCGAACAGCCGCGCCGTCAGCTCCTGCAGGAGGGTCTTGAAGTCGAGCCGATCGAGCTGCTGGGCCGCCACCCGCAGCGGTTCGCTGAACAGCCGCTCGATCAGGTCGACGGCGGCGATCACGCCGCCGTCCAGGTACACCGCGCCGATCACCGCCTCGAGCGCGTCCGACAGGATCGACGCCTTGTCGCGCCCGCCCGCCGCCGACTCGCCCTTGCCGAGCAGCAGGTGACGGCCGATGTCGATCCGGCCGGCGATCTCGGCCAGCGCGACCGCGTTCACCACGCTCTTGCGCAGGTCCGTGAGCTTGCCCTCCGGCAGGTCCTGGTGGCGCCGGTACACGATGTCGGCGACGACCCAGCCGAGCACCGCGTCACCCAGGAACTCGAGCCGCTCGTTCGAGACCTCGCCCGGCGTCTCCGCGCACCACGACCGGTGCGACATGGCCCGGCGCAGCAGGGCCGGATCGGTGAAGTCGTAGCCGATCCGCTCCGACAACCCGGCGAGATCGGGATCGCGCGGCGCCACCTCCGCTCAGGCGCCCTTGACCTTCGCCCAGACGTAGTCGACCGCGTCGCGCACGGTCTTCAGGTCCTCGAGGTCCTCGTCCTCGATGCGGAAGCCGACCGAGCGCTCCGCGAACTCCTCCTCGAGCGACTCGACCAGCTCGATCAACGCGAGCGAGTCCGCTTCGAGGTCGTCGACGAACGACTGCCCCTCGCTGATCGACCCGGCCTCGATCTCGAGGATGTCGGCGAGGCTCGCCCGGACGATCTGGACGACCGCTGCCCGGTCGAGCGGCGCGTGGTCGTCAGCGGTGTCGGGCACGTGTGGGTTCCTCCGGTCTCAGGCGGTGGGTGGCGACGCCGGCAGCGAGCGTAGCCGTCAGCTCGTCGCGGCGATGGCGTCGCGGATCTGCTGGACGATGCCGCCCTCGACCATCTCGCGCGCGACCTTGATGCCGTTCAGCATCGCGGTGCTGCTCGACGAGCCGTGGCTGATCACGCACACGCCGTCGACGCCGAGCAGCACGGCGCCGCCGTACGTGTCGGGGCTCATCTGCTCGTAGAGCGGCAGCAGGGCGGGCAGGAGCGCCTCCGCGTGGGGCTGGTAGGACGGGTCGGAGCCGAACGCGGCGAGGATCTCGCCGATCAGCATCTTCATCGCGCCCTCGAGCGTCTTCAGCACGACGTTGCCCGTGAAGCCGTCGGTGACGATCACGTCGACCGTCTTCAGCATCGTGTCGCGGCCCTCGACGTTGCCGACGAAGTCGATGCCGCGCGCGACGGCGAGCAGCTCGTAGGCCTCCTTGCGCAGCGTGTCGCCCTTGCCGGGCTCCTCGCCGATCGACAGCAAGCCGACCTTCGGGCGCTCGACGCCGAAGCGGTGGCGCGCGTAGAGCGATCCCATCACCGCGAACTGGACCAGCCAGTCGGGCTGCACCTCGGCGTTCGCGCCCGCGTCGAGCAGGATGTTCGGCGAGTGCCCCGGGATCGGCAGCGGGGTCGCGATCGCGGGGCGGTTCACGCCCTTGATCCGCCCCATCCGCAGCAGCGCCGACGCCATCGTGGCGCCCGTGTTGCCGGCGGAGATCATCGCGCTGGCGGTGCCGTCGCGGACGGCCTCCGCGGCACGAACCAGGGTGGAGTCCTTCTTGCGCCGGACGCCCTGGGCGGGGTCGTCGTCCATCTCGATGACCTCGGTGGCCACGATGCGTGGCAGCTCGCCCGCGCCGTCGAGGGAGGCCGGGCCGACCAGCACGACGGGGATGCCGAGGGCGGCCGCAGCGTGCGCCGCTGCCACGATCTCACCCGGGGCCCGGTCCCCGCCCATGGCGTCGACGGCGATGGGGAGCACGGGGTGCGCCTGGCCGGGTCGCCGGCTCAGCCGACGTCGACCGCGACGCGGTCCTTGTACCACCCGCAGGAGGGGCACACCGTGTGCGGCAGCTTGGCCGCCGCGCACCGCGGGCAGATGCTGCGAGCGGGGGCCTCGAGCTTCCAGGCGCCGGCGGCGTGGCTGGCCGACTTCATCTTCGACTTCTTCTTCTTCGGAACGGCCACGGTGGGATCTCCTGCGATGACGGTGGGACGGCGTCGACCGTCGAACGAGCCCGGACGAGGTTAGCGGGCGGCCGCCGGTGGCACCACCTGCGCCGACGCGGGCGCCGCCGTCGCGAGCTCCGGCGGCCGGAGTGCGTCACCGGCCCGAGGCGCCGGACATCGACCGTCCGGGGGCGATCGTCAGCGGGCGGCGTCGTCCTGCCACGCCTGCAGCGCCGCCCAGCGGTCGTCGCCCGGGTCGGCGGTGCAGGTGCAGGTGCCGGTGTTGCGGTCGATGCCGCAGGTGGGGCACAGGCCGCCGCAGTCGGGACGGCACAGCGGCGCCGACGGGACGTCGAGCACGATCACCTCGCGGACCATCGGGACGAGGTCGAGCTGGCCGCCGACGAGCTCGAACGCCTCGGGGTCCGTCACCGTCTCCTGGTACAGCTCGTCGACGGGCGACACGAGCCTGCCGCCGGCCGCGCCGGCGCAGCGCCGGCACAGCCCCGCCCAGGCGGTCTCGACCGAGCCGGTGACGACGATCCCGTCGGTGAGCGCCTCGAGCCGCACGCGCACGTGCACCGGGGTGTCGGGCGCGAGCCGCTCGTCGTCGATCGCGAGGTCGGCGATCTCGACGTCGGCCTCGACGGCCCTGTCGCTGCCCGGCCGGCGGAGCAGCTCGGCGACGTTGACGCGGAGGGGGTGCGGCATAGGGCGTTCCACGATACCGACGTGCCCGCGGCCGCCGGCGCCGAGCCGTCCGCGCGGGGCGGCGGCCCCGCCCCGTCACCGATCCTGGTCGAAGAAGCCCTTCGTGGGGTCGTCCTCGTCGTCCGCGCCGAGGTCGCGGTGGGCCCCGATCGCGAGCCGGCTGCGCCCGGCGTGGACCGTCTTCATCAACTTGTCGAGGAGGACCTCGAAGCTGCCGAGCCGCTGGTCGAGGAAGTCCTCGGTCTCGTGGCGGAGGCGCCGGGCGTCGCTGTCGGCGGCCTCGCTGATCTGGCGGGCCCGGGCCTCGGCGGCGCGCACGACCTCCGTGCGCTGCATCATCCGCTCGGCCGACACCCGGGCGGTCTCCAGGAGCTCGTCGGCCTCCCGCCGGGTCTTGGCCACGAACTCCTGGCGCTCCTTGATCATCCACCTCGCCTGGCGCATCTCCTCGGGCAGGCGGTGCAGGGACTCCTCGAGCAGCTCGATGATCTCGTCGCGGTCGATCCTCGGCGACGACGACAGCGGCATCGTCGGCGCCGTCGCGATGATGTCGATGGCACGGCGCAGGAGCTGCTCGGCGTCGCCGACGTAGCCGTTGGTGCTGCGCACGAACGCGTCCGAGTCGTCGAACGCGTCGTCGAACTCGTCGTCCATCTCCCGGTCGTGCTGGTCGTCGTAGGTCATGGTCCCTGCTCGATCGTCTGGCGCCGGCTCGTCGTCACCGCTCCCGCACCCGTTCGAGCTCGGTGGCCACGTGCGGTGGCACCATGGCGCTGACGTCGCCACCGTACTTCGCGATCTCGCGGATGAAGCGGCTGCTGATGAACGCCGACCTCGGCTCGCACGGCAGGTACGCCGTGCGCACCCCGGCGGCCACGTGGTTCGTGTGGGCCATCTGCTGCTCCACCTCGAAGTCGCCGCCGGTGCGGAGGCCCTTCACGATGAAGTCGGCGCCCACCTGCCGCGCCGCGTCGACGGCGAGGCCCGGGAACGCCTCGACCCGCACGGACGCCCCGCCGGCCCGCAGCGGCTCCAGGGCGGACGCGATCATCGCCAGCCGCTCGTCGAGCGTGAACAGCCCGCTCGGCTTCGACGGGTTGTGCATGGCCGCGACGACCACGGTGCCGAACAGCTCCGCGGCCTGCGCGACCACGTCGAGGTGGCCGAGGTGGATCGGGTCGAAGCTGCCCGGGTAGAGCACGGTGGCCATGGTGGGAGCCGACGTTAGCCCCCGACGTCAGCGCGCCGGCTCGTCCCGCTCGAGCAGCGTCGTCCACGTGCGCCCGTACCGCCGCGCGCGCACGGTCGCCCAGCCCGGCGGTGCGGGGACCTCCCGCTCGGCCTCGCACAGCACGTGCGCGACCCGCAGGTCCGCGAGGAGCCGCTCCCACCCGGCGAAGCGGTAGGGCGGGTCGACGAGCGCGAGGTCCACCCCGCGGAGCGCCGGGATCCAGGCCATGACGTCCGAGGACACGACGGTCGAGCGGTCGCCCAGCAGCAGCGCGTCGAGGTTCGCGCGCAGCACCCGGAGGGCGTCGCGGTCGCGCTCGACGAACGTGCACCGCTCGGCGCCTCGCGAGAGCGCCTCGATGCCCAGCGCGCCGCTGCCGGCGAACAGGTCGACCACCACAGCGTCCTCGATCAGGCCGGCTGCGTCGAGCGAGTTGAACGCGGCCTCGCGGACGCGGTCCGTCGTCGGGCGCGTCGTGTCCCCCTCCGGCGTCTGCAGCCGCCGTCCCCGCAGCTCCCCGGCCACCACCCTCAGCACGGCCGTGAGGCTACCCCTGGCCGCTCGCGCCACACTGGGGCGGTGCCGACGCCCGAACCGACCATCGTCTGCGTCGACTGCGGCGGCCGTTGCCACCTGCTGACGCACCCACCCGAGGACGGGGTGTGGGAGCCGGGCGACGTCGTCGCCTACCGCTGCGAGGACTGCCGGGACCGGTGGGACCTGGTCCTGCCCGACGACGACGAGCCCTGAGCGCGCCCTCAGGACCCACCCCGGACGCGGCGATGCCCGGCGCCGGAGCGCCGGGCATCGGCCTGCCTGAGGGGATGTTCAGGCGGTCTGGAGGACGGTGCGATCCCTCGGGGTCCGGCGGTGGTGGACCATCCCGAGGACCACCAGCACCGCCATCACGCCGGCCGCCACGAAGGCGACGATCCCGGCGATGCCGGCGATGCTCCCGACGGTGGCCCAGGCGTAGGCGGTCAGGAGCAGGCCGCGCAGCGTCTCGCCCTTGAACAGGGTGGTGCGCTGGCCGCTGATGGCGTCCGCCTCGGCCTGCAGCTCGGCGATCGTCGCCTCGCTCGCGCCCTCGGCCCGGGCGGCCTCGACGGCGGCCTTGGCGGAGCGCTCGGGCCCGCCGAGCTCGGCGTAGGTGGCGCCGCCGGCGACGTCGGCGAGGTGGCCGTCGATGTAGCTGGCGTAGGCCTCTGCCTCCTCGCCCGTGTCGAGCGTGGCGCCGGCGTGCTCGAGCAGGTCGGTGCGGCCCTCCGCCTGCAGCGCCTCGGCGGACGGGAACACGATGTGCTGCGCCGTGAGCTCGTCGTCGACGTAGTCCCCGGCGAACCCGCTCCCCCAGGTGAGCAGCGCGCCGGCGAGGGCGAAGACGACGGCGGCGACGATGCCGCAGCCGATCAGCAGCGTGTCGATCGTGCGCCGCTTCAACGCCACGACGGGGGCGTCGGCACCGGCCGCCGCACGCACGGGTGCCGCCGGGCGATCCATGACCGAGGTGCTCATGTGGTTCCTCCTCCGGGACCGGCGCGGTGGGCCCGTCCTCTGCCCTCACCGTACGAGCGCGATCGGAGGGGTGCCCGGGGAGGAGGTCCCCGGTGACCGGGACCTTCGGCCCTGCCCCGTGGCGCCGCCCCGAGGTCCCATGGCTCCATGGACGCCACCACGAACGCCACGAACCACCACGTCGTCGTCGGGTTCGACGGGTCGGCCCACGCCACCGCCGCGCTGCGCTTCGCGCTCCACGAGGCCCGCCGTCGCGGTGCCGGGCTGCGCATCGTGACCTGCGTCGAGATCCCGCTCGCGGCCGAGGCCGGCCTGGTCGGCATCGGCGGCCACCTCGCGACCTCGATCGAGCCCCTGATCGCGGACCACCAGGAGCTGAACCGCCGGGGGGTCGCCCTGGTGGAGGGGTGGGGCGCGGACGACGTCGCCGTCACCGCCGACACGGTGATCGGCGCCCCCGCGGGCGCGATCCTCGGCGTCGCCAAGCCGGAGGACGTCGTGGTCGTGGGTGCGACCTCGCACCCCGGCCGGTTCACCGACCTCCTCGGTTCGGTGGCCACGGCGATCGCGCACCGGGCGCATGGGCCGTGCGTCGTCGTGCACGGCGACCTGCCGGCGCAGGGAGCGCTCCGACGCATCGCTGTCGGCGTGGACGGATCGCCGGAGTCGCACGAGGCGCTCTCGTGGGCCGCTGACGAGGCGCACCGAGCCGGTGCCGAGCTCGTCCTGGTCCACGGGTGGCAGTACCCCTACGACGGTGCGGCGGCCGTCGACCCGGCGCTCCAGCACCGCATCCGCTGCGACGCCGAGCAGGTCGTGGCGCCGCTCGCCCGTCAGGTCCGACAGCTGGCGCCGGGCACACCGTGCAGCTCCCGCCTCGTCAACGACGCTCCGGCGGCCGCGCTGGTCGACGCGTCGAGGGACGTCGACCTCGTCGTCGTCGGCGCACGAGGCCGGGGCGGGTTCCGCTCGCTCGTCCTCGGTTCGGTCAGCCGGACGGTGCTCCAGCACGCCGCCTGCCCCGTGGCCGTCGTGCGGCGTGCGAGCTGAGCCGCTACGGCCGGGCTGCTACATCCAGCCCGCCGCGCCGAGCAGCTCGCGCGTCTCGACGTCGAGGTCGCCGGCGGCGAGGCGCTGCGCCGTGAGCCCGTCGGCCGGCTGCCGGCCGACGCTCGTCCCCTTCAGCCAGGCCGGCGCGTACGCGAACAGCAGCAGCCGCCGGCAGCGGGTGCCATCCGTCGGGAGCGCCCGGTGCCAGAGCGAGCCGAACGCCATGACGAGCGAGCCCGCCGGCATCTCGAGCACGACCTCGCCCTCCTTCGGCTCGGTGTCGAACGCGCCGAGGTTCGAGTCGAGCCACTGGTGCGAGCCCGGCACCACCGACAGCGGCCCGTTGCCGGCGTCGAGGTCGTCGAGGTAGAGGAGGCAGTCGAGGGTCTGCGGGCGGCACCACATGGGCGGCAGCGGCTGCGGGATCATCCGCTGGTGGAGGTGCCACTCGACCTCCGTGAACTCGTCGCCCGGGCGCGACAGGCGGCCCGTGAACACCCGCATCCACAGCACGGGCCCGAGGACCGCCCGGGCGACGGACAACGCCGGGGGCCAGTCGAGCAGCTCCATGAACGCCGGGTGCTTGTCGTGCAGGAACCGGGCGTAGGTGCCGCTGAAGGTCTCGCGGCCCTCCTCCACCTCGGCGTCCCGGTCGATCACCTCGTGCAGGGCGTGGCGCAGCCGCTCGAGGTGCTCGCCGGTGACGATGCGCTCGCGCACGAGGTAGCCGTCGCGCATCAGCGCCTCGATCTCCTCCCTGGTGGCGAGCACGTCGACCTCGCGGACCGGGTCGCCCCGGTGCGCGTCGAGCGTCGTGTACGTGACGGTGTGGTGGCCGGGGACGGCGGACTCGTCGAACGGGAAGCTCATGCGCCGAGGCGGGTACCCGACGGCGCCCGGCGCGACACGTCGGGCCGCTCCCCGCCGCTCGGACGGGGCGCGGGGCCGCGACGCGATCGCGACGCGATCGCCACATCCCGTCGCCGCGCCCGGGGTACCGGTTCCAGGCACGTCGCCTCGGCGGGGACCGGGCGACGTGAGGTCGGTCGACGGGCGTTCGGGGTGGACGTCCGGCGGCTGCTGCGGGGCGTGGTCGAGCGCCCGCCGGGATGCGAGCCCGGCGCGCTCGACCCCCCGCTTCAGAGCGCGCGGCCGGCGGCGTTGCCCGAGCGGACGGCGGCCCAGAGGTGGCCGGGCTCGGCCGCATCGCCCACGACGTGCACCACGGGGCGCGGATCGAGCCGCTCGAGGTCGAGGGCCGCCGGCGCGGGCTCCTTCGCGACGAGCACCACCGCGTCGGCGGGCGGCAGCGGGGCGGAGGGATCGGCGCCGGTCACCACGCGCAGCGCTCCCGGTGCGCGCTCCAGCCGCTCGAGGGCGGGCACCAGGACCAGCTCGCGCACGAGCCGGGGGGCCAACGTCGGGAACGGCGTCACGACGGTGACGTCGATCCCCCACTCGACGAGCCGCTCCGCCACCCCGATCACCTCGTAGCCGCCGAAGCGGTCGTCGATCACGACCGACGCGACGCCCTCCGGCGGCCGGTCCATCCGCGCGACGTCGACGCTGGTCCACTGAGCGCCCGCCGCGAGCGGGCGGGCGCCCGTGGCCAGCACCACCGCGTCGGGCGCCAGGGCCGCCGCCAACGCCGGATCGACGTGGGTTGACAGCCGGACCTCCACGTCGAGGCGCACCAGCTCCGCGGCCAGCCAGTCGATGCCGTCGCCGATCAGCGCGTGGTGCGGGAACCGCCGGGAGGCGGCGATGTTCCCGCCCAGCTCCGGTCCCGCCTCGCACAGGACGACCCGGTGCCCGCGCACGGCCGCCACGCGCGCGGCCTCGAGCCCGGCGGGACCTCCGCCCACCACCAGCACGTCGCGGGGGGTGGCGACCCGGTCGTAGGCGTGCTCGTGCTCCCGCTCGAACCCGACGTCCGCGTTCACGGCGCACCCGAGGCGGCCGAGCGACAGCCCGCCGACGCAGCCCTGGTTGCACGCGATGCACGGTCGCACCTCGTCCGCCCGCCCCGCGACCGTCCGGCGCACGAGGTCGGGATCGGCGATGTGGGCGCGCGTCATGCCCACCAGGTCCGCCAGCCCGGAGGCGATGACGGCGTCGGCCTCGGCGAGGGTGCGGAACCGGCCCGTGACGAGCGTGGGCAGCCGAGTCGCCTTGGTCACCACCTCGCTGGTGGGCAGCTCGTAGCCGGTGGGCTCGTGCATCGCGCCGATGATCTTGTGCGGCCGCCGGCAGCTGCCGAACGTGACGTTGACGTAGTCGACCAGCCCGGCGGCCTCGATCACCCGCACCAGCTCGGCGCAGTCCTCGGCGTCGACGCCGTCGTCGGTCGCGTCGGCGCCCGTGCGGACCCCGACGACGTGGTCGTCGCCGACGGCGGCGCGCACCGCAGCGAGGACCTCGAGCGTGAAGCGCATCCGGTTCGCGACCGACCCGCCGTACCGGTCGGTGCGCAGGTTGGTCACCGGCGACTGGAACTCCTGCAGCAGGTACCCGTGCGCGGCGTGGATCTCCACCCCGTCGAGCCCGCCCTCGCGCCCCCAGGCGGCGGCGCGGGCGAAGCACCCGACGATCTCCTCGATCTCGGCGACGGTCATCTCGTGGGCGACCCAGCCGTGGCTCGGGCTGCGCACGGGGCTGGCCGACCACGGCTGCACCCCGTCGTCCATCGGTACCCCGTCGTGGCCGAGGTGGCCGAGCTGGTGGAACATCCGCATCCCGGTCGGGCGGATCGCCTCCATCAACCGCCGGAACCCGTGGATGCTCGACCGGTCGTGCGTCCGCAGCGTCCCGGTGTCCGTGCGGTGGACCGACGCGGCCTCGAGGATCGACAACCCGACACCGCCGCGCCCCCGGGCGACGTGGTACGCCACGAGGTCGTCGTCGATGCGCCCGCGGCCGATGTTCGTGCCGTGCGCGGTGCGCACCACGCGGTTGCGCAGCTCGACGCCCTTGATCGTCATCGGCGCGAGGACGTGCTCGAGCGCCACCTCACGCGCTCCGGAGCGGGCGGCGGACCGGCGTCGGCAGCGTGAGCACGGCGGCGAGTGTGACGCGCCACGCCGCCACCGCCATCAGCGGACCGGCGTGCCCGGCGCGCCTCGCCCTCGGCGTCGCGGCCCTCGCCGTCCTCCCGGTGACGTCGCCGCCGCACCGCCGCTCCGGTCGATCCGCGCCACGGGGAGGCGGCGGTGTGCCGCCACCCCGTGGCACGAACGGCCGGCCGACGTCAGCGGCGGGTGGCCGCCAGCGCGTCGACCATGCCGGCGCCGAAGAACGACGTCCGCCCGGCCCCGCCGTAGCAGCGCTCCCGCTGGTCCGACTCGTCCACCGGCTCCCAGCCGACGGGGCACGGCAACGAGCGCGCCGTCCGCTGGAGGGCGGCTTCGATCGCGCCGGGCCGCCAGTTCGGGTGGAGCTCGACGATCAGCGCCACGACGCCGGCCGCGTGCGGCGCCGCCATCGACGTGCCGTTGATGAACCCGTACGTCGCCCCCTGGTCCTCGACGGTGAGGCCGGGGAAGACGGCCGTCAGCGGATCGAGGCTCAGGTAGATGTCGCTCTCGCGCGGCAGCGCGCCGAGGATCGCGTCCTGCACGGTGCCCGTCGCGGCGAAGTAGTCGCCGCCCGGCGCCGTCACGTCGACCACGCCCATGCCCACCGAGGAGTACGAGGCGATCCAGTCGCCGTACCCGTCGATCCCGATGGGACCGGTCGCCGACACCGTGATCACGTGCGGCAGCTCGGCGGGGACGACGCGGCAGTTGTTGCCGACCTCGCGCTCGACGGCCGCGTCCGGCGGCCAGTCCGGGCTGATGGGGTCGATGCCGGGGTGCTGGAGGTCCGACAGCTCGTTCCCCGCCGAGGCGACGATGACGACGCCCCGCTGGGTCGCGTACCGCGCGGCCTCGGCCAGCTGACGGAAGATCGCCCGCTGCTCGGCGTCGTTGCGGCAGTAGTACAGGTACGGATCGGCGAACAGGCTGAGGTTCACCACGTCGAGCCGGATGTCGCCGGCGTAGCGGAGCGCGGCGGCGACGGAATCGGCGAAGCAGTAGCCGACGATCGTGCACGCCTTCAGCGCGACGATGGTCGCGTCGGGCGCGACGCCGGCGATGCCGATCCCGTTCACGGGCGCGGCGATCGTCGAGGCGACGTGGGTGCCGTGGCCGCTGAGGTCCTGGATCGCGGCCTTGTTCGAGCAGTCGCCGTTGGCGACCTCGACCGGATCCGCGGTCGGCGTGTCGTCGAAGATGAACGAGCAGGACGCCGCGAGGTCGAGGTTGGGCGCGATGTCGGGGTGCGTCAGGTCGACACCGCTGTCGATGACGCCGACCCGCACCCCCTCACCTGTCGCCCGCGCCCAGCTCTCCTCGCCCGCGTTGATCAGCGCCATGTCCCACTGGCACGCGGCGAGCGGCTCCGTGTTCGGCACCCCGAACGTGTCGCCGTAGAGCTCGGCGCAGAGCGCGGCGACCTCCTCGGCGGGATCGGCCGCGCCGGCGTGATCGGCGACGGCGGGCGACAGCGCCGCCGCGGCGAGCACCGCCGCGACGACCCGTGGGGATGACCGCATGGATCCTCCTCCTGGTACCGACGCCCGCCCAGCGACCCCCGTCACCGTCTGGCAGGAACGTACCAGGTCCCACCCACCCGCTGGAACGGCTGGACCGACGGCTGGATCCACCCGTGGTCACCGGACCCGCCCGCCGCGCCGCCCGACTGGACGTCATCGCTGCCGTCTGCGACACCTGAGGCGCCGGTCCGGCGCGAGGAGCCCGGCGGTCGACCGAGTGTGCCGAGCACGCCGCCGACCGAGCGCCAGGCAGAAGCGGTCACCGGCCGGCGCGCACCTCGTTCGGGCACGGGCGGCCCTGCTCGAAGTCGTCGACGTTCGCCAGCGTGGTCGCCGCGATCGCCGCCAGCGCCTCCTGGGTGAGGAACGCCTGGTGCGCGGTGATCAGCACGTTCGGGAAGGTGAGCAGGCGCGCGAAGACGTCGTCACCGATGATCTCACCCGAGCGGTCGACGAAGAACAGGTCCGCCTCCTCCTCGTACACGTCGAGGGCGAGCGACCCGATGCGGCCGCTCTTCAGACCGTCGATGACGGCGCCGGTCTCCACGAGCCCGCCGCGTCCGGTGTTGACGACCATCACGCCGGGCTTCATGGTCTCGATCGCCGCAGCCGACACCAGGTGGTGCGTGTCGGGGGTGAGCGGGCAGTTGAGGCTGATGATGTCGGCCCGCCGCCAGAGCTCGTCGATCGAGACGTAGCGCATCCCGAGCTCTGTGACCCGCACGCTCTCGACCGGATCGACGCAGATGACCTCGCACCGGAAGTGCCACAGCAACCGGGCGACCAACGCACCGATGCGGCCGGTACCCACGATCCCCGCCGTCTTCCCCGCGAGGTCGAACCCGACCAGGCCGTCGAGCGCGAAGTTCGCGTCCCGGACGCGGTTGTAGGCCTTGTGGATGCGCCGGTTGAGGGCCAGGATCAACGCGATCGTGTGCTCGGCGACAGCGTTCGGCGAGTAGGCGGGCACGCGCGCGACGGTGATCCCGAGGCGCGCCGCCGCGTCGAGGTCGACGTTGTTGAACCCCGCGCAGCGGAGGACCACGTGGCGGACGTCCTGCCCGGCGAGGATCTCGAGCACCTCTGCGTCGGCGCAGTCGTTGACGAAGATGCACACCGCGCGGGCTCCGGCCGCGAGCGGCGCCGTTCGCGCCGAGAGCGGGTTCTCGAGCATCTCGATCTCGTGCCGGTGGGACGCGTTCGCCTCGGCGAAGCTGGTCGCGTCGTACGCCTTCGCGCTGAACATCGCCACCCGCACCCGAGCGACCCTAGTGATGGCGCGACCGGGGCGGGATCGCGCGCCGTCGCGCCGCAGGGCGCCGTCGCGCGATGGCGACAGGCCGTCAGTCACGCACGAGGTCGAGCGGCCACCCACCGGCACCGTGAACCGCACCGCGTGCGGCCCGGTTCACCCCGCCACGGGTGTGAACGCCTCAGGCCACTGCGTGATGCGCCTCGGACGCGCCGGATCCCGCGCGGCAGCAAGCCGCCGCTTGACACGCTTGACTAATGGTCTTAGCCTAAGGCTACTGAGATTTCCCTCAGCTGGAGAGCTGCACCATGACCACGACCATCGTCCCCACTGCGACCGTCGTCGACGCATCGGAGGCGTCCCGCAGGCCCCGCTGGCCGATGATCGCCGGCTTCGGCTACCTCGCCTCGTGGGTCATCGGCCTCTCCGCCTTCGGTGTCGGCCCCGGTGCTGACGCGACCGACCTCGAGGTGTCGCAGTACTTCGCCGACCACCGGGTGGCGACCTCGTTGCAGTCGCTGCTCATCCACGGCGTGGCCGCCGTCGCGCTGCTCACCGTTCTCGTCGCTTCGAAGCGCGCGCGCATCTCCGGCCACCTCGCGCACGCCGCCGGCCTCACCGCGGTCGCTCTGTCGCTCGTCCAGCTCTCGCTCGACCTGTGGCGCAGCGCGATCTCGACGGGCACGACGACGACCCAGCTCGTCGAGGCGATCGACCGCGTCGACGGCCTGAAGATGTTCGCGTTGGCCCTCATGGTGGCCGCCGGCGTCCCGGCGATGCGCGCCGCCGGCGTCATCGCCGGGCGGATGGCGTTCGTCGGCCGAGTCTCGGCAGTCGCGCTCGTCGTCTCGGGCATCGCGTACGGTGCAGCGATCGACGGTCTGGTGATCTCAGCGTCGTTGTCCCTCGTCCTGCTGCTCGGCTGGGTGGCGTTCCAGGGCGTCGCCGCAGGACGTCGCAGTCGCTGATGCCCCGTGTCGGGCTGACCCCAGACCGGATCGTCGCCGAGGCCGCTGCCGTCGCGGATGAGGGTGGGCTCGCTCGCCTCACCCTCGCCGCGATCGCGCAGCGGCTCGGTGTCGCGCTCCCCTCGTTGTACAAGCACATCAGCGGCCTCGATGGCGTGATGCGCGATCTCGCGGTCCTCGGGATGCGTGAGCTCGGCGTGCGGCTCGCACGGGCCGCGATGGGACGATCGAAGGGGGACGCCCTGGAGGCCGTTGCCCACGCCTACCGTCGATTCGCCACCGAACGACCTGGCCTCTACGAGTCGACGATGCGGGCACCCAGCGCCACGGATGAGGAGCACACGGCGGTGAGTCGTGATGCGCTCGACGTCGCGATGGCGGTGATGCGCTCGTACGGCATCGACGGAGGCGACGCCGTGCACGCGATCCGCATCTACCGTTCCGCGATGCACGGCTTCGTCGCGCAGGAAGCCAGCGGCGCCTTCGGCATGCAGGAGAGCGTCGACGAGAGCTATCGCCTGATGATCGACCTCCTCGATCGCGCGCTGTCGAGCTGGCACGACCCGCACAGGTGACCTCCGGCCGACCTGGGCGGTGGGTGGTCGATCGTCAGCCCGTCGACGCTGCGATCCCGATGACCTCCCAGCCGGTCCGGCCCGTCCCGTCGAGCTCGAGCAGCGTGGCCGAGCGCGGGCGTGCGACCGGACGCTGAGCCACCTCCGCTCCTCATCCGCTGATCCGCGGGTCGCCGCACTCGCCGAGCAGCCGGCAGGTGACGGTGTGGTCGACGCTGTCGACCGCCCCGGGCCGCTCCGGATCCGGATGCGGGTCGTGGGGGTCGATGAAGAGCTCGTGCCCGATGCGGCGGACCCGCCCGTTGCGCAGGCGGCGTCGCCGCTAGCTCCAGTCCTGGTCGGATCGCAGCTGCATCGCGTTCGCCGCGGCGACGATGTCGTCGAGGTCGACCGGGTCGCTCAGCGGATCCACGTCGAGCTCGGTGACCCGGTTGAGGCGGCGTTGCCATCTGCGCAGCTCGTCCACGTACGGCTCGTACGGCACGCGGCGCAGGTCGCCGCCCTCGTCCACGAGGTCGGCGATCCCGTTGTGGAGCCAGCTGCCGTCGTGCCAGTTCGGCATGTCCACCGCGGGGAAGAGGCAGATGCCGTGCAGGTCCACACCTGCGTGCACGGCTGCCAGGCACTCCTCCATCACGTCCTTCAACCACGCCGGACGGCCGTCGCCGAGCCCGCTCGTCTCACCGATGATCATCGGGCGGTGGTACCGCTCTGCCGCGAAGCTCAGCAGCGTCCCGAGCGGTTCGATCCGGTCGTCGTGCGGGCCGAGCGAGACGTGTGGCCCGTGCTCGCGGAACTCCATCTGGCCGAACGAGTAGCAGTTGACCCCGACGATGTCGAGGATCTCGGGGCTGCCGCCGAGCTCGGGGTGTCGGATGCCGGCGATCGTGTCCCACGCGTAGAACGTGTCCTCGTAGGTCTCCCGACGAGCGTCGTCCGCGAGGTCGGGGCGATCTTCGGGTGCGACGACGAGGATCAGTGGATCGATGTGCACCATCCGCGCCTCGGGCAGGACCTCGCGCACCGCTCGTACCCCGGCGATGTCGGCGCGGCAGAGCGCGTGTCGCAGACGGAACCGCTCCTGCTCGGTCGCCCGGCGGGGCGCCGCCCATCCCCATTCGCCGCCCATGAAGCCGTAGAAGGTGATCTCGTTGACGGGCGTGAAGTACTGCGGTCCGTCGATCCGAGCGGCCACGTACTCTGCGCACGCTCGGCAGTACGACGCGAAGCGATCCGCGAAGTCGTCCGCGAAGGGATCCGCATCCGCGGGGTACCCGTAGTGGCAGAGGTCCCACATCGGCTGGATCCCGGTCTCGTTCATCGCCTCGATCATCGGATCGATCGACGAGAAGTCGTACCGGCCGCCGACGTCGACGAACGGCCAGGGGATCCCCTCGCGAGCGACGCCGATGCCGAGCGTGCGGAGGAACTGGTAGTCCTCGAGAGCGTGCAGACGATGCTGCGTCTCGTCGACCAGGTCGCGGCGCCCCTGGTCCTTCCAGTCGAACGTCGAGCACTCGAAGCCGGACAAGAAGAACGTCGGGAAGATGCCCTGCCGTGGTGCCATGCGATGCTCCTGCTCGTCGGCGCTGCAGCGCGCACCCTAGGTCGCCGGGACGCCGCGGCCGCGTCCGCCACCGTCAGCGCTCTCCGGCCGCTGCTGAGTCGTCGCCGAGCACCTACCTGCGCGCCGGCCCCTCCTCGTTCACGCCGATGAGGCGGACGAGCGCGGGCGCTGACGGCGCGCTCGTTCGGCCGATCGCGCCGCAACGCGCGGCCGCCGCCCAGTCGGGTGACCCGCGTCCCTGAGACATCCAGTCGCGCCGGCGGCGACGGAGAACGGTGTTCGAGGCCAGCTCGGACGACGGAGGTGGCTTGGGATGGTGACGGCGGCGGTACTGGCGGGGCACGCGCGGGCGCGGAGCGATCTCCTGATTCGCAGACGCCTGCTGCGCCGCGACATCGACCACGGGCGCCGCACGGTGTTCGCCGGCGGCCGACCGCTGCTGCGCGGGACCGGGCGCCTTGTGATGGGCGACTCGGTTCGCATCCACAACACCCCGGTCCGGGCCAGCATCGACGTCGGTCCGGGCGCGACGGTCGTGATCGGCGACCGCGTGATGTTGAACTACGGCGTCACGATCTTCGCCGCGCGCTCGGTGACCATCGGGTCAGACGTCGGCCTCGGCGAATACGCCACCGTGTACGACACGAACTTCCATCAGGTCGACGAAGACGCGGACGTGTTCACGGCGCCGGTGGTGTTGGAGGACAACGTGTGGATCGGCCGCCAGGCGATCGTGCTACCGGGCGTGACCGTTGGGCGCAGCTCGGTGGTCGCCGCGGGCTCGGTCGTGACCAAGGACATCCCGCGGAACGTCGTCGCTGCCGGGAACCCGGCGCGGCCGGTGCGGGACATCAGAGCGTCCGACCACTGGCGGCGACCACAGAACTCCTGAACGACACCCCGGCCGAGAGCGGGCCTCTCCTGCTCAATGATCGAATTCAGCGACCGTCTCGAACAGCGTGAACGTCGGAGGCCCCTGGGCTCCTCCGCGTCTCATGGTCGGCGCGACCTCAGGGTCGTTCCGGAAGGCGTCGAACGACGCGCGGTCGGGCCATTCGAGGAGCACGAACACGGTGTCGACCATGTCCAAGGGGCGCAGGACCCGAGCGCTCGTGCACCCGTGCTGGGCCCGCTTCGCGTGCCCGTCGGTGCTGAAGACGCCGAGGAACTGGTCGAGATCGACGATCGTGACCTGAGCCAGCACCGTGATCGGCATCCCGTCAAGCTACCGCGATCTCCCTGGGCGCAGCGACAAGCGAGAACGACACCGCGCTCGCCACGCCGGCGCTCAGGCGGCGGAGGCCGTACCCCGGAAGGTCCATCCGATCGCCTTCGGGTCGCCGCGGGCGTAGAACGTCTCGAGGTCGTCGATCCGCATCCCGCCATCCGTGATGACTGACGGGATGTCGCGGTTGAGGTGGCAGCCGCAGGCCACGCGGCGCTGGATCGGGTTGAGCCGGTCCTGCATCCGCTGAACCTCCGGCTCCGGCGATCGCCCGTGCTCCGCGAAGTGGAAACGGCCCCCCGGCCGCAGGATTCGACGGACCTCGCGCACCGCACGCACCGGATCCGCGATGCTGCACAGGGTCCAGGTCGACAGTACGGCGTCGACCGAGCCGTCGGGCAGCGGGATGTCTTCGCCGTCGAGGCCGACGAATCGGACGGGCACGCTCGACGCAGCGAGCCGCCCCGCCGCCAGATGACGACCGCGCTTCATCGGATCGACCGCCTGCAACTCCGTCACGGCAGATGGGAGGTGGGGGAGGTTGAGACCCGTCCCGAAGCCGAGCTCGACGACCTGACCTGCGAGCGGCGCGCACACCTCGCTGCGGATGCGGCGCGTCTCCTTCGTGTTCATCAGGACGTTCATGATCCGGGGGAAGATCCGGTCTCGGTACACCGCCATGCCGCCAGCCTTCCAGAGGAACCCCCCACGCCTCGCAGGACCCCGAACGTGGAGCGTCGCCACGTGCGGCAACCCGGGTGCAGGGACCTTGCGGAGACGGGGATGAGCGCGGCGCGGTCGCACCGGTTCGACCACCCGCGCGTTCCCGGTCCGGGTCCGTCGCCGCCTCGCCCGCCGCGACCCGTGCAGCGAGGTCGAGCGCGGCGTCGAGGTGTCACTGAGTGCTGATGGTGTCCCGGGCTGACCGGAACGTGCCTGTGCGAGCAGGGACTCGGCGCTGATCCCTAGCTCTTGAAGAGGAAGGCCTCGTCGTCGGAGCTGAACAGCAGGCGGACCTCGTCGGCCAGGAGCGGGTGCGCGGCGAGCTCCGGGTCGTCGCCGACGAGCTCGAAGGCCACCTCCCGCGCCTGGCCGACGAGCTCCCGGTCACGGCGCAGCGACGCGAGCTTCAGGTCGCTGCGGCCCTTCTGCGCGGTGTTCATGATCGTCCCCTCGCCGCGCAGCTCCAGGTCCACCTCGGCCAGCTCGAAGCCGTCGGTGGTGGCGACCAGCGCCTCCACCCGCGGGTTCGAGGTCGCGCCGTCCTCGCCCGGCGGCGTGACGAGCCAGCAGCGCGAGGCGTGCGCGCCGCGCCCGACGCGCCCGCGCAGCTGGTGGAGCTGCGCGATGCCGAACCGGTCCGCGTCGAGGATCACCATCACCGTCGCGTTCGGCACGTCGACGCCGACCTCGATCACGGTCGTCGCGACCAGCACGTCGAGCTCCCGTCGGCGGAAGCGGTCCATCACCGCCTCCTTCTCGGCCGACGGCATCCGGCCGTGGAGGAGCGCGAGGCGCAGGCCCCGCAGCTCGTCCGCCGCGAGCCGCTCGAAGGTCTCCTCGGCGCTCGCCAGCTCGAGCTTCTCGCTCTCCTCGACGAGCGGGCACACCACGTACGCCTGGCGGCCCGCGTCGACCTCGCCGCGCACGTCGGCCCACACCCCGACCTCGTCCAGCGGCCCGCGGGCCCAGTGCGTCGTGATCGGCGTCCGCCCCGGCGGCAGCTCGTCGAGGACGCTCACGTCGAGGTCGCCGTAGACCGTCATGGCCGCCGTCCGCGGGATCGGCGTCGCGGTCATCACCAGCACGTCGGGGCCGGCTCCCCCGGCACCCTTCTCGCGCAGCGCCGCCCGCTGCTCGACCCCGAAGCGGTGCTGCTCGTCGACGACCACCACGCCGAGGCTGCGGAAGGCCACGGCGTCCTGGATCAGCGCGTGCGTGCCGATCGCGACGTCGACGCCGCCGTCGCCGAGACCGGCGAGCACCTCCCGGCGGTCGGCGCCCGTGACCCGGTTCGTCAGCAGCTCCACGCGCAACGGCCGGTCGCCGAACAGGTTGCCGGGATCCGGCACGGTGACGCCCTGGACGAGGCGGCGGATGCCCGCCGCGTGCTGCTCGGCCAGCACCTCGGTCGGCGCCATCAGCGCCGCCTGGTGCCCGCCCTGCACCGCCGTCAGCATCGCCGCCACGGCCACCAGCGTCTTACCCGATCCGACGTCGCCCTGCAGGAGCCGGTGCATCGGGTGCCCCCCGGCGAGGTCGCGCTCGATGTCCGCGATCGCGCGCTCCTGCGCCGCGGTCAGCTCGTGGCCCAGCGCGGCCCGCAGCCGCGCCACCAGCTCGCCGGACGTGTCGTGGCGGATGCCGAGCGCGTCGCGCTCCAGCGCCCGCTTCCGGGCCACCAGGACCGCCTGCACCCGCAGGAGCTCGTCGAACGCGAGGCGCCGCCGGGCGCGGGCCTGGTCGCTCATCGACTCCGGGAGGTGGATGAGCCGCAGCGCCGCGTGCCGGTCGACGAGCCCGAGGCGCGCCCGCACGGCGGCGGGCACGGGATCCGCGATGCCTCGCGCCTCGCAGCGCTCCAGCGCGTGCTCGACCCACCCGGCGATCTCCCACGTCGACAGCGCCACCTTCTCGCTCTGGGGGTAGATCGGCACGATCCGGCCCGTGCGATCGCCGATGAGGTCGACGATCGGGTTCGTCATCTGCAGCCCGCCCCGGAACTCGTCGACCTTGCCGAACAGCGAGATCGCGAGCCCCTCGCGCAGCTGCTTCTCGCGCCACGGCTGGTTGAAGAACACCACCTGCAGCCGTCCGCTCGCGTCACCGACCGTGGCCGTCACCATCGTCCGGCGGTTGCGCGTCGTCCGCTTGGTGACGCTGCGGACCGTCACGAGGACGAGCGCCTCCCCGCCCGGGCGCAGGTCGCTGACCCGCGCCTCGTTGGTGCGGTCAACCCAGCGGCGGGGGTAGAAGGTCAGCAGGTCGAGCACCGACCGCAACCCGAACGCCTCGAGCGCCTGGAGCTTGCGCTCGCCGACGCCGCGCAGGCGCTCGACGCCGATCGCGTCCAGGTCGCGCAGCGTCAACGGCGCCGCCGCGGCGGTCACGCCTACTCGACCCCGAACAGGAAGGGGTACAGCGGCTGGCCGCCGTGGTGCACCTCGACGTCGACGTCCGGGCGCCGCTCGGCCAGCCACGCGCGCACCCGGGCGATGTCCGCCCCGGTGGCGTCGGCGCCCGTGACGACCGTGACGATCTCGCGCTCCGGTGTCACGAGCCGGTCGAGCAGCGCGACCGACGCCTCCACGGGGTCACCGGCGACCGCCACGACGCCGTCGCCCCGGACGAGGCCGATCCAGTCGCCCGCGGCGACGGGACCGGCGTCGCTGCCGGTGTCACGGACCGCCTGCGTCACCTCGCCGGTCGCGACGGACTCCGCCGCCGCGGTCATGGCGTCGAGGTTCGCGGCCGGGCTCGCCTCGGGGTCGTACACGACGAGCGCGGCGAGTCCCTCGGGCATCGACCGGGTGGGGACGACGAGCACCGACTTCGACGTCAGCGCGTCGAGCTGGCCGGCGACGGGCACGATGTTGCCGTTGTTCGGCAGGACGACGACGGCGCGGGAGTTGACGGCCTCGACCGCGGCCAGGAGCTCGGCGGTGGACGGGTTCAGCGTCTGCCCACCCGTGACGACGCCCTGCACGCCGAGCTGCCCGAACAGCTCGCAGAGCCCGTCGCCGCTCGCGACCGCGACCACCGCGGTGGCGACCGGCGGCAGCGAGCTCGACACCGCGGCCCGGCGCTCGCGGCCGCCGGGCTCGGGGGCGGCGAGGGAGGCCTCCCGCTGCGCGTGCTCCTCCGCGACCTCCTCGTGCAGGTCGGTCACCCGGATCCGCCGGGGCCGCCCGCCGAGGTCGAGGGCGACCTCGACGGCCGCGCCGATGTCGTCGGTGTGGACGTGGCAGTTCCACAGCCCCTCCCCGCCGACGACCACGATCGACCCGCCGATCGCGCCCCAGCCCGCCTTGAACTCCCCGATGCGGGCGTCGTCGAGGTCGAGCAGGTACATCACCTCGTAGCGCAGGTCGGCGACCCCGGCCTCACCGCCTCGCCCTCCCGGCTCGGCCGTGGGGGCGGCGGGCGAGGTGCCCTGGCCGAAGGCAGGAAGGGCGTCGGCGGCCACCTCCTCGGCCTGCGGCAGCTCGTCCCCCGCGACCACGTGGAGCGACGCGTCGAGCAGGAGGAGGAAGCCCGCGCCACCGGCGTCGACCACGCCCGCCTCCGCGAGCACCGGCAGCAGCTCCGGCGTGCGCGCGAGCGCCTCGCCACCGGCGGCGCGCGCGGCGCGCAGCACCGACACCAGGTCCGCGCCGTCCGCCGCGGCACGCGCGGCGGCGCTGCCCGCCTCGCGGACGACGGTGAGGATCGTCCCCTCGATGGGGCGCAGCACCGCCTGGTCGGCGGCCCGCGACGCGGCCTCGAGCGCCGCGGCGACGGTGCCTGCGGTGACCTCGCCCGCGTCGCGCAGCACGGCCGTCAGGCCCCGCAGCACCTGGCTGAGGATGACGCCGCTGTTGCCGCGCGCGCCCATGAGCGAGCCGTGGCCGATCGCCGCGCACAGGGGCCCCAGCTCGTCGGGCACCTCGGCCAGCTCGTCGACCACCGCATCGAGCGTGCGCGACATGTTCGTGCCCGTGTCGCCGTCCGGCACGGGGTACACGTTCAGGCGGTTGATCGCCGGCGCGTGCGCGTGGAGGACGTCGCGGTACGTGACGACCACGCGACGCAGGTCGGCGGCGCTCAGCAGCTCGGTGGTGGGCACGCCGGACACCGTACCCACCGGCCGCGACGCGTCACCGGGACGACGCCGCGGCGACGCGAGCGGCCGACGCGCCAGATGGTCCCATCGCCGGAAACGATCGGCCGGCGCCGCGACCACTTGGGGAAGGCCGCGCGGCCGCTGGTAGCCTCAATGCACTCGCTGGAGCCTGGTTCGGCCCCCGGATGCGGGTCCGGTGTGTTCCATCCCCGACGCCGGCGGGTACCCGGTCGCCGTTGAGAGAGGCAGTGTCATGGCAGCAGTGTGTGAGGTGTGCGGCAAGGGCCCGTCGTGGGGCATGTCCGTGTCCCACTCCCATCGTCGCACCAAGCGGCGGTGGAACCCGAACATCCAGCGGGTCCGCGCGCTCGTCGGCGGCACGCCGAAGCGGGTGCACGTGTGCACCGGCTGCATCAAGAGCGGCAAGATCGTCAAGGCCGGTTGAGGGCCGCAGCACCGTGCAGGGCGTGATCAAGAGCTACGACCCGGGCACCGGTGCGGGCACCGTCGTGCGCGACACCGACCTCGGCGAGTTCGACCTCGCGGCCGACGCGCTCGCGGGCTCGATCCTGCGCATGCTGCGCCAGGGCCAGCGGGTCGTGTTCGACCTGGACGGCAACGGCCGTGCCTCACGCCTCCGACTCGGCAGCGAGATCGACATGGGAACGCCCGGCCAGTAGGCCGGGCGTTCGTGCATCCGAACCACCCTCCTCGTCAACCCGTCCTCGAGTCGGCGCAACGGAGCGCCGAGGAACAAGGAGTCACCCAGCGATGAGCGCCACCACCACCAACACCCGGCTGCAGCAGTGGGTGGACCAGTGGGCAGCGGTCCTCCAGCCGGACGACGTCGTGTGGTGCGACGGCAGCGCCGAGGAGTACGACCGGCTGTGCCAGGCGCTCGTGGACGCCGGCACGTTCACGAGGCTCGACGAGGCGAAGCGGCCGAACAGCTACTGGGCCCACAGCGACCCGGGCGACGTCGCCCGGGTCGAGGACCGCACGTTCATCTGCAGCGCACGCGAGGAGGACGCCGGCCCGAACAACAACTGGCGCGACCCCGACGCGATGCGCGCCGAGATGATGGCGCTGTACGAGGGCGCGATGCGTGGGCGCACGATGTACGTCGTGCCGTTCAGCATGGGTCCGCTCGGCTCCCCCATCGCGCACATCGGGGTGCAGCTGAGCGACTCGGCGTACGTCGCGACGAACATGCGGATCATGACCCGGATGGGACAGGGCGCCCTCGACGTCCTGGGTGACGGTGACTGGGTGCCCTGCGTCCACTCCGTCGGCGCCCCGCTCGAACCCGGGCAGGCCGACGTGCCGTGGCCCTGCAACCCGGACAACAAGTACATCGTCCACTTCCCCGAGACGCGCGAGATCATGAGCTTCGGCTCCGGCTACGGCGGCAACGCCCTGCTCGGCAAGAAGTGCTTCGCGCTGCGGATCGCGTCGGTCATGGCTCGTGACGCCGGCTGGCTGGCCGAGCACATGCTGATCCTCAAGCTGACGAACCCGGCGGGCGAGCGGAAGTACATCGCGGCGGCGTTCCCGTCGGCGTGCGGGAAGACGAACCTCGCGATGCTCGTGCCGACGATCCCCGGCTGGACGGCCGAGACGGTGGGCGACGACATCTGCTGGATGAAGTTCGGCGACGACGGGCGCCTGTACGCGATCAACCCCGAGGCCGGGTTCTTCGGCGTCGCCCCGGGCACCGGCTGGGACACGAACGCCAACGCGATGCACACGCTGTGGGGCAACAGCATCTTCACCAACACCGCGCTCACCGACGACGGCGACGTGTGGTGGGAGGGGATGAGCGAGGACAAGCCCGCTCGCGCCACGGACTGGCGTGGCGACGCCTGGACCCCCGAGGTCGACACCCCCGCCGCGCACCCGAACGCCCGGTTCACCGCGCCCGCGGCGCAGTGCCCGTCGATCGCGCCGGAGTGGGAGGACCCCGCCGGCGTGCCGATCTCGGCGGTGCTGTTCGGCGGCCGGCGCCGCACGACCGTGCCGCTCGTGACGCAGGCCTTCGACTGGGAGCACGGCGTGTTCCTGGGGTCGATCATGGCCAGCGAGACCACCGCCGCCCAACAGGGCGCCGTCGGGAACCTGCGCTTCGACCCGATGGCCATGCTCCCCTTCTGCGGGTACAACATGGGCGACTACTTCGCCCACTGGCTGGCGATCGGCAAGGGCTCCGACCCCGCCAACCTCCCGAAGATCTTCTTCGTCAACTGGTTCCGCCGCGACGAGGACGGCCGGTTCCTGTGGCCCGGCTTCGGCGAGAACAGCCGGGTGCTCAAGTGGGTCTTCGAGCGCGTGGCCGGCCAGGCCGAGGCGGTCGAGACGCCGATCGGCTACCTGCCGACACCGGACGCCCTCGACACCACGGGGCTCGAGGTCGCGCAGGAGGACCTCGACGAGCTCCTGTCCGTCGACTCGGACGGCTGGCGGGCGGCCGTGCCGCAGATCCGCGAGCACTACGCCCAGTTCGGCGGCAAGCTGCCGGCGCAGCTGTCGATGGCGCTCGACGACCTGGAGGCCAAGCTCGCCGGCGCCTGAGCGCCCGCCGGGCCGCCGTCAGGTGGCGCCGAGGAGCAGGGCCCGGATCCCGAGCCCCATCACGAACAGACCGCCCAGGCCGTACAGCAGGTACAGCCGGTGGCGCATCTGGATCCGGTACGAGTAGATGATCGCGATCGCGATGATCCCGACGAAGCCGTAGAACGCGTGGAAGCGCGGCAGCGGGACGTCGTAGCGGTTGACCAGCACGACGCCGAGGACGACCTCGACGAACATCGTGAGCTGCGCGGCTGCCGTGTACCACCACAGCGCGCGCACCCGGAGCGCGGGGAAGCGGTGCGCACCGAGCGCCCAGAGGCCCGCCAGCGCGTTCGACACGATGACCACCCACGCCCACCCGACGTGGAGGTCACGGAACTCCTGGAGGTCCAGGCGGCTCAGCCCGCCGTGGCGGTGACGGCGCGCGCGGCCGCGCGCTCCGCCTGCTGTGCGGACGCCTCGGCGTAGGCCTCGGCGGCGATGTCCACGAGCTCTTCGATCTCCGCGTCGTCGAAGCCGGCGAGGCGGCGGAACTGCCGGGCGAGGTGCACCGGGTTCTCGTCCTGCTCCCCGCGGAAGCCCCCGAAGCTGAACAGCTTGTCGACCGCCTTCTGGAACGCGAGCGCCTCGCGCTGGCGCTGGGGGTCGGTCGCCGTCAGCCGGCGCAGCCAGTCGCTGCCCATCTTCACGTGCGTGACCTCGTCGGCGAGCATCCAGTCCTCCGCGAACGCGAGCACCGGGTCGGCGAGCGTGGTGCCGAAGTCCTTCATCGTCGTGAACACGTCGATCGCGAGGCCCTCGAGGGCCCGGTTCACGCCGGTGAGGCGCAGGACCGGGTCGGGGTTGCAGGCCGCCTCGTAGAGCAGCGTCTGCTCCGCGAACTCCCCGATCTCGGACCCCATGTGCTCGGCGAGCCGGCAGCTGATCTCGACGTGGCGCGCCTCGTCCCAGCACTGGCGGGCCATGTCGAGCTTGAGGCCGAAGGGCGCCTGCTCGCGCCCGTCCCCGGTGTCGAAGTCGAAGCAGGTGCGCCCCGCGCCCTCGAGCGCCTGGATCTCGCCGACGAAGATCCCGTGCATCAGGCCCCGCGCGCCGTCGCTCGCGTCGCTGAAGCCCGGCGCGAGCGTGTTCTGGCGCGCCGTGGGGCTGAGGTTGCGGGGGTCGAAGACCGTGTCCTCGATCCGCACGTGCTGGAAGCGCTCGTCGCGAGCGAGCTCGGTCACCGGCAGGATCCGCTTCATCGCACCCATCCTCCCGCAGCCGACCCGCGCTGGCAACCGGCTGGTGCGCCACCGCAGGCGGGTGGCGAGCGTCAGGACGCGTCGTGCGGCGACGGGTCCGTGAAGAAGCGGTCGCGGATCTCACCCGCCGGGCCGTAGACGGGCTCGTCGCGGGCGACGAGGAACATCCGGTTGGTGGCGGCGACGATGCCGTGGCGACGGAGCTCCGTGCGCATCGCGTCGTACGTCGGGTGCCGGAAGTGAGCCGCGAGGGAGGCTTCGTCGTCCCACAGCTCGTGGACCTGGATCCGCGTCTCGACGCAGGGGTCGGCGGCGAAGCAGTAGGCCCGGCACCCCGGCTCCTCCGTCCGGGTCGCCCACTGGATGGGCGCCGTCGCGGCGACGGCCGCGTCCCGGGCCTCGCGATCCGCGAAGTCGAGCGTGGCGGCGACGACGATCATCGGAGCTGCCCCCCGTCGACCACGAGCGAGGCGCCGGTGACGAACGCGGCGCGCTCGGAGGCGACCCACACGACCGCGTCCGCGATCTCGTCGACGGTCCCGAAGCGCCGCAGCGCGACCTCCCGCTGGATCCAGCGCCCCCACGCCTCGGGCCGCTCGCTAACGCGCCGCTCCCAGTTGCCGCCCGGGAACAGCACGTTGCCCGGCGCGACGGTGTTGACCCGGACGCCCGCCGAGCCCGCGAGCTTCGCGAGCGACCTTGAAGCGTGCTCGAGCCCGGCCTTGGCGGCCCCGTACGGCAGCGACGACCCGAGGCTCTGGACGCCGGCGATGGACGAGACGAACGTGATGGTGCACCTCCGCCGCTCCTCCGCCGGGCGGGCGGCCATCCGCGTGAGGGCGCTGCGGGCGAGGAACATCGACCCGGTCAGGTTCTGGCGCAGGTCTGCGAACCAGTCGTCGTCCGCCACCTCCCACCCGAGCGGCGAGGCGCCGATCCCGACGTTGGCGACGACGCAGTCGACCGGGCCGACGTCGGCGCCCGCCGCGTCGAGGGCGCGCTCGATCGTGAGCGCGTCGGTGAGGTCACCGACGAACGCGCCCACACGGCCGCCGCCCTGCGCACGGAGCTCGGCCGCGGCGCGCTCCACGGTGGCGGCCGTGCGTCCGGAGATCGTCACGTGGGCGCCCTCCCGGAGGAACCCCGCGGCGACGGCGAGGCCGATCCCGCTGGAGGAGCCGGCGACGAACGCGTGGCGTCCGTCGAGGCCCAGGTCCATGCGGACGAGTCTGCCCGTCGGCCGCGCCCGCGCACGCAGCCGGCGAGCCGGATGCGTGCGACCGGCCTCAGGTCGGGATCGTCGAGCCCCTGCTCGTCACTCGCCGCAGCCGATGCCGCCGATGATCGTCGTCACGACGTCGGTGTCACCCGCCCCGCTCAGGAAGCCGCGCAGCTGCTCGCTGACGAAGAACGAGGGGCCGAAGATGTCGTCACCCTCGTTGACGATGACCTCCGGGTGGGCGACGCGGAGCTCGGACACCGTCGACCCGAGGGTGATCCCCCGGTCCGTGGCGAGACCCGACGGTTCCGCCCGCGTCGCGAACGGCGGGCCGAAGGTGTAGCTGAAGAAGTGGCGTGAGCCGGTCTCGACGTCGCTCGAGTCGCTGAACAGCACCGTCAGGTCGGAGAACGCCACGCCGCGGACCTCGCTGCCGGGACAGACGCCGAACGCCGAGTTCGGATCGGCCCACCCGCTGTCGGCCGACGGCGGGCCGATGACGGACTCGAGGTAGGCGAGCACCTCGTCGGGATCGGCGCCGAAGGCGGCCTGCCCGATGCCGGTGTCGGTGAGCGCGAGCTCGGTGCCGGGCGGGCGGGCGGTCGTGGTCGGTGCGACCGTCGTCGTCGTCGTCGTGGACGTGGTCGTCGTGGTGGTCGACGTCGTCGTCGTGCTGGTCGACGTCGCGGGGGCGGTCGTCGGGGGCGCGGTCGCCGCCGTGGTCGCCGCCGTCGGCGCGGGCGTCACCGGGACCGTCGCCGAGGTCGTGATCGTCGTGGTCGGGTCGCCCGTCGGCTCGTCGTCGTCACCGCAGGCGGCCACGGCCAGGACCGCCAGCAGCGAGGCCACGACCACGCGCACCCTCGGGCGCGCCACGCAGGAGGTGTCCATCACCGCAGTCTGCCACCCTCGGCCCGCGGCGCCGGGGCACCTTCAGCGCACGAGCGTGTCCGCCTCGTGGCCTCCCTCCACGAGGTGCAGGCGCGGCGGGTCGGCCCGCCGGTCGACGTCGAGCACCGTCACCGAGCAGTTGTCCAGGCTGCGGATCACCAGCCGGTCGTCCCCCGTCGCCGCCCCGATCGCGGCGTTGATCGCGACGAAGTGGCTGAACACGACGGTGTCGCCGGGCATCGACACCAGGGCCGCGACAACCCCGTCGCGGAAGCCGGTGTACCGCTGGCCCAGGTCGGCCCACGACCCCTGCATCGCCGCACGCAGCCAGGGCACCCGCTCCCCCATCGGCACGCCCTCCGGCGAGGGGATCTCGGCCACCGCGGTGACCACCTGCGGCGCCACGCCCCACCGTGCGGCGAGCGGGGCCGCGGTTTCGCGGCAGCGGCGCAGGGGGCTCGTCAGCACCGGCAGCGGGCCGAGCGGCGCGAGGCGGTCGGCGACCTCCTCGGCCTGCCGGCGGCCGAGCTCGTCGAGGTCCGGGTCCGGATCCGCGTCCCAGCCGGCGCTCGCCCGGCCGTGGCGCACGAGGTGCAGCCGGGTCACTCGAACAGCCAGCCCTCGCGCGGGCCGGCCGGGGCGCCGGCCCGGATGTACCACTCGGTGCCGAACGCGATCGCGAACTGCTCCGGCGGCATGGACAGGAAGAAGCCGACGTCGGTGGCCTGGCTCGCGTGGCACGTGATCGACGCCCGCTTGCGCTCGACCCACGCCGACACGTCGATCGCGTGCGTCAGCTCCGCCTCGGGGGTGCCGAACGGGTTGCCGTCGTCCATCGGCCCCGACGGGTCGAAGTCGGGGTCGATCCCCTCGCTCCCGGCGAACGCCATCGTGCGGATGATGAAGTCGCGGTTCATCGTCGACTCGTACACCGCCGCCGTCCCGGCGAGCTGTGCCGCCCGGTGGCCGACGTGGTGGACCTTCACGTGGTCGGGGTGCCCGTAGCCGCCGTGCCAGTCGTAGGTGGTGAGGACGTCGGCGCGCTCCTCGCGGAGCACGTCGGCGAGGCGCCCGGCGGCGGCGTCGAGCGGCGCGAGGTGGAACGAGTCGGGGTGCTGGTTCTGCTCCCACCCCGTCATCCCGCTGTCCCGGTAGCCGAGCCACACGACGCGCTGCACGCCGAGCACGTCCGCGGAGCGCAGGGTCTCCGCCCGGCGGCGATCGGCGAGCGACTCGCCCGGCGCCAGGTCCTCCGGGGCCTCGCCGTGCTCGCCGCCCGTCGCGACCACGAGCACCACGCGGTGTCCCTCGTCGGCGGCGCGCGCCATGCTGCCGCCGGTCGACATCGACTCGTCGTCGGGGTGCGCGTGGAAGCAGACGAGGGTCCCCATCAGGCGTCGACGACGGCGCGCGCCGCCAGGAGCTCCTCGACGCGCTCGGCGGGCACGCCCCAGTCGGCGAGGATCTCGCGGCTGTGCTCGCCCGGGTGCGCGGGCGGCGAGGTGACCTCGGCCGGCGTGCGCGAGAAGCGAGGGGCCGGCGCCGGCTGCACGGCGCCGCCGACGTCGAGGAACGTCCCGCGCGCCACGTTGTGCGGGTGCTGCGCGGCCTCGCTCATGGTCAGCACCGGCGCGAAGCACACGTCCGTCGTCTCCATCAGCGCGCACCACTCGTCGCGGGTCTTCGTCTCGAACAGCCGGTGGAGCCGCGACTTCAGGTGCGGCCAGAGGTCGCGGTCCATCTGCAGCGCGAACTCGGGGTCGCCCTCGAGGCCGGTCAGGCGGAGCAGCTCGGCGTAGAACTGCGGCTCGATCGATCCGATCGAGACGTACGCGCCGTCCCGGCAGCGGTAGACGTCGTAGAAGTGCGCGCCGGTGTCGAGGAGGTTCGACCCCCGCGACCGCTCGTCGAACGCGCCGGAGGCCTTGAAGCCCCAGAACATGCTCATCAGCACCGCGGTGCCGTCGACCATCGCCGCGTCCACCACCTGCCCCTGGCCGCTGCGCTGCGCCTCGAGCAGCGCGCACACGACGCCGAACGCGAGGAACATCCCGCCCCCGCCGAAGTCGCCGACCATGTTGAGCGGCGGCACCGGCGCCTCGCCGTGGCGGCCGAAGTGCGCGAGCGCGCCGGCGAGGGAGATGTAGTTGATGTCGTGGCCGGCGGCCTGCGCGTACGGGCCGTCCTGGCCCCAGCCCGTCATGCGCCCGAAGACGAGCTTCGGGTTCCGCGCGGTGCACTGCTCCGGCCCGACCCCGAGGCGCTCCATGACCCCCGGGCGGAACCCCTCGATCAGCGCGTCCGCGCGCTCGACGAGGTCGAGCAGCGTGGCGACGCCGTCGGGGTGCTTCAGGTCGATCGCGATGTTGCGGCGGTTGCGCAGGAGCACGTCGGGGTGGGGACGCTCGGGCGCCGGACCGCGCACGGACTGCGCCCGCTCGACCCGGACGACCTCGGCGCCCATGTCGGCGAGGAGCATGGCCGCGAACGGACCGGGGCCGATGCCGGCGATCTCGATGACGCGCGTGCCGGAGAGAGGACCTGCCATGGCGCATTGATTAGCACGCGATCCCGCAGGGGCCCGCCACGGACGCCGGCGCGGCGACCCCGCTCAGGCGTTGCGGGTGTGGGACAGGATGGTGTCCGTGAGGAAGGGCCAGAGCGGCTCCGGGAGGTCGTGTCCCATGTCGGCGACCAGCAGGAGGTGCGCCCCCGGGACGAGCTCCGCGGTGCGGGTCCCCCCGCTCGGCGTGATCAGCGTGTCGTCCCGGCCGTGGACGACGAGCGTCGGCACGTCGAGCAGGCGGAGGCGCTCGGACCGGTCGCCGCTCGCGTAGATCGCGGCGAGCTGCCGCGGGGCGCCCTCGGGGTAGAACGACCGGTCGAAGCTCGCCGCGGCGGTCGCCCTGGTCCGCTCCTCGTCGCGGTGGCGCACGGAGTGCCAGACCATCCACCGCGGCGACGCGGCGACGTACTCGTCGCGCGTCGTCGGGGGCGGGGTCATCAGCACCGCCGCTGCCTCCGGGGTGGGGTTCCCGACCGACAGGTCGCCCGGCTGGCTCATGATCGAGGTCAAGCTGCGGACGCGGTCCGGGTGCTCGATCGCCATCGTCTGGGCGATCATCCCGCCCATCGACGCGCCGACGACGTGGGCGCGCTCGATGCCGAGGTGGTCGAGCAGCCCCACGGCGTCCGCCGCCATGTCCGACAGGCTGTACGGCGTCGGCGGCGCCGGCTGGCCGGACAGGACCGCTCCCATGACCGCCCCCAGGTCGACCTCGACCCCGTCGAGCTTCGTCGACAGCCCGCTGTCGCGGTTGTCGAACCGGATGACGTGCCGGCCGCCGCCGGCGAGCAGCCGGCAGAAGGCCTCGTCCCACGCCGTCAGCTGCGCGGTGAAGCCCATCACCAGCAGCAGGGCCTCGTCGTCGGGCGACCCGAACGTCTCGTACTCGAGCTCCATCCCCGTGCTGACCAGCGCTCTCGGCATCGGGGCAGGCTACCGTTCGGCCATGACCGTGTTCGGGGTCCACGTCGGCCTGCAGCACACGTCCACCGACGAGCTGCGCTCCGTCTGGCGGCGGATCGAGGACCTCGGCTTCGGGTGGATCTCGGTGTGGGACCACTTCTACGGCGCCACCGGCCGGCGCGACGACGCCGAGTGCCTCGAGGCCGTCGCCCTCCACGCCGCGCTCGCGTGCAGGACCTCGAAGGTCCGTTGCGGGTCGCTCGTGTACTCGGTCGGGTACCGCCACCCGGCGGTGCTCGCGAAGGCGATCACCGCCATCGACCTGCTGTCGGGCGGGCGTGCGGACATGGGCATCGGCGCCGGCTGGGCGCAGGTCGAGTACGAGGCGTACGGCATCCCGTTCCCGGACGTGCGCACGAGGATGGACCAGCTCGAGGAGGGGATCCAGTGCCTGCGCGGGCTCCTCCACGACGAGGTGACGTCGTTCGAGGGGACCTGGTTCCAGCTGCGCGACGCCCGCAACGAGCCGCGCCCGGTGCAGGCCAAGCTGCCGATCTGGATCGGCGGCGGCGGCGAGCGGCGCACGCTGCGGATCGCGGCGCGCCACGCCGACGGCTGGAACGTCCCGTTCGTCGCGCCCGACGTGTTCGAGCACAAGTGCACCGTCCTCGACACGCACTGCGCCGACGTCGGTCGCGACCCCCGTGAGGTGCGGCGGGCGGTGAACGTGGGGCTCGCGTGGACCGACGAGAGCCTGCGCGCCCAGTTCGGCGCGCTGGCCGACCTGGTCCGGCCCGGGGTCCTGACGGGCAGCGACGAGCAGGTCGTGGACGCGATCGGCCGCTACGTCGCCGCGGGTGCCGACCAGGTGAACATCGCGCTGCGGGCGCCGTTCGACGTCGACGCGCTCGAGCGGTTCAGCGCCGCGCTGCGCCTGTCGTGACGAGCGCCGGGGCACGGCCGCTCGCAGGCGTCGCCCGCGCCCCGGGGCGGGTGAACCTCATCGGCGACCACACGGACTACACCGGCGGGCTCGTGCTGCCCATGGCCATCGACCGGTGGACCGAGATCTCGTTCCGGAGCGACGCGCGCGTGCGCCTCCGCTCGGCCGACGAGGCGGAGCCGGTCGACCTGCCGCTGCGCGTCGACGATCCCGCCGGGGTCCGGCCGGACTGGGGCCGCTACGTCGCCGGTGTCGTCGCCGAGGCTCGACCGGAGCGCGGGATCGTCGGTGACGTGACCACGACCATCCCGGTCGGTGCGGGGCTGTCGAGCAGCGCCGCCCTCGAGATCGCCGTCGCGCTCGCGCTGGGCGCAGCGGGGACGCCGCTCGAGCTCGCCCAGCTCTGCCAGCGCGCGGAGCAGCGGGCGTCCGGGGTGCCCACCGGCATCATGGACCAGCTGAGCATCGCCGCGGGCGTGGCGGGGCACGCGCTGCTGATCGACTGCGGCGACCTGACGGTCACGCCCACGCCCGTGCCCGCGGGCGCCGACGTGGTGGTGCTGTTCGTGACGCACCGCACCCTGATCGGCAGCGCGTACGCGGACCGGGTCGCCGAGTGCGCGGCCGCCGAGCGGGAGATCGGACCGCTGCGCGAGGCGTCGCCCGACGACGCGCGCGCCATCGCGGACCCGGTGATCCGGGCGAGGGCGTCGCACGTGATCGGCGAGAACCGGCGCGTGCTCGAGTTCGCGGCCGCGCTCGCGGCCGCCGACCTCGCTGCGGCGGGGAAGCTCATGGTCGAGAGCCACGCGAGCCTCCGCGACCTCTACGAGACGTCGACGCCCGTCATGGACCGCGCCGTGGAGGACCTCGTGGCACGCCCGGGTGTCCTGGGCGCGCGGATGACGGGCGGCGGCTTCGGCGGGTGCGTCGTCGCGCTCACCGAACCGGGCGCGGTGCGCGACGGCTGGCTCGTCCACGCCGTCGACGGGGCCCACGTCGAGCCGGCCGCGTAGTGTCGCCGCCATGAAGGCGGTCGTCTGTCGTTCGTTCGGTTCCCCGGAGGCGCTCACCGTCGAGGAGGTCGACGAGCCGGTCGCGCGTCCGGGCCAGCTCGTGATCGAGGTCCACGCCGCGGCGGTCACCTTCCCCGACACCTTGCTGCTCCAGGACAAGTACCAGCAGCGCGTCGAGCTCCCCTACGTGCCGGGCGGCGAGGGAGCCGGCGTCGTGGTCGGCGTCGGCGACGGCGTCGAGGGCTGGCGCCCGGGCGACCGCGTGGTGGGCGGGTTCGGCACGACCGGCGCCTACGCGGAGCGGATGGTGGTCCCGGCGGCGACGGCACGGCGGCTGCCCGACGGCGTCGATCCGGACGCGATCGCAGGGCTCAACTACGCGTACGGCACCACGCTGTACGGCCTCGTGCACCGTGGCTCGCTCGCCGCCGGCGACGTGCTCCTCGTCACCGGTGCCGGTGGATCCGTCGGCCTGTCGGCGGTCGAGGTCGGCAAGCTGCTCGGCGCGACCGTCATCGCCGCCGCGTCCAGCGCCGAGCGCCTCGAGCTGTGCCGGGCACGCGGCGCGGACCACACGATCGACTACTCCCGGGAGAGCCTCAAGGACCGAGCGAAGGAGCTGACCGGGGGCCGGGGCGTGGACGTGGTCTACGACTGCGTCGGTGGCGACCGCGCCGAGGAGGCGCTCCGCGCGATCGCGTGGAACGGGCGGTTCCTCGTGATCGGGTTCACCGCCGGCATCCCGCGGGTGCCCCTGAACCTGGCCCTGCTCAAGAGCTGTCAGATCGTCGGCGTCTTCTACGGCGCGATGGCCGCCCGCGAGCCCGACCGCAGCGCGAGCATCAGCGACCAGCTCATGCGGTGGGTCGCGTCGGGCGAGCTCGATCCGTACGTCGCCGGCCGCTACCCGCTGGAGCGCGCCGGTGAGGCGCTGCGGGCGATGATGGACCGCCAGGTGATCGGCAAGGTCGTCGTCACCCCGTCGGCGTGACGGCGACGGCTCGGTGAGGGTTCCGCACTAGTCTCCTCCGACGCGCCGCGGCACCTGGCGGCGGCGCCACGGGAGGGGACATCGTGCAGCGCGCTCGTGTGCTGGCAACCGGGCTGCACTTCGGCGAGGGGCCGCGATGGCACTCCGGCAAGCTCTGGTTCAGCGACTTCTACGACCACGCGGTGAAGACGGTCGACCTCGGCGGGCGGGTCGAGACCAAGGTCGAGGTGCCCGGGCAGCCGAGCGGGCTCGGGTGGCTGCCCGACGGGCGGATGCTGATCGTGTCGATGCTCGACCGGTGCGTGCTGCGCCTCGAGCTCGAGCGCCTGGTCGTCCACGCGGACCTGTCGTCGATCGCCACCTCGCTGTGCAACGACATGGTCGTCGACGGCGCGGGCCGCGCCTACGTCGGGAACTTCGGCTTCGACCTGCACGCCGCCGCACAGGAGCGCGGCATGCGCGACGTGCTCCGCGACCACCCGACCGCCGACCTGGCGCTCGTCCAGGCGGACGGCACGGCGTCCGTCGCCGCGGCCGGGATGGACTTCCCGAACGGGAGCGTGATCACCCCGGACGGCCGGACGCTGGTGGTGGCCGAGACGCTCGGGCGGCGCCTGACCGCGTTCACGATCGGGCCGGCGGGCGAGCTGGGCGAGCGGCGCACCTGGGCCGACCTGGGCGGGCGGCTCCCCGACGGCATCTGCCTCGACGCCGACGGGGCGATCTGGATCGCCAACCCCGCCGCGGCGGAGTGCGTCCGGGTCGCGGAGGGGGGCGAGGTGCTCGACGTCGTCGAAACCGACCAACCGTGCTTCGCGTGCATGCTCGGCGGGGACGACGGCCGCACGCTGTTCATGCTCACCGCCACCGGCGACGCCGACGAGCAGGCGCGTGCGCGCACGGGCCACGTCCTCGTCACGGACGTGGCGGTGCCGCGCGCAGGACGTCCCTGAGCCGCTCGAGCGCCGCCGGCGTCCGCGCTCCCCACCACAGCAGGTCCTGGCCGTCCACCAGCTCGACGCGGGCGCCGGGCACGACCTCGGCGAGCTCGTCGGCGTGGCGCCGGCGGAACGGGTAGGGCTCGCTCGGCAGGAGCACCAGCGCCGGGGCGAGCCGCGCGACCGCGGCCAGGTCGACGAGCGGGTACCGGTCGGCGGGGTCGGCGATGACGTTGCCGATCCCGAGGTGGGCGAGCAGGGCCGAGCCGTAGGTGCCCGAGCCGAGCGCCATCCACGGCCGGCGCCAGATCGGGGTGAACGCGGTCGCCCACGGTGCCGCCGCGGCCGGCAGCACGACGCGAGGGGCGGCCGCACCGGTCGCCGCGGCCAGGGCGGCGAGCTCGTCCGGCAGGCCGGCCAGGTCCGTCACGTGCATCACGTGCAGCGCGAGGCCGAGGCGGGTGAGCTCGGCCGCGTCCTCGCGCCGGTTCTCCTCGCGGTCGACCACCACCAGGTCCGGCGCGAGCGCGGCGACGGCGGCGACGTCCGGGTCCTTGGTGCCGCCGACGTGGCGCAGCCCGGGCTGCTCGCAGAACCGCGTGCACCCGACCACGTCGACGCCCCACGCGAGGAGCGTCTCCGTCACGGACGGGACGAGGCTGACGACGCGCACGGCGTGGCTCAGCCCTCGAGCAGACGGCGCTTCTGCGCCTGGAACTCCTCCGCCGTGAGCGTGCCGCGCTGCATCATCCCCTCGAGCCGCTCCAGCTGCTCGGCCACGTCGACGCCCCCGCCGTGGCCCTGGCCCACGTACCCGGCGTGCCGGCGGGCCTGGCTCTCCATCTGGGCGTGGATGAGGCCCTGCACGCGGTCGGGGTGGCGGATGTCGGTGTAGCGGCTCTGGCCGTCCTCGCCTCCGGACTCGATCAGCAGGTCGCCCGCGCCGAGGAGGCGCTCGAAGACGCTCTGGCTGAAGTTGACGTTGTTGATCCGCTCCAGCGGGATCTGGATGCCGTTCTTCGCGACGATGCCGGTGCGGAACACCACGCGGTGGGACGTGATCACGAAGTTCGTCGTGACCCAGCGGAGGTAGCGGACGACGAGCCACAGCGCCGCCGCGACCAGCAACGCCACCGCCACGATCCGCAGCGCGTCGCCGGCGCCGCCGTCGGGGTCGACCGCGAGGACGAAGATCCCGAACGCGATGGCGGCCACCAGCGCGCCCACGGGCTCCGCGAAGTACCACCAGTGCGGGTGCATGTCGAGCGCCACGGTCTCGTTCGGGTTGAGGTTCTTCTTCGCGAAGCTCATGGGCGGCACTGTACGTCCCCGTCCGCATAGCCTCGCGTCCCGATGGACGCCGCCGACGTGCTCCGCGGGCTCGACCCGCAGCAGCGGTCGGCGGTCACCACCGATGCCGCGCCGCTCGCGATCGTCGCGTCCGCCGGCTCCGGCAAGACGACCGTGCTGACCCGCCGGATCGCACGGCGGATCCTCGACGGATCCGCCGACGCGCGCCACGTCCTCGCGCTCACCTTCACCCGCGAGGCCGCCGGCGACCTGCGCCGTCGCCTGCGCCGGCTCGACATCCGCGAACCCGTCGAGAGCGGCACGTTCCACGCGGTGGCGCTGCGCCTGCTGCGCGACCGCGCCCTCGCCGCCGGCACCTCGGCGCCGGTCGTGGCGCCGGACCGCGGCCGGCTCCTGCGCGAGTCGCTGACCGAGGCGCGGGTGCGCGTCGACCCCGCCGCGGCGATGGCCGACCTCGATTGGGCACGGGCGCGGATGGTCACCCCGAGCGGCTTCGCCGCGGAGTGCCGCCGCGAGCGGCGTCGCAGCGCCCTCGCGCCCGACGAGCTGGCGCGCGTGGTGGAGGCGTACGAGGCCCTGAAGCGCCGCCGCCGCGTGGTCGACTTCGACGACCTCCTGGCGGGGTTGCTGGCGGCGATCCGGCACGACACCACGTTCGCCGAGGTCGTCCGCTGGCGCTTCCGGCACCTCTTCGTGGACGAGGCCCAGGACCTCAACCCGCTCCAGCACGCGGTGCTCGAGGCGATCCGCGGGGACCGGGCGGACATCTGCCTCGTCGGCGACCACCGGCAGGCCATCTACGGCTGGAACGGCGCCGATCCCGACACCCTCCTGGCGGTGGAGGAGCGGTTCCCCGGCGTCACCGTGGTGGCGCTGACCGGGAACTACCGCTGCACCCCCCAGATCGTGCGCGCCGGCGCCGCGGCGCTGGTGGCCGCCGGCCTCGACGACGACACCCGGTCCCGCCGCGCCGACGGCCGGCCGATCGAGATCGTCACCTGCGCCGACGAGGTGGACGAGGCGCGCGTCGTGGCCCGACGGGCGCAGGTCCTCGCCCAGCGCCACGGGGCGGGGCGGGTCGCGGTCCTCGCGCGGACGAACGAGCAGCTCACCGAGCTCGGCCGCGCGCTCGCGACCCTGGGGGTGCCGACCGAGCGGGCCGCCGGGCGCTCGCCGCTGGAGCGCGCGCTGGCGGCCCCCCTGCGGTGCACGAACCGGGAGCAGCTGGCCGCGTGGGCCGAGGCGGTGTGGACCCGCGACGAGGCGGTCGATCCGATCGAGCTGCGCGTCGCCGAGGAGGTGGACCGCTTCCTGTCGAGCGGCGAGGCGGGCGGCCTGCGCGCCTGGATCGAGGCGCGCCAGCCCTTCGACGACCTCGAGGAGGCCGAACCGGGCGGAGCCGTCGCCCTGGTCACGTTCCACGCCGCGAAGGGGCGCGAGTGGGGTGCGGTCGTCGTCACCGGCGTCGAGGAGGGGCTCGTGCCGCACGCCTCGTCCGCCACCGGCGCGCGCCGGCTCGAGGAGGCCCGGCTGCTGTACGTCGCGCTGACCCGTGCCGGCGAGGAGCTGGTCGTCACGAGCGCGGCGCGCCGGCGCGGCGGCCCGGTGGCCGAGAGCCCGTGGACGGCGGCCCTGCGCGAAAGCGCCGCGGTCGACGACGTCGCGCCGTCGCCACCTCCGCCCGGCGCGGCGCGGCGCAGCCCCGACCCGCTCGGCCCGCTGGTCGAGTGGCGGCGGGCCGTGGCCCGCGCCGCCGGCGTCGCCGAGTCCGCCGTGTGCACCACCGCGACCCTGCGCTCGCTGCTCGACCGGCCGCCGCTCGACGCCGCCGAGGTCGCCGGGCGCCTCGGCATCAGCGTCACGGCGGCCGAGCGCCTCGCCCCCCGGCTGCTCAGGACGCTGGACGCGACCTCGCCTGCATGAGCCGCTGGAAGACCTCCGGCTTCATCGACAGGAAGAGCCCCGTGGCCTCCGCGCACAGCAGGTCGCCCGCCCGCAGCGTCGCGGCGGTGTGGATCTTGCGACCCTCCACGCGCACCACGCGCCCCTCGAAGCGGACCTCGCGGTGCAGCGGGGTGGGTGCGCGGTAGGAGATCGAGAGCTGCGCGGTCATGCCGGGCTGGCCCGAGAGCGACTGGGCGAAGCCGAGGCACTCGTCGAAGCCGGCGGCGATGAAGCCCCCGTGCACGCACCCCGGCGGCCCCTCGTAGGCGTCGCCGTACGTGGCGGTGCCCACGACCGCCTCGCCACCGGCGCCGTCGGGGACGCGGCGCATCTCGATCGGGGGCGCGAGCGGGTTCAGCACGCCGACGAAGGGGCTGAAGTCGAGGAACGAGCCGCTCTCCTGGTGCTCGACGAGGGACGCCTCCGCTCCGACGTACCCGCGGGCGTGCGCCTGCGCGGCCAGGACCTGCGCCGCCTGCTCGACCAGGTCGCGCGCCCGCTCGAAGGCCTCGCTGGAGGCGCTCGACGACGCCAGCTCGGCGATGACCCGCCGCGTGGCGCCGGCCAGCCGGACGCGTGCGTCGTCCGGGTCGCGCGGCCGGTCGAAGTCGAACACGTCAGCGAGCGGGTGCCGGCTCGTCGAGCGGCGCCAGGTCGACGACCACCGGCGCGTGGTCGGATGGCGACTGGCCCTTGCGCGCGTTGCGGTCGACGATGCACCACGTCATCCGCGAAGCGACCGGCGCGGTCGCGAGCACGAGGTCGATCCGCAGGCCGCGCCCCTGGTGGAAGTCGCCCGCGCGGTAGTCCCACCAGCTGTAGAGCCGGTCCTGGTCGTAGCGGGTGCGGAAGAGATCGACCAGCCCCCACGCCTGCAGCTCCGCGAGCAGGCTGCGCTCGGGCGCGCTGACGTGCGTCGCGTCGACGAACTTCGACGGGTCGAACACGTCCCGGTCGTCGGGCGCGATGTTGAAGTCGCCGGTGACCACGAGCGGCTCCTCCGCCGATCCGATCGCGTCGACGTGCCGCCGCAACTGCGCCAGCCACGCCAGCTTGTAGCGGTAGTGGTCACTGTCGAGGGAGCGGCCGTTCGGGACGTAGACGCTCGTGACGCTGATCCCCCCGCACCTCGCGCTGATCACCCGGGCGTCGGGGTCCGGATCGCCGCTCGCCGGCGCGAAGCCGGCGACGACGCCGTCGAGCCCGACGCGGGAGAGGATGGCGACCCCGTTCCACTGGCCCTGGCCGTGGTGGGCCGCCTCGTACCCGAGCGCGGCGAACGTCAGCGCCGGGAAGGCGTCGTCGGCCAGCTTCGTCTCCTGCAGGCACAGGACGTCGGGCTGCACCTCCGCGATCCACGCCTCGACGCGCGGCAGGCGGACCTTGAGCGAGTTGACGTTCCAGGTGGCGATGCGCACGAGCGCGTACCGTACCCGCGCTCAGGCCTCCGGGGCCGGGGCGGTGGTCGCGGCGGACTTCCGCGGCGCGCGAGCGGCGCGCGACCGCTTGGCCGGTGGGGCCTGCGCCGGCGGCGCCGCCGTGCCCGCGTCACCGGCAGCGGTCGCCTCGCCCGCGTCGCTCGCCGCCGCCGGGGTGGCACGAGCACGCCGGCGCCGCGCGGGCGTGGCGGCGCCGTCCGGCGCGTCGTCCGTGGCACCCGCCGCCGCGACATCCTCGGCGGGCGCGGCCGGCGCGGCGGCCGCCGCCGCCTTCGTGCGGGGCGCCCTGGGCGCGCGAGCGGGGGCGCGCTTCGCCGGTCCGGGCTCGGGCGGTGCGACCCCCGCCTCGGCGGCGGGGTCGACGCCGGCGGCAGCCGCCGGCTCGGCGGGCGGCGCCGCCTTCTTCGCCCGGCTCCGCTTGGCGGGCGCCGGCGCCGGCGCCTCGGCGGGGCCCGTGGCGCCCTCGTCCGCCGGCGCCGCGACGGGCTCGGCCGGCGGTGCTGCCTTCTTCGCCCGGGAGCGCTTCGCGGGAGCCGGCGCCGGTGCGTCGGCCGCTCCGTCCGTCGGCGCGCCGACGGGCTCGGCGACGCCGCTCGCGGCGTCCGTCGGGGCGGCCTTCTTGCGCGTCCGCCGGGCGGGAGCGGCGGGGGCGGCGGGCGGCGCGGCCGTGGCCATCCCGACGATCGCGAGGTCGATGCTGCGCCGGGCCGGGGCGAAGCTCTCGACGACCAGGGTGACGGCGTCGCCGATCTTCAGGAACTCGCGCGCGCTGCGCGGCGCGGGATCGGCCATGAGCCGCAGCGGGACGTAGCCGACGACGTCGCCGAGGCGGACGTACGCGCCGTGCGACGAGTACGACTCGACGATGGCGTTGACGCTGGTGCCGATGGGGTGGTGCTCCAGGAAGGACAGGAACGACGGGAAGTCGTTCACGAACTGCGTCGCCTTCGGCGCCGCGGGTTCCTGACGCGCCTGCTTGGCCGGCGCGGGCGAGTCCACCTTCGCCGCGGCCGCGGCCGCCGGTGCGGGAGCCGGCGCCGATGCCCCCGGCAGGACCGCGCCGGGCGGCGGCGCCTTCGGCACCGGCATGGGTGCGCTCGCCGCCGCGCTCCCCCGCCGCTTGCGCACCGGCAGCGGCGCCCCGCCGTCCTTGCGGCGCTTGGCCTCCTTCACGGCGCTGCGGCTGATCGGGCCGCGCACCGGCACCCGGTTGACGAACACCCAGCCGATGTGCGGCACGGGCTTGCCGCCGATGAGCCGGCCCTCGTCGAACAGCCACGTGTACTGCCCGTGGAACTCCTGGAAGGAGTCGTTCGACAGCACGGTCGCGCCGACCTTGTGCGCGATGCCGAGGAGGAACGCGTCGCCACGGCCGATCGCGCCCGCCGGAGGGGCGACGACCTCGTTGTTCGCGACCGCCTCGTCGAACTCCGCCACCTCGCGCTGGTCGATGCGGTGCCCGAACGTGGCGTCGACGACGACGGTGATGAGCGCGTCGGGGTGCTCCTCCATGAACGCCGTGACCGCGTCGTTGAGCTGGGCGAGGCTGGGCAGGGCACGGCCCTCGGTGGCGAGGTTCGAGCCGTCGACGACGACGTGGTGCGGCATAGCGCTCGTCAGTCAACCACGGCACCCGCCCGGAACCTGGGAACCTGGCGAAGGCTCCCCCACGGGTACCATCGGCGCCCGTGCCCGACGAGCCCCGCATCGACGCCGTCCTGTGGGACTTCGGCGGCGTCGTCCTCACCAGCCCGTTCGAGGCGTTCAACCGCTTCGAGGCCGATCGTGGCCTCCCGCGCGACTTCCTGCGCGGCGTGAACGCGACGAACCCGCACGCGAACGCGTGGGCCCGGCTCGAGCGCAACGAGATCGGGCCGGTGGAGTTCGACGCGGCGTTCGCCGCCGACTCGGCGGCGCTCGGCCACGAGGTGCGCGGCGCGGACGTGCTCGCGCTGCTGTCGGGCGACGTCCGCCCCGGCGTCGTCCGCGCCCTCGACCGCGTGATCGAGGCCGGCTACCGCACCGCGTGCCTCACGAACAACGTCGTCGGCGGCGTCATCGAGGAGGGCACGATCGAGGGCGCGGTCGCCGATCCGGCCGGCCCGGCGGCGCGCCGGGCGGCGGAGATCGCAGCGATCATGGCCCGCTTCGACGTCGTCGTCGAGAGCAGCAAGGTGGGCGTGCGCAAGCCCGAGCCGCGGTTCTACGAGATCGCGTGCGAGCTGCTGGCGGTCCGACCCGAGGCGTGCGTGTTCCTCGACGACCTCGGCATCAACCTCAAGCCCGCGGCCGCCATGGGCATGCGGACGATCAAGGTGCTGTCGGCCGAGCAGGCCGTCACGGACCTCGAGGCGGTGCTCGGCATCCCGCTGCGCTGACCGACCGCGCCCGCCGCTAGAGGTCCCGGAAGGTGTCCTCGAGCAGGTCGGCCAGCTCCTGGTCGTGGATCGTCTTCGATCCGGTGGCGGGGCTGCCGCTCTCGACCCGGGCGACGTGGCGGAGGTCGTAGCCCCGCTCCTTGATCCGCCACGTGCGGTGCTCGACGAAGCCCCACGCCCCCATGTTCTCGGGCTCCTCCTGCAGCCAGACGAGGTCGCGGGCGTTCGGGTAGCGGTCGAGGATCGCGAGCAGCTGCTCCTGCGGGAACGGGTAGAGCTGCTCGACGCGCACGACGGCCAGCGGCGCGCCGCGGCGCTCGCGCTCGGCCATCGCGTCCCAGCAGACCTTGCCGGAGCAGAACACGACGCGCTGGATCGCGGCCGGGTCGGCGACGCCGGGATCGTCCAGCACCTCCTGGAAGGAGCCGGAGGCGAGGTGCTCGACGGGGCTCATCACGTCGCGCATCCGCAGCGGCGACTTCGGGGTGAACACGACGAGCGGCTTGCGCACGTCGCGGCGCACCTGGCGGCGCAGGAGGTGGAAGTACTGGGCCGCGGTCGTCGCGTTGACGACCTGGATGTTGTCCTCCGCGCAGGCGATGAGGAAGCGCTCGATCCGCGCCGAGCTGTGCTCGGGGCCCTGGCCCTCGTACCCGTGCGGCAGCAGGAGCACGAGGCCGTTCTCCTGCCCCCACTTGTCCTCGGCCGCCACCAGGTACTGGTCGATGATGATCTGCGCGCCGTTGATGAAGTCGCCGAACTGCGCCTCCCACATCACGAGCGCGTCGTGGTTGGAGTGGGCGTAGCCGTACTCGTAGCCGAGCGCGGCGTACTCGCTGAGGAGCGAGTCGTACACCCAGAAGTCGGCCTGGCGCCCCTCGAGCTGCGCGAGCGGGATGAACACCTGCTCGTTCTCGTAGTCCACCAGCGCGGCGTGCCGGTGGCTGAACGTGCCCCGCCGGCTGTCCTCGCCGGCGAGCCGCACCGGGGTGCCCTCGAGGACCAGCGATCCGATCGCGAGCGCCTCGGCGGTGGCCCAGTCGACGGTGCCGGTGTCGCGGTACTGCTGGGCCCGGGCGGCGAACTGCCGGCCGAGCTTCGGGTGGACCGTGAAGCCCTCGGGGTAGTTCGTCAGCTGCGAGAAGATCGCATCCAGCGTCGCCCTCTCCACGCCGGTCTCCACGTGCGGCAGCACGCCGCGCGGCGCCGGCGGCTTCGCGACCTTCACCTTCTCGGGCGCGTGGGCCCGCGTCTCGTCGAGCGCGACCTGCAGCTTCGACTGGAAGTCGTTCAGCGCGCTCTCCGCCTCGTCCAGGGTGATGTCGCCCCGCTTGACGAGGGCCTCGACGTACAGCTTGCGGACGCTGCGGCGCTCCGCGATCGCCTTGTACATGAGCGGCTGGGTGTAGCTCGGGTCGTCGCCCTCGTTGTGGCCGTGGCGGCGGTAGCACACCATGTCGATGACGACGTCCTTGTGGAACCGCTGGCGGTACTCGAACGCGAGGCGGGCGACGCGCACGCAGGCCTCGGGGTCGTCGCCGTTGACGTGGAAGATCGGCGCCTGCACCGTCTTCGCCACGTCGCTGCTGTACAGCGACGAGCGGGCGTACTGCGGAGACGTCGTGAACCCGATCTGGTTGTTGATGATCAGGTGCACGGTGCCGCCGACGCGGTAGCCGCTGATGTCGCTCATGGCGAGGCACTCGGCGACCACGCCCTGCCCGGCGAACGCGGCGTCGCCGTGGATCAGCAGCGACAGCACCGGGAACGAGCCCGGCGGGTCGATCTGGTCCTGCTGGGCGCGCACCATCCCCATCACGATCGGGTCGACGGTCTCGAGGTGGCTCGGGTTCGCGGCGAGCTCGATGCGGATGTCGCGGCCCGACGGCGACTCGTACTTGCCGGTCGTGCCGAGGTGGTACTTGACGTCGCCCGAGCCCTGCACCGACGACGGGTCGACGTGACCCTCGAACTCCTTGAAGATCTGGTCGTAGCTCTTGCCCATCACGTTCGCCAGCACGTTGAGCCGCCCGCGGTGGGCCATGCCGAGCACCGCGCCGTCGAGGCCGGCGTCCGCCGCCCGCGACAGCACCTCGTCGAGGATCGGGATCGCGCTCTCCGCGCCCTCGAGCCCGAAGCGCTTCGTGCCGACGTACTTCGTCGCGAGGAACTTCTCGAACGCCTCGGCGGAGTTGAGCCGCTCGAGGATGCGGCGCTTCTCGTCCTTCGACAGCTCGAAGCGGACGTTCTCGAGGTGCGACTGGATCCACCGCTGCTCGGCGGTGTCCTGGATGTGCATGTACTCGACGCCGATCGTGCGGCAGTACGCGTCGCGCAGCACGCCGAGCAGGTCCCCGAGCGTCATCCGCTCGACCCCGCCGACGCCGCCGGTCAGGAACTCGCGGTCGAGGTCCCAGATGGTGAGCCCGTACGTGGCGGGGTCCAGCTCCTGGGGCAGCTGCGGCTCGCGCCAGCGCAGCGGGTCGAGGTCGGCGATGAGGTGGCCGCGGACCCGGTGGACCCGGATCAGCGTGGCGACCTGCATCTGCTTGTGCAGCATCGCCTCCTCGCGGTCCACCGGGTTCACGTCGATCCGCCACTTCACCGACTCGTAGGGGACGCCGAGGGCGTGGAAGACGTCCTCGTAGAACCCGTGCTCGCCGAGGAGCAGCTCGTGGACCCGCTTGAGGAACATCCCGCTCTCGGCGCCCTGGATGATGCGGTGGTCGTACGTGCTCGTGATGGTGACGACCTTGCTGACGCCGATGGAGCCGAGCGTGCGGTCGTCGGCGCCCTGGAACTCGGCCGGGTAGTCGATGGTGCCGACGCCGACGATCACGCCCTGGCCCGGCATCAGCCGCGGCACGCTCTGGACGGTGCCGATCGTGCCCGGGTTGGTGAGCGTCACGCTCGCGCCCTGGAAGTCGCTGACGGCGAGCTTGTTCGCCTTGACCTTGCGGATCAGCTCCTCGTACGCGGCGAGGAACCCGGCGAAGTCGAGGGTGTCGGCGTCGCGCAGCACGGGCACCACGAGCGTGCGCGACCCGTCGGCCTTCGCCACGTCGACCGCGAGGCCCATGTTCACGTGCGGGTTGCGCACGAGCCGGGGCTTGCCGTCGCTGCCGGTGGCGAACGTGTTGTTCATGTTCGGCACGGCGTCGGCGATCGCACGCACGATGGCGAAGCCGATGAGGTGGGTGAAGCTGACCTTGCCCTGACCGCTGCGGCTGCGGTAGCCGTTGATGACCTTGCGGTTGACCTCGAGCAGCTTGGCGGGGACGTCGCGGAAGCTCGTCGCGGTGGGGACGCCGAGGCTGCGCTCCATGTTCGCCGCGATCGCGACGCCCGCGCCGCGGATCGGCTCGCCCTCGTCGGTCGTGACCGGCGCCGGCGCGGCGGCGGTCGGGGCGGCGGCGGTCGGGGCGGCGGCCGGTGCGCCGTTGCTCGCCGGGACGGAACCGGCGGGCGAGGCTGCGGGCGCCGCCGGCGGCGCGGGCGGCGCGCTCGGCGCGGGTGCCGGAGCGGGCCCCGCCCCGTTGGTCGCGGCCGCGGTGGGGGTGCCGGCGCCGAAGGTGACGGGTGCCGAGCCGCGGTAGTCGGAGAAGAACTCGCGCCACGACTCGCTCACCGCGCTCGGGTCGGCCAGGAACTCGGCGTACATCTCGTCGACGAGCCAGGAGTTGGCGCCGAACTCGGCCCCCACCTGCTCGCCGTCGGGTCGATCGGTGGTCGCGGGGTCCGTCGCAGTCATCGCCGCCGATGGTACTGCCACGGCACGCCGCGGACCCGACGTGACGGGCCCGCCGGCGGACCGCGGGGAGGCGGCGGACGAGGCGGACGGCACGGCGGCAGGATCCGTTCGAGCGATGATTTCCGAAGCGATGACTTCTAGAATACCGGCCATGCGAACTCGATCCCTGGCCCCCCTCCTCCTCGCCGGCACGCTCGGCCTGGCCGGCCTCGCCGCCTGCGGCGGCGACGACGGCGACGACGACGCGTCGGGTGGGAGCGTCCCCGCGGACGTCGGCCTGCGTGTGGGGGCGGTCGAGGGGATCGAGTGGGACGCCGAGGAGTACACGGCCCCGGCCGGCGACGTCACGGTGCTGCTCGACAACACCTCGAGCCTGCCGCACAACCTGTACTTCGTGCGCGAGGACGGCACGGAGCTGCCCGAGTCGCTCGACACCTCCCCGCAGGCGCAGGACACCGACACGGTGACGCTCGAGGCCGGGACCTACACGATCATCTGCAAGGTCCCCGGGCACTCGAAGATGAAGGCCACCCTCACCGTCTCCTGAGCCGGTCGAGCCGGGACGCGACGAGGGGGACGGCGCAGCGCCGTCCCCCTCGTCGCGTGCGGGGCGTGCGTCAGGTCCGGAAGCAGATCTCCGTCAGGATCAGGAACACGGCCCACAGGCCGAAGGCGGCGATCAACGGGTTGCGCACGCCGGGGCCGTCGTAGAGCACGTTGAGGCCCTTGTTGGCCTCGCCCTTCCACGGCAGCAGCTGCAGCGCGTTGAGCTCCAGCACGGCGATGATCACGAGGGCGACGATCCACCACAGGGCGACGTTGCCGCCGCCCACCTCGACGAACGTGCGCGGGCCGTGCTGCGGGTAGACCATGAAGAACACCATCGGCACGGAGAAGATCGTGTTCTGCCGCGACGCCATGAACGCCTTGCGGCCGGCGCCCGCGGCCGCCGGGTCGGCCTGCCCGCCCGCGACCACGTTGGCGGCGTTGGCGAGCACCACCTTCTGGTTGCGCCAGATCACGCCCCACACGTTGAGCAGCATGATGATGCCCATCAGCATCCCCACCGAGATCGCGAGGCCGTAGCTGTTCTCGCCGAAGCCGTCGAAGAAGTAGTTCTCGGTGAACATCGTGATCAGGATCCCGGTGAGGAACGTCGAGACCGCCGCCCACCGGAACCACCACAGCGCCTTGCGCGCGAGCTTGTCGATCGCGATGTTGCGGGCCTTGGCCTCGTCGCCGAAGGCGGCGAAGGCCGGCACCTGGACGAAGTTGAAGTAGTAGAGCAGGCCGATCCACGTGATGCCGGAGATCACGTGGAACCACCGCCAGCCGAAGGCGAGGCCGGTCCGGCTGAAGAAACTCTCTGCGAGTAGCACTGCACGCTCCTTGCTGACCGGTCACCACGAGCCGGACGACGCGCAACGTAGCACCGGCGCGCGCGGCGCCCGTGGACCGGAGCCACCCGGACGCGGCGCGCCCCGCGCGCCCCGCCACACCTCCTCGCGATGTCCGCCGTCCGTGCGCCGGACCCGGCCCACGGACGGGCGCAGCTCACGGACCACCACGCCCGTGCGCCGGACCCGGCCCTCGGACGGGCGCAGCTCACGGACCACCACGCCCGTGCGCCGGACCCGGCCCATGGCCGGGCGCAGCTCACGGACCACGACGCCCGTGCGCCGGACCCGGCCCACGGACGGGCGCAGCTCACGGACCACCACGCCCGTGCGTCCCGGGGCGGTCAGCGCTCGACGCCGGGCGGCGGCAGCGGCAGCGGGTCCCAACCGGACACCCCGCGGTCGCTCACGTGGCCGGTCCAGCGCACGCCGTCCCACAGCCGGTGCTCGTGGCGGCGCGTCGGATCCACCTCCCAGCGCGCGCCGGGCGGCGGCGGTGGCGGGGGCTCCACCCGCCCCGCCCGGGCGGCCACCACGATCGCGAGGACGAGCCCGATCGGGCCGAAGACCCCGAGCGCGAGCCCGATCCACCACTCCTGGCCGCGCGCGGCGAGGACGGCGCACGAGAGCCCGGCGAACACGACGTAGGCCGACAGCCACCACACGCCGCCACGATACGGGCGCACCCGGCCGGGGCCGGGGAGCACCGGCCCGGGCCGCCCGGCGGCGGCACCAGTAGCCTTGCGGGACCATGGCGCACGAATTCATCTACACCTGCCACAAGCTCGGGCGCTTCTACCCGCCGGACCGCACGGTGCTCGAGGGCATCTCGCTGTCGTTCTACCCGGGCGCGAAGATCGGCGTGCTCGGCTCGAACGGCGCGGGCAAGTCCAGCCTCCTGCGGATCATGGCCGGCCTGGACGACGGCTACAGCGGCGAGGCCCGCCTCACGCCGGGCTTCAGCGTCGGGTACCTCGCGCAGGAGCCCCAGCTGGATGCGTCGAAGGACGTCAGGGGCAACGTGATGGACGGCGTCGCCGCCGTGCAGTCGATCATCGACCGCTACAACGAGGTCATGGCGATGTGGGCGGACCCCGACGCCGACTACGACAAGATCGGGGCGCTCCAGGCCGAGCTCGAGGACAGGATCGCCGCGGCGGACGCGTGGAGCCTCGAGCGCAACGTCGAGATCGCGATGGACGCGCTGCGCTGCCCGCCCGACGACGCCGACGTCACCACCCTGTCGGGCGGTGAGCGGCGCCGCGTCGCGCTCTGCCGCCTGCTGCTCAGCCGCCCGGACCTGCTGCTGCTCGACGAGCCCACCAACCACCTCGACGCCGAGAGCGTCGAGTGGTTGGAGCGGTTCCTGCAGGAGTACGCCGGCACGGTCGTCGCGATCACGCACGACCGCTACTTCCTCGACAACGTCGCCAAGTGGATCCTCGAGCTCGACCGCGGCCGCGGCTTCCCGTTCGAGGGCAACTACTCGTCCTGGCTCGAGCAGAAGCAGGAGCGCCTCCAGCGGGAGGAGAAGAGCAGCGAGGCGCGCACGCGCACCCTGCAGCGCGAGCTCGAGTGGGTGCGCATGGCGCCCAAGGCCCGCCAGGCGAAGGGCAAGGCCCGCCTCGCCGCCTACGACCGGCTCCAGCAGGAGGCCGAGGCGGCCGAGCGCGGCGCCGACCGGCTCGAGATCACGATCCCCGTCGGCAAGCGCCTCGGGTCCACGGTGATCGAGGTCGACCACCTCCGCAAGGGCTTCGGGGACCGGCTGCTCATCGAGGACCTGTCGTTCTCGCTGCCGAAGGCCGGCATCGTCGGGATCATCGGCCCGAACGGCGCGGGCAAGACGACGCTGTTCAAGATGCTGACCGGCCAGGAGCAGCCCGACGCCGGCGCGGTCACCGTCGGCGAGACGGTGCAGCTGTCCTACGTCGACCAGAGCCGCGACCTCCTCGACGCCGACAAGACGGTGTACGAGGAGATCACCGACGGCGTCGAGCACATGAAGGTCGGCACCCGCGAGATCCACGGCCGCGCCTACGTCGCCAGCTTCAACTTCAAGGGCAGCGACCAGCAGAAGCGCGTCGGCGACCTCTCCGGCGGCGAGCGCAACCGCGTCCACCTCGCGAAGGTGCTGAAGTCCGGCGGCAACGTCCTCCTGCTCGACGAGCCGACGAACGACCTCGACGTCGACACGCTGCGCGCGCTCGAGGACGCCCTCGAGAACTTCCCGGGCTGCGCCGTGGTCATCAGCCACGACCGCTGGTTCCTCGACCGCATCGCGACCCACGTCCTCGCGTTCGAGGGCGACAGCCAGGTGCGCTGGTTCGAGGGGAACTTCAGCGAGTACGAGGCGTGGCGGCGCAAGGAGCTCGGCGCCGGGGCCGAGACCCCGCACCGGATCAAGTACAAGCCGCTCGCCCGCTGATGAGCGGCGCGTGGTGACGGTGCCGGCCGGAGCGCTCGAGACGGACGCCGCGCTCGCGGCGCGCCTCGCGACCGGCGCCGGCGAGATCCTGCTGCAGGTGCGGGCGGACCTCGCCGCGCAGGGCGCCCACCCGTGGCAGCTCATGGACACCGGCGACCTCGCGGGGCAGCGGTTCCTCGCCCAGGCGCTCCACGAGGCGCGACCGGACGACGCCGTCCTGTCCGAGGAGGCCGCGGAGGATCCCCGCCGGGCCGAGGCCGAGCGCGTGTGGATCATCGACCCGCTCGACGGCACGAACGAGTACGGCGAGCTCGGGCGGTCCGACTGGGCCGTGCACGTGGCCCTGTGGGAGCAAGGCGAGCTGGTCGCCGGAGCCGTGAGCCTCCCGGCGCACGACCTGACCTTCGCGACCGACCCGCCGCCGCTGGTGCCGCCGTCGTCGCGGGAGCGGCCACGGCTCGTGACGTCCCGCAACCGGGCGCCGTACGCGGCGGTCCTCGTCGCACGCGCCCTCGACTGCGACGCCGTGCGCCTCGGCTCGGCGGGCGCGAAGGCGATGGCCGTCGTCGTCGGCGACGCCGACATCTACGTCCACGACGGCGGGATGTACCAGTGGGACTCGGCCGCGCCGGCCGCGGTCGCGCTGGCGGCCGGCCTGCACGCCTCGCGCGTCGACGGATCGCCGCTCGTCTACAACGCGCGGGACCCGTGGCTGCCCGACCTGCTCATCTGCCGCCCGGAGCTCGCGGAGCCGGTGCTCGACGCGCTGTGGGGCGAGCGCCGCCGCTCGAGCGGGCTGTGGATTCCCTGACGCCCGTCGACGCGGGGCTGACGGCGGTGCGGGTGGAGCTCGACGGCCCGGTGGCGACGGTCGCGCTGCACCGGCCCCACCGGCACAACGCGTGGACGGGCCGGATGCACGCCGACTACCTCACGGCGCTCGCCCGCCTGGACGCGCGCCCGGACGTGCGGGCGATCGTCGTCACCGGCACGCCACCCGCGTTCTGCGTCGGCGGCGATCGCGACGCCCTCGCCGGCCACGCCGCCCGCGGCAGCTACGACAGCGGCCTGCGCGACGACGTCCCCCGCCCCGGCACCGGCGTGCGGCCCGAGTTCGACGCCGACTTCGCCGTCCACTACGGCCTCCGGGTGCCCGTGGTCGCCGCGGTCAACGGCGCGTGCGCCGGGATCGGTCTCGCCCTCGCGATGTTCAGCGACCTGCGGTTCGGCGCGGCCTCCGCGAGGTGCACCACCGCGGCGGCCAAGCTCGGGCTGCCGGCCGAGTACGGGCTGAGCTGGGTGCTGCCCCGGCTGGTCGGGATCACCCGCGCCGCCGACCTGCTGCTCACGGGCCGGGTGTTCACGCCGGCGGAGACCGAGCAGTGGGGCCTGTGGAACGGCGTGCTCGCCGACGGCGCCGAGACCCTCGCGGCCGCGCAGGCGTGCGCCCGCCGCCTCGCGACCGACGTGGGTCCGCAGGCCGTGCGCACGACCAAGGCGCAGCTCCACGCGGACGTCCTGTCCGCCGATCCCGCCGCGTCGATCCGCGCCTCGCAGCGCCTGCTGGCGGCGGCGATGGGCACCGCCGAGTACCGGGAGGGCGTCGCCGCGCTGCGCGAGCGGCGGCCGCCGCGCTTCGAGGTGACGGACCACGCGGCGACGCCCGGCAGTACGCTCGGCGGGGCGACGGCGGAGGGGACCACATGACGATGGCAGCAGATCCGGTCGGGTCCGGCCCGGTCCCGTCGGGTGCGGCGACCGCCGCCCCTGGGAGCCCGCTGGCGAGGCGGCTCCCCGGCGTGGCGCCGGCGGCGATCGCCTCGCTCGGCGCCGGGGCGGTGCACGCAGCGGCCATCGGGGTCCACGCCGAGCACGCGGGCTTGGCACGGCTGTTCGTCGCGGCCGCGGTGCTGCAGCTCGGCGCCGGGCTCGTCGGCCTGGTCCGTCCGAGCCGTCCGACCGCGGCGGCGATCGCCGCGGTCAACGCGCTCGCGGTCGCGGGGTGGCTCACCACCCGGCTGGCGGGCATCTCGTGGATCGGCGGGCTGGAGGCGCGGGAGGCGCCGGGCTTCGCCGACAGCGCGTGCGCCGGCCTCGGCCTCGTCGCCACCGGCGCGGCGCTCGCGGCCCTCCTCGTCGGGTGGCAGCCCGCTCGCCCGCCGCGGCTCCTGCTGCCCGCCCTCGCGGCCGCGGCGCTCGCCGTGCCGGCCATGGTCAGCGGCGGCACGGACGTCCACAGCCACGGGAGCGCCGCCGGCGACGCGGCCGGGCACGCGCACGCACCGGCCGCCGGAGGCGACGGCGCCGCGCCGGGGGCGCAGGAGGGCGGCGCGCACGACGGGGCGGCGCACGACGAGATCCCACACGGCCACGAGGCGGCGACCGGCGACGCCGCAGCGGCGCCCCCCGTGGCGGGCGAGCACGACGACGGGCACGGGCACGCCGCCGAGCCCGTGGCGTCCGAGGCGGCGCGGCCGTGGCCGCGGCCGTGGGACCCGGCCGCCGGCATCGACGTCTCGGGCGTCCCCGGGGTGACCCCCGACCAGGAGGCGCGCGCCACGGCCCTCGTCGAGCAGTCGCTCCTCCACCTCCCGAAGTACGCGGACCCCGCCGCCGCCGTCGCCGACGGGTACGTCTCGATCGGCGACGCCGGGACCGGCAGCGAGCACTACATCAAGGGCGAGCTGATCTTCGACGACGTGATCCTCGACCCCACCGCGCCCGAGTCGCTCGTCTACACCGCCGTCGGCGACCAGCGCACGCTGGCCGGCGCCATGTACATCGCCAGCCCGCGACCGGCCGACGACCCGTCGCTCACGGAGTTCGCCGGCCCGCTGATGCAGTGGCACCGCCACGACGACCTGTGCTGGGAGGTGGTGGACGGCCAGGCCCGCGTCGTCGGGCTCATCGACGACTCCGGCGCGTGCGCCCGCGGCACCCGGGCCGGCGGCGAGAACCCGATGGTGCACGTGTGGATCACGCCGCACCCGTGCGGCGTGTTCGCCGCGCTGGAGGGCGTCGGCGCCGGCACCGCGACGGTGTCCGACGCGGAGCGCGTCGACATGTGCGAGGAGGTCCACGGCGAGGGCCACGGGGCCGGCCACGACGACGGACCGGCCACCGTGCCCTACGACCCGTCGAAGCCGATCGACCTGGGCGGCGTGCCGGGGGTGACCCCCGAGCAGCAGGCGGCGGCGGAGAACCTCGTCGCGATCAACGTGGTGCGGCTGCCGCGGTGGGCCGACGACGCGGTCGCCGAGGCGGCCGGGTTCCGCTCGATCGGCGACGCCGGGACCGGGCACGAGCACCTCATCAACTGGGCGTGGATCGACGACGACGTGTTCCTCGACCCGGACCACCCGGAGAGCCTCGTGTACCGCCCGGGTCCGGACGGGACCCGCGAGCTCGTCAGCGCGATGTACATGCTCCCGCCCGACGTCGGCCTGGACGAGGTGCCGGACATCGGCGGCGCGCTGATGCAGTGGCACGTGCACGAGGACCTCTGCTTCACGCGGGACCCGGAGGCGCCGAAGGTGGCCGCCGTCATCCGCCCGGGCGCCACGTGCCCCGCGGGCACGGTGCCGTTCCAGCGGTCGCCGATGATCCACGTGTGGATCGTGCCGCACGCGTGCGGCCCGTTCGCCGCCCTCGACGGGGTCGGCGCCGGTCAGGTGGCGCCCGGGGAGACGACCCGCTGCGACCACGCGCACGGCGCCCCGGCGACCTGACCCGGCCGGCGCGCCGGGTCCTCCGCAGGCGCTGGTCGCGCTGCCGACCCGCTCCCGGGTCAGCGCGCCGCGGCCGTGCGGGGGCGCATCGTCGGCGCGGCCTCGCTGTCGCGGATGAAGAAGGCGGCCAGCGCGGCGAGCCAGGCGAAGACGACCGCCAACCCGAACGCGAGGTGGTAGCCGTCGAGCGCGCGGGCGACGTCGGTGGGCGGTGAGGCGAGCGGCATGTGCGACGCGAGCACGCTCGCCAGCACCGCGACGCCGATCGACACGCCCACCTGGCGCTGCGTCGAGAAGATCGACGACGCCCGCCCGTTGTCCTGCGGCGGGATCGTCGCGTAGCTCGCCGCCTGCATCGGCACGAACGCGAAGCCCATGCACATGCCGCGCAGGAACATGAGGCCGCGGATCAGCCACAGGTCCGTCTGGAGGCCGATCCTGGTGAAGCCGAGGATCACCAGCCCGGCGGCGAACAGCCCGCCGGTCATCAGCCGCCGGGGTCCGACGCGCGCGTACAGCCGCCCCGCCACCTGCGAGGTGATCATCACCCCGAGCGCCTGCGGGAACGTCGTCAGCCCGCTGTGCAGCGCGTCCTGCCCGCGCAGCAGCTGCAGGTACAGCGGCATGACGAACAGGAGCCCGAGGAAGCTCATCGTGGACAGCAGGCTGACCACGTTGCACTGGCGGAAGATGCGGTTGCCGAGCAGCCGGAGGTCGAGCATCGGGCGCGGCACGCGCGTCTCCACGATGACGGCCGCGACCGCGGCGACGACGCCGACGACGCCGGTCACGACGACGGCGGGCGAGCTCCAGCCGTGCCGCGGCCCGTCGCTCAGGGCGTACACGACGAGCGCGAGCGCCGCGCCCGAGAGGACGAAGCCGGGCAGGTCGAACCGGCCGGCGGTGGGCTCGCGGTGCTCGCGGAGGTGGCGGACGCCGAACCAGAGGGCCACCGCCCCGATCGGGAGGTTGACGAGGAAGATCCACCGCCAGTGGGCGTGCGTGACGAGGAGGCCGCCGAGGATCGGGCCGAGCGCCGGCGCGGCGAGCGTGGGGATCATGATGATCGTGCTCGCCTTCGCCCGCTCGACGGGCGGGAACGCACGGAAGAGCATCGCGATCCCGACCGGGGTCAGCATCCCGCCGCCGACGCCCTGCACGATGCGGAACGCGATCAGCTGCCCCATCGTCTGCGCGGACGCGCACAGCGCCGACCCGAGCGTGAACGCGACGAGCGCGAACAGGAACGTCCGCTTGGTGCCGATCCGGTCGCCCAGCCAGCCGGCCGCGGGGATCCACACGGCGAGGCTCAGGGTGTAGCCGATGACGATCCACTCGGCGTTCTCGCTCGCGAACTCGCGCCCGAGCGTGGGGATCGCGACGTTCACGATCGTCACGTCGAGGATGTCGAGGAACAGCGCGGCGACGTACACGGCCGCCACCACGTACTTGTACGGCACGGATCGCCCGAGGACCTGCACCTCGTCGGACCCGGCAGGCACCCCGGGCCCTGCGGGCGCCGCCGGTCGCGGCGCCTGGTCCGCCGGGGAGGTCACAGCAGCGTCACCGTCCCCGCTGCGCCGTCGACCTCGACGAGCGCCCCGTCGGGGATCCGCTTGGACCCGTCGACGACGCTGACGACGCACGGCACGCCGAGCTCGCGGCTGACGATGACGGCGTGGCTGTTCATGGCCCCCACGTCGACGACGACCGCGCCGGCCGCGACGAACAGCGGCGTCCACGACGGGTCGGTGTTCGGCGCGACGAGCACGTCGCCCGGCTCGAGCGCCGTGGGGTCGGACGGATCCAGGACGACGCGTGCGACCCCGCGGGCGATCCCGGACGAGCCGGGAGCGCCGGTGAGGACGTCGCCGGCCCGGGCGACGGTGACGCCGCCGGCGGACCTCTCCGGCAGCGTCGACAGGTCCGGCACGCCGAGCTCGGTCTGGACGAAGAACGGGGGTTCCAGGCGCCACAGCGCCTGCCAGGCGCGGGTGCGCTCGTCGAGCAGCTCCGTGACGGAGGACGGGTCGGCGACGAAGCCGTCGAGCTCCACGTCGGTGAGCATGAAGATGCGGCGCGGGTCGTCGAAGTGCCGCCGGCCGAGCTCCAGCATCGCCACGCGCTGCTCGTGGATGACCTTGATGCAGTTCGTCTTCGTCCGCTCGCGCCAGGCGTTGAAGCGCATCGCGGACGCCTGCGCCGCGCGCAGCATCCCGGTCGCGGCCTCGTCACCTCCGAGCGCGTCGAGGGCCTCCGCCGTGGCCGCTTCACGGTCGGCGACGACCGCGGCGTGGCGCTCGCGCGGGTCGGCGTCGGCCCCCGTCGCGCGCATGGAGTCGACCAGCGCCACGGCGAGCGACGGCTTCGTCTCCCACACCTCGCTGTACACGTCCCACTCGTTGGGGCCGCGGCTGCCGTGCTCGCGCAGGAAGACCTCGAACCCGCGGCTGAACTCCTCCGAACCCCGGTGCAGGCGCGACAGCCGCCACATCGCCTCCGACGGCGCGGCCGAGTCGACGTCGCCGGCGCCGGCGATCAGCCGCAGCACGAGGTGCGGCACCATCCCGGCGAGGATCGTCGGGCCGATCGCGGTGTTGGCCGAGGTGATGACGTGGTCGTCGAAGCAGGTCCGCACGAGCGGGATCAAGGAGCGTGCGTGGGCCACGAGCGCCCGGTCGTCGAGCGTGGCGAGATCCGGGCGAGCCGCCCGCGCACCGTCCGCGCGGGCCTTGTTCGCCTCCATCTCCGGCCAGGTGGTGGCGCTCAGCACCCACCCGACCCGCTCGGCGACGCGGGCGCCGGCGCCCTCGTTGACGTCGCCGGGGTGCGGGACGTACGGCGGGGTGTCCGGCCGGTTGCCGAAGAAGGCGGCGTCGACGCCGGCCGCGCCCGCGCCGCTGCGCTCGCCGAACACGCGCACGACGGATGCGTTGATGTAGAGGAACCCGTTGAAGAAGCCGCACGTGGGGTTGAGGCCCTCGCTCGTGAGCTCGTCCATGTCGAACGCGCCGTTGCGGACGTTGCCGTCGCGCCAGCCCTCCATCACCCCCGGCTGCCACGACAGCGTCGCGCCCAGCGGGCTGATCGGATCGGGCAGCACGTCGCTGGCGTTCGACCGCGTGTAGACGGGGAAGCGCTCGCTCGCCCGGGTGTCCGTCAGCCAACCTGCCATCGCTCGATCTCCCCCGGGCCGCTCCGCCGGCGGACCCGCCGCCGAGCACGGCGACCGTACCAGCCACGCCCGTCGCAGCGCCCGTGCCGGGGCACGGCCGTCAGCGGGGGACGTCGACCACGGTGACGGTGCCCGCGCCGCCGTCCACGCGGACCCGGGCGCCGTCGGGGATGCGCCGGGTCGCACCCGTCGCCGACACGACGCACGGGATGCCGAGCTCGCGGCTGACGATGATGGCGTGGCTCATCGCCGCGCCGACGTCGACGACGACCGCCGCCGCCGGCACGAACAGCGGCGTCCACGAGGGGTCGGTGATGGGCGCGACGAGGACGTCGCCCGGCTCGAGCGCGCTCGGGTCGCGGCTGTCCAGCACGACGCGGGCCCGTCCCTCGGCCACCCCGCTGCACCCCGGCATCCCCGTCAGCACCTCGTGCAGCCGCATCGCCTCGGACGGTGCCGCGTCCGCCCTCGTCCAGGTGGCCGGCGGCGGCGCCGGCCCGGTCAGCACGAACGGCGGCACCAGCTGCTGGAGCTGCTGGTACTCGCGCCGCCGGGCGCGCACGGTCGCGGTGAGGGCGTCGGGCCGCGCGAGCAGGTCGTCCATCTCGGACCGGCGGACGAAGCCGATGTCCTCCACCTCGTCGAACGCCCCGCGCTCGACCATGCGCCGACCGAGCTCGCGCATCGGCATCCGCATCTCGTGGATGAGGCGGATGTTGTTCGTCTTCGTCCGCTCGCGCGCCGGGAACCACGCCGGCGAGCAGGCGATCGCGGCGGCGAGCTGCGCGTGGGTCGCCGCGTCCCCGGCGGCCGCGTCGAGGAGCTCGGCCGCCGCCGCCTCGCGTTGCGCCCCGCGCTGCGCGAGCTGGCGCGCCGGGTCCAGCTCGTCCGGCGCCAGGCGCATCCGCTCGATCGCCGCGAGCGCGAGCGACGGCTGGGTCTCCCACGTCGGCGAGCGCACCTCCCACTCGTTCGGGCCGCGGCTGCCGAACTCGACCAGGAACGACCGGAGGGCGGCGGCGTGCTCGTCGCTGCCGGGGTCGAGGCGGGACAGCCGCCACATCGCGTGGCTGGGGGCGGCCGAGTCGACGTCGCCGAACCCTGCGATGACCGGCATCACCAGGTCGGGACGCCCGATCGCCGCGGCGACGCCGGCGATGACGCCGAGCGGCACGGTCGCCATGTACGTCGTGAAGAGGTGGTGGCCGAAGAGCACGCGGTGCTCCGGCAGGAGCGAGAGGTAGCGGTCCCACAGCTCGCGGTCGGTCAGCTGCGTGAGGTCCGGTCGGGCGGCGCGCAGCGCGATCGTCCGGGCACGGTCGGCCGTCAGCTCGTCCAGGTCCGCCAGCGTGCGCGCCGCGAACACCTCCGCGAACGTGGCGCCGATCCGCTCGGTCAGGTCGGGTCGGACGTCGCCGGGCGCCTCCTCGTACGGCGGGATGCCCGGCTGCGCGCCGAAGAACTGCTCGTCCATGTCGCGCCACGACAGGCCGGGCGCCCGCTCCGCGAAGAGGCGGATCAGCGAGGCGTTGAGGTAGCAGTACCCGCCCTGCACGCCGAGCTGGCAGAACTCGTCCGGCGGGAACTCGTCCGCCTCGAAGGCGCCCATCCGCACCCACGCGTCCCGCCAGCCGAGCTCCGCGAGCCACAGCCCGGTGTCGCTCGTGAGCGGCGTCACCGGATCCGGGAACACCTCGCCGACGTTCGCGCGCGTGTAGATCGGGAACCTCGTCGACAGCGTCGTGTCGGCCGCGTCGTGGCGTGGCGGCGCCGCCGCCGCCGCCGCGTCGAGACGATCAGCTCCCATGCGTCCCCCCAGACGTCGTGCACGAGGTGCAGCCGCATCGTACGCGTGCCGCGGGCGCCCACGTTCGGGATCCGCTGCCCACGCGCCACGCGCTGTGCCGACGGTCGCACGGCTGCGGTGGCCGCTCGGCGCGGATCGCTGCGATCATGCAGTGATGGTGGATCCCGAGCCCACGACCGCGGCGCCGTCCGACCTCTCGTGGGGCGCCTTCAGCTCGACGGGGCCCTGGGACCTCCACCGCGAGGCGATCCGCTGGCTCCCCCTCGCCGGGCGCCTGCGCGACGGCGCACGCGACGAGGTGCCCGAGCTCACGCGTCCTGCACGCGTGCCACCGGGCGCACGTGCGCTCACCGTCGCCCGCGAGCTCGGCGGTGCCGTCGCGCCGTGGCTCGTGCGCAAGCGGCGGGGCCGGTACCCGACGCCGGAGGAGAGCCGCGCGGAGATCTCCCGCCGCCTGCGCCTCGCGGCGGAGGCGCTCGGGCCGACGTACATCAAGCTCGGCCAGATCATCTCGAGCGGCGAGGGGATCTTCCCCGCCGAGCTCGTGCGCGAGTTCAAGCTCTGCCGCGACCAGGTCCCGGCGGAGCCGTTCGCGAGCGTGCGGGTGGTGGTCGAAGCCGACCTCGGTTCGCGCCTCGAGGACACGTTCTCGAGCTTCGACGAGGCGCCGCTCGCCGCCGCCTCGATCGCGCAGGTCCACGCGGCGACGCTCCGCACGGGTGAGGAGGTGGTCGTCAAGGTCCAGCGGCCGAGCGTGTCCCGCTCGGTGCGCCGAGACCTCCGCGTGATGGCCTGGCTGGCGCCCCACCTCGTCGGGCGGATCCCGATCGCCGCGCTCGCGAACCCGCCCGCGCTCGTCGAGCTGTTCGCGGAGACGATCGTGGAGGAGCTCGACTTCCGGATGGAGGCCGCGAACATGGTCGACATCGCGGCGATGCTCCACGACCTCGGCCAGACCGGGTACGTGGTCCCGCGCCCCCACCCGACGCTCGTCACCCGGAGGGTGCTCGTGATGGAGCGCGTGCGGGGGTTCAACTTCGACGACGTCGCCGGCATGCGCGACGCCGGCATCGACACCGAGGACGTGGTGCGCACCGCGATGATCGCCCTGATGGAGGGCGCGATGGTGCACGGCGTCTTCCACGGCGACCTGCACGGCGGCAACCTCTTCGTGCTCCCCGACGGCCGCACCGCGCTGCTCGACTTCGGCATCGTCGGGCGGCTCTCCGGTGAGCGCCGCCTCGCGTTCCTGCGGATGATGCTGGCCGCCACCACCAACGACGTCCAGGGGCAGATGGCGGCGATGCGCGACCTCGGGGCCCTCCCGCCCGACACCGACCTCGCCGCCGTGATCCGCGACCTGCGCCTCGACCAGCCGCCGGTGGACCCGACCAAGCTGACCGGCGAGGAGCTGGTCGCCGAGGTGCAGCGGGTGGTCAAGGCGCTGCTCGGCTACGGGGCGCGGATGCCGAAGGAGCTCATGCTCTACGTCAAGAACATGGTGTTCCTGGACGGCGCGATGGCGCGGCTCGCCCCCGACCTCGACCTGATCGGCGAGATCGCGAAGATCTCGATGCTGTTCGCCGAGCGCCACGGCGAGCGGCTCGGCCGCGAGCTCGGGATCGACCACAGCACGGTCGAGCTCAACATGGACGGCGTCAAGGCGGGCTTCGGCGTCGACGCGTCGACCGACCGGCTGACGTACCGCGAGCTCCAGGCACGGCGGGAGCTGATCTCCAAGCGGATGCGCGCCCAGGTCACGCGCTGATCGCTAGGTTCGCGCCACGTGCGCCTCGTGATCGCCCGCTGCTCCGTCGACTACGCCGGACGGCTCACCGCGCACCTCCCCGAGGCGCTGCGGCTGATCATGGTCAAGGCCGACGGCTGCGTCGCGATCCACGCCGACGGCGGCGCGTACAAGCCGTTGAACTGGATGAACGCGCCGAACACGATCGTCGAGGAGGGCGCCCGGTGGGTCGTGTCGAACCCGAAGGGCGAGCAGCTGACGATCCACCTCCACCAGGTGGTGTCGGACACGGCGTGCGAGCTCGGTGAGGATCCGGGTCTGCAGAAGGACGGGGTCGAGGCGCACCTGCAGGAGCTGCTGGCGGCCGCGCCGCACGCGATCGAGGACGGGCTGACGCTCGTGCGCCGGGAGTACCCCACGGCGATCGGGCCGATCGACCTGATGTGCCGCGACGCGCGCGGCCAGGTGGTCGCGATCGAGGTCAAGCGACGAGGCGAGATCGACGGCGTCGAGCAGCTGGGGCGCTACATCGAGCGCCTGCACCTGGACTCCTCCCTGGGCTCCGTGCGCGGCGTCTTCGTCGCCCAGGTGGTCAAGCCCCAGGCGCGGGTGCTGGCCGAGGCGCGGGGCTACCGCGTGGTCGAGGTGGACTACGACGAGCTGCGCGGCCTGCGACCCGACGACCTGCGGCTGTTCTAGAACCCGTAGCGCTTGATCATCTTCGGGTCGTCCCGCGAGATCGGCGCCTGGCCCTCGCGGGCCCGGTTTTCGTTGGCCTGGTCGAGGTGGTCGCGGACCCACGCGGCCTCCGCCTCGGTGACCCGGCCACGGTGCTCGACGCCCGCCCACTGCGGGCTCGAGTAGTCGCGCTTGTCCCCCGCCGCCGGCGACGCCGAGCGCGTGGCCTGGGCCCGTGCGCGCTGCGACGGCGGTGTGCGCGGGTCGGCGCGGCGGGCGCTCTCCAGCACCTTCGTGAAGTCGACGCCGCTGCCGAACAGCCGGTCGAGGGTCTTCGTCTCGATGGTCACCCGCCGCGGTGCGGCGCCGGGGGCGTGGACGGTGACGTGCACGAGGCGCAGCGGCGTCTCCTGGAACCGCTCGGCCTCCTCCGCCGAGACGTCGATCTCGAGCGGGAAGTTGAAGTCCGGGTGCTCCACGACGGCCCGCACGTGCTGGTCCTCTGGGACCTCCTGCTGGCTGATGTCGCTGACGATGACCTGGCGGGTTGCCACTGCTGCCTCCCAGTGCGCGGTTCGCAGGCAACGTAGCAGCGCGGTCCCGCCCGCCGCCTGCCCCGTCCGGCCGGCCGGTCGGGCGGCGGGATCAGGCCGCGTGCGCCGCGACGACGTCCACGACCAGGTGCGTCGGCGCGTACGAGAACACGCACACGTACCCGTCGGCGCTCGCGGCCACGCTCACCGAGTTGGAGATCGTCTCCCCCGCGGCGTGGTTCAGGGCGGACGCGAGCGGCCGCGGCCGGTCGCACGGCCAGGCGGTGACGAACCCGGGCGCGCTCGACCCGGTGACGGCCACGTTGAGCACCACCGCCTGCGCGCCCGAGGGCACGCCGCCGCGCCCTCGGACGGGCACCCGGAGGACCTCACCCGCCGCGAGGGGTCCCGCTCCGGCGTCCATGCCGTCGACGGTGGCGCCGCCGGCCGAGGCGGGCCGGGTGTCCGCGAGGCGGGCCGGGAGGAGCGCGTGGAGGCCTCCGCCGGCGCGGTGCGCGCCCGCCACGTCGACGACGAGGTGCGTCCCGGCGTGGGTGAACACGCAGATCGATCCCCCGGCTCCCACGGCGGCGGTGACCGCGTTCGAGATCGTCTGGCCGCCCGCGTGGTTCAGGGAGGACGTCATCGGCCGCGGCGCCCCGCACGGCCACACCGTCACGTACCCGGGCGCCTGCGCCTCCGTCACGGCCACGTTCAGCACCACCGCCGTGGCGTCGGCGGGGACGCCGCCGCGCCCTGCGACGGGCAGCACGGTCACCTGCCCCGCGGCGCTCGCGCCCAGGCCGGCGAAGGCCCCGTCGACCGTCGCGCCCGTGGACCGGGTGTCGAGCAGGCGAGCCGGCGTCAGCGCGACGAAGCCGGGGGCGCCGCGGAGCGCGCCGGTGACGTCGACGACGAGGTGGGACGAGGCGAAGGTCGCGAGGCAGACGTGCCCGCCGTCGCCGACCGCGACCGTGACGGCGTTCGAGATCGTCTGCCCGGCGGCGTGGTTCAGGCTGGACGCCAGCGGACGTGCGAGCCCGCAGGGCCAGGCGGTCACGAAGCCGCCGGACGTGCTCCCGGTGACCGCGACGTTGAGCACCACGGCCGCCGCGTCGGCGGGGACGCCGCCGCGACCGGTCACCCGCAGACGTGTCACCTGCCCGGCGGCTCGCACCCCCTCGCCGGCACCCTCGCCGTCGAGCGTCTCGCCTCCGGGGCGGGTGTCGAGCAGGCGTGCCGGCGACAGCGCGACGAACCCGGGCCCGGCCGCGGGGAGCGCCTGCGACTGCGACTGGACCTCCGGCTCCACCGTGGTGGGCGGAGCGGGCGGCGTCGCGGGCGGGGCGGTCTCGGGCGGTGCCGTGGGTGACGGGGTCGCGGTCTCCACGTCCACCGTGTAGGTGCCGATGCTGCCGTAGTCCGTCCACGCGCCGGTCCACGCCCCGGCTCCCCACGTGCTGGCGCGCGGGTCGCCGGTCCCGGTCCCGTCGACGCGCAGGACGTAGCGGCCGGGGGCCAGGTCCGCCACCTCGATCGTGGCGCCGAGCGTCTCGCGCCGGGGGTCGCTCCCGGAGTCGGGGGCGGCGAGCGCGAGCGGTGCCGCCGCCGTCGCACCGGCGGCGAACAGGCGCAGCTCGACGTCCAGGTTCGCGCCGACCTCGACCGAGCTCACGCGGATCGTCGTGGGGCCGCCGGCGTCGAACGCGTACCAGTCGACGTCGGCCCGGTGGCCGATGATCCCGGCGACGGGGTCGGTCCCGATGGGGCTCGGCGCGGTGGCGGTGCCCGGCTCGTCGCCGAGCGGGACGATGCCGTTCGCGCCCATCACGGCGAGGTCGTCCTCGGTGTTCGTGCCGGCACCGCTCGGGGGGCCGTACTCGCCGCGGCTCCACTGGGTGAGCGGCGCGTCGTAGCCGACGCCCATGATCGGCGCCCACGGCCACCCGGTGGTGAGCGCGCCCTGGTCGCCGTGCGTGTCGTGGAGGAGGCCGAGCGTGTGGCCGATCTCGTGGCTCGCGACCTCCGCGATCCACTTCGCCGTCCACGGGACCTCCGCGTCGGTGGGACCCGCTGGCAGCACGAGCGCCGGCTGGTAGCTGACGCCGCCGTCGTCGATGTCGTCGAAGGAGAACGGGTAGGCGACGCCGCCGCAGGTGATGCCGGGCGGGCACACCTGCGAGCGGATCCCCTGCGCGATCACGACCCGGACGCCGAACCGCTGGTCCGTCGCCGACGTCCGACGGAGGACGTCGGGCGGCGGTGCCTGCGTCGTCACGTCGACGTCGAAGGTCGAGAAGTCCTCGGCGACCCGCTGCCACACCTCCACGATGTACGACCGCTCGACCTCCGAGAAGCTCGTCGCGTCCCCGTCGATGCTCCACCCCGGGACCGGTCCGACGCCCCACGCGGTGCCGGTGAGGTCGTGGCCGTCGAAGTCGAGGTGGATCGTCCGGGCGGCACCCGGCCGGCTGTGCAGGGACCCGAACGTCGACGGCGCCGGCATCGACAGCGGACCGGCGGCGCCCTCGCCGGACGGCGCCGGTGCCGGCAGCGGCTCGCTGTAGTAGGGCTCGCCGCAGACGTCGACCCACAGGGTGTCGTCGTCGAGGAGCTCCTGGACCAGCTCCGCCGGCGTGGCCTCCACCGCGGCCGCGGTCTCCGCCAGCTCGACGGGGGCCAGTTCGGCGACGGCCGCTGCGCCGTTGGCGTCCTGCTCGAGGATCTGCTCGCACCGCGGCGTGACGCCTGCGGAGCCGGGACCCGCCGGCGTGGCCGCATCCGCGTCCGCGCCTGCGAAGAGGAGCGACGCCGCGGCGAGGCCGAGCCAGATCCGTCCGTTCCGCCTCACCCGTCGCCCATCCGATCTCCCGCCGGTGCGGACCGTACCCCTCACGGAGCGTGGTCGCCTGCCTCGCTCGGGTGATTACCGGGGGATCCGGGAGCTCCCCCGGCCCGGCGCACGCGGCAGACTGCCCTCGTGGAGCGGATCGCAGGGGTCGTGCAGCACTACGACTGGGGTGACCCGGTGACGATCCCGCGGCTGCTCGGTCGCGAGCCGGACGGCCGCCCGTGGGCGGAGCTCTGGCTCGGCACGCACCCGGGCGGCCCCGCCACCGCGGGTCGGCGGGCGCTGGAGGAGGTCACCGGGCCGCTCCCCTACCTGCTCAAGGTGCTCTCGGCGGCGGCGCCGCTGTCGCTGCAGACCCACCCGGACGCGCAGCAGGCGCGCGACGGCCACGCCCGGGAGGACCGTGACGGCATCCCCGCGGACGCACCGCAGCGCGTGTACCGCGACCCGCACCCGAAGCCCGAGCTCCTGTGCGCGCTCACGCCGTTCGCGGCGCTCTCGGGGTTCCGCCCGGTCGAGGAGTCGGTCCCGCTGCTGCGCGCCATCGGCCTGGACGACCTCGCCGCCCAGGTCGTGGAGGACGGCCTGCGAGCTGCCGTCGAGGCGCTGTACCGCGGCCGCCACGACGTCGCCGCGCTCGTGCGCACCTGCCGAACCGCCCGTGCGCCGGAGGCCCGGCTCGTCGCCGAGCTCGACGATCGGCACCCCGGCGACCCCAGCGTCGCCGTGACGTTGCTGCTCCACCACGTGGAGCTCGCGCCCGGCGAGGCGATCTTCCTGGGACCCGGCAACCTCCACGCGTACCTGCACGGCACGGGGGTGGAGATCATGTCCGCGAGCGACAACGTGGTCCGCGGCGGCCTCACCTCCAAGCACGTCGACGTCGACGAGCTGCTGCGAGTCCTGGACGTGCGCCCGCTCCCGGCTCCGCGCCTGGCGGCCCTGGAGGTCGCTCCTCGCTGCCACCGCTACGACACGCCCGGCACGCCGTTCCGGCTCTGGCGCCTGGACGTGGACGGGACCTGCACCGTCGACGCGACCGGGCGCGAGCTGCTGCTGTGCACCGACGGCGCCGCGGGCCCGCTGGCCACGGGCCAGGCGGTCGCGCTCGCCCCGGGCGAGCGGGTCGACCTGGCCGGGCGTGGGACGGTGTTCCGCGTGGAGGAGCGGGCCCCGGCTACAGCCTGAGCACCGCGTCGAGCGCGAGGTCGAGCAGGCGCTCGCGAGCCGTCGTCTGGTGCGCCCAGTGCCGGTGGTCCCACTCCTGGGCGCTCAGGTCGTCGCCCGCGTACAGCAGCTGGCCGTACACCGCGCCGCGGAACGCCGCCGCGGCGAACATCGCCGCCGCCTCCATCTCGACCGTGATGCAGCCCTGCTCGCGGCGGCGCAGCACCTTCGCCGGCGTCTCGCGGAAGAACGCGTCGGTGGTCCAGGTGAGCCCGCGGTCGTGCGGCACCCCCGCCTCCGTGAGCACGTCGTCGATCGCCGCGAGCGCACGCGGGTGCGGCGCCACCGGCGCGCCCGCCGGCGCGTAGTGGTAGCTCGTGCCCTCGTCGCGGATCGCCCCCGTCGGCACGATCACGTGGCCGACGTCGAAGCCGGCGCGCACGATCCCGGCGCCGCCGCAGCCGATCACGCGCGTCGCCCCGAGCGAGATCACGATCTCGAGCGAGCTCACCGACGCCGGTGCGCCCACCCCCGGGCTGAGGAGCGCGACCTCGACCCCCCGGTGCGAGACGACCGACACCGCGTGCGCGCCGTGCTCGAACGGGACGTGGTGCACCGGCACCAGCCCGGCCGTGCGCTGCGCGACGACGTCGCCGAACCAGCAGAGCACCGCACGCTCGGGGAACCCGAGCTGCGGCGGGTGGATGGACGGCTGGATGACCGCCACCGGCGACGGGTCGAACTCGAGCAGCGGGATGTCGTGCGGCGCGAACGGCCCGGGAGCCTCGCTCACGTCCGGTCGATCGTGCGCCGGATCTCGACGATCCGCTCGCCCGCGTGGTTCGCGTCGGCGCCCTGCTGGTCGAGCAGCGCGCTGCGGTCGAGGCGCGCTTCGCGCTCGGCCTTCGCGACGTTGGCGCGGGCGATGGCTGCGTCGGTGCCGTTGGCGTGGATGAACTCCGCCCACTCGACGAGCGCCTCGACCATCTCGGACTCCGGCACGACCGCGACGTTGGTCCCCTTCACGAACAGGTGGCCGCGCTTGTTGCCGGCGGCGATGCCGATGTCGGCGTCGCGGGCCTCGCCCGGGCCGTTGACGACGCAGCCCATCACGGCGACCTGGAGGGGGATCTCCCGGTCGCCGAACGCCGCCATCGCCCGGTTCGCCACGTCGATCACGTCGATCTCCGCCCGCCCGCAGCTGGGGCACGCGATGAGGTCGACGTTCTTGCGCTCCCGCAGTCCGAGGGCCTCGAGCAGCTGGCGCCCGGCTCGTGCCTCCTCGACCGGATCGGCGGTGAGCGAGTAGCGGATCGTGTCGCCGATGCCCTCCATCAGGAGCGTCGCGATCCCGGCGGTGGCCTTGAGGAGGCCCGCGGGGGGCGGACCGGCCTCCGTGACGCCGAGGTGCAGGGGCACGTCGGTGGCCTCGCTCAGCTGCCGGTACGCCTCGACCATCAGGGGGACGTTCGAGGCCTTGACGCTGATCTTCACGTCCGAGAAGTCGACCTCCTGGAAGTAGGCCAGCTCCTGCAGCGCGCTCTCGACCATCGCCTCGGGGGTCACGCCGCCGTGGCGCTCGTACAGCGCCGGGTCGAGCGAGCCGCCGTTGACCCCGATCCGGATCGGCAGGCCCCGGTCCCGCGCCTCGGCCGCCACCAGCTTGATGTGCTCGGGCTTGCGGATGTTGCCCGGATTGAGACGCAGGCCCTGGACGCCCGCCTCCATGGCCGCCAGCGCCATCCGGTACTGGTGGTGGATGTCGGCGATCACCGGGATCGGCGACCGGGGCACGATCTGGGCGAGCCCCTCGGCCGCCTCCTGCTCGTTGCACGTGCAGCGGACGATGTCGCAGCCCGCGGCCGCGAGGGCGTAGATCTGCTGGAGCGTGCCCTCGACGTCGGCCGTCTTCGTGATCGTCATCGACTGCACCGAGATCGGTGCGTCGCCGCCGACGGGGACCTTGCCGACGTGGATCTGGCGCGTGGGGCGACGCGGGTAGCGGACCCGCTCCTGCGTCGGGGCCTTCATCGCAGCGGTCGGGCGACGTCGAGGTACAGCCCGGCGAGCATCAGGAACACGAGGAACGCCATCGTCGTGACCGCGACCGGGACCATCTTCGACACGTCGGCGTGGTACCGGCGGCCCCGCCGGGAGCGGATCCGCTCGTACGTCGCGATCGCGGCGTGGCCGCCGTCGAGCGGGAGCAGCGGGAACATGTTGATCACGCCGAGGGAGATGTTCACCGCCGCCAGCACCAGGAGCACCCCGGCGAAGCCGTCCTGGGCGCCGAAGACGTCGCTGTACTTCGTGGCGCCGACCACCGTGCCCGGCCGCGTCTCCGGGTCGGCGTCCTCGTTCACGAGGTGCTCGACGATGTTCGTCGGGTTGACGACGCGCACGATGCTGCGCGCCGTGTCCCAGGTGCCGCTCGCGAGGTCGGTGACGCTGCGCCGCGCCGCCTCGCCCAGGCCCATCCCCTGCCACTCCGTCTCCGACCCCGACCTCGTCCCGAGGTACGCCACGCCCGCCAGCTCGGGGTCGGGGTGGTTGCCGAGCCCGACGGACACGGTGAGCTGCACGCCGTCGCGCTCGAGGAGCAGCCGGACCGTGTCGCCGGGGCCGTGCGAGCGGATGGCCGCCACGAACTCCTCGGGGTCGTCCACCGGCCGGTCGTCGATCATGAGCACGATGTCGCCCTCGCGCACGCCGGCGGCCGCCGCCGGCCCCGTCGCGTCGACGCCCCCGAAGCCCACCCGGCCGGTCTCCTCGCGCTGGCCCTTGACCGCGTACACGCCGAACACGAGCGCGATGGCGATCAGGACGTGCATGAGCGAGCCGGCCGTGATCGTCAGCATCCGCCGCGGGTAGCTCTTCGAGCGGTAGGCACGCGGCTCGTCGGCGGGGTCGACCTCGTCCATGTTGTTCATGCCGATGATCCGCACGAACGCCCCCACGGGGTAGAGGCGCACGCCGTACTCGGTCTCGCCCCGGCGGAAGCTCCACAGCTTCGGACCCATGAAGAGGAAGAACTGCGTCGCCTTCATGCCGGTGGCACGCGCGGCGAGGAAGTGGCCGAGCTCGTGCAGGAACACGCACACGAGCAACAGGACGACGAACAGGAACGCCCACATGCTCCACAGGGCCAGCACCAGGAGCAGCAGGGCGATGCCGCCGAGGCCGAGCAGCGCACGCGGCCCGCCGGCGGTCTCCTCGGCCCCGGGCGCCTCGCTCGACCCCCCGGCCATGAGCTCGTCGCGGAACTTGACGAACCCCGGGCGATCACCGGGCCGCGGCGGGGGCAGCTCGCTGCCGGGGATCTGCTCGGTCGTGCTCATCCGGTCACCGCCTCTCGTCCTCGCACAGTCTGCCGCCGCAGGACCGCGGAGCGGGCGACGCGGCGGGCGTGACCGTCGGCGGCCACGATGTCGTCGACGGTGGCATCGGCACCGGGCTCGTGGGCCTGGAGCACCTCGTCGCACACCTCGGCGATCTGCGGCCAGCGGAGGCCGCCGGCGAGGAACGCGTCGACCGCGACCTCGTTCGCGGCGCTGAGCCAGGCCGGTGCCGTCCCGCCCGCGCGGCCGGCGTCGTAGGCGAGCGAGAGGCAGCGGAACGTCGCGGTGTCGGGCGGCTCGAAGTCGAGGCGTCCCAGCGAGCCCCAGTCGATCCGTCCGAACGGGGTCGAGATCCGGCGGGGGTGCGCGAGCGCGTAGCCGATCGGCAGCCGCATGTCCGGCAGGCTGAGCTGCGCCATCGTGCAGCCGTCGCTGAACTCCACCATGGAGTGCACGACGCTCTGGGGGTGCACGACCACCTCGATCCGCTCGAACGGCGTGCCGAACAGCTCGTGCGCCTCGATCACCTCGAGCCCCTTGTTCATGAGCGTCGAGGAGTCGATCGTGATCTTCGGCCCCATCCGCCACGTGGGGTGCTCGAGCGCGGCGGCCACGTCCACGTCCGCGAGCGACGCCGCGTCGCGGCCCCGGAAGGGACCGCCGCTCGCGGTGAGCACGATGCGGGCGACCTCTCGATCCGGGTCCGCCGAGGCACGCAGGCACTGGTGGACCGCGCAGTGCTCGCTGTCGACCGGCACGATCTCCGCGCCGGGCGTCGCCCGCAACGGCTGCACCACCGGACCGGCGGCGATGAGGCTCTCCTTGTTGGCAAGCGCCAGCCGCCGGCCCCGGCGCAGGGCCTCGACCGTCACCGGCAGGCCGGCGAATCCCACGACCGCATTGACGACGACGTCGGCGCCCTCGACCAGGGCGGGCAGCTCGCCGACCACCTCGGCGAACGGCAGGGCGGCAGCGGCGCGCGCCCGGTGCTCGGGGTCGGCGACCGCCACGACGGCGGGCCGGAACTCGTGCGCCTGGTCGATCAGGGCCTCGACCGACGTGCCGACGCCGAGGCCGACGACCTCGTACGCGTCGCGCTCGGCTCGGATCACGTCGAGGGTCTGGGTGCCGATGCTGCCGCTGCTCCCCGCGATCGCGACCCGCACCGTCATGCGGTCATCATGCCAGGGCCCCCGGGGGGCGCGCCGTCGGCGGCGTGTGCCGGAGGCCCGCCTCGGAGCGAGCGGCGCACCGCCAGCGCCACCACGCCGAGCAGGGCCGGCAACGCCGAGTAGGCGAGCACGGCGGCGCGGAGCCCGTGGCGGTCGGCCACGACGGCGATCGCGACGGGGATCGCGAAGCCGACGAGCTCGAACGCCTCCACCAGCGCCTTCGTCAGCCCCTCGCGCCCGGGGTTGAGCCGCAGCGACACCGACTGGAGCGCGAGCCACGACGAGCTGAGCGCGCAGCTGAACCCCACGCCGGCCACGACGAGCAGGCCCGCCGGCACCAGCGCGGATGCCAGCGCCGCCACCGTCATCACCGCCCCGGCGCAGGCGACGACCCGGTGCGGGGCGTGCCGGGCGAGGCGCCCCGGCAGCGCGGTGAAGGTCAGGACACCGCCGGTGACGAACGCGACGCCGAGGAGCGCTGCGGTCGTGGGGCTCAGGCCCCGCTCCCGCTCGGGGAAGGCCAGCACGGCGGCGAGGAAGCTCTCGTCGAGCGGCATCGCCAACAGCGCGAGGACCCCGACCGCACCGGCGCCCGCGGTCCGGAAGCGCCGGTCCTCACCCTCCTCCGGTTCCCGGACGGGGCGCGGCGGCGGGAACGCCGACACCGCCAGCCACACCGCGTACGAGCCGACGGCGATCGCCCCCACGAGGAACAGCACGCGCCAGCTCAGCCCCGCGAACCGGCCCGCCGCGATGAGCAACGGACCCGCGACGTCGCCCGCCACACCACCGAGGTTGATCCTCGCGAGCGTGCGCTCGATCGGCCGGCCGCCGTTCGCCACGGCGACGATCTCGCCGCCGTGCACGAGGCACGTGGCGCCGAACCCGAGCAGGAACCAGCCGATCCACAGCCCGATCGCACCGGTGGCGAGGCCGGAGACGAGGAGCGCCAGCGAGAGCACCAGGGCGCCGCCCACCACCACCTGCTTGCGGTCGGTCCCGTCGCTGCGCACCACCGGCCACTGCCCGAGGAGGCTGCCCGGACCCGCGGCGAACAGCACCAGGCCGATGGCGCCGTAGGAGAGGTCCAGCTCGCGGTGGAAGCGCTCGACGGAGCCGGGCGCGAGGAACCCGGTCGACTCGTCGATCAGCCGGATCGCGAGCAGTGACGTCGCGACCGAGCGGGCGCCGCGCAGTCAACGCACCGAGGTCACCTCAGGTGGCGTAGGGCTCGAGGACGAGCAGCAGGTAGTACACCGCGGGCAGGGTGAACAAGAACGCGTCGAACCGGTCGAGGACGCCGCCGTGGCCGCGCACGATGCTGCCGAAGTCCTTCACGTCCAGGTTGCGCTTGAACATGCTCTCGGTGAAGTCGCCGAGCGGCGCCATCACCGCGATGACGAGGCCGAGGATGATGAGGTCCCCCGTGCTGTTCCAGGTGTCGCTGCGGTCGGCCACCCCGACGAGGACCATCACGCCGACGGTCGCGATCGTGCCGCCGATCAGGCCCTCGAGGCTCTTGTTCGGGCTGATCCACGACCGCAGGGGCGTCCGCCCGGCGATCGAGCCGACGAACAGCGCGCCGATGTCGTTGGCCACGACACCGAGCGCGAGGAGCAGGAGCGTGTCGGTCCCGATCGGGTTGTCGCCGCCGAAGGTCGAGAACCGCACGATCACGGCTGCGTACGCGCCGAGGATGCCGATCCAGGTCACGCCGAGCATGGTGATCGCCATGTTCGGCATCGGGTTCGACTCGATGCCCGACGCGCTGGCGAACGTGGCGCAGCCCGCCGCGAGCGCGAGGACGAGGACCAGGAGCAGCGCCCGCTCGCCCTCGTGGTAGGCGGCCAGCGGGGCGAGCACGCAGGCGAAGATGCCGACGATCGTCGCCGGGCGGTAGCCCTTCTCGCTCACCTTGTCGAAGAACTCGATCGCCGCGAGCCCGACCACGACCATCACCACGACCAGGACCGCCCAGGGGCCGATCAGGACCGCGCCGATGAACGCGGCGGCGATCAGCAGGCCGACGGCGATCGCGGTCGGCATGTCGCGCCCGGCGGTGCCGCCGGTGCGGACGCCGCCGCCGTTGCCCGGCGAGCTCGGGCGCCCCGGACGGGCGCCCGGGTCGTCACGGCCGGCCCGGCTGCGGCTGCGCGGCATGGGTCGCCCGGTGCGGTCGTCGGTGGGATCGGTGCCGATCGTGATGCGGCCGGGCTCGCGCCGCGGCGTCGCCGCCACCTCGCCGGTCCCGCGGGCGCGCACCTCGCCCGTGTGGTGCTCCGGGCGGACGGCCCCGCCGGTGTCGTCACCGAGGGGATCGTCGTTCCAGATCGGCGCCTCGTGCGAGAACGTCGTCCACACGTCCGGCTCGCCCGCGGGGTCGACGACGGGCGTGGCGAGCGTGCGCGGCATCTCCCCCGTCGGCGGCTCGGTCCAGTGCGGCAGCTGCCCGGTGTCGGACGCGCCGAACGACAGCCCGCCGCTCTGGTCGCGCACCTCCCCGGTCGACTCGTCGCCGAACAGCGGGGGACCGAACTCGTCCTCCTCGTCGGCGCCGCTGCGGCGCCACACGTCGTCAGCCATCGTGACCTCCGCTCATCCGCTCTCCCCTCGTCACGCTCAGACCTCGAGCAGTTCCTGCTCTTTGCGGCCGAACGCCTTCTCGATCAGCTCCACGTGGTCGTGGGTGATCTTCTCGAGCTCCTTCTCGGCCCGCTCGAGCTGGTCGGCGGAGATCTCGCCCGCCTTCTCCGCGGACTCGAGCTGCTTGCGAGCGTCGCGGCGGACGTTGCGCAGCGCGATGCGCCCGTCCTCGGCCATGGTCTTGACGATCTTCACGTACTCCTTGCGGCGCTGCTCGGTCAGCGCCGGGAAGTTCAGCCGGATGACCACGCCGTCGTTCGACGGGTTCACGCCGAGGTCGCTGTCGCGAATCGCCTTCTCGATCGCGCCGAGCGTCGTGCGGTCGTGCGGCTTGACGATCAGCTGGCGTGCCTCGGGCACCTGGAAGCCGGCGAGCTGTTGGAGCGGGACGTTCGTCCCGTAGTACTCGACCTGGATCCGCTCGAGCAGCGCCGGCGTCGCCCGCCCGGTGCGGACGGTGGTGAACTGGCTCTGCACGTGCTCGACGGCCTTCTCCATCTTGTCGATGGCGTCGAGGAGGGTCGCTTCGGTCACGGCGACAGCGTACCGATGCACGGGTCGGCAGGGCGTCATCCCTGCACGGAGGGTGCCCGGCGACTGCCGCTCCCCGCGCGGTGCGTGGCGCGGGAGCGTCGTGGCTCAGTGGCGGGCGCCGCCGTGGATGATGGTCCCGACGCGCTCGCCGACGAGGATCGACTGCAGCGCCCCCGGGGCCGACATGTCGAACACGACGATGGGCAGGTCGTTGTCGCGGCAGAAGGCGATGGCCGTCGCGTCCATCACCTTGAGGTCCTGGTTCATGACGTCCATGTAGTCGATGGCGTCGTACTTCTGCGCGGTGGGATCGCGGCGGGGGTCCGCGCTGTAGACGCCGTCGACCCCGGAGTGCGTGCCCTTCAGCAGCGCGCCCGCATCGATCTCCGCGGCGCGCAGCGCGGCGGCGGTGTCGGTGGTGAAGAAGGGGTTCCCGGTGCCGGCGGCGAAGATGACCACGCGCCCCTTCTCGAGGTGGCGCATCGCGCGCCGGCGGATGTAGGGCTCGGCGATGCGCGGCATCTCGATCGCGCTCTGGACCCGCGTCGGCTGGCCGTTGCGCTCGAGGGCGTCCTGCAGCGCGAGCGCGTTCATCACCGTGCCGAGCATCCCGATGTGGTCGCTCTGCGTCGCGTCCATCCCGGACATCGCGCCGGTGCGGCCACGCCAGAAGTTGCCGCCGCCGACCACGACCGTGACGTCGACGCCCATCTCGCGCACGCTGATGATCTCGCGCGCGGTGAGGTCGAGCGTCGCCCCGTCGAGGCCGGAGCCGCCGGCGCCGGCGAGCGCCTCACCCGACGGCTTGAACACGATCCGCCGCCACCGGGGCGTGACGCTCGCCGCCGTCACGGGGCTCAGCCGATCTCGACCTGGGCGAAGCGGACGATCGACGCGCTGCCGATCACCTGCGACACGGACTGCTTGTCGTCCTTCGCGTACGGCTGGTCGAGCAGCGCCACGTCCTTGAAGAAGCCGTTGAGGCGACCCTCGATGATCTTGGGCAGGGCCGCTTCCGGCTTGCCCTCGTTGCGGCTGATCGTCTCGAGCGTCTGGCGCTCCTTCTCGACGACGTCGGCCGGCACGTCGTCGCGGCGGAGGTACTTCGGCCGGGCGAAGGCGATGTGCACCGCGACGTCGTGGGCGAGCTCCGGGCCGGCGCCGGCCATCTCCACGAGGACCGCGTTCACGCCCCGCCCGCCCTGCACGTGGAGGTAGCTGTCGAGCACGTTGCCGGGCGCGGCCTCGATGCGCACCACGTCACCGAGCTCGATCTTCTCCTTGAGCACGATCCGCAGGTCCTCGAGCTCGGCCGTGCGCTCGGCGACCGCCTGCTCGCCCTTGGCCGCGACGAGCTCGGCGAGCGTCTGCGCCTCGGCCTTGAACTGATCGCTGGACGCGACGAAGTCGGTCTCGCTGCGGAGCTTGACGATGGCGCCGACGGTGCCGTCGACGACCATCGCCACGACGCCCTGGTTGCTCTCGCGGTCGTCGCGCTTCGCGCTCGCCGCGAGGCCCTTCTCACGGAGCCACTGCTTGGAGGCCTCCATGTCGCCGTCGTTGGCCTCGAGCGCCTTCTTCGCGTCCATCATGCCGGCGCCGGTCGACTGGCGCAGGGCCTGCACGTCCTTCGCGGTGAATGCCATCGTTCAGCTCTCCTGTGCGTCGGGGGTCGCCACGGTCGTGGCGTCGGCGGTGTCGTCGGCCACGGCGTCGGAGTCGGCGGCGGCGACCGTGGGCTCCGCGGCGGGTGCGTCGCCCGCGTCGCTCGTCGCCTCCGCGTCCGCGGCCCCGTCGGCGCCTCCCTGCGCGGCGGCGAGGCGGGCCTCCCGCTCGGCCTGCGCGGCCGCGGCCTGACGGCGCGCGTCGGCCTGCGCCGCGGCGAACATGGCCTCGTCCTCGGCGGTGCGCCGCGGCGTGATCGCCTGCGGGTTGCGCTTGCTCGAGATGTACCGGCCCTCGTCGATCGCGTCGGCGATGACGCGGGTCATGAGCGCGTTGGCCCGGATGGCGTCGTCGTTGCCGGGGATGGGGTACTGGATCACGTCGGGGTCCACGTTGGTGTCCACGACGGCGATGATCGGGATGCCCAGCTTGTTCGCCTCGGTGACGGCGATGTGCTCCTTCTTCGTGTCGAGGATGAACACCGCGTCGGGGCGCTTGCCCATCCCGCGGATGCCGCCGAGGTTCTTCTGCAGCTTGTCGAGCTCGCGGGTCAGGAGGAGGGCCTCCTTCTTCGGCATCGCCTCGAACTCGCCGGAGGCGCGCATGCGCTCGTACTCCTGCATCTTGGCGACGCGCTTCGCGATCGTCTCGTAGTTGGTGAGCATGCCGCCGAGCCAGCGCTCGTTCACGTAGGGCATGCCGGTCTTCTCGGCGAAGCTGCGCACGGGATCCTGCGCCTGCTTCTTCGTGCCGATGAACATGATCGTGCCGCCCTTGGCGGAGAGGTCGCGGACGAAGTTGTACGCCGCCTCCACGCGGGTGAGCGTCTGCTCGAGATCGATGATGTAGATGCCGTTGCGCTCGCCGAAGATGAACCGCTTCATCTTCGGGTTCCAGCGCCGGGTCTGGTGCCCGAAGTGGACACCCGCCTCGAGCATCTGTCGCATGGTGACGACGGCCATGGTTCGCTCCTCTCGCGGTTGGCTGCGCACCGGCCCTCGCACCCGCCGGAGCGGGCGACCGCGGACGGGGCCGTGCGGACTGGTCGGCGGTCCGGCAGCTGCCGGACCGACGGGGCAGGTTAGCGGTGCGCGGCGGGCTTCGGGCAGACCGCGCGGGCCGCACGCGCCGGCGCGGCGGGGCTGCCGTCGACCGGGACGAGGCGCGGCGGGCGGCGCGGCACGCCGAGCATCGGCGTCGGGTCCACCGGCGCGTCACCGATCGACGCCGGCTCGCGGAGGCCGAAGTACAGCGCGTCGGCTCCGGCGGCGCCGACGACGCCGCCCGCGAGCACGCGCGCGCCCGGGCGCAGCGGCGTGTCGCGCAGGCGGCCGTAGCTCGCGCGCAACCCGTCCGCGTGCTCGATCACCACCCACCGGACCCCTGCGACGGTCCCGGCGAACCGCACGGTGCCGGAGGCGACGGCGCGGACGGTGTCATCGGCCGCGGCGGCGTACTCGATGCCGCGGTTGCCCGGGCACCACGTGCACGCGGGCGGCCGGAACGGGTCGAGCACCGGCGCGTCGACGGGCGGCGCCCAGCACGGCAGGGCGGCGAGGGCGAGGGTGGCGAGCAGGGGCACGGCGGCCTCCTCCGGTCGGCTGGGCGGCGGGCCGGGTGGCCGATGCGGGGACGGTGGCGCGGGACGCAGCGGTGCGCGACGGTGGGGGCGTGGACGGGCGGCCCGGCCCCCGTCACATCACGCCGGTCGCGGCGAGGCGGGCGCGGAGGTGGATCACGGCCTTGGTGTGGATCTGGGACACCCGGCTCTCGGTGACGCCCAGGACGGAGCCGATCTCCGCGAGCGTCAGCCCCTCGTCGTAGTACAGCGACATCACCAGCTTCTCGCGCTCGGGCAACCGCCGGACCTCCTGGCGCACGAGCCGGCGGACCTCGCTCTCCTCCACGATCGCGGAGGGCGAGTCGGGCGTGTCACCGGTGAGCGAGCGCGGCTCGGCGCCCGCGACCAGCGCCCGGTCGAGCGGGCCGACCGTGGTCGAGGCGATGGCGACGAGCCACTTCTGGAACTCGGGTCCCGAGATCTTGAGGTGGAGGGCGATCTCGTCGTCGGAGGGCGCGCGTCCGAGTCGGGCCTCGAGGTCCGTGAACGCGCCCTCGACCTCGCGGGCCCGGCTGCGGACCGACCGCGGCACCCAGTCGAGCGAGCGGAGGCCGTCGAAGACGGCGCCCCGGATGCGCGGCACGGCGAACGTCTCGAACTTCACGCCGCGCTCGGGGTCGAACCGCTCCACCGCGTCGATCAGCCCGAACATGCCCGCGCTGACGAGGTCGCCGGGGTCGACGCTGCTCGGCAGGCCCGCCCCGACGCGGCCCGCGACGAACTTCACGAGCGGGGCGTAGTGCACGATGATCCGCTCGCGGGCCACGGCGTCGCGGTCGGCGAACCACCGCTCCCACCAGTGGGAGATGTCCGTGATCTGCCTCATGCGCGCGGGTGCGCCTCGGCGTAGACCGCGCGGAGCCGCTCGGCGCTCACGTGGGTGTAGCGCTGCGTCGTGGCCACGTCGGAGTGCCCGAGCAGCTCCTGCACCACGCGCAGGTCGGCACCGCCGTCGAGCAGGTGCGTCGCGAAGCTGTGGCGCAGCGCGTGCGGGTGCGTGGGGGTCGGGGAACGTCGGTCGACGATGCGGCGCACGTCGCGAGGCGTCAGGCGCCGCCCGCGCTCGTTGCCGAACAGCGCGCGCCCGGCATCGGCCGCGACGACGTCCGCCCGCACGGCGAGCCACGCCGCGAGCGCCTCCACCGCCACGTCGCCCAGCGGCACCCGGCGCTCCTTGGCCCCCTTGCCGCGGACGACGACGGCACCGGCCCGGAGGTCGACGTGGTCGACGTCGAGCCCGCACAGCTCCCCCACGCGGACGCCGCTGCCGTACAGCACCTCGAGCACGGCGTCGTCGCGGCGGCGCCGCCACGGCGGCTCGCCGTCGGGTCCGGCGCCGTCGAGGAGCTGGTCGAGCTCCGCGGCCGGCAGCACCCGCGGCAGGCGCCCCTCCCCCGCCGGGGCCCGCAGCGAGCTGCTCGGATCGCCGGCCAACCGGCCCGAGCGTCGCGACCAGCGGAAGTAGCGCCGCAGCGCGGCGACCTTGCGCGCCACCGTCCGCTTGGCGTAGCGGCGGGTGGTGAGGTGCGCGACGTAGCGCCGGAGGTGCAGCGCGCGGACGTCGGCGGGACCCGTCAGACCCCCGCGGGCGGCCCACCGGGCGAAGTCGCGGACGTCGCCCAGGTAGGCCGCGACGGTGTGCGCCGAGGCCGCGGTGAGGGACGCGCCGAACTCGGCGAGCCCCCAGCCCACGTCGTCGTGCGCGGCGGGATCACCGTGTTCGACGTCGCCGAGCGTCGCGGCCGAACCCGTCATCGCGCTGAATCTATTCGGTCCCGGTCACACTCGTGGTGACCCGATCGCCTCGTACCAGCCGTCGACCTGGGCGATCCACCCCGCCTGCTCCAACCGCGCGAGCGACATCGCGGCGCGGAGGAGGTCGCCACCGGTGCAGCCGGCGACGTCGCCGATGGTCCGCGGCCGCTCGCGGCAGGCGTCCAGCGCCGCCACGTCGTCCGGTCGCGGCGGCCGGCGGTGCTCGACGTGCAACGGCCCGGTCCGGCGGTGGTCGAGGTCGAGCGCGACGAGCACGTCGCCCGCGCCGAGGACGGGCGCCGAGCCGTCGCGCAGCAGCTCGTTGGCGCCGCGCGCGGCGCGGCTCGCGGCCCTGCCCGGCACCGCCATCACCGGGACCCCCCGCTCCGCCGCCAGCTCGGCGGTGATCAGCGAGCCACCCCGTTCACGCGACTCGACGACGACCACCACCTCCGACAGTCCGGCGACGATGCGGTTGCGCAGCGGGAACCGGTGCGCGAGGGGCGCCGCGCCCGGAGGGGCTTCGCCGAGGAGCAGCCCGTCCGACGCCACGCGGTCCCAGAGGCGGGCGTGCTCGCGCGGGTAGACGACGTCGAGCCCGGAGGCCACCACGCCGATCGGGCGGCCGGCGCAGCCGTCCCCTCCGCCGGCGTCCAGCGCCGCGAGGGCGCCCGCGTGAGCCGCGCCGTCGATGCCGCGGGCCAGGCCCGACACGACCTGCACCCCCGCGGCGGCGAGGTCGTGGCCGAGCGACCGGGCGACGTGGCGACCGGCGGCCGTGGCGTTCCGGGTGCCGACGACCGCGGCACGCCGCCCCTCGAGGAGGCGCCGGTCGCCACGGGAGAACAGCACCGGCGCCGGCAGCGGGTCGAGCACCGCCGCGGCGGGGTGCTCGGGGTCGCCGAGGAAGGTGACGGCGATGCCCAGCTGCTCGCAGGCCGCCCACACCCGCTCCGGCGCGCGCCGCCGCGCGGCGAGCTCCCAGGCGCGGCGGACCTCGTCGTCGGCGAGGACGCGCGCCAGCAGCCCGCCCGGCGGCGGCGCGGCCCGGCCCGTCGCGACCTCCCAGGCCGCCTCGGGGGGATGCGACCGCAGCAGCGCTGCGAGGCGCGGGAGCGTCATCCGGTCCAGCGCCGCGAGCGCGGCGGCGTACGCGGCGGGGGGCAGCGCGTCGCTCACGCCGCACCTCGGGACCGGCCACGGGCCAGGCGCACGCGCAGGCCGAGCGCCAGCGCCACGTGCGGTTCGTCGACGGCTTCGTCACCGTGCAGGTCCGCGATCGTGCGGGCGACCCGGCGGACGCGGTGGTACCCGCGGCCCGTCAGCCGCCCCGCCTCGAGCTCCGCCCGCAGCAGCGCCCGGGCGCGCTCGCCGAGGGGCGCGAGCTCGTCCAGCGTGGCCGCGGTGAGGGCGGCGTTGAGGCAGCCCGAGCGCGCCACGGCGACGGCGCGCGCCGCATCGACCCTCGCCCGCACGAGCGCCGTCGGCTCGGCGGCCTCCGTCGCGAGCAGGTCGTCGACGTGCGTCCGGTCGACCCCCACGCGCAGGTCGAAGCGGTCGAGCAGCGGGCCCGAGAGCCGGCGCAGGTAGCGGTGCCGGGCCGCCTCGTCGCACTCGCACTCGCCCGGAGCGCCGCCGCCGCACGGGCACGGGTTGCTCGCGGCCACGAGCAGGAACCTGGCCGGCAGCGTCGCGGAGCCGTGGGCGCGGGCGACCCGGATGACGCCCTCCTCCAGCGGCTGGCGGAGCGCGTCGAGCACGCTGGGGGCGAACTCGCCCAGCTCGTCGAGGAACAGCACGCCCCCGTGTGGTGGCCACCACCAATGTTACCGGAGGAACCCATGACCACCCTCAACGGCGCCGCTGATCAGGCCGCCCAGAAGACCTACGACCGGGCGGCCGAAGACCGCCGGGTTCTCGGCGGGCTTCCGCCCGTCCCGACGGTCGAGGAGATCGTGACACCGCTCCTGTCCGGCCTGGACAAGCTCGCCCGACTGAGCGAGCGGGCCGAGTGCTACGAGTTCATCCTGTCGTTCAAGACCGGTGGAGCGACGGACGAGGAGCGAGCAGACGCACAGCACGCGATCGACGTGGCCCGGGATGCGATCGAGATGATCGCGATGTGGATGAGCTCCCACTTCACCGGCGAGTCAGAGGTGACAGACGCGTACGCGACGGCCCGGAGCCTGCTCGAGGGCTTCGCCGACATGTCCCCGATCAGCCGGCAGCTCGCGTCGGAGCGGTGCTGGGAGCTGCTCCTGGCGGACTAGGTCACTTCCGTCACGACCGAACTGGACCCTTCACTCGCGGGTGAAGGGTCGTTCTCCAACGGCCCCTCGCTTCGGCGGGGGGCCGTTGTGCGTCCCGCCGCGCATCGGAGGTGCCCTGGGACGGCTCGCCCGCGGAGCGGCGGCTCAGATGCGGGCTGATCCGATGCCGGCGATGAGGGTGGGGATCTCGGTGTCGAGGCCGAGCTGGATGTCGAGGCCGTTCACTCGGATCGCGAGCGCCGCCGATGATGAGCAGACCGTGATCAGCATGGCCGCCCCCCGCTCGTGGAGCGTCCGGGCGCGGCGCGCGAGGACGTCCAGGGCGTGATTGCTGAGGTAGTCGACTTCACGGAGGTTGAGCATCACGGCCTCGGGCGCGAACTCGCGATCGACGTACGCGAGGTCCCGCTCGAGGCGGGCGGCGTCGGGTGCGTCGAACTCGCCGGCGAGGTGGACGTACACGATGCGGCCAGTGCGCATGACTCGAACGTTGGAGTACAGCTGCTGCATGTCGGTCTCGGGGGGAGCAACGGCGCTCGCTGCTGAACGTCGGCTCCGATGGTTGCCACGGGAGCGAATGACGAGTCGCCCCGGACGCGGGTTTCGCAAGCGCGCTTCCGGCTGATCGGATGGTGGGTCAGTTGTACTGCGCGTGGCGGACGCCTCGCGGTGGGCCGGTGAGCGCGTTGTCGAGGCCGAGGTCCTCCGCGAGACCACACATCCGGATCACCCGGTTTACGCACCGCGACGAATCCGTGATCAGCACGGTTCCACCGCATCGGCGCACCTGTTGACGCACCTCCAGCAGGCACGTCAACCCGCACGAACCCAGGAACTCGACGGCGCGCAGGTTGAACGCC